>JAEEGI010000297.1_pt1 | contig 233786 bp, 192 predicted proteins | sample 8958751 | NCBI WGS metagenome assembly JAEEGI01 (sample SAMN16246545, study PRJNA631951) | gut metagenome | biome: gut microbiome; feature: rumen; material: KS-attached | host: Bos | place: Iran: Karaj | collected 2018-10 | reverse complement strand
ATTGAATAGCTATAGTTTTATAACCATAACCTTCTTGATGCATGTTATAAATTGTCTTTTTGTCTTCAAATGTTAGTTTCATATAAAAACCCCCGAAGTTTGTCCAACTTCAGGGGTTCACTTCAAAGGAAGCAGCCTTTGAAAATTGATGTTAAGTCAGATCACTCGTCTGCGGGAGCATTCTCGGGAAGTGAATATCTCTTCTCGACCGTAACCTTCTCATCATAGCAGGAGAAGATGCCGTCAACCTTGTCCTTGGCAAGCTTGGGTGTGATAAGGCTTACGAGAGGTACGATTACAAGACCTGCAAGCATCGTGACCGCACCGGCGTTGATGGGGGATGCGATGAACTTGAAGAGCATGTTTGCAACCGTGAAGCCTACACCGAAGATGAAGCATACCCATACGGAAAGCTTTGTTGTCTTCTTCCAGTAGAGACCCCAGAGGAAAGGTGCAAGGAAAGCGCCTGCAAGAGCACCCCAGGAGTAACCCATGAGCTGTGCGATGAAGGTCGGCGGGTTAAGGGATAAGAAGACAGATACGGCGATGAAGAATACGAGAAGGAGTCTCATGGTGATAAGCTGTGTCTTCTCTGTCTTCTTCTTGTCTTCTCCCTCTCTGGGCCTTATCTGCTCGATAAGATCCAATGTAACCGTGGAGCTCGATGTAAGAACGAGCGATGACAGTGTGGACATGGAAGCAGAAAGAACGAGAACGATGACGACACCTAAGAGGATGTCAGGAAGGTTTTCGAGCATCGTAGGGATGATGGAGTCGAAGAGAACGCTTCCGTCTTCCTTGTAGATAGCGGCATTTCCGCTGTAAAGTCTTGCAAACCCGCCCAGGAAGTAGCAGCCGCCTGCAACGACGAATGCAAAGAATGTTGAGATGATCGTTCCGGCCTTAACTGACTTCTCGTCCTTGATGGCATAGAACTTGCCGACCATCTGGGGCAGACCCCATGTACCGAGGGATGTAAGGATTATTACACCGAGAAGGTTAAGAGGGTCAGGTCCGAAGAAGGAAGTAAAAGCACCCTGCATGCCTTCAGTTACGGGAAGGTCGGAAGGTGTTTGGGAAAGTGTCGTAAGAGCTCCGATGAAGCCGCCGTTGTTGTTGAGAACGGAGAAGATGACTGCCGTGATGCCGAAGAGCATGATGATGCCCTGAACGAGGTCATTTACGACAGTTGCCATGTATCCGCCCAGGATAACATAGACACAGGTAAGTGCTGCCATGACGATAATGCATACCTTGTAGTCGATGTTAAAGGCCATGTTAAAGAGTCTTGAAAGACCGTTATATACGGAAGATGTATAAGGGATCAGGAAGATGAACGATATCAGGGCTGCCGTGATGCGGAGAGCCTTGCTGTCGAACCTCTTGCCAAAGAAGTCAGGCATGGTCTTGGAGTTCAGGTGCTTGGTCATGACCCTGGTCCTTCTTCCCAGGATGATCCATGCCAGGAGCGATCCGATGACCGCGTTGCCGATACCGATCCAGGTGGATGCCACACCGTACTTCCATCCGAACTGACCTGCGTATCCGATGAATACAACGGCCGAGAAATAGGATGTTCCGTAACCGAATGCCGTAAGCCAGGGTCCTGCGGATCTTCCGCCCAGGACGAAGCCTTCAACGCTGTTTGCCTTCTTGCGGGTAATGACACCGATACCGATCATTACTGCAAAGAACAGCACCAGAAAGATGATCTTTACTGCCATATATGATTCCTCACTTCCGGCTTCCTGCCCCTCTAAAGTCAGGAAGCAATTTTATTGCATAATAATCCCTGCGCCGGTATTAATTCCGGCACAGGGATGATATTTTATGATTTATTTTCCTGTTCTACAAGTCTTTCGGCACCGTATCTCTTGCGGAGAACGGGCTTCTCGATCTTGCCTGTGGCGTTCCTCGGAACATCTGCCAGTATGATCTGCTTGGGTCTCTTGTAACGGGGAAGCTGGTTGCAGAACTTTTCGAGCTCTTCAACCGTACAATTGCTGCCGGGTTCGATCTCGACGATCGCGCCGGTGATCTCACCGAGTCTCTTATCGGGGAGTCCGATGACTGCAACGTCCTTGACCTTGGGATATTCCTGCAGGAAGTTCTCGATCTCGACGGGATAGATATTCTCGCCGCCGGATACGATAACGTCCTTTTTACGGTCTACGAGGAAGTAGAAGCCGTCCTCGTCCTGAAGGGCCATGTCGCCCGTGAACAGCCACCCGTCCCTCAAGGTCTCTTTGGTTGCCTCGGGGTTCCTGTAGTATTCGAGCATGACGCCGGGGCCCTTGACGCAGAGTTCGCCTACCTCACCCTGCTTTACGGGATTGCCTTCCTCGTCGACGATCTTGCATTCCCAGCGGTAACCGGGCACGCCGATCGCGCCGACCTTATGGGTATTCTCAAGACCCAGGTGAACACAGCCGGGGCCGGTGGATTCGGAAAGTCCGTAGTTTGTATCGTACTGATGCTGGGGGAAGTAATCCTTCCAGTGACGGATCAGCGAAGGAGGTACGGGCTGCGCGCCGATGTGCATGAGACGCCACTGGTCCAGCTTATAGTCTTCGAGTTTGAGTTCACCCCTGTCCAGAGCATCCAGGATGTCCTGAGCCCACGGTACGAGGAGCCATACGATCGTGCACTGCTCGTCGGATGCGGCCTTCAGGATTACCTCGGGCTTTGTGCCCTTGAGAAGGACAGCCTTGCTGCAGGTCCATAAGGAACCCATCCAGTGGAACTTGGCTCCCGTGTGATAGAGAGGCGGGATGCAGAGGAAACAGTCGTCCTTGCCCGTCTTATGGTGGACAGCCTCCATCTCGGCTGCCTGTGTAAGGCTTCTGTGGGGATGGAGGATCGCCTTGGGGAAACCGGTCGTGCCGGATGAGAAATAGATGGCTGCATAGTCTTCTTCCGTAAGCTCGATCATGGGATCGGTGCTCGGGAAATCGGCAACCAGCTGCCAGTAGTTTTCTGCAAATTCGGGAGCAAGTCCTTCTCCTACGTAAAGGAGAAGCCTTCCGTTAGCCAGCTCGTCTGCATTTATGGAAAGTCTGTCAACGAACTCGGGACCGAAGAACATGATCGATACTTCAGCCAGGTCCGCGCAGTAGGATATCTCATTAGCCGTATATCTGAAATTGAAGGGAACAGCGATAGCGCCCGTCTTCAGGATACCGAAATAGATGGGGAGCCACTCAAGGCAGTTAAACATAAGGATAGCAACCTTGTCACCCTTGCCGATGCCTCTGTCGAGGAGCATGTTGGCAACTCTGTTGGATTTCTCATCGAAGACCTGCCATGTGATCTCATGACGGTAGGAGCGCTGATTTGTCTGCTGGACGAGATCGAACTCCTTGAACGAGATCTTTCTCGTGTCTTCCATTGTAGGATTGAGCTCTACCAAAGCTACTTCCTTGCCGTGCTCTTTGGCATTGCGTCTCAATAAATCTGTTACAGGCACGTGTTGTCCTCCCTCGCTTTATATTAATAAAATAAAAGAGCCAAGGACAATAATAACACCATAGAAGGTGTTCGTCAAAAGGGAAGTCACAATTAATTACTCTTCAGGCAGGAATTCCATGATATCGTCGTCTCCCGATGAGAATTCGAGGACTCCGTCGCTGTCGGAACCGCCTTCATTTGCAGGTATAACGGAACAGATAGCTTCCGTAACCTTTTCATATCTTCTCATCATGGAGTCGTGTTCCGCCTTGATGGTCCCGCCCTCATCTGCGCTGGCGGCCGCTTCGAGTTCAGCAGCCTGCTCGGAAAGCATAAGGGCTCCGATCATCTTGGAAGTGCTCTTGAGGGCGTGTACATAGATTGCGTAATCGTGCCAGTTCTCTTCCTCGTAGCTCTTCTGGAGGCTCTCCTTCTTCTCCTTCTCACCATGTGCATATTCTGCCAGCATGGAACGGTAGAAGTCTTCATCGTTCTGGCAATACATCAGACCGGTCTTGGGATCCACGCCGGCAGCGCGCAGAACCGTATGGTAATCCTTGGCATCAGAGTCCGTGCTGACCTCATCGCGCACGCGCTCGAGCTTGCTTTCGGGCAGATATTTCATCAGCATCTTTTCGAGCGAATAACTGTCGACCGGCTTGGACAGATAATCCGTAAAGCCTTCCGCAAGATATCTTTCTTTCGCGCCGACTACGGCATCTGCGGTCAGGCAGATAACGGGCGCATTCCGGCTCGATCCGTTTTCGCTGTCTCGGATACGGTGGAATGCTTCCGTTCCGTCCATCTCAGGCATGCGCTGATCCATGAGGACAATGTCGTATGCGGTCTTCTCCGCCATCTCAACCGCCTCGGCTCCGCTGTTGGCCGTATCGATCTGCATATGCGTATTTTTGAGGAGATTTACGACGACAGCCAGATTGATCCTGGTATCGTCAACGATCAGGATCCTCGCCTTGGGTGCACGGAAGGATTCCCTGTATTTCTTATCTTCCTGGAGATTCGCTTCGAACCTCCTCTTGAAATCTCCGACGGGGGTATCGGATACGATCCTCTGGGGGATCATGACGGTAAAGACTGAGCCCTTGCCGTATTCACTCTCCACGGATATCGTTCCGCCCATCATGTCCAGCAGACGCTTGGTGATCACGAGACCCAGACCCGTGCCTTCGACGGTGCTGTTGCGTTCCATGTCGAGACGCTGGAACTTCGAAAAGAGTTTCTCCTTGTCATCGGGTCTGATACCGATACCCGTATCCTTTATGTTCACATAAAGATCGATGAAGCCATCATTATGTTTCTGGCCTTTGACGGACATTCTGACCGATCCTTCATCCGTGTATTTAACGGCATTGCTGAGGAGATTGATGAGTATCTGACGGACTCTTATCTCATCGCCGCAGAGCTCATCGGGCAGTTCCTGATCCACATCTATCTCGAAATCGAGTTTCTTGTCCTGAGCCTTGAAAAGGATCATGTTGGAAAGATCATTAAGAAGCGAACTTAACTGGTAGGGCGATTCAACGAGATCCAACCTTCCGGCTTCTATCTTGGAAAAATCAAGGATGTCGTTGACTATCGCGAGCAGGTTATGGCCCGCATTCTCGACATCGCCAGCATATACGACGATATTCCTTATGGCATCCTGTTTTGCCTGCCTGTCATCTTCCGGGATCTCCTGGGCCATGCGGCCTTCACGGAGGATCATCTCATTCATTCCCATGACCGCATTGATAGGCGTCCTTATCTCATGGGACATGTTCGCAAGGAAATCGCTCTTGGCAAGATTGGCGCTCTCCGCGCGGACTTTTTCCTCCATGAGTTCATTCTGTTTTCTTACGAAAGGTCTTACGGTCAGGACCGAGAGAAGTCCTGCAACAACAAGAGAGAAAAGAAGGATTATCGCATAGCTTACTACCGTTGAACGGGTCTGCTCGGCAAGCTGGGCGTTGAACCACTCAACGGAAAAGTCGACCGCTATGATGCCTGCAACTTTTCCTTTCGAATCGAAAACGGGGCTGTATGCACTGTAGAATTCACCCCACTGGTCGGAATAAGGAACTTCATCGACTGCAGCCGTTCCCTTCCCTGCCTTGGCCAGGGCTTCCGTATATTTTACGCTGCCCCCGTATGAGGCGGGAGCAACGGGGTCCGTATCCAAGGTAAAGATGAAGTTGCCCTCACTCACTTCCCTGATGCTGTAAACATATTTCAGTTCAACGTTTTCCTTAAAGACATTGAGTGTTTTGAAGAGCTCCTGATATTCGGGAGTTCCGATGTCATCTTCGGTAAACTTCGCAAGAAAATCTCCGTCAACGGAACCTGACGCGCAGTTGGCTATATCCAGCATTCGCTGCTGGATAGCCCTTCGTATTCCGACTCTGGCAATGTAAACGGAAACCAGGCAAAAGAGAAAACTCGAGATCAGGATAATGACCTCTACCATAATGATGATCTTGGTGGACAGTTTGTTCCTTGACGCCATCAGGAGTCCTCTCTAAAATACTCTAAAATACTATAGCCCTAACAGATAAATAGTACAGTAAAGAACTATGCTTTTCAAGCAATCGCACGAGAATTAATATGCCGCGAATCTCCCTTTATAAAGGGTTTCACATGGGCAAAATAAAACCCGTAAACTCAATGTTTACGGGTCTTGGCGGAGAAGGAGGGATTCGAACCCTCGCGCAGGTTGCCCCGCCTAAAGCTTTAGCAAAGCCTCCCCTTCGGCCTCTTGGGTACTTCTCCGTATCGGTGTTCCTTTTGCCGTGCTTGATGATAATAACACATTTTATTTCCGTTTTCTACCTCAATTAAGTAATACCACCGTAATTGTTTTCTTAAGCGATATAAAATACAATAAGTCTGTTATAAAAATCTTAAGGAGGCGTTATGAACACAATTAACCTGATCATGTTGGCGACTATCATCGTCTATCTGGCAGCTGTTATCATCGTCGGCTTCAGATATTCCAAATCGTCATCGACATCCGAATTCTATCTTGGCGGACGTAAACTGGGACCTTTCGTAACCGCTATGAGCGCCGAAGCATCAGACATGAGCTCCTGGCTCCTTCTGGGTCTTCCGGGCGTAGCTTACGCATCGGGTCTTTGCGATCCTTTCTGGACTGCCCTGGGACTTGCTGCCGGAACCTATCTTAACTGGCTCCTGGTATCGAACAGATTGAGAGTATATTCCCAGGAGATCGACGAGTTCACGGTACCCGGCTTCTTCTCCGGAAGATACAACGACAAGACCGGATTACTGAAACTCATCTCGGCTCTCGTTATCGTGGTATTCTTCATCCCCTACACCGCATCCGGTTTCTCTGCATGCGGAAAGCTGTTCTCGACACTTTTCGGTATCGATTATCACTACGCAATGATCATAAGCGCCATCGTAATCCTCGCCTACACGACACTCGGCGGATTCCTTGCTGCTTCAACAACCGACTTCATCCAGAGCATCATCATGACCGCAGCTCTCATCACGGTTTTGGGCTACGGCACATATCAGGCAGGCGGCATCGGCGCAGTTGCAGACAATGCCAAGAACCTGGCAGGCTACCTTTCTGTTGCAACATCCCATAGCGGAGCAGCCAACGAGATCGGAGAAGCATCGAACTACGGATTCCTCACGACCATCTCCACGATGTCCTGGGGTCTTGGCTACTTCGGTATGCCTCATATCCTCCTCCGCTTCATGGCGATCGAGGACCGTAAGAAGCTTAAGCTTTCACGCCGCATCGCATCCGTATGGGTCGTTATCGCCATGGCAGTCGCCATCCTCATCGGTATGATCGCAAACGCAATGACGGCTAACGGAACTCTTGAATTCCTGCCTGACGGCGAGACAGCCATCATCAACATCGCCAAGCACATCGCTTCCAACGGCTGGGCACTCGCAATAGTAGGCGGCGTCATCCTCGCAGGCATCATGGCTTCCACGATGTCAACGGCAGACTCCCAGCTCCTCGCTGCATCATCTTCTGTTTCCGAGGATATCTTCAAGGGATTCTTCAAGATCAATCTGAAAGACAAGACAGCTCTCATCATCGCAAGAGTCGTCCTTCTCGTGATCGGCTTCATTGCCGTGATAATCGCATGGGATCCGGATTCCTCCGTATTCAAGGTCGTATCCTTCGCATGGGCAGGCTTCGGTGCCGCTTTCGCTCCCGCAATGCTCCTGTCGCTCTTCTGGAAGAGAACGACAAAGTGGGGCGTCTTCGCAGGAATGATCTCCGGCGGTATCATGGTCTTCGTCTGGGAATACCTCATCGGACCTCTGTCCCCTTATCTTGCAAAGATCTATGAGCTCTTCCCTGCATTCGTAACAGCCATCATCTTCATCATCGTCATCAGCCTCGTAACACCTGCTCCTTCCAAGGAGATCCAGGATACGTTCGACAACGTTAAGAAGATCGCAAAGAGCTAAACAGAAGATCTGAACAAACAAAAAGGCTGTCTCTGAATAGAAAATCAGAGGCAGTCTTTTAGTTTGTACATCGTTTTTCGAAAAACCGGAATTCGATGTACAAAAAGACCGTATATTGATTTGACCAAAATAAAAGGACTGTCTCAAAAGCCGGGATCACTTTTGAGACAGTCCCTTTTGTTATTCAATATCTGATCAGGCTTTCTGCCCCTGCAGTGTCTTGCGGAGCTTGCCGTCGGGATCTTTCATGATCAGGATGATAAGCCAGATGATAAGGCCCAGAGCAACAACGGAAACACCGAGGAATGCATCGTTGAGCATGTCCTTGGCAGCGGGAGTAAAGAATTCCGCCTGGAGTTCCGCATACTCGAAGATCGCATCAACAAACCACATGATCGATGCGCCCCAGTACATCAGTGCAAGTGTCCCGATCATGTATTTGCTCTGATTCTTAAAGTACCAGACAATGGTTGCTGTGATAGCAGCGAAAACAGTAATAAGTAATGTCATGCTGCTTCCCCCTTCACTGTCTCAGTCTTAGCAGACTTCTTCATTATGATGTCGGCTGCAACACACATGACTCCCCAGACAGCCGTGACCAGGACTGCCATCATAACGCCTGCAGTTGCCATCTCATGCAGCATCTCCATCGCATCCGCTTCACTTCCCATTGCCGTAAGGAAAGGAAACCAGGGTGTGACTTCTCCGTGCCAAACGTGTTCGAAAGCGAGAAGCGCTGATCCTCCCCAGAGCATTCCGGAAAGCCACTTGAGCTTACGCGTGAAAGGGATCTTGTCGGAGACCTTGGAAGCATCTACCTTTACGGGCTTTGATGCATCGCTCTTCTCCTTGATCTTTGTTGCTAAGGTGACGATGACTGCCTCTGCAGTAGGTACTAGAAAACAAGCCATAATTTACCCTCCTGTGATTCGTTTTTACAATGTGTATATTCTACACTCTTTTTCTTCTATTTGTTTATCGTTCTTATGACTTCATCCCAGATGTCAGCTGCGGGAAGATCTTTTTCTTTTGCAAGCCTTACCACATCATCGTGCTCGGGGTAAGTCCTTGTCCTTCCGTCGGGAAGCTCAACCTCCTTAACGGAAACTCTTCCGTAAGAAGTTTCGACCGAACTCATCGTTCTCGGGAGGATCGTTCTTTCCATCCTGACCCTCCTGATCCCGATCGTGGTCGTCTCAATGAAGATCGTCTTCTCGATCGCATCCCGCTTATCTTCATCGCAGATCACGACTATCTCCGTTCCGGGTCTTTTCTTCTTCATCTGTATCGAAGAATAGTGGACCTCCCTTGCGCCTTCGGAATAGAGCTTATCCATCAGATATCCCAGGCGTTCGCCGGTGCAGTCGTCGATATCGCTTTCGAGCCTCCATACAGTATCAGTTTTTTCATCAGCTACAGGCTCTATCTCATAGATCCTTACAAGACTTGCCCTCTCGTAATTCCTCTTGCCTGCGCCGTATCCGGATCTTAAGGTCTTATATACTTCAGGAAGCTTATCATCCGATCTCATGGTTGCTGCGATCGCGGCACCGGTGGGAGTGACGAATTCGCCCATGCAGCCGATCCTCTTAAGAGGGATCTTGTGATCTTCGACAATGTGCTGGACTGCGGGCACGGGGATCGGCAGAACGCCGTGAGCGCAGCGGACGGTTCCCTCACCTTCTGCAAGGTACGGAACTATGATCTTTTCGATACCGAGGTCATCAAGACATACTGCAGCGGACACGATATCGACTATCGAGTCAACACCTCCGACTTCATGGAAATGCACCTCATCGGCAGATGTAGCATGGGCTTTCGCTTCAGCCTCTGCAACAGTCTTGAAGATCTTTTTCGCAAGGTCCCTTGCGCGGTCTGTCATGACGCCTGCATCGATTATCTTATAGACATCACTCAAGTGCCTGTGCTCGTGATGGTGGTGGTGTTCATGATGATGTTCATGTTCATGTTCGTGATCGTGGTGATGCTCATGTTCATGCTCATGAGCCCCGTGAAGATATTCCATATCGTGGTCATGGCTTTCATGTTCGCTGTCCAATACGACATCGAAATCACATGCATCGATACCTGCTTTCTTAACGCGCGATATCTTTATCTCATAACCTTCCAAAGGCAGAGTCTTGAGCACATCCAAAAGCTTCTTCTCATCGGCTCCCAGATCCAGAAGCGCCGCCACCATCATGTCGCCCGCGATACCTGATTCACATTCAAGATAAAACATCGTTCATACTCCCTGTTCTGTATCCTTCGAGATCCACGGTAACATACCTGAATCCCGCATTCCTGATACCCTCCGATATGAGGGATCTCATCTCCGATAATCTATTCATATCAGACAGCGCAACTTCGATCCTCGCAAGATCCCCGTGCGCCCTGACCCTGTACTGTTTAAAACCTGCTTCCCTTAAGACGGTCTCCGCCTTCTCTATCTTACCCAGCAGCTCAGGAGTTATCTCCTGCCCGTAAGGGATCCTTGTCGCAAGGCAGGCAAAAGACGGCATATCCCATGTATCAAGCCCGGTCTCCTTCGACAGTCCGCGGATATCACTTTTCGTAAGTCCCGCTTCACGCAGGGGACTTCTTACACCAAGCTCGTCCAGAGCCTTCATCCCCGGCCGGTAATCGCCTTCGTCATCCTTGTTCGTCCCGTCGAAAAGATAAGCCGCGCCATTCTCCCTTGCCATTGTCATCATCTTCCCGAAAACAGCCTTCTTGCAGTGATAGCAGCGGTCAGCGGGATTGGATCTTATAACGGCATCCGACAACACATTAGGATCAAACACGATCTGCCTGATCCCGTGTTCCTTACAGAAAGCCACAGCCGCTTCCATCTCGTGGCGGGGTATCACCGGCGAATCCGCCGTTATGGCAAGGCACTTGTCTCCCAGGACTTCTTTTGCAACGGAAAGAAGGAATGTCGAATCGACGCCTCCCGAGAATGCGACCGCAGCTGACCCCGCATCACGTAAGATGCTCTTTAGCTTTTCGAACCTGTCCGCAAGATCCGTCATTCCGCGGAACCTTTGCCTTCTGCCAGGCGGTTGATCTGTGTTGCTATATATCCTGCTCCGTAACCGTTATCGATATTGACTGTTGCAACGCCGTTGGCACAGGTCGACAGCATAGCATAGAGCGCGGTCTTTCCGCCGGCACCCACACCGTATCCTGTCGATGTCGGAACACCTATAACGGGGTTGGATACGAGTCCGCCAAGGACTGATGCCAGAGCGCCTTCCATACCTGCTACAGCGATAACGCAATTTGCTTGCGCGATCTGATCTTTTACTGCCATCAGGCGGTGCAATCCGGAGACTCCGATATCGTAGAAACGGTTGACCTTGCCGCCGAAGAACTCGGCAGTCTGGGCCGCTTCTTCCGCCACCGGGATATCCGCAGTTCCCGCAGTGCAAACTGCAATATTTCCTGTCAGGATCTTATCAGCCTTACTGACCTTCAGGATCCTCGATGTCTTATCGTAACTTACCTCTGGTATAACTGCTTTTACTGCTTCATATTGAGCAATACTCGCCCTGGTTCCGAAGACTTCACCATTCTCTTCCAAAAGGTTCTTATAGATCTTAACAAGATATTCCTCTTCTTTCCCCTCACAGAAAACGACCTCGGCAAAACCCGTGCGGGCCTTGCGGTCAATATCGAGTTTTGCAAATCCCAGATCTTTATATCCTTCGTTCATAAAGCCCTCCAAAGGACTCGTTGTCCTGCCACTAATTCTAACACGGAAGGCTCCTGATATCGACCTTGGAGCGATTTAAGGATTAATTAAGGATTGGACAAGGAACAGCTCAAGATAATTGAGTCGGGCACGGTTATAGTTAGGCTGTAAGATGTGACAGACAAAGGAGTCAAACCGGAAATGGATAAGACAAAGAGCAATTACAGAAAATTCCTTCTTCTCTGGTCAGGAGAACTGATCTCTTCCATTGGAGGGGGCCTGTCAAGCTTCGGACTCGGGATCTATATCTACCAGAAGACAGGCAGTGCCGCAGGCATGGCTTTCATGACGCTGTTAGCATTCCTCCCGGCGCTCATCTTAAGAGTCCCCGCAGGAGTTCTTGCAGATAAATACGACAGACGTCTCCTCATGATGATCGGCGACGGCTGCTCCGGGTTAGGCGTACTCTTCATACTAATCTGCATGCTGACGGGTGAAGCCCAGATCTGGCAGATCTATGTAGGAGTTACTATAAGCTCCGTCTTCACGGCGCTCCTTGAGCCTGCGTTCACAGCTACCATCACAGACCTTCTCACCAAGGAACAGTACTCTAAAGCCAACGGCCTCGTATCCCTTGCAGGGTCCGCAAGATATCTCTTCTCTCCCGTCATCGCAGGCTTCCTGCTCGCAGTATCAGACATCAAGCTTCTCCTCATAATCGACATCTGCACTTTCTTCCTGACAGTCGTATGCGCAGCAATCGTAAGGAAAGGTCTTAAGACAAAAGCGATCGAAAACAAGGATCCCTTCATGAAGAGCCTCAAGGAAGGCTGGAGAGCAGTCGCAGGAATAAGGGGACTGCTCCTCCTGGTGATCGTATCTTCCTTCCTCACTCTCTTCATTGGGATCTTCCAGGTATTGGCAGAGCCTTTCGTCCTCTCATTTTCCGATGCGAAAACGGTGGGCATCGTCGAGACCGTCTGTGCATCCGGCATGCTCGCAGGAGGAATGGTACTGGGTATCTTCGGCATCAGGAAACACTTCACAAAGATCTTAAGTTTCAGCCTCATCTTTTCGGGCATCGGAATGACGGGCTTCGGTCTCTTCCATAACTTCTATGTCATCAGTGCATTCGGATTCATATTCTTCGTAGGCATGGCATTCGCGAACAACAGTCTCGACTATCTCGTCAGGACCAACATCCCCGACGAGCTCCAGGGCCGCGCATGGGCTCTCATAGGACTCATCTCCCAGGCAGGTTATGTCGTTGCATATCTCTTCTCGGGCCTTCTCGCCGACGGCATCGGACACGTAACAGAACAGGGTGCGGGATTCGGATCTTCGGTGATGATAATCATCTCCGGCATAGGTCTTGCATCGATCGCATTCCTGATCCTCTTCTTCAAGAGCATCAGGCAGCTTGAAGCAAGTGCGTTGAATGAAAAATTATGTCTTGAATCCTGATTTGAACCAGACACCCATTTAAAACGACTTTAGTTCACAAGAAAAACTCCGGCCACCCGAAGGCGGCCGGAGTCTTGTAACTCTCAAGATCCAAACATGATTAATAACCGCATATTTCACCAAATCATTCCAAAGCGCTCCTTTGGTGAAAAATTTCTATAGTTTTTTTCACTAAACCTTCAATTAAATGTTATTTGGTGAAAAAAAAAGCTTCAGATCATCCGGATTTTTCACCAACCCGGTTGATATTAGAAGTTTGGTGAAATATTTGACTGATTTTTTTCACCAAGCACCTCGAAAAAACCATTTGATGAAAAGCGCGACAGCAACAAAAACTCCGGCCACCCGAAGGCGGCCGGAGTCTTATTAGTTTTGCTTTAAGCTAAGCTGATCTTAGCCCCAAGGATTCTCCTTAGGATAAGGGAGAGACTTAGGCTGGTTGTATCCGATGTCCTCTACGCCAAGGAACTTGAATACTTCGAAGAGAGCCTTACCGAAGTGACCGAATGCAACGGCACCGTGGTGAGGGAATCTCTTAGCGATAAGAACGTGGCGATAGAAACGGCCCATTTCCTTGATAGCGAAAACGCCGATACCGCCGAAGCTCGTTGTTGCAACAGGGAGAACCTCACCCTCTGCAATGTAGGAGCGGAGAACGCCTTCGCTGTCGCACTGCAGACGATAGAATGTGATCTCGCCGGGAGCGATGTCGCCTTCGAGTGTTCCTCTTGTGAAATCAGGATCGGAACCTGCGGGCTCAAGGAGACGGTGCTGGATGAGCTGATACTTAACGGCTCTGTCAGCGCACATCTTGCAGCTGGGTGTGTTACCGCAGTGGAAGCCCATGAATGTATCTGTAAGCTCGTAATCGAACTTGCCCTTGATCTGGCTCTCCCACATCTGAGCGGGAACGGAGTTGTTGATGTCGAGGATCGTAACAGCATCAAGAGAGATGCAAGCGCCGATGTACTCGCTCAATGCGCCGTAGATGTCAACCTCGCAGCTTACGGGGATACCGCGGGAAGCAAGACGGGAGTTAACATAGCAAGGCTCGAAACCGAACTGCTGAGGGAATGCAGGCCAGCACTTGTCAGCAAATGCGACATACTCGCGTGCGCCCTTGTGGTTCTCTGCCCAGTCAAGCAATGTGAGCTCGAACTGTGCCATTCTCTCGAGCATATCGGGGAAGTACTTGCCTTCGCCCATCTCGCCTGCCATATCCTTGCAAACGTCTGCGATACGGGGATCGCCGGCGTGCTCTTTGTAAGAAACGAGCAGATCGAGCTCGGAGTTCTCTTCGATCTCGATGCCGAGCTCGTAAAGTCCCTTGATGGGAGCGTTACAAGCGAAGAAGTCCTGCGGCCTGGGGCCGAATGTGATGATCTTGAGCTTGGAAACACCGATAAGTGCTCTTGCTACGGGAACGAAGTCCTTGATCATAGCTGCGATGTCGGAAGCTGTTCCGACGGGATACTCAGGGATATAGCCCTTAAGATGGCGCATACCCAGGTTGTAAGAGCAGTTGAGCATACCGCAGTAAGCGTCACCACGACCATTGATAAGGTCGCCGTCACCTTCAGCGGCTGCGACGAACATGCAAGGTCCGTCGAAATTCTTTGCGATGAGAGTCTCAGGGGTCTCAGGTCCGAAGTTACCGAGGAATACTACGAGAGCATTACAGCCGGCGCCCTTAACTTCTTCTACTGCCTTCAACATGTCCTTCTCGTTCTCAACGGTTACCTGACACTCATAGATGTCATCACCGTATGCAGCAACGATTGCATTGCGACGTGCGATCGAGAGATTGATCGGGAAACAGTCACGTGATACAGCAATAAGACCGAGTTTTACTACAGGGATATTCTGCATTTTGATGTCCTCCTAAAATTTGATGATGCGGTCTTCCCGCAAACTGAACATCTACTATTTTAAACGAGCATCTACCCATAGTCAAAGCATAGTTTTTATATTTTTGAAAATATTATTTTCTTAGAGCTGGACTTCCACCTTGATGGGATCGTCAACGAGTTTTACGAACTTTTCGGCATCCTTGGAAGTTCCGACTATACTGCCGTAATGAGTCGGGATGGCAAGCTCCGGTGCGATCATGTTGACTAAGCGCGCAGCGGCTTTTGCATCCATCGTATAAGTCCCTCCGATGGGAACGAGAGCGATATCGCAGGTCACGTTTACGATATCCTCATTGATGTCGGTATCGCCTGCGATATAGATCCTCTTGCCGTTATCGGTGATGATGTAGCCTACCCAGCCTGCACTCTTCATGTGGAAGGGCTTCATGATGTTATATGAGGGAACCGTCTCGATATCGAGCCCTCCGATCTTGTAAGTCTTGCCGGGCTCGACGGTCTCGATCGAGCTTACCATGCTTTCAGCCTGCGATGCCTTCTGACGCATGTTAAGAGGCACTGCCAGTACCGTACCTTCCTTGCTTATCTTAGCGATGTCTTCAGGTGAGAAGTGGTCGTAATGCTCGTGGGTCACAAGGATATAATCGGCATCCTTGGGCTCGCCTTCTATCTTGAAAGGATCGACATAAACAACTCCTGCATCAGTTGCGATCCTTATGCTGCTGTGAAATAAGACTTTGATGTTTTCTGTCATGTTGAAGGCTCTCCTTTATCCTTGATGTTTATATCCTGCATTATTATCTCATACAGTCTGATCCGGATATTCCCAGAATCCGCCCTTATGGAAATTCTCATTCCCCAGAGGCTTAGCCGTAAGTTTGAATATGACACAGCCGTCAGGGCAGACGACCGTCTTCTCGTACTTGCCGTCACCGCCTAAGTTTTCGAGATCGCCGCCGCTCCTTACCGCTTCCATCAGAGGGTAGAGCATCATCATAGTCTTCGAGCAGATCCCCTGTCCATCCTGATTGACGGGACACCCGTAAGTAGATGTATACCTGTCACCGATCTCCTCACCGTTGCGGCAATATCTCTCCGTCTTATCGCCGTGCAGAAAACCTGTAACCTCTACCGTAAATTCATATTCTTCGTCATACCATTTATGCATATAGATACCTCACTTATCCTCTTTCATTGTAACCGTTTACGAACTCTTTTCCTTCGTCATAGGATTCTATCTCAGCCTTATCGAGATCTCCCTTGCCATCATACCTGTAGTACCTTGCACTGTCTGCAACAAACTCCAGTATACAGTAGTCTTCATCGTCTATTCCCTTGGGATAGTATTTCTCGTCACCTTCATTCCAAAGAAGCTCCTTATACTCCCTGTCGAAATGAACTACTGCCTTGCCGTATAAACAGATCCCTTCAAAACTTTCATCGTCCGAAAAATAGAGACACATCCTGTCATCTTTTTGGAAACTCTTTATGTGTGAAGAACTCGTATTGGTAGAGATAAGATGCCTTCCAATTCCCTTATGCCAAACACAGAATGCTCTCCTGACATTGGGTCTGTTTTCTTCATCGATATATCCGAAAGTTGCAAATAAAGATCTGTTGATAAGATCCATCATCTCGTCTTTGGTCATGTCATCCGCCTCTCAATCCTTCTCGAAAAATACAATGTCCATCCGCTCGTTTATGTGTTCGGTCTGCCCTGTTCTGTGGTAACCCATCTTCTCGTAAAGATGGATGTTCCCTTCTTCCTGCAGGATCGTATCAAGACACCAGTAGTCTGATCCGTAGATCTCTTCTGCTGCGAGGATCGCCTGCTGTGCATATCCGTTGTTCCTGAATTCTGACATGATGAAGATCGGAGATATCCTCTTGCGGCTTCCGTCTTTCTTATCGACTATGCGGACAGCCCCGACTCTTTCTTCACCTCTTTCGATGAAGTAGTAAGTCGTCCACGGCTGATCGAACCTTGCCTTGACCTTATCGTACTCCTCGTTGCCGGGACTCATATCGTAATCCCGGTATCTTTCGAGAAGTTCGGCAAAAGCTTCTGTCTGCATCTGCCATAAAGTCTTAAGGTCTTCTTCTTTTACTTCGGTCAGTCTGATATCCATGTTTCCTCCAATTGAGTTTTCCCTCTTACCAGATAAAAGGTATCACCCTGTGCTTAACTTTTTTCTTATACTCCGCATATCCTTCAAGACCTTCTTCCAGGACCTTCTCTTCGTTCCTGATCCTTGCTGCGATTATCGGTATATATGCGAGCATTATCACGAAAGAGACGGGCGACCCCAATATGAGAGGCATCGAAAGGAAGAGCAGCAAGGTAGCCATATACATCGGGTGACGGACGACTCCGTAAAGGCCCGTGTCGATGACCTTCTGATTCTCCTGGACTTCGACCGTTCTCGACAGGTAAACGTTTTCGCGAAGGACCTCAGCATAAAGGATGTAGGCTGCAATGAAGATGCCTGCCGCGACAAGGCTCGTCCACATGGGCATCTCTATCCAGGCGAAGCGGTAGTTCAATCCTGCAACGGCGAATGCCGCAATGAACATCAGGCCGCTCAAAGCTATCACGAGTTTCTGTTCGCCCTCTTTCTCTTTCGCGTTGAGACGCTTTTCGAGCAGGGAGGGATTTACGAACATCATGACTATCCCTGCGATAAATATCGGAACGAAAAGTATGCCTATCAGGATCCATGCCTTGACGAAAGCAAAGCTTCCCGCAGGCAGAAAGAGGAGCAGGCCTACGATGACAAGACCTGCAAAGAACGCTGCTATCGCACGGAAGAAGAGTTTTGCTGTCATGTTATTTATCCTTCACTTTCTTATTTGGAGCGGGAAGGTCGTCATACATTGCATTCAAGAGCTCCGTCAGGAATTCCTTGTTGTCGATATCGTCGACTAAGAGCATTTCCTTAGCGCCTTCATAAGGAAGTTCTCTTGCTGCATCAGGCATCATCTTTTCAGCCGACTTTGTCGGTTTTACGAGGAAGCGGTCATCATATATCCCCCCTGCGACTTTGCCGCGGTAGTAGATGATGTATTCGCCCATCATGGCCCTGTATGTTATGTCGTCCAAACCTGATAACTGGTCCAAGACAAATTCAAGATATTCTTTTGTCGATGCCATATCGTGTTCTCCTTTAATGATTCCATTATATTCATCCGGATCTGATATTCATATCTCCAGCAATTCTTTTGCTCTCTTCAGCACGGGCATTTCCCTGTTCGCGATGAGCCTTCCCAAAGGAGTGCACCTGCATCTTTCGTATTCAGCCGTTGCTTCATCGTAAGAAAGCTTCAAGGTCGAAAGATGGTAATCTTCGATCTCCTGCTGAGTAAGATTCCTGTCTCCGAACGAACTGATCCTGCAAAGATAATAGTTGTTGATATTGTGTCTTCTGATCAGGTTGTAATAGTCGCTTACGACTCCGATCTTGCAGATGATATCTACTTCAACACCCAATTCCTCGTTAAGTTCTCTTCTAACCGCAGTCTCAAGGTCTTCACCTTCTTCGACACCGCCGCCTGCAGTCTCGATCAGGGTTGACTTGCCGAATTCATCATCTCTTACGGCTCTCACAAAATAGAAATGACCGTCATCGTCAACGACGATCGATCTTACTATATTCCTGTCATGGTCCGTGCCCGTGAAGGGCCATTCCTTATCCTTAAGTTCCAGATATAATTCTTCCATTTTCACCTTTGCTCATTTAAACCAGAGTGCAGAATCGTCGATGTCTTCCACCTTCGCAAAGCCCGTGTTGCTCATGATGAACCTTAATTCGTTTCTTACCTTGCCGAGGAATTCCTCCACTCCGGAAACACCGTCTTTTTCGAGTGTGGAAAGCATGGATCTTCCGACTGCAGCAGCATCCGCACCGAGCGCTATGGCCTTATAGACATCCGCGCCGCTCGCGATGCCGCAGTCGACTATTATCTTTACTCCCGTTCCTTCCAGGGCTTCCTTTATCTCGGGAAGGATCATCATGGGAGGGATGGCATAGGGCATCCTGCCGTGATGGTGGCTTACGATTACAGCCTTGGCTCCGGTGTTTGCACTGATTACCGCATCCTTTACGCTCAATACACCCTTTACGATGAAAGGCAGTTTTGTCGACTCGACATAGGAGCGGAGCATATCCTCTGTCTGAACAGCCATCTTCTCGCCGACGCAGACATCAAGACCGGTCTCTCCGAAGATGTGATCGATATCCATACCTACTGCAAATGCGCCTGCATCTTCAGCGAACTGCAGCTGATCCCTGACTTTGGCATTGTCGTCGTAAGGCTTTACGATGCGGACTGTCTTTGCGCCTGTCTTAACGATCTTTTCGAACAGATTGTTTTCCATCATGCCGCAGAAGTTAAGGATGTTCATGTTCTTTGCCGCGACGGAATACTCTTCTAAGCCCGTTAACTCTCTGCCGTTGAAGTTCATGAGGTGAGAGAATGCGGGAGTCATCACCGGCATGCTGAAAGTCTCTCCTAGAAAATCTACCGCGGTATCGGCAACTACAGAACCGATTATCCTCTCTTCGATGAGGATAGAATCCATATATTCTCTCGTGATGACATTCGCATCACTTATCCTGTTATACTCCATCCAAGACCTCCTTAAGATAAGCCATGTATTCTATATATTCTCCGTCTGTGTTAAGGTGCTCCAAGATCACCGGCATGTCGGGATCGATCGAACTCATCTTCTCCGCATAATATCTCAAGGGGAACTCACCTTTGCCGGGTGCGCACTCTTCAAGTCGGAAAGTGTATTCTTCAGCCAGATGGACATCCTTGATATGGCAGCTTCTTATCATCTTTCCAAGTTTCTCACAAACCTCATCGACAAACTCTTCAGCATTGAAATATCTTTGCGCAGAATTTGTCATGTTGATGATGTCCATATGCACCGCAAAACGGTCCCTGTCCACCATGTCGATCAGCTTGAGATATTCATCGGGTCCCGTCGGTATCATCCAGGGCATCGGCTCGAGCGTAAAATACGTGTTCTTCACATCCGCGGTGTCGATGATCTCCCTGACCATATCCACGGTCTCTTTCCACGCCCTGTCCGAAAAGTTTTCCCTGTAGTGTCCGTCCCATCTCGGACCGAATGCTCCGGCCACATTGACGGCGCAGCGGGCGCCTATGAATTCGGCGAGCCTCAGCTGCCCTGCGCAGTAATCGATATTCTTTTTTCTCTCATCAGGATCTGCGGCAAGCGCATTTCTCCATATGCCGACTTCGGCGATGAGAAGATCATATTTTCGGGCTGCATCACGGTAAGCGATGATCTTATCTTCCGGATCCTCACAGTTCAGGGGGAAGTTTACGCATCGTGATCCTAACTTTACCTGATTCATTGCCCACTCTTCGGGAGATGAATGAGCGAGCGGCGATGATGTTCCTAACCTCATGATTTTTACCTCCTTACTGGCCCCTAAACCCTTTGATTTCTCAGTTCATGATCATGCTGCCGGCAAATCCGGTTATCTCCTCCATCCTCGCTTCCAGATCTTCTTTATACTCGACCGAGACAAGTCCCAGATGACCTTTTGCTTCTATCTCAAGATGACCGTAGAAATGCTCTATGCTCTGTATGATCTTCTCGCATTCTTTCATGTTGGGTCCTGTCCTCAGAGCGATCGCATAACCCCTTTTCCCAGGGGAGAGTTTCCTGTGCGGTTCGTGGGTATTGCTCCAGGGGGTGCACCTGTCAATGAACACCTTGAACTGTCCCGGAACATCAGCCCAGTAGGAAGGCGCAACCGACACGATGACATCCGCCCATTCAAACTCAGCCATCAGAAGATCCACATCATCTGTCTGAACGCATTGGCCCGTCTCATGGCAGGTCCTGCATCCCTTGCAGTAATAGATCTTGTAGTCGTCGATGCAGACCGTCTTGACATCAGATGCGGAAGACAGGCAGTCAGCAACCGTGCTCACTATCTTTGCCGTCGCGCCGTTTCTCACGGGACTGCAGTTGATGATAAGAGTATTCACTTATCAGACTCCTTTCTCTTTTAAAACTGCGTCCGCCCCTTAGTTGAACTTCACGGATCCCGCGATCTTTTCCAGAGTCTTCATCTGTTTTTCAGTGATAACGTCATCGAAATTAGTAAACCTGAATTCAAATACATAATCACCGTATGTAACATAAGCTACGGCTTCCATGTCTTCAGTATCATCTGATTCCTTCGTACCGATATATCCGGTCAGGCCTCCGATGTCGATCTCCCTCTTGTCCTTAAGGCGGCTTATACTGTCTTCAACATCGATCTTCTGCTCGTAATCGCCCAGACAATCGTATCCTTCGAAAGAGAATATCGCTACCGAGAAAGCTCCATCCTTCTCGTTTGAATAAGCCCTCTGTACGACCGGATTCCATTCCTCGTCGTTGTACTTATATTTCATGTCAGGCAGATAGCCTTTCGGAACATCGAAAGTCATCAGTTCATCCAGCGAACGGGGGAGGTGCTCGTAAACGATATCTTCATCCTCATCATCTTCCCCGCGGTGGAAGATGATCCATACATCGTTATGCCCCAGCTTCAAAGTGTCACCGTCGAGCTCATAGTTCAGAGTATCCCCTTCTGCCTTCAGTTTCCAGCAGGAAGGAACATCGAAATCATCCGTCTCGAAAACGCAGTCAACGGATGTCCCGCTGTCGTTCTTCATGAAACCTGATATGCCGGGATTGCCTGCTTCCTGATCGTAAAGGCTGAAGTATCCGTTCCTCTTTATATACATCGCATAGAAGCTGGTATCGGTCTTTCCGTCGGATGCGAGATCCTCGCAGCTCCAGTTTCCGGTCAGGCCTTCTGCTACTGCGGCAGGGACGGTCGCCTTTGTTGTTTCCTCAGGTACGGTGGTAGTCTCTGCCGTTGTGGTAGTCGCAGCAGTACTCTCAGTCTGCTTTGCCGTGGTCGTTTCAGTCGCTGAAGTGCTTTCAGTTACTTTTGCATCAGACGGAGTGCATGCTGATAACATAAACAACACAACGGCCGTAAGAGCTGCCGTAAATATCCATGGCCCGTACTTTTTTCCAAAGTCTTTCATTATATCTTCTCCTTCTTGTTCCCTTCATAACCCTTACCATACTACCACTCCGCATGGTTATGACAAAATCAGTGCGATCCCTTATAACCTGCTCCGTATGTTGAAGTGTAATAGTCTACCCTCTTGGAATCCTTGAATTCCGCAGGATAAAGATTATCCTTGGGGTCTATGCCCGCAAGCCTGCAGACCGCATCGTGACAGCGGATCGTGAGGTCCTTCTCCCTCTCCCTGGGATTAAGGGACTTATCCGGCATGAGGGGTTCGCCGATCGTGAGGGTGAATGTTGCTATCTGTCTGAAGATGTGTTTCCTTATCCGGCCGGGTTCGCGGTAAGAAAAAGCCAAAGGCAGGACCGGCTTATCGCAGTCACATGCGATATGGGCTGCTCCGCGCTTGAAAGGCCTTACAGGAGCATAGTATTCCCACATGCTTCCTTCAGAATAGATATGGAGCCAGCCGTGATCGTCAACGAGCAGGCCGTTTACCGCCCTTATGAAGGATTTCATGGCAGCGGCATTTGAATCGGGGATCGGGATTCCTCCGACCATTCGTATCAGCGTTCCGTTTTCGCCGTTGACGTTAGGTGCCCAGACCAGAAGATTTGAGCGGAAGGGGCGGATCGCTTTCATGACCGCGATATAATCCCACATGTGCACATGATTGGCAACAGACAGGGCTCCGTTCTTAAGAAGATCCCTGTTCTTCTTGAGGTTCTCTTTACCTTCGATCTTAAGACCCATACGGACCGTCGCGACCGGGAAGACCAGGATGTGGAGCAGAAATCGCGCAAATCCCTGCTTAAACCTGAAAAACGGTGAACGGTCGATATAAGGATACTTGGTGTCGAAGACGATCTTACGGTCCTTATGTACTTCCAGATAGTGCTTATCAGTCTCCATGGGATAGGGAAACTTTTCTGTTTTCGGGTCAAACATTATCTATTGTCCTCTCTTCGCCCATATGTTAGTTTTTTCGCCGCACGGCAGTTTTATCCGTTTCGTATATACCGGGAACCTCTTGATTCGCCGATCCTTTTTATCTTCCCTTCTTTAACCATCTTCCCGAGAACAGCTTCGACTGTTGTCGGACTGATATCAGGGTGTATCAAACAGATTTCTGCTTTGGATATAGGGATCAGACTTTCGAGTACGGTTGCCTCAATGCGTGCCGTTTTTGTTACACGCTTTCCGTGAACAACAGCGAAACGCTTATCAAGTTCCTTATAACACATATGGAGAGTAATAAGAAAATTCTGCATAAAAGGGAAATAGTCATTGCTGTTTGTATCCCATCCGCCTGAAGAACGTTGCAAAGCATCATAGTAAAGATCCTTATTTCTGTTTATCTGTTCTTCAAACGAAATATACTTTCCTGCATCATATCCGTTTTTATATAGCAGCAATAAGGACAGTAACCGTGACATCCTGCCGTTTCCATCCCTAAAGGGGTGAATACACAGGAAATCCAGGATCACGCATGGTATCAGAAGCAGCTGATTGATATTGGAATTTGAACAAGCTTCAAGATACGCCAGTTCAAACTGTTCCATTGCATCTTCCGTCTCAGCTGCCGGGATCGGGCGGAACCTTACCATTTTGTTGCCATACTGATCGATCTCTAAGATAACGTTATCTGTCTGCTTATATCTGCCGGCAAGAGGATCGCCTGAAGGAGTCATCATCGTTTCGTGCAGGAGCAGAATATCTTTTATGTTGAATCCGATATGCTCATATCCGGTGTGGATCATATTCAATGCATCACGGTATCCTGAGATCTCTGCCTCTTCATGGTTAAGAGGAGCACTGCTCTGGTTTACGATCTGTGCGATACGCTGATCACTTGTGATGATACCTTCAATGGCATTGGAACTTTTGACTGACTGAACCTTAGCGACAGACTCCAGTTCCGTAAAGACCGTATTGTATTGCGATCTTCTCACACCGGCGGCCGTCTGCAAAGAGCAGATACCGCTTGTAATGCTTACAAGATTGGCCGGGAGTAATCCGTTATCAAGAAAACCATAGTCGAATTTTCTCATAGTATTCCTCCTTTTCTGCATATAATTGTATCATTTTATGTGCAGAAAACCAAGGGAATAAGGGGATTTTCTGCATATATTTTTGCGGATTATATGCAGAAAACAACAAAAAGCGTCCGCCGGTCTATTATAACTTGCTCTTGATACGGCCCATAGCCTCTATGTGCATTATCCAGTGTCTCGAAAAAGGCATCTTGATAAGTCCTGCGATATCTTTGCTGCACCAGTAACCGATCAGCCAGACTGCATCTTCATCATTACTCACCGACCCGCTGTCAGCAACCCTTTTCCTGTCTTCGTCAGTAATCTTTCTCTTAAGATCCTTATATTCCAGATCCCTTAGTATCCTGTCGGTCGAATTCTTTACGGCTAGGCAGTATTCATATACTGCCCTGACATCCAACTCTTTTGAGAAAGCTGCGATCTCTTCTCCTTTAAGTTCGTTTCCTGTAGTTATGATCGGGCTTTTTGTCCTCTCAAGAAAACCATCTGTAAAAAGGACCTGTTCGTCGTTAGATATAACGGTGTGAGCTACGATATCTTCGATGCGGAATATGTGCCACATGGAATAGATCAGAGTCTTGCTGTGATAGCCGTCAGCCTTGGCGAAAGGCATCTCACTGAATGCCTCCGCCGGATAAGAATCAACGATAGATGTTATCTCAGAAAAGAGTTCATCTCTTAACTCCAAAAGGACATCTATCCCTTCCTTAAAGCTTGTCTCCTTTTTGATCAGGGACTGCATCTTTTTATTCTTTTCTGACCACTCTTTATTCATGTGTCTTTCCCTCCTGTATCATCCGGTTACAATTTTTCTTGAAGCATATGATCCTGTTTGCTTCTTCAAATCGGGATAAGTTCTATCCCGACAACGCCGTATCTTCTCTGTTCTTCTATGGAGTAGTATTGCTCCATATCGGATGGGCTTGCCTTGTCAATATCGTCTTCACTATATCCGCATTGCATGAGAGGCAACGCCTTATAAAGTTCCTCAAAATCCTTAAAACAGTGAAGTTTCAAAACCCTTGTAAAAAGCTTTTCTCCTGTCTCATTATTTGTGAAAACGATCGTGTCACCGGGATTTATCCTGCGGCGTTTTTCATCGAACAAACGGAGCTCGATCGTTTTCGATCCGCTCTTGATCATTTCATATGGAGCAGGATCCAGGTTCATTTGATGCTCTGTTTTCTTTCTTGTTAAGATTACGAGGTTTTCTATATGCTGCGTCATCGGGAACATGTCAACAGGCGTTACAGACTCTATCTTGTATGTTCCTGACAACTCCTTCAGGTCTCTTGCAAGGGTTGCAGGATCACATGAGACATATACGAGTTTTTTGACGTTCAGTCTTATAAGCTGCATTATCACCTGATCGTCCAAGCCCTTTCTCGGAGGGTCCACTATCACTGCATCGGGGGACGGGATCTTGCCTCCGTCTATGAAGGATTTCAGATCCGTCTTGCCGCAGTCCTTACAGACAAAAGTTATCCTGTCCTTTGCTCCCGGGAATGCCGATTCCGCATTACGCACGGCTGATGCAACCGCTTCCCTTGATGACTCTATTCCCAAGAGTTCTCCGCCTTCGTGAAGAACGGATAATCCGAGAGTTCCTGCTCCGCAGTAAAGGTCACAGATTACTTGGCAGTCATTAAGGAATACTTTTATCTTTCCGCAGATCGCTTCTGCCTGGGGGATGTTTACCTGAAAGAAGGAGCCTGCTTCAACCGTGAATTTCCTGCCGCAGAAGATCTCTTCGTAAGACGAGTTCCCGTCGATGATGAATCTCTTGCCGCTCCTGGTTCTTCTCGATACTTTGTCAGGACTTATCCTGAACATGACACCTGCGAGTTTATAGTCCCCTATGGCTTCTCTTATCCTGTCTATAAGACCTGTGGAACTTATGAGTTCGTTCATCTCTCTTACGACCAGTTCATGGGATCTCGTATCGCCGGTGATGAATTCCGCGGTTATCTCTTTGGTCCTTTCAGATCCTCTTAAGACAAGGCCTGTAAGAAGCCTTGTGGGAGACCTGTCGAGGATATCCTTTACCGCCTCTATTACTTTTCCGAAAACGGGATATTCGAGGTATTCCTTTTCGAAAGGGATGACCGTCGTTCCGTCTGCTCCGGTCTGCCCTATCAGGTTGCCGTCTATCCTGTACTGCATGTGATTACGGTAGCCTGTGGTCTTCTCCGAGGGAACGATTGCCTGCAAAATGCCGTCAGCTTTCTCTTCTTCTATCCTTCCGAGCCTTATAAGGCAGTCCCTTACCTTGCCGGACTTATATCGAAGCTGGCCTTCGTATGAAAGGTGCGCCATGGCAGCTCCGGGGACCGGATCCGAAAGTGCGGGCAGGACTCTGTCAGGGGATATGCTGTGGTATTCTTCCGCTTTCGCGAAAGAGTATTTGGAGGCTTCTTTGATCATGGAGACCGTGACTGATTCACCGGGAAGGGCACCTTCGACAAAGCACTTCTTGCCGGACTCCAGGATACCTATCCCCAGGCCCTCATTGGACAATGATGTTATGTCGATCCTCTCCATGATGTTTATGGCAAACCTCGTGTAATATTTATAATATGCTCATTATAGCCGATATCGTGATAAAATGGTGGGAGTGAAAACCATAAAGAGGTATCAAGGGATTGAGTAACAACAGAAATGCACAGCGTTCAACGAGCCCAGTCAACCCGGAGAATTCAGCTCTGGCTGACGAATTGCGCCGTAATCTCAAGGGCAAGCCGACCACGGCCGGTTTCAACAGGAGCCTGCCTCACGAGATCTTCGGTTTCCTTGGCGATCTCGTAAAGATATTCGTCGTACTCCTGCTCTGCATCTCTTTTACCCTCGGAGGCTTCGGCGCAGGCATGCTCCTGGGATATGCCTCCACGACAAAGCCCCTCTCGATAGGTGATCTTACGACTGCCGATGAGGTGCAGACCTCTTTCGTATACGATTCACAGGGCAGGGTAATCACAAAGCTCACCGGAACCGAGAATGTGGACAGGATCTATATCCCCTTCGGTGAAGTCAAGAACACTTTCATAGATGAAGCGATAATCTCAATAGAAGACGAAAGATTCTACGAGCATTCCGGCATCGATCTCAAGAGGATCGGGAGTGCCGTGTTATCCGCCCTTGCCAACAGCGGATCTGCGACACACGGCGGATCCACGATCACCCAGCAGACGATCAAGCTGATAAGCGGACAGGACGAACACTCCACCTCCCGTAAGGTCCAGGAATGGTTCTCTGCCATGTCTCTCGAACAGGAACTTTCCAAGGATGAGATCATGGAACTTTATATCAACCTGGCTCCCATGGGCAACAACTATGTCGGCATCCAGGCAGCCGCACAGAACTACTTCGGCAAGAACGCGTCAGAATTAACACTTCCCGAGTGCGCTCTTCTTGCAGGTCTCCCCAAGAGCCCTTCCTACTACAACCCCATGAGAGAGACGGGCCGCCGCAACGCCCTGAGGAGAATGAGGATCGTACTGGGAAAGATGTACGAGCTCGGCAAGATCGACGAGAAGCAGTACCGTGAGGCTCTCAACAGCGATGTAAAGTTCAAGACGCGTGAGAAGAAATCTTATAATGCCGTTAACTCCTACTTTGCGGAATATGCGATCTCCGAGGTTATCTCGGATCTTGCAAAGGCAAGGGGAATATCCAAGGAACTCGCTTCTTCCATAGTCTATAACCGCGGTTATCACATCTATACCACTCTTGAACCTGATGTTCAGGCCATTCTCGATGAGGCTTTCAAGAATAAGGATCTCTTCCAGAAGAAACCTTCCAAGATCGAGGATTACCCTGAGAAGCCTAACGGATCCATGGTCGTAGTCAATGTATCTACCGGAGCCATAGCCGCGATGCAGGGCGGCTTCGGCGAGAAGACGATGAATCTCGCCTGGAACCGTGCCACTGCCTCACGCAGGAACCCCGGTTCTTCGATCAAGCCCCTCCTGGATTACGCTCCCGCGATAGAGCTGGGCCTCGTAGTCCCGTCGACTCTCTTTACTGACCAGAAGGTCTATCTTGATCCTTCAAATCCCAAGAGACCATGGCCTAAGAACTATGAGAACAACTACATCGGTCCGCTTACGGTAAGACAGGCTCTTGTTAAATCGCGCAACACCATAGCCGCGATGCTCTGGCGTGAAGTCGGCGGAGATACGGCTCTCTGGTATCTGGCCCAGAACGGCATCGACAGAACGAGTGAAGGCAGTTTCCCTTCACAGTCAGTCGGCGGTTTTACCAACGGTATGACAACGCTCGAGATGGCTGCCGCATATGCGACCTTCGCCAACGGAGGAACTTACTGCGAGCCTTATTCCTATACGAAGGTATTGGACAGCGATGAGAACCTCATCATGTCTTCTGACCCCGCAAAGCGCAAAGTATTCTCGGCTGAGACTTGTTTCCTCGTTGCCGATATGCTCATGGGCGTCGTAACATCCGGTACTCCTTCCAAGTTCGGCGGACAGATCAAGGGCCTTGACGGAGCCAAGATAAGCACCGCCGGCAAGACAGGTACGACTTCCGATAACAACGATAAGTGGTTCTGCGGTTTTACCCCTTACTATGCCGCAGCAGTATGGTACGGATACGACAACAGGTTGAGACAGACGGAGATCATAAAAGACGACTACCGTAACGCCGTTCACATTTGGATGTACTGTATGCAGAAGATCCACGCCAACCTTGAAGGCGCCAAGTTCGAACGTCCCGAATCGATCGTTCAGGCATCCGTCTGCACCGAGTCAGGCTGTTACGCGACAGATGAATGCAAGGCTGCAGGTACCGTCGTAACTGATTATTTCATTTCAGGTTCGGATTTCTGCCCGAAGAAGGACAACCCGTGCACAATACATAAGCCGGAACCTTCTCCGACTCCTGCTCCGGGTTTTATGCCCTGATAGTTTATATTATTCCTCTTCGGGGATGGGGGCAGCAAAGAATGTTCCGATATTGTCCTGATCGAGGATCCTTTCAAGAACACTCGTGTCGGAACCTTCCGCAATGACACCGTTGATACCGTGCTCGGTCGCGGTCTTCATGGCCATGATCTTTGTCGTCATGCCGCCTGTTCCGAGCCATGAACCCTTGCCTGTCGTTATCTCGTTAAGGGTCTCGGTGAAATCCTCGACATAGGAGATCCTCTTGGCGTCAGGATTGTCCTTGGGATTTGAATCGTAAAGACCGTCCACGTCAGAAAGTATTACGAGAAGATCGGCATTCGAAAGCATTGCAACGAGAGCCGACAGGGTGTCGTTGTCGCCGAAAGTGCCGTTGTGCATGATCTCGCTCGTGGAAACGGAGTCGTTTTCGTTTATGATAGGAATGATCTTCTTTTCTATAAGAGCTTCGAGGGTGTTGCTGATGTTGGATTTGGTGAGCTTATCCGCCAGATCGTCCTTCGTTAAGAGGATCTGACCGCACTTGTAACCGTACTCTGCAAAGACCCTGGCATAAGCGTTCATGAGCTCGACCTGGCCGACTGCGGCGATAGCCTGCTTCTCTCTGGTGGAATCAGGCCTCTTGTCGAGATTAAGGTATCCGATACCGACACCGATGGCGCCGGAAGATACAAGGATAACTTCCATACCGCGGTTCATGAGATCTGATATCGAACGTGCAAGTCTTTCTATGTTGTTAAGGTTCATCTTCCCGTTATCGTAGGTCAAAGTGGATGTACCGACCTTGACAACGATTCTTTTCGCGAAGTTGACTGCGACTCTGGATCCGCCCTCGTAATTCATTTCTTTCTCCTTAAGGCCCTGATTAATGCCCGAATAAGAATATACTCTTCTATGGCAAAAAGCAAGGAGCCATTTACTTTCCTTACTCTATCTTTCCGTCCGCAAGGTAGAGTCTCTTGACTCTCTTGCCGACATCACAGGTTATCTCATAGTTGATCGTACCGATGTAAGACGCCAGATTATCCGTGGGATTTCCTTCTCCGAAAATCTGAACGATATCGCCGCGCTTAACATCACTTCCGGTTACATCGGCCATGCACATATCCATGCAGACATTACCGATTATGGGATAGTAACTGCCCTTGATGTTCAGCATGAAGCCATTCGACAGCCTTCTCGAAAAGCCGTCGGCATAACCGATCCCGACCGTTGCGACCTTGGTCGTCCTGCCGGCCCTAAAATGCCTTCCGTAGCTTACGGATGTCCCGGCGGGTACTTCTTTTACGAAGATGACCTTTGCAAGCCAGGTCATAACGGGCTTTAAGTCAGGCATCTTGTCGCGGTCAGGACATCCTTCGGGATACATTCCGTAGAGGATGAGACCTGCCCTTACGGTATCGAGGTGCATGCCCGGGAATCTGAAGATGCCGGCACTGTTGCAGATATGGTGTCTTGCAAACTTTATGCCCCTGCCTTCGATCCTTTCAACGGTTGCCTTATAAATCCCAAACTGCTTTTCCGTATATTCGTCGTCAGCTGTATCGGATACTGCAAAATGCGAAAAGATCCCTTCCGGGATAAGACCGGGGAGCTCGCAGACCTTGACTATATCGTCGTCAGCTGTTCCGTCCGTCGCAAAACCTATGCGGCCCATGCCGGTATCGATCTTGATATGAATCCTGCAGTCCTTGCCCTGCTTTACTGCTTCCTCCGACAGGAGCTCGGCATCCTCAACGGAGAAGACGGCCTGGCCAATATCGTACTTAACGATATCCGGAAATCTGTCGGGAGAAGTATATCCCAATATCATGAGGGGCTTTGTTATGCCGTTCTCGACAAGGTCCTTCGCCTCGTCGACGGTCGCGAGACAGAAACCTGCCGCGCCCTCTTCCTCGAGGACCTTGGCAAGGCGGACCGCGCCGTGCCCGTAAGCATCAGCCTTGACTACGCAGAACATATCGGTGTCATCCGATGTCACTGCCTTTATCTGCCTGTAGTTATATCTGACCGCATCAAGGTCGATCAGCACACATGATCTGTCAAAATTAACGTCATTTATCTGCATAGCTTATCCTTTGTCAAAGATACCGTTTATGACTTCAGGAAACATGTCCGGAAGATCCGACGGCAGCATTGCCCTTTCCCCCTTTTGCGATCTTGCACAAAGACCTGCCTTCGCATGTATGTATACGGCCGCAACGGCCGCATCTTGTGCTTTCATGCCCTGTGCATAGAGACCTGTCATGAGTCCCGAAAGAACGTCACCCGATCCGCCCTTGGCAAGACCCGAGTTCTCTCCCTTGTTGACATAGCAGTTCCCTTCCGTATCAGCGACGAGCGTATCGTGGCTCTTGAGCACGAGGACCGTTTTGTACTCGGATGCGAACTTTAAGGCTCCCTCTTCGCCCGGGTCGAGTACTCCGTCACAGAGCCTTGCGAATTCCCCGAGGTGAGGTGTCAGAACAGCGGGATCCAGTCCCTTGTCCTGTCTTGAGGCAATGAGCGGCAGGTAATGATCTTTGTAACGCGATATGATGTTCAGTGCGGATGCATCTATTACAAGAGCTTTTGCACCGCTGATAAGGACCGTAAGTATCGTTCTTATCCTGTCATCTTCTTCATCCGTTCCGGGTCCTATGAGACAGGCAGATGCCTTTGGGTAGTATTTCTTTATTGAAGCTCTGCTCTCTTCCATATCATTGCCGATAGAAGAAGTAAGAGCACAGGGACACTTGATCTGAACGGGAAGGAGGGCTTTCTCGTCAGACATGTATCTGACCATGCCTGCTCCGCTCCTCAGGCAGGATTCCGCCGCAAGAACGCCGGCACCTGTCATGTAAGGACTTCCGGCAACGATAAGCGCCGTACCGAACGTGCCCTTATGGCCCCTCCCATCTCTTTGGGGCAGCAGTGATCTCACGGAATCATTCGTGATCTCAATCATCGCGCTCTTCATCCCTTCCTGCCGGAATATCACCCTGCTTGATGTTTTCGATGAGACCGATATCGAAAGGTGTCTCCTGGTAAACGTAGTAATTGAGCCAGTTGGTGTACATCAGCGTCGCCGAGGATCTCCAGCGGAGCAAAAAGCCCTTGGAGGGATCGTCGTCAACATAGTAATTGACGGGCATGTCGGGATCGATCCCGGCATCCTGATCGCGCTTATATTCGCGGTCCAGGGTATCCGCATCGTATTCGGAGTGGCCTGTTATGAATATCTGTCTTCCCGTAAGATCGGAAACGGCATAGATACCGCACTCCTCGGATTCGGACAGGATCCTCAATTCCTTTACCTTCGCGATATCCTCGCGCTTCACTTCGGTATATCTTGAATGGGGTACATAGAAGATATCGTCGAATCCGCGGAATAGCTTGACCGGGCGGCTGTATGTCATGCTGTGCTCGAAGATGCCGGACACCTTGCGGTCCAGGACATACTTGGGGATGCCGTAATGGTAGTAAAGGCCTGCGAAAGCGCCCCAGCAAAGATGCATGGTCGAATAGACGTGGGTCTTGCTCCACTCCATTATCTTGCAGAGTTCCTCCCAGTAGTCGACTTCCTCGAAAGGAAGCTTTTCGATGGGAGCGCCCGTGATGATCATGCCGTCGAAATACTGGTCAGAGATCTTATCAAAAGTCAGATAGTATCTGTTAAGGTGAGACTGGCTCGTATGCCTTGATTCATGAGATGCCATGCAGAGGAGCTCGATATCGACCTGGATGGGGGAATTCGACAGAGCGCGCAGAAGCTGGGTCTCAGTCGTTATCTTATCAGGCATGAGATTGAGGATGACGATCTTTATGGGTCTTATATCCTGTGTCAGAGCTCTCGTCTCTTCCATTACGAAGATACGCTCCTTTTCGAGCGTGGCGCGTGCCGGAAGATTGTTCGGTATCCTAATTGGCATTTCTTATCTCCTGTATATGTTTACGAACCGATAAATTCATTGAGTATGGATCTTTCCGGAACATATTCCGGGTTGATCACGGGGATCTTGTTCAGGTGTTCCGTAAGGACTCCGGCCTTCGCCATCGCACGTGACAGATCAGCGAAAGGCTTGCCCGTGGGGGAACGCTTCATGAACACGTTGGCCTCGGCCGATCCGTCGTTGACCTTGTCGACCGCGATCCTGATGTCGCTCAGGGCCATTGGAGCCAGTACAAGAGGCTCGTATGCTAGGAAGGAATTGATGTGGTAATCAGCTTCGGCAAGATACTTATCGACGAAATCCTCCTCGCTCCTTGCGATCATCGGCCAGTAATCGATCGTGGAGATCGCGTGGGCATCCCTGTGCCTGTTGTCCCTTACGATCCTTCTGATCAGACGGATCTCACGGCTGTCCATGAGCTTGGAATCACAGAAGACATTGCCGTAGGGCATGATGAAGACCTTGGCGCACATTGCCCTGTCGATGTTGCCGGATATCCTGGGTGACAGCCCGTGAAGGCCTTCCACGACCAGGACACCGTCATCAGGGAGAGTGATCGCCGAATCGGGGGATCCTTCCTCCTGTACACGGGTCATGAAATTGAAGTGAGGGGGTATGACCGTCTTATGGTCCAGGATATCCTTTATATCCTGCTCACACCTTGTTATATCCAGAGCCTCGATGGTCTCGAAGTCGGGTCTGCCGTCCTTGTCACAGTTCAGCTCGGAAATGTTGTAGTAATCGTCAAGCGACAGGAAATGAGCCGTTCTTCCGCCCTGCGTGATACCGTCGGCGAGCCTCATGGTAAAGGTCGTCTTACCGGAAGATGTCGGCCCGGATATGAATATCGCCTTGATGTTCTTATCCCGGCAGATCTGTTTTACTATCTTGTCTATCCTCGAAAGGAAGAGGGCTTCCGATTCTTCAATGAACTTCGGGAGCTTTACCTGTCCCAGATTCTCTTCGAGTTCCTCTATGGTGATGTCCGCTTTATCCTGTAATTGAGCCATCTTATGCTCCTCTCTTATTTTCTGATGGGAATGAATCTCTTTATGATGAGCTTGTTGATCACCCAGTCATAACAGAACTGCAATAACCTGTAGAGAAGGTAGATGATCCCCGGGACCACAATAGCAAGGAACAATATCAGCAATATCACAAAGAGCACATGGAGACCTCCGACGAGCACGCCTATGACGGTCGAAAAAGAACCTGTGCTCGAAGCGAACATCTTGGTGTATTTTTCCAGAGTATCGTTGAGGTAACCGATGGTGAAGGTCTGCAGATCGTTTGCCCCGACCGTGATCTTTGAACCGATAAGGTCCACGGTAAAGCCTACGACGATAAAGCTCTTGACCATCTTTTCGATCATGACGAGAGCCTTGCCCCAGGCAGGCATCCTGTAATATCTCATGCATATGAAGGGACATGCCACGAAAAGAAGCCCGAATAATACGAGGTGCGTAGTCGTGAAATCCCCGACAAAGGGCAGCGGTTTGCCGCTTACATAACCGTAGAGGACCAGAGACTCAACAAAAATACCATACAGCACGAAAAGGGCCGTATGCCTTCTGTTCTCAAAATCGGTATCACTCCACAACTTCCCGAGAAACAGTCCTTCGAGATAATCCATGTCGTCTCCTTATGCTATTCTTTAAAGCCCTGCTCCGGTCATCTCAGAGCGAACTTTGTTCCTGTCGTCATCTCGATCAGTGATCTCAGATCATCCCATTTTGCGGGGAAGATCTCCTCACTGCCGGTCGCAATGACCGTTTTATCCTTAAACTCGGCCTTCATCTTCCACATACCGGAAACAGAGACCTTCCTGCCGAACTTCTCGGCATCACCTTCCGAATATGCCTTGATCCATTCAAGGACTCCTATCTTGGGGAGTTTCTCCTTGAGAAGATCAAATTTGCCGTCATTTATGAGACTCGTGAAATTGTTGTTCCACATATAATTGTCTCTCCATGACAATATCTTTCTGCGGAAATCGTATTTGACCTTATATCCCTCGTTGGAAAAGGAGATTATCTCCACTTCCAGGACAACAAGATCATCATACATTCCCTCCGTCTTCATCTTACCATTACCTTCCGTCATGAGATCTTTAAGCCGAAGACAGATCCTGAAGTGGTGCCTATAACGACTGTATTGCCCCATACGACAGGTGAAGCTTCAAAGCAGACTCCGGATGAGGTCTTTTTGTCCGTCTTAAAGAGTCTCGACGTTTGGATATATGTAACTCTCTTGCCGTTGGAGGCATTTATGAGATGGATCTGTCCTATGCTGTCACCGATCAGGATATATGCATTTCCTTCAGAATCATATATGTCGACCGGCGAACTGTAGGAATAGATGTTCATCTTATATTCCCAGACAAGGGTTCCGAGAGTCTTATCATATGCTACGAGTTTGTTTCCGCTCAAAAGGTTGTTGGTCATGCTGTAAGAGAATATGACCAGATTGCCGATAGTCCTCTTTCCGACAATGGGATTGCCGAAGCATCCGCCGCTCTGATCCGTCTCTGAAGTCTGACCGTTATAAGTATAACATGCCTCCGATGTCTGCCATACGACTTCGCCCGAAAGACCGTTGATCTTATAGACATAGGCAGCACCGTTGAATTCGCCTACGGGGCCCTGGTTATCGACCTCGCAGCCGATGTAGACATAAGGCACGCCGTCCTCCTCGTCGATGACCGGTGTAACGTCGGAATCGTCTCCTAACTTACGGCACCAGACCATCTTCATCGCATTGATATCGAGGCAGACAAGGTTCTGTGTGTTGTCAACGAAATAACCGTAGTTGCCGTAGAGCGCGATAGAACTCTCGACGCCCATGTGGCTTGCGGTGTTGTCGTTAAAGATGTACTTATATGCACAAGCCTCGGGATTGATCGTGATCACGGAAGATCCCGGAGTATATGCCGTGTTGAGCTTTATGGTATAGATAAGTCCGTTCTCGCAGGGCCAGATAAGAGTATCTGTCTCAGCGGATACAACCGGTGATGAATCGAAGGCGTGCCAGCCGCTCCTGTAGGCGCCGTCCCCGGTGCCCTCAAAGCTGTAAAGGCAGAGCCCGTCAACGAGTGAATAGATATACATACCGAACTTGCCGCTGTCGGAATTATCGTCAGTCTGACCGACATAGAGTATGGGATAGCCTCTGGGATCCAATGCGGGAGTTCCCTTGATGGAAGCTCCTACGTTAATGGGCTCACGGGTGAACTCCCCGGTCTCCAGATCCATGAAATAGATCTTGCCGTCGAGGGCTGCAGCTATTACTTCCACGAGACCTGCCTTGGACTTGGCGCTGTCCTTCAGGTTCATGGAACTCTTCATGGAATCCGTCCACTGTACGACCAGGGGCTGGCCTGTCCATCTCAAGCCCTTCCATTCGAAAAGCTGGGTTGAAGCGAGCTTGGATCCGATATCCGAGAATTCCCAGGTCTGTTCGACCGTTCCCTGCTTGACTTCCGTATAACCGAAAGATGCGCAGTTGCGGAAATTGTTGCCTCTGAAAGTCAGTATTCCGGGTACTTTGCCGTAATTGATGGGATCTGAGAAAAATACGGGTTCTCCCCTTACATATTCCTCCGTATCGGTGCCTGCCATCGTGACGGACTCCACAAGACCCCTTGCGGTAGGATCTGCCTCAGGATCGACCTTGACTTCCTTATCTATGGTAACCGAGCTCCTGGCAGGATATAAGAGAGGATTCTGGTAAGATTCGAGCGGAGGCGCGGGAGTAGGAGTAGGCGTCGCTGCCGAAATAAAAGAACTCACTTCGCTGCCCTCGGGATTCCTTGCTATATCCTCATTGCTGCTCTTCTTGAAAAAGACCACTGCCAGTATGGCAGTAAGGGTTACGAACAGGATCGTCATTATGACGACCAACATCACCTGTCCCTCGTTAGGATCCCGGGAAGGCTTATAGTAACTGTTGTCAGGTTCTATGTATTGCTGTCTCATTTCCTGTTCTTTCCGTGCAACACCGACGGCCCGGTGTCCGCATATAATAACGCATTTTACCACGCGGGGCGAAAATCCTCAACAAATGACTATAAGTATCATATATTTAAGTGGAAATATCCCTTCGGTCAGAGGTCCTGAGCGATCCTCATGAGCTTCTTTAAGCGGTTGTTCATGCCCGATTTGCTTATGGGAGGCGTCATCATCTCTCCCAGTTCCGCTATGGATGCTCCGGGATTATCTATGCTAGCCCTTGCGGCCGCCAGGAGTTCATCCGGCAGGTCCTTGCCCTTATCAGATCTTAAGAGCTTTTCGAAAAGCTCATAGCGCGAAGCTCCGGCCTCAGCCTGTCTTCTGGTGTTGCCGTCATCGCAGTTGACTTCACGGGTTATCTGTTTCCTTATCTCATGCTCTATCCTTGTGTTCTCGAAAGAAAGCCTCGCGGAATCGGCTCCGGTCATGCCGAGGAAATCAGATACGTAATCACCGTTCTTAAACCTTACGCACCATATCCCGCCTCTTCTCGTGATGCCGGGATCGATACCTTCATAAGCGAGGACGGAAAAGACCAGCTTGCAGGCCTCTTCGCTCTTGAGATGTATCTCGACCTTGTATGTGTTGTCGGGGTCGCTTATGTGCCCCGCACCGATGCAGACACCGCCCAGGAAAGCCCTTGAATTGGTGTGTCCGTCGAATTCGGCTTCTTCGGGAAGTTTTCCTTCAAGGAAGCTCGCAGCTTTCTCCCTGACGTTTTCGGGGATCTTTCCGATATAGATCCTGCCGTCCTTTTGGGTGTTTTCGATCTTCCAGTCGTTAAGGAGATTTGACAGCCTCCCTAATACCCTGCCGCCGGCCTTGATCCTGCCGGACACTTTTTCGCCGTCCGACGAAGCCAGCAGGAGACCGGACAGGAACCACTCAAAAGATGAGGCAGTATACCTGACCTTGCATATCTCGTATTTAACATTGTCCGAGAAAGTCGTCCCGCTCATTAAAGACTGAAATCCCCTATAAACTTAACTTCGGGTTCGAGCGTAACTCCGGAATTCTCCAGCACCTTTTCCTGTACATAAAGGATAAGCCTGTAGACGTCCGAAGCGGAAGCCGTACCGTTGATGTTTACGACAAAGCCCGCATGCTTTTCGGATACGCATGCTCCGGAACCGTCGAGAGCGAATCCCTTGAGCCCTGCATCTTCTATGAGCCTTCCGGCATAGTAGCCTTCGGGACGCTTGAAGGTCGATCCGCATGAAGGATGGTTCAGGGGCTGGGAGTTGATCCTCTTCTGTCTCAATTCATCCGCATATGCCTTGATCCTGTCCTTATCACCTGCAGGAACTTCCGCAGTAAAGCCTAAGATAACGGCATCTTTCATGCCGGAGAAGATGCTCTTTCTGTATGCGAACTGAGCCTGGTCCCCTTTTATCTTTCTGATGTCGCCGTCCTGCCAGTAGCTTACTTCGGTCACGATGTCTTCCATCTGCCTTCCGTATGCGCCGGCGTTCATGTATATGGCGCCGCCTGCGGAACCCGGGATGCCGCAGCAGAACTCGGCTCCCTCAAGACCCGAACTGACGCAAGTATTTCCGAAATTGGAAAGCATGTTGCCCGCCTGACATCTTATTATGCCGCCGTCTTCTTTCATGTCGACTTCTATGCCGCTCATGTTCTTTCCGATCCTGATCACGAGACCTTCAAAACCCTTATCTGAGATAAGGACATTGGAACCCGCGCCGAGGATGACTGCGGGAAGACCTTCTTTTTGTGCAAAGAGGAAAGCCTCAGCCAGCTCTTCAGCATTTCCTGGCTCGGCAAAGAAGGCGGCAGGTCCGCCGCACTTCATCGTTGTATAAGGCTTAAGAAGGACATCTCTTCTGATATCGATATCAGCCATATGTCTGGTCTCTTCCCGGGAACACGCGGCTTACCAGATTCTGGGCCGCATTGAATCCCATCTTATTGACCCTGTGGTTGATCGCCGCAGCTTCGACGATGATGGCGAGGTTACGTCCGGGTCCTACGGGGATCGTAACGGAAGGAACCTTAACGCCCAATATCTCGGTGGTCTCATCGGTGAGACCCAGTCTGTCGTATGTCTTCTTCTCGTCCCAGAGCTCGAAGTTGATGACAAAGTCTATCGTCTCCTGCGGCTTTACGGACGAAACACCGTATAGCTCCTTAACGTCAAGGATGCCGATGCCGCGGATCTCGATGAGATGTCTTATGACCTCGGGAGCGCTTCCTATGAGCTGGGTCTCGGATACTTTCCTTATCTCGACCTGATCGTCTGCAACGAGCCTGTGACCTCTCTTAACGATCTCGAGAGCCGTCTCGGATTTACCTACACCGGAATCACCCAGGATCAGGATACCTTCACCGTTGACCTCGACAAGAACGCCGTGCATGGATACCTTGGGGGCAAGTTCCAGGCTCAGGTATTTGATGAGAGCCGAATAGAGATCAGACGTTGCCTGGCTGGTCCTTAAGACCGGCGTGGGGTGTTCTTTCGCCGCTTCGAGCAGTTCCTTGTGGACCTTGTGGTCACGGGTGATTATGAGCGCCGGGATCTTCTTTTCGAAAAGGACCTTAAGGGAGTTGTATCTCTCCTCGGGTGTCAGATGATCCAGGTAAGCATGCTCCATGTTGCCCATGATCTGGATACGGTCGGGACCGAAGTGGTCGTAGTAACCTGCAAGCTGAAGGCCGGGTCTTGTCGCGTCGGCGACCTGGATCCTTCTCTCCTCAATATCGCCCGTGTCGAAAACGACTTCCAGATCGAAAGCCTTTACGACATCAGATAAAAATACGCTTGAATAGGGCATTATCTAATCCTCCGCTTATTGGAAAGCAACCTCGACATTATGTACCTGACCGTCTTCGAAAACAGGCACTTCCGTTCCTTCGATATCGTTTCCGTCTACGCTGATCTTAACGCCTTCCACAGTCCTTACGAAGCCCTCACCCTTGGTAATGTGGATCTTGTAAGAACATCTTTCCGTCGTTATGTCTACATTCAGCTCCCTGTCTTCTTTGCGGAGGATCGGTTTGCAGTCGAGGTGATCGGCCGTAAACTCGACACCGAAGCACTGGAAGAGACAGAGCAGGAGCCATGTCGATGTTCCGGAGAGCGTAGGTCCTATATTCTCGCCTGAATCGCTGTTGTTGTACTGGGTGCACCATCTGGGGTTGCCGCATACGGTGAAAGGCGACTTTAAGGTCCTGAAAGGCAGGATCCTGTCGATTATCCAGTAAGCCGTATCCGCAAGACGCTCTGCGAGGGCAGGGTCGGATACGGTCTTGGCGTTCTTTAACATGGCGGATGCCGCCATCATGTTGGCGTGCTTGAAGACACCGCCGTTCTCACGGTCACCGGGATAGTAGAGCATAACGTCGATCTTGGGTGCGATCTGGGGATAGTCTACCGTGGAACAGAGCCTGTATCCGTAAGGTGACTTGAGATAGTTGTCGATGCTGTCGAGCATGGTCTCGATCTGCTTCTCATCGGCGCATCCTGACAGGAGAGCCCAGGAGAAGGAATTGAGGAAATATGTTCCGGGAGCATCTTCCACGGCAAGACCGTCGCCTGATGCACCGAGATACTTGAGGTTGGGCTTGTCCTTCCTGTTGAAGAGGACTCTCGCATAGAAGTCTCCCTTCCATGCGTTCTCCCTCAAACCCTCACGGATCTTGCCGCTCAAGGCTCTTAATTCCTCAGCATATCCTGCATCGCCCGCAAGGCCGAAGAGGACAGAAGCCGCATCGGTCGCGACCTTCAGAAGGAAGCCATTCATTACGGATTCGGAATACTCCGACTTAAATGCTTCCTCGCCGTATGCTGCGCCGGATTCAGCCAGCTGCTGCTTATAAAGCTCGATCTTCTCGGCACCGCTGATGCAGTCGGGATCGACCCTTAAGCAGTCGTTCCAGTCAGCCCTGTCAATGAGGGGGATGCCGTGTGATCCGACGGAGATCTTGGCGCTGTAAGTGATTATCGCCTTGATCGTATCGAGGAGTGTCCTCTTTTCATCGGAACCGGCCACTGCGAATTCCTCTTTGAGGAAAGCAACGTCGCCCGTAAGGCTTACATAGCGGTCAAGGGCCTGCAGGAGCCAGAGCGCGTCATCTGACCACCAGCCGGGCTCCTTGCCCTTCCAGTAGAAATTATGGTTGGCATAACCTTCGGTGTATACGTTTTCGATCCATTCGCGGAGCAGGCTCTTGATGAAGTCGGTGCGCCCCATTCCGGCGAAATAATACATGGATGCGAAGATGTCCTGGATCTCACGGAAACCGATCTCCCTGTAACCTTTCTGCGTCCAGTCCAAAGACCTGGATACGAAGGTCTGGTAGAAGACCTGGAAAGGCAGGTTGTTGTTGACATATGCTTCGAAATCAGGATCTTCTGAAGAGATCTTCATGTAGGATGAATAGCGGTCCGCAAAATCGCAAACAAAGGCATAATCAGCTGCAAGAGCTGCTTCATCCTTGTAGCATTCTATGAGCTTTTCGGCTTCGACCTTACAGGTCTTGTCGACAACAAAACCGCTGTTTACGGCGTCTGAAGAAAGGCAGGTGAAGTTATCTGCTCTTACCTTCTCTCCGGCCTTCAGCGCAAAAGGCGTCGATACGGCAAAGAAGCCGGGGCCCTTCCTCGAAGGAGCGCAGGCCAGGGGAGCTATGAACTCGGGATCAGCCAATGTGCCGTTGCCTACGAAATCATCGTATCTTGCACAGTACTCATCAGGGAAGATAGTCTCTCCGCCCTTATGGAGCATCGCAACATGGAATCTGATGTTGCCCTTTGTCCACTTGGGATTGGGATTAAAGCTTACAGCCCTGAGGTCATCATTCTCATCGAAAAAGATCTCTGACTGGGCAACGACCGTCGAGAATATGACGTCTTCTCTTAAGGCGTGGACTTCATCCGTTCCGAACATTCCCGTATAGACGATACGCAGATCCATATCATCTGCGGAGTTATTTTCTATGTCGATCATCTGGGCTTCACATGCGAGGGGAAGTCCTTCTTTGGCGGGCAGGATAAAGATGGTCCTTCTGACCTTAAGCCCGTTATCCAGCTCGTATTCGATCACTGTCCTGTTCTGGGAGTGGGTGGTCCTTGCAGACTTTAGGCCCTCTGCCTTGGCAAGACCCGAATAGAAGATCTTCTTTCCGCCTGATACGAGATAGAACTGGCGGTTGGCAGGGAAACCGTTTTCCTCGGGAAGATAATCCCACTTGGTGGCGAGCACCTGGGTATCGGCATGTGCACGGAAGCATCCGCCGCCCAGCATGCCGACCGCGCTCTTGGGCGTGCTCTGCAAAGGCCTCGGAGAACCGATCCTGTTTCCTATCAGCATGTTCGTATAAAAATGCGGTCCGGGAGCAGGTGTTGCGGGATCGAACGTGAGTTCGCCCTTGCCGTTAAGGCTGCCGCCCCATCCGGATGCCATGTCGATCATGGATGCTGCGGCCGAAGCAGATACGTCACATTCTTCAACCTTGCCGCCCTTTTCCCTGAGGATCTTATCCTTGAGGAAAAGAAGGCTGTATCCTTCCCCGGTCTCTTTTGAGATGAGATCCGAATAATCTCCTGATGCCGCTATCACGCGGATGAGCGGTGAATCGAACTTAAGTCCTGCTGCACCTATTACAAGGGGTTCCTTTCCGAAGGAAACGAATTGAGCCGATATTCCCCCTCCGGTCAATCCTTCCCCGAATCTGTCCTTAAGGACTTTAGCGGCAGTTATCTTCTGACCTCTTGCCGTCTGTCCGTAATAAGCCATATACATACCTCCGTTACCGGGAAAAAGCCCCGCCGCTCTCAAAGAGGGCGGGACCCCGATCCATTATTTCTTTTACTCGTTCAGCCGAGGATGACCTCGACCTTGTGAACACCGCCGTCAGCTGCGGCAGGGACCACGCATCCTTCAACGGGTACACCGTCCAGTGTCATGGACTTGACGCCCTTGCAGATGTGATCCGGATTCTTGATGTCGATCTCGTATGTTGCGCCTCTGTACTGACGCTTAGCCTTGAAGCCGTCCCATGAAGAAGGGATGGAAGGATCGATCTTAAGACCGTCGAAATCAGCCATGATGCCCAGGATGTACTGGGAGATCGCGACCATGTTCCAGGCAGCCGTACCTGTGAGCCAGGAGTTCTTGCCCTGACCGAAGTTGTCTCCGGTCCTGCCGATATCGGAACCTGCATCCTTACCGCCGATCATCTGACCGTATACATAAGGCTCTGTCTTGTGGATATCGGATGTCTCCTCGGTGAATGCGGGAGCGATCTCGGAATAGTACTTGAATGCCTGGTCGCCCTGGCCTGCATATGCTGCGGCGCAGATGATCCATGCGTTGTTATGTGTGAAGATACCTGCATTCTCCTTGTATCCGCCCGGATATGTGGAGATCTCACCGTACTGGATATAGTACTTGGTGAATGCGGGGTTGTTGAGAACGAGACCGTACTTTGTGTTGAGACGCTCGTCGATAGCTGCAAGGGTCTTCATGTCGCAGCCCTGATCCTTGCCGATCTCGGACATGATGGCAAAGCCCTGGGGCTCGATGAAGATCTGGCCTTCCTCGCATTCCTTGGAGCCCATCTTATCGCCGTTGGCATCGTAAGCTCTCAGGAACCAGTCGCCGTCCCATGCGGATTCCATGATGTTCTTCTTCATCTTGTCGATCTCAGCTTGGGCCTTGGCAGCCTCTTCGTCCTTGCCGAGGTGCTTTAAGATCTCAACGTAGTTGGGGCCTGCATATGTGAAGAGGGTTGCGACCATTACGGACTCGGCTACCTTGGAGTAACCGCCCTCTGCCTCGAACTTGGGGTTGGTGTAGGTCTGGAAGGATTCACCGGGTGTGTCTGAGTAGCAGGAAAGGTTGATACAGTCGTTCCAGTCTGCTCTCATTGCCAGAGGAAGTCCGTGGGGACCTAAGTTATTTACGATGTGATAGAAGGATACATCGAGGTGGTCGAGCATCGGCTTTGCAGCGGATACGTCGTTGTCGTAAGGAACCATCTCGTCGAGGATAGACCAGTCGCCTGTCTCCTTGATGTAAGCGGAAACGGAGAGGATGAGCCAGAGCGGGTCGTCGGAGAAATCGCCGCCGATGTCGGAGTTGCCCTTCTTCGTGAGGGGCTGATACTGGTGGTAGCATCCGCCGTCAGGGAACTGTGTGGAAGCGATGTCGATGACTCTTTCCTTGGCTCTGTCGGGGATCTGGTGTACGAATCCGAGGATATCCTGGTTGGAATCCCTGAAGCCCATTCCGCGGCCGATACCGGACTCGAAGTAAGAAGCGGATCTGGAAAGGTTGAATGTGACCATGCACTGGTACTGGTTCCAGATGTTGACCATCCTGTTGACCTTGTCATCAGGTGTATCGACATTGAGGATGCCGAGGAGCTTATCCCAGTAAGCCTTGAGTTCTGCAAGTCCTTCAGCGAACTTCTCGGGAGTCGCAAACTTTGCGATCATCTCCTCTGCCTTGACCTTGTTGATGGTCTTGCCGTCAGCTTCGAACTTCTGGTCAACGGGCATCTCGACGTAACCTAAGACGAATACAAGCGTCTTGGACTCGCCGGGAGCCAGGCTTATCTTCTTGTAGTGGGATGCGATGGGAGCCCAGCCGTCTGCGAAGGAATCGTTTGCCTTGCCTGCCTCGACTGCCTGGGGCTTGTCAAAGCCGTTGTAAAGGCCAATGAAGGAGTCCCTGTCCGTATCGTAACCGTCGATCTCATCGTTGACGGAATAGAAAGCGTAGTGATTGCGGCGGTCCCTGTACTCTGTCTTGTGATAGATTACGGAACCCTTGACCTCCACACGGCCGGTGGAGAAGTTGCGCTGGAAGTTGTTGCTGTCGTCCTGAGCGTCCCAGAGACACCACTCTGCGAACGAGAAGAGAGCGAATTCCTTTGCCTCAGAGGATTCATTTGTCAGTACGAGCTGCTGGACCTCGCCGTCGAAGTCCTGGGGTACGAAGAAGGTGGCTTCTGCAGAAAGGCCGTTCTTCTTACCGCGGATAACGGTATAGCCCATGCCGTGGCGGCACTCGTATTCATCGAGCTCCGTCTTCACAGGGGACCAGCCGGGATTCCAGATGGTGCCGTTGTCGTTGATGTAGAAATATCTTCCTCCCATATCGATAGGGACATTGTTATATCTGTAACGGGTGATCCTGCGCAGACGTGCGTCCTTATAAAAACTGTAGCCGCCTGCCGTATTGGAGATCAGCGAGAAGAATGCCTGTGTTCCGAGGTAGTTGATCCAGGGATAGGGGGTTTTGGGTGAAGAAATGACATATTCCTTCTTAACATCATCAAAATGTCCGAATTTCATGGTGTTGCCTCCGTGGTTGTTTTATTACTCAAAAGTCCCTTAATTCTACACCATTTTTAAGCTCATATGTTTACATTTCGCGTGCATTCCTTTACTTAATTGTTAATAAAAAGACAACAAAGAAGGCCGCCCTCTGTCAGGACGGCCCTCTTGAGATCCGCTGTATCAGGCTTTATTCCGCAGGCGTCAGTATGCCCAGATCTTCAACCGCCGCCTTGAACGCTGCCTCGGCTTTGGCCACGGAATCGACCCTGCCGTCACAATAGGCCGTGACTGCCGAACACCATGCGTTGTTGATATATTCGTCGTTCTCCTGAACGGTCGAAAGATCCAGCGCGTTGGCCGCATTTATAAGGAGGGGAACCGGGTTTTGACCGCCGAGGCTCTCAAATGCGAAAACAGGATCCTGAGCCATTCCCATCATTACCTTCTTGTTATTGACGAACTCGCCCGACCGGGCCATGTCGGTAAGGTTATTTTCGTTTATGCAAAGATCCCTGATGATCCTGGCTGCAGAAGCCTTCATGTCACAGTACTTCGTTGCTGCGATCCAGGTTCCTCCGAGGTAGGAGGAAGCGGGAGCCTCAACGATGCCCCACTCGCCCGAAGTCTTGTTGGAACCGTCGGCAAAGCCCATGGAATATTTCACGGTCTGAAGCGAGCCGAAGTATGCGAGGACCTTGTGGTTGGTCATGTTCTTGGACCAGGCGGCAGACCCTTGCGTTGTACCGAAAGTCAGCTTCTCACCGCTGAGGATCTTGGCGAAATTCATATATTCTTTCATTACGGGATCTATGTTGAGTTCATTGTCTGAGATCCAGCCCTTGGAACGGCTGTTAAGGAAGAATCTCCATACATCGTCCGTACCGGAGATGATCTTGACATCCCCGTTGCTTACCTTTTCGACTTTCCTTGCCGTATCGAGGAAAGTATCCCAGTCCTTGAAGAAAGGTGCAACCTCCTCGGGTTCTTCGACGCCCAGGACCTCCCTGGCCACGGCCTTGTTGTAGATGACGCAGCAGGGGCATGCCTGCCATGAAAGTCCCTTAACGATACCGTCCCTGTCCGTTCCGGTCCTTACGACAAAATCGAAGGACTGGTCCATGAACTCGTCATAGGAGATCCCGAGATTGTTCAAAGGCAGGACATCATCGGAATTAAGATATCTCTTGGCGGATTCGGGACCGAAAAAGAAAACGTCGGGCGCGTTGTCTCCTGATGCAAGCGCTCTGTCGAGGAGCCCCGGATATGCGGCAGCTCCGGATGAGATCTGCTTCTTGAAAGTGACGTCACTGTACTTTTCGATCAGGTTAACGCCTTCCTTGTTCCAGCCCCAGACCAGGAGCGATCCGTCTTCACCTTCATCGGTTACTTTCTGCGCCTTGAGCTCAGTATAAGAAGACGTGCCGGTTGCCTCTTTGGTAGCCGCGGTCGATTCGTTGGCCTTGTCCGATTCCTTGGGAACAGTGCTTGCGGCAGTTGCTTCTGTTTCATTACCGGATGTTACGGTGGTACCGTCTGTCGTATCGTTGCAGGCGGAGATTACTCCGGCTGCCATCGACACCAGCAGCATTGCGGTAATGATCTTTATCTTCTTCATCGGTTTCTTTCCTCCTCAGGACTTGTCCTCGATCCTTACTCTTCGATCCCGAAAACGATCTTTCCGAACGAATTCAGATATGCTGCGTAGATCTTAAGATCGACCGTGGTATGACAGGGATTTCCGTCGACCGTGCCGTAGATCTCCACGGGCGCTGTCTCAGCTCCTGCCTTCTGGGCTGCGATGAAGACTATCCTGACTTCATGCTTCACGGGCTTGCCGGCGCTGTTCTTGTCATCAGGATCCTTCGCATCCTTATCGCCGGACTTATCGTCCTTATTGTCTTTGTTATCGTTGTTCTCTTTACCGTCATCCTTCTTGCCGCTGTCTGCATCTTCCCCGGGAGCCGTGGTGGCGTCAGTTTCTCCCTGTTCGCCGTCATCAGCGGGCTGCTCAACGGGATTCATGTATGCATAGATCAGCTTCTCGCCCAGAAGACCCGTAAGTGCATCAACATCCTGTGTTATGGCATCAATGGTCAGATACTGGCCGGTGAGCATGTCGAACGTGGCATAATCCGTTGCTTCTTCAACGATACCGTCGGGTCCTGTGACCGAATAGTGCATGATCACGGAAAGGAGCCTTCCGTTATCAGACCAGGCCATCTCCTGGCTGACATCATATCTCTCGTCTGAAAGTCCCGTCAGGTAACTTGCGGCAAGGGCTTTCTGATAGTAGGAAGCATACGCACCGTCAGCCTTTTTGGCAAAGACGCTGAGCATGCAGTTTACTGCTTCCTGGATGTTCTTGTTTTCGCATTCGACCCTTACGGTATTACCCCCGTATCTGACGATCGCTGCGCCTTTACTGTCGATCCCGGTCTCACTGAATTCTTCACTAAAGACCTTGAAGGAATTGCCGATCTCCTCATCTTTCAGGAAGGAGAAATCAACTCTCTGCGGAGCGGGAGTGGGTGTGGGGATCGGAGTTGCCGTGGGCAGCGGAGTCGGGTCAGGGTCGGGAATGCTCTCGGTGGGGTCAGACTCGTCGATCACAGTGGGGATCGTAATCTCAGATGACTCCTTCTGTCCCGCAGTACTTTGAGAAGTGACGGAAAACGAATCTCCGAGATCATTGAGGCCATCGTTAAGCCTGTCGATATTTACCGTGCAGGCTGTCAGGACAACCGCACCGGTCATGCTGGCGCAGATAACACAGGATATGAATCTTCCCAGATCTTTATGTAATCTTCTCATTTCTCCACCTCCGGCATAGTCTCTCTTTCATGTGTTAATGATATCACTGTTTGTCTTTTATTCTGTCATCATGATATTCCCTTTCTGAAGGGAGGCGCTGAACACGAGTCCGGAATTGCCTCCGGCACGTCTTATCAGGATGTTTCCGTCAGATGATGCAAGGCAGGCTGCAGCCGTGCAGACCTCGTGCATCTTCTCGGGAGCAAAGGTCATCTGAAGGGGTATCACGACCTCCGACAGCTGCTTTGCCGAGTAGGCCGTAACTGATGCGCCCAGATCATCTGCGATGGCCCTTACTATCTCGCTCGAGTGGGCGGACTGGGTGACCGCTACGGTAGCGACGGCACCGGGTTCGATCATGTGATTGACGAGCGTTGACCTTACATATTTGACCGCGTATCCGGGATCGACCTTGTCCTTGATCTCAAGTCCGATGCTGATCCTTCTGGGGATCAGGACCAGGGGTCTTCCCTCGCCTTCGACATCGGGCAGATTGGTGCAGGTTACGAACACTGCGGGCTTGTCGGAATCTTTCTTCTTTTCGGAGACATAGGCTTCTATGAAGGAATCCCTCGTATGGGAACCGTATCTGTTCACATCGAAGATCAGGCTGTCAAGAACAGGCTCTGCGAAAGATACCGGAAGGTCCGTATAGACATTGACCCTTCCTCCGGACTTGATGTATGAATTCACCATCGGAAGGAGTTCGGGATCGTTGGGAGTCATGTTGTAAGCCCTGGCCGTCTTTACAAGGTCAGGTGCAAAATCCGAATTATCACCGAAAGAGGTAAAGCAGTCCCTGCCGAGAAGGTCTGCGATCGCCCTGTAGATCTCATCGGTATCGACAAGGCTCATGACGCCGGCCCTGCGGAGGACGGCTGCAAACTTGCCGTCGGGAGACACGCAGATGACCGGCAGTGATGCGATCATCGGCGAATAGTTGTCACTTAAGATCCCGCAGCATGCTTCCAAAGGAAGGATCATCACGATGCAGGCATTCTTTTCCGAGGCTGTCAGGGGAGTCCTGGAACTGAAGAACTCGGCCGATTCGATCCACCTGCCGTCCAGATTCTCCATCAGGTATTTCCCGAGTTTAAGCGATTTCTCGGATCTTCCGTAACATAAGATGTACATAACAGGAAACTCCTTGCATTGTTTCTTTTTGCCGTCCCTCATCCCGGCGGGAATCGGGGTCTCCTCGTTGTTATTATAATATAACTGTCCGAAATCAAGAAAAAAGTTCCGAAAATACCATGGGCGCCCGAATCTATTCGGACGCCCATGGCATGGAATAAGGGATAGATTAGAAAAATGTCATTGTCATACGATCGAAAAGCACCTGTTCGGGCAATCTTCCCTCTCGTGTAACTGAATGATAACAAGAATAGGGCAAAAAGTAAACTATATTACCGTTGCTTTTTTGAGATTTTTTTGTGTTTTTATGATTTATCTTCATCTATTCTTCGTAGATTTCATCTGGGCAAGGAAACCCGCCACCGCGAATATGATCATAACGACACCCGCAACGACCGATTCCGAAGGTGTCGTAACGGACTTTACGCCGAAAATGAAATCGGCTATCCCGTTGGCTGCACTGGTACCCTGCGGAGTCGAAAGAACGCCCATGAAATAAGGGGTCACGACGCTCCCTATCATCTTCGCCCCGACGGCACATGTTACGCCGGCAACAATGGGACGTCTTGCACCCCAGATCAGGATCCCTGCGATAAGGCCGATCACGACACCCGCCAGTGCCGCAACAAAGGGGACTTTGAAATACTGCGAATAGTCGGTATAGATCCACCAGCAGAAGAAAAGGCAGGTCATGGCGATGCAGGCCTTCTTGCAGAAGACTCCCGACAGCACCGCGAACAGGATTATGCAGAGGGCGATTATTATGTAGCCCGCGAAGGGGATCCCGATTATCATCGGTTCAAGCACGGTCCTCGCATACCTTCCCGCTATGAAGCCCATAAAGCCTCCGAGCAGGGTCATTGAAAGACGGAAGAACCTGTATCCGTTAAAACAGATAAGGATCCCCGCGATAAGAAGTATAACGCTGACGAAAAGATCGGTCAGTTCCACAAGATATCCTCCACCTCAGCTACCGAGACCGCCCTGCAAAGACGGTCTTTTAAGCCTGTTGCTCCCCTCATTCCCTTCACGTAACATACGAACACGCTCCTCATCGCCCTTACCGCGGCATCTTCTGAAGGAGCAAGTTCCACCTCTTCTTTCAGGTGCCTGAGCAGCATCTTCCTGCGCTCGTCAAAATCAGGTTCCGTGAAGCTTTCGCCTCTCATCTCCTTTTGGATCTTATCGAAGACCCAGGGGTTGCCGCATGCAGCTCTCCCGACCATAAGGCCGTCGGCAAAGCACTTCTCTTTCATTGCCAGAGCGCTCCTGCCGTCACAGATGTCTCCGTTGGCAAAGAAGGTCACGCCGGCTTCTTTTGCGGCTTTGCCCATCACCGCAACGGCATCGGTATCAGCCTCGCCTGAATACATGGCAGCGGCTGAACGCCCGTGAACACAGATCATATCACATCCTGCGTCGGAGAGCACCTTTATGAAATCAGGATCGCCTTTGGAACCTTTGTCAAAACCTATCCTGGTCTTGACCGTAACGGGCTTGCCGCAGGCGGCTTTCACGGCCGCCCTTACTATGTTTCCCGCAGTTTCCGGCGTCTTCATCAGGGCGGATCCCGCTCCTGTCTTTATGACCTTGGGCACGGGGCAGCCCATGTTGATATCTATCATGTCCGTCTTCGACAGGAGTTCGTCGTCCAGTATCGCTCCTATCGCATATTCAAAGTCCGCGGGATCAAAACCGAAGAGCTGTATCGAAGTAAGCCCTTCCCTCTCCGGATCTATCCTCAGATACTGGTATGAAGTCCCGACGCCCCTGTACCTTATGGACCTGGCCGAACACAGTTCCGTGGGGGCATATGCGGAACCGAATCCTCTGCATATGACTCTGTATGTTACCGTCGAGAATCCCGCCATGGGCGCAAGGCAGACGGGGTTATCCAATTTTATCTTTCCGATGCTTGCCAATTATAGGCTCCTTGTATAAGAAATTTGTCTTGAAATAATTATAAATCAAGAACAAAATATATGTTGTCATAAAAAGAGGAGTAAATCATATGGACGATTGTCTGGTTTATTTTTTTACGGGTTTTCTCGACAGCGGGAAGACCTCTGTCATTTGTTCATGGATGGACGGGGATAATTTTCGCGACAAGAACATTGTCGTTATAGCTACGGAAGAGGGAGAAGAAGAATACATTCAGGAAAACTACCCTTCCGCCAAGCCTGTCGTGATCAATTGCGAGACGGATGAGGTCAACAAGGACATGACCTTCGACATCGAGCGGAAATACCGTCCCGATGTCGTCTTCATCGAATGGAACGGATCCGTATCACCCGCCGAGTTTTTCGAGAAGGTAGATGTACCCAGAAGATGGGCACTGGCTGCCGCCATCGTTGTCGTGGACACATCCACATACAGGGTCTACTACAAGAATATGCAGATGCTTTTCGCGGATTATTTCAGGTATTCCGACACGGTGATATTTAACCGCGTCGATCCCGAAAATGACGACATCATGAACCTCAGGGGTTCCGTAAAGAGCGTCAATCCCGCCATGAGCATCAACTTCCTCGACAAGGACAACAACATCATCAGGATGACAGAGCACCTGCCCTACGACCTTTCGAAGGAGCCCTGCGACATCGCAGCCGACGACTTCGGTCTCTTCTTTACAGATGCGATCGACAACGCCGACAGATACGACGGCAAGAAAGTATCACTTATCGGACGCGCTGTGCTCATGAGGCAGTTCCGCAACCAGGCTTTCGCTCTCGAGCGCCAGGCCTACACCTGCTGTGCCGCCGACATCGGAGTCATGGCGATCCTTTGCCTTTATCAGATAAAGCCCGGATTCCCGAAGGATTCCTGGGTCAAGGTCACAGGCACGGTCAAGTACTACTCGAACGGCAGTGAGGATCCCAACGAACCCGCCCTGCCCTGTCTCGAAGTCGAATCCTACGCACTGACATCCGCACCCGAAAACGAAGTCATCTACTTCAACTGACGGGCATAAGATAAGCAAACAAAAAGAAAGAGGTACATATATGGCAACGAAAGTAGATGTTTTCTCCGGTTTCTTAGGAGCCGGCAAGACGACACTCATCAAGAAACTGATAGCTGACGGTTACAACGGAGCCAAGCTCGTCCTCATCGAAAACGAGTTCGGCCAGATCGGCATCGACGGCGGCTTCCTGAAGGAATCCGGCATCGAGATCACCGAGATGAATTCCGGCTGCATCTGCTGCTCCCTCGTCGGAGACTTCGGCACGGCCCTTAAGGAAGTCATCGACACATACGCTCCCGACAGGATCCTCATCGAACCCTCGGGCGTAGGCAAGCTCTCCGATGTCGTCGCAGCGATCGAGAAGGTCGAAGGCACGGAGATCTGCGGAACCGTCACGGTCATCGACGCTTCCAAGTGCAGGATCTATCTTAAGAACTTCCGCGAGTTCTACGAGAACCAGATCAAGTACGCAGGGACGATCATATTGAGCCGTACATCCGACATCAAGCAGGAGAAGCTCGACCAGGCAATTGAGCTGATCCGAGAGATCAACGACCATTCACAGATAATCACGACACCCTGGGACAAGCTCTCCGGAGTACAGATCCTCAAGGCGATCGAGGAACCCATCACGGCAGCTGACATGGCTCAGGCTCTGGCAGAAGCAGAAGAGCATGAGCACGAGCACCACCATCACGACCATGATGACGATGATCACGATCACGAGTGCTGCTGCCATCACCATGACGACGATGATGACGACCATGAGTGCTGCCATCACCACGACCACGATGAAGAGCATGAGCATCATCATGAGCACGGTGAGGAGTGCACATGCGGCTGTCACGATCATGACCATGAGCATCACCACCATCACGCTGATGAGGTTTTTGACAGCATCGGTTATGAGACTTCCAGATCCTTCACAAAGGCTACTATCGAGGATATCCTCGGCAAGCTGGACGACAGCGTGACCTACGGCACGATCCTCCGTTCAAAGGGTATCGTTGCAGGAGAAGACGGCAGCTGGATCCACTTCGACTATGTTCCGGGTGAAGCTGAAGTCCGTACCGGCCCCGCTGATGTTACCGGCAAGATCTGCGTCATCGGCTCAGGCGTCAACAAGGAAAAAGTCAAAGAACTTTTCGGAGTCTGAACGAATTTGGGTATAATTGTTCGTAGAGGTTCAAATGGCTAAACGTGGATTGAAGATAATAATCGTCGGTGTCGGCAAGATCGGGCAGACTCTCGTAAAACTCCTTACGAAAGAGGGTCACAACATCGTCATCATCGACAAGAACGAGAAGGTGGCATCCGAGATCGCAAATGCTTATGACTGCATGGGCGTTGTCGGCAATGCCGCGAGCCATTCCGTCCTGGATGATGCAGGCGTCATGGATGCCGATATCTTCATCTCAATGACGGCCTCAGACGAGTTCAATCTCCTCTGCTGCACGATCGCAAAGCAGTACAACGAAGACCTCGCGACGATCGCAAGGGTCAGGAGCCCCGAATTCGCAGAAGACTCTGCATACCTTAGAGAAACTCTCGGAATGGCCATGATCGTCAATCCCGAATATGAGACCGCCAGGGAGACGGCAAGGATCCTCTTCCTCCCCACCGCCCTGTCGATCAACACTTTCGCTCACGGCCAGGCCGAACTCATAAGGATCAAGATCCCCGAGAACAACATGCTCGCGGGAAAGACACTTGGAGAACTGTCACGCAACATAACCGACGGCCTGATCATCGTAGGCGTTGAACACGAAGACGATGTCTTCATCCCCAACGGTTCATCCAGGATAGAAGCCGGAGATATCATCTCCTTCGTATCAACACGCAAAAAGACCATCGCCTTCCTCAAGGCCATCGGCTTCCCGACCAGATCGGTCTCCGATACGCTCATAGTAGGCGGAGGAACTTCCTCATATTACCTTTCGAAGGAACTCATCAGGTCCGGTATCGATGTTAAGATCATCGAATCGAACCCCGCAAGATGCGAACAGCTTTCCATACTGGTGCCGAGAGCATCGATAATCAACGCTGACGGTACCAAGGAAGAGCTTCTCTATGAAGCCGGACTTACCCATGCCGAATCCTTCGTGCCTCTGACGGGTATCGATGAAGAGAACATACTCCTGACGCTTTACGCAAGATCCGTATCCGATGCCAAGGTCGTAACGAAGATCAACAGGATCTCCTTCGACAAGGTCATCGATTCGCTTGATCTCGGAAGCGTCGTTACTCCTAAAAATATCTGTGCCGAGACGATCCTTTCTTATGTCAGGGCAAGACAGGCATCTCTTGACTCCAACCTGGAAGTCCTTTACAGGCTCTTCAACAACAGGGCTGAAGCCATGGAATTCACTGTCAGGGAACAGTCAGGGATCACGGGTATCCCCCTTAAGGACCTTTCCACCAAGAACGGCGTCATCATCTCCTTCATCAAGAGGGGCAAGGATGTGATCATCCCTTCCGGTTCCGACACCATTGAAGTCGGAGACTCCGTCATGGTAGTGACCACCCACAGCGGTTTTACTGATCTTACTGACATCCTGGGGTAATAACTTATGAATACTTCGATGATAAGAAAGATCTTAGGACAGGTCCTCATGAGCGAAGGCGCCTTCATGCTCCTGCCCTGCCTTACTTCTCTTGTCTATCGTGAACACGAAGGTCTTGCCTATCTGATAACGGCGGTCTTAACCTTCCTTCTGGGCTTCCTTCTCAACTTCAAAAAAGCCAAGAATACCAACATCTATATCAAGGAAGGACTCGTATCTACCGGTCTTTCCTGGATCGCCATGACCATCTTCGGATGTCTTCCCTTCTATTTTTCGGGGGAGATCCCTTCATTCATCGATGCCATGTTCGAGACTGCTTCCGGTCTTTCGACAACGGGAGCCTCGATCCTTACCGATATCGAAGCCATGTCCCATGCGGCCCTCATGTGGCGTTCTCTGACCCACTTCATCGGAGGCATGGGCGTTCTCGTCTTCCTTCTCGCGATCATCCCCTCGAGCGGCGGATCCACGATCAACCTGATGAGAGCTGAAAGCCCCGGACCTTCCGTAGGCAAGGTCGTTCCCAAGATATCCATGACCGCAAGGCTTCTCTATGCCATCTACATGGCACTTACCGCATTGGAGATAATCCTTCTGATCGCAGGCGGCATGCCCATATTCGATTCGGTCTGCCATGCTTTCGGAACGGCCGGCACCGGCGGATTCGGTGTTAAGAACGACAGTTTCATGAGCTATTCACCTTACTGCCAGTATGTCGCGGCAGTCTTCATGTATCTGTTTGCGATGAACTTCAACTTCTACAGTTTCATCCTCTTGAAGCAGTTCAAGAAAGCATTCGGAATGGAGGAGATCCTTGTCTATTTCGGCATAACGCTCGTAACCGTAACGACTGTCACGCTCAACATCCTGCCCCAGACCGGCAGCTTTGCGGATTCTTTCAGGGAGTCCTTCTTCACAGTCGGATCCATAATGTCTACTACAGGTTTTTCCAATGTGGACTTCGATAAGTGGCCCATGGTAAGCCGCTTCATCCTCGTTGTCCTGATGTTCTCAGGTGCCTGCGCGGGTTCCACCGGCGGCGGCATCAAGGTCTCCAGGATCCATATACTTGCCAAGACCATAAGAAAGTCCCTTAAGGGATATTTCCATCCCAACAACATAAAGAAGATCCAGATGGACGGACATCCCATAGAGCATGACGTCATCCGCTCGGTAAACGTCTTTTTTGCGACGTTCATGGCGGTCTTCACGCTTTCCGTATTCCTCATTTCCTTCGAAAATCTTGATCCCGTCACGACCTTCACATCCGTTGCCGCGACTATCAACAACATAGGACCGGGACTCGGCCTGGTCGGTCCGACCGGTAATTACGCCGGTTTCTCGGTATTGTCCAAGCTCGTATTCATCTTTGACATGCTCGCGGGACGTCTGGAACTGTTCCCTCTCCTGGTATTCATAAGCCCTGATTTCTACAAGGCAGCGGCAGGATCCGTCAAGACAAAGTTCAGAAAGACAAAATCATAAGGTCTGCACTTTTCCCTTATCGGCTATATGACGGATATTTACCCTTTCTTTGGTATATTTTTAGGTTGAGTTTTTCGGGAAAGAATGTAAGATATTAATGATTAAAAAATATATATCACTAGGAGGATATTATATATGCCATTAGTAACAACCAAGGAAATGTTCAAGAAGGCTTATGACGGCGGTTATGCTGTTGGTGCTTTCAACGTTAACAACATGGAGATCGTCCAGGGCATCACAGAGGCTGCAGGCGAACTCAACAGCCCTGTAATCCTTCAGGTTTCCAAGGGTGCAAGAGCTTATGCTAACCACACCTATCTCGTAAAGCTCGTTGAAGCAGCTATCATCGAGAATCCCCAGATCCCGATCGCACTCCACCTTGACCACGGTGACACATTCGAGCTCTGCAAGTCCTGTATCGACGGCGGCTTCACATCCGTCATGATCGATGCTTCCTCCAAGTCTTTCGAGGAGAACATCGCTCTCACAAAGCAGGTCGTAGAGTATGCTCACGATCACGGCGTAGTTGTTGAGGCTGAGCTCGGTACTCTCGCAGGCATCGAGGATGAGGTTGTCGTAGAGGCAGGCCACGAGTCCTACACAAGACCTGAGGAAGTTGAAGAGTTCGTTTCCCGTACAGGATGCGACTCCCTCGCTATCGCTATCGGTACTTCCCACGGCGCATACAAGTTCACTGCAGATCAGTGCACAAGAAACGCTGACGGTATCCTCGTACCTCCCCCGCTCCGCTTCGACGTTCTCGAAGAGTGCATCAAGAGACTTCCCGGATTCCCTATCGTTCTTCACGGTTCTTCTTCCGTACCTCAGGAATTCGTTAAGATGGTCAACGAGTACGGCGGAAACATGCCTGATGCAGTAGGTATCCCTGAAGAGCAGCTCCGTAAGGCAGCTGAGCTCGCAGTCTGCAAGATCAACATCGACTCCGATATCCGTCTTGCAATGACAGGCAACATCCGTAAGTACTTCGCAGAGCATCCCGATCACTTCGATCCCCGCCAGTATCTCAAGCCCGCACGTCAGGCTGTTAAGGATATGGTCGCTCACAAGATCAAGTACGTTCTCGGTTCCGACGGTAAGGCCTGATCTTAAGTCCTTATATCAGAAACTATCAGAGGCTGTTCTTACGGAACAGCCTCTTTCTTATTTCAGACCGTATCGATAAGTTCTTTTATCAGACGGGCGCAGTCAGCGGGTCTTTGTTCGTAGATCAGATGCTCTCCGGCAAGGAGCGCAAGCCTGGCATTCCCCATCTTCTGAAGGTAAGGCATGAGGATGTTGTTCCTGGCATCTATATACTTCTGCTCGGTCTCTGAGGCCCATGTCGCACAGATATAAAGTTTGGGGATGTCATTAGTCTCAATGGAATTCCAGGTTTTGGAGCAGTTGTCCCTGATAAGGTCATACTCGGAATTCATGGCGAAGTTCCAAAGGCCCGTCAAAGTCATCCTGTAAGAAAGGATCTTTCTCGTCCTCTCATCTTCAAGGCCTGCTCCTTCCTCTATACTCTTTTCGGGTCTGTCTTCACCTATCCTGTAAAGGCCCAGCTTGTTAAGTAAGATCTCCTGCATGTTGTGTCCGTTCCTGAGAGTGTCTCCTTCGAAGATCCCATCCCTTAACTGGGTGCTGTCAAGCAATACCAGCCCTTCGACTTCAGAAGGGAAATGACTCTGCCAATAGGTCGCATATACTCCCCCGAGAGAATGGGCCACCAGGATAACAGGTCCTTTTATCCCTTCGTTTGCAAGGGCCGTCCTGTATGAATCCACGATATTTCCGACCGTCATGGGAGTCATGGAATCATCACTCATGCCGTAGCCTGCCCTGTCTATAAAGACGATCCTGTTGTCCCGCGCCAGTTCATCAGTCATGTCCCTGTATGTGATGCACATGTCTTCGACAGCAAGACCTGACAGGCAGACTATAGTATGGCCGTCAGCATTGCCGTAGGATATGAGGTTAAGATCTGATCCTCCTCCGTCAACAGGATGGTAAAGTCCGAATCTTTCCATCAGTGACCTGTCCTCATTCCTTCTTATGAGATCGTTTATCTTGACGGCTCCTGCCGCAAGCAAAAGAAGGGCGGCGATAACCGCCAGCGTGATCGCGACAGTCCTTAAGCTCTTGCCCTTCTTCATCAGTCTCTTTTTCTTCTTCGTTCCGACTTATGCTGATACATCACCTGGTCGGCTTTCCTTATGCACCTGTGGATATCGAGCGTCTCGTCAGCCCTGACCGTTGCAAAGCCGGCGGATGCGGAAAGCTCATAAGGTCTTTCGTTTTCTTTATTCCAAAGATCGATCTCATCCTGCAGCATTTTCTCAAGTTCCCTTGCAGCAGCGTCGTCTCCTGCAGCGATCAAGAGGAACTCATCGCCGCCCATCCTTATGGAGCAGCCGTCAGCCGGAGTGACCTTCCTGATCGCGCCTGCAAGACCCTTGATTATGTCGTCTCCTGCTTCATGGCCGAAGGTATCGTTGGTCATCTTCAAAAGATCCACGTCTATGCTCATGAATATCAGTTCTTTGTTGTCTTTGATCCACTTGTCCCTGTTCAGGCTGAAATAATTCTCTCCGCCCCTTCTGTTGCTCATGCCGGTCATGTAATCGGTAAGGGAATTCTTCTCGTAGATATCCATAAGGACCTCTGCCCTCTTGTACATGAAATAACGGGAAAGTGTTATTCCGATCGTCAGGTTGAAGTTATGGTAGTAGATACCCATCTTGTCGTAGATATCCTTGAAATTGATCACCGTAAAACCGAAATTGTCCTTGCTGTTATGGAGCATGGTGATGTAGTAGCACAAGGGTTCGTCCCCGTAAGTTCCCGCCGGGAGTATATCCCTCGTATCAAAGCTCCTGAAAGCTTCCAAAGGCTCCCTCTCCCCGTTCTTCCAGGAGAGTATGAGATCCGCCTTTTTCGAAAGCGCGCTGCTGAAAAGAGGGAAGCCGAATTCGTCCCTTTCACCCAGCAGGCAGAGATAGAATTCCTTAACATCACCGTTGATCGTAATGTTATCGGAGATGATATCCAGTATGTCATCGAAGACCATGGATGCGCCCATGTCGATCCTGAAGAAATTCTGCAGAGCGTGCTTATCCGTCAGCTCCAGATTTTCGCGGTAATAGTACTCAACGACATTGGACGATATCTGCTCTTCATCCGGATGGCATCCGCAGCTCTCCCTGTATCTGATGTCAGCAGGAACATGGACGATCGTGCTCCTGGGAACGCCTTCGTTGACATCCCTGATGATGTCTATTGTCTCTTTGGCCATCCTGTCGATATCGAAGCCTATGCTGGTAAGCTTGGGGTCGATGATATAGGATATCGCCTCATTGTCAACGCCGGTAACGGCCAGGTCACCGGGGACCTTCAGCCCCGCCTTGAAAGCGGCATCGGCAAGTGACCTCGCCATGTTGTCGTTCGCGCACACGACCGCTTCCGGGATCCTTTCCGGATCAGACATGAAGAAGTCCAGGGCCTCTTCACCCTTGGTCTTCCACATATCACCGTAGAAGATGTAATTGTCGTAAACAGGGAGATCATGTTCGTTCATGAACTCCTTATAGATCTCAAGTCTTACCGAGCTGTCGTAATGGCCTTCGTATCCCGCCATAAAGGCGATCTTCCGGAAGCCGTGGTCATGGTAGAGATGCCAGAGCACATCGCCTACGGCATAGTTGGCATCGGTCACTACGCTGTAGCAGTCTTCCACCTTCTCCCTGAAAGATACGACGGGACAGTTCGCCCTGTCCTTGATCGTTGTCAGGAGCTTGTCCCGAAAATCGCTCTTGTCGTATGTATCAAGAGCTATTACCACGCCGTCCATATCTTCTATGGGCGCGAAATCTACTATGATGTTGCCGTAGACATCATAGTGGTTCATTACCTCGCGGATCTCGTAGCTCGTGAAGAAGAGGATGTTATAGTCTGCTTCAGCCGCATACCTGATCAGGGCCGAACTCATATTGGACTGGTATTCTTTCTCAGCTCTGTTGAGAAATACACCTATCGTCTTTCTTTTGCCGTTAAACATACATCCCCCGTACCATACCGTTCTCGCTTCAGAATATCATATTTACAACATAAATAGCATAATACGGTGTAAAATAACAGACAGAACTATTCAACTTGAGGGGGCTCCATGGCAGACTTTTTATTTGCATTTCTGGTTCCGGTATTATCCGGTCTTATCGCGTTCGGTATTCTCGCGCTCACCGGTCACAAAGACAAAGAGACCATCAAGAGACTCATCATCTGCTCCCTCATCCAGCTCATATCTTTCCTGATCACGACATTCATACTTAAGACTTTCAGTAACCTCGTACTCTGGCAGGATCATGTGATACCCCTGCCCGCACTCATATCCGTCAGCCTCGTTGCGACTATAGCGGTTGCATCCTCGCTCGTTATCAAAGAGGATAAGCTTTCACGCTTTCTTAAGATCGCGGGATATTCCGCTTTCATCCTTCTCATAGCCGAATGTCTTTTCTTCAATCTCAAGAGCATGTCCTTAAACAGAGACCATCTCATAAAGAGCAATGTTCCCCTGTCGGGCATCGCGAGCATGGAGGAAGACAAGAAAGAAGGATACATATTCTACGATGACGGGATCTATGTTTTCGGGAAGACTTATCTAGTATACGAAAACCTTCCCGGCAACGTAAGGTTCGTTTCCATAAATCAGCAGAGGCAGGAGTCGAAGGATAACCGCGCATTCATCCTCTCGGCCGAGATCAAGGATTCATCGATGTCGGACTCCTATATGACCGTCGGTGCCAAGAGATCGTTCGGCTACTACGGCAGGACCGACTTCGCGGTCAAGCCCGCTGATTCCGGCTTTGCCTTGGGCATCCAGGTGGACCCTGCCAAGAACGAAAACTTCGCTTACGACAATGCCACGATCGAAGCCGGAAACAACACGGCTCCCATGCTCATCTCATCCGTTACACTCTGGGATGCGGCACCCTACAGTTTCATGTTTTCGAGGATCATCCTCATCTGGTTCCTGGTACTCATCGTGGCAGCCGTCCTCATCTTCAGGCTCCACGACATAACTTACGACAGGAACAACCCGCGTCACAGGATAGCAGTCGAGCTGGTCGTATTTGCGGCCGTGGCTTTGACCTTCACCGTGCAGGGACCCGATAAGAACATCGTGGAATATCCCCTGACCCAGTCAGTCGACTATTACGATATCTATGTTCAGACTTTTGATGCTTTCGAAAAAGACCAGCTCCACATAGATTTCGATCCTCCCGCGGAACTTGCCACACTCGACAATCCCTACGATTACAGCGAGCGCAAATCCGCAGGGATCGAGGATTTCCTCTGGGACCATGCATATTACAACGGAAGGTATTATTCTTATTTCGGCGTGGTTCCGATCTTCACGAACTACTATCCAATCTATTTCCTGACCGGAAGCGTTCCTACCTGTGATACGGTAATTGCGATCAACGGTGCGCTTGCAACTCTCTTCCTCGCTCTCGCCATGCTCTCCGTCATCAGGATCTACTGTCCCAAGGCGAAGCTCCTGCTGGTCCTCCTGATGCTCATTGCAGGCAGCACCTTAAGTTACATACCTGTTCTCATGAACTACGGATACATGTACAACGTCGCCTGCATAACGGCGCTGATGTTCCTGTCATTAAGCCTCTGGACAGGCTTTACCGCGACCATCACGCCGGGCATAAAGAAGTACATCCTATATTTTATCAGCGGACTTGCACTGGGACTTACGGCAGGATCCAGACCAATCATCGCAGTATGTGCGGCTCTCATGATCCCCAGGTTCATCGCGGTCCTTCTGGACAAAAAACAAAAGATAGGATCAAGAGCTTTACAGGCAGGGATCTTCCTGGTTCCCCTGTTTGCTACAGTTACCGGCGTCCTTTACTATAATTATGCGAGATTCGGAAGCCTCATGGACTTCGGCGCCACATATCAGCTCACCGTAGGAGACATCCACAACATGAAGATGTCACTGTCGGCATTCCCTCTGTCCATATACTATTTCTTCCTGATCCCGGCTAGACAGACTGACCTGTTCCCCTACTTCGACTACTCAAACAACATCATATCCAATGCGGAGAGCTACCGCTATACGGTACTGAACCTGGGCCTGCTCTTCTTCCCTGTCTTCCTTCTTGCCTATATCATGTTCTTTCCCAACATAAGCATGAAGAAGGACTGCTTCCTCAAGCTCAAAGACAGGAATGCCGGTTTCCTTGAACACAAGGCCGTTCTGTCGGTGGCATTCATACTTCCGCTCATCATCGCATGGTCTGTCTACTGTATGGCCGGAGCCTGCTTCAGATATACGGCTGACTTCACCGTCCCCGTCATCATCGGCTGCGCTCTCGTCCTGACACAGTGTCCGTCATCTCATAAGAAACTCTATGCCGCAACAGTAATGGCGGCCGTCCTGTCGACAGCCGCCATGTGGCTCCTTATCATCTACTATGGAGGAGTTGCCCTGTTGCCTGAAGGAGATAACTTCCGCACTAACTTCCCTTATGCAGTTGAGTACGTGGAGAAGCTCCTCGTATTCTGGCACTGATCAGATATTGTTAACTGTTCCGATGAAGATCGGCTTATCGTTTTCGCAGTCAACGATCATATAAGCGAAAGGTCTGTCACAGATGACTTCCTTCAACTTTTTCATCGGTACCTCGGCGCTTGCGGTCTCCATCGTGATGGCAGTTGCCGCCGCAGCCTTAGTGCCCTTTTCATCCAGTTCGATAAAGGTCTTGTGAAGCACCTGGGAGATGAACATGTTCTCTTCGGTGTGGGCGATGCCGGTAAAATCAGCTTTTTCGGGATCAAATGCGTCATTAATGCCCAGATCCTTCAGAGCATCGTTAAGGATGACGTCATATTCATTCTTGAACTTGGGGATCTTGGAATGGACTTCATACTCCCATGTGGCCGAACCGATGAACTTTGAATAATCCTCGGGTGTAAAGCCTGCCATGAAGGTATTTGCATCCGATTTCTCATCCTTGGGAAGGATCGCTACAAACTTATACTTGCCTCCGTCATAAAGCTTCGAGAAACCGGTGGCCTTATCCGATTCGTAGTAATAAGACGATGCTTCCGTCAGACCCGTCATATCGCTTTCGCCGGATGTTCCTTTGAACGTCCAGGGCTGCACCTGGTAGTCTTCGTATGGTTCTTCCCATACGCCTTCGAATGCGATGGCGTTGACGAGGACAGCCGCAGTCTGGGGATCCAGACGGCTGATGATATTATCGATCATGCCCTTTGTCTTGTCATTTACCCACTTATTGATATCTTCAACAGCGGCACCGTCGAAGTTCATTGTCTTGGCCTTGGCCTCATACATCTTTTCGATGAACTTGACATAATCGGGATTCAACTTGTCGCCTACGACCTGGTTGTTGGACCAGATCGCATTCGCAACGGAAAATGAAACCTTATCCGATGAATTGATATCCTTCATCCACTGTGAAGCGAAAGCCTGCTGCTGTTCGGGAGTGAGACCTTCTCCTCCGATCGCCTTGTTGATCTCGGCAAGCGTGTTCTTGCAGGCTCCGGCATCAGCAAGATCCAGGGCAAACATGACCGACGCGGGTGAAACCATGATGTTAACGTCCTTGCCCTCCGCTTTTGCGACATCCGCGAAAAGCTTAAGGGCATATTTGTTATATCCTTCTGCCGCGGCATTTGCCTGATAATCCCCGTGATCTCCGTTGCTTACCGAAGCAAGATCGATCTCCGGCTTAGGATCTGCTACGTTCTTGAGCTTTGAAGGCGCGGCTGTGTTTGAACAGGACGTAAGTCCTCCGAGAAGTATGCTCCCTGCAAGGAGCGTGGTTAATAACTTTTTCGATCTCATATTTCTTGCCTCCATATTTTGCTGCCCGCTGATATCCTTAAACGTCGTTGACTGTTCCGACGAAGACGGGCATGTTGTTTTCCGTGTCGACTATCATGTATGCGAAAGGTCTGTCGCAGATGACTTCTCTTGTCTCTCTTTCATTGAAGAAAGCGCCTTCGGCATCGATGGCTAATGCAGTCGCCGCCGCTGCCTTGGTACCGTTCTCATCCAGTTCGATGTGTGTCTTATGGATCGCCTTGGCTAAATAGAGATTTTCACCTATATCGGCTATTCCGCTGAAATCAGCCTTTTCTTTGTCAAATGCCTCCTTGATGCCGAGAGCTTTGAGGACCTCGATAAGATCAGTGTTTTTGTAATCATAGCTGAACTTGGGGAGCTTGGAATCCACGTCATATGCGTAGCTGACGGAAGCCATGAACTTTGAGTAATCATCAGCCGTAAACCCTGACATGAACTTATTTGCATCGATGCCCTCATCCTTGGGAAGGACTGCAACGAACATATACTGTCCGCCTTTATACATCTTGGAAAAACCGATAGCCTTATCGGATTCATAATAGCTTCCGGATGTTTCCGACAGGAACTTTGCTTCGGAATCGCCGTTCGCGCCTTTGAAGGTTCCGTCCTTTATAAGCTCATACTGCTCCTGCCAGGCTGCTTCGAAAGCAATGGCATTGACAAGTACCGCCGCAGTGTTCGAATCGAGCTGATCTACTATCTCGTCGATCATGCCCTTTGTCTTGTCATTTACCCAGCCGTTGATATCCTTTACGGCAGACGCGCCGAAATCCATGGGTTTTACTTTTGCATCGAAGTATTTTTCGACATAATCGATATATTCCTTGTTCATGTCCTTGCCGATGATCTTGTTGTTGGACCATATGCCGTTTGCGGCAGAGAACTCGACATCCTTGGATGCGTTGATCGACTTCATCCATGCTGATGCGAAGGCATGCTGCTGTTCGGGGGTAAGGTCTCCTCCGATCGCCTTGTTGATCTCGGCAAGTGTATTCTTGCAGGCTCCGGCATCGGCAAGGTCAAGGGCGAACATCACCGAAGCGGGTGAGACCATTATGTTGCTCTTGCCGCCGCCGGATGCGACTTTCGAGAAAAGGTTCATCGCATATCCGTTATATGCTTCAACTGCCTTCTTCTCGTCGAAGGACTGATATGTGCCTTCCTTAACGGCAGCGTAATTTACCTCGGGTTCATATTTCACATCGCTCCTGTTGTTCTTTGAAGGACTGTTCTGAGCACATCCCGCAAGACCTCCGAGCAGGATGCTGCCCGCCAGGACTGATGTTAACATTTTTCTTCTTTTCATCTTATCCACCTCCATCGGATTCTATTATAATATACAATCAAAAGATAAAGAATGTTGCACACATACCTGGGATCACGGAGGATAATCTATGAGATACGCGCCTTTCATCAAACCGGGCGACAGCCTTGGCTATATCGCACCTTCATTCGGCTGCTCGATCGAACCCTACAGGACTTGTTTCGATAACGCCCTTAAGAAATGGGAGGGCTCGGGCTACAAGACTCTGCTGGGACCTAACGCCTATGCGGGTGAGGGATGCGGCATAAGCAACACGCCCGAAAGATGCGCGGAAGAGTTTACTTCTTTCTACCTTTCAGCCGACAGTTCCGCTCTGCTTTCCGTAGGAGGTGGCGAACTCATGTGCGAGATCCTTCCCTTCATCGATCTCGAAAAGATCAAGGCTGCGGATCCCAAGTGGTTCATGGGCTATTCAGACAATACCAACATCACCTATCTCCTGACGACCATCTGCGATGTCGCAGCCATATACGGTCCCTGCGCCCAGTCCTTCGGCATGGAGCCCATGCACGATTTCCTGAAGGATGCCAAAGATCTTCTTGAAGGAAAGAAGCTGACCTTTAAGGGATACGGTCTCTTTGAGAAAGAGTCCCTTAAGAGCAAGGATAACCCTCTCGCTCCTCTCAACGCGACAGAGAAGCGCGATATCAAGATCTTCGACGGAAAGGAATTCACGTCTGACAGGGAAGTCTCTTTCGAAGGCAGGCTCACAGGAGGCTGTCTTGACTGTCTCGTTAACCTCACGGGAACAAAGTTCGACAAGACCGCTGACTTCCTGGAAAGATACAAAGACGACGGCATCATCTGGTTCATCGAAAGCTGTGAGCTCAATCCCTACGAGATAAGGCGCGCAGTCTGGCAGATGGATAACGCGGGCTGGTTTAACTACTGCCGCGGCATCCTGATAGGAAGATCAGGCGGTGAATGCGACTTCGAAGAGCTCAGCCACATCAATGCTTATATAGACTATCTGTCCAGACTCAACGTGCCCATAATCATCGACATCGACCTGGGTCATGTCTCTCCCCAGCTCCCCGTTATCAGCGGCGCGATAGGAAAGGTGACCGCAAAAGGTCAGGATATGTCAGTAACATATTCACTGAGATAAAAACAGGGGGGCTTGCTGCCCCCCTTTTTCATTTCTTAAGGTTTTTTCTCACTTTACAAACTTATCGTACTTATAGAGGAAGGTCACCATCTGGCGCCTCAGGCACTGGCCGTTCGGCTTGAAGGTTCCGTCGGAGTAACCTGCCAGGATCCCCTTCTCGGATGCCCACAGTGTCGGCAGGAAGAAATAATCTGAAGTCTTTACATCCTTGAACTTGTTCTTGGTCGATGAAGGCTGCGGCTGTCCTGCGAGTCTCCAGAGGAAGGTGACTGCATGCTTTCTTGCGCATACGATCTGGGGTCCGAACGATCCGTCTTTATATCCTTCGACTATACCGTTCTCGTTGCCCCAGATAACGGCCTTGTAGAAATAGTCGCTCTTCCTGACATCGTTGAATTTACAAGTATTGGCAGAAGGCTCGGGACATCCTTCCAGACGCCACATGAAAGTTACCATCTGTGCTCTGGTACATACGTTGGAGGGACGGAACTCGGTCTCGTTGTTATATCCTTTTACGACTCCCTTGGCAGCACCCCAGTAAGTGGGAACGAACCAGAAATCGGATGTTTTGGTAACGTCCTTGAACTTCCTTATGGTGTTGTTCTTATTGGTCTGACACTTACTGGTGTTGTCGACCTTGACGGCTGTCTTGGAATCTTTGGGACAGTTGATGAGATTATCCATAATGGACTTGACTGTTCCCTTGTTGGTAACGACTATCGAGAAGTTGCCCTTGGCTGCCACGACGGTGTTGCCCGTGATCTTGTTGACTACGGTCTTGTCTTCCGTAACCTTGATCCCGGCGTCGCCTGCCAGACTTACGATGTTGTCACAGATGTCGACGTCTGTTGACTTGCCGTTAATGAAGATGCCGCATGCGGGAGAGTTGGCAACATTATTCGATGTGATGCTTATTCCGGATGCGTTCTTCGATGCGGAGATACCGTAGAAATCAGGATCGGAGCTCCTTGGCTTGGCATTTGCCATATCCAGCTTGTTATCGCTGATGGTGATGCCGGAAGCATAGACAGCTCTGATGCCGTATCCCGTGGAGTCGATTATGTTATGTCTGACCGTAACTCCCTTAACATAATACTTTCCTGTCGGGATGTCTCCGGACTTGTCACCGGATATCTTGACGGCCGTGTATTCAGTTCCGTTGATCTGAATGCCGCAGTGGAGGTAACCGCCGAAATCTTCCTTTTTGCAAAGACTGATCGTGTTATCTTCTATAAGGATATTCATGTCGCCCGGTTCCTTATAGGAATTGGATATGGAAGATGTCGTATTACCTGCAGAGCTTATGAAGGAAGCCTTATAGGTTCCGTTTGCTGCTGATGATTCGCCACCGTTGCAGTTGACCGAGAATACGGCGATGCCGCGGGGACAGTTCGTGATCTTGTTGCCCTTGATCGTAACGTCCTTCCAGTTACAGATCTGGATGCCTGCACTGGTGCAGTCCTTGATGGTGTTATTTTCGATCGTGATGTTGGTCATGGGGGCATTTAAGATCGCAGTGTGGCTTCCCACGGATCTCGGGACATTCGTGAATGTACAGCCTGATACCTTAACGTTCTTTACGGGCAGCGCTTCCGCACGGTAATTGCCGAAGTGTGAAGGGACAAGTATATCAAGCTGGACCGCTTCGTAGAAGGTCTCCTTGGCATCGGAAAGCTTCATGTCGGAGAACTTGCATTTAGTGATCTTAAGTCCGTCGATCGCCGCAAACTCCGAAAGATGGGTGCTGACGGTGTGCTTTATCGTCATTTTCTCGATCGTAACATTCGTGGCATGCGCTCCTTTGAGGAGTGTCGATGAATTGCCGTCACCGTCGAGCGTGCCGTTCATGATCCTGATATTCTCATAAGCATCGTAACCCGTGACGCCGGCCGTGTCTGAATCGTATGACCCGATATGGATCATGTTAAAACTATTTCCGTCAGGCTTCATGACTAGTGTGGACCCGTTAAGGTCTAATGTCGTATTGCTGAATATCTTCAGCGAACTATAGAGATCATAGCTCTTTCCCTGAGGTAATCTGATAATGAATGGTTCTTCTTCGCTTGCCTCTTTATGTGCCCTGTCTAAAGCATTCTGGATGGCAACAGATACATCTTTGGTGAGGTCTGCATCACGCAGTTCTATTATCTGTTCAGAAGCAGCTGCAACTTTATTCTGACAGGGGATAAACGTTACGGTCCCGGACAAGACCGCAAAGAACACGATAGAGGCAACGATCTTTCTTAAACTGATCTTTTTCATGGTTACAAGCCTCCTTTCGCGAAAAACAAAAGATCAAAATGTACCATATAATATTATAATAGCACATGTAAGAGGCAGTTGGCTAATCATGAGGGGGCTCACGGCATGTCATCATCCGGGAAGAAAAAGCATAAAAAAACAAGTATAAAGAAGATCATCTTCAGGGTGATCCTTATCCTCATCCTGCTCCTGATAGTCATTCCCTTTATCGGAGGGATCTGTTTCTATCAGTTCATGTTCGGCAAAAGGTACGACCCGGATGACGAGATCCTCTACACTGCTTCGGACTTTGACGGTCTCTCTTCCGTAAGGATGGACTTTAAGGGCAACTACGGCCAGAACCTCGCAGGATACCTATACTACGGATCAGAATACGAAGGAGAATCCCCGTCCTCACTCCCTTCCCACTACAAGGGCATGATCGTATTCGCGCACGGGCTCGGATCCGGTCAGGCCGCTTATGTCGGGATCTACGATTATCTGGTAGGTCACGACTACCTGGTCTTCGCATACGATGCCACAGGCACGGCCCAGAGTGAAGGAAGATCCGTTAAAGGATTCCCCCAGGGGACGCTCGACATGGATAAGGCGATCGATCATGTTGAGGCAAACATCACGGGTAAGGATTATCCGATAGCGACTGCAGGACATTCGGCCGGAGCTTTCTCCGCCTGCTCGGTCCTGAACCTCCATCCGGAAGTCAGGGCTGCCTTGTGCATCGCGGGTTTCAACAGTTCTCCCGACTACATAGCAGCTCTTGCAAGACCCTATGCAGGTCCTCTTATAGAGCCGCAAAAGCCCATGATCTCATTCTACGAATATCTCCTTTTCGGAAATACGATCTACTCAACGGCAATAAACGGCTTTAACAGTTCGAATGCCCGTATCATGGCAGTCTATTCCGATGCCGACACGAGAGTGCCCGCGTCTGCCGGCATAGATATCTGGAAGAAAAATAACCTTTCATCGAAGATCAGTTATTACGAAGTCAAAGGCAGATCCCACGGCGACGTATGGCGCGACGATTCCGGCAAGGGCGTTGACACCGTCATGCTCGGCAAGTTCTGTGAGATCCTGGACGACACTCAGGACATTTCTCCCGTCCCGCTTAATGCAGGAACGGCCGATGTATTCAAGATCGTCATCATAGGACTTATCGCAGTCATATTCCTTGCCATACTCGTACTTATCGTAAGACACAGGATAAAGGTCTTCCGCATGTCCTTCATCGAAGGCGTCGACAAGATGGACGGCAGGGATTTTGAGATCTGGTGCGGAGAATTCCTAAAATACAACGGCTTTTCGCATGTCGAGGTCACGTCCGGATCCAGGGATAACGGAGTCGACATCTTATGCCGTAAGGACGGTGAGACTTATGCCGTCCAGTGCAAGAGGATGGAATGCAAAGTGCCCAACAAAGCCGTCCAGGAAGTATATACCGGCATGATGATGTATGAATGCGACAAGGCTGCCGTTATCACGAATAATTATTTCTCCCAGGCCGCATGCGATACTGCAGAGAAGACCGGCATCGAACTCTGGGACCGCGACTGGATAATGAGCAAGATCTCAAAGGCAAAGAAAACAGGTGACGATCATGAACAAAAATCCTGAACTTATGAGGCGTACTGCCGGATCCGTCTATGTCAACATAGTTACTGTCTTAAGTTTCTCTGCTGCTCTTTATGTATTGGTGCTTAATGTGTTCACCACCTCAAGAGTCCTGTGCGGAGACCTTGAATTCAATTTCTACTGCGGTGACATCTTTATGGTGAACATACTCCTGATCGCCATAGGTTTATCCTGCTGTATTTTTCTCCCCCGGACAGGAGCTTATCTAAACATCAGGGAATTTCTCGGCAAAGACCGTCATCTGTTTTGGGCCAAGGTCATTATCCTTTCCCTTATTGCCATATTCGGAACCTTGCTTATCCTGACATCCGATTACGAACAGGTCTATGACTCAAGATCCATACTTGAGGCGGCAGAAGGGATCAGGACGGGAGATCACTCCTCCTTCAGCCATTTGGGTTACCTTGATATCTATCCTCATCTGAACGGACTGGTGATCTTCTACTACATGATCAGCCTTGTCGCCGGGGATCACCTCGAGACCTGTATCCTTTTTATCAATCTGCTGACTCTCCTTCTCCTTTACAGAGAACTTTCAGCCATCGGCAAGAGATTGGGTCTTGGACCCATAGGGCAATTGCTGGTACTTCTTGCTGGACTCATCTTCCTCCCTGCCTTCTTATATGTTCTCATCGTATACGGCAATATCGAAAGCATAGCGTTTCTTGCTTTGACCGTCCGCCTTCTTATCGATCTTATGAGAACTGATGAAAAAAGGAAATGCATCCTTTACGGGATCCTGTCGGTCTTCTGTGCGGGACTTGCCTGCATTTTCAAACAGAATGTCTTCGTGATGCTCGTTGCGGTCTGCATCTGGCTCATATTCAGGTCAATATCCTCGGGCAGATACTTAAGGATGCTTCCCGTTGCAGGCATAATAGTTGCAATGGCTCTCTCCTCGATCATCCCGGGCCGCATATTATACGGTCTGTCTGGCTATAAGACACAAGGGACCAACTATATGTCTTACCTTGCCATGGGAGCATCAGAAGACACCCAAAATTTTGCAGGCGGTTATAACGGTTACAACGCCTTCTCTTTCGCGGAAGCCGACGGAGACAAAAAAGCCCAGGGCGAGATCGCAAAAAAGCTTTATAAAGAGAAGATCGACGGATTCATATCCGACCCCTCCTACATGATCAACTTCATGACCCGGAAACAAGTTCACCAATGGTCGGATCCCATATACAGGGCCAACAGGAGCATTCAGGTCATGAAAGAAGGGCCGGACAACTCTTTGTTCAGCCACATGCTGCAGGACAGATTCTCCACCTATGTTCAGAGCATCTGCTTTGAGCCCTTCCAGCTCATGATCTGGTCAGGTATCGTTATCTTCCTTTGGATCAATTGTAAAAGGCGTGACGGAAAACTTCTGGATTCCCTTGTCTTTCCTCTTATGTTCCTGGGAGGATTCATCTTCCACACATTCTGGGAAGCAAAGTCGCCTTATGCATACCCATATTTCATCATGCTCTTTCCTGTTGCCATAACAGGACTGGCGGATCTCGGGAAAAAGACCGGAAAACTGCGCTCGGAACTTCGGAAAGTTGACCTCAAAAAATCAACATTCTCCTGGTCTTTCCGCTTTACGATGGCATCTGTGGCCGTCATATTGCTCCTGGCAGCCGTTGCAGGACTGTCTTCGATGAGAGTCCAGCTCAAGGATGACGAAGCCCAGTATAAAAAATACGCCCTTACGGGCGTATATAGTCAAGCTGATGATGATCAGGCGGACTCTAGTTCAGGATCCTCTTGATCGCTCGGATGGACATCATGTCCATGTTGCCGTAGCAGACCCTGCCTCTTGATCTCGAGGCATGTATTACCTTGCCTCCGCCTGCGTAGATGGCAACGTGTCCGCAGTATCCGCCGTATTCATAACAGATGATGTCGCCTAACCTGACATTGCTCCTGTCAACACGGACACCGTATCCGTTACATTGTGCATTGGCACTGTGCGGCAGATTGATATTCAACTGCTTATAGCAGTAAAGAGTAAGTCCTGAACAGTCGATACCCCTGCTCGAAGCGCCACCGAAAACATACCTTACGCCCAGCATGGATGCTGCGATATTGACGATGCTCTCACCGTTCCTTCCGGTAATGGTATAGGTCCTGCCGTTACGGATATTGCTCGATCCGCCGCCGCTTGAACTGCCGCCGCCGGAAGATCTTCTGATGGGGACAGGAGTAGGTGTGGGGGTCGGCGGAGCTTTGTGAGTGGTATATGAGATGTAAACATATCCTGTCTTGCCGTCTTTTGTCTTGATCTTATACCACTTATCCGCAACGCCTATAACGGTAAGTCTGTCTTCATCGTTTACGATAGTAACCATGTCGCTGGCAGTCGAAGGCTCGGATCTGACGATAAGGCTGTCGGTATCGACCCATACGGTATCGCTTACATCCTGCCATACCATCTCATCGGTAATGGAGTTCGTGAGAACGAATCCCTCCTTGCCGTCTTCTGTCTTGACCTTGGACCAGGTATCACCGATACCGATCCTCGTAACACCCTGACCGAATCTCAATGTGGTCAGAGTAGTTGAATCCATGACCGGAGTTTCCTTAAGAATGGAATTCCTCGCCTTGATATAGTACTGGGTATTATCTTCCGCAAAATACTGAGGTGCGAGAAGCTCGATCGGCAGGTCAGCTTCATCGTATACCTGGTAAACAGTATGCCTGGGGATATCGCTGTAATCAGCCACGACGTCTTCGGGTTGGCTGTCACCGTCGATGGCGACGTTCTCCGGTGAAAAGGCTTCGTCCTCATTATTGACAAGAGCCCAATCCTCGATCTCGACGCCGGTGTCCTCTTCGTAATTACCGAACAGGTTCGTGTAGGCCTGCCTTACAGCCAGAGCAGGACTCAAACCTGATCTCAGACCGATCGGAAGGCTTATCATCGGAACAGCTACGGCCGATCCGACAATGATCGCAAGGATATGTTGTTTCTTGTTTTTCTTAAAGACCATAAGTTTCCTTTCTTGTCCGGACACGCTAATTATACCATCGCAAAGACCATTAATCTTGGTACTTTGAGGCAAAATAGCGTCGGAGAGAAACCTCCGACGCTATTATATACCCTTAGCACTTCAACATGCTTTACATTTAGAAGACATAAAATGTTACTTCTTAGCGGACTCCTTGGCAAGCTGCTTAGCTGTTGCTTCGGCATCAAGAACGTCTGCCTTTGCATTCTCGTCCTCGACCTGTTCAAGATACTCGTTCTCGAAAAGTGCCGCATCAGACTCGTCTTCGCCGTACTTGTGTCCGGTAAGGATCTCGGCATTGGATCTGACGACAGGAACAGCGGAAAGGTTCCTGTGTACGGCAAGACCGGTACCTGCAGGGATGAGGCTTCCGATGATGACGTTCTCCTTAAGACCGATCAGGTGATCGACCTTGCCCTTGATGGCAGCATCCGTGAGAACCTTGGATGTCTCCTGGAAGGATGCAGCTGACAGGAAGGAGTCAGTAGCGAGAGCGGTTCTCGTAACACCCATGAGCTTGAGGTTACCTGTAGCGGGCTTGAGGCCTGCCTTCTCACACTCTTCGTTACGTGCGTTGAAGTCCATATCGTCAACCGTGGTGTTGGTCATGAAGCCTGTATCACCCGGATCGTCGATAGCTCTTCTTCTCATGATCTGTCTCGTGATGATCTCGATATGCTTGTCGTTGATGGAAACACCACCGCCCTGCTTATAGACCTTGGAGACTTCGTTGATGATGTACTTCTGAACGCCTCTCTTATCCTTGACCTTAAGGATGTCGTTAGGGTTAACAGGACCGGATGTGAGCTTGTCACCTGCTTCAACGAACTGGCCCTCGATAACGGTGATCGTATCGTGGAGCTTGAGCTCGTATGTCAGGCAGTCAACAACCTTGCCCTTCTTGTCGAGGAGAGGCTCGTGCTCGACGCCTTCCTCATAAGCAGGGAATACCTTGATGATCTTATTACCCTTGTTGCCGTCTTCGATCTTGACGTAACCGTCGATCTCGGAGATGGTAGCTTCTCCCTTAGGCTTTCTTGCCTCGAAGATCTCTTCGACTCGGGGGAGACCCTGTGTGATATCTTCGCCGGAAGCGATACCGCCCGAGTGGAAGGTACGCATCGTAAGCTGTGTACCAGGCTCACCGATGGACTGGGCAGCCATGATACCGACTGCTTCGCCTGCTGCAACAGGTCTTGCCGTTGCGAGGTTGATACCGTAACACTTAGCGCAGACGCCGTGACGGGATCTGCAGTCGAATACTGATCTGATCTTGATCCTGCCGAGGTTTTCGATCTCGGATACGGTAAGGATCTTGCCCTTTGCCTCTGCATCCTCGACAGCCTTCTCTGCTCTTGCAATCCTGTCCTGCTCGGTCTCGCCCTTCTTGAGCTTGATTCCTTCGCTGACAGCCTTTCTTGCTTCCTCGGCTTCATTCTGTGCAAGCTTAACGGAAGCATCGATAGCCTGAGCCTTGAGAGCCGTGATCAGCTCGCCGTTCTTGACGATGATCTCACCTGTCTGGAGATTAGCGATATCTGCAGCTGCATAACGGCCGTAGATCCTGTCGTAGAGAGGCTTGATGACCGTCTTCTTCTTGTTCTGGTAGTCAACGATCTCCTTGACCCATGTGAAGTCATCCGTACCGCAGTCGGGTTCGGAGATAACGACTTCCTGTGCAACGTCGACGAGACGTCTTGTAAGGTAACCGGAGTCAGCCGTCTTGAGAGCCGTATCGGAGAGGGCCTTTCTTGCACCGTGTGAGGAGATGAAGAACTCGAGAACGTTCATTCCTTCACGGAGGTTGGACCTGATCGGGATCTCGATGACGTTACCTGACGTATCGTTCATGAGACCTCTCATACCTGCGAGCTGCTTGATCTGGTTAGCGCTGCCTCGGGCACCGGAGTCAGCCATCATCTTGATAGGGTTGGTGGGATCAAGGTTAGCCATGAGGGCCTTGGTGATCGCATCTGTCGTGCCTTCCCATACACGGATGACTTCCTTATGTCTGTCGACATTACGAAGAACACCCATGTTGTAACCCATGTTGATCTTGTCAACCTTGTTCTCAGCTTCTGCGATCAGCTTCTCCTTGATCTCAGGGATGATCATGTCCTCGATACCGATGGAGATACCGCTGATAGTTGAATACTTATAACCCATGCTCTTAACTGCATCGAGGAACTTTGTTGTTCTCTCTGTTCCGTGAACAGCGATGCACTGGGAGATGATCTTCTGGAGCTCGCTCTTGCCGACCTGCTGGTCAACTTCGAGGAGAAGCTCGTTGCCAGGAACGGATCTGTTAACATAGTTGAGATCCTGGGGAACGACCTCGTTGAAGAGGAATCTTCCGAGGGAAGACTCGACAAGACCTGTCTTCATCTCGCCGTTAACTTCCTTGGTAACACGGATCTTGATCTTGCTGTGAAGTGTGATCTCGTGCTCGTCGTATGCCATGATAGCCTCATCGATGGATGAGAAAGCCTTACCCTCACCCTTGTCACCTTCGGTAAGCATGGTGAGATAGTAGCATCCCAGAACCATATCCTGTGAAGGAACCGTAACCGGCTTACCGTCCTGAGGCTTCAGGAGGTTGTTGGTGGACATCATGAGGAACCTTGCCTCAGCCTGTGCCTCTGCGGAGAGAGGTACGTGTACAGCCATCTGGTCACCGTCGAAGTCGGCGTTGAATGCCGTACATACGAGAGGATGGAGCTTGATGGCACGGCCTTCTACGAGGATAGGCTCAAATGCCTGTATGGAAAGTCTGTGGAGCGTAGGAGCACGGTTCAGGAGAACGGGGTGATCCTTAACGATGTCTTCCAGGATATCCCATACTTCGGGAACTCTGGAGTCAACCTGACGGCGTGCCGTCTTGACGTTGAGCTTCTCGTTACGCTCTACGAGCTTCTTGATTACGAAGGGCTTGAAGAGCTCAAGAGCCATCTCCTTAGGGAGACCGCACTGATGCATCTTAAGCTCAGGTCCGACGATGATAACCGAACGGCCGGAATAGTCTACACGCTTACCGAGAAGGTTCTGACGGAATCTTCCCTGCTTACCCTTAAGGAGGTCAGTCAAAGACTTGAGCTCTCTGTTGGATGTAGCTGCCGTGGATCCTCTTACCGGGTTGCCTCTCTTACCGTTTTCGATAAGGGAGTCGACTGCTTCCTGGAGCATTCTCTTCTCGTTACGTACGATGATCTCAGGAGAACCCAGGTCGAGGAGCTTTCTCAGACGGTTATTTCTGTTGATGACTCTTCTGTAAAGATCGTTAAGATCGGATGTTGCATAACGGCCGCCGTCGAGGGGAACCATAGGACGGAGTTCCGGAGGAAGTACGGGGAGTACATCCAGGATCATCCATTCGGGCTTGTTGCCGGATGTCATGAAAGCTTCGAGGACCTCGAGCACCTTCGCAGCCTTAGCCTTCTTCTGAATGCTGTTGCCTGCGGAAGCACGGATCTCACGCTGCTTTACGATCATCTCCTCGACATTGATCCTCTGGAGATGGATCTTGACTGCCTCGGCACCCATTCTTGCGTCGAATGCCTCTTTGCCGAACTTGCTTACGGCTTCTCTGTATGTCATTTCATCGATGATGATGACGTTGTCCTTGCTGTTGACCTCATTGTTGAGGTTGTTCTCGCTCAGGAAAGCCTCAGCCTCATCGTTAGCTGTGCTGATAACAAGGTATGCAGCATAGTAGAGGACCTTCTCAAGGTTCTTGGGTGTGACGCCCAGCATCGTGGCGATACGGGAAGGTGAACCCTTGAAATACCAGATGTGCGAAACAGGTGTCGCAAGCTGGATGTGACCCATTCTGGTACGGCGGACAGTATTCTTTGTAACCTCAACACCGCACTTGTCGCAGATCATGCCCTTGAATCTGATCTTCTTGTATTTACCGCACTTACATTCCCAGGACTTTGTGGGTCCGAAGATCTTTTCGCAGAAAAGACCGTCAGCTTCAGGCTTCTGAGTACGATAGTTGATGGTCTCGGGCTTCTTGACCTCACCCTTTGACCACTTCCTTATCTCCTCGGGAGAAGCAAGCTTAATACTGATTCTTGTAAGACGTTTTGTATCACTCATATTGTAAAACTCCTTCCAAAACCAATTAACCGTCAATCTTCATCGAGAACATCACTGTCCGAAAGATCTTCCATGATGCTGCCGTCTGCGTTTGCTTCAACGTAACCGTTGTCGAGCAGATTCTCTTCGCTGATAGACGGAACGTCCGGATCGATGGGTTCGTAATCGTCACCGTCGATGGATCTTCTCATCTTCTCGTCTGCATCATTGACTCCTTCGAATGATGTCGATGTCTCGGCAACGTTGATCTCTTCATCATCAACATATGTCCTGACGTCAAGAGCCAAAGCCTTGAGCTCGTTGACAAGAACGTTGAATGACTCGGGGATTCCCGGATCGGGTACGTTGTGACCTCTGACGATCGCATCGTATGTCTTGGATCTTCCTTCGATATCGTCTGACTTGACTGTCAAGATCTCCTGCAGGGTATGAGCCGCACCGTATGCCTCGAGGGCCCAAACTTCCATCTCACCGAATCTCTGGCCGCCGAACTGAGCCTTACCGCCCAGAGGCTGCTGAGTAACGAGTGAATAAGGTCCTGTGGATCTGGAGTGCATCTTATCGTCAACCAGGTGGTGGAGCTTCAAGTAGTACATAACACCGACTGTTACGCGGTTCTCGAAAGCTTCGCCCGTACGGCCGTCGTAGAGCACTGTCTTACCGTCGCTGTCGATACCTGCAAGCTTGAATGCTTCTTCGATATCCTTCTCGTTTGCACCGTCGAAAACAGGTGTTGCGATCTTCCAGCCGAGCTCACGGGCAGCGCGTCCGAGGTGAACCTCGAGGAGCTGGCCGATGTTCATACGGGAAGGAACGCCCAAAGGATTGAGCACGATATCAAGTGTCGTACCGTCGGGAAGGAAAGGCATATCCTCTTCAGGAAGGATCCTGGAGACAACACCCTTGTTACCGTGACGGCCGGCCATCTTATCGCCGACAGAGAGCTTTCTCTTCTGTGCGATATATACTCTTACTCTCTTCTTGACTCCGGATGCCAGAGTGGGGTTGGTCTCCTTGTCGGACTTAACGACATCGACAACGACACCGCCGCCGCCGTGAGGGACTCTCTTGGAAGTATCCTTAACTTCCTTAGCCTTCTCACCGAAGATGGCCTTGTAGAGCTTCTCTTCTGCGGACTGCTCTGTCTCACCCTTAGGAGAGATCTTACCAACGAGGATGTCGCCGTCCTTGACCTCGGAACCTACCATTACGACACCGTCATCATCAAGCTTGGACAATGCTTCGTCGCTTACGTTCGGAACCTCTCTTGTGATGAGCTCATCACCGAGCTTGGTCTGTCTTGCTTCACACTCGTGTTCTTCGATATGGATGGATGTGTAAACATCATCTCTTACGATCCTCTCGTTTACGAGAACAGCGTCCTCGTAATTGTAACCTTCCCATGTGGTGAATCCGATGAGAACGTTGCGTCCTAATGCAAGCTCACCGTTGTCGGTAGCAGGACCGTCAGCCAGGACTTCACCCTCCTTGACCTTGTCGCCGAGATGGACGATAGGACGCTGGTTGATGCAGGTGCTCTGGTTGGATCTCTGATACTTGGAGAGCTGATATGTATCGATCTTGCCTTCCTTGGTCGTTACTTCGACCTTGTCGGCAGCAACATAGCTTACGACACCGTCATGCTCAGCGACTGCGCAGACACCGGAGTCCTTGGCGGCACGGAATTCCATACCGGTTCCGATGATAGGTGCTTCAGGCTTAATAAGAGGTACAGCCTGACGCTGCATGTTGGAGCCCATGAGGGCACGGTTAGCGTCGTCGTTGCCGAGGAAGGGGATAAGGCTCGTGGATACGGATACAAGCTGCTTAGGAGATACGTCCATGTAGTCGACCTGTGAGGGCCTGAGTTCAAGGAACTGGTCCAGGTGACGGCAGACGATCTTCTCGTTAAGGAAGTGACCCTTGTCATCGAGAGGCTCGTTAGCCTGTGCAACATTGTAGTTATCCTCTTCGTCAGCCGTCATGTAACGGACTACGTCTGTGATAACGTTATTCTCTTTATCGAACTTTCTGTAAGGAGTCTCGATAAATCCGTACTTATTGATCCTCGCATAAGTTGCAAGGGATGTGATAAGACCGATGTTCTGACCTTCAGGTGTCTCGATGGGACACATTCTTCCGTAGTGGGTAGGGTTGATGTCTCGGACTTCGAGGGAAGCTCTGTCTCTGGTGAGACCGCCGGGACCCAGTGCGGAAAGTCTTCTCTTGTTCGTAAGCTCGGCCAGGGGGTTGGTCTGGTCACAGAACGAAGAAAGCTGTGAAGAACCGAAGAACTCTCTGAATACTGCGGACAGAGGTCTTGTGTTGACCAGCTGCAGAGGGGATGCCTTGTCAGGCTCACCGGAGTTGATCTGGGAAAGTCTCTCCCTGATGTTCTTCTCAACACGGCCCATACCGGAACGGAGCTGGTTCTGAAGGAGCTCGCCTACGGATCTGACTCTTCTGTTGCCGAGGTGGTCGATGTTGTCAACGGAACCTACACCGTGGTGGAGACCGATGAAGTAGGAAACGAATGCCATGAAATCGTCAACGCAGAGGTTCAGAGGCATGAGGTCGCTCTTCCTCTCGTCGAGGAGGGACTCAAGATCCTTGGCGATATCAGCCTTCTTGGAGTTCTTCTTGACCTGCTCGATGATCTCTCTCAATACGCTGACTCTGACTCGCTCGTTAACAGTCGTTCTTGTAATGTCGAAGTTCTTAAGATCGGTCTTCTTGAAGCTGTCGCGGATGAATCTGTCGGGATCGACTCTGCCGTTACCGATGACCTTGTGGGGCTCCTCGGCAACCTTGATCTCATCACCGGTCCTGCTGATAGGGAAGATAAGGCACTGTGTGATGCCTGCTTCTTCTACTGCCTCAGCGAGTTCTCTCGTGATGTCGGTACCCTTCTTGACGATAACTTCACCGTCTTCGGATGTGATATCCTCGGCAGCCTTGTGACCTTCGATCCTGGCTGCGATGGAAAGCTTCTTGTTGACCTTGAAGATACCTACTCGTGCGAGGTCGTATCTTCTGGAATCGAGATATGTGTTGTTGAGATACTTCTCTGCAGCTTCCGTGCTGGCGATATCACCCGGGCGGGCCTTCTTGAAGAATTCCTCAAGAGCTTCCTTGCGGTTCTTTGTCTTGTCCTCGGCGAGAGTGTTTCTGATGCACTCCTCGTCACCGAACATGTTGATGATATCCTCGTCGTTCTCGAGACCTAAGCATCTCAGGAATACGGACAGAGAGATCTTGTGTGATTTATCTGCATGGATGGAAACGCTCTTGTTCTCATCCTCATCGATGAGGAACCATGCGCCCCTGTAAGGGATCAGTTCTCCCGTATAGAGCTTCTGACCGAACTTGCCGCTTGCAGTACCGTAGTAAGCGCCCGGGGAACGAACGATCTGGCTGATGACTACACGCTCAGCACCGTTGATGATGAAGGTGCCGTGCTCGGTCATGATGGGGAAATCCGTGATATATGCCATCTCATCCTTGATCGTGCCGTCGTCCTTGTTGCGCAGACGGATCTTTACGAAGAGAGGAGCAGCATAGTTGCTGTCATTCTTCTTGCACTGGTCGATAAGATATGCCTTGGAAAGATTGCTCGTATCTGTCTTAGTCGAGCTCTTCCTGTCGGCAGCATCCGTAGGATTGATCGGGGAGTCCGGATCAAAGACTTTCTCAAGGAAATAGATCTCATAGATTCCCTGGGAATCCGTAATCGGGGATACCTCATCGAAAACCTCCTGAATACCCTCGTCCAAGAAACGACGGTATGAGTTGCTCTGGATTTCAATGAGATTAGGAACATCGATTACTTCGTTGATCTGGGAGTAGGACTGGCGTTCTGTCTTGCCCTGTTTGATGGAATGAACCATTTATCGAATCACCTCTCTTACAAAACGTTGTGTTCCGTACATATTCGCGGCAGTTCAGGTACTGAGAAAAGCGTTCTAAATACCATAAAAATGCCATTTCGTCAAGCGGACAGGGCATAATACCCCTACCCATATAGACGCAGTATAAAATGGTACACCCATTTGTCAAGAACGTCAAGTGTTTTTCGAAAACAGTCCTAAAGAAAATATCACCGGCAGGATATGCTGCCGGTGATATAAAGAACATATTAATGTCTGTTATCAGTAAGCGAAGTTCTTAACCCAGCCTGCATTGATAACGTAGTTGGGAGTATCGGTCTCTTGAAGATCCTTCTTCCACTTGTTGTATGTGTCGGTTGCAAGGGAAGATCTTGCAGAGTATGCCCAACCGGGAATATTGTCGATGAAGAAGTAGATCGTAACCGTCTTCTTGTCATCGGATACTGATACGTATGTATCGCCTTCCTGTCTTGCGGAATCGAAGAGCCATGTTCCGGCTGCTTCCTTGGCAAGATCCTTGCTCTTCTCGGAAGATTCGGCATCTTCACCGTCTTCAGCCTCAGCGTTTTCCTCGGGGATGAAATCCTTGAGGACTCCGTTTGCAACGAAACCGCCGTCCAGGATCTCATCGGTAACATCGGAGTTGGCTTTTACGAGCTTATAGAAATCGAGATTGGTAAGTCTTGTCGTTCCGAGAAGGGTGTTGGCCTTTGCCTCGGTATCGGCTACAGCCTTGCTGATATCTTCTTCGGAAGCGTTGTCCTTGGTGTTGACGTTGAGAGTAAGTGTCCTGTAGGAAACCGTAGGGGTCATGTCCTGATAGAGCTTGTCGAGATATACGGCATATGCACCCGTATCCGTCTTGATGACTGTTGCCTTGCCGATATTCTCAGCCTTGAACAGGTACTCGGTGATCTGGGCGTTGAGGGAAGAAAGGTAAGAAGATGTCATGCCGTCGTGGTGAGTTGTGTCTTCACCGCTCTTGAGAGCTTCTGCATAGGAATCCTCTCCCCTGTCCTTGAGAACGGAAATGACCGCCTGCATGAACGTGGTAGGATCCTTGGCAACATCGGCAACCTTCTGTGCCTGCTTTTCGACTTCATCAAGATTCTTGGCCTTGCCGTTCTCGTCTGTCTCAGCGGAGAAGAAATAGAAATCGAAGTCAGCCATCTGATACTGGTCGGGATTCTCTTCGTTTGCCTTCTTGACATCCTCATTGCTGGGGATCATCTCGAACTGTGTAAGATAGTTCTCATATTCTTCGGTCATGATCTCTTTTGCAAGATAATCCTTGTAAAGACGCAGGCTCATTCCCGTGCCGTATGCGGCGGAAAGATATGCAGATACGGAAGGATATCCGTTGGTCTTGGCGGTCGAGTTGAGAGTCTCGGACTGTAATTCAGCACATCTCTTTGCCTGGGATAACTCTTCAAATCCGTTGGTCTTGGCTTGATCGAGGATAAGGATCTGATTCTCGATCTGCTCGGCAGTCGTATCAATGAGGAAAATCCTCCAGGTCTCACCGGTCGTCTCATCCTTGACATTGTCAAGAGTTTCCTTGGTGACCTGTCCATAATAATAATACTGATTAAAAATTCCCGAGAAATGGAAGTTGGTCTCGAGGACCGATGTTTTCCCGACAACTTTCTTTGAACCGTCACTCATGGTCTTGGTAACCGTGACTCCGTTCAGGATCCTGGGAATGGCACCGGTCGAATATACCGCATATCCGGCCAGAGCAAGTACCAAGACGATCGCAACGATGATCTTGATCACATTGGCATTACCGGATCTGTTCTTCTTACGCTTATTGCCGTCAGATCTGCTCATGAGACAAAAACCTGCCTTATCAAAGTATTTTGTAGCCCTTATCCCCATTCAAGACATCAAAACGACGCCTTTTCCGAGAAAAAAGCATTGTCTATTATAATTCGCTGTCGCGGATAATGCAAGAAAGGTCTTCAGGAACTTTTGCCTCATATTCGGGAAGGAGACTTCTTATCTCGCTTTTCTCGCCCTCAGGCATCTTGGACCAACTTACGAAAGCGAAGTCACAGCCTGCATTTCTGGCACAGAGGATATCGGGGAGGGCATCGCCTACATAGAGCACCCTGGACATATCCGTTACCCCTAACCTGCGGGCTCCTTCGATGACCGGATCCCCTGCGGGCTTGGCCTTGCATCCGTCATCTCCGAAGACATATCCGTCGATGATCCCGTCAAGTCCCTTCTTTTCTATGGTGATCATGGCTGCATATTTTCTCTTAGCAGTCACTATCCCCTGCTTAACTCCCATGTCCCTGATCTTTGAAAGGGCCTCAGGTATGCCTTCGAAAAGATCCAGGTCACCCTCCCAGAGTCTCCTGTGGTTATAGTCGAGGTATCTTTCGAGAAGGATCTTTGCCGTCTCCTCATCGTGAACCTCGAAAGAAGTCTCGAGGGGCTTTCCGATGTAGCTCATGAGATCATCGTCCGTTCTCGGAGGAAGCTCCGGAAAGGCTTCGTAGGCATATCTGAAAGAATCCATTATAAGGGGGATGGAGTCCGTCAGCGTGCCGTCAAGATCGTAAAGAACCAGGTCGTAACGGAGATCACTCATCTTCATCTTCCGCAGGAACCTCATCGGATACCGGCAGGACATGGATCATTACCTTGGATATCCATCTGTCCTGTACATGAAGTACTTTTATCCTGAGGTTCTTATATGTAACTTCAGGTTTCTCTTTTTCTTCGGGGACCCTGTCGAGGACATGGAGGACCAATCCTGCCATGGTGTCGTATTCTTCCTCATCGAAATCGATGCCCAGGATATCCTCGAGATCGGCAAGAGGCATGTCTCCTGCCACGATATAATCTCCGTTCGAAAGCTTGAGGGACTGCTGTTCCTCATCAACATCGAACTCGTCAGAGATGTTGCCGACGATCTCCTCGATGATGTCCTCAAGGGTGCATACGCCCATTGTTCCGCCGTATTCGTCGATAACGATCGCCATCTGCATGCCGGATGTCCTCATCTCGGCGAAAAGGGATGAGATCTTTCTCGTCTCGTGGACCACGAGGGGCTCCCTCAGGAGCTTTTTGAGATTGAACTTGCGGGGCTCAGACGGCGCCTTGACAGCCAGGAGGTCCTTGATGTGAAGGATTCCGACTATATCGTCAATGGTGCCGCGGTATACGGGGATCCTCGTATGTCTTTCCTTGACAGCGACCTTCATGACTTCGGCATATGACGCATCAAGAGGAAGAGATACGATCTTCTTGCGGTGGGTCATTATCTCGGAAACTTCGGTGTCGTTGAAATCGAAAACGTTTTCGATCATCTCCTTCTCCGAATCCTCGATCGATCCCGTCTCGGAACCTGCATCGACCATCATCATGATCTCTTCTTCGGTAACGGCCTTGTTCTTATCCTCGGGACTGATGCCGAAGATGCGGAGCACAAGGTCTGACGAAGCCGTCAGGAATATCACCATGGGCTTAATCATCTTTATGAATAAGAGCATGAAGCCGACTGTGCGGTAAGCCCATTTCTCGGGATCGCGTGAAGCTATCCTCTTGGGGACAAGTTCGCCTGCAACAAGAGTAATGTATGACAGGACGACCGTGATAAGAATGGTCCAGAGGGAAGCCATCCAGAATCTTGTCCCTTCGGGATCGATGGCAGCTGCGATCTTGAGAGCTATTCCCTCAGATGCAAAAGCCGATGCCAGGAAGCCGGCCAGGGTCACACCGACCTGGATAGCCGACAGGAAAGACGGCTGGTCGTCGATGAACTTTAAGACCTTCTTAGCCTTCTTGTTGCCTTCTTCAGCGAGTTTTCTCTCCTTGATATCGGAAAGGCTTATGACGGCCATCTCCGTACCCGAGAACAGTGCGTTGATCAGAACAAGGATCAAAACAAGGATTATCTTTAGCGCAATATCCATATATTTATGATTTATCTCATGCTGTCCAGGATGTCTTTAAGGATCTGTCTTACCGCCTGGGGATCAGCCTTTCCTCCGAGAGCCCTCATGGACTGGCCTACGAGGAAGCCGAAGCTCTTCTCGACACCGCCCAGATACTCTGTTACGGCTTTTTCGTTATTGGCGATGACGTCCCTTAACACAGGTTCGATGGCAGATGTATCGGATACCTGGGCGAGGTTGTTGTCGGCAACGAACTTCTCGGGATCGATATTCTCTTCGAAGACCTTCTCCAGGACTTCCCTTCCGACCTTGCGGTTGATCTTGCCCTCGGAGACCATGTTGATTATGGCACCGAGAGAATCGGCATCGAAGGTCATGTCTTCGGGTGTGATATGAGCCTGGCTGCAGAGCTTTAAGACGTCCGTCATTATCCAGTTGGAAGAATCCTTGGGAGCACCTGTCAGCTCTACGGTCCTCTCGAAAAGCTTTACCAGGGCCGTTGAGCCCGTGATTATCTCCGCATCGTACTCAGGCAGACCAAGTTCACTAACATATCTGTCCTTCTTCTGATCCGCAAACTCCGGCAGGGACTTCGCGATCTCGGCAAGATACTCTTCGCTTATGAATACGGGCATGAGGTCGGGATCCGGGAAATACTTGTAATCCTGGGCATCCTCTTTGGACCTCATCGCATATGTGAATTCCTTCTCGTCATCCCAGCGCCTCGTCTCCTGAACGACCTTGCCGCCGCCTTCGATGAGATCTACCTGCCTGTCGTACTCGTAATCGATCGCACGTGCGATCGCCTTGAAGGATGCGATGTTCTTCATCTCTGTACGGGTACCGAATTCCGCCTGTCCGCGGGGCCTTACCGACAGGTTAACATCGGCTCTCATGGATCCTTCCTGCATCTTGCAGTCGGATACTCCAAGATACTGCATGGTGTCACGCAGCTTGGTGAGATATGCGATGACCTCATCTGCCGACCTGAAATCAGGTTCGGAGACGATCTCGAGAAGAGGCACGCCGCAGCGGTTGAAATCGACCATGGTCTTGCCCGTTAAGGGATCGTGGACCAGCTTGCCTGCATCCTCTTCCATATGGATCTCATGGATGCCGATGGACTTAGTCCCGGCATCTGTCTTTATGTCGACATGACCGTTCCTGCAGATAGGATAGTAGAGCTGCGAGATCTGGTATGCCTTGGGCAGATCGGGGTAGAAATAATTCTTACGGTCGAACTTGTTCTTGCGCGTGATCTCGCAATTCAGGGCAAGACCTGCCTTGACTGCAAATTCGACGACTTTCTTGTTCAGAGTCGGAAGCGTGCCCGGCATGCCGGAGCAGACTTCGCAAACGTGGGTATTGGGAGCTCCTCCGAACTTCGTGGAGCAGGAACAGAAGATCTTGGACTCGGTGGAAAGTTCACAATGGACTTCAAGTCCGATCACCATCTCATAATCTGTCATGATCTGCCTCCTTTCTGGAAGTTCGCGGCGAATCCCAGGATAGTCTCTTCATCGAAGTGCTTGCCGATGATCTGCATTCCGACAGGGAGTCCCTCACCGTCATTTCCGCAGGGAACGGAGATGGCGGGGAGTCCGACGATATTGATCAATACCGTGCAGATATCACCGAGATACATCTTCAAAGGATCCGATAAGCTCTCGCCTGCCTTAAGGGCGGTCGTGGGAGCAACAGGTCCTATTACGACATCGTATCTTGCGAATGCCTCATCGAATGCCTTCTTGATCAGAGCCTTCGCCTGAAGAGCCTTGTTGTAGTATGCATCGTAGTAACCGGAAGACAGAACGAAGTTTCCTAACATGATCCTTCTCTTGACTTCCATTCCGAATCCCTCGCTCCTGGACTTGATGTAAAGATCCATCAGGTTGTCAACGCCTTCGGGCCTGTAGCCGTACTTGACGCCGTCGTATCTTGACAGGTTGGAGCAGGCCTCAGCACAGGCGATTATGTAATAAGTGGGGATCGCGTATTCCACGATCGGCATCTCGAATGTCTCGACTGCGGCGCCGTTGTCTTCGAAGTACTTAACGGCTTCCATGACGCGGGCCTTGACGTCTGCGTCGATACCCTCGCCGAAATACTCGTTGGGGATACCGATCTTCTTGCCCTTGACATCGAAATCTTTGACTGCCTCAACATCGACCTTCCTGCTTTCGGCAGAAGACTCGTCACGCTCGTCGATTCCGCTGATGAGGTTAAACATGGCAGCGCAGTCCAAGGCGGTCTTTCCTATGGGTCCGATCTGGTCAAGAGAGGAAGCGAAAGCCACAAGACCGTATCTTGAGACTGTTCCGTATGTCGGCTTAAGACCCGTGACGCCGCAGAAAGATGCGGGCTGTCTTATGGATCCGCCTGTATCTGAACCCAGTGCTATAGGAGCAAGGTCAGCCGCAACTGCTGCTGCGGAACCGCCGGAAGATCCGCCGGGAACCCTGTTCTCACCGCAGGGGTTTACCGTGGGACCGTAATATGAAGTCTCAGTGGTCGATCCCATGGCAAATTCATCCATGTTGGTCTTGCCTAAGATCACCATGCCTTCTTCCTTTATCTTGCTGACTACGGTAGCATCGTAGGGCGGGATAAAGTTAGAGAGCATCCTGGAAGCGCAGGAAGTGAGCATTCCCTTGGTGCAGATGTTATCTTTCACTGCAACGGGGACGCCTGCGAAAGTACCTGTCAGCTCTCCCTTTTTGATCTTTTCATCGATCAGAGCCGCCTCATCGAGGGCAGCATCGGAGATCGTGATGTAAGAGTTGATTACGGGATCCTTCGCCCTGATGGCATCCATAAACGCAGATGTCACCTGAACGGAAGTGAGTTCACCCGACTTGATGAGTTTTCCTAAGGTCAGAGCATCCGTCTTGAGGATCTCTTCGTTGTTGATCATGTCAGCCATAACTTTACTCCACCGTCTTCGGAACGAGGATCGCTCCGTCCTTAGTCTCATAAGCATTGGCAAGGATAAGATCCTGCATGTCGCCGTTGGCAACGGTATCTTCCCTTGTCACGTTCTCTCTTCCGAAAGCATGGCTCAGAGGCTCGACGCCCTCGGTATCGAGTTCGCCGAGCTTATCGATATAACCCAGGATGCTTCCGAGTTCTTTCAATGTCCTCTGCTCTTCTTCGGGAGTAAGCCTGATGCGTCCGAGTTTTTCCAGATACCCGATCAGGTCAGCTGTGATCTCCATTATTCTTCCTCCGGATCTTCGCTTTCTTCCTCGTCCTCTTTTTTGTTAATGACTGCTTTTCTAACGGGCTTATCTTCTTTTGCCGTCTTTTCAGTCTTGGGCTTGTTGTTCTTCTTGCTGTTGTTGGACTTCTTCTTCTTTTTCTTCGACTTGGAAGAACCGTTCCTTATGAACTGAACTACCAGGATGATGATGGCTGCGATCAGGGCAACTCCGCCCACTGCAGCAAGAATGACTACTATGACATTCGTGGGAGTCCAGAAAGAAGAGGATGAAGAAGATCCCTTTTCGGTTGCTTTCGTTGTCTCGCCTGCAGAAGTTGCGGCAGTGGAGCTTCCGGAAGCAGAAGGTTCCGTCTCGGCTGTGGTCGGCGTGGGAGCTACCGTGACAGCGGGAGCGTATGTATCCTTTGTCTCGAGCTTATACTTGCCTGACTCGATATCGGCGTTGATCATGTCACCGAGCTTTTCGACAGCGACGCTCTCAAGGACTTCTTCGGACTGATCTGTCAATCCGAGGAAACCGACTACAAAATAACCGTACTCCTGAGCATAGATGACATCGATGTCTCCTTCCTTACGGGCAGGATCGAGAGCCCACTGCTCGAAAGCTGTTACCGTCTGGCCCTTAACGACATGGATATCGTTGGATTCAAGACTCTCTTTTGCAGCAACTGCCTCATCGCCCAATGTCTTGAGCTTTTCAAGGGAATCTGCGGAATTCTTAAGATCGTTCGCCTTCTTCTCTGCAGCTTTCTTGACATCGTCTGTCGAACCCTGTTCAGGCGCCTCGAAAAGGACGTATCTGATCTCGGGTCCCTTCTTCTCTTCATCGGTAAACTGATAGTTATCGCAGAAGTGCTGTGTGTATACATCCGTGATGTAGTACATCTCCATAGTCTTTCTGAAGATATCGGGAGTCATCTCGGGTCCGTAATAGATCGCAAGGTATTCTTCAAATGTCTTGCCTGCAGCCTTTGCCTTCTTCTCCAATCCCTGGATCGATTCCTCAAGCTTCTCGGTCGTCTTCAGGTCGAGAGCAATGCCCTGTTCCTTTGCGAGCTTGTTCATGATGAGGGTGTTGGCAAGGGACTTCTCGGCATAGGAGATGAAGATATCTCCGTAGTCCTTGTACTTTTCTCCCGAATACTCGGCAGCAAGGTCGTAATAACCTTCACCGGTCAGGGGATAGTAACCCCAGTAACCGTAGTTGCAAAGATCCAGGAAGGCGTTTACGAAGGAGAAGTTGGATGTCGTGATCGGAACTTCCTCTCCGTTGAAAACATATTTATGGTTCAGGTAAGGATAGAACTGCGAACCGTAGATGTTCGTGATATCCTTGCCGGAGAGGTCTACGCTCTCGTAGGTCTCCTCTGATGTCTCGGTAGTTGTCGTAGCTTCGGTCTGGGCAGTTGTCTCGGATGAACTAGTCTCATCTGCGAAGACTGCAGCTGCTCCCGAAAGTGAGACTGATACTGCAAGGACTGTACCCAGCAGTGTCTTATAGATATTTCCGGTTTCTTTTTTCATTTTTGCCTCCATAAAGCGATATAACTTACCGATTATATCACAAAAATAAGAAAGGACCGCCTTTTTATTTAAAGACGGTCCTCATGTCATCTGTCTTAAGTCAGATCATTTGCCGGTGATCTTGTGGAAATCGGCTGTCGCATCTGCGATGGTGTCATCCATGTCGAAGTACTTGTACTTGCCGAGACGCCCTCCGAAGAAGACTCCGCCTTCCTCTTCAGCCTTCTGTCTGTACTTCTCGAAAAGCCGGTTGTTCGCATCGTTGTTGATGGGATAGTAAGGCTCGTCGCCCAGGTGCCATTCAGCCGGATACTCGTGTGTGATTACCGTGCCCTGGCCCTCCGAAAATTCGAAGTGCTTATGCTCGATGATCCTCGTGAAAGGAGTCCTGCCGTCCGTGTAATTGACGACCGCATTGCCCTGGAAATTGTCGATGCCTGCGATGTATTCGCTGTCGAACTTCAAGGATCTGTACTCGAGATTGCCGAACTCGTAATCGTAGAACTCGTCGATCATGCCGGAATAGATGATGGTGTCGGCAAGAGCTTCACACTCTTCCCTGTTCTCGATGAAGTCGGTGTTCGTCTTGACCTCGATGCCGTCGAGCATGTTGCCGATCCACTCGGTATATCCGTTCATGGGGATGCCCTGGTAACGGTCGTTGAAGTAGTTGTTGTTGTACATGAGCCTTACGGGAAGTCTCTTGATGATGAAGCCGGGAAGTTCTGTTGCCTTCCTGCCCCACTGCTTCTCGGTATAACCCTTAACGAGTTTCTCGTAGATGTCGCGGCCGATGAGGGAGATAGCCTGTTCTTCCAGGTTCTGGGGATCTTCCTTGTAACCGTCTGCGATCTGCTCGTCGAGCTTCTCCCTTGCCTGAGTGGGATTTACGACGCCCCACATCTGGTTGAAGGTGTACATGTTGAAAGGAAGTGAATAGATCTCGCCTTTGTAATTGGCAACGACTGAATGGGTATATCTGTTGAAATCAGCGAACTTCGTGGCGAATTCCCATACTTCCCTGCTGTCGGTATGGAAGATGTGGGCACCGAACTTATGGACATTGATGCCGTGAACATTGACCGTATAGCAGTTGCCTGCGATATGCGCTCTTCTGTCGATGACGAGGCACTTATAGCCCGCATCTGTTGCAAGTCTTGCAAATGTCGCCCCATAAAGACCCGCACCTACGATTAGGAAATCATATCTGCTCATTAAAGACCCTCCTGAAAAAAGTTAAAGATCCGTCTAATATGATTATACCCTTAATTTCGAAAGACAAATAAATTATTTATTTTAGGAGAGGATCAGTCCGCCAGCAAAGCCGGAAGGTCAGCGGGTCTTTCGCAGCTCATCACGGGGTCACATTCGCAGATCTTGCCGAATCCCCATCCTGCGAAACAAAAATCCACACCGGCATCGACCGCTCCAACTGAGTCGTAGCAGGTATCCCCCACCATAAGGACGCGGGATCTGTCTTCAACATCCAGTTCCCTGAGACAGTTATGGATGATGTCTGCTTTCGTGAGCTTCCCGGAATAGTCCGAACCGCATATGGACTTAAAGTATTTATCAAGGCCGAAGCCTTCCAGGATCTTCATGAGATAGTCCTGTTTCTTGTAGGATGCAACGCCCAGTATGAAACCTGAATCGATAAGGTCATCGAGCATCTTTTCGATGCCTTCATAAGGGTCTGCGGTCATGAGGTTTACTTCCCTGTAATGTTTCCTGTATCCCGCGCAGATATCGGCATTCATCTCCCCCTTGATGCCGAACCATCTTTCCATGGAAAGCTCCATCGGGGGACCGATAAATGTCTCCCTGTCCTCAGCGGTCAGGAAGCTGTAATCGATACCATACTTATCAAGCGTCTCTTCCAAAGACAGCAAAATACCCCGGGACGTATCAAGCAGCGTCCCGTCCACATCGAAAAGGATCACATCATACATGATCAGAACTTACGGAACCTCCCGTATCTTGACGAGATCAGGTCTTCCGCGGGAATGTCTTTCGTCTCCTTTATGAAGGACTCGATACAGGAGATCATTCCGGGTACCACCTCGCCTACTGTCTTACGCGACAGGTCCTCAGGTTCGGCAATGATGCCGTCTATTACCTTGAGATCCAGAAGATCATCCGCGGTCAGTTTCATCTCGCTGGCAGCCTCATCGGCGCGCTTGGAGTCTTTCCACAGGATGCTCGCGTAACCTTCGGGTGAGAGTATAGCATATATCGAGTTTTCGAGCATAAAAACTTTATCGGCTACCGCTATCGCCAGAGCTCCGCCGGATCCGGCTTCGCTTATTACGATCGACAGTATGGGTGTCTTAAGGGATGACATGGCTGCAAGGTTTCTTGCGATCGCTTCACCCTCGCCCCTCTCTTCCGCTTCGATCCCGCAGAAGGCGCCGGGAGTGTCAACGAGACATATTACGGGGCGCGAGAACTTCTCGGCCTGCTTCATGGCGCGGAGGGCTTTCCTGTAGCCGTCGGGTGATGGCATGCCGAAATCCCTTTCGATGTTCTTCTTCGTGTTGGATCCCTTGGCCTGCGCGATGACCGTTACGGGTATTCCCGCGAAAGTCGCGATACCGCATCTTACGGCCTTGTTGTCACGGTAGTATCTGTCACCCTTGAATTCGGTGAAATCAGGGAATATCTTCTCTATATAATCGTCGGCAATGGGCCTGTCCTTGCCGCGGGAGATCATGACCTTCTCCCAGGGGGTGTGCTTTGCTTTCTTTCCCTTTTTCTTAGGGACCTTGATCCCGGAAGGAGTAAACTCTCCCTTTGAGTGGAGCTTAAGTATCTTGGATAAGGTATCCTTCATGTCTCCCCTTCTGACGACTGCATCGACGAAGCCGTGTTCTTCCAGGAACTCCGCGCGCTGAAAACCTTCGGGGAGTTTCTGGCCAATGGTCTGTTCGATGACGCGGGGGCCTGCGAAGCCGATGAGGGCACCGGGTTCAGCGAGGATGATGTCGCCTAACATGGCAAAGCTCGCCGTCACGCCGCCCGTCGTGGGGTCGGTCAGGACGGATACGTAAAGCAGGCCCTCCTTGCTGTGGCGCTCAAGGGCAGCAGAGGTCTTGGCCATCTGCATCAGGGATATGATGCCTTCCTGCATGCGGGCTCCGCCCGATGCGCAGAATATTATAACCGGAAGCCTTTCTTCCGTCGCGCGTTCCACTGCACGAGTGATCTTCTCACCGACGACCTGTCCCATCGAAGCCATCATGAAGCGGGTGTCCATGACGCAGAGGACGCTGTCTATACCTCCGATCTTACATCTGCCCGTTACGACAGCTTCGTGGAGCTCAGTTGCCTGCCTCAACGCTTCTATCTTCTTCTCATAGCCGGGTGTCGAGAGAGGATTCGTCTCCCCGATGTCATCATCCCATTCTGTGAAAGTATCCTTGTCGGCAATGGATTCGATCCTGGTCGAAGCATACATCCTGAAATAATATCCGCAGTTGGGGCACACGAAGAGATTGCGCTTCAGCTCATCCGAGAAGAGAGTCTCGTTGCAGCCCGGGCACTTGTGGAAGAGCCCGTTGGGAGCAGAGGGCCTGTTGGCCTTCTTCTCACGGTCGAGTGAATCGTCCCTTACGGTCTGGGTCTTCTTGAAAAGATATCTTAATTCCATTTAGCTTATCCTCTGCTGATCCTGTCGATAAAATCGATATCGGTCCTGCCTTCGATGAAATCCTTGTGAGTGATGAGCGAGTACTGGTAATCGATATTGGTCTTGATGCCCGTGATTATCACCTCGCCCAGAGCCGTCTGCATCTTGCGGCGGGCTTCCTCCCTTGTGGGAGCCCAGACCGAGAGCTTGGCGAGCATGGAGTCATAGTAAGGAGGGATCTCCAGTCCCGCATATACGGCCGAATCGACACGTACTCCCTTGCCGCCGGGAAGATATACCGTCTCGATCTTGCCGGGACAGGGCCTGAACTTATGCTCGGGATCCTCGGCATTGATGCGGACCTCGATCGAGTGGCCCGATATCCTGATGTCTTCCTGCTTATATTCGAGAGGAAGTCCTGATGCTATCTTGATCTGCTCTCTTATTAGATCGACGCCCGTGACCCATTCGGTTATGGGGTGCTCCACCTGGATCCTCGTGTTCATCTCCATGAAGTAGAACTTGCCGTCGGGTTCGACCAGGAACTCGCATGTTCCTGCATTCTCGTAGCTGACGGCTTTCGCAGCCTTGACTGCAGCCTCACGGATCTTCTCACGGAGATCTTCGGGAAGCGAATCACAGGGGGTCTCTTCTATCAGTTTTTGATGGTTCCTCTGAACGGAACAGTCACGCTCACCCAGGTGGATGACATTGCCGAACTTATCCGCCAGTATCTGGACTTCGATATGCTTGGGGTGCTCGACATAGTGCTCGACATACATCGAGTCGTCACCGAAGGAAGCCTTGGCTTCAGCCTGTGCCGTCAGGAAGGCCTTTTCGAAAACATCCTCGCTCCTTGCAACGCGCATGCCCTTGCCGCCGCCGCCCAGGGCAGCCTTGATCATGACAGGGAAGCCTGCGATCTTGGCAAGCTTAAGCCCGTCAGCAGGCGTATTGGCAGCCTCAGCGGAACCCGGGATAACGGGGACTCCGGCTTCGATCATGGTCTTCTTGGCATTGGCCTTGTTGCCTGATGCCGCGATCATTTCCGATGTCGGGCCGATGAAAGTGATGTTGCACTTTTCGCATATCTTGGCAAACTCGGCATCCTCGGAAAGGAATCCGAAGCCGGGATGGATCGCATCAGCACCTGATGTCATGGTCGCAGATATTATCCTTCCGACATTGAGATAGGATTCGGAAGAAGGCGCGGGACCTATGCAGATCGTCTCATCGGCAAGCTGGGAATGCAGGGCATTCCTGTCCGCCTCGGAGCATACCGCGACCGTCATGATGCCCATCTCGCGGCATGCGCGGATGATGCGTACGGCTATCTCGCCTCTGTTTGCTATCAGAACTTTCTTTATCATCTTTTAATCCTTACTGGAGGATCGCGAACTTCAATACAGCCTGAACTGCGACCTTGCCGTTGACGGAAGCTACTGCCTCACCGAATCCGACAGGTCCTCTGATGGCCGTGATCCTTGTCTCGAGCCTTACCGTGTCACCGGGAACTACTGCAGTCTTGAACTTGCACTTGTCGATGCCTGCGAAGACTGCGATCTTGCCCTTGAACTCCTCCTGGGAGAGGATGGCAACAGCGCCTGCCTGGGCAAGAGCCTCGACCGTGATGACTCCGGGAACGATCGGCATCTCCGGGAAATGTCCGCGGAAGAAATATTCGTCATAAGTAAAATTCTTGTAGCCGATGCAGTACTGCCCGGGCTCGTAATCCTCAACCTTGTCTATCAGAAGAAAAGGGTGTCTGTGAGGAATGATCTTCATTATCTCTGTTGTTGTAAGTGCTTTAGCCATTGTCATTCTCCTTTGGGATCAGTTTATCTTGAACAGGGGCTGTCCGAATTCAACGGGACTCTCGTTCTTTACACAAATCTCTGCGATAGTGCCGTCGCAGTCAGACTCGATCTCGTTCATCATCTTCATAGCTTCGACGATGCCCAGGACCTGGCCCTTCTTAACGCGGTCACCGATGGATACGAAGGGAGCCGCACCTGCTGCAGGTGAAGCATAGAAAGTTCCGACCAGGGGTGACTTGATGACGAAAGAATCATCCTCGTCCTCGGCGCCGGAAGCCGCCTCGGCAGCTTCTGCCATTGCAAGAGACAGATCAGGTACGGATATTCCCGCGCCCGTTGCCGCCTGGGAGGGATCGCCCTTGATAAGGCCTATGTTCTTGGTGTGAAGGACGATCTGGTAATCGCCTTCTTTGTACTCGAAGCTGTCAAGACCCGACTCGGATACCGCACGGATGAGATCCTTCATCTCTTCAACGTTCAAGCCGGGATTTGTTCTTGCTTTTTCTGCCATGTCAAAGCTTCCTCCTTATACGTATTTCTTCACGATGAGCGATGCGTTGTGACCGCCGAATCCCAGGGAATTGCTCATCGCGTATGTTATGTCTCTTGTCTTGGCTGAACCGAATGTGTAATCGAGATCCAGTTCGCCTTCGCTCTCCTTCGATCCTGCCGTTACGTGAACGAAAGAATCTTCTATCGCCTTGATGCAGGTGATGAGCTCAACGCCGCCTGCGCCTCCCAAGAGGTGTCCGACCATGGACTTGGTGGAGTTGATCGATACCTTATATGCATCTTCGCCGAAAGCATACTTGATAGCCCTCGTTTCGAAAAGGTCGTTATGGTGGGTGGATGTTCCGTGTGCGTTGATGTAGTCGACTTCGGACGGCATGATGCCTGCTTCCTTCATCGCGATCTTCATGGCTTCGCCCGCGCCGGATCCGTCCTCAGCCGGTGAAGTGATGTGGAATGCGTCACATGTCGCGCCGTATCCGACAATTTCCGCCAGGATCTTCGCACCTCTTGCCTTGGCGTGCTCTTCTTCTTCGAGTACGAGAACGCCTGCACCCTCGCCGATTACAAATCCGTCCCTGTCCTTATCGAAAGGTCTTGAAGCGGTCTTGGGATCGGGATTGGTCGAGAGAGCCGTAAGGGCCGTAAATCCGGCGACACCGGAATAGCAGACAGCAGCTTCGCAGCCGCCTGCGATCATGACATCTGCTTCACCGTATTTGACTGCCTTGAAAGCGTCTCCGATGGAGTGTGAACCTGTGGCACATGCCGTGATGATGCAGGTGTTCTTACCCTTCATCCCGTATTTGATCGCGATGTTGGCGGATGCCATGTTCGCGATCATCATAGGGATGTACATGGGGGAGATCTTTTTGCCGTTGGCAATTCTTACCTGCTCTCTTTCGTGAGCCTGCATCGAGCCGATACCGGAACTTACGATGACTCCGACTCTATAGGGATCCTCATCTTCCATGACGAGGCCGGACTGCCCGACAGCTTCAGTCGCAGCGGCAACCGCGAACTGGGCAAAGCCTTCCATTCTCTTAGCGACCTTGGCATCCATATAGCGGGAGGGATCAAAATCCTTTACCTCGGCTGCGATCTTTACCTTGTGTTCGGATGCATCGTATTTGGTGATGGGGGCGATCGCTACTTCGCCTCTCTTTACACCGGCCCAAAAGGACTCTACATCGTTACCCAGGGGTGTGATCGCACCCATTCCGGTGATCACTACTTTTCTTGACATTGGTTCTTATCTCCTTATCTCAAACAGACTGTTGTGGTTTTCATTACATGTGCATTCCGCCGTCGACCGAGAGGACCTGTCCCGTGATGTAGGACGCGTCTTCGGAGCAGAGGAAAGCTACCGCATTTGCGATATCTTCAGGCTGGCCGTATCTTCCTGCGGGGATGGCGCCGAGCATGGCTTCCTTGACCTTGTCGGGAAGGACTGCCGTCATGGGAGTCTCAACGTATCCGGGGGCGATCGCATTGACCGTTACTCCCCTGGGAGCCAGCTCTCTTGCAACTGACTTGGTGATACCGATAACGCCTGCCTTGGAAGCGGAATAGTTTACCTGACCTGCATTGCCCTGCAGACCTACGATCGAGCTGATCGATACGATCCTGCCGGATCTCTGCTTCATCATGATCGGAGCAGCTGCTCTCGTGAAGTTATATGTGCCCTTGAGGTTGACTGCGATTACCGCATCAAAATCTTCTTCCTTCATCCTTACGAGAAGTCCGTCGCGTGTGATGCCGGCATTATTTACGAGGATATCTACGGAACCCATCTCTGCCTTGACGCTCTCCACGAGCTCATTGACCTGGGCGGAATCCGTTACGTCGCATCTTACAGCCTTGGTGGCAACACCGAGCTTTGCGATCTCGTCTGCCGTCTCCTGAGAATTCTCTATGGGGCATGCGTCAACGATGACGATGTTGTAACCGTCCTTTGCAAGACGTGTTGCGATAGCCTTGCCTATGCCTCTTGCACTTCCTGTTACGATTGCATTCTTAGCCATTTTTCCGATCTCCTTTATGAATTGATTTCTTTTATCTTCTTTATTGCCGCTTCCGCTTCTTCCACGGTCGACACATTGATCACTTCTATCTCTGGAACAGTCTTCTTTACAAAGCCTGCTATCGTCTTGCCGGGTCCTATCTCCACTATGAGATCCACTCCGAATTTCTTCGCGGTCCTTAAGGACTGCTCCCAGAGAACGGGTGAGGATACCTGCACCTGCAGGAGATCTCTAATGCTGTCCTTGTCACTGACAACAGCTGCCGTGGAATTTGCTATATAAGGAACTTTAAGATCAGCTATCTCAGCTTTATCGAGCTCTTCCCTTAACATGTCTCCGGCGGGCTTTAACATGGGTGAATGGAAGGGGCCCGATACATTGAGGACGACTACCTTCCTTGCGCCTGCTTCCTTAAGGGCTTCTGCTGCAGCCGCAACGCCTTCTGCCTTTCCCGTGATAACTGTCTGTCCGGGGCAGTTGAAATTAGCCATGGTAACTTCTTCAAAAGAGGATATGATCCCTTCGATTACATCCGGCTCAAGACCTATAACTGCTGCCATTCCGCCGCATCCTGCCGGAACGGTATTGCTCATGAGCCTTCCCCTGATCCTAGTAAGCCTTACCGCATCAGCAAAAGACATGGCTCCTGCAGCGCTGATCGCACAGTATTCGCCGAGCGAAAGTCCTGCAGTAATATCAGGCTTGATACCTGCATCGCAGAGAGCCTTCGTGATCACGAGACAAGCGGTAACAAGAGCGGGCTGGGTGAACTCGGTAACATTGATATCGTCATTCTCCTCGAAAAGGAGCATTGCCATATCAAGACCTGCCGCCTCAGATGCTTCGTTAACCATATCAACGGCAAAAGACTCCTTATCGCAGAAGTCCTTTATCATTCCTATCTTCTGTACTCCCTGGCCGGGATACATAAATGCAATCTTCATCTTTTTATCCTTTTCAGCAGACGGGACCGGCATCGCCCATCAGCTTGTTTGCTTCACTGAACATCTCATCGACGATCGTCTTAACGGGCTTGATCTCCCTGATCATGCCGGAGATCTGGCCTGCCATGAAAGTTCCTTCCTTAGTATCACCGTCAACTACGGCTTTCCTGAGGGAACCTGCGCCCAGAGCTTCCATCTCCTCGAAGCTTGCGTGATTCTCTTCGAGTTCCAGGTACTTTGCCGTGAGCTGGTTCCTGATCTGTCTTACGGGAGCACCCGAAGACCTGCCGGTAACCTTCGTGGAAGTATCCTTTGCCTTGATGACCATATCCTTATAGTTCTGGTGGATATTGACTTCCTCCGATGCGAGGAAGACCGTTCCGCACTGGACTCCGACTGCACCGAGCATGAAGGATGCTGCAACGCCCCTTCCGTCGGCGATACCGCCTGCTGCGAGAACGGGAATGCTTACCGCATCGACTACCTGGGGGACCAGAGCCATCGTCGTAAGTTCGCCCACGTGTCCGCCTGATTCGGTACCTTCTGCGATAACGGCATCAGCGCCGTCACGCTCCATCTTTTTTGCAAGAGCGACTGAAGGAACAACGGGAACGATAAAGCAGCCAGCTTCCTTCCACATGGGGATGTATTTGCCTGCGGAACCTGCGCCCGTAGTTACGACTTTGACCTTCTCCTCGGCTATGACCTTGGCGATCTCGTCAGCTCTGGGATTCATGAGCATGAGGTTAACGCCGAAAGGCTTATCGGTAACTTCCCTTATCTTCTTGATCTGGTCTCTAAGCCAGTTCTCGTCAGCACCGCCGACACCGATGATGCCGAGGCCTCCTGCCTCTGAAACGGCAGCTGCGATATGCCAGTCTGCGACCCAGGCCATGCCTCCCTGGAAGAGGGGATATTTAAGTCCTAAGATATCAGCTATCGTCTTCATGTAAGTCTCCTTTCGACTCTTGATCAATATTCCATATATGCGGCATCCCATGTGAGTCCGCCGCCGAAGCTCGCTATTACCAGTTTCTGTCCCTTTTGAAGCTGACCGTTCTTCTTCATTTCATTCATGAGAGAAGGGATCGATGCAGAGGAAGTGTTGCCCGTCTCCTGTAAGGTCATGGGGAACTTTCCGAGGTCGATCTTGAGTTTCTTAGCTGTTGCTTCGATGATCCTCGCATTTGCCTGATGAAGGACAAAATAATCTATATCATCAGCAGATACTCCGGCCTTCTTAAGAACATCTTTTATGATCTTCGGAACCTCTGTTACGGCGAACCTGAACACATCCCTGCCGGCCATCTGAAAATGAGTATTCTTTATGAAGTCTTCGTCATCCAGTCTGTCGGGCTGCTTCATGTTCGCACAGTAAAGACAGTCTCCTCTCTCATATGAAGATCTCATTATCGATGTGACGGGTGTTCCTTCACAGGCTTCAAGGACCGCGCATCCGGCGCCGTCTCCGAAGAGGATACAGGTTCCCCTGTCAGTCCAGTCAACATAATTCGAAAGGGTTTCCGCACCGACAACAAGGACCTTCTTAGCCCTTCCCGTTTCAATAAAGCTCTGCGCCGTAAGGAAAGCTGATATCCAGCCGGGGCAGGCGGAATTAACGTCAAAACAACCGCACTCTTCCGTTGCGCCGACAGCATGCTGAACAGTGCATGCAACCGAAGGGAGAACAACATCAGGTGTGGTCGAAGCTGCAACTATAAGGTCTATCTCAGACCCTGATATGCCGGCATCCTCTATCGCTCTTTGAGCTGCGATGCCTGCCATATAAGATGTGGTTTCTTTTTTATGATCAGATATATGTCTTTTTTTAATACCGGTCCTCTCGGTGATCCACTCGTCACTTGTATCAACGATACGGGAAAGATCGTCATTCGTGACGACCTTCTCGGGGAGATATGAACCCAAGCCAATTATCCTGCCTGTCATCTGATTCCTGCCTTAATTACTTTGATTATCAAACTATTTGTATAACAAAGTATGTCACAGGAATCCGTTTCCGTCAAGTGGCAATATGAATGAAGAATGTGTGAATATGCCGTCAGAACTGCGTCTTCAGGCTGCTTTTAAAGGCTTATGCGTTATCTATCACTGCCTCTGCCCATATCCCTTCGAAGGGCATTCCCGATATGACCTTTGCTCCTTCCTGCTCAAGGACTTTTCTGCTCGTGTAGATGTTTCCGTCTTCGGGAGCGGGACCCATCAGGACGGGGATTCCGGCTTCTTTTGCTTTCCTTACGAGGGAAATCAGATTCTTATCGTCAGCCGTTCCGGAATGGTAGCATTCGATGAGGACCGCTTTGAATCCGTCCGGGGCTCCGGGTATGTATGCGCCCGGTACCGCGGGGATGACCAGGATCTTCCCTGCTTCCCTCTTAATGAAACTTTCGGTCTTCTTCATGTATTCTTCCGATGCGAACGGGGACTTGCCCTTTTTCGAAAATTTTATGTATTCCTTGCCGCTCCTGTCGACAAAGCTCCTCATGTCACCGTTGATGTCGGCGGTCTCAGCATCCTTTGCATCCATGTAAACGGCTTTCCCCGTGTAGGAATCCTCGTAGACGACGCCGAAAGTCCTTGCGCCGGTGCCGTCCTTCACTGCAGCATGAAGTATGCCCAGAGCCAGAGTGACGTTCTTTAATGCATCTGACTTATCTTCGTCCGCCGGTCTCTTGCTGCCGGTGATCATGACGGGGATCTTAAGCTGTGACAAGGTCCTTACCGCGACCTGTGCAAAAAAAGCCATGCTGTCGGTACCGTGAAGGATCAGGATCCCCTTGTATTTTGTTCCGGGCCTTTTGGCCTCTTCAAGGATCCCTAATATTGCCTGTTTATATGTTGATGCATCTGCATTTTCGGATGAATATCTGACGGGAGATATAACCTTATAACAAAACCTCTTGTCGATCGAATCGAAAAGATCCGCTCCTGCAGGATCACCTGAGAGCGTTACTATCCCTTCAGGATTTTTCCCGGAACCTATCGTTCCGCCCAGAAGGGCTACAAGAAGATTATTCTTTTTGTTCAGAGGACTTTTCATCTTTTACCAGCTGTCATTCCCCGCGCTCAAGGACCCTGTCGTTCACGATTATGCGGGTCCTGCCGCCAACAACCTTGATGTTCTCATCAGCAGCATTGATATCCATATCGGAGTCGTTCTTAAGCGTTCCTTCGACAAGGCTGCTGGACATGCTGACATGAGCTCCCTCGGCAAGGCTGCCGAAGAGACCGGTATCGTGTCCCGTTACATCGCCTTCAAAGGAGATATATTCGGTGATCACGTTCACGTTGCCGTTGGTGCAGGATCCGACGGCGATATAACTCGTGGCTTTCGCCGTGAACCTGAAGCTTCCGTTGACTATATAGATGTCCGCCTTGCCGCTGACAGAACCGATGCCCGCCCCCTCCGAAGTATCTGCTGCATTCGTGAATGCGATATGTTCGACTCTCGCGATGCAGTCACCGGATACAGAACCTACGGATACTCCCTTCTGGAGTTCGTTTTCGATGTCCATGACGCAGTCGGAGATCCTGATGTCTGCAGGTCCCTTGATGCTTCCTATGGCGGCTCCCTTAGCACCTGTCAAAGAGAGATCGTAACGGCCTTTCTTTATCTCGATGATGCCGCCCGTTCCGCTTCCGATCGCAACGCCTGATGCGCCGTCGAGCTTGATCTTGATCAGACCGTCCTGCTCGAAGATTATCCTGCCGTTGCCCTTCTCGGAAGAATTGCCGATACCGAAGACATCTCCGCCTGATACGTTGATCTCAAGATTGCCGTCGCCCTCGATATGGAGAGTCGAAGTCTCAGCAACGCGTATGCTTCCCGTGAGCTCGTTGTTCCTCTTCAGTATGAGAGTTACATCACTGTCTTCACCTATGTCGACCGCAATGCCTGCAGCGGTTCCGGAGAGCCTCGTGTTGTTGAGTGTGATGGTTCCCCTGTAGCCCTCTTCGATGTGCAAGGTCATGAGCGATTCTTCCTTCTTGTCTTCATTGTTTCCCTTATGGGAAGAAACAAAACCGGAGATCACTATGTCCGAGCAATTGGCGTTGGCGGAAGGGATCCTGATGCTGTTGACATTGGTATCTTCAAAATCCGAAAGCCTTATAACGGGATTGAATCCTGCGATGTATGTCCTCATCTCGGGTGAAGCTTTTTCTATGGCACGGTCGCTTAAGATCTCTTCGATGATGTCGCCCTTGAGAGCCCTCGGTATTACCGTCGAAGGACGGGCAAGATAGTAGCCCTGGAGAAGGTCCGCGCCGAGGCTTATTACCGTGCGGAGTTCTTCGGCGGTCTCGATACCTTCGGCAAGTGACTTGATGCCGTTCTCGCGGCAGAAGGAGATCGTATCGCTGACGAGTCTCTGCTTGGCGGGAGACTTGTCGATATCAGTCAGAAGGAGCCTGTCTATCTTAACGTAATCAGGCATGTATCTTAAGAGGTTTCCGGTATTGGAATAACCTGTTCCGTAGTCGTCTATCGCTGTCTCCATTCCGAGATCCTCGTAAAGCTTTTTGCTCTTAACGATCTCATCGTCTGTCAGCTGACCGTGTTCGGTAAGTTCGATTACGATTTTGTTGGATGTCTTGGACGCCATCTGCGAGAACCTGTTCATGTCTTCTCCGGTCAGGTGGCTTCCCGGAATGGAATTGATGAAGATCCTCGCTTCGGGATCGAAATAATCTGAATGCTCACTTACGAAAGTAAGAACGTTGCCGATCGTCTCTTTTTCGATCTCATATAACCTTCCGGTCCTTGCCGCATATTCCAGGATCGCCTGGGGAGTTACTTCGGGTGAAAGGTCCGCTCTCATCAGAGCTTCGTATGCGAAGATCTCTCCCGTGGAAGAATCGATGATCGGCTGGAACATATATTTGAACGCATTCTTTTCGATGATCTCGTCGATCTTGCGCGCGTTCTCGGAATCCTCGTCGACCCTTAATGCCAGGGCGAGGAGTCTTGCATTCTTCTTCTCTTTATTTACCAGTGTCGCTTCGGTGATGAGCTTGGCCAGATCTTTCCTGCCGGAAGGTTTTCCCATGGCGGTACCGTAGTGGAATTCTATGGGGTCATCCCACTTCTTTTCGCGGTTAAAAATATCCATCTCAACGCCCATCTTGATGAGGCCGTTATCGAACTCCCTGATACCGCCTGTCCCGAGAGGATTTACGACTATGAACTGGTCACCTCCGAACCTGAAGACACCGCTGTTCGGGAAGATCTTGCGGATCATCTTGGCGAAGTATGTGAGCACTTCGTTTCCGGCTTCTCTTCCACGGGTGTTATTGATCTCGGTCATGCCCTTGATGTCGATGGCGAGGACGCCTATATTCTCCGCGCCGAGTTTGCGGAACCTGAAGAGGATGCTGTCGGCGTGTCTTGAGAAACCGCGGTAGTTATAAAGACCGGTAAGGGGATCCCTTATCATCCTGTCCTCGAGCGCCTTGGTCTTGCGCATGATGTCTTCGTTCCTGGAAAGGTTTTCGAGACCGAGCATGACGTCTCTTAAGCGGTATCTGTAAAGACCGGAATAAGTTCCGGGTGTATATGAACTTCTTACTGCATAGCCGAACACCTTGTCTTCGAAGAACAAGGGAGTGATTATGAATCCTTCGGCTTCGCCTTCCTTATCCTGATCGAAGATAATATTCCTTCTGTCGAAAAAGACATCCGTTCCTATAGAGCCGGGAGTCCCTCTGTTATAAGTCAGGGCTTTCATCATGTAAGGCGTGTAATGCCTGAAAGGATCAGGCTCGCCTTCTTCTCTTGCGATTTCTTCGGCAGCTTCTTTAGGCGCGTCGGGGCGGCTGTCGTTAAGATAGATCATGAATCCGTCTGAATCATCCATTGACGGCGCATAAGTTAGCAGGATGTTGAGAAGATCGTATATCGACTGCCTGTTCATCATGTCCTCGCAAAGATAATCCGGAACGGTGTCGGATATCTTCTTCACGCCGTATCTTTTTCTGTCGGGAAGATATTCGCGGCTCACGGCTTTTCTCGCTTTTTCCGTAAAAGGCGTGGTGCTTCCGTAAACGAGTTCCATCTTCATGGAGAAGGATCCTTCCGCAGCACCATCCATCTGTCTTATCAGGGCGGCTGCAGTCTCGCTTCCCATTCTCTGTTTCGATAAGGAGACTGAAGTTATTATTTCATCGTCAGGATCGGCGGGCCTTGAATCGTAGCCTGCGACCGCGATATCCATGGGGACCTTGTATCCTGCTTCGATCAGGGCATCCGTTACTCCGGCTGCAAGTTCATCATTGGTGCAGAGAACTGCCTGGGGGAGTCCCTCCGGATCTTCGGTAAGGATCCTGGCGGCATTCTTTCCGCCTTCATATCCTGTCCTCCCTTGGATTATCCTCCTGTCGTCAGGGGAGATACCTTTTGAAGCCAGAGCCTCACGGAAGGCTCCGAGTTTTACAGGTGAAAGGCTGTCCCATCTGCCCTCGGTAATGAAAGCGATGTCTTTGTATCCCAGATCGTCAGTCAGATAGTCGGTGATCATGCTTATGCCCTTGCGGTGATCACAGGTTACGACCGGGAAACCCGCACCGGATTTCTCCACACAGATGACGGGACCTTTCGCGTGACGCTTGCACTGCTCCTCGATCCTCTCGATAAGACCGGGCGTCTTTATCTGTTCTGTCATCAGGACAATGCCGTCGTAATCCTCGTATCTTACAAGGTCGAAAACGGAAGACTCACCGGCCTCGCGCGCGGCAGTGTTCTGGTATTTTCTGTACATGGCGAAAACATATACATCAAATCCCAGAGCAAATGCCTTCTGCTCGAAACCTTTAATGAACTCTGCCTGACCCGCCTCATCCGGGCGGCCTGTTAATATCGCTATCTTCCTTGGGCTTGCCATCTTTTACGACTGTCCTTAACTTCTTCCTTTCGAAAGATTAAGGCAGGAGCCTGTCTACAGGTTCAAAACCTGCGGTCTTCTTGAACTTCATATTGCATTCGAAGTTAGAGAGTGCGTCAGAAGGATCAACAAATTCGAAGTTGATCTTATCGACTGTATATCTTGATATCCTGCAGGAAACGAGTGTCATGTCTTCTTCGATACCCGTTGCAGTATTGAGTACTCTGTCACAAGCATGGATGAGCACTGTATCGATGGGAAGCAGTGCGAATGAATCTCTTGCTACTCTCAGGATCGTGCTTGCAACATAATCCTGAACGAGGTCGTAGTATGCGCCCTTGGGAAGAGGCTTGTCGGAAAGAGTTCCGGATGCCGTAAGAGAGAGCTTGTTCTCGGGAACTACTTCCTTGGACTTGACCTGGAATTCGACTTCAAGGATATTCGGGATATCCGTTCCGATCTCAAATCCGCTTCCGTATTCAAGGAGATCGTCGAAAGGTCCGACTTCCTGGATGACTTCAAAGTATGCATCTATATCACCGTCCATTACTCTCTGAGCAAGAGGAACGAGGACCTTGAGCTCGGGTGCAACATTGCCTTCCCTGACCCAGTTCCAGTTGATCGCACCGTCAGAAGCCTTATGTACTGACTTGATTTCCTCGATATGCGCCTCATATTCTGCAACAGCCTGCTCGGCTGCCTTTCTTTCTTCCTCGAGGGCTGCTGCCTTCTCTTCTGCTGCAGCTGCTCTTTCTTCTGCTGCCGCCTGCTTTGCACGGGCTGCTTCGCTTGCTGCGGCTGTTGTTGCTGCTGCAGCACCCGCTCCTGCGCCGGCTGCAGCTTTCTTGCCTGCAGTTTTCGCATCAGCCTTCTTGTCGTCTTTCTTGTTCTTGCCGGTGATAAAATCAGCGATCTTACCTACGGAAGAAGCCTTGGTGTAATAAACACCGGTGCCGGGGATACCGACAGTCGTCCTCGTCTTACCGTTGAGAGCGATGGACTGTCTTAATCCGGACTTGCCGAAAGAGACGCTCGGTCCTGATTTGCTTAAATTAAGCTTTAATCCTTTGCCAAGACTGATCGATTTGCGAAAACATAAACCCATTGTTATTTCCTCCTTAAGATTTCTCTTCGCTTCTCTATGAAGTCCATCAGGAAATCGGTCGTTCCCTCGATACCCAATGTACTCCTGTTGATCGATATATCGTAGTTACGTGAGTCACCCCAACGTGATTCGCAATAGTAGTTATGGTACTCTTTTCGTTTTGTGTTCTGCAGTATTATAGCCTCTTCCGCAGATACTCTGTCCATCCCGAACAATTCACAGGTCCTTACGATCTTATCCTCCATGTCTGCAAGGATAAAGATCCTTATAAGTCCGCTGTATCCTTTAAGTATTACATCCGAGCATCTTCCGACTACGACGAAGGATTGACCTTCAAAAGCCATCTTTCTCAAGTAGTCAAACTGCATCATGGCGATGTTGTATGAGGGTGAATTGCTCGACCCGTTTCCTGACCTTGACAGGAAGGGAACTCTCGGTATCTCGTCATACTTTTCCATGACCTTGATATCGACGTCATTCTCATCTGCCACTTTCCGGAGCAGCTGATAATCGTAGAAAGGAAGATCGAGTCTCCTGGCGATCTCCTCGGCGATCACGTGCCCGGCACTTCCGAACTCACGTCCGACAGAAATGATAAGCTGTTCTTTCAGTTGTTCTTTTGCCATTCTTTATCCCCCTTTCTCGAAGATAGACAATACCCCTGCAGTCTTTATTATAAATGATTCCGGAGCAAAAGGGTATGTATATATAATAAAAACGCGCATTTTAACCGTTTTGTATCATTCAAAGAAAAAGACCGCCTCCTTTTTGAGGAGACGGCCTTCTTTGATCGTTGATCTGCTTTTTCCCTAATCCTTATTTAGCGTAAGCAGAAATGTTCATAGCGCTTGCAGCAACGATAGCAATGATCCATACGATTCCGAGGATAACGCCAAGGATAATACCGATGATGGATGTGATCTTGCCAACCTTAAGGAATGTGCTGTCATTACCTGCAGCCTTAGCCTTACCGTTAAGTACGAGACCTACGATAGCCATGATAACGCCGATGAAAGGACCGTAGCTGGAGCAGATGGAAAGGATTCCAAGAACCATGCTTGCGATTGCCAGGGGCTTACCGTTGTTTCCGCTTGTTTGTACTTCAGACATTTCTTCATACCTCCTTAAATGTCATCTACCCTATATTAACATAAAACTTTGATTATCCAAGTACTTATTCTTTGCAATTCAATTACAAGTTTTGGCGCTTATATCTGATAACAAATACTGCTGCTGCAACTGCCAAGGTCAATACCGATATGCTGCCAAGGATCCAGGGCAGCGGATCTTTTTCTTCCGGGACTTCTTCTTCTGTTTCTTCAGTTTCATTTATCTCGTTCTTAACGATCTTTACCGTGAACGGATCGGAATAAAGATAGTATTTCCCGTATTCGATCCCGTCGACATACAGCCTCTCCTTATATCTCCATACTGCAAGGATGCCGCCTTCCGGAGAAGCTGTTTCTTCTATGATCTTGACTTCGGCACTATCCAGGACCATCTCATCTCCGGTCCTGGTTACAGCCACAGGTTTTGAAAGATCGTTTATATCTTCTGCGGTTACATCTTCGGCTCTGATCTCTTTTATGAAATCCGAAAATGCCCATGGCTGGTCAACGGTAAGACCGGTCATGCCAAACATATAGTCTTCTGCAAGAGTTTCGGATTCGTATGGAAGAGTATATGTCCAGGGCCATGCGGTAAGACCTCTGTGGCGTCCCGCTCTCACGAGTTCCTTATCCGGATCCGTAATGTTCAATGACGCATTCCACCTGTCTAGTCTCTCACTGATCCTCTCAAGTGCAGCATCGGATCCTTCCGCTTCACAGACTTCCTTATATGCCTTGTAAGGATAACCTTTACCGTATTCACTGATACTCACCCCCAGAGCTCCCAGTGAGAAATATGGATAATTATCGTACATGGACTTCATGGTCTTTTTCCCGAATGTGATGATCACGACCCTGTCACGCAGATCATACCCGTTGATCAGGTCCCTTACCGCCTTCAGGGTTTTCTCGTCATAAGATTTGATCTCTATGAAAAACACGATATCTTTATCCTTGAACTCCTCGAAATATTCTCTTAAGGTCGGGATCTTGTATTCATAGTCACTATCCTCTCCATAAAGCTTCCCTCCGAAAAGTTTCCCGTATGTCCTGTTATTCGCATTTACCTCATTAGAAGATCTTATGCCTGTTTTTCCGTCCCAGGCAAAGCTCAGGGCTTTGATCTCATCAAGCGTCCTGTTCTTGATCAGGACGTCATCAAGACCGGTAAACGATCCCAGAGTCGGATCATGCTTTATCACCACTTCTCCGTCTTTAGTTAAATAGACATCGTTTTCCACTATATCAGCGCCCTCGGAATATGCTCCTTTTGCAGATTCCAATGTGTTCTCCGCATAGTTTGAGGGATCGCCCCTGTGTCCGATGATGAAAGGCTTTCTCAGAAGAGTCGGTGCATCATCGTTGAAGAAACTTATGGCCTTCAACGCTTTGGAATAATCTTCCGTTACGATCCCGTTAACTCCTTCCGTATAGAAAGTCATAACGCTCTTAAGGTCATCCGGAGTCTTTACCCAGACGGAATTTCCCAGAGACTGAAGAATCCTGATGTTCTCCTTTGTTGCTGCCTTCTGACTTATGATGATCACCCTTCCGTGAGACCGGTTTACGGCTTCCGTCATATCAGCAAGATCATTTCTGCTGAATCTATCGAAAATGGAATAGTCCAGCATTCCCCTTACCTGAACAAGGTCTGCAACATCCCTTACGAGATCTTTTGTTCCGGGCGTACCGACAACAAAACAATCCTTAAGTCCGTACTGCTCCAGCCACTCTTTAAGTGCTTCTGCCGTCCCGGGATCTTTGATATAGAAAGCAGGGATGATGGAAGAAGCCGTGTCCCTGACATATTCTTCGATATTCTCTTTTAGCAGATCTCCGTTACGGTCATAGACCTTAAGATCTTTATCCAGCCATACGAAGGCAACTGCGGGACGGACTTCTTCTTTTGCCGCTTCGAATACATGTCCGTCTGAAGGCCATGCAACGGTAGCTGACATCTTCCAGGATGTTTCAGGCTCAAAGACGTGAGAATAGGTCCTGGGAAAACTGACTGTCTCCTCCTTTTTGCATAAGTTGCAGCTATGCTTCCTGCTTCCCTCTGTGAGCGTTGTTGCGGGAGTCAGAACCGTCCAATCGTTCCAGTTATGCGCATTGGGGTTGATCTTTCCTGTTTCCTCTACATCCTGACCGCAGCCGGGGCAGTGATATCTCTCCTTGGAAGACGTGATACATGTGGCTGCCGTGATCTCGGTGCTTACCAGCTCTTTGTCGTGCATGCATTTAAGATCGCATGTGAAAGTCATCTTGTTTTCTTTGAATTCGATGATGTTGACATTCTCGATCCCGGATCCCCATTTGATCTTTTTTTTGTTAAGACCCGAATTGAAGCGGAAAGCATCTTTCAGTTCGAAACTGATATATGCTCTGTATTTTTTTCCGCCCTTAAAAGTACCGTAAAAAGGGCTCTTATTCTCTTCATTATCCTTATTTTTTTTCCCGCTTTTCTTTTCCACAGTCATCCAATGCGTATTTATGACTTTCACCGAGGATGAGATATCGATATCTTCTTTTCCTGCTGCAAGAAAAGGGTACCATTCGATCTTCGAACCCGACCGGCTTCCGCATAAAGGAGCCTTTACCGAGATCTCCATGGACGTGATCCCGACCGGATCATGTGCGGTGGATGCGTATACACATACGGAATTCCCCAAGATAACGGCCGTCATGAGAACTATCAAAAGCGGTAATGCTGCGATGTGTCTTATCTTCATTACACATCTCCTTAAGATTTTTCGAAGAACAGGATCCAGATATCCCTTATCACGATTATATCACTTGCATACATCAGCTCATAAGCGAAAAAAGAACGAGGCTGTCCCGATCTATGCAAGACAGCCCCGTTTCATCAAAAGATCATCTCCTAACTTACTTGCCTTTCCAGCCCGTGAAGTCTTCGTATACCGTACAGTGTCTTATCATCGAGGGATCGGAAGAATCTATCATACTCCGTATTATCTCATCCCAGGTTACGTCCGGATCATCCGTCAGCACATAGTAATCGTATTTTTCAAACAGCGAATCTGAATTGGGGGCATCACGGGTATAATGGCAAAGACTGGAATATACATCCTGTGTTTCCTCCTGCTCCGAACTGCTGAGCCTGATATCTATGGTGTATTTTTTGCCGTCAAATTTGATCAGATAAAAATACAGTTCCGGATAGAGATCTTTCTCCTGTTCGTATAGTTCTTCACTGATATGGTCCTTATCCAGCGTATAGTAATGCGCGCAAAGGACTGAGGCAGCTTTTCCTTCTGATACTTTTCTGTAAAAGTCGTTCCAGGTCTCCTTGCCTGATGTGCATCCCCTAAATTCGAATACGGCAACGGAAGAACTCTTTGCAAGTGCCAGCGCCTCATCGGCTGAACACACTGTCTTATAGATCTTCTCGATGTCACTGTCCTTCATCTTTCCTGCTCCGTTTCCCGCACATGATGTCATGACCATAAGCGAAAATACCATGATCATTACCGCTATCATTTTTTTCATTTTTCCGTCTCCTTTGCACTATCGATATATCCCATGATGACTACATTAACTGCCGTATCACCGAAGGCTTTTTTCACCTTCTCGGCGTAAGCACCGTTGATCTCATACTGATAACTTGATACCGGCTGGACAACAGGTATTACAAAGAAACTACTGTTATCGATCTTAAGATGATCCAGGATCTTTTTTGCTTCGCTTATAGAGAGCGATCTCGTGGCAAGACCCCATATCTCCTCATCTGTCTTGTTGCGGTTTGTGCCGCTCAGCATCCCGCACCTGAAGCTGTCTTCCGCCATCTCCCAGACATATACTTCTATCCCTTTGAAACTGTTAAGTTCGAAATACTCAGGGCATTCTTTTTGCAGTTCTTCGACAGACCTGTCTCCTTCTTCCTGTCCTGCATTTTGCGAAGGGGTGACCTCCGCGCCTTTGACAACGCTGCATGCCGTAAAAGACAGCATCAGCAACAAGGCCATGATCAATACTTTGACCTTCATTTTATTTCTCCTTTCCTTATCCCGCATTTGTGATCAATGTGTATATGATGATAACGATCAGCGCAGTAAGACCTGCTGCGGAGACCAGCGTCATCCTTTTGTATGAGAGTACGTTTTCGATCCTGGTCCTGACCTTGGCTCCGCCGAAGGCCGACACCAGCATGCTCTTGCTCTGTGAACACGACAGCAGTGTTCTTGCATATTCCTTACGTTCGTCACTGCTCAATCCGGCTACAGCCATCTCATCGCAGGCTAGTTCAAGATCTGCGAGAAACGCTTTCAGAAAGATCCAGGACAAAGGATTAAACCAGTGAACGGATGCCGTGATAAATCCTATGATCCTCCAGAGATTATCGAGTCTTCTTATGTGCGTCTTTTCATGTCTGATGATGTATTCCAATTCCTTTTCTTCATAAGATGAAGGAAGGATGATCTTAGGTCTTATGATCCCGTATACCGCGGGGCCCGTGACCTTTTCCGACAGATAGATATTGTCCTTCAGATGAACTGAATCACTGATCTCGGCCTTTGTGGTTATATAGATGACCGTCAATGCGATCAGGATGGCGAGCGCCACGGTCAGCCAGACTGTTCCTGCGGCATTAAACACACCGTCCAGCATGTTGATCTTATATGTCATCGGAGAATAACTGTCTGCCGCCATCAGAGTGTTCGTTGCGGAGAAAGCTATGTCATATCCGGGATCATATACGGTAACCGTCTTTGTCGTGAACTTCGATATCAGGGACATCAGGCTGTAAGGGTTATTCAGACCGACAGGAATGCACATCCTGAAGAAAGGGATCAGCCAGAAGAATACCGACAGCCTGTGGGGTATGATCCTTATCTTTCTCAAAGCGAGAACGATAAGTCCCATAAAGGATGCCACGATGCTCATATTGAAAATCCAGTAACAGATCTCCCCTATCATATCCTCACCTTCTGTCTATAAGATCCTTTAATTCCTGGATCTCTTTATCGGAGAGTTTCTCGTCTTCAAGAAGAGCCGAGAACAAAGCTTTTCGCGATCCTCCGAAGACCTTGTTCAGCAATGTCGACGCTTCTTTCTTCTGCATCTCCTCCTGAGAAACCAGTGGAGTGCACATGAAGCCCGGTTCATCACGTCTGATGAATCCTTTGGCTTCGAGTTTCTTTATGATCGTGTAAGTCGTATTCTTATTCCAGCCAATAGACTCCGCCGCGACCAGGCTGATCTCCTTAGCGGAAAGAGGACCTCTTTCCCACAAGATCTCCATTACTTTTGCTTCGCTGTCGAAAAGTTTTTCCTGCATATTGCACCTCCAGACTACTCTTGTAGTCTATACTACTACGATAGTCTGGAACTGTCAAGTTGTTTTCGAAAAAAATCCCAAACAGGGAAAAACGCTTTATCTCAGGACAAATATCAGGTATTTAAACCAGTTGTATTCATAGGGCATGCTCTCCTGCATGGAGTTGCCGTTGGCATCCGAAAGCAATAAGAAGAACATCATCAAAATAGATATGACTGCAGCGATCCTGAACAGGGTCTTAGCCTTTACAGACATAACAGGTTCCTTGACGGACAACACGGCTATGACCGATGCAAGCACCAGCAGGATCATAAAATCCGTCATGTATCTGTTGGAGATCCCTCCCTTTTCGAGATCGAGAAGAGCGATCAGCACCGACAATATTACGAGCAGGAAAATAAAGATCTTCGCGCCTTTTTCTTTTGCATCTTTCTTGAACTTCATGAAGGGCAGCAAAAAGAGCACCAGACAGAAGGGCACGACGGCAAACGCTCCTCCGAAAAATCTCTCGTTATAGATAAATCCCATGTAGTCTGCCGGGAAGACATCGCCCGGATTGCTGACATGCACATAAGGGAATGCGGCATTGACATGAAGAGGCATAAACAAATAAGAATACATTCCGAATGGGATACGCTCGATCATGAAGCCGTCGTCCATCAGATCTCTCGACAGATTGAGCGACGATCCGAATTCCAAAGGATTGGCGAAGCATAGACCGTTATAGCAGAGGAATATCGCATCAGTCAGAAGGATCGGCATTATCACCATCAGCGTATTTATAATGCTCTTCTTCTCCATACGGAAGAATTCTCCTGCCTTTATCCTGTGCCAGAAGATCGGGAAAGCGGCGAGCACCATCACGATATGAGGAGGCCTGCATCCCAGAGTGAGCGCGACCGATATGGAACCCAGGACAAGACAGAGTCTGTTGAGTTTGGGCTTTTCATCCGCCTTGAGCCATAAGTAAAGTCCCAGGACCATAAAGACAAAACCCGTTGCCATCGGAACCGTATGGATACTGGACATCTTAATGAAGGTCATGAAGCCTGAGCAGCATATGAAGACCAGTGACAGGAGCAGATAGGAATCGAATGCGATAGTTCCTCTGAACCTCTTGACCAGCTGACTTGTCAATGCGAAAGATATAGGGATGAATAAAGATCCGAGCAGTGCGATGACATAGCAGTTATGTACGAGCTTTCCGGTCAATGCGACATAAGGAAGATAGAAAAGGATAATGGGAACGATACCGTAATAACAGTAGTATCGTCCGTCAAAATAGGCGTAGTCGGTAAGAGCGATCTCGCCTGTCAGACCGCCCAAACGGTTGCGCTCGCTTTCGATATATGGATTGACCATCTCCTTCATGTAAGAAGGAGGATCGAAATCGAGATGAAGGTGACCGTTAAGGAAAGACCTTGCAGTATAACTGTATATGTGTTCAACGTTATGTATGCCGTCAAGATAGACGAAGCCTCCCTCATCCACATAGGATCCTGTTACGATCTGAGACCATATGAACGCGAGGAAGACGGATACTATTGCGATGCACATTATCTGTACAGGCTTGCCCGTATTCAGCGGCATGCCGAGCAGGCGGCTCTTAAGCAGCAGGATGACGGCTCCTAACATGAACAGCCCGGTGAGACGGATAAGGATAAATCTGAATGGTCTTACCGCATTGATCGTAACCCTTATATTTCCTTCTTCGATCAGGTTATCTATCTTGCATTTAAAGTGAGTCGAATTACCGTTGAGCTGAAGACGAAGATACTTGGATTCGGTTATCTCGTTATAGATATTTGTGTCGGGCAGCATGAAGCCTTCAAGGTTGGTCGCATCGTTTGCATACATGCGGATATTGTAGTTCTGAATGTAAGATTCGGCGGGAGTGATATCGATAAAAAGATTATTAACGTGACAGTCAAATCCCGTGATATCCACGATGGTCGAACCGTCATCATAAGACAGGCTGACATCGGGAGAAACAGGATCGTTGCCCAGGGATTCCCAGAACCTGAAGTTGAAAAGAAAACATTCTGCGAGAATGCAGATCACGAACCATATTGCAATATGAAGGAAGAAGCGCCGGATCTTATCCCGGCTGCAACTGCTGTCTGATATCCCCCTTAAAGACTGCATCTGAAATAACCTTCTTTTCGATCTTTCTTGGCTTTCTGCGACTGATAATAATTCACGAAGCTAACCTGACCATTCTATCAAGTATTTCATGATCTTTCTATCTTCTTTTTTTTACGCGGACAAACATGCGCGTTTTGATCCGCGAAAAAAATCCGGCCGGGATCGACCGGCCGGAGTCCATAAGATCATATCTGATCCTGTATATCAGTAACCGTAATTGTTTATACCGAGTGCCTTCTTAAGATCGTTAGGATCGTATGTGGCATCGATGGCTGTCTGTCTCGAGATATAGCCCATCTGATAGAGTCTCTGAAGATCCATGTTGAGAGTATGCATGCCCTGCTGGCTTGCAGACTGGATCGCACCGGGGATCATCTGGATCTTGTCTTCAAGGATAAGGCTCCTGATGGCATTTGTTCCGACCATGATCTCCGTTGTCAGCACACGGCCGTTACCGTCGGTCGTAGGAAGGAGCTGCTGGGAGATAACGCCGCGGATGCTCTGGGCAAACTGGGAACGGATCGTAGCCTGCATATCGATAGGAGAACCGTCGATGATCCTGTTGATCGTCTGTGCGGCGCTCTGCGTATGCAGTGTCGAGAGAACGAGGTGTCCTGTCTCGGCAGCAGTAATGGCGGCGGAGATCGTCTCGAAGTCACGCATCTCACCGACGAGGATGATATCAGGGTCTTCACGGAGAGCCGAATGCAGAGCATATGCGAAAGATTCAACGTCTCTTCCGAGCTCACGCTGATGGATCATGGCACGGTTGTGAGGATAGATATATTCGATGGGGTCTTCGATCGTAATGACATGCTTTGCTTCGTTCTTGTTGATGTAGTCAACGATAGCAGAAAGTGTCGTCGTCTTACCGGAACCCGTAGGACCCGTAACGAGGATGATACCGTTGTTGGCGGTAGCGAGAGTCTTTATTACTTCAGGAAGTCCCAAGTCTTCGAACTCGGGGATCTCAGCCATAAGAAGGCGGATGCTGCAGGCAAGATTATTGCGCTGGTGGTATACATTGGCTCTTACTCTGATGCCGTTGTCGATCATGCGTCCGACGTCAACGTCTTTTCCTGACTCGACTTTCTTGATCTCGTCAGGGGTAAGGATAGTATAGATCATTGCCTCTGCTTCTTCGGCAGTCGGACGTTCATCAAGAATATGAAGCACCCCATAACGTCTTACTGCAAGATTTGTACCCTGTGTGATGTGAACATCAGAACAGCCACGGGCAATCGCATAGTCCATTAATTCTTCAAAAGTCATACAAACACCTCCATGAGAAAAATATGACTTTATTATAAATCAAACATCAACAAAAAAATAACTATATTCCCCGCCTGAAAATTGGTAAAAATCAATAGAAGATCCTGATCCTTCCCCAGGCATCCGTCAGCTTTTCGACAGACCATGCCGCGTTCGCGGGACTCGTTGAAGGAAGGCAGATCCCATCCCTCCCGATATCGGGGAAGATATATTTCTGATAAAGCTGAAATGCTTTCTTTCCGTTAAGAAACACCGCCTGAATATCCGCGCTGTTTAAGATTATCGATATATCGTTGACCTTCACGCTGCGTATGGAAGAATCAGATGAACCTTCGATCTCACATGAACCGATAACGTCCCAGAGCGCGATATGATTTCTCAGCAGAAAGGCTTTCTTCTCATCGATGGTTAAAGGCGCATCCTCTCCGAAAACTTTAGCTGTCACTTTCCAGAAACGGTTCTGCGGATGCCCGTAAAAGAAGCCTTCTTCCCTTGACCTGACCGAGGGAAAACTTCCAAGTATCAGCACTCTTGAATCCTTATCGAAAACCGGCGGTATCGGATGTATGAGCATAAGTTCTCCATCAGGTTACTTTGCCGTCGAACAGGCCTGACCTTCTTTCAAGGACGATGTTCTTGACCAGATAGACAAGGGATGCGCTGACGATAGTGCCTGTTACCACTGCAGGCAGATAGACTCCGATCCCGTACATCGTATACAGGAAGTAGAGCTTATCGATCATCAGATAGTTCAGCATTATCACTTCAAGAGAGATCTTACCGAAGAACTTTATCACGGGATTGCCGATCTTGATGCGCGACATAAGGGTGATGACAAGGATCAGGAAGATAAGTTCGAACAAAGTCTCCTGACCCAGTCCCGTGAGCTTGTCGAGGATATGATGGGGTTTATAATCTTCTGTCCAGTAGATGCTTATTGAGATAAGGTTCCTGTGGATATGATCCATGATAATGAACAGGATGGATGATGCGATAAGGATCGATGCGAAGGCCTTCTTTATAACCTTGTTGATCTGCTCTTCCTTATATGCATAGAGCATTCCTATAGGGAACATAAAGATCGTGTTGTACCACCACTCGCCCTTAAACCAATAGGACATGATGCCCGTGGTCGAATGACCTGAGAAAAGACCTATCGTCATCATGATAAGGACCACACAGGTCATGATGATAATGCCTGTAAGAGGTTTCCTGATCTTCGCGAAAACAAGCCTGAATGCAGCGTACAGGATCATGATCTCAACAGCAAACCACATCTCGTTATTTACAAGGAATATTCCGAAGAAACTTAAGATAACTTCTCCGAATCCGAAGCTCTTACGGAAGATGATGTTGTTTAGCAAGGCATCGGTTAAATAGATGTAATTACAGATGAAGAAGGGAACAAGGACCGTAAATATCCTTCTTCTCATAAAGCCCTTGATATAGTGTTCGTCGGTCATCCGGCGTTTCAAAAGACCGAATCCCGAGCTGAAGAAGAAGAAAGCGACCGCAAGGATCCCGTAATAGTAGAAGAATTCCATGTCTCCGGCTTCACCGTTTGCTTCCAGCGCGACAACGGTCTGGTGGAAGATGATAAAGACAGCCAGAGCGCCCTGGATCTCTTTGCTCGATACACGGTCGAAAAATGCCGCATCAGATACAGGCCTTATCGACGACCCCGCGAAAAGGATCACACCAAGTACGGCTAAACAAATGTACAGAGCGATCGTCAGATCCACCGGTCTCCTCCTTTCCTCATCTCAGCAAACTGATAACGTTCAGCGTTATCGATATCAAGAGCATCGTTACGACAATGAGGATTATGATTATAAATCTGCTCCTCTCCTTCTTATGCCTGATCTCTTCGTCACCTAGCTCGACGGAAGCGTTGATAAGATCCTGTGCCTCCTCGCGCGTAAGTGTACCTTCTCCGTTTTGCCGTTCACCGGCAAGGATCTCCATTATGGAGACCCCCAGCAGTTCTGATATGGGTTCAAGCATTGAGATGTCTGGGAAACTTAAGCCCCGTTCCCACTTGGAAACAGCCTTGTCCGTAACGTTCAAAGCATCGGCGAGCTGCTTCTGGGTAAGTCCCTTCTCTTTACGCAACTCGGTTATAAGTTGTCCTGTTTTTTCTTTGTCCATTAAGACTTGTTACCTCAGTAAGCAAATTATAACCGAGTTGTCGTCCCGAATACAAGAACCCCTAAGATCAGGTATCAGCCTGCTTCTTTTTGTCTGTTATGGCATTCTTTATGTTCTTATAGAGTGCTGCGATCACGGTTGTTGTAACAAATACCGTTATTGCTCCGTATTTGCCGAAGAATCCGTCGTTGCCGGTCATGATGAACAGGTACATGACTGCGATGTGCATGATGTATACCGTAAGTGAGCACTCACGGCCGAGCCACTCTGCAAATGTTCCTTTGCCAAAGTCCGGATACTTAAGGCAGAGAAGAGCGATCACATATATAAGGATCTCACAGCTTACGAACGGAACGGCGGTCCCAAGCTTATAGTGGTTAAGCTCGAGGATGGCAGTCACGCAGCATATGATGAATACGATCCAAAGTACGGGAGCCGTGGCCTTGTGATCAAGGATCTTCTTTTCGAACCTCCTGATGAGCATACCCATCATCGTATATCCGAGTCCGACCAGGACCGCATTACGGAGCTGATAGCTTTCGCCGACACCCATATGCGACAGAACGACATAGCCCGCAACAAGGACAGGAGCTATAAACATCGCATATTTCATGACCTTGAGCTTATTCAGCAACAGCATGATGAGAAGTGCATAGAGAAGCGATCCTAAGTACCAGAGGTGCTCCGAGAAAGGCGAGAAGTTATAGAGCAGGAAATCAGTAAGCGCCTTGGGAGTAAAGCATTCGGCCATGCCCTTAAAGCTGCCCTCCGTAACTCTCAGATAGATCGCACGGAAGCCCATATAGAATATATTGGATGCAACGAAGAAAATGAGTATCCTCTTAGTCTGTTTCAAGAGGCGCTTCATCATCTCCTTGCTGTCTTCACGGTAAAGGAAATAGCCGCAGACTACAAGGAAGAAGGGTACGGCTGTCTTTCCGTAAGTGATGAAGACTTCGCCTGCCTTGCCGTCAAAGGGCAAGTGAATGACGATTACCAGGAATGCCATAACGATCCTCATCACATCTATCGAATGGATGTGGGAAGGAGTCTTCAAAGCAGGCTCAGCCAAAGTATTATTCTTTCCTTTGATAAGCGCGATCAGGAACTTATCGACACCGCTTATGACAGTTGCAAGACCGACAGACAAAAGGATAGTAAGGATGATATACATTCCGGGATTCGTTACCATGAAAACAGTGCCGTCATGAAGTCCTTTGAGGAAGAGATTATGTATGAGGTAGAGCTCAAGGGATATGGTGCCGAGGAACTTAAGGACCGGATTGCCGAACCTGACCTTCATCATGATGAGAAGAACCAGGCATACGAAGACTATTACCCACGGTAACTGAACTGACAGGCAGCGGATCTTATCAAGGTATTTGGGATCCTGCCCCGGAGTCTCGCTCCAGTATGAATATGTCTTGAGCATATATTGGGTCTGGAGTCCCAATACAAACGTAAGAGCAGCACAAACGGGAAGCAGTACCGCATACGCTTTCCTTGCGATCCTGCGGATACCGTCAGCGTGTTTGGAGAAGATGATACCGGTCACGAAAAGGAGTGAGGAGTTATACCACCACTCGCCCTGGAACCAGTAACTGCAGGACATGTCTTTGCCGTGGCAGAGCAGGAAGCTTCCCGTCATCATCGCTATAACGAACAGAGCCATGACAACAGTAGCAGCCGTACGGTTCTTTATAAGGCGGTAGATCAGGAAGAAAGCAAGATACAATACCGCGATCTCGACAATATACCACATGTGCATATTTATGAGCGACCATCCTGAGAGGACAGCCAGTAACTCCGGGGGAGTAAATCTCTTGCCGCAGATAAATGCCGCTATAGTAAATACCAGGATGCACATATAGAAAGGTATCAATATCGTCAACAGGCGCTTTTTGAGGAACCCCTTAAGGTAATTCTCTTTTGTCTTCAGGCTCGTATATAGTCCGTAGCCCGAAAAGAAGAAAAAGATACCTACAAAGAGAACTCCCCGGTCATCGAAGAAGCCTATCGCATCCGCCTGTTCCGCCAGTTCCTGCGCAAGATGGTGAAGGATGACGGCTACTGCGGCAAATCCCTTTATCGCTTTAGACGCATCAAGAGAGAGCGGTTCCTCCTGCCATTCATGCAGTTTTGAGGGCTTGCTTCCCAACAGCAAAAGCAGCGCAAGGGCAATAAGAACAATATATACAGGGAGGTTATAATTTGTGAGAGCTTTGAAGAAAGGCATTACGGAAGTCCCGGCCTTAGAATCGTTTTCCTGAGAATTATCTGTTGAGCCTCCATTCACGATCTTAAAGAGTTCAGCTCCTTCCGGACTTATCACGTCAGAAGCGAGCTCATCCGACAGCTTAACTGAACCCATAAAGCTTTCAGTTGCTTCATCCAGCTGCCTGATCTCTTCATCGGTAAAGGAAGTCTTTTTGCCATCCGTAGCGTTCATCAGCATAAAATTGAACTGATGCATCTTACCGGAAGCTGTTATCAGGGAGTACTGGTTCAGTCTTAAGACCGAATCTCCGGATACCTGATAAACGATCTTGTAAAAGGGGAAGCCGGATTTTTCCTCCATACCGTACCCGAACATCTCTGTTCTTTGGAAACTGTCAGGTGACATCCCGCGGATCTTGTCAGCAAACCCGGAATTCAGATCCGAAGCTACTTTCGTCTCGTAAACAATAACAAAGATCCAACTGTCGCCGCCGTCATACTTTGAAGTTTGGAGTTCCATCCCGCCCTGCGTGATCGTTTCCTTATCAACTCCCAATTCTTTCAGGAACGGATCATCTTCGTCCATACCGTTCCATATAACATTCACATATTCCGGCGGAACAGTCAGCGTGATCCCGCTTTCGGTCGTACAGATCTGCCCGTCCTCCGTGCCGTCTGCCAAAGATACTGTAAAGAATGTTGATAAGACCAGAACGGCCGAGATCAAAAAGCATAAGATTTTCCGGTAACTCATAGGGCACCTCCTGATGATTAGCTGATCATAATTTATCAGTTCGGGATGATCCTATCAATCGACCGTTGGTAGAATGCAATGTCTTCAGGCATTTGCGGGTATAATCTACTTTGAGTTTACAAGCGGGAACCCGTTGACAATTCTCATCAGATCCGGCAACAGATCAGTTATGATAAAGCCCTTTCATTTCCAATTTCATATATTCTGATGTTCCTGCCATTAGCCCGACAAGCGGGTTATCTGAACTACCGTCAGCACCGAAATTGAATCTGTAGATAACATCGTTATCGCCCAGATAATACAGGCTGTCTCCAAAGAACGAATCGTCTATCTCATAAGCGGGTGTTCCGTATTCTTTGATGAAAGCTTCTTTTCTCATACCGAATGAAATATCGTTAAGCTCAAAATCGATCCCTCCATCATGCCTGACCATAACAGCATCGACCTGATCACTTCCTTTTACGTGATCATAACTTTTATAACCATAACTGCGGTCTATATATGCGTAGAACTGCGGAGCATCGTGATGTGAATTATCACTGCCCATGGGCCACAGTGTTATATTGGAATTAAAATACTCGAAGTCTGTGTTATATCCCAATTTGGTCAGATCGGTAACCATACAGGGAAGCTTTACCTCATCGCCGTTGATCTTCAATGTCCCTGAGATCGGTCTGGAACCTTCAGCCGGAGTAAACTCTGTCGATGCAAGATCGCTCGCTGCAGTGCTTACGCCGGATACAAGCGCTCCGAATGCTCCGTATGTGAAAAACATCACTCCGGCCAGACCGATGACCGCACCGGTTATAATGCCGGCAATGAATCCCTTCTTGCCTTTTGCCGTAAAGACTATCGATATTATCAGCAGGGCGATCCCTGCAATAACTGCGATCACACTGATCAGGATAATCAACGAAAAAACAGAAGCGTTAGCCATGATCAAGCACCTCCATATTGACTGGTATGATCATTATATCATGCGGTCAGTCTTCCTTTGAATCAGTCCAGAGGTCCACCTCCTGACGGGGGATCTCCGTTTGACTCAGCAGAGTATAATCTTTCGTCTCATACTCGCATCTGCAGTATATATATTTTCTTTTATCGTAATCGTATTTGCTGATGGGGACCGTCAGGGTCTTGCCGTCATCAGAATATGTGCAGTACACATCCATCGCCATATAGGTTCTTGGAAGAGTTACTTTCTTTACTACTTCAAATGTCTCAAGTCCTCAAACGGATACATTATAAAATTTCATCCGCCAAAGCCTGCATATGGTATCCGGTTTATAAGACATGCCGCCGCATCTTCGATATCTTCAGGATCAAGTTCTTCTCCCTCACGCGCGCAACACTCGCACTCGTCAACAATGTTCTCGATCAGGACCATATCGATAAACAGCTGCAGCTGCGACAGTTCCTCTTCGGAAATGTCTGTCTCGCTCCTGTATCCTGACAGCACCGTATCAAAATAACCTTTCATCCCCTCCATGCGTTTTCCGGGATCCGGCTCACCCTGATACCATCCGGTCCCATGGATCCAGAGATTCGCCAGGTCAAACATATACCAGCAATAGATACAGTTGTCGAGATCAAATACCGTGATATCCCCGGTGTTCATGTCAACATGGTAATTGCCGTCACTGTAATCAAAATGAACAAGTCCGTAAACGTCCGGATCCAAATGAAGCTCACGAAAACTTTCCAGCCTCTCCCCGATCGCTTTTTTCAGGTCTTCGTATCCGTCGGGGATCAGAGCATCGATGTGCTCATTGTTGTATTTTTCGAAAAACTCCGGTCTTTTATTCACGGGCTTATATTCCTTGGACAGCCTGTGGATCGCGCCTAACGCTTTCCCCGTGTTATAGAAATACTCTTCAAGCGGTGCCCCGTCCCTGTATCTGTATCCGTTGTCCGAGATCAGCATTCCTTTGGCATAAGCAAACAGCATCACAAAACACTCTTTTTCTCCCGAAGAAAACGATTCAACAAAGTTCCCGTTTGAAGACGGGATCACATCCGTCACGGGGGCTCCGTTTACAGCAAGATAATGTATAAATTCTGCCTCTGCCAGATAATCCTCTTTTTCTCTGTCGCCAAGCATGGAAAGCCTTAATACATATTCCGGCTCCCCTTCTCTTACACATACATATACCAGATTCCGCCCGCCTTCATGGCCGGGTACATCGTATAATTCATATCCGTTCAGATCGTACAGATCTTTTGCATTTTCAAGTAAATTGTCCACTTATATCTCCTTGTCGTAAACTCAAAATATCTTTATCTAAGCTCTGTTCATTCAGAAACAGAACCACCTTCCTATAAGACGTCTCTTCATCCTCTCCCAAAAAAGCAGCGATAAGTACGGGAATAGATCCCGAAAAACACTATATGCTCAAACAAAATGAAATAGCACTATTCTTAAGCACTGTTAAAAACAGAGAATAATGCCGGATAAAAGATCAAAGAAAGGTTTCACACAGAGATTAAAACATACATCAGTCTTTATCGCAAGTATGGTATTCACTCTTTAAGACCGAAAAAACAATAAGGTCATGATACTGCCCGTTTTTTAAAAGGCTTTCCCGCAGTATGCCTTCTTGTACAAAACCGAGCTTCTGCAGCACCTTAATCGAACCTGCGTTACCCTTAATAACCTTTGCAACTATTCTGTTAAATCCATAATCCTCAAAACCGAATCTTAACATTGCATCCACTGCTTCTGTCATAATTCCCTGTCCCCAAGATCCTCTTTTCAAGCAGTAACTGATCTCTGCAGAGCAGTTGAATTTATCAATATCGAAAAAGCCGCAGTGTCCGATTAAAACATTATCCGTTTTTTGCGCAATCCCCCACCTGATACGCTGTTTCTCATCAAAAAATCTCTGCATTCCGGCGATCATTCTTCTGATATTTTCCATATCATTAACAGCATTATGTGTCAGATATTCACAGGTATCTTCATCAGATAAGACTTCTAAAAGACTTTTATCATCTTCTTGAGTGATCTGTCTTAATAAAAGCCTTTGGGTATTAAGCTCGGGAAAAGATTCAAATATAAGTTCATTCATTTGATGATTCTCCAGTAATCGTGATTTATCATATCTTTCAGCTCCTTATTCTTTAATAACCATATACTTATATTCGACTTTTACTGTTGGTTATTCCAATCAGCAATACATTTCTTGATTTGCAAGCTTGGAACCATTACACCATATCGAAAACGTCCCCAAAAATCTGTTCCACCACCGATGTTGATCCCTACTAACTGCATCTGATCAGAAAACACAGCACCACCACTATATCCTGGCGACACATAAGCACTATGCTTCAAAACTTGAGTTGGCGATCGACCATCTCTTGCATCAAAGGCAATCGTTTGGGAAGAGTCAATTTTACCATAAGAATGAGCAAAGCGATTCTCCATATCAGCAGGATTGCCAATTACTAAGATTCTATCATCCTTATTCGGGTTTTCCGAAGTTATTTCAGCTACTTCCAGTTTCTCCGGATATTGAAAAGAAATGATGGCTACATCGTTTTCTTCGTTCCTGTATTCGATTTTTGCTTCCGGCATTAGTGCATAATAATCAGTTAATGGTATGTGGCTTGTTAGTCCTTTTTCTTTTCTATATTCACCATAAGTAGGCGTTAGTGTTGTTGCAATAATGAAGCTTTTTGCATCTTTCGAATCGACAACATGACATGCGGTCAATGCATAATAAACACTGCCTTTACAATCATAGATCACCCCGCTTGCACCCGCAGAGTACGAGATAGATACTACGTTTTCTTCCTCTCTTTCCGACACAGCTATGATTCTTATATTGCAGCTTTCAACAGAGTTACTCTCAGCTTCAATATCACTGTAAACTCTATTTTTGCACTGGTAATCATATATACTAGGCCAAACTGCAGTACCAAAAACTACTGCCAAAAGCACAAAAGTCAGTATGCTAATTGTTGCTTTTTTCTTGGCCATCGTTTTCCTCTTTAAGAATTTTAAAACTTTCCCGACTAAGGATCTCCCTCTGTCTCCCATATTATATCATCGTAGTAAAAAGCTCCTGATATCATTTTTCAGACATCAAATTGGACTGGAAAACACGGTTGTGGATTGTTCTAAAAATGCGTCTGGGTTCATTTTCAGTTGACATTTTGTTGACATAGAAATTGAAAACTCCCTATTTACGGGCGTTTCCAGCGTTTGTAGACTATTCGTACTCTGTGCGGACTTCTATATGTTGTGTCTATCTCATTTCTATAACACAACATCTCGTAGCAAAAATCCCTATATTCTTTGTATTCCGTTTCGTTTTCGGATCTTTGGGGAACAATTTGGGAACATGCTTTTTCCTAATATAATCGTCCGCCGATACCATAGATCCCCGGTAGTTTGTTTAGTTAAAAAAACTGACAAAGCGACTGCTCTGTCAGATTCAATTATATACTACGATTTGTCGGTAATTTTGCGAAATGTCCGACTAATCACACAAGTTTATTTGCATGTGGATCAAGTATTGCCCCAGTCCTTCAACTCTCATTTTCTGCACAGGCAATGCAGGATCGTTCCGTCTTCCGGTCTGTATATTTTCCCCTTTTCGCAAAGGATTACTTCCATGCCTGCCTGGTCCGCGAACTGTATCAGATCATCTGATTCAAAAGCCTCCCAATAAATATCTGCATTGGCATACGGAAAGAATTTCCGGCCATCCAGGCAATTGGGATAATTCTCTTTCAGATAATTATAATCATGCGTCGAGAAACTGAGCAGACCGTCTGTCTTAAGGACCCTTTTGCATTCCGACAGATACCTGTTCTTTAACGCTTCCCCATAAAGCAGTCCGAGGGTCTGCGCCCAGATCAGCACGACATCGAAAGACTCGTTAGGGAAATCCAGATGCTCTCCGTCGTAATCAAAAAATGATATCTTATATTCTTTAGCAGCAGAGAGTTGCTTTACGCGTGTTATTACTTCTTTTGAGATGTCGATCCCGACAACTTCGAAGCCGAGATCGCATAATGCAAACGCTTCGCGACCCAAACCGCAGCCGATGTCCAATATTCTTGCGCCGGAAGGGAAGTGCCCCGCAACTGTTTTTTCCCATTCTTTTAATGCAGGATTCCAGTCCTGCATCTCATCAACGTTCTTGGTATCCTCATACCACTGTGAAACAATGTCATCCATATTTATAGCCGTTTGGAATCCTTATAAATGCGCGGATATGCTCATCCACAGGTCGCTCGATGATCACTGACCTGTTATTAACATTTCCTTCGACGGCGAGGATGGTATTCTCGCGCTTTTCGATTACTATACCGATGTGGTCGTGTTCCATGTTCTCGAAAACACGGTCATAAAGAACAATGTCTCCCGGCTCAGGAATAAAGTCCGCAACACCTTTGTAATATCCAATCTGAGGATTGCCAAGAGCAAATTCTTCCCACGCGATGCAGCCTGCCAAATGACATGTCCTGCATTCGTTCGGACGGATCGGAATATCGAAGCCCGCTTCCGTTATGCAATAATAAACGAAAGCCGCGCACCACAGACCGTCAGCTTCTTCCAGCGTCCACTTAGGGAACAGCTGAATGATCGGACCCAGGTTAGACTCTTTGCCTTCTTCAAAACCATGGAAAGGAGTCAGCGCCTTTTCTTCGGCTATTTCTGCCAATAATAATCTTGTTGCTTTCATCATGATATTAAAAGTTAATCGACAAAGGATTCCTTCTTTCCTTTGCCCCTCGATAGGGATTATAACATGCCCAGTAAAGAAAGATTGATTTTCTCTCGGGAGGCGGTATCTCTATCCATTTAATGGACATTCGAAAACTGAGTGTTATTTCTGATAAAAGCTCTTAACTGATCAGCGGGTCTGTTCCTTCTTTTTCATCATCAGGGAAAAACACAGTACTGCTAATAATATTAGCGGGATATTCGAAAGAGCATGTATCCATATCGGAATCTTAACATCATGGTTCATGAACACGACCATAACACTCGGGGAAGAATTATTGATTGCATGCATAAATGCTGCAGGCCATATTGAACCGGTCTTTATGGTGACGTATGTCAATACGGTTCCTAATGCCATGCACATAAGACACATCAGGATTATTCCAACATATGGAAAGCCCGGATAATCCATCCCGTAATTATGCCCCACGCATGTAAGAGGTGCGTGCCACAGACCCCAGATGATACCGCCGGTGATAATTGCTTTTGGCATTCCAATCAGTTCAATAAGCTTGGGCATCATATATCCTCTCCAGCCAAGCTCTTCGCCTAAGGCGGCAAATGATAACACTACACCGGATACAACCGCAAGAAGCGGATATGTGATCGCGACAAACGGTCTCACATCAGTTATCCCGAAAGCCTCAGGACACGACAGCCAAATTATAATGTCTCCCAATGTTGCATATATGACCGGAAGGATCACCGCCACCAGGAAAAACAACCATTTCTTCCCCTTAAGATCAATACCGAGCATCATTGAATCCTTGCCGGACAGTCTGAAACCTTCGCCGGTGATCTTACGTGTTATTATGTGAGCAGCAGTCGGAGCGAGCATTCCGAGACTTACAAGAGACATCAGCTCGGGCGTACTGCCGGACCAAGTGTGTCCCGTAAGGATAAAAACAAAAAATACGAGCCATGCCATCCCGAACGCTAATCCGAGATAGATCAATAATCTTTTCTTTTCGATATTCATGTCACGCCTCCTGACGTGCTTTATAGTAAACTGTGATCCTGTAAGAGATGTAGAAGATGATCAGGTTTATGACAGGAGACAGATAAGATGACAATGTTATCTCCGTCTGATACTTCATAAACCAGTTGAAAAATCTGATGAGAAACTCATTCCGTTCTGAGAACCAGCTCATATCAGCAAAAAGCATAAACCAGATCACAACAAACGCGATAAAAAGTACGATCGCGACCTTGGCAAGATTTCCTTTTTCCTTCCCGAGCAGGATATATAAAGGTAATTCAACAGCAGCAACCAGGATAATTAGAGATGCAACAGGAAGGACCAACACCTCACACATCCTGATCAGATCCTGTCCCAATCCGGGGGCCGTAAACGCAGCAATGATTATTCCTGCAATACTCAGTAACGATATCAGGACATACGCAGTTATCATTATGAAAACATACTTTGAAGCAACATAAGCGTTTGCCGCGACCGGGAGCGATGATACATAATTCTTTATCCTGGTGCATGAAGCATCCGCTTCAGATATTCTTGTACACCATAAGTCGATAAAACACACTATTGTGATAACAATACAGCCATATAAAGTAACAAACATTAAATCCAGCGTATTTACCTCTACGCCTGCATCGTTAGTTACAATGAGATCCATTCTTTCCGCCATGCTTCCCGGAAAGATAACCCGCAGGATACATAAAAGAGCAATAACTGACAACAGTATGATACAGATTCTTTTGCCTTTGATAGCGATGAAGTCTTTATACATTAATCCGCCCATCAGATCTCACCCCTCTTTCTCTCTGCTATACCGGTCGATATAAGATAAGATGCAATAAGACAAAGCACTGCCGCAGCTGCCAATATGAACCATCTGTTCTCCAGAAATATGATACCTTCTGTAATAAGTTCAAAAGGTTTCATTGCACGTAAAGCACCGATTATCCTGCCTGACGAACAAAGGAGGAAGACTGCCGTCATGATAAGAAGAGATATTATCCTGACGTAATCGGCATTATTCATCTTCACAAAGAAGATCAGGATCATCTCTAAAGAAGAGAATATCAGTATCAGCGAGGCTGCTGACAATACAAGCCCGGCGAAATCCCCGAAGGTCATTATATCCGTGAACACAGATAATAGGAATGACAGCACGAGACTTATGACCGTGCCCGTTCCACATGTCAGGAACAGCGTTATATATCTTGCGGTGACGCGCTGCTTTACAGATAACGGAAGAGCGCCGGCAACTACCGTAAAACCGGAATTTTTATCAGCTTCAAAGGCCAATGTCAGTGAATCTCCAAGGGAAGCCAGTGGCAAGAGCACCATGACAGATACCGCATACCAGAGCAATTGTACAGGCGACATAGGCATATCCGTTCCGCCGGCAAGATACTCCTTCTCGGCAAGTGCTATATTACCGATACGCGCAGATATCAACGCCATTACAGTAATTACAAACGACGATACTGTCACGAAAACAAAAGTGGCACGCATTTTTCGAAGACACATTAGGTCTTTTATGATCAAGCCCTTCATATCGTCACCCCCTGAAAGAAGCAACATAGAAGAGCATTATCTCCTCAAGGCTTGTCCGGTCGATGACTAGTTCCGGATAGAGCTTTGCGGCAGCTTTCATGTCGTTTATCAATACCTCAACACCGAATGTTCCCTCATGCACTCCGACGATCAGGGATTTGCTTATACTGCCGATCTCATCTTTCCTGCATTTGAGGATACCGTGCTTTTCCAGTATTTCATCCTTATTGCCTTGCAGGAATACTTTTCCGCCATCGATAAAGACAACTTCATCCGCGATCTTCTCGAGATCCCCAGTGATGTGAGACGATATTAAGATCGAGTGATCTTCCTCCAGAACAAACTCACGGAAGATATCCAGGATCTCATTCCTTACTATGGGATCGAGTCCCGCCGTCGGTTCATCCATGACGAGCAGCTTGGCGTTATGAGACAGGGCAACAGCTATCTGAAGCTTCATCCTCATGCCTCGGGAGAAATCCCCGCACTTCTTTTTGGAAGGAAGTGAGAACCTCTTCAGATAATCAAAAAAGACCTTCTCATCCCAATTCTTATAGATATGCTTCATCATTATATTGATGTCTTTACCGGTCATGAATTCATGGAAGCCCATCTCGTCGTAAACAACTCCAATGTCTTCTCTGAGCCTCGGTGCATTGCCTTTTATGTCTTCACCGAAAAGCTTTATCTTTCCACTGTCCGCTCTTATAACGTCCAGCATGATCCTGATCGTAGTCGTTTTACCTGCGCCGTTCTGACCAATAAATCCACAGACAGAACCTTTGGGGACCGCAAAACTTACATTGTCGAGCTTAAAATCACCATAATCCTTTACGACGTTATCAAGCTCAATAACATTCGTATAATTATCCATGTAAACCTCTGATTAATACTTTTGCTTCTCATCGTACAGCAGGTCGATCATTTCCTTGAGTTCATCCCGCGTCACCTTGCCGATGACAGCTTTATCACATGCCTTATCCAGGAGTTCCTGGATCTCAAACATCATGTTTTCTTTGACTATGTCGCTGTTAACAGCTTTAACAAAACTGCCCTTACCGGTTACAGATTCGATATAACCGTCGCGTTCGAGATCCTCATATGCTCTCTTGGTCGTGATGATGCTGATCTTTAGCTCTTTGGCCAGGACTCTCATGGATGGCAGGGCTTCGCCTGCAACCAAAGAGCCTGTCATGATCTGACTTTTGATCTGCTCCTCGATCTGCTCATAGATGGGCACACCGGAAGTATTGCTGATGATGATATCCATTCTTACCTCTTTGCAACTGCGCTTGTTGCAGCGGATCAGACAACCTATGCGCATTCAGAGTCTTCACCGCACAAACTAATTAGTGTATATATACATTATATACACCTTGGATGTGATGTCAAATGCTTTTTATGTTTAGCGGGTAACAGCTTCGAATAATGCGGGCGTTATTTGAAATAATTTCCGTTCGCTTTATGTGCTTTCGAGCTTTCCCTTCGGTACTTAAAATCACTTACTTCATTCAACTTGGCGGATTCAATATTGTCACCGACATGGTTGAAGAGTGGCTTAACTTCACGAAAAAAGGCAATACACTTTCAGTTTTAGCTAAGAAGGAGTTCGAGAGAAAATTCGAGAACGATCTCCAGCCCTATAACGAAGCTACCATTAAAGAATTTGTAGAAACCTATGGATAAGCCATGTGACACAACTGTAGTATGGGGCGGAGCTCTGGCGGTTCTTCTAGCTTGGATTCAAAGAGCACCTTATAAGGTGGCTCATATTAAGCACGATGTAAACGATTTTATCAAGAGAATCGGCGTCTATTACATGTGCATTGATGATCTTCCGCTATAATCATTCAATAAATAAGCCTCGGATTTTGACTCCGAGGCTTAGTGCATTAAATTCCTGATATTACAGAATAACTTTCTCTTGAATCATATTGTAACATTTTTATTCCGGCCCAAGCAACGGTTCCTGTATTTGCAAATAGTACTCTGTACCGATTTGTGACTTTCAAGTATTTTATTCCCCATTATTTAGTCCTATTAATATGCATTTATACAAGTTTCGTACTTTCCAATCTTTTTATTTAGTTGTCAAGGTTCACGCGCGGGCTTTCACCGCACCTTATCCGTTCCTTTCACAATATCTATCAGGAACAGATATGTTCCTATCACATACTATACAACATTCAATTTTGTTTTGCAAGTACATTTCTGTTCCTGTTTATACTTTTGGTGTTTACTTTTCCGCACAGTCTATGCTAAAATGCAGTTACGAAGGAGTGTGGATGCTTATGACAATTGGTAACAAAATCAGATATTATAGGAATCTTCGTGGTTATACACAGGAAGAATTAGGTCAAAAGATTGGTCTTCAGGGTGACAGAGTAAGGCAGTATGAAAACGGCATTAGAACACCTAAAGCAGACATGCTAAAGGCAATTGCTGATGCTTTGGATGTGGATGTTACCGCGTTGTCAGATATAAACATCACATCAGCGGAAGATATTATGCACATCCTTTTTGAACTTGAGGACCATTATTCTATAAGCATCGAGAAACAGGATGGTAAGACTGCGCTTATTATTGATAATGAAGTTGACTGTAATACAGTTCTCAACACCTATTTAAGTTATTGGTATGATAAACGTCAGGTCTTTGCTCTGGATAAAATTACAGATTTTGAAGATCCTCGACTCGAAGACTACAGGAGCTGGAGAGGTCGTTTCCTTAGTAATGAGATTGCTTTTGAGAGCGGCATTATTCGGAGTGTTGATGATGCTTACAGGGATGAAGTTGAACAACTTTCCAAAACAAAAACTAAGCACTGCGAAACTATATCCGATCTAATAAGGTTAATCTGCAGAATCTCTCCGGACATTCTTCTTGGTAAATACAATGAACCGCCGATAGATAATATCTATGGTTTTGTTTTTAATGCGGAAAAACTTTTAAATCCAGACACTTATTCATCTGAATACGCAGCATTTATATATGAAATGAAAAACTTAGAAAAACTAGGATGTAGTACACTTCGTACTATTTCATACACGGGATCTGTTCTTAAAATCATTTTCACAATTCAACTTGGCGGCTTCAATATTGTAACTGATAAGGTTGAAGAGTGGCTTAACTTCACAAGAAAAAGCAACACACTTTCAGTTTTAGCTAAAAAGGAATTCGAGAGCAAATTCGAAAATGATCTCAAAGCCTACAACGAAGCTACTATAAAAGAATTTGTTGAGATTTATGGGTAAGCCGAGCGATATGACTATCGTTTGGTGTGGAACGCTGGCTGTTCTCCTAGCTAGGCTAAAAAGGAAACCTTATGAGGTGACCCGCATCAAGCATGATGAGACGGAGCGGATCAAGAGATTAGGTGTCTATTACATGTGTATTGATGATCTTCCGCTATAAAACAACCCGGAATTAATGAAGCCTGCGAGTCATTTTTCGCAGGCTTCTTAGTAGATTTTATTCTGGAATATTCACATTAGAGGTTATTCAGCTGATATCTCATAACAACGGACTTCGCATTGCTCATCAGAACCGAATTTTCTCTGAGCCATGCATGACCTGACATATTTCATTCCTGCTTTTTCCATAACACGACCTGATGCAGGATTATCTATATTATGACAGGCACCAACTTTCTTATATCCGTTTTTAAACAGCTCCTCAACAACGGCTTTTACCGCTTCAGTCATTATCCCTTGTCCCCACTTATCATGCATAAGCACATAACCGATCTCAGGGACGCCGACACTGTTGATTCCAACGAGATCGATAACACCTATCGGTTCGTCATTCTCTTTTAAAGTAATTGCCCAACAGTATTCAGCATTCAAGCAAAACTGAAGATATGCCTGGGTTTCTTCCAGGCTTTTATGAGGAAACCAGCGGCAGTATTTTGCTACTCTTGGATCATATGTCCAATTCCTGTACATTGCTTCTGCATCATTCGCGCGAAATGGGCGAAGAATAAGAGAATCTGTATACAAAGTATTCATATGATCAACTCCTTTTTCTCAGTCGTATATCCTGTTGATTTTCTCTACTAAGGAATCACTCCATCAGACAAGATAATTATATCATCCAAGCAAAGAACTCTTGGTATTTTTAATGCCTTCTCAAGTACCAAAAAATACCCGATTTTCAAAGTCTTGTTGACATTTTGTTGACATGAAAAATTGAAAGCCCCTGTTTTAGGGACTTTCAAGCGTTTTGCGATTATTCGTACTCGACCGTGGCCGGGGGCTTGGGAGTGTAGTCGAAGAGCACTCTGTTGATGCCGGGAACTTCTGTGATGATCCTCTGTACGAGGTGATCGATCAGTTCGTCGGAGAGGTGCTCTACTGTAACTTCCATAACGTCCGTTGTGTTGATGGCACGGATGATGCAGGGCCAGTCAAATGTTCTCTTGCCATCCTTGACGCCTGTGGACTTGAAGTCGGGTACTACTGTGAAGTACTGCCATACCTTGCCCTCGAGGCCGTTCTTTGCGAATTCTTCTCTGAGGATAGCATCAGATTCCCTGACTGCTTCGAGACGGTCACGTGTGATCGCACCGGGACATCTTACGCCGAGTCCGGGACCCGGGAAGGGCTGACGATAGACCATGTTGTCGGGGAGGCCTAACTGCTTACCTACGACACGTACCTCATCCTTGAAGAGGATACGTACGGGTTCAACGAGTTCGAAGTTCATGTCGTCGGGAAGTCCGCCTGCATTGTGGTGAGCCTTGATGCCGGCATCACTCTCGAGGATGTCGGGCCAGATCGTGCCCTGTGCGAGGAACTCGATACCGTCGAGCTTCCTTGCTTCTTCAGCGAATACTTCAATGAATTCACCGCCGATGATCTTTCTCTTCTGTTCGGGATCAGTTACACCTGCGAGCTTATCCAGGAACCTGTCTGTGGCATCAACATAGATAAGATTTGCACCGAGCTCTTCACCGAAGACCTTGATGACCTGTTCGGGCTCTCCCTTACGCAAGAGTCCATGGTTAACGTGAACACATACGAGCTGCTGACCGATCGCCTTGATGAGCATAGCTGCAACGACAGATGAATCAACGCCGCCTGACAGGGCGAGCAAAACCTTCTTGTCACCTACCTGATCCTTAAGCATCTTGATGCGCTCTTCAATGTAGGCATCGGCAAGCTCGGGAGTCGTGATCCTGACCATATTATCGGGACGTACTTCCAACATAATGAAACCTCCTGTAGAGAATCAAAATTCAATAAGGAGATTATAGCACATTAGTCGCGTTCAAATGCAGCCCATAATCCAGTAACTATGACCATGAATAATGCCAGGATGATAAGATAGTATCCGGGACCGTTCGAGACGATCAGCTGAGATGTAGACTTGCTGCCTGTAAGGCCTTCCGAGAATTTCAGCATGATCTTTACGATGGACGCGATGGACTCTTTGGTGATGTTGGTATAGATGACCGCATAGATCGATGTAACAAAATTGGCGAGCGCGATGATGGCAAGCGGCTTCTTGAAGCCTGCCAGTGTCATCAGGATCGATGCAACATCTGCGATCAGGATGACTATGCCATACCAATACCATTTGTCTCCGTTGTAGAGAAGGCTTATGCTGGCGGTCTGGGTGAGACTGCCGTCTACCGAAAATTCATAGAACGGTATTACTACGGCAATAGCCGAGATGATACACGCAAGTATAAAGAACAATCCTCTGATTGAAAATCTCATATTATCCCCTCCTGTATGAACAGTAGTTTCCTCCATAAAAATATAACAAAACAGTAAGCCCGTCAACCTGAGGACCCTTCCCGCGGCAGTCTGATGATATAATATTCATGAGCATCTAAAGGAGATATATTTATGGATATCTATGTAAATAAGTTCACGGCAGACGGGGTCTCGATGAAATACATGAAGTTCGGGAAAGGCGCTAAGACCATGGTGATCATTCCCGGTCTTTCCATAAAGAGTGTTATTGAATCTGCTGATGCCGTAGCAAATCAGTACAGGTCTATGACGGATGATTTCACGGTATATCTTTTCGACCGCAGGGATGACCTGCCGGATAGTTATACGATAGAGGAAATGGCAGAAGATACCTTTATCGCGGTCAAGGGATTGGGTCTCGAAAACATATACCTTTTCGGTGCGTCACAGGGAGGCATGATAAGCCTTGTCATCGCTGCAAGACATCCCGAACTTGTCGCAAGACTTGCAGTAGGTTCAACCTGCGCCCGTTTCGATGCTTCGGATAATCCTGCCATAGGGGAATGGATACGCCTTGCCAAAGAGCGTAAAGGAGTCGAACTCTTTATGGATTTCGCATCCAGGCTCTATCCTGCATCCATCGCCGAGTCGCTCAAGGACTTCCTTATCAGTTCCGGCAGTTCAGTGACCGATGAAGAATTTGAACGGTTCATAACCCTTGCCGAGGGCACTGCGGGTTTTGACATAAGGGATGAACTTCCGGCGGTCCGTTGTCCCGTTCTCGTACTGGGTTCCGAGGATGATGCCGTCGTAGGAAAAGAAGGCTCATACGAGATTTATTCCATACTTTCCCGGGGCGGCAGAGCCCGGATCCATATGTACTGTGACAAAGGTCATGCATCGTTTGACACGGCGGAAGATTACAGGGACAGATTAACTGCTTTCTTCCTAAAGGCTTCCGAATAAGGTATCATACAAAAAAGGATAGTAATAAGGAGGCGCAAAAATGGCTGCTGCAGATACCGCTCAGATGAGCCTGCTGTTTTTCGGCAAACCTGATGACTACAAAGTAATGAGTGAGGAGACCCTTCACGATCTGGGTCTTGATTCTCTCGCAAAGAGCGTAACGGAAGAACCCAAGGAGCAGCTCCTGATACTCCGCATCCTCGCCCAGATGAACCCTTCCTACGAGGAAGCAGTCCTGAGGCAGGACATATTCAACGATCTTCTTAATCTCCCCGAAAAGAGAAAAGAACTCCTGGATCTTTTCAACAGGATCGAATATCTCAAGGATTACGGTTCATGGCGCAAGAGCGCAGAAGACAAGCCCGACCTCTGGGATCTTATGCACAGGATGGAAGAGATCCATTCCTACATCATGGCAGTCGAGGAACTGCGAAAGACCCTGGATGACCCCGCGATCAAAGCTGAAGGTCTTGTCTCTTTGAAAAAGTGCATTGACGATATCTACGAAGAGGCATGTTTTGCCGCAATGAAAAAAGACATCGAAAACCTGCGCACGGAGTCTTCCTGCATACAGAGTCTCACTGTCGGGATCAATGTCAATTCGAGGTTCGAAGCCGAGAGTCTGGGTCTCATTTCCGTTAATTCCAAACAATTCAAGAAATCGAACATCGTCGGCAACTTTGCGGATGCGATCGCTTCCAGGGACCGTATCAGGGACGATACCGAATGGGACGGTGACATGCGCGTCATCCCGGCAAGCATCTCCGACAGGGAGAGTTCCATCAACATGCTGGACCGCCAGGTAACAGCGATCAACCTGATGAAGAACCCCCTGTTTATGTCAAGATCAACTCTCTCCGCTGTCCCTGACGGTGACGGATCGATAAGCTCATCTCTCTACCTTGCGAATGCCGCATCCAAGATGACGGGACATATCGTCAAGAAGCTAAGGACCGTATTATCACGTTATACCGATGTCTCGATCGTCACGATATCAAAGCTCATACCCGAACTTATCTACTACATCAGATTCGCCGAGTATATCGAAAAGCAGACTAAAGCCGGAATGACATTCTGCAAGCCTTCTGTCATGAGAAGTGACAAAGGTCCTTATATGAAAGCGGAAGGATTCTACAATCTCAAGCTCATAGATGCCGTCAAGAATGCGGACGAGATCGTTGCCAATGATCTTGTTTTCGATAAAGACCACATGATCTATCTTCTTACGGGTGCCAACAGGGGCGGCAAGACCACGCTCACCCAGGCGGCAGGACAGCTCTACGTACTTGCCCAGGGCGGCATATATGTGCCCGCGGTAAATTTCGAATATACGCCCGTCGACATGATCTTCACCCACTTCCCCGCTGACGAGGACAAGACCACGGATCTCGGAAGGCTGGGCGAAGAATGCGTAAGGTTCAAAGAGATCTTCACAGAAGCTACCTCCGAAAGTCTCATCCTTCTTAACGAGACCTTTTCGACGACTTCTTTCGAGGAAGGATATTATATCGCGACCGATGCGGTCCGCGCACTGACTTCCAGGAACATCCGTGTCATCTACAACACGCACATGCATAAGCTCGCCGTCGATTCGCAGGACAAGGAGAAGGGCATCTCTTCGATCGTCATGCAGACAGACAACGGCAAGAGATCCTTCAAAGCCGTGCTGATGCCTCCGGAAGGTCTGTCCTACGCAAGGGATATCGCCGAGAAATACGGAGTCACCTACGAGATGCTGACTGGCGGAAAATAATACTTCCCTCAAAATATATTAGTGATATACTCGTCTCTATGAATTTAAACAGATAAGGAGATAAGTATGAAAAACTTTAGCAAGATCCTGATCACATCCGCAGTATGCGCATCTTTTATGCTCTCTGCTGCTGCATGTTCAGGCAAGACGGAATCAACAACAACCACAACATCCGGGACAACAACGGAAGCTTCAACATCAGAAACGACAACGACTGCTTCAGAATCTTCTTCAGAGTTTTCCAAGGACACGGAAGGTCCTGCAGGCAACGGCGCAGATAACACAGATGCTTCTTCTGCATCTTCCGCTCCCGCCAAGATAACGGTCGAATATGCTGACGAAGATACGATCGATAAGGAAACATGCACTTTCATAAGCCTTGATAAAGAAGGCGTGATCACCTCGATCATATTCAGCACAGATGTCGAGGTCAAGGACTTCAAGATCCTCTCTCTCGAGTTCACGGATGCAGACGAAAACGGCAAGCCCCAGTACAAGTATAATTCGGCATATTCACAGCCTTCTCTTGTTCCCGGAAATGATCTCGTTGCAGATTTGCTTTTCGCAGGTGACATCCCCAACTACGGATTCAGTTATATCGATACTGACGGCACATTGAAGCTCTTCGCCCTCGGTCTTAGCGGCGAGGACGGATCTATCGTAGTAACAGAGATCTAACCTGTTATTCAGCCGTAAGGCGAACGGAAGTAAGTTCCTTAAACTGCTCTATGTCTTTGTTTAAGACATAGACAGTGCAGACATTCACATCCAGTCCCTCGATCTGTTTGGTGTCGTAACTGACCTTGCAAAGACCGGTTTCTTCAAGTTCACCGATAATATCTTCGACCTGATCGCTGTATTCAAAAGCCAGCATCAGGTCTTTTTTCTTCACCTTGTAACTTTGGATCGTGCCGTATACATTACGTCTTATGTCATCTTCAGACTGGCTTATGTATGGGAAGTCCCCGCAGAGCTGCAATATATGTCTGGATGACTCTTCGCCGAGGAAGGCATGGATATGACCGTATGTTCCCTGCACTGCGATGAATATGTCGTATTTACTGTTCGTATTGCCGAGGTTGAACTCGTCCTTCTTCATGGTGACATCGGGAGCATCACTTCCAAGCGCGAGATCCTGCATGTAACGGGAGACAGCAACGGAATGGTGGGCCAGGTGCCTCTGTGAATGCGGATCATTGGCGATCTCGCTGAAATAACCTATCTGCGGGATCAGCATGACCGCAGATAATACGACTGCCCCGATGTAAGAGTAATTCTCTTTTATCTTTGTGATCCTGCTGATGATCTCTGCAAGACCGAACACTCCGGAAACGATAATGAACGAGATAAAAGGCGCAGATATCAGGATCCTGAAATCATATGCCAGTGAGACCACGCATCCCGCGATCGGGATCAGTGCGAATACGATCGTGCAAAACTTCTTTTTCGCGAGAAGGAATAAGATCCCCAGGACGAAGAACACGAGATAGAACCATGGGAATACGGGGTAGTCCTGAGAGAACTGCCTTTGTCCCGTGCTCTCTCCGAACAGCACTTCAGCCAGGACTTTGAGATTTTCGATAACAGGTTCAAGCCCTCTTTCGGAAACCTGCTCGAAAAAGTCTTTCATAATCGAATCCTGTCTTATGTTGTACTGCACTCTGTGAGTCAGGATGTAAGCATACAAAGGAGCTGCGGCCGCAAAGTATCCTGCGGTCCCCATGAGGCATGCAGGCAGGTGGTCTTTGAGACTGTTTCTGTCCTTGATGAGATAGTAGACTGCATATAGCCCGCCCACGATAAGGAGGCCCCAGATATACTGTTTCCCCATTATCGCGCTGCTCATGGTGAGGCCTGCAAATATGCCTCCTATCGCTCCGCACAGCATCGACTTTCTCTTACATGCCCTGACAACAAAATAGAAAGATATCATGAGAAGCGGTCCGCAGATGGCGTATCTGTGGCCCATATAGACCTGTGTGAATTCGAGGGGCAGGAACATCAAGGTCAGTGCCGAGCAGACGGATATATAGATGTTGTCCGTCAGCTCTTTTACCGACAGCATCGTGAACATCAAGGTTATCCAGCCCAAGAACATAAGAGCTGCATTAAAGACTTGAAGATTATATCCGAAAAGGCGGAAAAATATCGTGATGTAGTAATGGAATACGAGCTCGCGGCTTATCCCTCCTATGTTGCTGTCGAAAAATATTATCTCGAACCTGTCGTCAGCAAAACACTTGAGTCTCGCATCGAAGATATCCCATGCAGCATCATCGAACAGGCCGTTGCTGTTCCAGGGCGCCGTGCTTATCTTGCCAAGATGGACCAGAAGATATACGATGCTCAAGCCGATGACTGACACCAGGATCTGTTTGTGTTTCAATATTCCCTTGAAATCAAATGACATAAAACGGCGGCATGACAACACGAGCATGACCATGGAAAGAGGGTAGGTAAAATACACCGGGACGTTGCTGTCCGTGACCTCCAGATACATGAGAAGAGTAGCAGTAAAACTGACCGCCATGAAGACCAGCGATATTATGAAAAAGATCTTGTCGATCTTCTTTAACCTTTCAGTGTCGATCAACTTCATTAATTGTTCCGTGCCTTCTTTCAAGATAAAGATAATATAACATTATATCCTTCCAAGGTGAAATCCTGCAGCAATGAAGCGGATCAAGTGGGATGCGTATACAATTCATCAAAAAGTGACACAAATCAGCTATTTTAGTGACACATGTGTCACAAAAAAGGCTGTTTTGCGTCACTTAAGCGGTTAATCGCACCACGGTTAAGCGAAGAAACACCTTGCTGCAAGTTCCGCAGACGCAAAGCGTCGAGGACCTGTTCGCGGCCAAGCAAGGTGTTTCTGAGCGTATGGCACCCCCAGCAGGAATCGAACCCGCACCAACAGTACCGGAAACTGTCGTTCTATCCATTAAACTATGGAGGCTTATTTGACCGTCATATTATGCCACTTTCAGGACCTTATCGCAAATTGGAAGGAGTCTCTTTCTCTTCCTTCGGAGACATGAGTTCAAGGAGCTTTACGACCTCTCCGACGGCATCTGCGGGAACGGCAGATGACGCCTCATAAGAAAGATATGTATCGGCTGTTGTAACGATGCGGACACGCGCTGCAAAATCAGGTGACGACATCACGGCTGCGATCGCTTCCATGTCGATCGAATCCGAGGTGCGGTAGAAAAGCTTGACCATGTTTCCTTTGAAAACTACTTTATTGAATCCGCAGGCAGATGATGCATGCCTTATGTAAGAAACACCTGCAAGAAGATATATCTCGGGGACCGGAGGACCATATCTGTCGGCAAGTTCTTCAGTCAGTTCGTTATATGCTTTCATGTCACGGATGTCTGCGATCCTTCTGTATGCGACCATCCTTCCCGTCTCATCGGAGATGTAAGAAGCAGGGATATATGCGTCGCATTCGATCTCGACCCTGATCTCCTCTGCCTTGCGGTCCGCTTCGTCCGGAACGTCGCCGCCCTCACGGAGCGCCCTTACTTCCTCATCGAGCATTCTGCTGTAGAGCTCATATCCGATCTCGTTCATCTGGCCGTGCTGCTCTGCACCGAGAAGGGAACCTGCGCCGCGGACTTCCAGGTCACGCATGGCGATCTTGATGCCGGATCCTAGTTCGGTAAATTCGCGGATCGCTTCAAGGCGCTTTACGGCGGTCTCGTTCATTATCTCTTTGCTGTATGTGAAGTAGGCGTATGCCTGTCTGTCAGACCTTCCCACACGGCCCTTGAGTTGGTAGAGCTGGGACAGGCCAAACCTGTCGGAATCGTCCACGATCAGGGTGTTGACGTTGGGCATGTCGACACCGTTTTCGATGATGGTGGTGCAGACGAGGATATCGTATTTGCCCTTGATGAAATCCCTGACGGTCGAAGACATCTGTGCTTCGTTCATCTGACCGTGGGCGAAGGTAACCCTCGCTCCGGGAATGAGTTTTCTTATGTCTTCTGCGACCCTGTCGATGTCTGACGTCTTGTTGTGGAGCCAGAAGATCTGACCGCCTCTTCCGATCTCGCGCAGGCAGGCCTGAACGATTATGTCCTCGTTATATTCCATGACGTAAGTCTGGACGGCGCGGCGGTTGAAAGGAGCCTGTTCGATGACCGAGATGTCGCGGATGCCGGACAGGGACATGTGAAGAGTCCTCGGGATCGGAGTCGCTGTCAGGGTGAGCACGTCGACTCTTGATTTATGGGCCTTGATCTTCTCCTTGTGATTGACGCCGAAACGCTGCTCCTCGTCGACTACAAGGAGCTCGAGGTTACGGGGTTTGACATCGTCGGAGAGAACGCGGTGGGTGCCGATTATGACATCTGCCTTGCCGCTTTCGATGTCAGCAAGATTCTTCTTTATCTGGGCTGCGGGAACGAACCTGCTTAAGAGAACGACATTGATCGGAACGTCGCCGATCCTCTCGATGAAGTTGTCGTAGTGCTGCTGGGCAAGGAGGGTCGTCGGTGCCAGCATTATTACCTGGCCGCCGCTCATTACCGATTTGAAGATGGCTCTGAAAGCAACTTCCGTCTTGCCGAATCCGACGTCTCCGCAGAGGAGCCTGTCCATGGGACGGGAGCTTTCCATGTCCTTCTTGATCTCTGATGCTGCGATGAGCTGGTCCTCGGTCTCGGCGTAAGGAAATTCCGCTTCGAATTCCTTCTGTTCCTTGCCGTCGGGAAGCGCGCTGTAACCCTTGTTGACCGACCTTGAAGCGTAGATCTTGAGAAGGTCGTAAGCGATCTTCTTGATCGACTTCTGGGCTCTCGAACGCGCCCTCTCCCAGTCGCGGCTTCCGATGTGGGAGAGCTTGGGCGTGCGGCCTTCGGGACCGACGTATTTTTGCAGGATGTTGATGTTTTCGGGAAGGATATAGAGGACTTCCTCACCGTCGTAACAGATCTTGAGATAATCCTTCTTCCCTTCGCCTACTTTAAGATTTACGAGACCCTCGTAACGGCCGATACCGTAGTCGTCGTGGACCACGAGATCACCCGGCTTGATGTCATCGAAAAAGGTTACTCTCTTGTTGGAGGATCTGCTCTTGACCTTTCTCGTATTTCCGAAAAGTTCCTGACCGCTGTATACCTCGATCCCTGCCTCGGGATAGACAAAACCTGCTGGCAGCGCCGCATCGATGACAGCGGGGTAGCAGTCCTGTTCTGCCATCCTGTCCATGAAGGCGGAGATCCTCTCCTCGCCTTTGAGCATGATGACGATGTCGCGCTCACCCTTCCTTGCCGCCTCTTTGTACCTTGAGGCAAACTCGGGATCACGTCCGTTATATATCTCGGCAGGGTAGCCTGTTATATCGCATCTGATGCCGCCCGCAAAACCGCCTGATCCTCCGAGCACTGCAAGCGATACGGTGTGGTGACCCATATCCAGCGCTTTGGTTATCTTAGGTATCGCAAACATCGCTGAAGGCGATGTGGACGGAGCAAGACCTACTTCATAGGATTCAGCGCATCTGGCGGAATACTCAGCTGCATAAGACCTCATCCTGCTGTCGACCATGGGAAGCTCGTCAACGAAGATCAGAAATCTTCCTGAGTGATCTATATAATCCAGGACCGAAGCGGGTTCATCGAGGAGGATGCCGATCCACCTTGCAAGACCCGACACCCTCATGCCGTTCTCGATGAGAGTGCAGTCCGACATGCCCGTATGCTTTAAGACCTTGGCAGCCTTGGCGGCCGTATCGGACTTGAGGTTCATGCCGGAGATGTCCTTTTCGACGGCATCTTCGATCCTTGAAGTAAGTTCATGTCTTATGGAAGTCTCGAAACAGAATTCCGTGGCAGGATATATCACGAGTTCCTCTATCTCTCCTGCGGATCTCTGGCTGTCCGTATCGAGCGCTTTTATCTGCTCGACTTCATCGTCCCAGAAATCGATCCTGACAGCGCTTTCGTCACCCGGAACGAAGACGTCGATGATGTCTCCCCTGACCGAGAACTCACCGGGTTCTGATACACCCGTTACTCTCTCGTATCCGATGAAAGACAGGTAGGAAGTCATGTTCTCGATGCCGGGCGTATCACCCTTGCGGATGGTCTTTATCCTTCCCTCAACAAGGCTTACCGCCTCCATCTTGTTGATGAGGGCGCCGGCACATATGACGGCCGCATCCGTATCGGCAGCAAGGATCCTTGCAGCGGTCGCTGCCCTGTCCATGCCCGAATCCCTCGAACTTGCAACAGCCGAGATGAGAGACAGTTCCGAAGGCATGAGGATATCTGCTTTCTTTCCCGTGAATGCCTGTATGGATCCTGCTATGAGACCTGCCCTTACAGGGTCTGCAGTGATGACGGCAGGGATCTTGCCCGCTCTGGCCGCGAGGGCAGCGATAAGGTATCCCTTCTGCTCTTCCGCGCATCCGGATATGTTAAGATGGCGCTTTGCTAAAGCGCCGTCAAAGGCTTCACATAAAGCCTTGTCGTTGCTGATTGATTTAAGCAGATCTTTCACTTTGCGCTGACTTTACCGTCACTGATGATCTTTTCGACCGAATCACAAGCTGATCCGAACGAATCGAAAACTTCTTTTCTCATGTCCTGCGGAACCTCCGACAGAACGTAATCCACAAGATCCCAGTGCTCGGGCACGGGACCGGTCCCGATCCTTACGCGGGGGAAGATCTCCGTTCCCATGTAGTGGATCACGGACTTCATTCCGTTATGTGTTCCGGCAGAACCCTTATCCCTTACGCGGATCTTGCCGCGGGCAATGTCGATATCGTCGTAGACCACGATAACGTGCGAGGGATCCGCCTTGAAGAACTTGGCGGCCTGGGCAATGCTGATGCCGGAGTTGTTCATGTAGGTCAGGGGCTCTAAGATGATGACATCCTCACCGTTGATCTTGCCCTTGCCGTATCTGCCGTCGAACTTGGTCTTCGATATGGAGATACCGTGGCGCTCTGCAAGTAATTCCACGGCAAGATAACCCATGTTATGCCATGTGTAGGCATACTCCTTACCGGGGTTTCCGAGGCCTGCTATGATCCAGGTGCTGCCCTTCTTGGAACCGTTAAACTTCAACACGTCTCTTGTCGTCCAATCTGATGTAGTTCTCGCCTCTCATGCGGGACTTCTTGGCGACCCATTCATCCTTGTTGACCTGCTTGGATCTTCCGATACCGAGGCCTAAAGCCGGAACATCGTTGGTGATGGTGGAACCTGCGGCGATATAGCTGTCCTTGCCCAAAACAACGGAAGAAAGAATGTTGGAATTTCCTCCGATGAAGACGTTGTCTTCGATCGTACAGCCCTTCTTGTCCTGACCGTCGAAGTTACATGTGACAGTACCGCATCCGAAGTTGACGTTCCTTCCGACATTCGAATCGCCGATATAGGTAAGGTGTCTTGCTCTCGTATATTCTCCTACGGAAGAATTCTTGATCTCGACATATGCGCCGAAAGTAACGTGATCTCCGATAACGGTATCGGGCCTGATGTGGGTATAAGGTCCTATTCTGCAGTCCTGTCCTATCGTGCACTGGGTCGCGATCGAGTTATCGATGACAGTGCCGTCTCCGACCGTTACGCAGTCAAGTCTCGTGTAATCTCCGATCATGCAGTCTGAACCGATCTTGGTATCACCCATCAGGGCTGAGCCCGGAAGGATGACCGTGTCGGGACCGATCTCAACGGCGTAGTGGATCCATGTGGTATCGGGATCGACGATCTGAACGCCGTTTAACATATGCCTGCGTACGATCCTCTGGTTCATTATCTTCTGTGCTTCGGAAAGCTGGATACAGTCGTTGACTCCCCTTGTGTCGTCGAAGTCACATACGACTGCACCGATCTTATAACCGTCGCCGATAAGGATGCCGATGGTATCCGTCAGATAGTATTCCTTCTGTGAATTGGAAGCTCCTAGCCTGCCGAGGGATGACAGGAGCAAGGGAGTCTTGAACACATACATGGAGGAGTTGATCTCCTTGATCTTCCTCTGCTCTTCAGTTGCATCCTTATGTTCGACGATGCACTGAACGTGGCCTTCCTCATCCCTGACGATCCTTCCGTATCCCGTGGGATCGTCAGCTATTGCAGTGATGATGACACAGGCGTAGCTCTTGGATTCCATCTCATCGATAGCGCGCCTTAAGGTATCGGGCGATACCATAGGGCTGTCGCCGGGAAGTACGATCACGTATCCGTCACGGCCTTCGAGGAAGGTCTGGGCCTGCATGACGGCATGTCCCGTTCCGAGTCTCTGCTCCTGGAATGCGTATACAACATCCTCTCCCAGGATATCCCTTATCTCTTCCTGCCGGTCTCCGACTATATATGCCTGCTCGGTGCATCCTATCTCATAGAGTGCATCGGCCACCCACTTGATGATGGGCTTGCCTGCAACTTTGAATACAACTTTAGAGTGCTTGGACTTCATTCTTGTGCTGTTACCAGCCGCCATAACAACAGAACAGATCTCCATTTGTTTCATCTCCGTTAATACTTTTACTTTTGGGTTACGCATTGGGTTGCGCCGACTTATTATAGCAAATTTAATATTATAATAAACAGCAATTATCAAGATTAGTTTCCGGAGGACCGTTTTGAGTAAAAAGTACGGACGTTATTTTACGAGACTCGTAACACTTCTCTGCCTGCTCTTCGCAACGGCAGTATTCACTATCTATGCCAACAGCCTTCAGGGCAAGCTCCCTTCAGGCAATGTCAAGGCGGACGTGATGCCTTCCGATCAGCTTGCGACGGAAACAACGGTCCCGACTACCGCAACGGCCACGGAGACGACTCCCGAGACAACGCCGGAACCGACTCCCACACCGGAGCCCGACTATGTCGAGCCCATAATGAAGGAAGCCTGGTATAACGGCTATTCCGATCCGAGATCAGTCCGCGCCGAGATCGTCGTTCCCGACGGCTCCGTGACGGTCCTTGTCAACAAGTACTACACGCTCACCGAAGATTACGAGCCCGATGATCTCGTTAATCCCAAGCACGCAGGCGAGCAGAAGCTCCGCAAGGAGGCTGCCGAAGCATACGAGAAGATGTACGATGCCTGCAAGGAAGCAACAGGTCAGGGCATATATCTCATATCCGGATACAGGAGCTTTTCGCTTCAGAAGACCCTCTTCACGCGTTCCATGAACAAGCGCAGCCTGGCCTTCGCCTGCAAGCGCAATGCATATCAGGGAAGATCGGAGCACCAGCTGGGACTCGCAATGGACATAAGTCCCGAAGGCTCCACGGTAATATCTGACGATTTCGGAAAGACTAAAGTCGGTAAATGGGTAGACGAACACTGTCACGAATACGGCTTCATCCGCCGCTTCCAGGGACAGTGGTCGGATGAGACAGGTTACGACAACGAGGCTTGGCACTACCGTTATGTCGGAGTCGAACTCGCGACCTATCTTACCGAGCATGACATGTCCCTTGAGGCCTACTACGACAAGTGCCAGGTTAAGCCATGATCCTGTTTCTTCTGGTGACTTTCATATTGTCGAAAATTCTTTGATGCAATTATTAATTGCTGTGTTATAATACCCATCGGTCAGCGGTGCTGACCTGTTGAATTCCAAGGCGGGGCGCAATTCCCCGACCGGCGGTGATGTCCTACGGGACTAAGCCCGCAACCCTTGCAAAGTCAAGGCTGATGCAGTGAGAACCTGCAGCCGACGGTACAGTCCGGATGAAAGGAGATGATATATATGGAATCCAAACGTAAACCTTTTCTTATCAAGCTCGCGGTCACTGCCGTTCTTACGGCCATGGCAACTGTTCTCATGTACTATGAGGTACCCCTGCCCTTAATGCCGCCCTTCCTGAAGTTCGACTTCTCCGAGATCCCCGTTGTCATCGGATCCTTTGCGATAGGACCCGTCTGGGGCGTGGTCATCGAACTTCTGAAGAACCTGATCCACCTTCCCATGACACAGACGGCCGGTATCGGTGAGATGAGCAACTTCATCACGGGCAGCATCTTCGTTGTGACGGCAGGTCTGATCTACAACAAGTTCCACTCCAAGCCGGGAGTCGTCCTCTCCACCGGAGTTGCCACTGTCGTTCTTGCTCTGGCCGGGATCCCGCTCAACGCATTCGTTACTCTTCCCCTCTATGCCAACGTACTGGGTTTCTCAACGGAAGCGATCGTAGGGATGAGCCGGGCAGTGAACCCCCTCATCACAGACAAGTGGAGCCTGATCATGTGGGGCTTCGTACCCTTCAATCTCTTCAAGGGCATCATCGTCACGGTATTGACATTCATCCTTTCCTTCCCTCTTACAAGGCCTCTGAGAGCCATAAGGAGGAAAGCCGGACTTAAGACATAAAGCCTTATTCCGTTAAGTTTGTAACACTGTTATAAATCAAATAACCCCTGTTGTGATATAATCTTCGGGTAATATATCACACGGGGGTTTTTTATGGCTTACGATACTGTAAAATGTGAAGAACTTTCCGAGCTTTTGTCGGCTTTCATATGTCATGCATCCGGACACCTTCCGGACGATGTAAAGGCAAAGCTTTCGGAACTGGCAGGGATCGAGGATGAAGGATTTGCTCCTGCCATCTACAACGTTATGAAGAAGAATATGGAACTGGCTGATGAGTTGGGACGCCCCTCCTGTCAGGACACCGGTATCCCCCAGTTCTTTGTCAGAGCCGGAACAAAATGGCCTTACCTTGATGAGATCGAACCGGCTCTCATAGAAGCAGTTAAGAAGGCTACCGACAGGGCTCCTTTGAGACACAATGCAGTAGAAGTCTTTGACGAATATAACACCGGCAACAACATCGGTCACAGGGTGCCCTGGATCGATTGGGAACTCGTATCCGGTTCGGACAGACTGGAAGTCTATTTCTACATGGCAGGCGGCGGATGTTCACTGCCCGGCATGGCTAAGGTCTTAATGCCCCTTGAAGGATACGACGGCATCGCAAGACTCGTTTTCGACCAGATGACTTCATACGGTGTCAACGCCTGCCCTCCCTGCCTCGTGGGCATCGGTATCGCAGGTTCCGCAGAGGTCGCAGCCAAGCTCTCCAAGAAGGCTCTCCTGAGACCCGTGGGATCCCATAACCCCAACCCCAAAGCAGCAAAGATGGAAGACGACATCTGTGAAGGTCTTAACAAGATCGGCCTGGGTCCCGGCGGATTCGGCGGCAAGATGAGCGTCATGGGCGTCAACATCGAGCAGGCTGCAAGACACCCCGCAACACTTGCGATGGGTCTTTCGACGGCATGCTGGGCACACAGGCGCGCCCAGATCTCCATCGCTCCCGATCTTACTTACGAGTTTGTCACACACAAGGGGGTAACTTTATGAGCGATTTCCATACATTCGAATTTACGACACCTCTTACAGATGAGGATATAAAGAAAGTACATATCGGTGATGTTATCTATCTGACCGGAGACGTAGTCACGGGCAGGGACGATGTCCACCACAGAGTAGTCAAGGACAACAGGGAAGTACCCGTGGATCTTGCAGGCAAGGCCATCTTCCACGCGGGACCCATAATGAAGAAGATCTCCGATGATAAGTTCAAGGTCGTATCCGTCGGTCCCACGACTTCCATGAGAATGGAAAGCGCCGAAGCGGAGTTCCTTGCCAAGACCGGAGTCAAGATAATCATCGGCAAGGGCGGCATGGGTCCCAAGACCACACAGGGCTGTATAGATAACTGTGCCGTACATACCATCTTCCCCGGAGGCTGCGCTGTCGTTGCTGCCGAGGAAGTAGTCGATGTCGAAGGCGTCGAGTGGGCTGATCTCGGCATGCCGGAAGCCATGTGGAAGCTCAAGGTCAAGGGCTTCGGTCCCCTTATCGTTTCCATCGATTCCTACGGCGGAAACCTCATCGAAGACAACAAGGTCCTTTTCAATCAGCGGAAAGAAAAAGCTCTCGAAGAGTTAAAGGGAAAACTCGATTTCCTTCACTGATAAGAACATGGCATCCTTACCTTCTGCAGCGGAATTAGCAAAAAGATACACAGGCTTCCTGTTCGATCTGGACGGGACGCTTTTGGATTCCATGAACGCCTGGGTAAAAGCGGATGAATCCTTTCTCGGAAGCCGCGGCTTCGAGGTCACTCCCGATTACACGGAATTCGTAAAGACCAATTCCGCCGAAAGATCTGCGGTCTACACGATCGAAAGATTCAATCTGGACATGAAGCCTGATGAAGTGATCGCAGAGTGGCTCGATTTCGTGAAGGAAGAATATGCACATAAGATAAGTCTCAAAGAGGGCGCAGCTGAATTCTTAAGACAGGCAGCCGAAGCGGGTATCAGGCTCGGCGCCGCAACGGCGCTCGACGAAGGCAACGCGCTGTCTGCGCTCAAGAACAACGGGATCTTCGATTACTTCGGAAAAGTATATACTTTATCCGAACATGATAAGGACCCGGACACCGGTTCGAACAAGACAAAACCTGACTTTTACCATGCTGCGGTGAAGGCCTGCGGGATCGAAGACGAGCCGTCAAAGATACTTGTTTTCGATGATGTTCCGGATGCACTTAAAGCAGCAAAAAAAGCGGGCTTCGGAGTATGCGGAGTATACGATAAAGTCGGGACGGGGGACATAGCAAAACTGGACTTTTGCGACTACTCGATATTATCGTTTCCCATATCGTAATGTTTTATTATTGCTTCATTAATATTTTTGCAAAATATACCTGTGATAATATTATTGGGGGTTATCCTTAAAGATCGTATCGGAGGATTTAAAAGGAGTGTCACGGGGTAAAGAAAGTTCATTCCTTTCGGGAAAGGCGATATACTTCATAACCATGATCATATTGACCTTGGGTTTTGTCGCGCTTCTCGCACTTCACTGCATACTGAGGAACGACAGTTATTCGATCATCTTCCTCTTCCTTACCATGCTTCTTTCTTTCGCGATAAACCTGCTTTACGACAAGTTCGGATTCTATGCATCTTTTGCTCTTAACTTCATCCAGTCGATGATATATATCTACGAGATCGCAACACAGGGCAAGGAAACTTCGCGCGTGCTCCTCGTAGGTACTTTCCTCATCATGATCATCAATCTCGCATTGCAGTTCTACAGGGTCCGCATCCTGTCGCAGGCGACCAACGAACGCGAGAAGAACAAGAAGCTCCGTTCCGATGAGATATCCCGTTCCCTCGAACAGGACATGAACGACAGACCTTCCCTCATCACCAATTACACCAATGCCACAAAAAACGGTTCCACCGTATACGACTATTCCGTCATGCCCCATCTCGATCCCCTGACGACCCTGCCCGGCCGCGACATGGTCCGCGATAAGATCGACCGTCTGATCATGGGGTCAACGGGTTCTGCAAAGAACGACAACACATCCTATACGACGGATTCCAAATTCCTGGTGATCTACCTTTCCGTCGATAATGCATCAAAGCTCGCAGACTGCACGGGCAACTGCAATATGGATCTTTTCATACAGAATATCTCACACAGGCTGAGAGAAGCCTGCGATCCTTCCGACATGCTCGCAAGATCGAACGATGCCCAGTTCATCATCCTTTCGAAAAGGATCCTTCCGGAAGACAAGCTCGAAGCCTATGTCGAAAAGCTCACCAACAGGATCCTGCGCGCACTCAGGGCGGGTCTTGATTCACTCCCCGCTGTGATCTCATACGGCACGGCATCCTACCCTTCACAGGGACGTGACGGCGGATCTCTCATAAACTATGCCGAGATGAACAGGACCGTCTGTTACGACAATTCTGATAAGGTCAGCTATCCTGCTGCTGCAGGATCCAAGCCTGCCGTAAAGGCTTCTGTTTCCTCTCAGGATTCCTTCTCATTCGAAGGTATGTCCCGTGATCAGATAATTGCCGTTTTCGAGGAAGCCATCTCAACAGGCAACCTCTATATGTCATACCAGCCCTATTACACCAACGAAAGAAAGCTCAAGGGCATCGAAGCCTTCCTGAGGCTCCGCAAGGGCAACGAGCTCGTTCCCCCTTCTATCTTCCTCGCGGCTGCCGAGCATGCGGGCTACATGAACAGGATCAGTTCCTTCTCTTTGGAAGAAGCTTTCGGCGTCATCGCACGCGCCAACGAAAAACAGGGAGAGTTAAGTCTGAACTTCAATATCTCAGCTTCACAGCTGTCTTTGCCTGACTTCATTTCCCAGTTCAACAATGCGGTCTCCAACTCCGGCGCATCGATCGCAAATCTTGTCCTTGATGTTCCGGAAGCGACTCTCCTTTCCGAGATGGATTCCATAAGAAATACTATCGAGAAACTGTCCGGCATGGGCGTCAGGATGGCTCTCAATAATTTCGGATCAGGCTATTCTTCCTTCAACACGATACCCCTGCTGCCGATCTCAGTTGTAAAGCTGGATCCTTCTTTCACGGCCAACATACCTACACGTGCGGATGTAAGGATCCTCTCCTCTTCCGTGATCTCCGTTCTGCATGACATCGATATCGGCGTCTGTGCCACCGGCATCGAAAACGCAGACCAGTACAACTATCTGGCCGGCGCAGGCTGTGATTATTTCCAGGGAACTTATATGTCGGAAGAAGTAAGAGGCGACCGTTTCATCGCATCTCTTTCCTGACGGTTCAGATATATCCCGATTCGCTCAGAACACGTGCCAGACGCGCTACGGGAAGCCCGACTACGTTAAGATAATCCCCATCGATCTTCTCCACGAGAAGAGCTCCTTTTGTCTGGATGCCGTATCCGCCGGCTTTGTCGTAGGGATCAGCTGAATCTATATATTCCTCTATCTTCTTTTCCATATACGGGTCAAGACCGTAGAACCTGACCCTGGTCTCTTCGGTGAATGTTTCAACCTTATCACCGCAGACGACAGCGACTCCCGTTGCCACGATGTGTTCTATGCCAGAGAGCATGGTGAGCATCTCTTTTGCTTCACCGCGGTCACGGGGCTTGCCGAGGATCTTACCGTTGGCGATGACGGATGTATCGGCACCTATAACGACATCTTCAGGATGAGTTTTTGCTATGGCCAAAGCCTTCTCCAAAGCTAAAGCTTCACTTACCTTAAGAGGATCTTCATCCTTTAGTGATTCTTCTATGGCTCGCTCATCAATATCGGCGGCTTCGATATCAAAACCGCCGATAATGAGATTCATCAATTCCTTGCGTCTCGGTGAGAGACTTGCCAGGATTACTTTCACGGCTTGTCTTCTCCTCCAAGATCATCAAGGTCTTCGAGATCCAGCAAGAGATCGTCAGGATCTTCGATGGGAGGCATCGTCTCCCAGATAGGCCTGTTCAAAGTCGGCAAGGAACCCGATACTTCGACAACATCGTCTTCTGATTCAGCGGCCTCATCTTCGATCTCGATAATCTCTTCTGTTTCAAGAGCGGCTGCTTCAACTGCTTCGTCAGCAGCATCAACAGTTACGTCTTCGATGATCTCTTCAGTTACTTCCTCCGTGATCACCTCAACGCTGTCTTCGATCTGCTCTGCAGTTTCTTCCGTCAGTTCTTCAACGGTTTCTTCTGCAGCTTCTTCTGCTTCTACTATTACTTCTTCAGTTTCAGCAACTTCTTCTGTTGCTTCTTCAACGATATCTTCTGTTGCCTCTTCTGCTGCTTCTGTCAATTCTTCTGCAGCATCAGCCGGTTCCTCTAAGACTTCTTCTGTTTCTTCAATAACTTCTTCAGTTATCTCTGCGGCAGGTTCAACTGCAACTTCACCGGCAGATCCAATGATCTCTTCTGCCTGCTCTTCTGCAGTCTCTTCCGCCTCTTCAACAGATTCGACGATCTCCTCAGTATCCTCGAGCTTTTCAGCTGCAGCTTCAACCTCTTCTTCAGCTTCTTCTGCAACTTCTTCTGCGGCTTCCTCAGCCTCTGAAGAAACTTCCTCTAATGTCTCTTCTGTTTCCTCAGCTAATTCTTCAACAACTTCTTCAACCGCTTCTTCAACTGTTTCTTCTGCTGTTTCTTCAGCAACTTCTTCCGTTACTTCTTCCGCAACTTCCTCAACAGTTTCTTCAGCCGTTACTTCAGCTGCTTCTTCCGCAGTTTCATCCTTTACTGTCTCGTCTTCGGGAACTTTCTCTTCTTCTGCAGTTTCCTTGACTTCTTCTTTGTTGACTTCTACCTTGCCTTCGGCTACGCCCTTTGTGAAGAAGGTCCTTCTTGAAGCGGTATACTTGTTTTCAGCAGCCTCTTCTGCCTTCTCAGCGGCGTTATCCTTGGCTTCTTCCTTTGCTTCCCTGGCAGCTTCCTTTGCATTTCTTGCAGCAACTATGGCAGCTGTCGCCGATCCTCTTTCAGCCGGACCTGCCGCAGTATCTGCAGCAATATCAGCCATCGACAACTCAGGCATGTTACCTGTCTTAAGATAGTCGATACTGTCGCTGATAGACTGGCTGAAATCCACATTACCGTCGTTCATATACATCGCGCCGGTGCCTTCGTATTTCTTCTCCTGGTTATCCTGGAACAATGCATATACGTGCTTCGGGTTGTCCTTATGGGTCCTTCTGTAGTATGCGTCAACGAACTTGGACAAAGGCTTGCTCATGAGGAAGCGGGATGCCGTCTTGATCGGTGCCTCGATCCCCTCGACTTCGTTGACCTTCTCGAAAAACTCCATACTGGTCTTGTATTCGCCGCTGATGATATAACCTGATCCGGGCTCGCCCTGATCAGTCAGAGCAACCATTGCATTGGCTACGTCTCTTACATCAACGAAAGCATGTCCGCCGCCCTTGACCGGGTGAACACCCTTCAGATAGCTGTTAAGGATCTTGTTGATCTCATAGTCCTGTGAATAACCGGGACCTATGATGAAGGTAGGAAGTACCATAACGGCATTCAATCTGTTAAGTGCTACTTTCTCAAGAATATATGCAGCTGCTTCAGCCTTGGTCTTGGCATAATCTCCTTCCGCCTTGTTTCTGTCAAAGTGGATGGATACGCCTTCGCCTTTTACGGATGAATCAAGTGCATATGCGGAACCCAGGAAGACCAGTCGTCCGACCTTTCTCTTAAGGCACATGTCAACAATGTTCTGTGCGCCGGTAACGTTGACTCTTCTCATTATAAGATTGCTCTCGGGAGACATCGAGATATACTCGTCCGCATGTATAAGGACGGAATGTCTCGGATCCTCAAGATCGAAGAAATCCATCATGGATTCCTTGTCTGTTGATATTCCATAGCAGATCTTGAGATCAGTATCCAGGTAATCCGACACGTCTGCCTTTTCTGACATCAGTATACGGACCTTCGCGCCTTGTTCAAGGAGCATGCCTATAATCAGTTTGCCGAGTGCACCGGCACCACCTGTAACCAGATATTCAGAATACATACGCCGTCCTCCGATCTATAAATCATATGCAGACGGGATGCCGCCTACACTGACGGATTATGTATATTTTACCATCGTTTGAATACATGAGGAAAGCCTCAAATCAACATTTTATTAACTAACTGTAAAAGTTTCTGTTGACAAAATAAAGGCTTGGGTTTATTCTTGGTCTTAACTTCATATCGAAAAGGCTTTGACGAAGAAGGTCGGTGGAGTTCAAGTCTCACAGAGAGCTGCAGTTGGCTGAGATGCAGCAGACGAGTGTCACCAATGATCATCGCTTCCGAGCCGGTACCCCGAATTGATCCTCCGGGACTCAGAGTAGACGGTACCCGTGAATGTCGCGTTAAGACAGAGAGGTTGTTAGACCTTGTAAAGTGGTGTATTTATACACAAATTGAGTGGTACCGCGGTAATTCGTCTCAATGTCCCGGATGTAGGGATGTTGGGATTTTTTATTTGCAAGAATCTCTCGACACTTACTGCAAGGATCGAAGTATTTTATTACGGAGGTTTTTGAACATGACAAACAATGTTGAGACAAAACTCAAAGAGATCGCAGGCCGAGTTAAAGCGCTGCGTGAAGAGATGGGCCTGACAGTTGAGCAGGCAGCAAAGAAGATCGATCTGACTACGGAAGAATATTTAAAGTTCGAGTCAGGTACGGAAGATCTGAACTTTACTTTCGTGTATAAGTTCGCAAATCTTGCAGGTGTTGAGATATCAGATATCATGGAAGGTTCTTCTCCTGCACTTAAGGAATACGCGGTTACAAGAAAGGGTCAGGGAAGCCCTATTACAAGACGTACCGGTTATCTTTACCAGCGTCTGGCATCAAGATTCAAGAACAAGCTCTGCGAGCCTTTCCGTGTAGTTGTTCCTTATTCCGAGGAAGCCTTGAATCCGCCTTACCATCTCGTTACACATAACTATCAGGAACTCAATATCGTCGTAAAGGGAACTTTGAAAGTCATCGTCGGTGACTCTTCCGAAGTCCTTCACGAAGGCGATTCAATCTATTTCGACTCCACCAAGCCTCATGCAGAGTTCGCGCTTGGCGGTGAAGACTGTGAATTCTATGCTATCATCCTCAACCCCGAATCCTGGGGCAAGGGCGAGAACTTCACGACCCCTTATAACTCCGAGGAGATCCGCACAGACAACGTCACCAATGTTGATGCAGCCAATCTCGAAGATGCCGTATATACTCATTATTTAAACGGCGTTCTCGGTGAGGACGGTCAGCTCGTTGATGTCGACATCGACGTCCCCGCATGTAAGAAGTTCAACTTCGCTTTCGACTGCGTCGACGTTATCGCAGATAAGACACCTAACAAGACTGCTATGGTATGGGTCGCTAAGGACTGCGTCACAGACCGCATCTTTACTTTCGCCGACATGAAGAAATATTCCAACATGACGGCAAACTATTTCAAGTCCCTAGGCATCAAGAAAGGCGACAAGGTCGTTCTCGTATTGAAGCGCCACTACCAGTTCTGGTTCGCCATGATCGGTCTTGAGAAGATCGGTGCCGTTGCCATCCCTGCAACCCACCTCCTCCGTGACCACGACTACGAGTACCGCTTCAACGCTGCAGGCGTTAAGGCAGTATTCTGCACGGCAGACGACGATGCTGCAGTTGAAGCAGAGAAAGCCGCAAAGGTCTGCGGAGTTGAGACTCTCATCATCTGCAACGGCCAAAGAGAAGGATGGCACGACTTCAACGAAGAGTTCAAGAACTGCTCTGATGTATTCGAGCGTCCCGAAGATTACGCATGCGGATACGATCCCATGGTCATGTTCTTCACATCAGGAACAACAGGATATCCCAAGATGGCTCTGCATTCCTACATGTATGCCATCGGCCACATCACAACAGCCAAGTACTGGCAGAACGTAGATCCCAACGGACTCCACTTCTCCATCTCCGATACAGGCTGGGGTAAGGCACTCTGGGGCAAGCTCTACGGTCAGTGGCTCTGCGAAGCTCCCGTATTTACGTTCGACTTCGACCGCTTCAAGGCTGAAGAGATCCTCCCCATGTTCGCCAAGTACAACATCACGACTTTCTGCGCTCCGCCTACCATGTTCAGGTTCTTCATCAAGGAAGATCTTTCCAAATACGATCTGTCTTCACTTAAGTATGCAGTAACGGCAGGTGAGGCATTGAACCCTGAGGTATTCAACCGCTTCATGGCTGCAACGGGCATCCGTCTGATGGAAGGCTTCGGACAGACTGAGACAACACTTGCAATCGCAAACCTCGTAGGATCCAAGCTCCGTATCGGTTCCATGGGTAAGCCTAATCCTCTTTACGATGTAAAGATCCTCGATCCCGACGGCAACGAATGCAAGCCCGGTGAAACAGGCGAGATCTGCATCAACACACAGAACTACCATCCTAAGGGACTCTTCCTCCAGTACTACCTCGCACCCGACCTCACGAACGAGGCTTGGCACGACGGCTGGTACCATACGGGTGATACCGCTTGGCAGGATGAGGACGGCTTCATCTGGTACGTAGGACGTACCGACGATGTTATTAAATCGTCTGGCTACAGGATCGGACCTTTCGAGATCGAAAACGTCATCATGGAATTGCCCTATGTCCTCGAGTGTGCCGTAACAGGCGCACCTGACCCTCAGGGCGTAAGAGGCATCGTCGTCAAGGCTTCGATCACTCTCGTTAAGGGATCACGCGAGCCCTCCGACGAACTCGTAAAGGAGATCCAGAACTACGTCAAGGAAAAGACCGCTCCTTACAAGTATCCCCGTATCGTTGAATTCGTTGATGAACTCCCTAAGACCATCAGCGGTAAGATCCGCCGTGCAGCGATCAGAGGCGATGCAAAGGATAACGTTGCCACAGAGGAACAAGATAAGAACTGATCCTCTATTCGCAAATCAAATTCAGGGACTGTCTCAAAACACAAAGTGAGACAGTCCTTTTTTATAGACTTCATTTTCTTGAATCCTTCCATAACTGTAATACTTATATCGGAAAAGGATGTAAGGATGAATCGCATAGGTACAAAAAACGATCGACACGGACAGACTCATCTTAAGAAGAGACGATCCGGGGATATCTTAAGACTGTGATAATAACCGAGCCTATCATAGAAAGATCTCTCAACAACAATATGCCGGGATCTCCCAGAGACCCGATATTCCGTCTGATAATATCCTCTCCTCCCGGCAGCGTCTGCGCTGCCTGTCAGCTGCAGTTATGTACCTGTTCCAGAAGAGATCATATACTGCGGCAGGATCAGTCTCATTGCGGTTCTCCCTGTAGACAGGGTCTGATGCGATATTGAATGAACAGACATCTCTTCCGGATCTCATGAGGAGCAGGGCATGCCTGCGGTCGTAGAGGAGAAAGTCGCCGCTGAATACATCACCCGTGACCGCTTCTCTTATTATCGGTATCACTATCCCAAGGGGCTCGGTCACCGCGACTTCTACACCGTTAACGGGCACTGACAGGAGCGTCAGGAGTTCGTCTCCGGCCTCACGGTAGAGATCTCTTATGCGGTGCCTTACGGCCCTGATCCTGCCGTCGTCCCGGCCCGCAGTAAATCCACGCCCTTCCCTTAAGGAACGGCATATCATGTCGTAGATGGTGATCCCGGTATCATCTGCTGCAGTCAGGAAATAATCGTAGATAAGCTGCTGGCAGTCAGGACCCGCATTATGTCCGATGTATCGGTAGAAGTTATCAGCGATATCCCTGTCGGTCCTTATGTAGACAGGTCTTATGCGGACGGCAAGTTCTCCGTCAAATGAATATCTCGCGCTGATCGTGTCCGGCCTGACATGCCGCCCGACAGCAAAGGCGATGACACAGAGCAATCCTTCCAATGTTCCGTCGTAGACAAAATCGTAACGCATAAGAGAAATCCTCCCGTCTCAATAGGATCGTGAGAGAATTCTATCACGCGAACATATGTTTGTAAATGCCATTAATGGTACTTAAGTCAGTACTTTGGATCTTACTCCCCGGCAAGGGCTGTCATGATGTCATGCAATGCGGGATCTTTCTTCTTAAGCGAAATGACTTTGCCGGTCCCGTCGATGAAGCAGTGCTTTGTCGTTCCGGTACAGCAGATATCGCCTGTCTCCTTGTTGAAGATCCTGTAAGAGAATGAGAACCTTACGCCGCTGTATGAGATAAGCTCCGCTTCTATCACCACGGTGTCGGAATATCTGCAGGGCATCTTGAATTCCATCTCTGCAGCGACAACGGGACTTAAGATCCCGCCCTTCTCGACCTCCGCATAAGGCATGGCGGTATCGTCAAAGAACCTCGATCTCGCCTCTTCGAAAAATCTTATGTAGTTTGAATGGTGACAGCACCCCATCTGGTCTGTCTCATAGTATTGAATGTAATGCTCTGTCTGATACTTATGCCCCATCTCATATCCCTTTCATCTTGTCTTTCATGATCAACAGACTCTCTGTGATCAGAACGCCGTGATCGGCGGCGATGCCGTCTCTTGAGATCACTTTGTATTTCTTATCTTCTATCCCGCAGACCGTATTCTTTTCGACCCTGATAACACTGCTGAGCCTGGTATCAGAAGAATCTGCCGTGAGCGTCAGGATGAGATCGCCGTTCTCATCTTCTTTAAGGTCTATGTCGAACCAGTCAGCCTCTGCAGCATCGTCACCTGCCGCAAAAGTTATGTCATCCTTTTTTACTACCGTCGCGAAAACGGTCGTGATTATCCTGGTCCTGGGATCCCTGTCCCAGTCGCCGTAGGTCTTGAGCTGGACAGCATCGATGCCGTCTATCCCGGTCTCTTCAGCGAGCTCTCTTAAAGCCGCATCCTTGAGGTTCTCTTTGTATTCGACAAATCCTCCGGGAACGCCCCACATGCCTATGGACGGGTGGTTGCCGCGCCTGATCATCATGACCTTCTTTAGGTCGCCTCCTTCTTCTGCGAACACGACAGTATCGACTGTAGCGGAAGGGTTATCCCATTTCTTGGGGTCGTAGTTTTCGAGAAACTCCTCGAGCGTCTCTCCCGCGGCATTGGTCTGATAGATCCCGCGGTACTGCTCTATCATATCCTTGGGCATGTACATGGTATGTCTCTCCTTATTTCAGCGCGCCGAGGATGGCAGCGAGGAAATCATCGTACTCTTCGAATGCGGGAAGGTCGGGATTGTCCTTCTTTATCTGCTCGGTGCTCCTGAAAAGGAACCCTGCGCGGGATGCGCGGATCATGCCGAGGTCGTTGTAGCTGTCGCCTGCTGCGATCGTATCGAAGCCCATCTCCTGCAGACCCTTGACGGTCGTTAACTTGCTGTTTTCGCAGCGCATCTTAAAGCCTGTGATCTCTCCTGAGGGCGCTACTTCCAGGCTGTTGCAGAAGAGCGTGGGGTAACCTAATTTTTCCATCAGGGGCATGGCGAACTCAACGAAAGTATCGCTCAAAATTATCACCTGGCATTTCTTGCGGAGTTCGTCCAGGAACTCTTTTGCGCCTTCAAGAGGCTCGATGGTGGAGATAACCTGCTGGATCTCCTTAAGTCCCAATCCGTGCTCTTTGAGCACGCCCAGACGCCAGCGCATGAGCTTATCGTAATCAGGCTCGTCCCTGGTCGTGCGCTTGAGTTCGGGGATACCCGAAGCCTCTGCGAAAGCGATCCATATCTCGGGAACAACAACACCTTCCATATCAAGACATACTACATCCATTTCCATTTACCTCCGATCGTCAGATCCTTGCATATATGAATGCCCCGGAATCGTAACCGAGACCGTATTTTCCGAATACCACTACCGCCAGGATCAGGAGCGCCAGCAGTAAGATCCTTACGCCGACGGGAATCTTCGCCGTCAGTGCGAGGACGCTCTTAGGCTCTTCATTCTGATCAGGACGGAATTTATAGATATCGACTGCGATAAGTATAACTGAAGCAACAGCCAGTACCACTATGTCAGGCACAGTGATGCCCGTTGCGAGAATGCCTCCCTCAGGGGATGCGCCTGCCGTAAAGAGAGCCTTGAAAAGCTGCAGTGCATCAGGGACGTTCGCTGCGCGGAAGAAGAAGAAACCTATGAGGACGAGAACGAAAGTCCTTACTCCGCAGAAGATCTTGTAGGGGAGCTTTTCGGGCTTGAAAGGCTTCCTCATTTTCGCGAAAAGGGGCTCGGCGATCATGCCTCCTACGATATAGAAGCAGTGCAGCAAACCCGAACCGATGATGTATTTCCAGAGTCCGCCGTGCCAGTAGCCTACAGCCGTCCAGAGGACCAGCATCGCAAGATAGACGGGAACTTTCTTTCCCTTCTTCTTTCCGAAGAGCTTCTTGGACTTGTCGCCGACTGCGATCAGCGGAGCGGACTTTAAGAGCGGATAGTAGAGGAAATCTCTGAGCCAGGTTCCCAGCGTTATATGCCATCTCTGCCAGTATTCTCTGATGGACAGTGACATATAGGGGCTGTTGAAGTTCTCCGGGATCTTAATGCCGAAGATGTAAGACGTGCCGATGGCGACTTCCATGCAGCCCATGAAGTCCGTATAAAGCTGCAGAGCGAAGAGGAGGACGCCCAGCAGGACATAAGCTCCCGTATAGGTCTCATGGTCGCCGTAGACCGCATTTACGATGACGGCGGCACGCTCGGCAATGATGAGCTTCAGGAAGAAACCCCAGGCGATCCTGACGGCTCCCTTGCGGAAATTCTCATATTCAGGCTTTACTTCTTTCCTGAACTCTTCCGACAGTTCCCCGTAGCGGTTCATGGGACCGGATGTCATGTAGGGGAAGTAGCAGGCGAAGAGGAGATAGCGGAAAAAGCTCTTTTCGGCGGGGATGATGCCCCAGAGACAATCGAGGACATAGCCTGTCATCTGCAGCGTGTAGAAGGACATGCCGAGAGGCACTGCAACCGCCAGAAAGCTTCCGGCCGTTGCTTTTGTAACATTGTTAATGTTTTCGGTCACGAGATCCAGCACGCCGTAGTACTTGACTGCACACATCAAGGCGATGTTGATTACTATCGCGATAACGGCTGCTGCCGTCTTGGACTTTCCTTCGCCCTTTCCTGCCGCGATCTTGCCGGCAAAGAAAGTCGTAACTGCCGTGAACAATACGAAGCCCAGCGTCCAGGCGCCGCATACCGCGAGGAAGGCGACGCTTCCTGCGAGCAACACATAAGGCCTGACCTTGGCGGGGAGAATGTAATATATCAGCGCAACGACTGCTACGAATCCGAGATAGACAGCTGAAACAAGTGACATTATAAGGGCTCCTTATCTGCTATCTCGATTATCCCGATGTCCGGATTGACCATGAAGACGACACGCCTTCCGTCAAGGCAGGGCGCGGGTTCTATGTCACGGAAGAGCATGTAGCCCTTCCCTTCAAATTCTTCTTTCGCCTTCTCCAGGTCTTCTGCGATGAAGCACAGGTGGTAAGGCGCGTTCTTGAATTTCTTTAAGAGAGGCATCAGCGGGGATTCCGCAGATGCGGGTTCTATCAGTTCAACACAGTATCCTCCGTTGGCGATGAACTCGATATTAACGTCTCTTATGGGATCGTATTCAACGGGGCGTACGACATCAAATCCGAGGGCGGCAAAAGCATCCCTCGAATCAGCAAGCCTTTTTACGAGATATCCTATGTGATGTACTTCCAAAGGCTTATCCCAACTTCTCGATTATGACATCGACCATCTCGCCGACGTTCTTAAGGTGTGTTGTCTGACCCATTGTAAACTTGATCCCGAAAGCACGCTCAACGGCAACGAGGAGATTGATGTGCTCCAATGAATCCCAGCCGTCGACATCGGATGCAACGGTCTCATCGGATACGGTGATGTCCTCATCGTCGAAAACGTCACGGAATACTTCGTTTAACTTCTCATATACTTCTTCTCTGGTCATGTCATGTACCTCACTTGTCTTTTTACGGATTAATTATATCAGTTAACCTCGATAACGGAATTCCTATTCTCGTAAGCTTTGGTCTCAAGTTCCCAAACGGTATTGCCTTCTTCGTCTTCACTTACTTTGGTGTAGCCTCTGTCGGCATAGAATTCCTTTACCATCTTGTTCTTGGCCGTAGGATAGTAGAATCCGCGGATCTTATCAATGCCCTTCTCTTTTGCAAGACGCACGAGCTCGTCCATCATGGCGCATTCCATGTCGCGCTTCAGGACACGGCAGCTCATGAGCCATAGGTCGATATCAAAGATCTTGCAGTCAGGTGTTGAGTCTTCATCATTGACGTGTCCGAAAACAACGGATACGACACCGTTATCACCGAACTTGTCGATCAGCTTGCCGTAGAGCGTAATGTAATTGGGATCAGCTGCAAAAGATTCAGTCTCAGCCTGTGTGCAGCGTCTTGTCGTAAGATTGAACTGGTTGCTCTTGTTGGTGAGCTCCGTGATCCTCGCCATGTACATAGGGCTGAAGGGCAGGATCTCCGCCTTCATCTCAAGCGACTTCAGGTACTCGGTGTAGTCCGTGAAGGACGCTGCGGCAGTTGCTCTTGAGATATTTGCCTTATACATCTCGTTACGCTTGAGGTCGTCAGCCGAAAGACCGGTTACCTCAAAATATCCTGCCCCGTCCATTATCCTGATATAAGTCTCGGGGTCTCCGAGATCCGGAACGGCGATACCGTCGATCGTGCTCTCGACGATGTTCCTTTCCATGGGATTATCGTCCACGAAAACGAAAGCATCCGCACCGATGTTGATCTCGGCTGCGGTGTTTGCGATATTGGTGTTCTTGTTCTCCCAGTTTGCCTTGATGACGAGGAAGTCATCCTTCTTAAGGATCCCGTCGGGCCTTGCAAGGCCTGCAAGGGCGTTCTCCTCGTCGTTCTTGGATGCGACGGTAAGAAGTATGCCTAAGTCCCTGTGGGCCCTGATATAGCCCTGGAATTCCTCATAGAGCTCGCTTACCGCATCTTCTCTTCCTATCTTGATATTCTCGGGACCGTCGTCGCCTACCACGCCGCCCCAGAGAGTGTTGTCCAGGTCGCATGCGATCGCCTTCTTGTTCTTGCCGTAGAGGGCCTTGATTATCCTTGCGAGGTTATATGCGAGATCGGGTGTTGCGGCAACGCAGGGATTGTACTTGTAGCGGTACCAGTCGGCAGGATCGGACCAGTTCTTGATGCCGTATTCCGCCGAGATATAGTGGATATCGTTTATGTGGAATTTCTCATGCGCTTCGGAATATTCCGAGAATTTCATGTTAAGCCTTGCAAGGAAATTCGAAAAGCCGTGTATGTTGCTTACATCGGAGTTTCCTAAGAGCCTGTAATAAGGAAGTTCGAAATTATTCTGGATTACGATGCAGCCGTATCTTTCCTCGATCTTCTCCCACATCGTCTCGAACCTCTTATATTCCGATTCCAGGATCTGATCGATCTCAGCTGATGACATGGTAACGTCGGGCTTGGCCTTGATATTCCTCGTTGTTGTATGGATATAGATGAGATCGGGCTTGAATTCATCGAGTTCCGGGCTTCCGAAAACGGCATCTTCCCAGTAACGGTTATATTCGGATTCATAGAATTCTGGCCTGATACCGTTATTGAGCAGGAAGAGCTCCAGCATGAGCTTAATGTTCTCCGTGGTAGATCCGCCCAGTATCGCGATCTTCTTGTCGAGATATTTGATCCCTTCTCTTTCAAGGAGACCTCTCTTAAGGGATTTCTTCTTTCTTAAGACATATTCCGCATCGAACGGGAAATCCAGTTCTTTCATATATTCCATCCTTCTTTTTGCGCGCGCGCATACTAAGAAAGATTATACACGATAATATATAATCTTGTTATGTAAGACAATTGAACTTATCCTAAGGAAAAATCATGTGAGAAATCCTGATCCTGATACGTTTAATAAGTGAGATCTCAAAAAAAAGCAGGAGGTTAGTTGATTGAAGAAAGAAGAAGTAGTCAGATTATTCGATCTTTATTCTGATGATCTTTACCGGTTTGCAGTCTCATACGTAGGGTCAAGATTTGATGCAGAAGACATTGTTCAGGAAGTGTTCCTGAAATTATTGGACAAACATCTGCTTTTCGATTTGAGAAACGAGAAAGCCTACCTCATGACAATGACCGCAAACAAGTGCAAGGATCTCTTAAGATCTTCTGCAAGACACAACAACGTGGACATTGAATCGTGCGAACTCCAGCTTCAGTATTCCGATCTGGTCGAAGGTGAACACAGCGAAGTCTTTGATGAACTGATGAAGCTCGAAGAAGCTTACCGTCTGCCGATCTACCTGTTCTATTACTCAGGTTATTCATATAAAGAGATCGCAACCATATTAAAGCTGTCGGAGTCCGCCGTCGCAATGAGGATACAAAGAGGCAAAGAAAAGATAAGGTTCAAATTGGAGGAATAATAATGAAAGAAACTTTCGATAAGATAGTCTTAAATGAAGACAGAAAAGAACAGATGCGTTCAAACATCCTTGAAAAGCAGCCCGCTAAGAAGACCTGGCTCGCGCCTGTCATCGCAGTCGCTGCAACTGTAGCCATTGTCATGATCGTACCTTTCACAAGGACGGCAGTAGTAAATGCCGCAGAACAATTATGGAAGGCAATAACGACAAGCCACAACGGTCTCAGCATTACAGTATCCGAAACGGAAGTAAAGAATACGGGTGATGAGATAGTAACAGCGTTCGATTATGAATTCTCGACAAATAATTTTGAAGACTTTGCCCAGGAGAAGAACGGCAGGCTCTTCATGGTCCTCGACGGCAAGTGGACCGATGTTACGGACAAGTGCAGCATGGACAAGTATTACCGTCAGGAGATAAAAGAAAAAGACGGAACCAAGACTGTCATCATCATCGGCGGCACTCCCGAAGATCACGGCTGGTGCATATTCACCGGAAAAGGCGAATTCCTTGATTTCATGTACAATGCAAAGGGCAAGCCGGAATGGCTTAAGAAAGCCCTTACTGATGAAGGTCATTCAGATGCGATAGAACAGCTCGGCAAGACAGACGGATTCACCATCATCGGCTCCCTCAAATCAGGTGATACGGGAGATGTTTCCGTTGACATGGATGAGATAGACTGTTTCGGCATCAGTTACGATCCGGAAGATAACTGATATTTCCATATCCTTCAACAAAAAGCAGCAGAGGCATCGCCTCTGCTGTTTTTGTTATCGGTTTTTTCATCCTTATTCTTTTACCGGGATCCCTTTTATCGTAACGGCTTCAGATCCGTACAGCTCCGCGGTCCTCTTATCGGGCTGGCCGAATCCTATGAACAGATCCGCCGAAGCTGCATCGACGATCCTCTCACCTTCATTATCAACTGTGGCAAATGCGGTCAGAGGGATCTCTATCATAAGGTCTGCCGATAATCCTGCTTTGATATTTACGGGCTTAAATGCGCAGAGCCTTGCATTCAATGTCTCATATCCTGAATCTGTCCTGATATATGCCTGAAGTATTTCCCTGGCATCGTAAGAACCCGTATTGCTTGCTTTTACGCTTATTGTTATCTTGTCTTCATCTCTTGATGCAACATAGGCGGAATCGACTTTCGTCTTGGAATAACCCAGACCGAATCCGAAGGGATAAAGAGGCTTTTTCTCAAGATATCTGTATGTCCTTCCCTTCATGGAATAGTCGCAGAAATCAGGGATGTCTTCCACCTTCTCATAGACCGTTACGGGAAGCTTGCCGGAAGGATTGACCTTGCCGAATATGATGTCAGCGATCGTATCTCCTCCTCTGGGACCCGGATACCAGCACTGAAGTACCGCCGAAGCCTTCTCCTCTGCAAATCTCATGTCCATCGCGCTCCCTGTCATCATAAGGACTACGAAAGGCGTTCCCGTCTTTATGACGGCATCGATCAAAACTCGCTGGGATTCGGGCAGAGACAGATCGACCTTGTCACCCGATGCGAACTGGTTGCCGGTATCGCCTTCCTCTCCTTCTATCGTCGCATCGAGACCGAGGCAGAGAACGACCATGTCGGAGTGTTCTGCAACGGTCACTGCTTCCGAGATCCTGTTGAAAGGACGGGCGAGATTATCGGGCTTGTTCTTAAACAGATCCGCTCCCTCGGAATAGAGGATCCTGATCCCGTCAGCGCCGTGGATCAATCCTGCAAGAGGCGTGATGTATTCGGACGAAGTTCCGAAATAGTTGCCTTCCAGGGCAGCTCTGCTGTCCGCATTGGGACCAATGACGCCGATCGTCTTTATCCTGCTCCTGTCAACGGGAAGGATACCGTCGTTCTTGAGCATTACGATGCTCTCTTCGCATGCCCTCTTAGCAACGGCAAGGTGCTCGGCGCACTCCACCTTCTCGTAAGGGATGGAATCGTATTCGTTCTCTTCGAAAAGGCCGAGAAGGAATCTCGTGGTAAAGAGCTTGATACAGGATCTCCTTACATATTCCTCCTTGATCTTGCCCTCTTTAAGGCCCTGATCGATCGAAAGGTATGTACATCCGCAGTTAAGGTCGCACCCCTGTTCCAGCGCAAGTGCGGCGCTCTCAACGGGATCTGCAGTTACTTTGTGATTCTCGTGGAAATCTCGGATAGCCCAGCAGTCGGAAAGGAAGTGTCCTTCGAAGCCCCACTTTTCGAAAAGCACGTCTCCCATAAGATAGGAATGTGCACAGCAGGGCTCGCCGTTGGTCCTGTTGTAGGCACCCATCACGGATTCGACGCCGGCTTCCTTTACACAGGCTTCGAACTGGGGAAGGTATGTCTCATAAAGATCCTTAAGACTTACTTCGGCGTTGAAATAGTGACGCTGGGCTTCAGGTCCCGAATGGACCGCATAATGCTTGGCACAGGCAGCCGTCTTCATGTGGGGATCGTCAGCCTTGGGGCCTTTTCCCTCCTGGAGACCGTGGATAAACTTCACGGCCAGCCTTGCTATATGGTAAGGATCCTCGCCGTATGTCTCCTGTCCTCTGCCCCACCTGGGATCCCTGAAGAGATTGACATTGGGAGACCAGATGGTAAGTCCCTTATAGATATCCCTGTCTTCGTGCTTCGAGTACTCGTTGTACTTGGCTCTGGCTTCAGTCGATATTACGTCTCCTATCTCGTCAAGGAGTTCCGGATCGAATGTCGCACCGAGTCCGATCGCCTGGGGGAATCCTGTTGCTGTTCCGCTCCTCGCAAAACCGTGAAGGCCCTCGTTCCACCAGTTGTATTCGGGGATACCGAGCCTCGGTATGGCGGGCGCATCGTATCTTAACTGTGATGCCATCTCAGACAGTGTCATGCGGGACACCAGCTCTTCTGCCTTTATCCTTGCTTCGTCTCTGTTCATACCTTTTCTCCTCGCTCTTTGATGGTCCCTCGCGGGACAGCCTGTCATCTATATTTCTGATATAATCTATTCAATCAGTTCTATTCTATATTATATGACATAACACGAAACGGGAACCAGTACTATGACCAGGACAAACAATACGACACCTAAGCATTACTCTCAGCCCATAAGCAACATCATCGAACGTAAGATAAAGGATTCCGTAGAGGATGTCGACTTTGTACCGGGGACAGGGATACGTATCTGGTATAACACGGAGACCGACGGTTATCCGCTCCATAAACACGGAGCGATCGAGATCGTTACGCCGATCGAAGGTATCTATACATACACTGCGGGAAACAAGAGATTTACTCTTAATCCGGGAGATATCCTTTTCATTCCGCCGAACATGCTGCACGAAGTAATATCGAGCGATGCGGGCGCGCGTTTCCTTTTCCTTCTCGATATCGATTTCATGAAGCGCTTTCTTGATTATTCGAGCATAGAGGAATTCCTGAGCGAAGCCCAGCTCGTCAATCACAAGACACAGCCCAAGCTCTATGACAACATATACAGCAAGCTGATGGATATTACGGATATCTACTTCAAATATACGGATTATGTCAGGGAACTCCCCATTTTCGCTGACGTCCTGAGCATCTTCAGCTACATTGCCGAAGAGCAGTATCTCAGCCTCTCACAGAACAAGTCGGAAGAGGAAAACAAATTTGCAGGTCTCATAACCTACATCAACGAACATTATATGGATGATCTTACTTTGGATTTCGCGGCAACTTACGTAAACTTTTCAAAATTCCATTTCTCGCGTAAGTTCAAAGAATATACTAATTGCTCGTTTTATGACTATCTTTCGAAACGCAGGATCCAGGCAGCGAAGATCAAGCTGATCAACAGTAACGATTCGATCACGGATATTGCCCTGCAATGCGGATTCAATAACCCTGCTACTTTTACACGCTGCTTTCAGAAATATGTCGATTCATCCCCGTCCGAATACCGGATCGCCCTGCGTAAAGACAGATGATTAAATAACAAAAAACAAGCCCCGGATCACTCCGGGGCTTATTTATTGAATTATCAGAAATCTAAATGGGTATCAGCCCTTGACGGAACCCATTGCAACACCCTCAACGATGTATCTGGAGAGGATGAGGTAGATAACGATAAGAGGAATAACCGTCAGAGACAGTGCGAGATAAACAGCACCGTGCTCTACCTTATAGATATCGCCGTTAAGCAAAGATACCATCAGAGGCATCGTGTAGTTAGCCTTATCTGTAAGGAGAACCAACGGGATAAAGAGGTTGTTCCAGTTAGCAACAAAAGTAAAGATCGCCTGAGTCGCAATAGCGGGCTTCATGATAGGGATGATTATCTTGTTGAATGTATAGAACTCTCTTGCGCCGTCGATCCTGGCGGACTCTACGATCTCCATCGAGAGGGATGCTTCCATGTACTGCCTCATGAAGAATACCATCATGGGGTTAGCGATAGCAGGAAGGATGAGCATGAGCAGATTGTTTGTCATGCCGATCTTATAGACCATCTGATAGAAACCGATCATCGTAACTGTACCCGGGATCATCATGACTGCCATGATGAAGCTGAAGAAAGGTCTCTTCAGTTTCCATTCATATGCGGAGATGGCATAAGCTGTAAGACATGAGAAGTATACAGACAGAGCCGTTGCACATGAGGAAATGATCAAACTGTTCTTGAAACCGGTAACAACGCTGAAGTCCTTGCCATTGAGAACACCCCAGTTCCAGGAGATATATCCGGAAGGCAGGAGCGAAATAGCGTGCTGCTGGATATCTTCTGAAGCTCTTGTCGCGTTAACGAACATGATCCAGAAGGGCATAATGCTCAATATAAGCAAAATAACAGATACGATGTAAACAAAAACCTGAAGAACGCGGTTATTCTGTTTTTTAGATAATGTACTTTGTGCCATAATTAGAAACCCGCCTTCCCGTAAACTTTTTCTTGCATCTTTCTCTCTTTCATGTCTCTCTTACGAGCCTTGCGGGCCGCGACTTCGTCCTTATCTCTGAGGAAGAAGAAGAGAGCGAGAGAGATTGCAACGATCAGGATGAACATCAAGACGGATGCAGCGGCAGCCTTGTTGTACTGATACTTACCCTTGAATGCAAGAGCATAGATAAATACGTTAACTGTCAAAGAAGCACCGTCAGGGTTACCTGCGTTATTGATCAACTGCGGGATATCGAACATATTCAGACCACCGATCATACTTGTAACAAGTACGAAGAGCATGATAGGTCTGATACAGGGGATCGTGATCCTCCAGAACTGCTGCCACCTGTTGGCGCCGTCGAGTTCTGCAGCCTCAAAGATTCCGGGATCGATACCGATAACAGCGGATACAAGTGTAACCATCGTGTAGCCGTACCACATCCAGAACTGGATGAAGACGATGACTGCTCTTGTTGCGGTCTTATCGTTGAAGAAGTAGAAACCTCTTCCGTCTGTTCCCTGATACAGGTTAAATCTTGTCAGGAAGTCATTTACAGGACCCATAGGGTATCCGAACAATGATTTGAACAGGATAGCAACAGAAGCAGCTGTGATGATGTTAGGTAAATAGAATATTATCTTAAAAAGGCCTTTACCTTTTATTTTCATTCTCTTATCAGTATACCAAGCTGTAAGAAGGAGGGCGACGCCGAGCTGAGGGATAAAGTTGCAGATCCACAAGCTGGCGGTATTTCCGAGAGCCTTCTTGAAACTTGCATTATTAAAAATGGAAATGAAATTCTCGAAAGGTGTCTTCGCAAGGTGCAGTTCGGTCTTACCGATGCCCTGAAGATCCGTAAATCCGATTACGAGAGTATAGAAAACAGGATAGAGAGAGAAAATAAGGAAGGCGATAACAAACGGAATAGAGAAGATATATCCGTACTTGGCGTAGGATATATGTTTTCTTTTATCCATAGTAACTACCTCCATAAAGAATATGCTTTCGCATTGTCTGCCTATAGTATACGGGGCGACCGATTTCTCAGCCGCCCCGTACGGCAGTAATTAATTAATCAAACTACTATTTGACTATAGGTTTGTAATTAAGCAGCCTCGATACCGTACTTGTCGTTGACAGTGGACTTGAAGTCAGCGATAGCCTGCTCTCTGGACTTATCGCCATGAGCATACTGTCTGACCTGGTCACGCCATACGCTGTTGATATCTTCGTCGGACTCAGTCTTGTTCTTAGCTGTAGCATAAGCCTGTGCAGGACCAAATACTGTGAGCATGTCCTGACCGCCGAGGAAGTCAACCTTACCGTCGGAGATAGCTGTAACTGTAGCAGAAGCTACTGTATCCTTTGTGCCCTTGTCGTTAAGGAGACCGTTAGCGAACTTGTACTGGATACCATCCTTGGATGTGTCAAGAGTGATGTATCTGATGATGTCGCCGCAGAGAGCTGCCTTATCTGTGTCCTTGTTAGCAAGAACCCATGTACCGCCCCAGAAGAAGCCTACAGGAGATGTGCAGATTGCCCAGTCGCCGTATGTACCAACAGATGTGTCGAGCTTCTTGATGTCGTTGCCATCAGCGTCCTTCTCACCTGTAGGAACCCAAGAACCGCAGTTGTCGCCCATTGTGTAGTTGATGAGCCAAGCAGGTCCGAAGAAACCGAAGCAGCCCTTAGGGCCTGTGCCTGCCATATCAGCAAACCATGCTTCTGTCCAGTCAGCTGTATCGTTGCAGTAACCTTCGTCGATCATCATCTTGGAGTAATCGAGGAACTTCTCACGTGCAGGATCGATGATGAGCTTGCCATCAGCGTCGAGCCAGCCCTTCTCAGAAGAGCCTTCAACAGCGTGCCAAACGTCACCGTCACCGGAGCAGATTACATAATTCTTTTCCTTGAGCTTCTTAGCAGCTTCAAAGAACTTATCCCAGCCAGGTCCGACCTCTTTTGCGATTGCATCAGGATCATCTGTGCCGAAAACGTCCTTAGCGATGGATCTTCTGTAGATGAAAGCACCGCCTGTAGCCTGGAAGTTAAGACCAACGATCTCGCCGTCAGACTTTCTTGTTCCGAGCTCAACTGTGTAATCAGCGTTCTTGGACTCACCGAGTTCCTTGTCTACATCGATACCAAGAGACTTATAGGTTGCAGCATACTGAGAAGCAGAACCTGTTGTGTACTTGAATACGAAAGCAGACTCAGCTGTGTAAAGGTCAGGAGCATCAGCGCCACCGGCAGCGAGTGCCTGGTCGAGAGCAGGCTGATAAGCGCCCTCTGTTGTAGCGATAACGGTCTTCTTTACTTCGTACTTAGCTGCTACATCGGGATGTGACTTCATGTAGTCAGCAACGAAACCCTGAACCTCGTCTGTGAATGTCCAAACGTTGAGAATGTTGTCTTCCTCAGGCTTAGTAGCTTCTGTGTCCTTGGAAGCCTCTGTGTCCTTGGATGCCTCTGTTGCCTTTGTGTCCTTGCTAGCATCTGTTGTTGCAGGTGTGCTAGGTGTACATGCAGCAAGAGTACCAACTGCGAGACCTAAAGTCAGAGCAGTAGCAATGATTTTTTTCATGTTAACCTCCTAAACAGTCTGTTTATTATTTTGTAAGCCCATAGGCAGACTTGCACCCGCCTATGAATTCACAACCGTATAATAGCAACCTACGGTCTTTTACACTTGTCAAATATTGCCCTGTTTTTGACTTTTATTGCTGAATTTTGCAGAAATGAGGCTTTATCCCCTTAAACCATTTACAAAACGAAACCTTTTAGATATAATATATGGATTATATTTTCATTTTGAGGGCTAAACATGAACGAATTCTTTAATAAAGATTCCTTTGCGATGAGGTTTCTCACGCAGCTTTGCAACCTCATAATCGTTAATTTCCTCTTCATTATAACCTGTATTCCCATCGTCACCATCGGTGCATCCTTATCTGCTTTATACCGTGTCACATTTGCCATTCACTGCAAGGAAGAAGTCACCGTCGTAAGGACATACTTCAAGACCTTCAAGTCTTCCTTCAAGCAGGCGACCCTGCTCTGGGTACCCTCCCTGATCGCTTTCGTATTCTTTATATATGAAATTCTTTTAATATTATTTGTATTAGATCCTTCTTATAAGATGCTCCAGATCCCCGTATGGATCATGCTGATCCTCATAATGTCCTTATGGATCTATTCTTTTCCCATGATAGGACTCTACGAGCAGCCCCTGAAGCAGACCCTCAAAAATTCCGTTATCCTTGCTATCAGCAATCTCCCGGTCACGATATCCACGATCGTAGTCAAGGGCGGCATAGTATTCTTCTCAATAAAATATCCCGCCATCGGCGTTGTGATCGGAAGCTTCTATATCCTTTTCGGATTCGGCGTATCTGCTTTTGTAACGGCACTCTTCCTCAAGAAGATCTTCGAGAAATACGGCAGCCTCACACCCTATGATGAAGATGAGCCCGAGTTCATGACATTGGATCCTGAGGATGAGCTGGAAACAGACGGTACTGATCCCTGGGATGCACTCTGATATAAAATATCGAATAATAAAAGGGGCAGCTTCTAAAGCTGCCCCTTTTTGATCTCTTCGATTATCGTTATTACAGATTCTCTTTGATCGTCTTGTAGACGCCTTCACCGTCGAGCCCGTAGAACTTCATGAGATCCTTGGCAGGACCAGACTGGCCGAACACGTCGTTTACACCGATCCTGGTGACCTTAACGGGATTTTCTTCAGCGAGGACTTCGCAGACAGCGCCGCCCAGACCGCCGATAACGGAATGCTCTTCAACCGTGAACACTCTGCCTGTCTTGGAAGCGGAAGCTACGAGCGTATCCTTGTCGAGGGGCTTGATGGTGTGGAAGTTGATGACCTCAGCGTCGATACCGTCTGCTGCGAGCATCTCTGCAGCTTCAAGAGCGGATGCGACACAGACACCGCATGCAGCGATGGTGACGTCCTTACCTTCTCTTACGACAACAGCCTTATCCATATCGAAAACATAGTTCTCATCATAGATAACAGGTACTGCTGCTCTTCCGAATCTCATGTAGACAGGACCCTCGTAATTGATGGCAGCTTCTACACAAGCCTTAGCCTCGATATCGTCAGCGGGAACGATGACCTTCATGCCGGGGATCGTTCTCATGAGAGCGATATCTTCTAAGCACTGGTGGGTAGCACCGTCTTCACCGACAGTGATACCTGCGTGTGTTGCACCGATCTTAACGTTCAGGTGAGGGTAACCTATAGAGTTTCTTACCTGCTCGAAGTTACGGCCTGCAGCGAACATCGCGAAGGAAGAGATAAATACCGTCTTGCCTGTTGTTGCGATACCTGCAGCGATGCCCGTCATGTTAGACTCGGCGATACCGCAGTCAATGTGTCTTTCGGGGAATGCCTTCTTGAATGTTGATGTCTTGGTTGCGCCTGCGAGGTCTGCATCAAGAACGAGAAAATCATACTTCTCACCGAGGGAAGCCAAAGCCTCACCATAACTCTCACGAGTTGCTTTCTTTACTGTATCGTTCATGATCAACCCTCCGCCTCTAATTCTGCAATTTTCTTGTCGAGCTCTTCGATGGCGATGGCATACTGCTCATCGTTGGGAGCCTTGCCGTGCCACTCAGCCTTGTCTTCCATGAAGGAAACATCCTTACCCTTGGTCGTCTTCATGATGATCGCCGTGGGCTTGCCCTTCGTCTCGCGTGCCTTTGCGAAAGCGGCACGGATCTCTCCGAAGTCGTGACCGTTGATGTTGATGACTTCAAAGTTGAATGCTTCGAACTTCTTGTCGATCGGATAAACGGAGCAGACATCCTCGACCTTACCGTCGATCTGGAGACCGTTGTTGTCAACGATGACTACAAGGTTGTCGAGATTTCTTGCGCCGGCGAACATGGAAGCTTCCCAGACCTGGCCTTCCTGGATCTCACCGTCACCTAAGAGTGTGTATACACGGTAATCCTTGCCGGAGATCTTGCCGGAAAGAGCCATGCCGACTGCAGTGGAGATACCCTGTCCCAAAGAACCGGAGCTCATGTCGACGCCGGGAGTCTCGTTCATGCAGGGGTGACCCTGGAGGTAAGAACCAAGCTTACGGAATGTCTTGAGGTCTTCAACGGGGAAATAACCTCTGTTTGCGAGTACCGAATAAAGTCCGGGTGAGTTGTGACCCTTGGACAGAACGAATCTGTCACGATCCTCTTTACGGGGATCGGCGGGATCGATGTTCATCTCTTCAAAGTAGAGATATGTGAACATGTCTGCTGCGGATAAGGATCCGCCGGGATGCCCGGAACCTGCAGAATGAACTGCTTCGATGATTCCCTTACGGACTTTTGTTGCTGTGATCTGTAAGTTGATGTTATCCATCTTTTGCATGCATCTCCTTTTTTATTCTCTTCCGCTTGCGATGTCCTTGAATACGGACTTCAGTGCGGGATATATCTTCTTATACTCGGCATATCTTGCCTGATAGCTTGCCTTGAGTGCATCCTGAGGAACTTCACAGACTGTGGGCTTGATCAAAGCCTCGCAAGCTGTCTTAACATCAGGATATACGCCTGCAGCAACCATGGCCAGGATAGCGCCGCCATAAGCAGGTCCTTCTTCGTTCTCCGTTCTCTCAAGAACGATACCGAGAACGTTTGCAATGATCTTACGCCAGAGGGGGCTCTTAGCACCGCCGCCGCAGACCGTTGCGGATTCGATCGTAAATCCGGCCTTGCCTACTGCTTCGAATGAATCCTTCAAAGCGAATGCAACGCCTTCGAATACTGCCTGTGTCAGTTCTTCACGCTTGGTGTCCATGCTCATTCCGACGAAAGCGGATCTTGCATCGGAGTCGTTGATAGGAGATCTCTCACCCATGAGATAAGGCAGGAAGTAGATCCTGTTCTCACCGAGCTTGCTGATGTCCTTCTGCTCACCGGCATAATCGTTTGTCTTGAGGATATCTTCCATCCACCACATGTTGCAGGAAGCGGCACTCAGCATGCAGCCCATGAGATGCCACTGGCCGTCAGCATGGGAGAATGAGTGGAGAGCATTGCCTTCGCACTCTGCGAACCTGTCCGTGGAAACGAAGATCGTACCGGAAGTACCGAGAGAGATGTTGCATCTGCCGGCCTTGCCTGCGATGCCCATGCCGATAGCTGCAGCAGCGTTATCGCCTGCACCTGCAGCGACGACAACATCTTCGCTGATACCGATCTCTGCTGCGAATGAAGGCAGTACCTTGCCTGTTACTTCGTAGCTCTCGTAGATCTTGGGGAGCATGTCTTCGTTGATGCCGAGTACGTCGAGCATGTACTTGGACCATGTTCTGTTCTTAACATCGAAATAGAGCGTACCGGAAGCATCGGAAACGTCCGTGGAAAGTACGCCTGTGATCTTGTATGCGAGATAATCCTTAGGCAGCATTATCTTCTTGATCTTTGCGAAATTCTCGGGTTCGTTGTTCTTGACCCAGAGAACCTTGGATGCGGTAAAACCTGCGAAGGAGATGTTTCCTGTCTCCTCGGTGAGCTTAGCCATACCGATCTCTGTGTTGAGCCAGTCAGACTCGCCTGCTGATCTTCCGTCGTTCCAGAGGAGTGCAGGTCTGATGACCTCATCGTTCTCGTCAAGGATTACGAGACCGTGCATCTGTCCGCCGAAGCTGATGCCCTTAACAGCCGACTTATCCTGTCCTTCGAGGAGCTCGATAAGTCCTGCCTTGCTCTGCTCATACCAGTCGGAAGGATTCTGCTCCGACCAGCCATTCTTCGGGAAAAACACTTCATAAGTCTTGCTTACCGTCTTGATTACGGTACCCTTCTCATCAGCAAGAAGGAGCTTTACAGCTGATGTTCCAAGATCAATACCAATAAATAACATAGTAAAACCCGTCCTGACAAATAGATTTTCGGCGGAATAGTCCACCTTATTAATAATAACAAAAATAACTTTACAGGGTTTTAAAAATATTCGCCTTTTAAATCTTGCTAACAATATGACGAATGTTGCTCATATGATGAATATTGCGATTTTCGGTGAGGACCGTATGTTTAAGGCAGGTCAGACAGTCTTTCTTACCATCACCATGCACTCATCTGAATCAGTGAATCCCAGCTTTTCGTAAAGGGGTCTTCCGGAAGAGGTCGCATCAAGACTTATCTCGGTCGCGCCCTTCGCCCAGGCATCTTCTATAAGCATGGTCATCATCTTGTAAGCTATCCCCTGTCTGCGGTATCTATCCCTCGTATAGACGTTCATGACATGAGCCCGCTTTCCGGTCGGATGCGAAAACGTCGGCATGATCTTGATGTAGCTTGCAGATGCGCAGCCTGCTAAATCTCCATCGACAAAAGCCAGCACGGTGGTCTGGTCCCCTTCGAGAAAATATCTTCTGGATTCATCCTTTAACTCTTCCGAAAAAACATATCCCTCGTCAAGACCGTTTACGATCTTCAGCATCTCAAGACGTGTCTCCATAAGGATGTCTATGTCATCAGTCCTTGCTATCCTTATTTCAGTCATATAAGCCCTTCTTTAATTCGTATTCACCTTTGCTGATCTCAAGTTCGACGATCTTCCAGGTCTCTCCGTATATCTCGTGATATGAATCCTCTATCAGTCCGGACTTGCGGAAGCCTGCCGCCAGATAGCAGTGATATGCCGGGATATTGTTTTCGAAAACGCCGATCGTAACGGACCTGACCCTTAAGATCTCGAAAGCGTATTCAAGGCCGAGCCTGATCATCTCCTTGCCGTAGCCCCTGCCCCTGGAAGCAGGATCCAGGATCACCCAGCCGAACCTCAGGATGGTATCGTCGCCGTTTATGTACCGCATTATCATGTGTCCCTTGATCCCTTCCTCATCGAAAAGGGTCATGGGATAGAAATTGTCCTGTTCCTTGCAGTCGCCGTTGAGTTCAAGATACTTGCTGTTCATATCCTCAGCCTTGATCGGGTATTTCCCGAAAAGGTATCCGCCCCAGTTCATGAAGGTATATTCGTTATCGCACCAGGATACTATGGTCTCGGCATCACAGGGCTTATATGGTCTCAGTCTTAACATCGTCCCCTCCGGAAGCTAATGAACTCTTTATATTTTAACAGTGTTACTGTGATTCAGGGAGTATAAAAAACGGTCCCCGGGATCCCGGAGACCGCTCTTGTTAGCATTAGTCCTGCAACTCTTAGAGAGGAATGAAGAACTTGATAAGGAAGATCGCGGAAAGGACGTAGGTAAGTACGGATACTTCCTTTGCCTTGCCGGTGCAGACCTTGATCAGTGTGTAGCTGATAAGCGCGAGGCCGATGCCGTGTCCGATGGAACCGGAGATGGGCATTGCGAGCAGCATTATCGCAACAGGTGCGCTCTGCGTGATATCTTCGAAGTCTACCTTCTTGAGGTTGCTTAACATCAGGATACCGACATATACGAGAGCGGATGAAGTTGCTGCTGCAGGGATGATCGCCGCGATAGGAGCGATGAACATGCACAGCAGGAACATGACTGCGGAAACGAGAGCCGTAAGACCTGTTCTTCCGCCTGCCTCGACACCGGATGCGGACTCAACGAATGTCGTAACTGTGGAAGTACCTGTAACGGAACCTGCCAGTGTACCGACTGCGTCGGAGATCAAAGCCTCCTTCATCTTGGGCATCTTGCCCGTTGCATCGAGCATCTTGGCTCTGGATGCAGTACCTACGAGCGTTCCGATCGTATCGAACATGTCGATGATGCAGAATGTGATGATGAGAGTTACGACAGTGAACCAGCCGATCTGGGCAAAGCCTGCGAAATCGAGCTTGAAGAGAGTCGTCTCAGCCATATCCTTGAAAGGAGGCAGGAAGGATGCTGTTGCAAGACTTGCGAAAGGATTCTGTCCTAAGATCGCAAAATCTCCGATCCAGTAAACAACAGATGCGATGAGCATGCCGTAGAGAACAGAGCCTTTTACCTTGAGGTGATCGAATGCGATGATGACAAAGAGTCCTACGAAACATGTCGCAACGGAAAGGATCATCGTGCCGAAACCGGAATCATCCATAGTTTCGTAGATGGACTTGGCTGTCAGTGCTCCGAAGAAGTCGCGCATCATGTAGAAGGGACCGCCCTTGTCAGTATAGATGCTGACGTTCGAGCCGAATCCGATGTTCATGAGCATGAGACCGATAGCAGGTCCGATACCGAGCCTTACGCCGAGAGGGATCGCTTCAACGATCTTCTCACGTACATTGAGGAGTGAGAGGATCAGGAAGATGATACCTTCCAGGAAGATGATGACCAGAGCAGCCTGGAAAGATTGGAGATAAGAAAATCCCGTAATCGCAACTATGTTGGCGACAACTACTGCGAAGAATGAATTGAGGCCCATACCCGGTGCCATAACGAAAGGCTTGTTCGCAAGAAAAGCCATACAGAGCGAACCTATCGCAGAAGCGATACAGGTCGCTAAGAATACACCGTTCCAAAGGTTTGCACCTTCGGCACCGAACCCCGTTAAGAGGTTAGGGTTAAGGGCGATGATGTAAGCCATCGTCATGAACGTTGTGAGACCGGCGATAACCTCCGTCTTCACAGTTGTCCCGTTTTCTTTGAGCCGGAACAGTTTGTCAAAAAATCCCATTGAGACACCTCCTTGAATCATACAGATAACTGACAGAAATATCTGCCCACATACTCTGATTATACTTAATTACATGAAGCAGTAAATATAACATTATGTACGATATAGAGGTCCTAAAATCAGTACTTTTCAATAATGGAAATCTGATATGTCAGCTGTTTTCCCCTTCATTCGAAAACCACTGATACATGCCGGGACCGACATCTTCGTTGGGGCGCACATTGAAACCGAACTTCTTATAGAAATCCTCTTTGCCCTTGGCAGCGGAAAGGCTGACCATGAACTTATATCCGGGCTTAAGCTCAGAACGGATAAATGCCATGACATGTTCCATCAGCTCGCGTCCCAAACCCTGTCCCTGGTACTCGGGAATGACGATGATGTCAGCGATGTAGATAACATAACCGTGATCCCAGATGACTCTTCCGACTGCAACAGGTCTTCCCTCATCACGGAAGCACCAGACATATGAATTATCAAGTCCCGCCTGTGCCTGTTCGAGAGGAAACTCTCCCCATTCGACAGCCCTTCTCATGCTCATGTATTCAGCAGGAGTGATCGTATTTGTTATCTCATATCTGTTGTTCATATCTTTCCTCTTTCATTTATCCATAAGATACTCTGTTATCTTCTTCAAAGTCTCTTGGTTCTCATCTTTATAAGGCACGAATATTATCCCTGTATGTCCGTCAGCGCCGCCGTCAAACAGCTGATGTTCCACGCCGTGTTTTTCGAGGATCTCTTCGAACTTATATGTCATCTTCCGAAGGACGTCTTTCCTGTTTGTTATGAGCGCAGTCTTAGGCAGTCTTGATATCTGTCCGTTTTCTTCGAAAACAAGATAAGCATACCTTTTGTCGTTCTTATAACCCTTGGGGAATATCATCTTTCTCATGCCACGATAAGCAATGCTTTTCTTGTAGTAATGCATGAGTCCGCAGTCGGTTATAAGACCCTTATATACATAGTTCCTGTCTTCGATCCCGAAGTCTTCCCTCATCTTCCGGTCAATGCTTAACAGGCACTCGCATAAAGCGAGCACTCCGCCCGATGAATGACCTGCGATATAGAGCTGCTCCCTGTCCGCTTCATACTGATCAGCATTTTCCAGAACAAATCTTACTGCCTTGCTGATGTCTTCGATCTGATCGAAGACAGTGACATCAGGATAAGCAAGTCTGAAATTTATCTCGAATACAGCGAATCCCTGCAGTGCCATGTAGCTGCCGAAGAGCCTGTTCATGGCCTTGTCTTCGGATATGAAACCGCCGCCATGGATATCTATGAGCACCGGCTTCTTTTCGCCGTCTTTTCTGACATAGATATCGAGCATGTGACCGGGATCTTCATCCGGCAGATAACTGACATCCTTGATCTCCGTTATCTCTTCCGGCAGATATTTCAGATCCAGTCTTGCAAGATCCGTCTTAAGGGCTTTATCGCCGGCATATTTCATCAGTCTGTTGATCATTGTTTACAAAGGATCTTCCATTCTCCGAAAGTATATTCCATTCCTGCTCCTGCATGGTTTTCGAAAGGCACGCCTTCCGCTTTTCCGGTCAGCAGAGTCTCAACTCCCCTGATCATGTTGTCGACATATTCCAAAGAAAGCGGCACATCGCTGAAGTGACCGTTATAGATCCTTTCGATGCCTGCTGCGGCAAGGATGTCACGCGCATGCTTTAACGATGCGAGGTACTCTTCCGGCTTTAAGGATTCCTCAAGGAAGAGCCAGAGATTTTCGATCATCGAATCGCCTGCATAACAGATCTTGTCAGCCTTGTCCAAGAGCAGGATGCTGCCCGGCGTGTGGCCGGGGATCTCCACGATCTCAAGTGTCCTGCCGCCAAGGTCTATCAGATCACCCTCTTTGATGTCTTTCGTCTTTGGGAAGCTGACAGTTGCAGGATCAAATCCCTGCATGAACTCACCGTACTGTTCCTGAACACCGGGATCATTGATCATGCCTATATATTCCGATACGACTTCATCGTAAAGATCCTTGTCTTTGAGATTCAGATAGACCTCCTCTTCACCCTTGCCGCAGAACCAGTGATTTCCAAGTACGTGATCGATATGTCCGTGCGTGTTGACTACCGTGACCGGCAGTTCGGTAAACTGTCTTGTAAACGCCTTAAGATCCGTAAGACCGAACGCGGTGTCGATAAGGCATGCTTTTGTGCTTCCCATGACAAGATACATGGAAGCCTCGCGTCTTTCGCAGATCTTAAAGGCTCCCGGAGCTATCTCTTCCACATAGTAGATACCGTATTGCTGTTCGCTCATAGAAGTTCCCCTCCGGTGTGTTTATATTAATCGGCCCGGACATATATCCGGGCCAGACAGTGTTGAGCTGTTTAATGCAATTCAGATCATCTGCGGGAACTTGCTGCCGCGCCCAGGATGATCGCTCCGATCACGAAAATGAAATAGAGTATATAGACCGCCCAGAAGATCGTATAACCGATGCCTGCGTATTTACCAGCACGGCTTAAGGCTGAAGAGACCTTGAGCTTTACCGTGTGCGGGCCGCCCTGGCTGAGATATTCCAGGAGCTGGGCTCTGTTGTTGCTTCCAAGGACTATCGCAACGATGCTTCCGATAGGCATTGCCGAGATAGCGCATGCAACGATCGCTTTGGTAAGAAAACTCTTTGCCTTCTCCTCGTAACCGGGATCGATCTGAGGCTGAAGATTTACATAATTGTTTTCCATATTGGTTTTCCCCTTTCCAAATATTTTATTCAATGCGATTATACAACATTTTTATCATATTTGTAGAGGAAGGTTACCATCTGAGCGTCAGAGGAGCCCAAGATTGGTATAATGTATCTGTTAAAGTTACAGGAGCTCTTAAATATGCTTAACAAAAAACACATCCTGATATATATCCTTATCGCAGGCTTCATCCTCACTCTGCCTGCCTGCTCGGACGGGGCTGACTCCCAAGTCGCCACATCTGCAAGTTCGACAAGATCGTCGAACTTCAAAGCGCCTGATCTGCCGGAAAACATGGAACACGAGCCTCCGCAGGGGATGGGCTTCGACATTTCAAATTCGGATGTTTTCGAAAAGGGTTATTACGCGGTTCAATACGATTCATTTTCGGGCGCATACTTTTTCTGGTCATCGACAAACAAGTCCGGAGCAGACATAGAGTGGAGCGTATATCTTTCCGATAATGAACTCTCAGATGACGAGATCAAAGCCCTGTCCAAAACAAAACCGCTTGCGGTCAACGAAGGCTCGGATGCGATACGCGAGGGCCAGTGGATATACGTTCTTTGCAGCATAAATAAAGAGACGGCTTCCGCACCCGTTGATTCGACATTCCATCTGTCTAGCCTCAGAGACTACGCCTGACGGCTGCTTTTCGAAAATACTGATATACTATATACGCACTCTAAAGATACGGGGGATAACATTATGCCTATGATGGAAAGACCGCAGGTTGCTGATTGCAAGGGCGGCAAGTGCTGGGAAAACGGATTCGCTTCTTTTACCATGAAGGTCTTTGTCCCTGATAACGACCTGGACGGACAGACAAATAACTACGGATTCAGGGCGCCTCTCCTTCTCGTTTTCGAGGAAGAAAAGCAGGACATGGAAAGCGCAGTCAATTTCGCCCATAACACAGGACTTGCAGAACTTGCAGCTAGATACGACTCAAGTGTACTGTTCATATATCCCACAGCAGAAGGCGGCTGGTCTTCATGCGACAGCAGTCTTTATGCTGATGTCATTGCCGAGATCAAGATGATCCAGGTCTATAAGGACGGCATCGTCGAGAACTTCAATTTCTTCACGCAGACATTCGAAGGCTTCTTTGCAAGAGGCGCGATCTTCCGTGCTGACATCTACAGCTTCGGAAAGTCCGCTGACTTCGTTGCAAAGAATCTCCTTAAGAAGATCGACGGCGAATACCTCTGGGGCCCCGGCGAGATCACGCCCGCCATGTGTTCCATGGAGAACTTAAGCGTAATGCCCGACCCGGAGCGTAAAGACATCGCGATCCTTTCTGTCGGCAACAGCGATGAGATCAACAAGGCATTCTCTGACTGCGAGCATCTCCTCATAAAGGACAAAGCTGAATATATAAGCGATTACGATTCCTTCGTTAAGAAGTTCAAGATGTGGTGCGGCAAGATCGAGTTCGAGCCCGACTTTGATGAACTCAACATGACCGAAGACACAGGGTTCGTCGAAGTCACGACAACGGACGACAACGAGTTCCTGCCCGAAAAGACCCCGACCCACAAAGTCGGCTACTTCGCATACTACAACAAAGGATTAATGGATAAGGGCCCCGTACCTCTCGTTATCGGTTTCCACGGCGGCGGGGATTCATCCATGTACCTCACATATGTTGCAGGCTGGTGGGATATCGCAAGGAAGTATGACTTTCTCTTCGTATCCATCGAAAACCATCAGTTCGTAACGGCAAGAGAAGCAAAGCAGGTTATAGAGACCTTGCAGACCCGCTATCCCATCGACCCGTCACGCATCTATGCGACGGGCTTTTCTATGGGCAGCGGCAAGACCTGGGATCTTTATCAGGAGTGTCCTGAGATCCTGGCAGGCATTATGCCGGCCAGCGCCCTCTTCCCTGTCTATACGACCTTCTTCGGCAAGCCCGTTACCGACAGGCTCAACAAGACCGTCTCCGTTCCCGTATTCTATTCAGGCGGAGAGAAGTCTCACCTGCCTGAGCTCCCCTTCCACGCCGACTCCTCTCTCGAGCGCGTCAAGTATGTGGCAGGAGTTAATAAGCTCAAGAAGTCTTTCGATGATGTGTCTTTCGAGGACAAGGATGATTGGGAAGATCCGATCTGGGGCATCCCCGGTGATAAGATCGAGAAGTTCTACGACGAGACGCGAGATGCAACCCTGACTGTTCATTACTTCGATAGTTCCGACGGCGTTTGCAGGACGGCTTTCGCGAGCGTAAGCAACCAGGTCCACGAGTGCAGACAGCACAGCGTCGAGTGTGCATGGAATTTCATCTCCAAGTTCAGGCGCGATATCTGAAAATGAAAAGATTTCTGACAGCACTACTGTCCTTTATCTTCCTTTTATCTGCTGTCTCATGCAGCATCAAGGGAGAACCTTCGCAAGCAACGGAGACAACAACCACGGCCAGCCTTGCAACATCCGCTGTAAGCCGGCAGACGTCTGCAACGACATCAGCTGCAACATCTGAAACCAAGCCGGCTCCTCCGGATCTGACAGGAAGATACGTGAAGAAATCTATAGACTCGGAAGGGTTTGGAACTGATCATTTCTGCATGGAATTGATCAGCAAAGACGGCAGGCTCGGCGTCCTGCTCAAAAACGACTATCGCAGTGGATACTTTTTTGACTTCTTTACTACTGAACTTGAGGATAAGGACGGAACCGTTACTGCTCAATACGATGGGGAGTCTGTTCATTTCGAACTGACATCTGACGGAAAGACTTGTGATGTCGTCTATCAGGGGGGAGATATGGACAGCTATCTCAGCGGCCGCTACGAACGCCAGGATCTGATAACAGAAGAATACCATGAGGACGCTTTCCCTGAAGCGGTCAACGATCCTAACACACCAAACGGCGCAGTGGATGCCGTGCTGGCAAAGACCACACGTCAACAGTTGGGACTTCCTGATGATGCGGTCCTGACAGAAGATGCCCTGTCAAAAGTAGAAGAACTGCAAGTAGACGAAGAAAAGCCTGTCACATTGAGCGGTATCGAGTATTATTCAGGGCTTAAAAGATTATTTATCGGCATGTCGTATATCAAGGATATCTCTCCGCTTTCAAAGATCAGTTCTTTAGAGGAGGTCAGCATCAGCTGGTCTTTCGTGGATACGATACCGGATCTTTCGAACTGCGGAAAACTTACGAGCCTTTCATTGACATCCTGCTTAATAAGAGATATCAGCCCTATAACAAAGATCAGATCATTGGAGTTCCTTAATCTTTCCAGCAATTGTATAACGAGCATCGAACCAATCAAAGATGTTGAGAATATCTCAGAGCTTAATCTCTACGGCAATCCGATAACCGATTGGGATTCTATTAAAGACCGGCAAAGTCTTACCGGGGTACTCACTCAGGACTACGACACCACCCTCTTAGTACTCGAAAAAGCCCGTCAGATCTTAAAAGAAACGATAACGGATGATATGAGCGAGCTGGAAAAAGAGATCGCAATATACAGAAAACTTCAAGAGCATGCCCATTCTGAAGTGTTCCAGCGTCCGATGAAGCCTGACGGCTACTATATCCTGATGGAAGGCAGAGGTGTCTGCGGTGATTGGGCAGATGCAACAGCTCTGCTGATGAACCTCGCAGGGCTTGAATGCTATAAGTTGATTTCCAGTGTACATGCGTGGAATATCATCAGGATCGACGGTGAGTATTACGAGATCGACTGTTCCTGGGATGATGAAGTTGAACCGATAAACTGGCAGTACTTTAACCTCAGCCGGGCACGCATGGATACTGCACCGGATCATCAGGTCAGCGATACGTTTTACGGGAGATCTTATCTTCCTGTTGCAACTCACTCGATGATGCAGGTCGAATATCTCATACTCATAGATCAGCTCCACGCTGACTCATAACCCGAGCGCAAAATCCGAAAGAGAGAAAAAATGAAAAGATTCCTGACAGCAATACTATCCTTTATCTTCCTTTTATCTGCTGCATCATGCAGCATCAAGGGAGAACCTTCGCAAGCAACGGAGACAACAACAGATACTGCCCTTGCAACATCCTCTGCAAGCCTGCAGACGTCTGCACCGACATCAGCTGCAACATCTGAAACCAAGCCCGATCTTCCGGATGTGACAGGAAGATACCTGAAGAAAAATACGGTCCCGGAAATGAGCGATGCTGATGCTTTCTGTCTGGAAATGATCAGCAAAGACGGCAAGCTCGGAGTTTTGTTCAAATTTGTATTTGATGATTTTGAGTCCTGTTTTAACTGTTTTTCTGTTGAACCCAAGGCTGACGCAAACACCGTTTCTGCTGTATATAATGACGGCACAGTTCATATCAAACTGACATCTGACGGAAAGACAGCAGATGTCGTCTATCAAGGTAACGGAGAAGATGGTCCGTTCAGAGGCTGCTACGAGCGTCAAGATCCCGAAAACGAGAAATACATTCCGGACTTTATCGCGGAACCTATATGCGACACTAATACTCCAAATGGTGCGATGGACCGCGTGCTTGCCTGCGCAGCCCGCGAAAAACTGGGACTTCCTCCCGGTGCAGTGCTGACTGAAGAATCTTTGTCTGAGATATCAGAACTGTTTATCTGTGTAGATGATCCCTTCTCGTTAAATGGTATAGAGTATTTTACCGGTCTTCAGAATTTTGCTGTTAAAATAGCTTGCCTCAAAGATATCTCGCCCCTCGCAAAAGTCAGTTCTTTAAAGGAGATACGTATCATCGGTTCATATATAGATTCCATACCGGATCTGTCGAACTGTAAGGATCTGTCCACTCTTATTGTGACAAACAGCGCCATAAGAGATATCACACCTGTCACGAAGATCAGATCATTAACATGCCTTGACCTTTCCGACAACTTGATCACAAGCATCGCTCCTATCAAAGATATGGACAGCATCAAAGAACTGAATCTCTCTTTCAATCCGGTAAGCGATTGGGAGACTATTTCCGGCAATGAAAAACTTATAGCGGCTCTCCCTCAGAATTTTGATTACGATGCAGCACTTTCAGTGATCGATAAAGCAGACGGGATATTGAAAGAGATCCTGAAAGAAGACATGAGCGAACTGGAAAAGGAGATCGCCATATATAAGAAGATCCAGGATATCACTGTTTATGATGAAAAAGTACATCAGATGCCGGAAAAACCTGCCGGTTATTATCTTCTGATGGAAGGCTTCGGTGTCTGTGAAGATTATGCAGATGCGATGGCGATCCTTATGAACAGGGCAGGAATGGAATGCTTCGTGATCGACTCCAATGTCGACCCCGACACCGGTATGCCTCATGCGTGGAACATCGTCAAGATCGATGGTGAATATTACGAAGCCGACTGCACGTGGGATGATGGACAGGATCCCGTTGACTGGCAATATTTTAATATCAGCCGTGCTCGCATGGATACTGTCGTGAATCATCACTTAGACAGGTGTACTTATCCTGTTGCGACTCACTCGATGATGCAGGTCGAATATCTCATGCTCTTGGGTCAGCTGTAACGGATCTTGAGTTTACGAATGCCTGCCCGAAGGATCTCCTGCATGTATCGATCAGCAATGTGTACATCGTTTTTCGAAAATCGGGATTTCGATGTACAACTGCTACTCTAACTTGGCCGTCTCTTTCCTGTCGACAACTGATTTGCCGACCCATTTCTTCTTGTACCAGTAGTACATGACGATCAGACCGCGGATGCATTCGTCTGTCGCAGTTCCGGCAAAGATGCCGGCGACACCGACTCCCATCAGCACGCCGACAACATAGCCCGTGGTAAGACCCAATCCCCAGTTACAGAGGATCCCTGCTATGAGCGGGAAGATATATGCGCCTGCGGCTTTGAGACTGCTTACGAATGTCATGTTAAGGCAGCGCCCGGTCTCGACGAAGATATCAACGATCATGATCATCTGTCCCAACATGATGATATTCTGGTTAGCGGTAAAGATCTGAAGCGTGTATCTGCAGAGAACGGCATTGATCGAAGCCAGCGCGATCGTAATGGGCAGGGATATCCTCAAGGTCTTGAAGACTCTCTTATATGCTTCTTCCGATTTTCCGGCACCGACAAGATGCCCTGTAATTATCTGCGTCGACATGGCTGAAGCATTCGAGAATATCATGGCAAAAGCGATAAGCATATTACAGTATGCCCTTGCATTAACGGAATCGTTGCCCATACCGTTTATGAAGGAAAGAAGTGTCGTCTGATAAAGGTTATAGGTAAGATGTTCTCCCGCAGTGGGAAGACCGATCTTCACCATCTTGGCAAGCAGCTTACCCGGGAAGGGCCTAAGATAACGGAGGGAGAGCTTTCCTATCTTGGCAGCATAGAAGAAGACAAATACTGCAATGACCGCCAGGAATCTCGCGGCAACAGTCGATATCGCTACTCCGGCAACACCCATGTTAAGGGACTTTAGCGGTCCGTAGAGGAAAAGATAATTGCCGCCTATGTTGATCACATTGATCGCCAACGTGACCCACATGCCGATCTTCGGGTATCCGTTACACCTTAAGATCTGGAGCATTACATTGAACACCGCCATTATGAAACCGCCGCCTCCGACGATGTAGATATAGATCATCGAATAAGGACGCATCTCAGGGGATACCTGAAGGAAATCCATTATCAGGGGATTTGCGGCACAAAAGGCTCCGCTGAATACTATGCCGACGACCAGGTTTACCGCGACCGCGAGCGTATAGATCATGTTCATCTTGTCAAAACGCTTAGCTCCCAGATACTGGGCAACGACAACGCTCGTAGCCATCGCGATGACATTGAAGAGGATATTCATCATGAACATGATGGTATTTGCATTTCCGACAGCTCCGACAGCATACTCGTCATAGTGGCTCAGCATGAGAGTATCCACATTGTTGAGCATGGTGTTCAGGAAAAGCTCAAGAAACATAGGCCCCGCCAGTATCAACAGCGGAGTCTTCTCATCTATGACGATAGCCTTCTTCTTGTTCATTGAACTTTCCTTCATGTTCTTTACCGGATCCTGCCCTTAATAACGATAAAGGATTATACATCAAGGAGATAACAGAAATATATCAATTTCAGACAGTTTTATATCAATATATGCGCTGCCGGAATGTCAGTCAGAATAATATGAACAGCAGATCATTGCCCGCAATAAAGACGAACGATGAACGGATCAGCGGCATCCCCGTCAATCAGATGCCTTGTCAAACGTTGAGATGCAGTTGGTCATGTAAACGATATCGCCTTCATTAAGCTCAACTATGGCAGGAAAATATTCGTATTCATACATGCTGTCGGAATGTCCTTCCGGGTATTCCGCATCCATCCTGTATTTGGTGCTGCCGTCTTTGTCGGTTATGTGGATCACGCCCCATCTTCCCGGCATGTCGACAAAATACACACCGGGATCTATCGGGCATTTGCTGCTCCCGATCTCGAAGATCTCATAGTGCTCGATCGTATCACCCGGGATAAAGGTGATATCGTGCTCGCTCTTATCAGGACCGGTCTCTGTCTGAGTATAGTTCGGAAGATCATTGTTCTTTTAGATGAATTACACTGCCGGGTTATGAAACTACAACTTAAAAACGACCGGAATTTACCGGATGTCCATAAGGGGATCCTTCAGATCACTGTTTCTTTCCCGTAAGGATCATGGACAGCGGATAGCCCATGTGATCAGCATCTTCCAAGCCGCCTGTGATATCGTAATCAAATTCCTGCAATCCGGTAATGACCATCCCGTTATCGCACATGCCTGTTATGATCTCAGACATGGGATGGGAATAATCCGTGAATGTCCTCGAATGGTAGCTCTTTTGGGTCATGTAATACATTCCCCAGTTGCCTTTCCACTCATGTTCGAAATATGAATAATGACATTCCAGACGGTGTTCCAGATCGAAAAGCTCCTCACCCTGCGATGCGAGCATGTTCGTACAGGGATGCTGTTCGTTCATCACGATAAGAGCTCCCGGCTTCATGCATTTGGAAACTATGGCGAAGAACTTTTCGAGATCATCAAACCAGCAGAGCGCTCCGATGGTGATGATGACCACGTCAAATGCTTCTTTATAGCTGTCATCTATATCGTAGATGTTTGCCGCCACGAACTCGCAGGGCAGACCCAGTTCTTTTGCTTTCTCATTGGCAAATGCCACCTGATTCTCGGCAATGTCAAAACCCACGCCTTTTAAAGCTTTTCCGCATTTAACAAGAGAGAGCAGTTCGCGTCCGTTGTTGCAGCAGAAATGACCGATCACTTTCCCTTCCGTATCAAGTTCTTTAAGGACTCTTTTGGTTTCTTCATTGAAAAAAGGATACTCCTCGGTCCGGATGCGTTCGGTTATGTCCGCGCCCCAGGATTCATCTCTTTTATCAAATGCTTCTTCCCATGCCGCCTTATTTTCTTTAATGTAATCTTCCATGTTGTCTACCTCGAAAAATATATCTTAAAACTCCTTCTTCCGCCGGAATATTATAGCATACAAACTTTCCCGGACTGCTCTATCTCCTTTGCGATCTTGCTCCTCTTAAGTTTCCTCTGCAGGGTATACCTGATCACGACCGCCGGATTGTAACTGTAAGACAGTCTCCATTCAAAGTAATTGATCCACTCGACAAGAGCAAAAAGCAGGAGGAAAACAGCAAGTACCGTCGCAAGTTCTCCGGATCACAGATTTGTCAGGGTTTTCTTAAGTTTGTTTTTCATCTTTTGTCTATCCCTTCCCCCCTTTGGATGATGAAATTATAACATGCTCATTAACAACCACCTTGTTTTTTGCTAACATTGCAGTATATGGATCAGCTTGGCTTAACGGAATCTGTTGTAGGAGAGTTCCCATGAAATACGGCGAATCTGCATTTGATATCTTGTATCTGCTCTTTGTCATCATCAGCGGTCTTTATATCCTTGTCAGATCTAAGGATAAGACCGGGAAACTCATGGGAACTGCGGCTCTTGTCCTCGGGCTCGGAGACTCCTTTCACCTGATCCCCAGAGTCCTGAATTACTTTATTGATTCAGATCTTACATCTGCCTTGGGGATCGGTAAGTTCATCACTTCGATAACGATGACGGCCTTCTATGTGATCCTCTTCTACATTTGGAAAAGAAACTTCAACAAGGTATCTTCCATGCAGCTGGAACTCCTGATCTTAGGCTCCGCGCTTATAAGAGTGGTCCTTTGCCTTTTCCCTCAGAACGGCTGGATCCAAAACAGCAATGACATCAGCTGGGGGATCATAAGAAATGTCCCGTTCGTGGTACTGGGCGCTGCCGTTTGCATGCTCTTTTTCAAAACAAGGAAAGAAGACAAGGTATTCAGATCCTTGTGGATCCTCATACTCTTGTCTTTTGCCTTCTACATGCCGGTTGCCGTGGCTGCCGGTATAGTTCCTTTGCTGGGAATGCTCATGATCCCGAAGACCATTTGCTATATCCTGATGGTCGTTGCCTTCTTAAGAAAGCATAAGGAGATTAATGCCGGATAAACCTTCCGTCACTCCAGTATCGCTTTTTTCCTGCCGTCGTAGAACGATGAAGCTATGGTTACTATCACACCTGCGAAGAATACCCAGGCGACCGGATCCGGTACAGGCAAGCTGATGATCACGCATAGTGCCATGATACCGATGGAGACCAGCATTGTGAGCAGGCCTAAGTTTGTAATCTTGTTGAACATTCTCATTTCTATCCCTCCAAAGATCTTATCTTTATTCTTTCATTACTTGAGTTCACGTCGGCAAAACCTTGCATAGGACAAAGCGGCAACTGCAGCCAAAGCCACTGCGGAAGATGAAAGAGCCGTCACGATATTGCTGTTGCTCATATCAGCAAGAACGAACATCGTCTGTCCCACAGGGAAGAGCCTTACGAATTTTTCTGCCCAGTCAAAGCTCAAAAGGACCTGAGCCGCCAGATTCATCGTCAAAAGCAATCCGAGATTAAGACCTATCGCACCGCCCAAGTGCTTGATGAACATGGATGCGAGGAAACAGGTTGCTGCATAAGCGATCTCAACGACGATATATACTGCAGCTCTTCCAATGATAGCTCTTGCGATGCTGCCTTCGATATCATTAACGCTTGTCATGCCGAAAGAGATCACACTGCAGACTGCGATGGATACGAGACCATAAATGGCGACCGCGCTTATAAAAGACGTGAACTTTGCCATAAGTATGCTGAACCTGCTGTTCCCGGCCATGACCGCAGACTGGATCTTTCTTCCTTCGAATGCGCCTGTCACGTGGATCCCGGCGAAAACGCCAATCAGGAAGATCAGGAATGCATTGAAGTTGTTAAGACCTTCAATATAAGCCGTGTATCCGCTCATGCCGATGGAAAAGTGTATCGTCAGCATAAGCATTAATGCCGGAAGAGCGACAAGCGATGCGCCTATGATCCAGAAAGACTTTGAAGATAAAGTCTGCTTCATTTCCCATTTAAATAAACTGCCCATCATGCACTCCTCCCGAGAAGTTCTATATAGTATTCTTCCAATGTTCTTTCATGCTTTGAAAGATGTGTTATTAGTATCTTGTGATCGTACATCAGCTGCGACAGCTCTTTTGTATCAACGCTGTCAAAGATCTTTATCGTATCTTCATCCTTATCCAATGAACTGATCCCGTTTCCGAGAAGGATCTTCAGAGCCTCATCGTTGCTTTCTGTTGCCATAACGATATGAGTAGTGCACAGATCATCGAGTTCATCCTTGGAAAGAGTCGAGATGATCCTTCCGTGGGATATGATGATGTAATCCGTTGCAAGCTGATAAAGTTCAGCCAGGATATGCGAGGATATGACTATGGTGATCCCGTCATCCCTGCAAAGAGATATAAGGAGTTCCCTTACTCCGACCATTCCCATAGGATCGAGCCCGTTCACCGGTTCATCAAGTATCAGCAGTTCAGGGTTGTTGATCAGCGCCAATGCGATCCCGAGTCTCTGCTTCATTCCGAGAGAGAAGTCAGCGACTTTCTTGTTCTTTACATCTCCTAAACCTACGCGGTTTAACTGCATGTCTGCCCTGGCGGAGTCTTTGTTCCCGTAAAGGAGCTGCTGTAACATGAGATTGTCTCTTGCAGTCTTGTTGAGATCCAGGATAGGGTGTTCCACAAGACAGCCCAGTTTCTTACGTGCTTCGATAAGTCCCTTCCTGTCTGATCTTCCGAACAGTTCGACAGTTCCATGATCTATGGGACTTAAGCCGGTAACCGCTCTTATCGCAGTGGTCTTGCCGGCACCGTTCTCACCTATGAAGCCGTAGATCTTACCTCTTTCGATCTCGAACGACACATTGTCCAGCACACGTTTTGCGCCATACGACTTTGTGAGGCCCTTGATCCTCATAATGCTATCACTCATTCCAAAATGTCCTCCCTAAGTGTTATGGGTACATGATAGTTTTCTATCCTTAACCGCAAAATAGGAAAACATTAACCTAACATTAACTAAACATTAAAGTTAGCTGTCAGAACTGCTTGATTGATTATTTGCCTTTTGTCTTTTATAATCGGGGCATAAACATTTAAGGGGGAGATTATTATGAAGAAAAAAATCGTTTCTGCAGTCCTTCTGTCTACGATGCTCCTGAGCGCATGCGCTTCCAAGGATACTGACAAGAAGGGCAGTGAGCCTGCAAAAGAAACCACCGAAGCTACGACAACCACCGAAGCTACGACAACCACCAAGACTAAAACAAAGGAAACTACCGAAGCAACTGAGGCTACAACCACTGAGACAAGCGTTAAATCAGATGATCCCTTAGCCCTTTGGATCGATGCTAACTTAAACTTCGGTCACGACGCAGGTGACGGCTATATCATTAATGGCAAAAACACATCCATGGCGGAATACTATGCGGCCCTCGAGAACGATCCCACCATGAAGAGCATCGACGCTTACAATAATCTGTCTCCATACAGTTCTCCACTCAGATACGATGAAGTCTTCGAAAGCGCACTTACCGATTGCGACTACATCACAACGACTCAGATCGAGTTTGAAAGTCCCGGCATAGTAGAAGGCGCAGTTCCTGAAGAAGGCGTAAGGATCGATGAAGATAATTGTATGACATACTACACGATCGATGTTCCTCAGTTTACATTGAGCGGGGCTGATGTCAAAAAAGCCAACAAAGCAATAATAGATTTTGCTAATAGTGCAGATTGGTGGTACGGACCCCCGAATGTTCGTTATCAGCACTTCGAGCGCGACGACGGCACGAAGACAGTTATCTTCTTCTTTGGCGACGGCTATGACGACAGTGAGTTCAAGGTGTTTAATTTCGATAAGGATAACAAACTTATGAGCGCTAATGCCGTTATAAAGAGTGCCGGAATGGATCCTGCGACTTTCAAGAAAAAGGCCAAGAAATCCGTTGCTGAGTCTCTCTTTTATGCAAATGACTTGTCGATCTATTTACATAGCCAAAGCATTGACTGCGATTACGTCTCTGCGATCAACGATCCTTCCGATATCTTTGTTAACAAAAACGGCAATCTCGTTGTATTTGTCCATTCCTCGATGAGAGATATTGATGGCGAATACCATATTCCGGTTATTTTCGATAAAGACCTTGAGCTTTCTACGGAAGTCCTTGAAGAAGAATTCAACATTCATACTGTGGACTGGATCATTGAAAAAATGCGTACCTTCGAATTTGGCGGCGGCGAACCTATCATAAGCAATACAACGATTGCCGATATCGATACGACAACAGCGGGGGCTACTGAATTTTTCGGTCTCATGAATTTCACCTGCTGGAATAAAGAGGGCACCACCAAGGATAAGTGGTACTACGAAGGAATCCTCGGCGCAGCCGTAACTGAGGATACCACATATAAGTACGAGATCTACTTTAACGGCAAACTGATAAAAACCGATTTCGTAAAAATGAAAGCCGATCCGTTCTTCCGCGTGATCAAGATCTCATATAAGTACGATATCAAGCCGGGCACTTACTGCTTCGTTCTCTACGACGGCAACGGCTCCGACAAGATCCTCGGAGTAGGCTGGAATTCATACGAATAATCTTATACAACATAAACAAACTAAAAACGAGAGTCATGACCGACTCTCGTTTTTTTTGTCCACAATTTCTGAATCATTATCGTATTTTTCAACTATTGGTATAAGAGTACCCCCGTAAGCGGAATCAAAAGATTTGAACGAATGCGCTCACCGAAACTCGTCGGTTATATTGCAACTAGATCAACTCAGAAAGAGAATGAATCTTTCTGTATGGCGTATCTACATCGGATGTCGGATTTGCAGCAATCAGTATAGGTGTAATACCGATTTCAGCCGCCCCATCCAAATTACAAGGGCTGTCATCAACAAAAACAGTTTCTTTTGCATCGTGTCCACATTTCTGAAGTGCATCCAGATACATCCGCCTGTCGGGTTTAAACACCCCCAAAGAGAAGCTATATGTGGCAAAGGAAAAGAATTGGAAAACATCCAAAGCACGCAGCTGGTTCTCAATACTCGGCCATGTGTCTGAAATGATCCCGAGACGATGTGTTTTGCTGAGCGTTTGAATAACCTCTTTCGCATCCGGATAAATGATGTAGTTATCCATATTGTATGTCCGGTCTCTGGCAATTGAAGTAATCTCATTTTCAGTCAGTTCCAGTTGCAGGCTTTCAGATACAATGCGATAGTACTGATAAAACTGTTCTGCCTCCTCCTCCAGCGTATGGATCAAATGATCCTTATCCAGAAAACCCGCTCCTGCTTCTCTAGCTTTTCTGATCTGCGTCTCTGACCTTTGCTTCAGACGTTCTCCGGCTAGTTCATAAAACCGGTTCGTAAACATCCAGTCTCCGGAAGCCGGATAATCTATCGTATATCCGACGTCAAAAAATATTGCTTTTTTATCTGAGAGAAGATCGTGCATAATTCATTATCGCTCCGTTTGTTCAGTCACGAATCTACATTTTTGAACTAATATTCAATACTTATGATACACCTTCATATATACAAAGTTTATCTTATGAAAAAGAAAAAAGAATTATCAGAAAGTGTATGTTCTGCGTGGAACAACGAATGGAATCTTGTCTTTACTAACGATCAGTTGCTAACATAGAAAAACACATCAAGAACGTATCATAAATTCCATCTCAAATCATCGTAATTGTGGTCAAAATGTTGGTCAAAACGATGTTTTTAAGAAAGAGAAAATCCCGAAAGCCTTGTATATCAGGCGTTTCGGGATCTGAGATCTGGCGGAGCCGGTGGGATTCGAATTTAATAGTTTTCGTCCTATCTGCTCCAAAACATCGATTTTAGGCACTTTTAGTCGCAAAAAGTTGAGGTTTTTTGTCAGTCAGTCCATTTAATCTCATGTTGTTCCGTTCCCGTTAGGGTACGGGTTAGGGTACGAACAAGGAGTTTATTACTTCCCCAGTAGTGGTTCCTGTATCCGATAAATTTAGCACTCATAATCAAGTTGTTTTGATTATGTCTTTTGCTACAACTCTTATCAAAAGCCGCATACTCTCTTCTTTTTCCCCATAATCAAAATCGCTTCCTTCAAACACTATGGGGTTTAATTTTCAAATCCAAATATTATGCTGTTTTAACCCTATATTTTTGCTTTAATGGGCTCATAGTCCAATCATTAAATTTAACTAGGCCATCATTTTGCAATCTTCCTAAAACAATTCCTGGATCCCTATTGATTGAGTCTGCAAATCTTCGAATATCAGCTATTTCAAATCTATGTTTTTCCACGAAATCGTTATACTTTTCTCTCGGAATCAAACTATCCGCAGCATATAAATCAGCATCATGTTCCTGTTCTCCAGATTCTTTTTCGAATGATATTCCATAATCACCATAAATAATATGTCCTATCTCATGAAACAATGTAAACCAAAAAGTATCGGAATATAGTCTTCTGTCATTAACCATTAACATAATATTGTCACCTATTTTTTTAGTGGCACCATTAATCTTTGATCCAGAAAGATTAGGTAATATTACAAAAATAACACCTGCATCTTGAAATGCTTTTCGAATCAACGGATAGAACTCTTTATGATTCTTAGTCAATGTCAGTGCATATTTAACGGCATCTTCAAAATTTCTTTTATTATATTTTGGGGCTTCAACTAACAATGCCTTATTGGTCGCAATTTGAACCATTATATTCGCTTTAACTGTGCTAGTTTCTTCTAGCTCTAATGTCGAACTTCTAAAATTCACAGCCATATCTCTCTTTGTAAATACTGTCAAAGTAGCAACATTCAAAAACTCACGTACAGCTTTAATTTGCTCATCAATCTTTCTAGGCAAATCAGGAAGGCCATAATTGTCTCTAAAGTACTTGTAATCAAATAAATCGAATACTTTTCTTTCCTCTTTCAGTTCATCCTCAGATTTAAATTCAGCAATTAGCGCATCATAAGCATTCTGAAGATTCAACCAATAATTAACACTAGTTCCTAACATTCTAGAAAGCTTAACTGCAATATCGATAGACAAGCTCTGCTCTCCTCGAATCAACAAACTCAAGTTCTTAGGAGTAGTATCTAATCTTTTCGCAAAGTCTTCCTGCGTCAACCCACTTTCTTCCACAAGTTCTTTAATATAATAACCTGGGTGAAACGCAACCTCATCATTATATTCAATGTAATTACTCATAATGTTTGCTAACCTCCACTATTTCAACAATCCGCACAATTGGAGCTATCTCATCAATATTGCAAGGGACAAATGGCTCCTTATTCTCATCCAGTGGCTCCAGTATTATGCGCCACTTTTCCTTCCTCGATTTCACATCAATAGCAAAATAACCATCCAGATTTCTTCTTTTTTTATTCTCAAGGTTATGAAAGCGAAATGACGGTTGAACAATAATATCTTTTATACTATCCGCCTGTTTCAAGGCATTTATCCTAGCCAAAAGGCTTATGGACAATGCTTTATCTCCGCCAAAGAGCTTTTTTGCGGCTTTTTGATTATTACACTGTTCCTCTGTTTCAGTATCTTTATAAATTATTTCCAAGGGCTATCTCCCGCGCCAAATTACCTGTCAGGTAATTTAATTATAGCATCGATGTTCAGTTTGTCAATATATTTTATTACGGTTTAATTGCATGACTATATATAACTTTACACGCGATTTGCTTTGAACTATCTCATTAATCATACCTACATTTTACTGCTTTCACCGGTATCTGCATGATGCTGTTACTTTTGTGAATAGATTATTCTTAAGCACCTCATTGTGAGTTGCAGGTAATCTATTCACTTGTCAAGGTCCGTGATGAATAATTGAAAAGGTGCTTTCAATCAAAATGCAAATACAATCGTTTTCAGCAATTCCTTCATTTTTCCCCACTCATTTATATCAAACTTCATTTCTTTCCTCTCTATTTGCCTACAAGTATTATGAAAGTTTTTCTTGATGATTTCTTTATTAGATATCACTCCTTGATACAAGTATTTCGAGCTTCCATCTGGAGTTTCAAACTGTTTTCTTGCCTCCCATTCTATAGGTAAATAACCATCACTATCACTTATTAAACAATCAGGAAGATATAATTCAATTGAAGCCGCTCTACAGTTTATATTATCACATAATACCTTTCCATTTGTTGCTAAAGTAGGATAGTTATTAAACTCATTCATCGAAGGATAACACAGGATTCTGAAATTATCTGGCCATGTCTTAAGCTTGTTAAGTAGTTTATTCCTACTGATATACCCTTCTGCATCATTATCAAAAATAGCAATAAATCTAGATTTAAGTCTAGAATAATAAAATGTTTCCATACATTTTGTCATTTCAGGTGTTCCCCCACCTCTCTTATTTCCATGTCCATCCGAAAAATCCATAAAGTAAAACAAATCAGCAAGATGTGGGTACATCTTATCAATTGCAAATTCAAGAATGTCTTTGTCGCTTGTTCCTTCAACTAATACAACAGTTTTTTCTATTTGTTGAGAGGCTTCAATTGCCTTAGGGATACAATCGTCATTCCAATTACCAAGATCCGTGAAATCAAGTACAATTATGTCATCTTTATTGCACCCTTCAAGAATAATACGGAACACATAACCAATATGGATCTCATTAAGATTTAATCCATAATATGATTCCGGTTCATCAGAAATTAACGAATAATAAATTACTTTATCACATTCCGTTGACGGATTAAGAGTTTCTCCTTTGTGTAGTTTATCTATTTTCCCATTATTCAATTCATATTTTGCGATTTTAGTTACTGAGTTTACCCATTTTCTAAATGTTATATATTTTTCTATCCTCTTTCTCGTTTTCTCTTCTCGTATATCATAATCAACTCTTAAATGATTAAGGAAAGGATCATAGTCAATAATATCTACTCCTTTTTCATTAAATAGTGACTCCATTCTTTTCAGACTATAGCCCAAGGCATCTAGTCGCTCCTGTGCCCTCTCTACTGTGGTAACATATTCATATTTTGTAATTGGCTCACAATCATCATCCTCTGGATCTGTAACATAATCAGGTGTAATAATAAGGTCATTTTTAGAAAAAAGTAAACCAACGACATCACTTATTAAATAGTTTCTAAAACTATACAATGATAGGTAATTTATCTTTATTTCTGCATACTCACTCATTTTGTATTTCCTCTATAACGACCTCTAATTTCAACGATTTATTATTACTCTTATATGTCTTTATACAATTTATTCAATTGACATAGATCAATAAACAGTTCAGTTGGATGCTCAATATTCCACCCCCAAACCCTAAACGCATAAGAAAAAGAAACCAAAAAACGATTTGTTCTTCGTGTAGGAAAGGAATTGTTATTTATTTCATCGATTAATCTTGCCAATTCTGGTATAATTGTGCCTTCTAATTCTTCTCTAGTTGCCTCAATTATCTCCCCATCATTCAATCTTGATAGCTCCTGTATACTTTCGGTATACGTTTTGTATAGTTGTTTTCTATATGCCTCAAATTTTTTATTATAACCCATAAAACACATCCCCCTAACTAATTAAACAAAGCAGTCGGATTAGGAATATAATACTGTTCTCCTCCTCCAGGCTGACCAAAATTCGGAGCAACAGTTCCATCTAAATAACTGACACCGCTTGGGAGAGTAAAAGTATCCATATTTGAATACAATTTGCTCCTTATACTGCGTAGTTCATATATCAATATTCAAGACATGCCGTTTGACGCTTGTCAACATGAACTTATCTATCTCCCGCTTGCTTCATTATTTCCGCCATTATTTCTTCCATTGCATACTGTTGATATTCTGGCGAAACCTTCTTTGCTGCATCGCAAAAATCGTTTACAGCCTTCTTCATCTCGAAAATACGGCTTGCCCAATAATTTGCCTGCTCTTCTTAATGCTTCTTCCCACTGCTTGCGTTGTTTGTTGTTATTTTGAGGCGTATTTTGATAATTTGTTGGGGATTTAATTGGTACCCTTGTAGGTAAGTCGTTATCGTACTCATCATCCCACTTATACCAGTTTGAAATATCAAGAATCAAGTCAAAAACATAAATTGTCAACGCTGTAAATATAATCTGCAAGAATATGTGATTATCTCTCCATTAGCATTCTTTACACTTGCTAATGCTCCGTCTCCGTTATAACTGTACTCTATCATTCCCGTAGGATCTTCTGCAGTCAGGAGATTTCCTATACCATCGTATATGTTTCGGGATCAATCTCCGCGAAAAGAGAAATATTCGGTTTTCAAGGTTCATACGCGAATTATATCACATTGGTGGTATCATCCTTCCGCTGGACGTAACACTTTTTTTCCGAGGACCAAACTATTGGGCTTGTTGAACCTTATAATATCTCGTCTTTTCTTCAGACGATAAGTATCTAACCGTAGGCGACCCCATTTTTTCCCAATTTGTTCGCCACAAAACAATTCCCTCGTCCTTGTCAGGATAATCATCTAATCCAAACTGAAATCCACATATGTAGCATATTTCATCAGAACCAACTCCATTAAGATATGCAGGTTCTTCAAGACTATAGTTTAAACAAACGGGACATTGAAATAATAATTTCATATTTTTTCTCCTATTTACCTTATTTTTTCCCCAGGTTGTTTGTCAAAATAGTCTCTCCATCAGAATTCAAAACATCAACTAACTCCCAGAAATCGGTATCATTTTTAATCTTAGCCCACTATTATATATTGACTTCTCGAAGCACTTGCGGAATATCATATTGAATTAACGTAGACCAAAGAGAACTATGACCATTCCAACCTTTTTCTCCCTTATAATTTTCATAAACACTCTCCCATTTTCCCCACCTAAAAACCTGGTTATAATCTTCCCTCCTAAAGTTATAGGTACCAACATACGTTAATCGTTTTTTTATGCTTGAAAAACCTCTATTGTCAATCCTAATTCTTTTATCCTCCAAATTCACGTAAGTTTGATCTATGCCCTGAGCAATATTAAAGAAAGGAATATCATTAATAGCGGATAAATCCGATAAGAAACTATCCGAGACTTTTAGATAAATCAAAGCATGCTCATCTCCAAGTCCATCTATTCGATTATCATATTCAACCCAACTATCCACAAGGACATATACTGTGAAATTATAAAAATATTCATTAATAAAGACATCATCGTCTAATGTCAAATAATAAATCTCGTTGGGATTAATTTGGGGAACCTGTTTCTTTGCTACTCTAACCTTCACTTCATCTGGTTGTTGTGTTAACAATTTTGTCTTTAATTCACTCAAGACTTTCGAACGACGCAACTTGTCTTTCTCCTCCCAACGCATCTCATCTATATTTGCTTCAATAATCTCCATAGCTTTCTTTTTCACAAAATCCGTCAGCCTTCCATAGTCATGCATAATTGAAGATAAAGCCAACCAAAAATCTACACTATCATCTATGTCATTTACAAATTCACTCAATTCATTATTAAGTTCTTCTATCGCCTCCTCATTTGACTTCCCGATTTTCAGTTTTCTTTCATAGAGATCCTTAACCTCGAGTGCAATGTCATTTTGAAATATACCAACTCCCCAGCAACCCATATAAGCCTCCTTCTTGAACTTAAAACCAAGGTGTAGTCATAATTTCATACATCATCAAGTATTCTTCTTCAACTTGATTCTCTGTATAACTAATAAATGCTTCATGCAATTCGTCATACTTAGTATTATTCGGTCCAATACCGTTTCTCTGATTCAACGCATTCTTTGAGTGGTAAAATGCCATAAGTGATTGTTCTAGTATTCTACTTTCTTCATATGTGAGACCTGTAATATGAACTGTATTATCAACATTACAAAATTCACTTTTTGTGTTTCTATGATAGTAATAGCGATAATTCCAATTTTTTGTTCTCCCCACATATAAAATATCATATGGCGGTTTATTTGATGGAATCAAATATACTTCATATATTCTAGGACCTGCCGAAAGCCCTGCTATTGTTATGACTTTCATAATGGCATCTGCAATTTCTCGAGCTGTCTTACCAATCAGTTCTGAATCCATAGATTGAGCAGCTGTTGAAACAATCTGGAGCAACCCTGCAATTGAACCATAGCTTGTTATTAAGCTTTTAGTAACGGCTTCCGCAAGGAAAAGGAGCACCATTCCAACTGCACAATACAGAGCATCATTAATAGATGCTTCTAGAACCGCCATAATTGAAACAACCGCATTTACTTCAATGGCAGTCTCGCTGTTACCATTAGGATCATAATACATAACAGGATTATTATGAGTAAAAAGATACTTATGTAAACTTGTCGGATCAGAAAGTGAACCCACATACGTATCCATCGAAGTGAATGTTCCCGTTGCTGGATCCATATACCTTGCTCTCAGGTAATAGAGACCCGTTACATCCTGTTCCTCGCCTTGGAATCCATATGAATTCTCGGTTGCTCCCGTTCTCTCTGTCTCGTTACCGAACGCATCAAAGATAAGGGTATCGGTTATTGCACCAGTCTCATCCGTAAGACTTCTTACTGAAAGGCCACCGTCGTAGAGATAATAGGAAGCTGTTGTTCCTACTCGTCTTGAGATCAGTTCGAATCCTCTGGTGTAATAAACTGTCTCTGTTCCCGTTGATGCCTTAAGAACCTGACTATATCCTGAAGAAAGATCGGTTGTGAACTCCGTCGTCACTCCTCCGGACGTTTTGCTCGTCCTGTTACCAAGATAGTCGTAGGTATAGCTCTCTGTTATTGTTCCCTGCACACTGTTAACATTTGCAGAGATCATGTGATTTCGGCTGTCATAAGTGTATGTCGCCAGCGTTGTCCCCAAACTCGACTGACTTACAAGGTTGCCTGCGTTATCCCATGTATATGTAACATTACCCGCCTGTGTAATCTGATTCAGGCTGTTATAGGTATAGTTCGTTACTGTTCCGTCCTTCGTCATGGAAGTACGGTTAGAATTGGCATCGTAAGTATATTCTGTTACCGATGTTGTGCTTCCTCTGGTTACGGTCTCAGACGTCAGCCTGTTAAGTTCATCGTAGGTATATTCAACAGTTCTGTTAAGTTCCGTACAGGACAGTCTTTCTCCGTTGGCTCCGATCGTGTACTCGTAACTTGCTAATACTGTGTTATTCGAATCCTTTGATACCTGTCTTATCAGGGCATTTATGCTGTTATATTCATACGTTGTTACTACTCCGTTAGGATATATAGTGCTTGCCCTGTTACCGTTGGCATCGTAAGTGTAATTGGTCGTTCCTTCACTGTCTGTTACGGATACCAGTCTTCCCATGGTATCGTAACCGTATTCTATGTCCTTACCGTCTATAGAGATCTTCCTAAGCTGATATCCGCTGTTATAGGAATATGTGATTATCTCTCCATTAGCATTCTTTACACTTGCTAATGCTCCGTCTCCGTTATAACTGTATTCTACCGTTCCTGTAGGATCTTCTACTGTCAGGAGATTTCCTATACCATCGTATGTATATGTCGTTACTTCGCCGTTTATGGTCTCGGTTGCGACCCTGTCCATATTATCGTAGGTATATTCTGTTTCTACTCCTGCAAAATCTGTCTGCTTAGTTACTCTGCTATAACGGTCGTAAGTAGTCGTTGCCGTCCTTCCGGCTGCATTGGTTACGGATACTACCTGTCCGTTATCGTTATATCCGTAACGTGTCTCATTACCCTTGGCATCAGTTACCTTTGTAAGATTACCCATGGAATCGTATTCGTAATGCCAGGTTCCGTTAAGAGCATCCTTTACTGAGACTAGTCTGTCCATGCTGTCGTAGGAATAAGTTGTCTTATTTCCGTACGCATCTTTCTTCCATGTAAGCCTGCCTCTTACGTCGTACTCTGACCTGAATACACTCCCGTTAGGGTATGTTACGGATGTCTGGTTACCGTTATTGTCGTATGTAAACTGATATGTATTGTTCTTCGCATCCTTTACGGAAGATACATTTCCTCTGTCGTTATAGGAATAATGTACTTTATTTCCTTCGGTATCTTCTATTACGGTATTCCTGCCTAAGTAGTCGTAAGTATATCTTGTTACCGCTCCATAGACATTTTTCGATGTTAAGAGCCTGTCACAGCTGTCGTATGTATATTCTTCGAATGTTCCGTTCGGGTATGTTTTCTTTGTTACATTACCTACTGCATCGTATTGGAAAGATATCGTCCTTCCCAAGCGGTCCTTAGCAGTTAAGTTCCAGCCTTCAGCATTATAGGTGAACTGTTCATTCGTCCCGTCAGGATAATTGATCTTTGTAAGGTTGCCATATACATCGTAGGTATATCTTATTGTCCTTCCCTGACTGTCAGTAGAAGATGTTATATCACCTGCCTGATTATAGGAATAGCTTACTGTTGTTCCGTCGGCATAACGTATACCTGTTACTCTGTTGGAATCGTCGTAGGAATATGTGTCTGTCCTTGTGTTCCCGTGGTAGGTTATCGTTCTTGACTCAAGTCTTCCTTCGTTATCGTAGGAGAAATTCGTGACTTCGCCTTCGGCATTCCTTATGGATGTTACATGCCCGTTGTTATCGTAGGACATGTTCATGAGAGTGCCGAGACTGTCTGTTACGCTCGTAAGATCACCATGTCTGTTGTATTCATACTCCTGGACATTTCCTGATGAATCCGTAGCCTTGGTAAGATTGCCGTGCTTATCGTAGTCTAAGGACAGCTCCGTTACGCCCATTGCAGACATGGTCTTGAGTTTGCCGTCGTCGTAGGTGCTTGAGATAGTCCTTCCGTTATTGTCTGTTGCGGTTAATAGATTGCCCTGCTTATCGTAGGTATAGCTGAATGTCGTATTGTCAGGTCTTGTCTCGGATGCCTTATTGTTATTCTCATCGTATGTATATCTTGTTATCCTTCCGAGAGGATCTGTCTTCTTTACGACGTTGCCTCTTACATCGTACTCGTAGACTGTTATATGCTGGAGCCTGTCTGTAGTGGTCTCTATCCTGTTGTTAAGATCGTGGTCGAACTCGATCCTTCTGCCGTTGGCGTCGATAGTCGCTACGAGTCTGCCTTGGTCGTCATACTCGTTCCTTGCTATCTTTGTTCCGTTATCCGACTTGATCTCCGTTATATAATGACTGTTATCGTACTTGAAGGATGTATCGTATCCGCCGATATCATTTACTTTGGTAAGGTCACCGTTATCGTCGTAGGTATAGGTTACAGTATTTCCTAAGCCGTCTGATATGGACGTTATCTTTCCGTCAGAGTCTTTATTGAAAGATATACCTCCGCCCTCGGAATAGGTTATTCCGTTATCAGTCAGTTCTATCGTTCTGCCGTAGTTATCCTCTACCTTATAAAGTCCGTCTTCCAGTGTGAAATAAAACTTTATGCCGTCGTATCTTGTAAGACAGAATCTTTGAGGTGAGAATACGTTATTCGTGGATTCATAGTAGAGGTTACCGTCTGCAAACATCAGACCATCATGTGTATCCAATATCTCTAATGTATTCCCGTTCTTGGTCTCAGACTCAAAGCGTGCGGTTATATCAAGGATACTTGAAGGACTCGGGTTCTTATCAGGATCCAGTTTCAGCTTAAATGTCTCTTCGTGGCCGTTGCCCCAATCGATGAAGATCTCATGGTCGTGTACTCCCGTAAGGTAGTAAGATACTACACCGAAGTCTCTCCTTCTTTCTGTCTTCCAGTTCTCTCCCAAAGGACCGCTCACGGATATCTTCGGTCCGCCTATAGACATTGTCCAGCCGTAACCGAATTCTCCCACTTTATCTTTCTGCCTGCTGTCGTAGGTCCTGTAGACTTCTACCGGCAGTCCTGTTACGGGAAGAGTCATGTCCTTGAAGGACATGGAGAAATTACCTATCTTTGCCTGACCTCTTACGAGTACGACTATCTCATCTGTGAGTGAACCTTCGTCTGCATATGCAGTTACAACTACCTTGTAGTACCCGTTCATGAGAAGGGTAGGATCTATCGTTCCCAAGGGTCCTTCTTCTACTGCTTCTGTACTTGTTACGGACAGTATCGCTTCTTCGGAATCTGCCGGGAATACTTCGAATGTATAGTTTTGAAGTTTTGTACCCTTAACAGAACCCGTTATATCCGTAATGAATGTTACATCATTGCCGTCCTGGTCATCGGTTATATCTACAAAGAGCTCGTCGTCCGTGAAATCGGATTGTGTTATCACATAATCCACATCGCTTATCGTCTCATATGTTTCACCCGAGACACTTGTTGCTTTGAGTTTGACAGTGTATGTCCCGGGCTCTAATCCTTCCGTGGGAAGAGTACCCAAGACCTCATCTGTCTTATTACCAGTACCTGTTGCAAAGGTCGTCCATTCTTCGGTATCGGCATTCAGGAGCTGCAATTCATAAGTAGAATCAACATTGCAATCGACAGAACCTGATATAGCAAGACCATCCTCTGTCAGTTCAGCTCCAGTTATCTCTGCCTGTATAAGAACCTTTACCTTTAGGGTAATCGGGATCTCTCTTGTGTAATCGTTACCGTCACTGTCAGTAACAGTAAGTACGATAGTATATTCTCCGGGATCCATGTCATCCGTCGGGATCCTGTCAATATATCCGAACTCGTCTGATACCGAACCACTGGTATTCGTATATACCGTGTTATCTTCAGAGTCCTTAATTACTACCGTACAGCCTGTATCAGGATCAGCCAGAGGTCCTGTTCTTCCGGAGATATCGATACTGTCTCCAACTGTATATTCTTTGTTATCGAGAGGTGCTATTACCTGGAGAACGCCATTAAACTCGTTATGTATATCAGGTCTCGGATCGAACTCAATACCGTAAAAGTAGAAATCTCCATACTCAAACATAGCAGTCTGACCGTATGTTCCGATATATATGTCATGTGATCCTTCAAATATTTCTTCCAAATCCAGAGGACATACAAGTGTAGGTGAATCCGGCTTTGTTACATTTCCGTCTGCATCGTATGTTGCCGCATATAAGTACAGTTTCTTTTCCTGACCATCGTAGTTAAACCATATCTCATGTACTGCCCCGCTTGTAAGGAAGGGAGTATATTCTGCAACAGCATAGTCCCTTCTGTCGTTTCCGTTAAGAACGATCGATACCATGGAATCGAAGGGTTCCATTCCCGAATACCAGCCGTCAGGCTGTCCTTCAATAGGTTCCCCGAATTCGTTTCTCCAATACGATTCCCCTGTCCTTAAGACATCCATATGTATGGATACGGAATGCCATCTATCACCTTTATCTGACGTAAGAACAAGGTTCATGTAATGACCCGGTGCCATGCCATGGAATATGCTCGTTGTTATCCTGCCTGCAAAAGAATAGTCGTTTGAAAGTTCTACGGGACTATAGTACCTTCTTTCCTGTGTTTCTGACATTCCGGAAACCGCAGTCAGCCTGTCAGGAGTAGTTCCCGTACCGGTCCACTCATACGACGCGAATCTTCTCTGATATCCGTATTTGGCATCACCCATTGAAAGTATCTGAGATCTGTCCTGCTGATCTGCGGGAATCTCATTGGGGAGTGCTGTCTTTAACGGCTCCTTGGATATCTCAAAGCCTTCAATATAAACATCGGATGCTTTATTGAAGTCTTCTGCGACAAATCCCATATAAAGGTCTTGTCTTCCCTCGAAGTATTCTTCAAGGTCGATATCTATGGATAAGAGAGGTTCTTCATACTTATAGACATGCCCGTATTCATTAATGGTGCATACATAAACAGATAATGTCTGGCCGTTATAGTCTACCCAGACATCCGTTCTAGTTCCAAGTTCCCGCATCTGGGGATAATCTGCTACTGCATAGTGCTGTTCTTCGTTGCCATTAAGCATTATGCCCACATGAGCATTACTCTCGTTATATGTCTTGAACTGACCGCTCGGGCTTAATCTCTGATAGTTCTGCTGAGAATCGAAATCAAATTCTACCACGATACTGTCGTGGTGAGTTCCGTATCCGTTATGTCCGTAGAAGCCCTTATCAGGATTTTCAGGTCCTATTAAGAATGCAAGACCATTCTCAAAGACATTCTCTTCAGAGAAGGTGAATCTTGTATAGAACTCTATAGGGTCACCTGTTTTATTGGAAAATGCTGTAAATGCAGATCCTGAATGTCCTGTTCCCTGGCTATTGAGAAGTGACAGTTTACTGTTGCTTACATATTCACCCTCACCTTTGAAGGTCCAATTGCCTGCCAAGAAAGGTGTCTTATATCCATACTCGGCATTCCCCTGTGAGAGCGATACGAATGTAGCAGGCGTCGGTTCTGCTGTCGGGGTTGCCGTAGGTGTTATCTTATGGATCTCGGGATATGGATCTACTTCTATACCCTTTACATCCGATGTTCCGAAATACCAGCCGTTCTGACAGAGCACTGACCAAGTAAAATCTTCTTTGCCTGCAAATTTCTCGGAAAGATCTATCTCATAGGATATCTGGGGCTGCTTGGGCTTTACTGCATAACCTCTGGAATTGTATTTTGCTGCATATATCTTAAATGTATCAGTCGCACCGTCGTATTCGTACCAGATATCGGTATATGTTCCATATTCTGACATTCCGGGAACCTGAGCAGAGCAGAGAGTATTATTTCTGTCCAGATTGGATACCAGGTGAACAGTATTAGCTATAGGGTCTGCATATACACCTATGGAATTACTCTCCATACTTTCTCCGGTAGGAACGATATATAGACCAACCTTGCCGCCGCCATCGCCCTCGATAAGTGATACAGTGAATCTTCCACTAAAGGAATAGTCAGGAGAAAAAGATCTTGTGCCTGAATACGTTGCTGTTGCTCTGGTAAGCCAGCCGCCAGGGAAAGACATGGTATCTTCCGTTAAAGTCGTACCGCCGTCGAGCTGCCAGTTATCTATATCGTAAGTCTCTTTATACTTTGCTACGAGTGTATCACCCTGAGAGAAGATGAAATACTTTTCCTGATCTTCAGGATCCGGAGTAGGTGTTGCGGTAGGTTCGTTTGTCGGAGTAGGGGTATTGGTTACCGTAGGAGTAGCTGTTGCAGTAGGCTCAGGTGTAGGCGTACTTGTAACTGTAGGCTCTTCTGTAGGAGTCGGCGTGCTAGTTACAGTCGGGGTCGGTATTTCCGTAGGAGTGACAGTAGGTACTTCGGTAGGTGTAGGGGTAGCTGTAACTGTCGGAGTGGGGGTAGGCGTTGATGTCGGTGTTGCGGTAGCCGTAGGAATTACAGTCGGCTCACTTGTCGGTGTAGCCGTAGGTGCGGCTGTGACAGTAATGGTGTCGCTGTCCAGGACGAAGGTTCCGTAAGGCAATATAACATATGCCTCGAGAGTATATGTTCCTTCCGTGTTTGTGTTCAGGTTATATCTTATCGGATCTTCATCGTTATCGGGGATAGTTACTTCTACATCGATTCCGTTTAATCTATAGAGGATCTCATATACATTATCTTCCGGGATCTCGATCGTGAAATATGCTGTCTTTCCGACATTTACATTCTTCTTCGATGCCGTAACCGTTACTTCGGGAAGATCCTGTACTAACTGCAGGTTTGACGGATCTGTTGTTACATTGAGGATAGAGCCATTGTAACTGAATTTCTTTGCGACGATCCTTCCGTTTATCGTTGTATCGTATGCATTTATGGATACTCTTCCCTGCGGTGCATATAGCATCCCGTTTATCTCTATCTTCGTTCCGTTAAGAGTGATGTTCCCTTCTTCTGAATACAGGAGCACTCTTCCTTCGAATTCTTCATTGGCATTAAGAGAATCTACATTATATGTGATGTTCCCTTTTGCTACGATTATCGCATCACCGGTAAAGGTTGTACTGCTTATAGTCAGATCCCCGTTCGTATAGTAGAATCCGTTTGCTACTACTGATGTCTGAGATCCGAATGCGGACGGAGTAATGGTTGGCAGAACCTGCGCTTTTGCAAGTATTGCATCAGACCAATCGGGAATATCTATCGGAGATACATGTTCTTCCGTACCTGTAAGTTCTGCTTTCCAGCCTGAAGATGTAACCGTACCGACTGTTCTGGCATAACCGGTCAGATATAATTCGGAGAACTGATTTAAGAAATTTTTTCCGGAGTATATATCACCTGTTATATTGCTCTTCCAGCCCTGTATGGTAAGATCCGTTGATCTGCTGCCTGCAAATATTGCATAGGGAAATATCTCCGTTTCTTCTTCTATCGGTGTAGGGGTAGGTGTATTTGTATTAGTCGGTGTAGCGGTAGGTTCGTCTGTAGGCGTTACTGTGACTGTTGACGTCGGTACGGCAGTGACCGTAGGTTCTGTAGTAGGTGTAGGTGTCGGCGAAGGTTCATCTGACTCGTACTGGACAGTGGTTATGCTTACAGGGGCTACTGGAGCATTATTTGTTCCATCTGCTATAAGACCGAATGTATAGGATTGTCCTGCAGGGATCGTTGCATTTCCTGATATCTTTATATTATCGTCAGTGTTGTAATCCGTGATATCTGTTGCGCTCCAGATGTTTGAAACAGTGACATTTTCGAGAAACTCTATCTCAAGGGTCCAGGATGTTACTGTGTAGTCAGAGGTATTGGTTAAAACATACTGACCCTGAGTGCTGTTATTCCATGTGGAATTCTGATCGTATGTGATGCTGAATGGATATGAATTATAAGATCCGTGAGTATTGGAATCTGCTGAGATCTCACGCCAGGGAAGAAAACCGATGAAGATCGCAAGTGTAAGAACAAGGCTGACAGTTTTGACAGTTCTTCTTGAAACAAAAAACATAGGACACCCCCCTACAAACAACACCGTGTAACTATAATTCTTCGCTCCCAACAATGTCATTCTACTTGCTTCGGTATCATTTTTCAATAAAGAAATGGATGATATTCTGTTGTTCTATTTTTCAACCAGAAACACGCTGCATATAAACGAACAGTATTCCGTATATAGGGAAAGACAACAACATGTGAAATATCAACTGTCAAAACTGAACAACGGGTTCTCGTTAATCATAATATAGCACTCCGTTTTTGTAATTAACGGGTTGCTATGATCCACGGATGTTCTGATCTATACACGCCCATTACTATCAGATATGTGATGATGAGAGTGAGCCATAAGGCAAATGCGTTAATGGTAATCGTTGTATTACTCGTTCTGATCACAAAGTCCCAGTATTGGCTGATAAACACTATCGTCTGAAGCGATATGACCGAGTATGACGCCAGGAAACGATTCCAGAGTTTGTACTGGCGGATCAATCTTATGATTTTCTTTTGAACAATAAAGTAGGTTGCGGCTACTATTAGCCCCAAGGTTATCAGCATTCCTGCTACTCTGACTATCGTTATAAGCAATTCCGTATTCTCCGTATCTGATTCGACAATTGCCTCTGGTATTGTGGTCCAGATAACAATTGACAGATTGGCGATAGCCTTACCTATAGCGGTGAAAAAATCGCCTATGTCCTTAAGGAAGATAGGAGACTGCAAGATGCTGAATATGAGTATCACGCCACACCAGATGATAAGACCCACAAGCCAAAATCCCCACTTAAGTGCTAACGTCTCCTCGCTCTTGGCATAAGAACTTTTAAGCTTTGCTGTTTCTTCTTTTATGGCTTTGTCAACCGCATTATTAACGACTGATTCCGTGTCCCGGACCTTCTCTTCCCGTGTCCTTAATAACGCTTCTTTCAGGTTGAGCCTTCTTTCTCTTGTCGAGTTCTGCGAGGATAGACTTTCTGCCGCCCCTCTTATCCTCTTTGCTTCTTTCAGTTCTAAGTCGCTCTGCTGCAGCCTCACGATCTGCTCGTGCTGCTCCAAGTTTACGCTCTTCAGCTCTTCTATCTCTGATCTCAGTTCCGAGTTCTGAGATTGAAGATGTTCCCTGTCCGTTATGCTTTGCTGAAGCTCCTGCATTATCTCTGAGAGATCTGCTTCGCTGTAATATTTCTCCGATGGTAACATTGTTAAACTCCTTTGCCTTAATGGTCATTTTCTCAATTTCTTTCTTTATCTTGGCGATCGCTACCTGAAGCATCTGAAGGACAAGCCCGATGCCGGCAATCTGCCTGTTTGCTTCTGCAATATCAAGATTGCGCTGTACGATATCACCATGTCTGCCTTCCTTTCTCATCATGACGGCATCTGCCTTCTGCGCAGAATAGCCCTCATGAATTGTCGGGATCTTATCTATCCCCTGACGTTCGTAACTTCTGTGATCGATATGGTTCTCCTTAGAGAGACGCTTGTTGCATATCTCTGCCCATTTTGCTCTCCATACTTCAACATTGGATCTGTCATCCCACTTTGTGGAATCGACCGTAACCCTCTTCCAGACTTTCCTTCCGGTCTTAGCTTCTACCTTCTGAATTCCTGTCGCCTTATCGATTACCGGTATACGATTTCCATCTTTATCGAGTGCGTATTCCTTCCTTTGCTTACTACCCCATTCCCCGCTCTTCGTGATCGGTCTTGTCGTTGCCATACAGTGAACATGAGGATTACCGTCGCCCTTATCGTGCAAAGCCCAATCAATGATCATGCCCTGTGAAGCAAGAGATTTTGCGAATTCTCTTGCAACCTCTATCTGCTCCTCACGGGATAACTCTCTGGGAAGAGCACACTCAATAGTTCTGGCAAGTCTTGCATCAGAACTTTTCTCGACAGCCTGTACCGCGTTCCACAATGTTTCACGCTCGCGGTACTCCTCCGGCGCATAATTGCACAGTACGATTTCAGAATAGACGACACCGGATTTTCTGGTGTAGTCAAACGTTTTATCCGTTTCTTCACTGTGCAATCTCTCGCCGGAGATGTAGGCAGCGCTGGCAATGGCAGAACGACCTGAGCTTCTGCCGATTACCTTTATGGACATATGATATATGGACATTGCGCTGCCTCCTTTCTGCGAAGCGGAAATCCCGAAGGGACGGGGATCAAAGGGGCAAAGCCCCTTGCGCACGAGGACACCCGCAGTGTGTCCGTAAGTGCGCCCTTGTTAAGAACAAGGGATTCCAAAATCAGGCCTCCGCCTCATCGGTCTTTGATCCTGCTTCACTGTTCTTGTTCATTGCCTTTGTGAAATAATTACCGTTACGCTCCTGCATCTGAAGGAACGAATAAAGGTTGTTTTTGTCATTATCGACAAGCGGTCTGCCCAAGATCTTCTCGATCATTGCGCCGCATTCGATCAAGCGTCTGGTGCGCTTCTTGCGCTCCTCAGCGGAGAAACGCTGCTTGAGCTCACGCTCTCTCGCCTTGAGCTGCTCCCGCTTTCTGTTTAACTCTTCGAGCTGTTCTCGTGTTGTTCTTCTGGTCATGATCTTTCTCCTTCCTTAAGACTTCCTGAGTTGTTGTCGATCCATTCTGCAAACTTGTCTGCAGCCACTACCATCCTTTTCCCTATCCTCAGAGTAGGGAACGATTTGGAATTCAGCAGATTGTAGGCAGCGGATCTTGATATACCGAGACACTCAGCAATGTCATTTGCATTAAGGATCTTCGGTATACCTGCTGTACTAAAGTTCTTTGCTTCTTTCATACTTTTCCCTTTCTGAATTACACAATATTGTTTTATTGTAATTCGATTTTCTTCAGTTTACCCTATTGCAATTTGAATTTCAAGTGGTAAAATAATTGTAATTTGAATTGTGAGGAGTCAAAAATGACGATCAAGAATATATTTAGTCCTGAATACCCTACGTCATTTGATGACATCGGTTCTGATATCAGAGTCGGTATAATGCTTATGGAAGATAAGGAGTATTACTTTTTATTAGGTAAAAATACAGACGGAAAGTATTCTATTCCCGTGACGTCCAATATACTCGAATACGGAGTTCCGGTTTACGGCAAATGTGATTCCGGCAATTCTCTCTGCGACCTTATCGGATCGATCGAAGAAACATACGGTGTCAGCACAGGTGAAGATGTTATAGAAGACCTTAAGGAGCTTCTCGAGAACATAGAAGCAAATCACAAAGGAAATGCTTCCGCTCTCGATACTGCACAATATGCATTAAAGCTTTTCCAAGATTACTGTACCTACGGACACGGAGATCTCTTTACCAATCCCCAAAGAGATCCCAAGTATAACAAGCAATGCCTGATTGTGCTTCCTCTGCTAGCAGAGATACTGAACGGCCTAAAGGAAAAAGGGAAAGAATATAACTTCAAGAACTGCATGAAGCTTTTTAACAGGATGAAGGCTTCTCAAAAGTCTATTGCCGCCTTCGCCAACGACATAATGTTCTACAATAATAATAAGTATCCGAGAGCTACATATGGCAATGCGGATCTTACAATCAATGATTATCCCTCTACCGATTATGCCGGTATCACCCGCATATTTGATAATCCGTGGATCGATAACTATGATGGAGAAGATGATCGCTCGATCGGGGATCTGTTCCTTGCAGATTCCTTTGATGATCTGGTGTCGTTCTTCGTGAACAAGTATCTGACAAACGGTCTTCACTTCTATCTTTGCCCTAACTGCTACAGATATTTTGCCTTTACTTCAGATACAAAGACTAAGTACTGCACAAGACCTATCCTCGTTGCCAATAAGGCAAATGATATCGGCAAGACATGCCGCGAAGTTGGAAGGCTCAGGAATAGAACAAGGAAGATATTCGGGATAGACGCAAACAAGCTCTACCAGCAAAACTATGCTAAAGCGTTCTACAGAAAGAACAAGGGCGAGATATCAGAAGATGCATTCGCCGTATGGGGAACTGCTGCAAGAAAGCAACGAGACCTGTGCCTTGAAGGCGCGATTTCATATCAGGACCTGGAAGAATGGTTCGATAAGAACAGATTAGTTGATTAAGTGGACTGACTGACCGCTTCTTCTATAAAGACTAAAAAGAAGGGAGGAAAAATGCCGAACAACAAAAGTCACAAGAATGCCAATGGTGCAGGATCATTAAGAAAGCGTAAGAACGGACTCTGGGAAGCCCGTTATACTGCTATTGTGAACGGACGCCCTGCTCAGAAGTCCATATACGGAAAGACGCAGACGGAAGTCCGCAAGAAGCTTGCTGCCATAACAGTTGAACTTGACGAAGGTTCATATCTTGAACCGACAAAGTACACACTGGAGTCATGGTGCAAGGAATGGCTTGAGATCTATGTAAAGCCTTCTGTAAAGCGTTCCACATACGACAAGTATGAGAACGATATGAGAGTTTGCATTCTGCCAAAGCTCGGAATGATCAAGCTTACGGATCTGGATGCCGCAAGGATTCAGCATGTTTACAACGACCTGCTGAAAGATCACGCTGTAAAAGGCGTTAAGAATATCCACGGAGAGCTCCACAGATGCCTCCAGCAGGCCGTTCTCATGGGTTACATAAAGAATAACCCTACGGAGCGATGCGTGCTTCCTAAAGGTCAGCGCAAGAAGATAGAGATACTTGAAATGGATGACGTTATCAAGTTCCTTGAAGCTATCAAGAACGACAGGTTTGGTGTCATCTTCTACGTAACTCTGTTTACGGGGCTTCGTGAGAGCGAAGTCTTAGGTCTCACATGGGACTGCGTGGACTTTGAAGCCGGAGAGATCCTTGTAAACAAACAGCTTGCCAAGACAAAGCACATTGGCGGAGATTATACGTTTGCTCCTACAAAAAACGGCAAAGAACGTTATATCCCAGTTGCACCGACTGTCTTAAGGACACTTGCAGAGTATAGGAAGATCCAGGACGGCTGGAGAGAAGCCGCAGGCTGTGCGTGGAACAAAGATCTTAATCTCGTATTTACTAACGAGATCGGAGATCACCTCGTTCAGGATACTGTATATACTCACTTCAAGAAGATTGCAGCGCAGATCGGGAAGCCGGATCTCAGGTTCCACAGCCTGAGACATTCTTACGCCGTGTCGTGTCTTGAGTTCGGAGACGATATCAAGACGGTTCAGGAGAATCTCGGACATGCTTCAGCAGCATTTACGCTTGATGTTTATGGCCATGTGAGCCGCAACATGAAGAGGCGCTCTGCGCAGCATATGGAAGAGTTTATCAAGAAGGTCAGTTAAGTACTATTTAGTACCATCTAATCCATAGAGTTTTATCCGCGTTAGGGTACGGGTTAGGGTACAAGACAGAGAAAACCCTCAGAACTCAATAGTTCCAAGGGTTTCAGTGGCGGAGCCGGTGGGATTCGAACCCACGTGCCCTTGCGGACAAACGGTTTTCAAGACCGCCTCGTTATGACCACTTCGATACAGCTCCAGGCTTTTGTTATTCAATTGTCTGTAACCCAGAAATTTCGTTCTGGGGGCACATTTGGGGGCACATCCAAGGTTTTCAGCAACGGACGAACCCGCAAAGTGCTTATTTTATTGGCTTTTCATCGTTTAGACCAAACGAGGTCAACCGGATTTCAAGACCGCCTCGTTATGACCACTTCGATACAGCTCCATGTCATATGTACGCACGGTATTTTACTGTAAAAAGAACCATTTTTCAATAATCAAATCATTTTGGACCTTAACGGCGCAACTTTTTAGCATACGGCATTGTATTATAGGTAAAGGCTCCAAGGAATAGGAGGATATAAAAAATGGATAAGAAAATACGCAACACTCTCTGCTCACTGCTGCTGGTCTCTGTGGTCCTCACGGGCTGCAATAAGGCCTCACCCTCTGATCTCATGAAAAACTTGACCGACGAAAACAAAGAGATTACGAGCACGGAGGATCCGTCCGCGGTCAAAGATAACGATTATGCCAAAGTCCCGGAGAACCCTAATAAAGATCCGGATCTCTATATCAATGTAACGGATCTGTCAGGCAAAACCCTGGCTGCCATAGAATCCGCCGAAAGCGGGATGATAGTTCCTGACATGGGCGTATTTTATTTATGTAATGATGAATACCGTCTTACAAAGGTAAATATAGACGGCAAGCAGGAAGATATCATACTGGGCTCAGCCAAAGACTACTCTTATGAAACCTTCTATGCAAGGACCTGCATAGGAGACAAGCTTTATACTCTGGCAATAAAGGGAGATCTTTATGATCAAAAAGAAGATCAGTTATACCTTCTGGAATTTGATCTTAAAGAAGGAAAGAAAAACGAATATCTGATATCGGATAACGGCTTCCCTTATGCATCACTGAATTCTTTTAACGAAAAGGTAGTTCTCTTCTTCCACGACCAGAAGGATTCGCTTACTGACCGTATTATCGAGTTTGATACAGCAACAAAAGAGATCCGCGAAGTAACAACTTACAGACTGGATAACGGTCTGGTGGGAGAGAGCGTCAGAAGTCTTTATGCTGACAGAGATAATCTGTATGTATTAAAAGCCATATACAAAGGCACGACGGATATATCGATGGCGGTCGATGTTTTAGACAGCGGATACAAAAAGACAAAAGAATTCGATATTACAGTACCGATGTTGAAAGCGGTCAACGACTGTACGAACATGGAAGATCTTAACGAACTGATCCAGGCTGTCTCCTCTTTCAATATCATTGACGGAAGATATCTATATTATGAGAATTTCAGCGTATCCAGAGCATTCATAGACCTGAAAGACTCCAGTGTCTTATATGGAATACCCGAGCCCTTTACAAGCTCATCCGGCAATGGTCCCAAGGTATTCTACTCAGTCTTCTGTTCCGCATCCAAGGATACTATAGATCCCCGGGCCATATATATCTTCGAAAAAGGAGAACTCAAAAAAATACCGACCGCCATCCTTGATGACGGTCAGCAGATCTCTTCTGTATCAGCTTCTCCTGATGGAAACTATATGTTCACCATCTGCGGAAAAGACAACAAGATCATTATGACTAAGATAGTTACTAGCTCAGAATTGAGATAATACGGTCAAGGTCTTCGTTATCCTTATAATCGATAACGATCTTGCCTTTACCGGTGGAAGGATCAGAGATCTTGATCTTTACTCTTGAACCCAATGATTTCTTGAGCCTGGTCTCTACCTCCTTAATGCTTAACTTAACCTGCGGATCGAGCGCTTTCTGAGCCTTTGATCCGCTTTTACTTTCCTTCTTTTCAGAGAAGTTCTTTACGAATTCTTCTGCCTGGCGTACACTCATGTCCTTCGCCATGATGATATCGGCAACCTGACGCTGTTCCTCCTTATCCTTGAGCGAGAGAAGGGCTTTAGCATGGCCGGCTGTAAGGTCTCCGCTTACGATAAAGTCCTGCAGGGATTCATCGATATTGGTAAGCCTTATCGTGTTGGCAACAGTAGCTCTCGGAACACCGATCTTCTTAGCAAGCTGCTCCTGGGTGATCTTGTATTCCTTAAGGAGATTCTGCATGGCAAAAGCGGTTTCCATCGGATTCAGATCTTCTCTCTGGAGGTTCTCTATAAGGGCCTGTTCCATCGTCTGTCTGTCGGTAAGATCCCTTATGATGGCAGGCACGAGTTTAAGACCCGCAAGGCGCGCTGCACGCCAGCGTCTCTCGCCTGCAACGATAATATATTTGTCCTTTTTACGCTGAACGATTATAGGCTGAATGATGCCGTTTTCCTTGATGGATTCAGCAAGTTCAGCGATGCTTTCTTCATCGAAGTTCTTTCTCGGCTGCTTGGTGTTGGGCGAGACATCGTTTATCTTCAGTTCGGTAACGGAATCGGATTTATTCTCGGGGATCCCGTCAGAAGAAATAAGTGCTCCCAATCCTTTTCCTAATCCTTTTTTAACTGCCATAATAGCCTCCTATATATAGATGTGTGTCTATGTTTATTTGGTTCTCTTTAATACTTCCGCAGCCAATGCTTCATAGGCTTTGGCGCCCTTGGATGCCTTATCGTAATCGGATATGGCAAGGCCATGGCTCGGAGCTTCCGCAAGTCTTACGTTTCTCGGAATGATCGTCTTGAATACCTTCTTACCGAAATAGTCTTCAACCTCTTCCCTGACCTGCTTTGACAGCTGCGTCCTCATATCGAACATGGTAAGGACAACACCTACTATCTCGATATCAGGATTCAGTTTCTTCTTAACGATATTGATCGTCTCTACAAGCTGTGACAGACCTTCCAGCGCATAGTATTCACCCTGGATAGGAATGATGATGCCGTCAGAAGCGGTAAGAGCATTGATCGTGAGGAGACCGAGCGAAGGCGGACAATCGATGATTATGTAATCGTATTCATCCTTGATCTCTTCGATCGCACCTCTTAAGATATTTTCTCTTGAGATGGCGTTAACGAGCTCTACTTCTGCTCCGGCAAGATTAATGTTGGTGGGAATGATATCCACATTCTGAGCGCTCGACTCGAAGATAACGTCTCTTACGGGGCATTCGTTGATCAGGAGATCATAAGTCGTGGTCTCAAGTTCGCTCTTCTCGATGCCGAGACCGCTCGTAGCATTGGCCTGAGGATCCAGATCCACTACAAGCACCTTCTTTTTCTTTTTGCCAATGTACGAAGCAAGGCTTACGGCTGTAGTAGTCTTGCCTACTCCGCCTTTTTGATTAACCAGTGAGATAACCTTCATCCTTTCCCCTCCTTATAATATTTTTATTATAATAACATTACCAATATTGATATTTTCGCCGCAAAACAAATTGATATGTAATTGTAAAATAAGGATATCACGTATATTAAGTGTTTCAGATTGTTCCACGTGGAACAATCTCCATATCATTTCGGGAAGGGTTCCCGGAATGTTCCACGTGGAACAATTAAAAAGCCCGGCGATCAGCCGGGCTTTTATATAATGCTCAGTACCTGTCAGGTATCGATGTTAGCGAGTTTGGCGTTCTGCTGGATGAATTCCTTACGGGGCTCTACCTGATCGCCCATCAGGAGCGTGAATGTCTCGTCTGCAGCCTGTGCGTCCTCAAGAGTAACCTTCAGGAGCTTACGGGTAACGGGATTCATGGTTGTCTCCCAAAGCTGCTCTGAACTCATCTCACCAAGACCCTTAAATCTCTGGATGGAAGGATTCTCCCACTTATGCTCAGCCTTGATCTGCTCTACTTCCTTATCGTCGTATGCATAATATGCTTCTTCGCCCTTGTAGACCTTATAGAGAGGCGGGCAAGCGATATAAACATAGCCGCCGTCTACGAGAGGTCTTAAGTATCTGAAGAAGAATGTAAGGAGCAGTGTCCTGATGTGAGATCCGTCGACATCGGCATCTGCCATGATGATGCACTTATGGTATCTCAGCTTGCTTGCATCGAATTCATCTCCGATACCTGCACCGAGAGCCATAACTACAGGCTGGAGCTTCTCGTTGGAATAAACTTTATCGATCCTGGCCTTCTCAACATTGAGCATCTTACCCCAGAGAGGCAGGATAGCCTGATATTTACGCTCTCTTCCCTGCTTTGCAGATCCGCCTGCGGAGTCACCCTCAACGATGAAGATCTCACAGAACTCGGCTTCGTTGGACTGGCAGTCGGCAAGCTTTCCGGGCAGTGAGTTATTCTCGAATACTGTCTTTCTTCTGGTGAGTTCTCTTGCCTTCTTTGCAGCGTCTCTGGCTCTGGAAGCAGAAAGACACTTATCCATGATGAGCTTAGCCATATCGGGATGCTCTTCCAGGTATTCGGAGAGCTTCTCGTTTACTACGCCTTCTACCATGGGTCTTACTTCGGCATTACCGAGCTTGCTCTTGGTCTGGCCTTCGAACTGGGGATCAGGAAGCTTAACGGAGATAATAGCAGCAAGACCTTCTCTCGTATCCTCGCCCTGAAGCTTGGGATCGTTATCTTTAAGGAACTTGTACTTCCTGGCATAATCGTTGATTACCTTGGTCATGGAAGTCCTGAAACCGGTAAGATGCGTACCGCCTTCAGGAGTCGCGATGTTATTGGCATAGCAGTAAACGGTCTCCTGATAAGAATCGTTGTACTGCAGAGCGATCTCAACGAAGCATTCGCCTGATTTTGTTGCGAAATAAATGGGCTTCTCGTTGATAGGCTGCTTATGGCGGTTCAGATATTCAACGAAAGATACGATACCGCCGTCATAGTGCAGATGCTTATTTACAGGCTCTTCTCCTCTGTCATCGATAAGATCGATCGTAACTTCCTTATTGAGGAAAGCCATTTCCCTGTATCTGGTGATCATGGAATCAAAGTCGAAAGTGATATCAGGGAAGATGGAGTTATCAGGGATAAATGTTGTAGTCGTACCTGTATCAGAAGGATCGCATTCACCGATAACATGGAGAGGAACCGTTGTAACGCCCTTTTCGAACTGGATATCGTAGATCTTTCCTTCTCTTTTTACCTGTACGCTCATATGGTCTGAAAGAGCGTTAACTACTGATGCGCCAACACCGTGAAGACCACCGGAAATACTGTATGCTCCGCCGCCGAACTTACCGCCTGCGTGGAGTATGGTATGTACTACTTCGACCGTAGGAATGCCCTGTTTGGGGTGGATTCCTACAGGAATACCGGATCCGTTATCAACTACGGTTACGCTGCCGTCTTTATTGAGCGTAACAGTGATGGTATCGCATCTTCCTGCAAGCGCTTCATCGACGGAATTTGCAACGATCTCGTATACAAGATGATGGAGTCCTCTCGGAGTCGTATCACCGATATACATTCCGGGTCTCTTACGGACGGCTTCAAGGCCTTCCAAGACCTGGATATCGCCCTCGTCGTATTCGCTGTTATTGGATGTGTCGAACTCGTCCTGGCCTTCGGATACTTCCTTGACATCGTCGAGCTTCTCCTCGGCAAAATCCTCGGTCAAGGCCCTGGGATTCTCGGCGAGATTACGGAGTTCATCGGAATCAGACTCCTCTACAGGCTGAAAATACAGGTCTACTTCGCCTGTATTCTTCTTTTCTTCGTTAATGTTGTCACTCATGCTCTAACCTCTTGTATTCATTATATTTGTAACAATGTTAAATGCCGTGATCAGCTGTTTTCACATGGATTCGAGTCTCTTTAATAGTACTGATGCGGATATCGAACAAACATAAGTTTTATCGTCCGCGATCACCAGGCTTTCCGGAATATCCTTGGTCAGATACTGCAGTCTGCCGTTCTCATCTTCAGCCCTCATAAAAGCGGCGATATTACCCGATACGGGATCGGCCGTGGAAAGATCAACTACGGCAGAAACGCTCTTAAGAGGTATGGACTTGTCATCTTCAATATGAACGTACATATGATCACCAGACCATATTATACCATAATATGCTTATTACAAGAATTATATACTGCTGAATTTAGGAGTTTTCAGCGACCGTTCCGTTGTCAACATGATAGTATCTGACATCGTTATCGAAGAACCTGCCGCTTCCCTCTTTATCCGTACAGGTGATGAATATCTGGGCATCCTTCATGAGATCCACGATCTTCTGTCTTCTGGAAGAATCCAGTTCTGAGAATACATCATCAAGCAGAAGGATCGGGGTGGAGGAGACGAACTTTCTTACTATCTCGAGTTCTGCAGCTTTCAGCGACAGAGCAGCGGACCTTTGCTGGCCCTGCGAGGCATAATCCTTGGCAGGCATGCCGTTTATGAGGATAGTCAGGTCATCCTTATGCGTCCCGACGGAAGAAACTCCTCTTTCTATGTCGCTCTTGCGTGCATTCTGCAGTCTTGAAAGAATATGATCAGACAATATGCCCTTAATCTTCGCATAATCGCCCTCTGAGAGGCCATAAGACATATAGACGGTAAGATTATCATTTTCAACGAGGAAAGCCTTCAGAAGGTCTATACAGCCCGATATCGTGTTATATGTGATCTTGAGCTCCTCTTTGCTGTCAGATATCAGGAGATGATCTTCTGCAGCATATTGAGACAGAAGGAGAACAAACCTGTATCTTGCAAGGATTATGTCAGCTGACGTATCGGCGATGGCAAAATCGAGCATATTGAGTTCCATCTCACCGCTGCCCTTATAGGCCTGGTCGAATTTCAGCTTCTTCAGGAAGTTGTTTTTCTGGACCGAAAGGCGCCTTATGGTGTAAAGATGATTGAGATAAGTAGGGGAGACCTTGGTGATGAGCGAGTTGAGGAACCTTCTCCTGTTTACCGGGAGACTCTTGACTATCTTAAGGTCCTCAGGAGTGAATATAACAGTGTTACAAACGTTGATATATTCGGCTGTTTTGGCAACTTTGATGTTATCTACATAAAGTTCCTTCGTATCGGTCGCAAGACTGTATTCTACCCTCAGATCCGCCGTGGACCCGTCATCATCTTCGGCGATTATCTCTATCCTGTAGCTGTCCTGCCCGAACTTGATCATGTCCTGGTCGCGGGAATTACGGCAGGATTCAAGTCCTGTTCCGTAACATACCGCATCGATGAGATTTGTCTTTCCCTGGGCATTATTGCCGTAAAGGATATTAACAGAAGGCCCGACCGTCATGTCGAGCCTTCCGTAATTTCTGTAATCGTTAAGGATGATCCTTGTTATCTTCATTATCTTCTTACGGGAAGGATCAGATAGATAAATTCTTCTCCCTCAACAGGCTTAATGAGACAAGGTCCCTGGTTACCTGAGAATTCGATCCTGATCTTCTCGCTGGTTACGTTCTTCAAAGCATCCAGCAGGAACTTGACATTGAAATCGATATCAAATGAAGATCCTTCTATCTCAGCATCGATAGGCTCATCCATGATGCCGTTCTCAGTCTTGGCAGATACGATGATATCGTTGCCGTCGCTGTGAAGCTGGACAGGAGACTGTGACTTCTCTGTATTCATTATGATGAGGGCAGCTCTGTCACATGCTGCAAGAACAGCCTTGCAGTCACAGACGACTACTGATGTGGGATTCTTGGAGATAATGGAATCAACATTGATGAAATCACCGTCGATGAGTCTTGATATGATCCTTACGTCACCCATATCGAAAAGAAGATGCTGGGAAGACATGTAGATAACGATCTCGGAATCTTCTTCATCAGAAAGGATCTTGGCAATCTCGCTCAATGTCTTGCCGGGAACGATATAGTTGATGACAGGGAAGTCCTGACCCATATCTGCTCTGTTGACAGCCATCCTGAATCCGTCTACGGATACGATGGACATGATGTGTCCGTCAGATGTGATGTTGCTTCCGGTAAGGACTCTTCTTGCTGCATCCTTGGATACTGCGAAGTTTGTATGGTTTATCATGTCCTTAAGGATCTTCTGTGATACGACGAGCTTGCTGTCAGCATTATCGATAACAGGGATCTTAGGGAAGGGTTCTGAATCCAGACCGTTGATCTTAAACTTGGAATTGGCACAGGATACCTTCAGTGAGAAATTAGCATCAGTCTCGATATCGACCATCTCATCAGGAAGCTTCTTGACCAGGTCTCCGAAGAACTTGGATAATACGACAACGGATCCCTTCTCCTTAACATCTGCATCGATGAATGCCTCGATACCTGTCTGAAGATCATAACCTGTCAGCTTGATGCCGTTATCTGTTGTCTCTAAAAGGATACCGCTCAGTATAGGTACTGTGGAATTATTACTAACTGCTCTTTGTACTGTGGATACAGCATCGGAAAGAGTATCTTTACTGCATGAAAATTTCATATGTCATCCTTCCTGTTAAAAATATATTACAAAGAAGATTATATAATAAAAATCACATGAAATAAATACCTCAGCTCCATATTGAGACGGCATTATGCAGGTGTTTTTGATTGATCATTTCATATGTTCAAGTATTCAATATAAGTCATATGCGTTCACAATGTTTATAACCCAAAAAACGCCTTTAGATACAGGAATTTGCTATGTTTGTAATAGTGTTAAATTTCGGGTTTTGAACGTAGATAATATAGTCATTAACGACATCCGAAAATTTTGAACAATCCGTCTACTCCAAAGTTATAAACATCTGAACAAAATTTGTAGAAAGTTATCCTTCAGTCATTCTCTTCATTATGTCTGAAGCGGTCTGTCTTAACTGAGGATTGTTGACAACTATATCGCAGCTGTGAAGAACAGTCGAATGTTTTCTTCCGCCGAAGATCTCACCGATCCTGTCGAGAGTCATCTGGAGATGGTCACGGCAAAGATACATCGCGATATTACGTGCCTCGGTTACATCAGCGCGTCTTAACTGTGAAGTCAGAGTCTCGGGAGACAATCCGAAGTACTTGGATACAGCCTTGATTATCATCTCCGGAGTGATGAACTTTTCGGTAACAGGGGAGATGAGAGGGGAGAGGATCTTCTTAGTCGTATCAAGATCGATCTTGCCGTCTTCCGTAAGAGAAGTGAAAGACGATAATGTATTGAAGGCTCCGTTAAGCTGTCTTATGTTGACCGTTATGTTTTCGCAGACATAATTTGTTATCTCATCATCGAAAACGAGACCAGCCGCATTGCACTTAGAAAGGAAGATGGCTTTTCTGGTCTCAAAATCCGGGGGCTGGATATCCATCATGATACCGCTCTGGAATCTTGACGTGAGCCTGTTATCGAGTTCAGTCAGGTTGTTGGGAGCCTTATCGCTCGTGATGACGATCTGCTTGCCCTGGCTTATGAGTTCCTCAAATGTGTTGAAGAATTCTGTCTGGGTACCTTCCTTGCCGATAAGGAACTGGATATCGTCTATAAGGAGAATGTCGACTGATCTGTATACATTACGGAATGCTTCATAGTTCTTGTTCTTCATGCAGGCGACGAAGGCATTCGTAAAGGCCTCACATGTCGTATAAAGAATATTCTTATTCGGGAAATGACAGGATGCTTCGTAGCCGATGGCCTTCATGAGATGTGTCTTGCCGAGTCCGGAATTACCCCAGAGATAGAGGGGGTTACGCTGCTTCTGGCCGGGGTTCTTGGAGACTGAAACTGCGGATGCATAAGCAAACCTGTTACAGTCACCTACAACGAAATTTGAGAATGTGAACTCATCGTTTATCTCCATGGGTGAAGACATGGAAGCCCTTCTGCTTGCAGCCTGATCGGAAACGACAGTCGCGTTGACCGCATTCTGGTCGCCTTCCATAACGAACTTGACGTTGATAGCCTTATTGCCGGAAACAGTCCTTAAAGCGCTTTGGATTATGTCACCTAATTCCTTTCCCTTGAGAAGGCTCAGGGAATACTCGTCTCTTGCAGAAAGGACGAGGACAGAGGAACTTTCATGTTCTGTCTTGAGTTTGCCTATGATGCTGTCCAGAGTAACCTTGTTGATGCGGTTATCATACTTAAGAAGTTCTTTGGTGTCTTCCCATAAGTTCTTGTTCATGATAGGTGACCTGCTTCCTCATAGCGAAAAGTATGTACATAATATCACGGATAAGGGATATAATGGTACCGTAATTTTGCGACGGAGAGCATTAATTTTCACCATGAAGGTCATCGAAGACTCAAGGAAGGCCAAAAGGGACAAAAACAGGGGAGGAAGTAATGTCCTTCTGATCCTTGCGGCTGTACTTATCCTGACCGGTATCATATGCCTCCTAATAGAGCCGATCAAGAGCTGGAGAAGACAGAAGATAACGTCGGATGCCCTTGGCGCGGTTGCTTCCGAGATCACACAGGAAAGCCTTCTGACTATGGGAGATGACGCCGTCATCACCTATGTGGTTCCCAAGGAAGGCAATGAGGTGGCAGGGGAGAGCTACGACTACTACGGCGATGACGAGGAGGACATCCTTGCCTTGAAGCAACAGGTGGAAGACAAAGAGAAGAACCTTCCCAGCAAGGTAGTCCTGACTTGTGCCGGGATCCTCAAGATCGAAAAGATAGACCTCGAACTCCCTGTCTGGACCGAGAGCAGCAGGATAGCCTTAAGATACGGACTGGGACTCTACGAAGACTCCGTTCTGCCGGGCGAAAAGGGCAATTCCACCATCTTAGGCCACAGAAACCAACATACCGGCACGATGTTCTACAGGCTCAAGGAAGTCAAGGCCGGGGACCGCGTTGATTTCATAACTGCCGATGGTCACGAACTCCTCTTTACCGTCGACGAGGTGAAGATAGTCAACTCAAAGGAGCTTTTGGATCACATCACCGGCGACATAACTGACAGTATACAACTTACCCTCGTAACTTGTGCAAATGGCGAACAAGGCTATGGAGAAGGGGCCAGAAGACTTGTAATATGTCATATGTCGCAGGAATACTGATTATGTTATATAATTGCTTTGTTAATTTTTTACCTTCCGGAGGGATTTATATATGGTAACCGCAATAGTCGGCGCCAATTGGGGCGACGAAGGCAAGGGCAAGATAACTGACCTGCTCGCAAACGAGTCTGATGTAGTAATCAGATTTCAGGGCGGAGCAAACGCAGGTCACACGATCATCAACGATCACGGAAGGTTCGCACTTCATCTGATGCCTTCAGGTGTCTGCCACGAGAATATCGTTAACATCATCGGCAACGGTGTTGCTCTCGACATCCGTAAGTTCATAAACGAGTATAACGACATCAAGGAGAAGGGCCTTAACCCTCAGCTCCTGGTATCCGACAGGGTTCAGGTTGTTATGCCTTATCATGTAGATTTCGATAAGTTTGAGGAAGAAAGACTCGGCGGCAAGGCTTTTGGTTCTACCAAGTCCGGTATCGCACCTTTCTTCTCCGACAAATATGCCAAGATCGGTTTCCAGGTTTCCGAGCTTTTCAATGAGGAGACCCTGGCTGAGAAGATCGAGCGCGTCCTTGAGATCAAGAACGCTCTTCTCGTAAACCTCTACCACAAGGACCCCATCGATAAGGATGAGCTCTTAGCTGAGATGTTAGAGCAGGGAAGACTTATCAAGCCTTTCGTTACCAACACTCAGGCTTACCTCTACGAGGCACTGAAGGAGGGCAAGAAGATCCTCCTCGAAGGCCAGCTCGGTACAATGAAGGATCCTGACATGGGCATCTACCCCATGGTCACATCATCTTCGACACTCGCAGGCTACGGCTGCGTCGGCGCAGGTATCCCGCCTTATGAGATCAAGAAGATCGTAGTCGTTACCAAGGCTTATTCTTCCGCAGTAGGCGGCGGAGCGTTCGTCTCCGAGATCCTCGACGAAGATGTTGCCAAGGAATTAAGAGACAGAGGCGGTGACAAGGGCGAGTACGGCGCAACGACAGGCCGTCCCAGAAGAGTAGGCTGGTTCGACTGTGTAGCCACACGCTACGGCGTAAGGCTCCAGGGCGGAACGGATGTCGCTCTCACAAACCTCGACGTTCTGGGCTATCTGGATAAGATCCCCGTCTGCACAGGCTACGAGCTCGACGGCAAGGTCATCAAGGACTTCCCGAATCCCACGGACCTCGACAGATGCAAACCCGTGATCGAATACTTACCTTCCTGGAAGGGCAAGGGCGAGATCAGGGGACTCACGGACTACGACAAGCTCCCCAAGGAAGCTCAGGACTACGTAGAGTTCATCGAAAAAGAGATCGGCGTACATATCTCCATCGTTTCAACGGGACCCGTAAGAGAAGAGATCATCAGGAGATAACAAAGGATGAGCAAAGAGAAGATCATCGTTCTCGACTTCGGAGGACAGTACAACCAACTGATCGCAAGGCGCGTGAGAGAACTGTCCGTATACAGCGAAGTCCTCTCCTCAGACACACCCATCGAAAAGCTTATCGAGATGGAGCCCACGGGCATCATCCTCACAGGAGGCCCCAACTCGGTCTATAAGGACGGCAGCCCCAGATACGATCCCAAGCTCTTCGAGCTTGGCATCCCGATCCTGGGTATCTGCTACGGCGCCCAGCTCATGACTTACCTCCTGGGAGGTAAGGTTGAGACCGCTCCCGTAAGTGAATACGGACATACCGATGTCGACATCTTAAAAGGAGATGACATCCTCTTCCGCGGAGTCAGCCCCAAGACAGTCTGCTGGATGAGCCACACGGACTATATCGCCCAGGCTCCCGAAGGCTTCACCGTTACGGCATCTACGAATGTATGTCCCTTTGCTGCTGCAAGCTGCCCTGAGAAGAAACTCTATTTCGTTCAGTTCCATCCCGAGGTTGCTCACACGGCAGAAGGCATGACGATGTTAGGCAACTTCGTCAAGAAAGTCTGTGGCTGCAAGTGCGACTGGAAGATGGATTCTTTCGTTGAGACATCCATCAAAGAGATACGCGAGAAGGTCGGATCCGGACGGGTTCTCTGCGCCCTGTCAGGCGGTGTCGATTCTTCCGTTGCCGCAGTACTCCTCTCCAAGGCAGTAGGCAAGCAGCTGACATGTGTTTTCGTAGATCACGGACTCTTAAGAAAGAACGAGGGAGACGAGGTCGAAGCAGTCTTCGGTCCCTCAGGATCCTACGAGCTTAACTTCATAAGAGTCAATGCACAGGACCGTTTCTTAGGCAAGCTCGCAGGGGTTTCAGACCCTGAGCAGAAGAGAAAGATAATCGGCGAGGAATTCATCAGAGTATTCGAGGAAGAAGCAAAGAAGATCGGTACGGTCGACTTCCTCGTACAGGGTACCATCTATCCTGACGTCATCGAATCAGGCCTCGGAAAGAGCGCGGTCATCAAGTCCCACCACAACGTTGGCGGCCTTCCCGACTATGTTGATTTCAAAGAGATAATCGAACCTTTGAGGCTCCTCTTCAAAGACGAAGTAAGAAAGGCAGGCCTTGAGCTCGGCATCCCCGAAAACCTCGTATTCCGTCAGCCCTTCCCGGGTCCCGGACTTGCAGTCAGGATCGTGGGCGAGATCACGGCAGAGAAGGTCAGGATGGTCCAGGATGCTGATGCGATCTTCAGACAGGAGATGGCACTTGCAGGCTTCGACAAATACGCAAACCAGTACTTCGCTGCATTAACGAATATGCGTTCAGTCGGCTGCATGGGCGACGAGAGAACATACGACTACGCATGCGTCTTAAGGGCAGTAACGACCACTGACTTCATGACTGCGGAATCAGCAGAACTTCCCTGGTCGCTCTTAGGCAAAGTAACAACCAGGATCGTCAACGAAGTAAAAGGCATCAGCCGCGTCTTCTACGACTGCACAGGCAAACCGCCCTCGACGATCGAACTCGAATAACATACAGAAATCTCAAGAAGCCTGAAATCATTGCGTTTCAGGCTTCTTTATTTGCTCCGTGAGTTCAAAATGAGTTCAAAACGTTTTTTAATAGAATAATCAGAAGATTATTTCTAGTGTGTTCTGTTGTCTCTAAATGTATGCGTTATTCATTCGGTAATCCGCGTAACCTATAAAGAGATTTCTCCTGAACTATATGAACATTGTCATATTTCTTGGCAATTGACCAGCAGCCTCTAGGAATCGCCTTGTTGGTGAACAGAAAAACATATTCCTTATCAGATAAAGGAATCTTCTTCATAGCTCGGAGCGCTTTCATTAATAGCGGTGTTTTTATTAGTCCGCATTTGAATAAGACCATGCGGTGAAGATATTTATCTTCTCCCACATAATCGAAATTGACTTTATCAATGGTTACGTCTTGATGCAGTTCATCATTGATAATGTCGAAGCTCCAATTTTTAAAATAGAAGTGTTGAAGATAATCCAGGGATGCAGTCCTAAAAAACCGGCGATATACTTCTTTTCTCAGTTTTTCATCAAAATCAATAATAGTCTGATCGCTAATGGCAAAGCCGGCTTTGAGTTTTGCTGTATATACGAATGCGTACCAAAGATATATATACGAATTAACGATGAAGTATTCTTTATGTCCGTTTTGAGATTCTTTTTGACGGATCAATCCTTTTTCCAGAAGCTTTTTCAGATATTCGAGACAGGCATTGTTCTTCATGCCTGAAGCCTTTGCAATAGTAGTAAGGGCTTTGTTGCTTTGTGTCATTGCATATAGGATCGTGTTATAGGTCTCGACAGTAGAAAAATGCCTTTCTAGGATCTTGGGCGCCAAATTCCAAAATGCAGATTCGGGAGTGAGAAGACATGCAAGTTTTTCTTCGAATGAACCATGCAGATTGAATTCGGTCATAATTTCAGGATAACCACCTGTAATGCACAACAGTTCCTTTAATTCTTTGCCGGTCAGATCCAGATGGTCAGACAACTCTTTCCATGTCATAAGAGACAACTCAAAAGTAGTGCAATTCAGTTCGGCAGGAGTAGTGTCCTTAGACGAAATCAACACAACTTTCAGCTTCATAGAATCCTCTTTCAGATTCATAAGGGCTTTCCAGAAACTCTCAGTATTCTTTCCGCAATCTGCATCATCGATTATCAGGTACTTGTACGTTCCCTGACTGCAGATCCAAGCAAACAGATCATCCCACGTCGCGCACTCCGAGTTGATCAAACCGGGCAAGCGGCTTACGTCATATCCTTTGAACGACATTGAGAATACGCCGTCTTGGGTTGCGGTTAACCTTTTCCATAGTCTAGTCTTCCCGGTGAATGGATCGCCAAGAATAAGAACGATGTTCTTACACCTATGCGCATTGATGTCTGATATAAGGCGGCTGTAATCATAAAAATCAGTTTCTTTGTCCATATTATTCCTCGCGTATTTATCAAATTCGTATTTGACGATTTTGCTCTGTACCCCCTATTTTACACCCAAACACCAAAAATATGTTCTTTTTCTTTGCCTTGAAACTCTTGTATTTATTGAACAGAACAAATGTTCACAAATTGTTAACACAAATACCCCCAAAAAACCTGAAACCCAACAGCTATATAGTGAAGGCACAAGTAGAAAGCCTCCTGAAAAGGAGACTGCTAATTACCTTCACCGTAACTTGACAACTGAATAAACAAACCGAAAGGTACGTTCCTTGTATCGGCGATAAAATACCGAGCCAAGTTGACTCCGACCTCGCCATGACCGGCCGCAAGACCGAGAGCGATAAAGGGGATGAGTCAGAATCGGGGTTGCACCCCGAGGGAGGCGATGACAGATACAAAGGGATAATG
>JAEEGI010000296.1_pt1 | contig 235372 bp, 207 predicted proteins | sample 8958751 | NCBI WGS metagenome assembly JAEEGI01 (sample SAMN16246545, study PRJNA631951) | gut metagenome | biome: gut microbiome; feature: rumen; material: KS-attached | host: Bos | place: Iran: Karaj | collected 2018-10 | reverse complement strand
CCAAAGCACAGCGTAAGTTATCACGCATGCAAGGCTCCAAGAAGAATGAAGCCAAATCCAAAAACTACCTCAAGCAGCTGCGTAAGGTCAATAAGATCCATAGACATATATCAAATCAGAGACTTGACAACCTGCATAAGATATCTACCGAGATAGTCAATCAGTATGATGTTGTATGTGTAGAATCCCTGAATATGAGGTCCATGTCTAATAAAGGTTTTGGTAACGGTAAGGCTACTCTTGATAATGGATACGGTATGTTCCTAAACATGCTTGAATACAAACTGGCCGATAGAAATAAATACCTTATCCGGGTAGATAAGTGGTTTCCGTCATCACAAATCTGTCATTGCTGTGGAACGTTGCATCCTGAGATGAAAAACCTATCTATCCGTACAATGAAATGCGATTGCGGTCTTGCAATCGGCCGTGACCAGAACGCAGCTATCAACATCCTACGTGAAGGACTCCGCATACTAAACGAGTCTTTCGAAGTAGCCTAAAGCCAAATATTCCGTAGGGCAGGAACTGTCCTAACTTATACGCCTGTGGACACTGTGTAAGACGCTGAGTTATGTATATCATAGCCAACGCAGTAGTGGTTGAAGCAGGAAGCTCGGTTACTTGTAGCCGAGTAGTTCACTATAATGTGAGAAGAGAATGGAGAACATGACATAATGAAATACGAATGGATTGATGAATATTTATTGAAAAAGCCGGGCGTGACTAAAGACCTCCAGAAGGAATGGAACTGGATACGATATCAGATCGGCGGAAAGATGTTTGCAGCAATTTGCAGGGATGATAATGACAATCCATATTATATTACATTGAAGTTAGAGCCTTTGGAAGGTGATTTTTTCCGTAAACAATATGAAGACATAAACCCCGGATATTACATGAACAAAGTTCATTGGAATTCGGTGAAAGCAGATGGGGATGTTCCGGATGATTTATTGAAGGACCTGCTGGATCATGCGTATCAGATAGTACTCGGAAGTTTAAGCAAAAAGAAGCAAAAGGAGATTTTGGGAGATGAGTGACATAAACGAGATGATCAGTTGCTGTGGCTCGGACTGCTATACGGAATTGCTTTTACCATCAAGATGAGCAAAAAGGGTGACCATCGGATTGAGGGTTATTTTGATTATGTAGTGCCACCACTGGAAGGGTTTTGGTGGATGGAAGGAGTCTCCGGGATAGATTATAACCGTAAGGAAGATTTTAATTGGATATCGGTCATCAGGCATCCTATAAGGAAGAAGGGATAAGCGTATGGAATATATAAGAGTTACAAAGGAAAATCTGGAAAAGGAGAACATATGCTGTGCAATTTCAAATAATAAGGATGTACAGGTGTCTTCAAAAAAGGCATGGCTCGCAGATAGATTTGATGAAGGTCTTGTATTTTTGAAAAGTGTGGAGCGTGGCAAGTGCTTTATAGAATATATCCCCGCAGAAAACGCATGGGTTCCGATAGAGGCGGACGGATATATGTATATAGACTGTCTGTGGGTATCAGGTTCTTTCAAGGGTCATGGATATTCCACCGATCTGCTTGCGGCCTGTATCGAGGATAGCAAGAAAAAAGGGAAAAAGGGACTTTGCATCTTGTGCGCAGCGAAGAAAAAGCCGTTTCTGGCTGATCCGAAGTTCCTGAAATATAAAGGCTTTACAGTGTGCGATGAATCTGACAACGGTATACAGTTATGGTATCTGCCTTTTGATAGTAAAGTAGATGCTCCGAGATTTAAAGAATGTGCAAAACATCCCCATATAAATGAGATGGGATATGTTTTGTACTATACGAGTCAGTGCCCGTTCAATGCAAAGTATGTACCGATAGTGGAACAGACTGCTAAAGACAATGGTATACCTTTTAAGGCTATACATATCGAGAGCAGGGAAGAAGCACAGAATGTTCCGACGCCGATAACGAATTACGCTTTGTTCCATGACGGAGTTTATGTTACTAATGAGCAAATGAATGATACGAAGTTCTTAAAAATGGCAGGGCGGTAGATTGCCATCACCCTGCTCCCTTAAAAATGTCTATAAATCCTGTGCTCCGGTATATTGGAGCATGGGATATTTTTTCCTTGACAATTAAATGATATGGCGTTAATATATATCAAACAGATATATCAAAAAGATACATAAGGAGTTTTTTAGATGCGTCAAAGGATTAGAAAAACCATACTGATTATCTCTTTTTTACTCTTTCCTGTTACCATATGGTATTTTTCGCCATACCTTATCATTCAGGCTGCTTCCGAGCACATTATGAACGGAAGTTTTATCGTATTTGTTTCAATGTTTGTCCTTTCAATGTTCTTGGGAAGGGTATGGTGCGGATATCTCTGCCCGGCAGGCGGACTTCAGGAATGCATTTCTGCGGGTAATCCCGCTCCTGCTAAACAGGGATGGAGAAACAAAATAAAGTATGTAATCTGGATAATATGGATGATAGCCATTGTCGTTACCTTTATCTTGGGGAAAAATGAAGTTACCGTTGATCCGTTTTACATGACGGACCATGGGATTTCCATAACGAGTATATATAATTATGTAATGTATTATGGAGTTATATTACTTCTGGTGCTGCCGGCCCTGATACACGGACGCAGAGCTACGTGTCATTATATCTGCTGGATGGCTCCGTTTATGGTGATAGGCAGTTCGATAGGAAGGATGCTTCATATTCCACAGCTTCATATTGAGGCGGATAATGAAAAATGTGTAGCATGTGGGAAGTGCAGCAAGTCCTGCCCGATTGGACTGGATGTTAAAAACATGGTTTCTGAAGGAAAAAACGATAAGTGTACAGAGTGCATTCAGTGTGGGGCGTGCGTAGATGCCTGTCCTAAGAATGTTTTGAAATATAAGATGACTTGGAGGAAAAACTGATGAATTTCGGGTTTTCATATGTGGGATTGATTTTCCTTGTAATGTTGATGGTACCAAATATCATATGGACAAAAAATCAGCCTATAAATTATGAAAAATATGTTGTAAATGAGAACAAATATCTGCTATTATTGGAAAGGATAGGAGAGGTGCTGGTGTCGTGTATTGCACTGATTTTTTCCGATTTCAATATAAAACCATGGTCTGCATGGGTGTGGTGGCTGGTCGGTGCGTTTTTATTGATGCTGCTGTATGAGGTATACTGGATAAGGTATTTCTTAAGTAAAAGAACTATGAAGGATTTTTACAGTAGTATTCTTGGTATTCCTGTTGCCGGAGCGACACTCCCGGTTGCAGCGTTCGCTCTTTTGGCGGTTTACGGGAAGAATATAATACTTGGAATAGCCGTGATAATTTTAGGTATTGGTCATATCGGCATACACTTAACGCATAAAAAAGAAGCAGAACATGATGGGGGACTAAATGGCTAAAGAACGGAAAATAGATATGGTGATCCTGGGTTTGCTCAGTCATGAAGATCTTACAGGGTATGATATAAAAAAGCGTATTGACGGAGCTATCAGTTTTTTCTGGAAGGGGAGTTTTGGAAATATTTATCCTGCTCTGAAAGATATGGAGACTCAGGGTCTTATATCAAAGAACGATACCTCTGTCGGAGGGCGGGAAAGGATTACTTATAAGATCACCGAAGCGGGAGAAAAAGCTCTTAAAAACTGGCTAAAGGAAGAGCAGGTTGAAAATGAACTTAAGTACGAAACACTCCTTAAACTGTTTTTTGGGGCTTCGGAAAGAGCGGAAGTTTCAGTGCATAATATAGAAGTATTTGAGAAACAGATACAGGATGACTTGAAACTACTGAAAGTTTATTATGAGACACTGGAAAAATCACTTGATGATAAAGACCATGTGTATTATTTACTTACAGTTTCTTTCGGAATAGAAACTTACGAAGCATATCTGAAATGGTGTAATAAAGCTAAGAAGTTGTTGAAAGATAATTTGCACGAGTAATAATATAACAAAAGTAGATGCGAGGCATCATTTTGTTACTGAGGAAACGCTGAAGGCGTTTTCGAGGTGACGTGGATAGGATGTAAAAAAGCTGGAGGAATATGATAAGAAAAGCAACTGAAAAAGATTTGGCGCGCATTGCGGAAATACAGATTTTTAACTATCGTATGTACTTTTATCCGATATTTCAAGCCGATGAATATTATTTTGAAGAATTGCAAGTTCCTTCATTAATGAAGGAGTATGAAAAAGAGCTTACCAGCCTGTACGTATATGATGACGGAGCAGTTAAGGGGTTCATAAAGATAGAAGGGACTTATATTGCAAGACTCTTTGTCGAACCGGTTCTGCAAAATGCCTGCATCGGTTCAAAATTACTGGAATATGCGGTGGAAGAGCATAATGCAGACCATCTCTGGGCATTGGAAAAGAATGTGAAAGCAATAAGATTTTATAACAGGCATGGTTTCGTCGCTACAGGAGAGAGAAAACTTGAGGATGGTACTACGGAGTATCTGATACTTTTAAAGAGGAGTTAATAATGTAATGCATTTTGTGGATGCAAAGGGAATACTTACTGCAAACGGCGGAAGCAACGGAATGAATATATATCGCGGCTGTTCTCATGGTTGTATATATTGTGACAGCAGAAGCGCATGTTATCAGTTTACGCATCCTTTTGAAGATATAGAGGTTAAGCGGAATGCTCCGGAACTGCTTGAGAAAGCGCTGAAGTCTAAAAGAAAAAAGTGCATGATAGGCACCGGTGCCATGTCTGACCCGTATATGCATTGCGAAGAGCAGCTGCAGCTCACAAGAAAATGCCTTGAGATAATCAAAAAATATGGATTCGGTGTGGCTATCCAGACGAAATCGGACAGGATACTCCGGGATATCGATCTGCTAGATGAGATCAACAAAGAAGCAAAATGCGTGGTGCAGATGACACTTACAACTTATGACGATGATCTGTGCCGGATAGTGGAGCCGAATGTCTGCAATACAAAAAGACGTATTGCAGTGCTTGAAGAAATGCAGAAAAGAGGCATCCCAACGATTGTATGGCTTACTCCGATCCTTCCGTTTATCAATGATACAGAAGAGAACATCACTGCAATACTGAACGAATGTGCCCGGGTAGGCGTGAAAGGCATCATTGATTTCGGCATGGGACTGACACTCAGGGAGGGTGACCGGGAGTATTATTATGCGGCACTGGACAAGCATTTCCCGGGGCTGAAGGGAAAATACATCAGGAAATTTGGAAATGCTTACGAGATACCCAGCCCTAATTCGAAAAAACTATATAAGATATTTAATGATATATGTAGGAAAAACGGGATGATGTCGACACCTGATGAATGCTTTAAGTTTATGCGGGAACTGCCGGATAAGTATAAACAGATGAGTCTGTTTGATCTGTAAGAACCGTCCCCTGTTCCCTAGGATGTGCGTGCTCTTTGGAGATACCGGGATATCATCGACATGATATCTTCCGGGCGGTCAGTCATACCGTTGTGTATCCACATGGCTATCACATTCCAGAAAGCGCCTATATTAAAGGCCATGAGATAATTGGAGTCCAGTCCTTCGAACAGCTTGTTGAAAGGATTGGATTCGGAGACGAATTCACGTCTGAGCAGAGGGCCGTATTCATTCATGCATTGAAGCACGATATGTAACATATTGTTTTTGTCGAGCAATAAAAGAACTTCTTTATTCTTTTCGGCAAATGAAAAGATGGTCGGAAGTACATCACTGCGACCGGAGTTTACTATATCATAATAACTGTGCAAAGTTGATTTGATCATGGAGGTAAGTACATCATCTTTTGAATCAAAGTTACGGTAGAAGGTTTTCCTGGCGAGCTTTGCTTCAAGGATTATCTGCTTGATCGATATCTCACTGTATGGGTACTTCTGCATAAGGACCAGAAGAGCCTGGGTAATCTCGCTGCGGGATCTGATGGCTGAAGGATTAACTGAATTATTCATTTTAAATACCTTCTTTCTGAATGTGACACATATCTGTAAGTTTGTGTATCTTTTGCTGTTGGTATTTACTTTTGCTGTTTTGTAGTATATCATAATCACATAAAAGACACAAGTGTGGCATTGAGGACAGATATGGGAAAAAGTATAATAAGAAAAACAGTAACTGTAATATTGGGAGCCGTATCACAGGATTATACCGGTGAACTTACATCCATGACTCAGTACAGCGCGGTGTATAATAATAAGGAACGAAAGATTGAGGTATGCATGTATCCCGATTATTCACATAAATACAGTTTTAAACTTTAATCCGGAGGGGAAGGTATGAACAAAGAACAGTTAATGAAGTTTTATCAGGAGAATATGTACGGAGTACGGCGCGGGGGCGAGAACGTCACCTATGAGCTTTTGGGCCCGGATCCTGCTGCGGAGCAGAACAGGAATATGCCGCGTAATCCTTTTGCGGTAGTCGGTGGAGACCTTGTAAAGATAAAGATCGAAAAGGATGGCCGCAGTACGGAATTTACCGTGCATGCATATATACCTGAAAAGGTTAAGGCTGAAAAATATCCTTCGGGTTCTCCTTTTATCATATGTATGCATCCCATAATGCCTAAGGATTATGCATTGGAACAGGGATATGCCGTATTTTTCCTGGAGAGCACCAAGGTGGCTTCGGATGATATTGAGCATAAGGGTGCTTTTTATGATATATACCCTTACGGAGAAAGAGGGGATGAACAGACCGGAGCACTTGCTGCCTGGGGCTGGGGTGCATCAAAGGTGCTGGATGCGGTATACGCGGGACTTGATAAGGAGTATAACCTTGATGCCGGGGCATCCATGGTCACAGGCGTATCGAGATGGGGAAAAGCTACTGCGGTATGCGGAGCTTATGATGAAAGATTCAGGATGGTCATTCCTTCGTGTTCGGGAGCAGGCGGACTGGCTCTTTATAACTTCTTCTCGGAAGGTAAAACATATGACTTAAGAAAGGCGGGTGCTCCTGCCGAGTATACATACGGGAAAAACGAACCGCTTTCCTGCCTGCAGTCGGATGCGGAAAGGGGCTGGTTCAATGATAAGTTCCTTGAGTATAAGGATCCTTCGGAGATACCTTTTGATCAGGAAGGACTTCCGATACTTTGCTGTGACAGGAACAGATACTATTTTGTGATAGCCTCCTATACGGGAGAGGACTGGGTGAATGCACCTTCCATGTGGGAGTGCTGCAAGCGTGCCCTGAAGGTATATGAAGAAGAAGGACTTGGAAGTAATTTTGCGATACATTTCCATAAGGAAGGGCATGCTGTAATACAGGAAGATATGGAACTCATCGTTTCATATTTTAATCATATGTATTACGGAACTGATACCGGGATAGATATGGATGCCCTTCATACGACCGTATTTGAAGGACAGGAGGAAGGAAACGCTGAGGTTCTCCGTTTAAGACCTTATAAAAAGGAAGACAGTGAAACTATAGCCTCCTGGCTTAAGGATGAGGATATATTCTGGAAATGGGGAGGAGAAAGATTCGGGCAGTATCCCGTAAGTGCCGAAGATATAGATGCAAAATATTATAATGCAAACGGAGACTGTGAGGAGTTCGATAATTTCTATCCGCAAGTGGCTTTCGGAAATGACGGTGCAGTCGGAAGCTTCATTATAAGATATATAAACGGTGATCATAATACCGTACGTTTCGGATGGGTCATAGTTGATGACAGCAAACGCGGAAAAGGATACGGAAAAAGAATGCTCGAGCTTGGACTTCAATATGCATTTAAGATACTCAAGGCTAAAAAAGTGACGATCGGTGTTTTTGAAAACAATGCACCTGCATATGCATGTTACAAGTCTCTGGGCTTTAAAGAGGCAGAGGGGCAGGAGCCTGTGATAAGGGATGTAAAAGGTGAAAAGTGGAAATTGATAGAGCTCTACCGCCTGCCTGATTAAAATATGAAATAATAAGTATGACCGGAAAGTCTTTAACTTGACTTTCCGGTTTTTTACGTTTTGTCTATTTAATAGAAATTTTATAAAAAACAGTTGACAAAGGGATAAATTGGTGTTATCTTATAGCAGGAAGGTGTTAGCACTCTTTAAAGTTGAGTGCTAATAAATGAAAGAGAGGGTACGGATATGGATCTTGATGACAGAAAACTAAAGATACTTCAGGCTATTATTAAGAACTATCTCGAGACGGGTGAGCCGGTCGGTTCAAGAACCATATCAAAGTATACCGACCTTAACTTGAGTTCGGCTACCATAAGAAATGAGATGGCCGATCTTGAAGAACTCGGCTATATAGTACAGCCCCATACCTCCGCAGGACGTATCCCTACAGATAAGGGTTACAGGCTTTATGTGGATACCATGATGCAGGAGAAGGTGGACGAGGTCAACAACATGCGTGATGATCTGCTTGAAAAAGCGGACCGTATGGAAAACCTCCTTCAGCAGGTAGCAAAGCTTCTGGCAGCGAATACCAATTACGCTACCATGGTTACCACTCCCAAGTACCGCAGCAGAAAGATAAAGTTCATCCAGCTGACGGATGTGGATGCATATCAGGTGCTTGCAGTTATAGTCCTTGAGGGCAATATAATAAAGAACAGGATGTTCAGGTCGGATGTCGCTCTGGTAAAGGAAGATGTATTAAAGCTTAACCTTGCACTTAATACTTTCCTGCAGGGACTTGACCTAGAAGAGATAAACATCGGTCTGGTACAGAAGCTTAAGAGCCAGGTCGGAGCATATCAGGAGCTGGTATCCGAGATACTTGATGCCATAGCGACAGCCATCCAGGAGGAAGGCGACATAAGGGTATATACCAGCGGTGCCACCAACATCTTAAAATATCCGGAGCTTTCGGATATGAATAAAGCCCGCGACATACTTTCCACTTTGGAAAACAAAGAGGAGCTTACACAGTTTGTTGAGAGCGGCGATATAAAGCCGGATGAGAAGCGCGGCATTCAGGTTTATATAGGTGACGAGACAAAGGTGGATTCCATGAAGGATTGCTCGGTAGTCACCGCAACCTATGAGATAGAAGAAGGTATTTACGGTAAGGTCGGCATCATCGGTCCAAAGCGTATGGATTACGAAAGAGTAGTCGGAACACTTCAGAATATGATGGGACAGCTTGATGACATATTTAAGAACAACAAACCGTAGTTTAAAGGAAAGCTAAGTCACACATCGTCCGTAATGAAAAGGATGTGATCATATGAAGAAAAAGAAAAAATTCGGAAATAAAAAGAAGGAGTTAAAGATGGCTGATATCAGGGAAAAGCTTCTGAAGGAGTCTATGGAAGCGGCCAGGAAGAAAGCAGAAGCCAAGGAGGATGCTTCTGAAAACGATGCCGGCGAGATAAGTGCCGGAGAGGAAGCAGCGGAGCAGGCTGAAGAAAATGTAAAGGCTTACGGAGCGGCGGAAAACAGCGAAGCTGCAGAAGAGGTTGAGAAAGCCGAAGGCACCGTAGAGGATGCAGCAGAAACAAATGAGGGTGAGGCCGGAGAGCTTCCACCTGACGACGGGCCGACTTCAGTATTTATTAAGGGCGAGCACGACAAAAAGGACGAAAAGATTAAAGAACTGAACGACAGGCTGCTCAGAAACCTGGCAGAGTTCGAGAACTTCAGAAAGCGTACCGACAAAGAAAAGTCCCAGATGTTTGAGATGGGTGCGAAGAGCATCATAGAAAAGATACTTCCCGCGATAGACAGTTTTGAACTCGGGCTTGCAGCCTTAAGCGAGGAGGACAAAAACTCAGGAGTAGGTCAGGGCATGGAAAAGATTTATAAGCAGCTGATGACCATCTTAGAAAATGCCGGAGTTAAGCAGATCGAGGCATTGGGAAAAGAATTCGATCCGAATCTCCATAATGCGGTAATGCATGAGGAAAATGAAGAGTTCGGTGAAAATACGGTTTCACAGGAGTTACAAAAGGGCTATATGTACAATGACACGGTAATACGTCACAGCATGGTAAAGGTTGCGAACTAGTGACATAACCCGGTATGCAGTATAAAAGAGTAAATACACGGTATCCTAAGCGAATGCGAAGGATCATTAAAGGAGGATAAACATTATGAGCAAGATTATTGGTATCGATTTAGGAACAACAAATTCATGTGTAGCAGTTATGGAAGGCGGAAAGCCTACAGTTGTTACAAATACAGAAGGACAGCGTACTACCCCTTCGGTAGTCGGTTTTGCAAAGAACGGTGAGAGACTTGTCGGTGAGGCAGCTAAGCGTCAGGCAGTTACAAACTCAGATAAGACAGTTTCATCAATCAAGCGTCATATGGGTACAGATTTTAAGGTTACCATCGATGACAAGAAGTATTCACCTCAGGAGATCTCGGCTATGATCCTTCAGAAGTTAAAGAAGGACGCAGAGAACTACTTAGGCGAGCCTGTTACCGAAGCAGTTATCACAGTTCCCGCATACTTCAACGATGCACAGCGTCAGGCAACAAAGGATGCAGGTAAGATCGCAGGTCTTGATGTAAAGCGTATCATCAACGAGCCTACGGCAGCAGCTCTTGCATACGGCCTTGACAATGAGAACGAGCAGAAGATCATGGTATACGACCTTGGCGGCGGTACATTCGATGTATCCGTAATCGAGATCGGTGACGGTGTTATCGAAGTTCTTGCTACAGCAGGCGATAACAGACTCGGCGGTGATGACTTCGATGAGAGGATCACCAGATACATGATCGATGAGTTTAAGAAGCAGGAGGGCGTAGACTTAGGTCTTGACAAGATGGCTCTTCAGAGATTAAAGGAAGCAGCAGAGAAGGCTAAGAAAGAGCTTTCATCAGCTACCACAACAAACATCAACCTTCCTTTCATTACAGCAACAGCAGAAGGCCCTAAGCACTTCGATATGAACTTAACACGTGCTAAGTTCGAAGAGCTTGTATCAGACCTTATCGAAAGAACAGTTATCCCTGTACAGAATGCACTTCGTGATGCAGGTATCAAGCCCAGCGACCTTTCAAAGGTACTCCTTGTCGGCGGATCTACCCGTGTTCCCGCAGTACAGGAGAAGGTACGTCAGTTGACCGGACATGAGCCTTCAAAGACTCTTAACCCTGATGAGTGCGTAGCTATCGGTGCTTCCATCCAGGGCGGCAAGCTTGCCGGCGATTCAGGTGCAGGTGATATCCAGCTTCTGGATGTAACACCTCTTACACTTGCTATCGAGACATTAGGCGGTATCGCTACACCTATCATCAAGAGAAATACAACCATCCCTACCCGTGGCAGCCAGGTATTCTCTACAGCAGAGGATAACCAGAGTGCGGTTGATATCCGTGTTACCCAGGGTGAGAGACAGTTCGCAAAGGATAATAAGCTGCTCGGACAGTTTAGACTTGACGGTATCCTTCCCGCAAGACGTGGTGTTCCTCAGATCGAGGTTACATTCGATATCGATGCAAACGGTATCGTAAACGTATCAGCTAAGGATAAGGGTACGGGCAAGGAGCAGCACATCACCATCACTTCCGGTACTACCATGAGCGAGTCCGATATCGAGCGTGCAGTTAAGGAAGCTGCTGAATATGAGGCTCAGGACAAGAAGCGTAAGGAAGCAGTTGATACCAGAAACGAAGCTGATTCTATGGTATTCCAGACAGAAAAGGCTCTTGCAGATGTAGGAGATCAGCTCTCTGATGCGGACAAGTCCCAGGTACAGGCTGATATCGAGCACTTAAAGGATATCTTAAACAAGACAAATCCCGAGGTTATGAGTGACGGTGAGGTTGAAGACCTTAAGGCTGCTAAGGAGAAGCTTATGACCGATTCTCAGGCACTTTTCCAGAAGGTATATGAGAAGGCACAGGCACAGGGCGGGCCTCAGGGAGGTCCCGGACCTGATATGGGCGGATTTAATCCTAATCAGGGTTTTGACCCTAACCAGGGATTCAACCCCAACCAGGGCGGCGGATACGGTCCTAACCAGGGCGGTTACAACGGCGGCAACGATGATGTGGTTGATGCTGATTTTAAGGAAGTTTAATGCAATATCTTAAATATCCCTTAAATGAGTGCCATATTACTTGAAGAGTAAAAATATTGTGATATAATAATGGGGCGTGGTGTGAAAACACCTCGCCCTAATACAGATTATAATGGTGACATGACGGCAATTAAACAGTGCGGTCATGTCGGGGAGAGACATGGCAGATAAAAGAGATTATTATGAGGTGCTTGGAGTATCTAAGGATGCAAGTGCTGAAGAAATAAAAAAAGCATACAGACAGCTTGGTAAAAAGTACCATCCGGACGTTAATCCCGGCGATAAAGAAGCCGAGGAAAAGTTCAAAGAGGTCGGCGAGGCTTATGCGGTTTTGAGTGACCCTGATAAACGCCGCCAGTACGACCAGTATGGACATGCTGCTTTTGAGAACGGCGGTGCCGGCGGAATGGACTTTTCATCCATGGACTTCTCAAGCATGTTCGGAGATCTGTTCGGAGGACTCGGCGGTATATTCGGAGACCTGTTCGGAGGCGGCAGCCGTTCGGGCGGACCCCAGCGCGGAGCCAATACCAGAGTCAGAGTGCGCATAACCTTTGATGAGGCTATGAAGGGTGTCGAAAAAGAAATAGAAGTTACTTTAAAGGAACAGTGCGAGACCTGTAAGGGTACCGGTGCTAAGCCCGGTTCCAATGTGGAGACATGTTCACAGTGCGGCGGCAAGGGCCAGGTGGCTTATACCCGTCAGTCCCTGTTCGGTATGACACAGAGTATCCAGGCTTGTCCCCAGTGCCGCGGTACCGGAAAGATCATAAAGGAAAAGTGCTCGGCATGTCTTGGAAACGGATATATTTCAAGAAAGAAGAAGCTTTCGGTATCTATCCCCGCAGGTATTGATTCGGGCCAGTGCATAAGACTTGCCGGTAAGGGCGAGCCAGGTGCCAACGGCGGCGGATACGGAGATATGCTTGTAGAAGTGGATGTAAGCGATCATCCTACTTTCCAGCGTGAGGGTATGAATATTTACTCAAACGCATATATGAGCTTTGCACAGGCAGCACTCGGAGGAGATGTAAGAATCCCTACCATTGACGGTGACGTGATCTATGAGGTTAAGCCCGGAACACAGACCGATACGAGGATAAGACTGAGAGGCAAGGGCGTGCCTTCCGTAAGGGATAAGTCATACAGGGGAGACCACTATGTTAATCTGGTGGTACAGGTTCCCACTAAGCTTAACTCCGAACAGAAGGAACTTTTGAAGAAATTTGACGAGTCTTATTCCGGAAAGAAGCCTGAAGAGGGAACGGAAAAGAAGAAGAAGGGTTTTTTCAGTAAATGAACAGATTTGTGATCGGTATATTAGCACATGTTGATGCCGGAAAGACCACTCTTTCCGATACCATACTTTATTTGTGCAAATCCATAAGAAAGCCGGGAAGGGTCGATAAAAAAGACTCCTTCCTGGATAGTTATGCCTTAGAGAGAGAAAGAGGCATTACCATATTTTCAAAACAGGCTGTTTTTGAATATGGTAATGCCTCTTTTACGTTGCTGGATACACCGGGGCATGTGGATTTTTCTACCGAAATGGAAAGGACTCTTTCGGTGCTTGATGCGGCCGTGCTGGTGATAAGCGGTCCGGAAGGGATACAGGCACATACGAGGACATTATGGAAGCTGCTGAATATTTATGACATACCTGTATTTATCTTTGTAAACAAGATGGACAGGGAGACTGCCCTTAAAGGAAATATCGGGGCTGAGCTTAAAAAAGAGCTCTCCCCCGGATGTATAGAATTTACAAAACTGGTTGCAGGCGGCAGTTCAAATGCGGACAGGCTGGCGGTCATGGAGGAGATATCCCTGTGTGACGAAGAACTGCTTGAATCATTTCTTGAAAAAGGCGGCACGGATGACGAAGAGATCGGTACTGCGATCGTGGAACGCAAGCTTTTTCCTGTGATATACGGTTCGGCCCTGAAACAGGAGGGTGTCGAAAACCTGCTTGCGGTAATGAGCAGATTCCTGCCGGAGATATCATATGATGACGGGTTTGCTGCGAGAGTCTACAAGGTGGGAAGGGATACGTCCGGAAAACGTATCACATATATGAAAATTACCGGAGGCAGACTTGCCACCCGTGAACCGGTGACTTATCCTGCCGGGGGAGAAGAATTAACCGAGAAGATAAACGAGATCAGGCTTTATAACGGAGACAGATACGAGAACCTTGACAGTGCCGAAGCAGGCATGGTCGTGGGAGTCACGGGGCTCACCGGGATAGAAGCGGGAAGTGTTTTGGGAGACGAGGAACCGCTGCCCGGTAAAAACATCATGCCGGTCTTAAGATATAAGGTGGCTGAAAAGGATATATCAAGACTGAGGCTTCTGCTGCCGAAATTCCGCGAGTTGGAGGAAGAGGAGCCCGAGCTCCACGTCATGTGGAATGATGAGACAAAAGAGCTGGAGATAAATGTAATGGGCGAGATCCAGCTTGAGATATTAAAAAGCAGATTTGCCGAGCGGTTTAATGAGGATATTGAGTTTGACAGAGGAAGCATCATATATCGTGAAACGGTGACAGAACCGGTGCTCGGGATAGGTCATTATGAGCCTTTGCGTCATTATGCCGAGGTACAGCTTGTTATCGAGCCCGGACCTAAAGGATCGGGGATATCCTTTAAATCCGACTGTACTACATCGGAGCTTGATACGAACTGGCAGCGTCTTATCATGACGCATGTATATGAAAAAGAACACAGGGGATGCCTTATAGGAGCACCTGTGGATGATGTGATGATCACGCTGGTAGCGGGACGTGCCCACTTAAAGCATACCGAGGGCGGTGATTTCCGTCAGGCGACATACAGAGCTATACGCCAGGGTCTTATGAAGGCAGCGGTGTCGGGAAAAGCACGTATACTTGAACCATACTACGAATTTACCCTTGAGGTCCCTTCCTCGTGCATAGGAAGGGCCATGACCGATATTGACCGTAAGCACGGAAAGATCACCGGGCATTATGAAGGCACCTCCGACGGGATGGCTGTACTTACCGGTACGGCTCCGGTCTCGGAGATGATGGGGTATTCCAATGACGTGACCGCATATACGGGAGGGCTTGGCAGCTTTTTCTGTAATTTTTCGGGATTTTCCGAATGTCATAACGAAGAAGAGGTAATATCGGCAGTACATTATAATCCGGAAGCGGATATGAGAAATCCCGTGTATTCGGTATTCTGTGCGCATGGAGCAGGATTCCCTGTGGAGTGGAACGAGGTTGATAAATACAAGCACCTCGATGTAAAGTTTGATCCCGGGAATGCCGGGGCCGGAAAACAGTGGGAAGCCGTAACCGAAGAAAAGGAACAGGGCATTCAGATCACTTCTCAAGCTTCCGGCACGGACAGGTTTGTATCGACGGAAGAGATCGACAGTATACTTGCACGTACCTATTACGCTAACAAAAAACAGGAATACAGGAATCCGTTCAGAAAACACAGGGATAAGAATCTTACCGGACCAAAGGGAGGCTCAACGGATAATAACGGAATTTCCGGATCTTCCGCAAGACAATCCAAAAAAGATGAACTTCCGAAATATCTTCTTGTGGACGGATACAATATCATATTTGCCTGGGATGAACTGAAGGAGCTTGCTTCGATAAATCTTGATGCTGCCCGAGACAGGCTGAATGAGATACTTTGCAATTACAGGGCCCTTTCTGACAGTGAGATCATTGCCGTTTATGATGCATACCGTGTTCAGGGGCATCCTACGGAGTACCTGAAATTCAATAACATAAACATAGTGTTTACTAAAGAAGCTGAAACGGCGGACAGGTTCATAGAGCGTTTTGCTCATGAAAACGCTTCAAAATACAGGGTTACAGTTGCTACAAGCGACGGCCTCGAACAGATAATCATAAGAGGGCAGGGAGCGCTCCTTATGACCGCCCTGGATTTTTATGACGAAGTGGAGAATAAAACAAGGAATTTAAGGGAAAGATATCTTTCGGAAAAAAACACCAAAAAAACCACTTCTTCTTTAGCAATAATTGGGCACTTTGATACTATAAAATGAATAGAGATTGAAATAAGTTTGTGCTATTATTTAAAATGTTTGCGGTAACTCACGCATAAAATCATATACAGATGAATGCCAAGGATATAAGGTATTCATAGAGGTGAATAAATGAAAAGAAGCAATACCCGAAAAAGCTTAATAAGAATGACGGCACTTCTGTGTGCATCCTCCGTGGTATTTGGCGGATGCGGTCTTTTCTCCGGAGAAGAGGAAAAGCACAGTATCTCCATTGTCAGGGAAAACATGGCTGACGATTATAACGTAGTCAGCTGTGAAAAGAGGGATGTTGTACTTACAAGTACCGTATCCTGCTCATATACACAGCTGATGGAAGAAAACCTGGCATTCCCTGTAGGAGATAAGACGGTAGCCTTTGTGTATGTTAACGAAGGTGATGAGGTAAAAGAGGGCGATCTCCTTGCCAAGCTTGATGTCGAGCAGCTCGAGAAAGACAATATCTCCATGCAGGAGGAGATAGACAAAAATGAGTTTTTGATCAAACAGACTGATGAAATGATCGAGTTTTATGAGAACAAGATCAACTCATCAGCTTTAAGCATGTCATCAAAAGAGAGCTATCTTACAAAGCTGCAGAAGCTCCGTGAAAAGAGAAGAAATTATAATGACCAGAACGAGTTTGACCGGATAAAGATATCCGCCAACGAACAGCAGATATCGGCAGGTTCTCTGTATGCAGGCATAGACGGCAATATCTCATTTATAAAGAACAACCTTCAGGGCAGTAATGCCAACGCACAGGAAAAGGTCATCACGATACTCAATGCCAGCGTATGCGGATTCCAGACCAATGACAGGAATGCGGTGGATTATATAAAGGTCGGAGACAGGGTATCGGTGGATATCAGTACTACCGAAACCTCTTATGATGCCACAGTTACGTTGGTAGACAAGGATGCCTTCAAGATAGTATATGAACTTGATCAGCCGGATTATTCGATACAGATGGGTACCAGAGGTAAGGTGACCGTCGTGAGAGGCGAAGCAAAGAGTGTCTGGGCACTTCCCAAAAGCTGTGTATTTCAGACCGATGACTTCGCATATGTTTATATACTAAACGATGACGGAGTCAGGGAAATGAGAGAGATCACCGTCGGACTTATCGGTGACGATTATGTAGAGATTACAGGAGGACTCAGCGAAAACGATACGGTTATTTTACGTCAGAGCTGATGCGGAGGTTATAAATGTTTAAAAAAGTTTTGATACCGGTTTTGTTGACAGTGTGCATGTGTGTGTTTACAGCATGCGCGGGCAGCACAGAAGAACAGCAGGAGGATATACCGCTTCTTGAACCGGCTAATGCTAAAGTTGAGACGACATATGTTTCCAGGATGGATATAAGTCAGGTTGAACTTCATGACGGAGCGGTGATCCCGTCATTTGATGAGTTCTCCTTTGATGTGAACGGATATCTGTACGGCGTATTTGTCGAGCCCGGAGATAAGGTGTATAAAGGCGATGTCCTGGCAGGTCTTGTAGGCCACGATCATCAGACCATCCTTGACTTAGAGGATGAGATCAAGGAAATCGAGCAGGACATGCCAAAGCTTTTTGAAAGCTACGATCTTGACCTGGAGCTTACCAAACTTAACGGCGGCGATGTTTCCGAAAAGACTATAGAGACGAGACAAAAGAAAGAGCTTGCGGAGTTTGAGCTAAAGCAGAAAAAGGACAGACTTGAAAAATTAAAAGAAACGGATATCGGTTATGTATGTATAGTGGCTCCTTATGACGGTACGGTAGTAGGTGTTTCTTCAGCGGGTACCAACAGTTATATTTCCAAAGGAACCGCCGTGGTAGCACTTGATAACGGAAAAGCTCCGATGATAACATGCAATTATTTCATTTCTGAATCGGCATATGCAAAGGAGTATTCCTGTTATGCGATGGTAAGGGGTCAGCGTCTGGAACTTAATTATGTCCCTTATACAAAAAACGAACTTAAGGTAATTGTAAATAACGGTATTTCTCCAGCAACAAAGTTTGAGATAAAGGATCTTAAGGACGAGGAAATATACGTAGGCGATTATGCCAGCGTCATTGAGGTAAAGAGTTTTAAGGCCGATGTACTGGCTATACCGCAGAATGCCGTATATTCGGATGCAACGGGTGAATTTGTTTATGAGATAAAGGATGGCGAGAGGATCAGGAGATCAGTTATCCTTGGTATCAGTGACAATGCAAACGTGGAAGTTGTAGAAGGCTTAGAGGAAGGAGCATGTATTTATGTCAAGAGTTAACGGTAAGTTCGTAAGACGTGCAGCATGTTTCCTTGCTGCAGCGGCACTGTGCATCCCCCTTACGGTAAACGGAAAGGCAGCCGACAGCGATACTCTGTATTTCGGAGCATTGGAAGAGAAGGTTGCACAGAATGTCAATACGACCACTGTTACAAAGGGTGAGTTCTTCGTAACAGGTGCGGTACAGGGCAGTCTTGATTTTTCAAGCAATCAGTATGTGACCTGTGATGTGACCGAAGGAGTGGTACATTTTCAGGAGATGCTTGTAAGCCAGGGCGATACGGTTAAAAAAGGCGATCCCATCGCTTCGATATATGTTACGGTTGATGAGATAGAAAAGGAAGAGGTACAGAGAAATCTTGATGCAGCCAGGAAAAACCTGGATGAATACAAGGCTGATACGAGACTCTTGCTCAATCAGTATAAAAAATCCTTAAACCAGGGAAGCGAACGTGACAGAAGACTTGCACAGATATCTTATGACAGGCTGTACGAGTCCTACAAGAACGAATTATCAAAAAGAGAAGAAAAAATTGACGGATATGTTATAAGACTTGCCGAGATAGAGAGTATTGAAAATACAAAAACGGTTAATGCTCCCACGGACGGAGTCATCGGTTTTACAAACAGGATGAGAAAGGGTGAAGTGCTGGGCCGCTGGAGCTTCCTGTGCACCATCAGTGATCCCACGAATGTACGTGTTGTTGTAGAGGGCGGTTCCGATCTTTTAAGATATAACATGCCCGTAAAGATCGTGCAGTCGACAGGAAACAGAAACGTTGAGCTTACCGGCAGGGTGGTTACGATGAAAAGTACGGCTTCTTCGGTTAATCTCATGGCAAGAAATGATATAATCGAGATATACGGTGATGTATCCAATCTTATGCCGGGCAGCGACGTAAGCGTTAAATTCGACAAGATTTATGTAGAGGATGCCCTTATAGTACCCAAGACTGCTCTTAAAAGTGATAAGAAAGGTCAGTACTTAAATGTTTATATAAACGGCTTCTCAAGCAAAAGATATGTAGTAGTGGGCGGAGCCGACAGTATGAACTACTGGATCGTTTTCGGAGTAGAAGAAGGCGACACAATCATTCTCGAATAAAAGGGGACCAATATGTTTCACTTAATGCTGCAGAAAGTTCTGCATAAAAAATGGATGGCGATAAGCCTGCTGATAGGTAATATCCTTCTGGTAGCAATAGCCGTAAGCCATCCTATGTATCAGGATGCATCACGTAACAGGATGCTTACTGATGAGTTCACCAATTACATGAAGGATAACAATTCTTATCCCATGCTGATCGATACACTCGGACTCATGAGAAAGACAGCCGGACTGGAGGAAAGCGAGAGGGCAAGGAATTTTGCCAATACGGTAGCTGAACAGTTCGGAGTATCCGAAGTGGAAAAAATAAACTACAACAGTCTTGTTGCAAGTACTGCTACACCTACAACGCTTTATACCTCTGACAGCAAGGAATTTAAGCTGGTACTCGGCGCTATGTCCGATTTTGACAAGCATACCGAGATAGTATCCGGAAAAATGTACTCGGATTCACTTACCGACGACGGTTATATTGAAGCAGTCATAAGCCAGAGTGCAATGGTGGACCACAATCTCCTTATCGGTATGGAGATTGATATGAAGAGCCTGAAATTTGCCGGGAAAAATAAGGTGAAGATCAGGATCACGGGTGTATATTCCAATTCGGATGACAGCGATAATTACTGGGTAAATCCTCCCGGATATTACAGCGATCATCTTATGATATCCCCGAAGGTGTTTGAAGAAGGCTTTATGGGCAATTATGTATTGTCCAACAATATAAATGAGCATTATTATGTGCTGCTTGATTATTCACAGCTTGATCCCGAAAGGATTGACGAGATAATAGCTATCACGGATAACGCTCTTAGTGAGAACAATACCGTATACAGTAAGATGGCTGACCCTTCATATATCAGCCTGCTTAAGGATTATGCGGTAAAAGAGAAACAGATATCGGTTACACTTCTTATATTACAGGTACCCGTAATCGTACTCCTCTGTGCATTCCTTTTCATGATATCACGTCAGATGCTCGAGATGGAGGAAAACGAGATCGCGATCTTAAAGTCGAGAGGTGCGGGCAGGATGCAGATCATAAGGCTGTATTTCTTCCAGTCACTTTTCTTAAGTCTTATAAGCTTTATCATCGGTCTGCCGCTCGGAAAGCTTATATGTAAGATGCTCGGTACCTCGAGTGCATTCCTTGAGTTTTCAGCAGGAAGATCACTTGCTGTCAGATATTCGGGAGAAGCACTGTTATACGGCTTTACAGCAGTACTGATATCAACATTCATGACACTGCTTCCCGTACTTAAGAAGTCAACGTCATCCATCGTTTCCGTAAAGAGAAAACGTTCAAGACAGGCTAAGCCGTTATGGCAGAAGCTGTTTTTGGATGTTATCATGCTCGGAGTATCGATATACGGTTATTATTCATTCAGTTCCAGACAGGACGAACTGCTTGTGCAGGTGCTTTCGGGAGAATCTCTTGACCCGATCATCTTCTTAAGCTCTTCACTGTTTATACTTGGTGCGGGTCTTTTCTCGCTAAGAATTCATTCGTTCCTGATACTGGTACTGTTTAAGCTTGGAAAGAGCAGATGGCAGCCTGCAAGCTACACCTCATTCCTCCAGCTTATACGTACCGGCGGCAAGCAGGCATTCATCATGGTATTCCTGGTACTTACCGTGGCATTCGGTATGTTCAATACCACCATTGCAAGGACCATACTTGCCAATGCAGAGAAGAACAACGATTACAACATCGGTGCGGATGTGGTAATACAGGAGTACTGGAGAAACAATCAGGTATTCTCGTCACACGATCCTTCACAGGAGGTCGAGCTTTCATATACCGAACCGGATTCAGGAAAATATAACGATATCCCCGGTGTTAAGTCGATAGCAAAGGTTTATAAGACCTCTGATGCGACCGTTACGGTAAACAAGAGTGAGAATCCTGTAACCGTGATGGGTATCAACACCAAGACATTCGGAGAAACTACCAGGATGGATTCAAAGCTTCTCCAATACAATTATCACGAGTATTTAAACGTACTGTCACAGAATTCCGATGCGGTACTTGTTTCCATGAATTTTAAGGAAAAACTCGGAGTAAAGATCGGTGACCAGATAACATATACCATTAACGATCCCATAAAGACCGGAACAGGTACCGGTATAGTATACGGTTTCTTTGATTACTGGCCCGGCTACAACAAGAGCAGTATTGTCATAGCTTCAGACGGAACATCAAAGAACGAAGAGCATTACATGGTAGTTGCGCATCTTTCGGCAGTTCAGGAGAAGGCAGGCGTATTCCCTTATGAGATATGGCTTAATATGGACGGTAAGACCGATTCCGTATATGAGTTCATAAACGAAAGAGGCATTAAGCTTACCAAATTTATCGATGCTGTAGAAAGAAAGACAGCGATCGGAAGAGAAGCTCTTTTCCAGGGTACCAACGGAATCCTTACCATGAGCTTTATCACCATACTGCTTATCTGCGGTATCGGATATATCATCTACTGGACATTGTCCATACGTTCAAGGGAACTTCTCTTCGGTATATTCAGAGCCATGGGTATGGGAAAGAACGAAGTCATCCACATGCTGGTAAACGAACAGGTACTTACCGGTGTGGTAGCCATATTGTTCGGTCTTGTGATCGGATGGATATCCTCGAGGATGTTCGTACCTATCATACAGATCGCATACTCGGCTACGGACAGGTCGCTGCCGCTTGAGCTTATCACCAGGGATTCGGATATCATACGTCTTCTTGTGATAATCGGTATCGTATTTGTCGCATGTCTTGCGGTTCTTATCAAGCAGGTATATAACATGAAGATCTCTCAGGCTCTTAAGCTTGGTGAAGACTGATTGATCGATCATACTTTATACATAATGAAAGCGTGGTTGTATAAATGCAGAAATATATCATTAAAACAGAAAATGTAGACAGAAACTTTCCGATAGCCGGAAGAGAACCCGTGAAGGTATTGAAGCAGGTGTCTGTAGAGATACCTGAAAAGACACTGACAATCTTAAGGGGTCCTTCCGGATCCGGAAAAACCACTCTGATGAATATATTGGGAGCACTGGATGCTCCCTCGGCCGGAAAGGTTTTCTTTGACGGAGAGGATATCACAAAGATGTCCGATACAGGAAAGGAAAAACTGAGACGTAAAAACGTCGGCTTTGTATTCCAGTCGGTATCCCTGATACCTATGATGACGGTGTATGAAAATGTTGAATTCAGCCTCCGTCTGTCCGGGTACAGCGAGGATAAAAAGAAGAGAGTACACCAGTGCCTGAAAATGGTAGGCCTTCAGAACCGTGCCGATCATATGCCTCAGGAGCTTTCAGGCGGTGAGCAGCAGAGAGTAGCCATAGCGAGAGCAATAGCACACAGGCCCAGAGTCGTATTTGCCGACGAGCCTACTGCAGAGCTCGACAGCCAGACGGCTATCACGGTCGTAAATATCTTCAAAAAGCTTGTGGCAGAGGAAGGTGTTACCATAGTCATGACCACACATGATACCGGACTTATGGACGCCGGTGACATGGTATATACCATAGAGGACGGAGCTGTTGCCGCAAAGGTCATCAATAAAGAAGAATTAAAGTGAGAGCGATAAAATGGGAAAAACCGTAAAGAAAGAAAAAGAGATAAACAGAGAAGCCGAGACTGCAGAGGTTAAAGAGGGAAGCGCGGAGAGTATGTCCGCCATGACCTCGGATATGGCGAATGAGGCTACAGACAATGATCTGATCACCGGCGAGAATTCACCCATGGTGCTTGCGGAAAACCTTGTAAAGATATATAAGACCTCGGAGCTTGAAGTACTGGCTCTTCAGGGACTTGACTTAAGGGTTGAAAGAGGCGAGCTTACCGCCATTATCGGTAACAGCGGTTCCGGTAAGTCCACATTCCTTAATATGCTGGGCGGCCTGGACGAGCCGAGTGCCGGCAAGCTTTTTGTGGACGGCAAGAATCTGTTTAAGCTTACCCCGAAGGAAAAGGTTATATATAAGAGGGATACCGTAGGCTTCGTATGGCAGAATAACGGAAGAAACCTTCTGCCTTTTATGAACGCCATGGAAAACATTATGATGCCCATGCATCTTACCAGTGAAAAGAATAAAAAGGAGCGTGCATTGGAGCTTCTTGACCTGGTCGGCATGTCACACAGAAAATTCAGCAGGATGAACCAGCTTTCAGGCGGTGAGCAGCAGCGTATAGCGATAGCCATTGCTCTTGCCAATAAGCCTAAGCTTCTGCTTGCCGATGAGCCTACCGGTTCTGTAGACAGAAAGACGGCAGATTATATCTTTGACCTGTTTAAACGTTTAAATAAGGAATATAACCAGACCATAATCATAGTAACCCATGATGTCGAGCTTTCCAAGAAGGTTGCAAGAGTAGTAGCCATCAGGGACGGCAAGATAAGCAGCGAGAGGATTTTAAAGGAGCATTACTCCAATATAGGAAACGGTGAGATCAACTGGATGGAAGAGGAAACCCAGGATGAGTATACCATCGTCGACAGGGCGGGCAGAATACAGATACCCCGCAATATGCTTGATTCTCTGGAGCTAAAGGACAACAAGATAAAGGTTACCATAGACGACAGTATCATAAAACTTGAAAATCCTCAAAAAAATATTTGACATTTTTGATTTCTATGGTATAATAGCGTATGTGCGATTTTGGACGAAAAGTTTAGAATGTTTTAAGGAGGTGTGTAAAATGGGAGCTATTTGCCCGAAAAACAGAACTTCAAAGGCTAGAAGAGACAGCCGTCGTGCTAACTGGAAGATGACTGCTCCGAACCTTGTAAAGTGCAGCAAGTGCGGTGCACTTATGATGCCTCACAGAGTATGCAAGGCTTGCGGATCTTACAATAAGAAGGAGATCCTTGTTAAGGAAGAAGCTTAATTTTCTTGAAGCATATGCCGGGTTTTTACCCGGCACTTTTGCTATAATATGCTTTGCACCTATAGTGGAATGGATACCACGCAAGCTTCCGAAGCTTGTACTATGGGTTCGAATCCCATTAGGTGCACTAAAAAGATATTATCCGCAGCTATCAGCAAGAATCAGGAAATGCAAGCTCGCTTGTATTTCCTGATTCTTTTGCTGATAAAGCTGGGGAAGCTGGACTAAACACACGAGTAAGCAGAAGTCGCTTCAGCGACGTCTTACGGCGAAGCCGGAAGGCTTATGAGTGCGTTTTGTCCCGCGGATAATATCTTTTTGGCGCGGTCAATCAAAGAAAATCCGTCTCGGTAAGAGACGGATTTTTACATTATCCTAGGAGATTATGTTGCGGGCTCTGTCCGGGCAGCATCCCGACTTAATTGCAACATAAGACAATTAAGTTCGGGAACTGCCCGTCACGAGCCCCTTTTTCATTTTTAGTTGCGGCATTGGTGCAGATGTGATACAATATATATTGATTTACTATGCATGTTAAAAGAGGTGGCATATTATGAAAATATTATATCTCTTAAGCGGCTTGCTGGATCTGCCCAAGCCGGTCATCGTTACGATAACATTAAGCGTTTTTGCGGTACTGATGCTTGCAGTATTCGTTTATTATATGTGGAGAAATCAGGAACGTTCTGCGGATATTGCCCGTGAGGTTCAGAGCATTACCAATGAGATCGGTGCCGGCGTCGTGGAGTTTATTGCGCAGGGCGACGGATACATTACGTATGCGAGCAAGGGTTTTTATAATTTTGCCGGATATGATTATGATGAAATGAAAGGTCTTTTCGGGAATAATTTCTATAAGATGCTGGAAGATTCTTATGCGGAAAAGATCAAGACAGCAAAGATAAAACCCGGACAGCAGATAAAAGCGGAATTGCAGATAAAAACCAGACAGGGTGTAAAATGGGTGCTCCTGTCAGGTAATGCGGTAATAAAGAAGAAGGTCTGCATGGTCAGCGCAGTAGTACTGGATATTACCAACGACAAGATATTAAGTGAAAAAGTCGCTCTCCAGAAGGAGAGATACAGACTTGTAACAGAACTTTCAAATGACGTTATTTTTGACTATGATATCTCAGAAGATATCATGAATATGTCGGAAAACTACAATTCCTTTTATATGGGCGAAACTACGATAAAGGATTTCCTTGCTGAAGGTCATACCAACGATCCGTTTATATCACCGGAGGATACCGAGAGATTCGCAGAGCTTTTCCGTATACTGGTAGCAAAAGGAGATAAGGTGGATGAGCAGCTCCGCATCCAGAACATCCAGGGCAACTATGTATGGTGCAGGCTTATAGCCATGCCTGTAAAGGATCAGAACGGAATGGTAAAGGAGGTCATCGGAAAGATCATCAATATCGACCTTCACAAGAAGGAACTTGCCCGTCTTGAAACAAAGGCCATGAGGGATCCTCTTACCGGTGCGCTTAATAAGGAATATACAAAGATATTCATCGAAAGATATATGGATGAGAATCCTGATAAGAACGGCATGCTTTTCGTTGTGGATATCGATAAATTCAAGGAAGTTAACGATACCTACGGACATATCGCAGGTGACAACGTCATAATCGAAGTAATAAAGGCTATCACCAAGTCGTTCCGTTCAAGTGATATAGTCGGACGTATAGGCGGTGATGAGTTCGTGGTATTCGCCTGCAACGTTCAAAAGAAGGAAGACCAGATAAAGCAGGCCAAGAAGCTGCAGGATGTATTAAGACAGCCTGTAGAGTTTAACGGAAAGATCATACAGAAATCGGCAAGTATCGGTATCGCCATGTTCCCGGATCACGGTACTACTTATGCAGAGCTTGTGGAATGTGCCGATAAGGCTCTGTATGCTGTTAAGGGAAGCGGCAGGGATGCATTCATCATGTATGACGGTTCCAATGAGAGAGTAAAGAAGGATCAGTGATCAGGTGTTAAATAATATTGTTTATTTTGATAATGCGGCCACAACGCGCATGGATGAGCGCGTGCTTGAAGCGATGCTTCCCTACCTTGGTACTTCTTACGGGAATGCTTCCGCAAAGTATTCAATAGGTTTCGAGGCACGAAAGGCGGTAAATACCGCCAGGGAACAGACGGCCGCGTTTATCGGTGCCAGTCCGGATGAGATATATTTTACGTCCGGAGCGACGGAAAGCAACAATACGGCATTAAGGCTTATAAACGGCGGTCTCATCACTTCTTCCGCAGAGCATCCGTCGGTCCTTAATACTGCATATGCATTAAAGTCGAAAGGAAGAAAAACATGCTTAACCGATCCCGATGATAAAGGAAGAGTCACAGCCTCTGCCGTGTCGGAAGCGTTTAAAAACAGTGGCGCAGGCAATGAAAAAGCGGGACTTCTTTCGGTGATGACTGTCAATAATGAGCTCGGGACCATTAACCCTGTCAAAGAACTGGCCGCCATCGCACATGAAAAGGGATGGCTCTTCCATACCGATGCAGTGCAGGTACTTGGACATTTAAACATAAATGTTAAGAAGTCCGGTACAGATCTTTTAAGTGCAAGTGCGCATAAGCTGTATGGTCCTAAGGGCACAGGCTTTCTATATATAAGAAGAGGACTGAACCCGAAAGGATTTATGCAGGGCGGAAGCCAGGAAAGAGGACTCAGACCCGGTACCGAAAATGTAGCGGGGATAGTAGGATTGGGTGCAGCCTGTGAGACCGCTATGGCGGAAATGCAGGAAACATCGGTCCGTGAAAAACAGATCGGAGAATATATAAAGAAGTATATATTGGAAAATATACCGGATACCGTACAAAACGGGGATGGCGAAAGGATACTTAATTTTTCATTCAAAGGAGTGAACGGGACTTCACTGGTATTAAGGCTTGACATAGAAGGAATATGTGTGTCCACGGGGTCCGCATGCAGCCTGGGAACGGAAGAAGTATCGCATGTATTAAGAGCGATAAAGCTCGATAACGTGTGGGCACAGGGGTCGCTCAGGATCAGTATAGGAAAGTATAATACCATGTCCGAGGCGGAGATCTTAACGGCTAAGATACGTGACCTTACGGAAGAATTAAGGAGCCTTACGGTTTAATGTTTTTTTAAAAGTTTTGGAGAGTAAAACGTGATATGATACTATATGATTTTCATCTGCATACTTTTTTTTCCACCGATTCGGAGGAAAAACCGGAAAATATGATCGAAAAGGCGCTGGCTGCAGGGCTTAAGGGATTGTGCTTTACAGATCATATGGACCTGTATTTCCCGGAGGAGTGCAGCAAAAAATCGGGCGGAGATTTTATTTTTGACGTGGATGAATATTATGAGAGGATCTCGGAACTGAAACACAGATACCTTGGCAGGGCTGATATCCGTATAGGTATGGAGATAGGACTGAGGGATGAGCCGGAGCTTAAAGATAAGTGTATTAAGGAATATGAAGAACTCACAGCAAAGTATCCTTTTGATTTTATCATCGGTTCCACACACTGTCTGGAGAATATAGATCCTTACTGGGAGGAATACTGGTATGAAAGAACGGCAGAAGAAGGGCTTGACAGATATTTTGATGCCATTGATAAAAACGTTTCTGACTATGATTGTTTTGACTCCCTGGGTCATCTTGATTATCTTGTCAGGTATGTCTCGCAGGAAGCAACGTTAAGGAGCATCAAAGAAAAAGGACTGGAGAGGCTGTTGCTTGACGAGGGCAGGAAAGGAAACGGAGAAGATGTATATGACCCCGCTGTACTTAAGAGGCTGTACGGGAGAAAAATATACGATCCTGCGGACTTTTCGGATCAGATTGACAGCATATTGAAGAAGATAATAGACAAGGGAAAAGCACTTGAAATCAATACCGCCGGCTTAAAGTACGGCCTGGGATTTGTACACCCTAAGAGGGAAATCCTTGAAAGATACAGGGAACTCGGGGGAGAGCTTATTACCATAGGTTCAGATGCGCATATGGAACAGCATCTTGCCTATGATTTTAATATGGCTGAAGAGCTTTTGCGCAGTCTCGGATACAGATATTATTTTATATATAAAGAAAGAAAACCGCAGGGACTTAAGCTATAAGCCGCTTACGGTAAGGTTTTTGAAATGGCATTTGACGGAATAGTTATATCAAATATAGTACGTGATATGAAGGAGAAGCTTGTCGGGGGCAGGATACTTAAGATCCAGCAGCCCGAAAAGGACGAACTGCTGATCACTATAAAGAATTACGATCAGTACAGGTTGTTTATTTCGGCCGATGCAAGCCTTCCGCTCATATACTTAAGTTCATCAAAAAAAGAAGCTCCCATCACGGCACCTAATTTCTGCATGCTGCTGAGAAAATATATAGGTACCGCCCGCATAGTTGATGTATATCAGCCTGATTTTGAACGAGTGGTGGTTATGGAGCTCGAACATCTCGACGAAATGGGAGATGTATGCAGAAAAAAGCTTATAACCGAGATTATGGGTAAGCACAGCAATATCATATTCTGTGAGGAAGAAGAAGGCAGATTAAGGATAATAGACAGTATAAAGCATGTTTCCTCCGCCATGAGTTCCGTAAGGGAAGTGCTTCCGGGCAGGGATTATTTTATCCCGAAGCAGGGTGACAAGCTTGATCCGACCGTGACATGCGAGGAAGAGTTTGTATCTCATATAGGAGGATATCCGGACAGTCTTTCAAAGGCAATATATATGACATATACCGGTTTCAGTCCCCTTATGTCAAATGAGCTTATACATAGAGCAGGATTTGACGGAGAGACAAATACTAAAGAGCTTTCCGGGGATATGCTCATACATCTGTACAGACGTTTTGGCGCGATGATGCAGGAAATAAAGGACGGAAGCTTTACTCCGTGCATATGTTTTAAGTCTGACAGCGATAAGGTATATACAGGAGAGGAAAAAGAAGAAGGGACACCGGTAGAGTTTTCCTCTTTAAAGCTCACATCATATGAAGACGCTCCCGATATGCATGTTGTGTATTTCGACAGCATAAGCAATGTACTTGAGGAGTATTATGCCAAGAAAAATGTGATAACCAATATCCGCCAGAAATCGGCGGATCTTCGAAAGGTTGTCGCAAATGCCGTAGAAAGAACGGTAAAGAAGCTGGAACTGCAGAAAAAACAGCTTAAGGATACCGAAAAAAGGGATAAATACAAGCTTTACGGAGAGCTGCTCACCACCTACGGATACGGACTTGAAGAAGGATTAAGCGAGTGCGTGCTTAACAATTACTATACGGGTGAGGATATAAAGGTACCGCTTGACAAGGATTTAAGCCCTCTTGAGAATGCCAAGAAGTATTATGAAAAGTATGCGAAGCTAAAGCGTACATATGAGGCGGTCTCCGTGCAGGTTAAGACAAGTGAAGAGGAGTTAGAGCACCTGGAGTCCGTGAATGTGGCACTTGAAATGGCTACGCTTGCGGATGATCTGGACGTCATAAAAAATGAGCTCATAGAGTGCGGCTATATAAAGGGACATTTCGGAAAGGGCCGTGATGCAAACGGCGGTAAGGGTAAATCCGGAAAAGGAAACGCTCCCTCTAAAAATGCCGGGAACAGGGAAAAGTCAAAGCCTCTGCATTATGTTACGGAGGACGGATTCCATCTGTATGTAGGAAAGAACAATTATCAGAACGATGAGCTTACGTTTAAGCTCGCTAACGGCGGCGACTGGTGGTTCCATGCCAAGAAGACCGCTGGTTCGCATGTGATAGTAAAGACCGAAGGCAGGGAACTTCCCGACAGGGTATATGAACAGGCGGCTTCACTCGCTGCGTACTACTCAAAAGCTGCTTCCGGATCAAAGACGGATGTGGATTATCTGCAGAGGAAGGATGTAAAGAAGCCTAACGGTGCAAAGCCGGGATTTGTGGTTTATTATACCAATTATTCGATGACCGTGGAGCCTAAGATAGACGGTCTGACACTTTTATAATTTTTACAGGAGACAGGAAGTACAATGATAGACAAGCTGGAAAAGAAATTCGGAAAATTCGCCATAAAAGGACTTATGAGATATGTCATAGGTCTTTATCTGGCGGGGTTTGTTATATATCTGATAGATGATACTTTTTATGACAGCTGGCTCACACTCGATATAGATAAGATATTAAGCGGCCAGATCTGGAGGATTTTTACCTTTATCATACAGCCTGTAAATGTCAATAATATATTCGGAATGTTCATATCTTTATATGTATATTTCCTGTTCGGTACAGCCATAGAAAATGTGTGGGGATCGTTCAGGTTTACCCTGTTTTACATATCGGGTATCCTGTTTAATATCCTTGCGGTCGTGACTATGTATATAATCGTTTATGTCTCATACGGATACGGAGCCAGCTTCCCCGCCGATCTGAGCTATATAAATCTAACGCTGTTCCTGGCTTTTGCGCTTACATTCCCGGAACTCAGATTCGGTATGGGTAACGGCGGCATGAGTATGTTTACCATGATATGGCTTTTGGCTATAGCGGTGGATGTATATCAGGCATTCCAGTATTACGGCGAATTCATGGGATTTATCACTCTTGCGGAATGTCTTGTGTGGATGTCCATACTGTGCTTAGGACCTAAGGCAAAGCATATGGTCATTGTTCATTTTGTCCTGCTCGGCGTAGAGATAGCCAAGGCTTTCAGACTAGGCAAGTGGTACGGTATATTTTCGGTTGTCATGACTGCATATGCACTTCTTAATTTCTTTATCCATTATACTTCCATGAAGAGAAGGGGACTGGGATTCAGGACCCGTATACAGAAGCAGTTTATGCAGAGTGTGAAAAACAGCGAAAGACACGCTGCTTCTTCCGGTGCGGCCCAGCACGGAAAGATAGTGAACATATACAGGGGCGGCGACCAGCCGAGACACCGCTGTGCCGTATGCGGCAGAACGGAAAAGGATGACGATTCCTTAGAATTCAGATTCTGCAGCAAATGTAACGGAAGCTATGAATATTGCAGCGACCATTTATATACACATGAACATAAAACCTGACGGAAGGTATTAATATGTTTTCTAAAGACATAAAGCTGATATTCAGCGACAGAAAAATGTTAATATTGCTTTTATTCCTGGTGCTTTTGTGTGCAGCCGGCATATTCTTCTGTGTGAATGATACGGACAGACCTGCGGCCACACTGGGAATAGTTGATGAGGATCAGACGAAGCATTCGGCACTGCTTGCCACTTACTTTGATGAAAACGAAGTATTCACATCTTATTTTAATGTTGTCCGCGGGACCAGGGAAGAGATGGAAGAAATGTTTGAAAGGGGCGAGCTGGATATCTATGTCGTCCTGCACAAAGGATTTACGGAAAAACTCGTAGGACTCGAGAATACTCCGATCAAGACGGTGATCAACAGTACGGACAAGACCAAGATGGTATTGCTGGATAACCTTATGAAGGCTTATTCGGATTATATCACGGCTGTCGAGATCAACTGCCAGGGACTGGCGGATGTCATGAGAGCCGAAGGTTATGACAGGGCTACGGTAAGCGACAGGAATGTGACCATTTCCTATGACCTTCTCTTTACGGCACTTGGTAAGGACAGCTTTTTCAAACGTGAGACCATAGACCGTTTTGAGGGTATCTCCCTTATCAATTATTACGTTTATTCCGGTATAATACTTCTTATCCTGTATGGCGGACTGTTTGCCGGACTTAAGGTATTAAAGGAAAAGCTGGGGCAGGTAGGAGTGAGACTGCGTTCCACCGGTGTGAGCGGTGTGCGTTATTACGGGAGCAGTTTTGCAGCATTCATGCTGATATACGGACTGATCATGGTGGTCTCAATGCTGGCGGTGATGCTGCTCGGAGACTTAAAGGTTCCTCCCAAGGCCCTGATATTTATCATGGGTGCCATTGCGGTTTCATGTATTATCTTCATGCTTATATCAAGATTTATCAATTCTGTATCGGGCTATATGATACTCGGCAACATGCTTATACTTTTTACCACCATAGCGGGAGGCGGGATAATCCCGATCATGTATCTCCCCGAGGGATGTGCCGTAGTGGCCAGATTTACGCCGACCTACTGGTTTATCAAGCTTATACTTAATTCCGGAATCTGAAGATGATTGATTATTTAAGAGGTATAAAATGAGCCGTTTTATTCTCAGGTTGAAAATATGTTTAAAGGACAGGACAGCGGGAATATGTTATTTTGTTTCCGTGATAGTCATGTTTGCCCTTCTGATGGGTCTCTCGTCGGTTGCGGAGGAAAGAAGTGCGGTACCGGTAGGAATGTATGTCGCCGATGACAGCGAGGAAGCCGCACTGCTCGCGGAAAAGATGAGAAATACGCCTTCATTATATATATATGAAGAAAGTCTTGATGACTTAAAAGAACTTTTGCTGGACGGATATATCAACAGTATCTTCATTATCGAAGAGGGGTATGGAGCCAGGGTAAGAAATAAGGATGTTGATGACCTGGTGACCGTTATCTCGGGCAAAGATGACCAGATGTCCGTAATGATAAGCGATATTGTGGCAGGAGCCATGATGTATGAGATATGCTTAAACAAAAGCTACAGGCTTTATAAGGATTCCCTTCCGACAAATGCTCTCGACAAGCAGCAGTACAGTGCATACATAAGAGAGCTGTACGACAGCAACGATTTTGCGTTTAACTTTGAAGCGGTTTACAGAGATCCGAAGGTTAAAAAGATAGAAGAACGCCAGGTAACGAACGGAATGATATATAAGCAGATGATAGCGGGTATGCTGGCTATGCTGCTCTGTCTTATGGCGTTCGTTTCGTGCAACTGCTTCTGTATGGAATACGAAAACGGCGTAGCTTACAGACTGAAAGAATTCCCGGGCAGTAGAATTCCGAAGGAAATGATGGACTTTTTGGGAATTTTCATGTATACTTTACCTTTGAGTATAGTAGCAGGTTTGCTGTTCTCGGATATAAAGGCGGTTATCGCAAGCATTGTGTATCTGTTGATACTCTGTGCGGTATGTACTTTTATCTCCAAGGCAGTAAAAAAGACGGAGAGCTATCAGCTTGTGGGAGCGGTCCTTGTAATAGGACTCGGAATACTCGGATTTGTGAGTGTATTCTCAGGACTGATAGGCGGACCTGAGTTTTTGAAGTATACACCGAATGCCGTATATATCAATCTGCTGGTATAACGTGATATTGTTTCGGAGGATTTTGTTTTGAGTAAGAGTGTTAATTATGAGTTCTACTTTAAGGAACTTGAAAATACATATTTTGAGCTGGCTTTTACCGAGCTCGCCTTAGATTACTACTGCTTTAAGGAAAGAGACTTAGAGAAGCCCGTGACAGAAGAGGATACACAGGCTTTAGGGTTCAGGACCGGACTTGAAGCTTTAGTGGAAAAGTCATTCAGTGATTATGCTTCTTTGGAGGAGACCGGGAAAAAAGCCGATGCCCTTAAGACAGAGATAAGGGATGAGGTTGAAAAACTCGTAAAGATAATAGACAGACTTGAACTTGACAAATATGTTTCGGAAAGAGAGGCAAAGGAAGGGGAGAGTTTTGATTATCCCGACGATGACGAGGCAGCCAAAATAGTGCTTAGGAGCATATTTGCGGTCAATGACAATGCGATAATAAACGAACGTATAAAAAATGCCGTATATGAGCTTCCGGTCAGGATGACAAAAGTAAGATTTTTTGATATAATCAAAAACGGTATGAAATTATATATCGGGTCCGACTGCGATATCCTGGACAGATTTGTATATATGCTTGAGAGCAGTACCGGTATTTCCGGTGATGAAGTGCTTAAAAGCATGGAAGAAAAGCCCGATCTTGAAAAGATAAGGGAGAGATATGAGTATCTGAACGACTTAGCAGGTATATGCAATTATATATGCGTTATCGGCGGAACCGACGAGAAAGTAAGAGCGGAGAAAAAAGAAGATGTCGAAAAGCTCATTGAGCTTATAAAGCTGTCTTCATCTCTAAACGGTGATAATGCTGCGGATGCGGAAAAAATCCTCGGAAGCCTGGAAGGAAAGCTTGAGGATATGTCACAGAAGGTTCCTGCTTTAGAGGCAAAGCTTGCGGGATATATTGAGTCGGAAGAGGGAGAGCTTTCCGAAAAAGCGGTAATGCTCGAGAGGATGAGAAGACTTATGTCATCATCCCTTTATGCAGATCTCGATACGGAGGTACCTGAAGAAGCCGATGAGAAAGCGGTAGAACAAGCTTTTGAAGGTCTTAAGGGTAAGCTTGAAGCCTGCTTTAGTGCTGACGGAAGGACTCTTAACCGTGCAAGGATGGCAGCGGCACTTTCTTCACTTCCGGTATTTTTCAATTCACGTACCGAGGTTATGAATTATGTGAGGGAAGCACTTTCGTCCTGCAGCAACAATCATGAGAAAAATATCGCGGTATCAAATATTTTGTCTTCCGGTTCGGAGGACATGGAGGAATAATTAAAAGTGATCGAATGGAGCGGGAAACTGTTTCTTACGGACAGTGTAAAGAAAAAAGTCAAAAAGATCAGAAAAAAGATCGAAAAACCGGATAAGATCAGGTTCGGGGCATATGTTGTCACGCTCAATGATAACGGGACCGATCTGTTCGATATATACAATATCCTTATGTTTCCTGCAAAGCATTTTAAAAAGGAAGATACGGATGTTATGATAGTCGGGTTGGCCGGAAAAGAGGACGAGGCCAAAGAGCTTGTGATAGAGATCATAAAAAAGATCACGGCGGATGATATTCCGCTTAGCCCCGACGGATTAAAAGAGTATTTTAAGGCAGCAGCGAAATAAGCTGGGTTAGGAGCATGCAGTGCTTACGGTTATTCTTACAATTTTAAAAATATTGGGAATAATAATTGCGGTAGTGGTCGGACTGTTACTGCTTATTGTGCTGCTTGTAGGTTTTGTTCCCGTAAGATATAAGGCGGCGGTAAAATATCCCGAGGCAGGCACGTTGAATGAGGATGTGATAAGCCGGCGAAAACGTGATGCCCTGATGAACAAGATAAAGGGTTCCGATGAAAAGGAAGAAAGCGGGGAAGCGGAAGAGGAAGAGAAAAAACAGCTTCTGATAAAGGCAAATGCCGTTGTGTCCTGGCTGCTTCATATAGTTCATGTGACGGTGGATGTGGACAGTACGGGAATGATCATCAATGCGAGGCTGTTCGGACTGTTTAAGATTTATTCCACCGATCCGGAGTTCGTAAAGAAGAAGGAAGAAAAAGCAAAGAAAAAAGAAGAAAAACGCCGGAAGAAGGAAGAAAAGCAGAAACAAAAAGACGCCGCAAAGAAGAAAGACGGGAAGGACAGCGGGGCAGAGGAAAAAGATAAAGAAGTTAAAGAATCTTCAGAAGCTAAAGAAGATAATAAGCCCGTGATCACATCTGAGGATGAGAAAAACGGTAAGGGTGAAAAAACCGATAAGGACGAAGATACAACTGACGATACCGATGATACCGATATCAAGGAATCGGAAGAAGATGAGGATATCTTTAATCCGGATGACGATGAAGAACCGGAAGAGGGTTCCGGTAAGTATAAGGGTATAAAAGGTAAATTCATAAAAATAAAAGAGAAGATCATATCCATAAAGAACAAGATAAGTTCCTTAAACAAGAAGAAAAACTACATCATGGATATGAAGGACAATGAAAGGGTAAGAAACGGAGTAAGTTACGCAAAGGACAAATTCCTGCTTATACTTAAACGTATATTACCGAAGAAACTGAACGGTTATGTCGCTTTCGGCATGGAGGATCCCGCATCCACGGGAAAGATCCTCGGAACTGTCAGTGCATTTTTCCCGATATGGGGCGGACATGTGACCGTAGTGCCGGATTTTGATAATAAACGGCTCGAGGTTGATGCGGACCTTAAGGGAAGGATCATGTTGGGATTGCTTGTTATACCTGCCTTAAAGGTATGGTTTAATAAGGATATAAAATACATCCGCAAGAAAGTCGGAAAGTTAAGGAAAATGTAAATCAAGAAAACTAAAATATTTTACAAGGAGAACAGAAAATGGCAGAGAACAAAAACAATTTTGCAGAGACAGTCACATCATTATTCAAGGGCATGGACACATTTATCTCGACCAAAACTGTCGTAGGTGATGCTGTAAGGTTTGATGACGGTACCGTTATCCTTCCTCTCGTTGATGTAAGCTTCGGTGTAGGTGCGGGAGCATTCATGAAGGACGAGAAAAAGAACAGCGCAGGCGGCGGAATGGGCGGTAAGATCACTCCCAATTCCGTACTTGTGATCAAGGACGGTCAGTATAAGCTTGTAAGCGTAAAGAGCACCGATGTTGTATCCAAGGTCATCGATATGGTTCCGACCGTTATAGACAAATTTAAGAAATCACCCAAAGATAAGGCTGATGAAAAGGAAATGGTAAAGAAGGGTGAGGATTTCCTTAAGGAACAGGAGAGCTAAATAAAAATGAATAAGTTAAAGAAATGGATTGCAGCGCTTATAGCTTCAGTCATGGTACTGTGCTGCTGTACCGGCTGTGATATGCTGGCCGGTGAAGGCGGTGCCGATGTAGTAGGCGGCCTTGTCGACGCCATAGTAGGCGGAGGCGATGGTGGAGGTCTTGGAGGCGGAACGGGCGATATAGTGAGTTCACTCTTTGACGCATTTTTGGGCGGAAATTCCGCAGATTACGGCTGGGGCGAATCAGCTTACAGCGGCGGATTTGATAACCTTATAGGCGGACAGACTTCTTCTGCTTCTACGTTCAGCTATGCGGATGTGGACAGCATACCCGCAGGCAATGCAAGCGGTAAGGTTACCATAATGGCATATATCATAGGCTCCAACTTAGAGTCCGAAAACGGCTGTGCCACTATGGATATCCAGGAGATGTGCAAGGCGGAGATAGGGGAGAATATTAACCTTATCATAGAGGCCGGCGGAGCTAAGAGATGGCAGAATAACATCATGACTTCCGGTGGCGTAGGCCGTTACAGAGTAGTCGGAAGCGGCATGCAGGCATTGGAAGACCGCGGAAGAAAGAGCATGGTAGAGCCTTCCGAGGTATCTGATTTTATAAATTATTGTAAGACCAATTATCCTGCAGACAGATATATGTTTATCTTCTGGGATCACGGCGGAGGAACTCTTGCCGGATTCGGAAGCGATGAGCTTGCTACCGGAGAGCTTTCACTCGATGAAATATCATCCGTGTTTAAGAACAGCGGTATAAAGTTTGATTTTGTAGGATTTGATGCATGCCTTATGGGTACGGTTGAAACTGCATATGCTTTAAACGGAAGTGCGGACTATCTTATAGCAGCCGAGGAAGAAGAGCCCGGGTACGGCTGGCATTATACAGGCTGGCTTAAGGCTTTGAGCAAGAATCCCCAGCTTGAGACTGAAAAGTTAGGCAGTATCATAGTAGATGATTTCGTAGCTTCAAACGGCAGACAGAATGTAACCTTAAGCGTTATCGACTTAAAGAAGATAAGCGATGTATATTCAAAGCTCTGCGAGCTTTGCGCTAACGGAAATAAAGAGATCGCATCAGGCAATTATTCAAACATAGCAAAAGCGAGAAAGAACACCAAGGCATATGGCGGCGGACAGTTTGAGCAGATAGATATAATCGACTTCTGTAACAAGAGCGGTCTGGCCGGTGCCGATGCGGTAGTAAGCGCCGTAAAGGATGCAGTGGTATATCATAAGACCAATATCGGCTCCACAAACGGACTGGCAATGTACTTCCCTTATGATTACCCCAGTTATTATAAGTCTGTGAAGGCGATAATGAAGAACATCGGCATGGATAACGGAAAGGAATCCGGATTCTTCGGCAACTTCCTTTCAGCCAGATCCGGCGGCAGCAGCCATGGGGCATCATCCTCACCTTTCGGTTCATTCTTTAGAAGCATGGACTTTTCAGGTGAAGAGTGGTACAGTGCGGATGCTGCAGCTACCGTCAATCCCGCAGGCTTTGACCTCACAGAAGAAGGACTGCTCGCTCTTACTGATGTTAACGGCGGAAAGGTACTCGAACTTACCGACGAGCAGTGGGACGAGATCGCTTATGCGGATATAGGTGTATATCTTGATGACGGCGAAGGCTATATAGACCTCGGTCGTGACAACGCATACGGAAAAGATGCAAACGACAATATCATAGTTGATTTTGACGGGAAATGGGTTTCCATCAACGGCGAGATAGCTCCGTTTACAACATTGGCAGAAGGTACCACCGATGACGGCTGGTATACATACGGTACCACAAAGGCCGAATTTGTGAGCGCCATGACAGGCGAGAAAAAGGATATAGACATATATATCCGCTGGGATGACCTGCACAACGGCGGTTATGTCATGGGCTACAGGGATGCGGCAAAGGGAGACGACCCCGCACCTGAAGGCCGTGGTATGGTAGCATTCCTTAAGGGTGATAAATTCAGCATACTCGGAAAGTACTATACATATGAAGGAGAGTATGATACCGAACTTGTTATCGGCGGGGATATCACTGTTGATGCTCCTTTGAAGGTTACATACATCGATTTAAGTGATTACACATTTAATATCTATGCACACATCCGTGACATCTACGGAAACGACCTTTATACCGAGACATTGAAGCTCGTGCCTTAAGAATAAAAAAAGTACTTGCAAATATTAAAATGATGTGATAGAATACCAATGTTTGAGGCACGACGAAGCCTACTTATGAAGTTAGGAGGTGTTTATAATGGCTAAATGTGCAATTTGTGAAAAAGAGAATAGATTCGGACATCAGTTAAGCTATTCAAGAAGCCACGTTTCCAGACGTGCTAACAGAATGTGGAAGACAAATGTTAAGTCTGTAAGAGTTAAGACTGAAGGCGGAACACAGAAGATGTATGTATGCACTTCCTGTCTCAGAGCCGGCAAGGTTGAGCGTGCATAATCCGAACGTTATTTAAGATTTTAAGACATGTATCCTTAACAGGCTGCATGTCTTTTTTCTATATTTTGTCATCCTGAGCGTGAGCGAAGGATATTAAAGAGGAAAAAACATGGCCGCAATATCAAATGACTGGAAAGAAAAACTGAAACCCGAGTACGCAAAGGAGTATTATCGGGAACTCTACGGATTCGTGAAAAACGAGTATTCTACGAGAGTAGTATACCCTCCCTCGGAGGACATATTCAATGCACTTCATTACACTCCGTTAAGCAAGGTAAAGGTACTCATCTTAGGACAGGATCCTTATCATGAGGTAAACCAGGCACACGGACTATGTTTTTCAGTATTGCCTGGGAATGATATACCGCCGTCGCTTGTAAACATATATAAAGAATTAAATTCGGATTTAGGATGTTATATCCCCAACAACGGATACTTAAAAAAGTGGGCCGATCAGGGAGTGCTTTTGCTCAACACGGTACTTACCGTGCGTGCACATATGGCGAATTCCCATGCGGGGCACGGTTGGGAGAATTTTACGGATGCGATAATCAGAGCCGTAAACGAAGAGGACAGACCTATAGTATACATGCTCTGGGGCTCACCTGCTCAAAGGAAGATCCCGATGCTTACCAATCCCAAACACCTTATTTTGAAGGCTCCTCACCCGAGTCCGCTTTCCGCGTACAGGGGCTTTTTCGGATGCAAGCATTTCAGTACCGCAAATGAATTCTTAAAGAAAAACGGTATAGAACCTGTAGATTGGCAGATCGAAAACATATAAATGTTGACTTTACGGGCATTTGAGGGTATAATGAAGAGTAAGATTGAATGTATATGCCATATTTTGTGCACTTTTGCGAAGAATACTATTTAACAGAATAGTATTTTTGGCAATCTCGCACATTTACATTCGTCTTATTTGGTGCTATTATTTAAATTGTTGTATTCCAAAATTTTATGGAGGGCGTTATGAAGTACGAAGAAATTGTTGCAAAGGTTAAGAAAGCCTATGCAAAGGCTGACACATCTAAGGTTGATGGACATCTTGCAGTTCAGGTTGATGTTACCGGTGAAGGCGAAGGCGCCTTCTATATCGAAGTAGCAGACGGCAAGATCACAGTTGCTCCTTTTGAGTATTATGACCATGATTTCAAGGTTCTCTGCGCAGCAGAAGAGATCATCGCCATTGCAGAAGGCAAGAAGAAGCTCGGTGAAGAGGTTAATGCAGGTAATGCTTACGTATCACGTGATGTTGATAAGGTAGCTGTATTTGACAGCATCGCTGTTAAGAAGGCAGCAGCTAAGAAGGCTCCCGCTAAGAAAGCTGAGAAAAAAGAAGCAGCTCCCAAGGCTGAGAAGAAAGTAGCAGCACCTAAGGCAGAGAAGAAGGCAGCACCTAAGGCTGAAAAGAAGGAAGCAGCACCTAAGGCAGAGAAGAAGGCAGCAGCTCCCAAGGCAGAGAAGAAGGCAGCAGCTCCCAAGGCAGAAAAGAAAGCAGCAGCTCCTAAGGCAGAGAAGAAAGCAGCAGCTCCCAAGGCAGCTAAAAAGGTTATGACCGAAGCTGAGAAGAAGGCTGAGGAAGAGATCAAGAAGGCAGCTACAAAGATTGCTTCACTTGCTACACCTAAGAAGAAATGAGACTTGAAAGTCTGATTTGACAGTTTTGATTTTTACAGGCAGGAGATTACTCCTGCCTGTTTTTTTGACACTTTTTTTATATGGGATGACGTTAGACTTGACGGAAACTGCTATAAGTGTTAAAATCCTTTAGTAGATTTTTAAATGATGGAAGGGAATGCCCATGAACGAAGAATTTAAGGAAATAGCTGAGAGAATAGCAGGACTTAGAGATGCATGCGGTTACACACAGGAGGAGTTTGCAAAGGAACTCGGAATTGATCTTGAAGTATACAAGGGTTACGAGCAGACCGGAGCTGATGTGCCCATCAGTACGATATATCAGATATCAAAATTATGCAAGGTTGACTTCTCCGAGATACTTACCGGTGAGTCGGCCAAGCTTGACACATATCAGGTAGTAAGAAAAGGTAAGGGTCAGGTTATTGACAGAATACCCGGTTACTATTTTAAGGATCTTGCATACAGATTTACCAAGAAGATCATGCAGCCTTTGCTTGTAACCATCGACCCTTCGGATAAGCCTGTTGACCTTGTAACCCATAAGGGTGAAGAGTTCAATCTCTGCTTAAAGGGCAGGCTGATAGTTGTTATCGGTACTAAGGACATAGTCCTTGAAGAAGGCGACAGCATATATTTTAATCCGGGCATACCGCACGGTCAGCGCTGCGGAGGCGATGAGCCTGCGACTTTCCTTACGATGATCACAGAGGTGTGAGAGCCCTGAGAGCATTATGGTCTTAGGGCGACTATGTGAAGCATAATAAGGAATAAGCAGGAGGATTATCATGTTAGAGAAATTTCTGCCTCGTATAGATTTTGATTCATACGAGGATTTTAAGGCAAATTATAAAGTAAATGTTCCGGAGGATTTTAACTTCGGATTTGATATCGTAGACGGATGGGCTAAGGAAAAGCCCGAAAACAGAGCGCTCGTATGGTGTGATGACAACGGTGAGGAGAAAACTTTTACCTTTGCCGATATGAGCAGATTATCAAATCAGGCAGCCAACTATTTTAAGTCACTCGGTCTTCATAAGGGTTCGGTAGTAATGATGATACTTCGGCGTCGTTATGAATACTGGATCTGTGCGACAGCACTTATCAAGCTCGGTGTTATCATCATCCCGGGCACACTGCAGCTTACCACGCATGACCTTGTATACAGGGCTAAGGCTGCAAATATCGAGATGTTCATCGGTATCAACGACGACTTCGTAGTAGAGCAGATAGAGAATACCGTAAAAGAAGTACCCGAAGTAAAGAATATCATGCTTGTAGACGGGCACAGAGACGGCTGGCTTAACCTGCATGACGGTATGGAAGGTCAGAGCGAAGAGCTTGAACGTCCGACAGGTGCTGAAAGAACTCATAACCATGACATAATGCAGATATATTTTACTTCCGGTACCACAGGTATGCCCAAGATGGTATGTCACAATTACATGCATCCCTTAGGACATATAGTTACCGCCAAGTACTGGCAGTGCGTAAGGGAAAACATGCTCCATATGAGCGTATCCGATTCAGGCTGGGCTAAGTTCGGATGGGGAAAGATATACGGACAGTGGATATGCGGAGCTACCGTATTCTGCTACGATATGCTTAAGTTCCATCCGGATAAACTCTTAGGAGTACTGCAGAAATATAAGGTTACCACTTTCTGTGCACCCCCTACCATGTACAGATTCATGCTCCAGGAAGATGTAGCTGCATATGATCTTTCCAGCGTACAGCGTTGGTGTACTGCAGGTGAACCTCTTAATCCCGAAGTAGTAAAGAAGTGGAAGGGATTTACCGGATATACCATAGCAGAAGGCTTCGGACAGACCGAAAGTACAGTACTTTTAGCCAACTTCCCCTGGTATGAGCCCAAGCCCGGTTCGATGGGCAAGCCCTCACCTATTTATAACATCAAGCTGTTAAACAGTGAAGGAAACGAAGCTGAAGACGGTGAGGAAGGCGAGATAACCGTAGCGGTACCCAAGGATGATTATCCTATAGGACTTTTTGTAGGATATTATAAGAATGAAGAATTGACCAATGAAGCTATAGGCAGCGGCGTATATAACTTAAAAGACGTTGCATGGCGTGATTCCGACGGATATTACTGGTTTGTGGGCCGTCATGATGACGTTATCAAGTGCTCCGGCTACCGTATCGGACCGTTCGAGGTAGAAAGTGCCCTGATCACCCATCCTGCGGTAGTAGAGTGTGCCATAACGGCAGCGCCTGACCCCATAAGAGGACAGGTAGTTAAAGCAACGGTAGTACTTGCAAAAGGATACACTCCTTCCGAGGAGCTTACAAAGGAGCTTCAGAACCATGTAAAGCACAATACGGCTCCTTACAAGTATCCGAGAATCGTTGAATATGTAGCAGAGCTTCCGAAGACCTTGGGAGGCAAGATCAAACGTGCACAGATCCGCAGGGAGGATGCAGAGAATGCGTCAAAACAGTAGAGGCAGATTGTGTATTTGCTGTCTGGGCATATTGATAGCACTGGTGTTTACCGGATGTGCATCTGAACAGGTGTATCTGAATGATGCGGCTGATGCTTATGCGGCAGGAAAATACGATGAAGCGGAAACTTATTTTTTGAAAGCTATACGGAACGGGGAAAAATCCCTTACCGTTTTTTCCGGATATGCTTTTAACCAGCTGAAAGCCGGGGATATATCCGGTGCAAAAGCTCTTTTTGAGCTTATGATGAATCAGCAGAATACTTACGGCAATTATTTTGATAAGGAACCGGAGACGGGTGAAGCGGTAAGAAAATGCCTGCTTGACATATATATATCGGAAAACGAGTATGAAAAGGCCATCAATCTTTTAAAACAGCTTGGTGCTACGGTATCCGATCCGGTAAGGAGTGCCCGGTATAAAGCTTCTGCGGCAGCACTTGCGTGGCGCGTGAGCAATTACGGGGAGGATGGGGCACAGCCCTTATATAATCCCGATGAACTGATCACTCTTATCACGGAATCCATAGATGCAGGGAATGCGGATGTTAAGAATTACCGTATGCGTGCGGATATGTACTGGATAAAGGAAGAGTGGGATCTGTGGGAGAAGGACGAAAGGATGATCATATCCTTAAAGGACTTCGCCATGGATGAGTACAGGGCACTGTTTGGCATGACTTTGGAGCAAAAAAGTGTTGAGGATGTATTAAAGCTTGTGGATGAAGCGGTCATATACTTTGACAGCCACTCAGCATATGCGGATAACTTTACAGACATAATCCCCATAGTGCTTAAAGGTGCCGAGTATTCAAAGAGGACCGAATGGGAGTATGATGAAGCTCATTACTTTGATCTGGCCGAGAAATATTTAAATTCGGCTCAGGATAAGAACCTTTCGGACAACGAACTGTTAAAATACCAGATTATAGTGGCAGAAAAGAAGGGGAAGATGGAGCTGGCCTATAAGCTTCTGGGCGTGTACTTGAGCCCCGACCACTGTCCTGATGACCGTATGGCGTATAAAGAGCAGAAATATCTTGAAAACAGGATAGGAGTCTCGACGGATTGATATAAAACAGTAAAGATTATTACCCAAAATTTTTACTAAAATACGCCGTACGCGGACACATAAAAAGACATAAAATTCAGACAATTTTCAAACAGCCTAAAATAGGGGCAGACACAATATATAGTGTCTGCCCCTAAAAAAATACTCTTTATTTTGTATTTTATGTATTGACTTCTAAATGGTGTTCTGCTACACTTATTTATGTCGGCGGGCACAGCCAAGCCCCCAGCCGGCAGTGAATATAGTGAGGATTTTACCGGAGGAGAAGGCAATGAACAATTTCAGCGTAACGAAGAGAGACGGCGAAGTGGCAGAGTTCAATCTGACCAAGATTTCAAACGCCATCAAGAAAGCTTTTAATGCAACGGAGCAGCTTTATAATGATGATATCATCAATCTGCTCGCCCTTAGGGTTACATCTGCATTCCAGTCCAAGATCAAGGACGGATGCGTAAACGTAGAAGATATCCAGGACTGTGTAGAGGACGTACTTAACCAGACCGGATACAACGAAGTAGCAAAAGCTTACATATTATATAGAAAGAATCGTGAGAAGATCAGAAACATGAAGTCGACCATCCTTGATTACAAGGATCTGGTTAACAGCTATGTTAAGGAAGAAGACTGGCGTGTTAAGGAAAATTCCACAGTCACATATTCAGTCGGTGGACTTATCCTTCACAATTCAGGCTCCATCACAGCCAATTACTGGCTTTCCGAGATTTACGATCAGGAGATCGCAAACGCACACCGTAATGCGGACATCCATATCCATGACCTGTCCATGCTTACCGGCTACTGTGCAGGCTGGTCATTAAAGCAGCTCATTAAGGAAGGTCTCGGCGGTATCCCCGGCAAGATCACTTCATCACCTGCAAAGCATCTTTCCACACTCTGCAACCAGATGGTTAATTTCTTAGGCATCATGCAGAACGAGTGGGCAGGAGCTCAGGCTTTCTCATCCTTTGATACATATCTTGCACCCTTCGTAAAGAAGGACAACATGACATACCATGATGTTAAGCAGTGCATCCAGTGCTTCGTATACGGTGTAAATACACCCAGCCGTTGGGGCACACAGGCACCCTTCTCCAATATCACACTTGATTGGACCGTTCCTAATGACTTGGCAGAACTTCCCTGCATCATCGGCGGAAAAGAGATGGACTTCTGCTACAAGGACTGCAAGAAGGAAATGGATATGGTCAACAAGGCATTCCTTGAGATCATGATCGAGGGCGATGCAAACGGACGTGGATTCCAGTATCCTATTCCTACATATTCGATCACAAGAGATTTTGACTGGTCCGATACAGAGAACAACAGACTTCTCTTCGAAATGACAGCTAAGTACGGCACACCTTATTTCTCGAACTACATCAACTCCGATATGGAGCCTTCGGATGTACGTTCAATGTGCTGCCGTCTCCGTCTTGACTTAAGAGAGCTCAGAAAGAAGTCCGGCGGTTTCTTCGGTTCAGGTGAGTCCACAGGTTCCGTAGGCGTTGTTACCATCAACATGCCCAGGATCGCTTACCTTTCAGCTACTCCTGACGAGTTCTACAAGAGACTTGACAGAATGATGGATCTTGCCGCACGTTCACTTAAGGTTAAGAGACAGATCATCACCAAGCTTCTTGACGAAGGTCTCTATCCTTACACCAAGAGATACCTCGGTACTTTTGCTAACCACTTCTCAACCATCGGTCTCGTTGGTATGAATGAAGTAGGTCTTAATGCAAAGTGGCTCGGAAAAGATCTTACAGATAAGAAGACCCAGGACTTCACCGTAGAAGTTCTTAACCACATGAGAGAGAGACTTTCCGATTACCAGGAAGAGTACGGAGATCTCTATAACTTAGAGGCTACTCCCGCAGAGAGCACAAGCTATCGTCTTGCTAAGCATGACAGAAAGCGCTGGCCCGATATCAGGACAGCAGGTGCAAAGGGTGATACACCTTACTACACCAACAGCTCACACCTTCCTGTAGAGTTTACCGAAGATATCTTTGCAGCACTTGATATCCAGGACAGACTTCAGACACTTTACACCTCAGGAACAGTATTCCATGCGTTTATCGGCGAGAAGCTTCCTTCATGGGAGTCAGCAGCTAAGCTCGTTCGTACCATCGCTGAGAATTACAAGCTTCCTTACTATACAATGTCACCTACATACTCCATCTGCAAGAACCACGGATACCTTACAGGCGAACAGTTCAAGTGCCCGATCTGCGGTGAGAACGCAGAGGTTTACTCCAGGATCACAGGTTACTACAGACCTGTACAGAACTGGAATGCAGGTAAGACCCAGGAGTACAAGAACAGAACAGAGTACACCTTAGAGAAGTCCACAAGGTTCTCACTCGGCGCAGGATGCTGCAGCTACAATACAGATGATATCGCAGTTGACCTTGACAAGAATACAGAGCCCATCGATATGGAAAAGGTTGAGGAGACTATGGCTGCAAAGGCAGCTGAGCTTACCGGTGACGGTCTCTATCTCTTCACCACCAAGACATGTCCTAACTGCAGGCTTGCTAAGGAGTACCTTGACGGAAAAGAGTACACCATCATTGATGCAGAGGAGAATCCCGAGCTTGCTAAGGAGTGGGGCATCATGGCTGCACCTACACTCGTAGTTCAGGCTGACGGACACCGTACAAAGTACGCTAATGCTTCCAATATCAAGAAGTTTACGGAAATTTAAGTTGAAGCCCGGTGCGGGACGGCAGATAATTCCGCCGCACGCACTGGCTCCGGATTTGCTAGGTCCGGATGGATTGAGGTTTACGGATTGATGTTATAGCGTAAAGCATTACGCAAATCCTACGTTGACATTTTCGCAGCGTACAAAACCGGTACGCTAAGCGCGAAAACGTCAAGTGGAGAGCGTGCGGCGGAACAACCTGCCGTCCCGCACCTTGATCCGAACAAAATGAGCCGGCCTCAATAGGTATTAATATATAAAATACACCGAATATTTAAATAACAGCACGGAAAAGGGCTGCTGCAGAACGCGGCAGCCCTTTTCTAAATGAATGAAAACTTTGTCATCCTGAGCTGAATCGATGCCACTTTATGGCATCGACATAAAGCGAAGGATTTTAATCGAAAGGAAGATATCATGAGTGTAGCAGATGATCTGTTTATTAAAATGTGTACCGATATCTTAGAGAACGGTACGAGTACAGAAGATGAAAAGGTAAGGCCTCATTGGGAGGACGGTACTCCCGCGTACACCATCAAGAAGTTCGGTGTGGTCAACAGGTATGATCTTAGCAAAGAGTTCCCTGCCATGACTTTAAGAAAGGTGCCTATCAAGACAGCTACTGACGAGATACTGTGGATATGGCAGAAGAAGTCGAATAAGGTATCCGAGCTCGGCAGCCATATCTGGGACCAGTGGGTGGATGAGAACGGTACCATCGGTAAGGCATACGGATATCAGTTAGGTGTCAAGCATAAGTATAAAGAGGGTATGTTCGATCAGGTTGACAGAGTTATCTATGATCTGAAGAATAATCCCTTCAGCCGCCGCATCATCACCAATATCTATGTTCATCAGGATCTTTCGGAGATGATGCTGTACCCTTGTGCTTACAGTATGACATTTAATGTTACAAAGCCTAAGGACGGAGGAAAACTGATCCTTAATGCGATCCTTAACCAGCGTTCCCAGGATATTCTGGCTGCGAATGCATTTAATGTATGTCAGTATTCCGTACTTGTCCATATGCTTGCACGTGAGTGCGATATGCAGGTAGGAGAATTCGTGCATGTTATAGCTGATGCACACATCTATGACAGGCATGTAGACATCATTAAGGAGCTTATCAAGCGTCCTACATATCCTGCACCTACATTCTGGCTTAACCCCGATAAAAAGGATTTCTATTCCTTTACAAAGGATGATGTACGCTTAGACAATTACACATTCGGAGAGCAGGTAACCAATATACCTATTGCTATCTAAATATACAGGCTGATCCATCAGCTTACCTGGTGTAACTCATAATATAAAAGAGGAGAACTAACAAATGAAACTCATCGCAGCAGTAGATAAAAACTGGGCCATAGGCTACAAAGGAAAACTCTTAGCAAGCATCCGTGCCGACCAGATGAACTTTAAGAGACTGACACTCGGAAAAGTGGTGGTGCTCGGCAGAAAGACCATTGAAACCTTCCCCGGCGGAAGACCTCTTTCCCAGAGAAGGAATATCATTCTTTCACGTAACCCCGCTTATACAGTAAAGGATGCAGAGGTTGTACACAGCAAAGAGGAGCTGTTAGAGCTCATCGTAAAAGAGAAGATCAACTCGGATGACATATTTATCATAGGAGGAGAGAGCCTTTACAGGGAATTCCTGCCTTTATGTGATACTGCCATCATCACTAAGATCAACTACAGCTATGAAGCTGATGCTTATTTCCCCAACCTTGATAAGGACGAAGAGTGGGAATGTGTGGAAGAGGGAGAAGAGCAGACCTGCTTTGATATGGAATTCATATTTACCAGATATGAGAGAAAAAAGCCTGAAAAACTCAATGAAGGGGAAGTCTGAACCGCAAAAAGCCTGTAAAATCTGAAGAAGAACAGGAATGATCGCTTGAAATAGCCGTAAAACATGAAAAAACAATCGCAAGATTCAAAAAAAAATTTACAAGTACGGTAAAATAGAGTATAATAAGAAAATCAATTTTTTATAGTCAGGAAAATGAAATATCAGAATATAAGGAGGACTTATCATGGGAGTAACCGTAGAAAGCTTCGGTATCACAAATAAAGGCGATAAAGTCAGTGTGTATAAACTTACAAATTCAAAAGGACTTATAGCAGAGGTTATAGATTACGGCGCTATATTAAAGTCACTTTTTGTACCTGACAGGGACGGAAAGTTTGATGACGTAGTACTGGGCTTCGATAATGTAGCGGCATATCAGGAGAATCCCTCGTTCTTCGGAAGCACCATCGGCAGAAACGCCAACAGGATCGGAGAGGCTAAGTTCTATTTAAACGGACAACTGTATACCCTTGCTAAAAACGATAATGACCGCAACAACCTTCACAGCGACTTCTTCACATGCTTTAACAAGAAGATGTTCTCTGCGGAAGTGATCGAAGAGGAAAACGCTGTAAAACTTACAGTTGAGAGTCCCGATATGGATCAGGGTTTCCCCGGAAATCTTAAGGCAACTGTCACATACAGACTGACAGACAACAACGGGCTGGAGATAGAGTATTGGGCAGTATCCGACAAGGATACTATCTACAATCCTACCAACCACAGCTATTTCAATCTCTCCGGACATGCTTCGGGCAGCGCTATGGGACATAAGCTCTGGCTTAATGCCAAGAACTTTACACCCGCCGACCATGAAAGCATCCCTACAGGAGAGATAGTATCCGTAGCAGGAACTCCTTTTGATTTCACCACACCCATGGTGATCGGCGAAAGGATCAACAACGACGACATCAATTTACATTTCGGCGGAGGCTACGATCACAATTTTGCGCTTGATATAAAGAAGGGCAAGCTTGAACAGGCAGCCATTCTTTCAGATGACACCACAGGCAGAAGAATGTCGGTATATACAGACCTTCCCGGCGTACAGTTCTACGCAGGAAACTTTATCAAAAACCAGACCGGAAAGGGCGGGGTAAAGTACGGCAGAAGATGCGGTGTATGCCTTGAGACACAGTTCTTCCCCGATGCTATCAACAAGCCCAATTTTGACTCACCTGTGCTTAAGGCAGGCGAAGAGTTCCACAGTGTAACAAAATACGTATTTTCCACATTTTAATATCAGGCAATAACGAAAAGAACCACAAGTTCTTTCGAGGTACATTATGGATTTTAACAGACCGGCTATGGAGATCCCGGAGGATTTTACCGAACCCGAGGTCATATATGAAAAGCTAAAAAAGAGAATATTGGAATATCATCCTTCTTCAGACCTTACTATGGTCGAGAAGGCTTATAAGCTTGCCTATGAGGCACATAAGGACCAGAAGAGAAAGTCCGGTGAACCCTACATCATTCATCCGGTCTGCGTGGCACTTATCCTGGCTGATTTCGAGCTTGATATAGAAAGTATCGTGGCCGGCATCCTGCATGATGTAGTGGAAGATACCATAGTGACCCAGGAAGAACTGGAAAAAGAGTTCGGAAGCGAAGTAGCGCTGCTCGTAGACGGCGTTACAAAGCTGACAAAACTCAATTACTCGGCGGATAAGGTGGAGCTGCAGGCAGAGAACCTGCGTAAGATGTTCCTTGCGATGGCGAAGGATATCCGTGTTATCCTTATAAAGCTTGCCGACCGCCTTCACAATATGCGTACACTCAAGTACCAGCCTCCTCATAAGCAGTATGAAAAGGCCAGGGAGACCATGGACATCTATGCTCCCATAGCACAGAGGCTCGGTATTTCACGTATCAAGATAGAGCTGGATGACTTGTCTCTCCAGTACATTGAACCCGTGGTATATAAGGAACTGTCCGAAAACGTAGCCAAGAAGCTGGCTGAGCAGGAGGACTTCATCCACGAGATTACTGAAGAAGTAAGCAACCACATAAAAGATGCCAATATACCCGCTAAGGTAAACGGCAGGGTTAAGCATTTGTTCAGCATCTACAAGAAGATGGTTACCCAGAACAAGACTCTTGATCAGGTATATGATCTTTTTGCGGTTCGTATCATTGTAAACGACATAAAGGACTGTTATGCGGCATTAGGTGTTATCCATGAAATGTACAAGCCCATTCCGGGACGTTTCAAGGATTATATTGCCATGCCCAAGCCCAATATGTACCAGTCACTGCATACCACACTGATTTCCCACAGCGGCCAGCCTTTCGAGATCCAGATAAGGACCTTCGACATGCACAGGACTGCTGAATACGGTATCGCAGCACACTGGAAATATAAAGTTGACCCTGAAGGAAAGATGAGCCCCGACTCCGAAGAGGAGAAGCTTACATGGCTCCGTCAGATACTTGAATGGCAGCAGGATCTTTCCGATAACAAGGAATTCATGATGCTGCTCAAAGATGACCTTAACCTCTTCTCCGACAGCGTATTCTGTTTTACACCCACCGGTGAAGTTAAGAACCTTACAGTGGGTTCCACGCCTATTGATTTCGCTTACAGTATCCACAGTGCCGTAGGTAACAAGATGGTAGGTGCCAGGGTAAACAACAAGATGGTTCCCAACGACTATATCATCCAGAACGGTGACCAGATAGAGATCATCACTTCTGCCAACTCCAAGGGACCTTCGCGTGACTGGCTCAAGATAGTAAAGACTACACAGGCAAAAAATAAGATAAATCAGTGGTTTAAGTCCGAAAGCAAAGAGGACAATATCCTCCGGGGCAAGGATGTATTCTACGCGCTCTGCAAGCAGAAGGGTGTGGCTCCCGCTGAACTTTTAAAACCTGAATATATGGATGCCGTAATAAAGAAATACGGCTACAAGGACTGGGACAATATCTATGCTTCCATAGGGCATGGTGCCATCAAGGAAGGCCAGGTATTTTCAAGACTTCAGGATGAATATGACAAGCATCATCCGAAGGAGATCACTGACGAAGAGTACTTAGAAAGCCTTAAGGATCCCAAGCGTGTAAGAAATATCCCCACCATGACAAAGGGCAGCATTATAGTACATGGTGCCGACGATCTCGCCGTGCATTTCTCAAAATGCTGTTCACCGGTACCGGGTGACGAGATAGTGGGCTTCGTAACCCGTGGAAGAGGTATATCCATACACAGGACCGACTGCAGCAATATACTTACCCTTCCGGAGATAGACAGAAAGCGTCTCCAGCCCGCAGAATGGAATACAGCTGTGGCGCCTAAGGAAGAAAAGCTGTTCTTAGCCGAGGTAAGAATATTTGCAAGGAACCAGGCAGGTGTGCTACTGGGCATATCAAAGGTCCTTACGGAAAACAATATAACCATCATCTCCATGAATGCGAGAGCAGGCAAGCAGGAAACCGCTACCATCACGGTAAGCTTCAATATCAAAGATACAGAAACACTCAACTCCATTATTTCCAAGCTCAGGAATGTAGAAAACATCATCAATGTTGAAAGAGCTATGGGAGGTTGAGAACGAGATGAGAATAGAAAAAATATCAGTAGGAGCATTGCAGGTAAACTGCTATATACTCCTGGATGAAGGATCAAAAAAAGTATTAGTTATAGACCCGGGTGACGACGCAGACCGCATTTATAAAAAGCTCACAAATGAGCTCAATGTGGAATGCGTTGCCATACTGTTAACCCATGGTCATTTTGACCACATAATGGGGGTAAAAGAACTTAAAGGGCTTACAGGGGCACCCGTATGGGCCGGAGCCGATGAATACAGGCTCTTAGGTGACGCCGACCTTAACGTCTCAAAAAGGATCAGGAGAGCGGAAGAGATCATTCCCGACAGACTCTTAAAAGACGGGGAATGTGTAGATGTTTCCGGCTTAAGCTTTAAGGTATTATTCACCCCGGGACATACCGAGGGAAGTGTATGCTACTACTTTGATAAAGACGGAGTGCTCATTACCGGAGATACGCTGTTCCGTTTCGGATACGGCAGGACAGATCTTCCTACGGGCAATGAAGCGGCACTTTTTGCATCCATAACTAACAGATTATTTAAGTTACCGCCGGATACAAAATGTTATCCCGGACATGGGGAGGCTACCGACATTGCAACTGAATGTAATAATTTCGGGCTTTGATATGACTCAGGAGGTAGGACCTCTTATAAAGTCTTTCTATCCGGGTGCCGATACGGTTATCAGGTTTTCGGACGGAGTATCAAGTATTTTACCGGATATGCCGATAAATACTTTAGATGGTAAAATATCAGAAATCATTTTAAATCTGTCTGATACATCCTTCACCATCACCTTTAACGGGAAAAAAGAGAATACCATACCGTTTAACTACGTGGATGTACCCGATGAGCATATGGTGTATGAAAAGCGCAGAAAAAGAGCATACAAGAACCTGCTCTTAAAGGAGCTTTACATAGTGCTTTCCAGGGAAACCGGACGTACGCTTCCGTGGGGGATACTCACCGGAGTCAGACCCACGAAGCTTTTATTTGAGCGGCTAAAAAAGGGTACTGTCGGTAATATAACATTTATGACCACAGAGTATCTCTGTTCACCGAAAAAGGCAGGACTTGCCCAGAAAACGGCGGCCAGGGAGCTTGAGATATTAAACAGATTCGATTATAAAAACGGCTACAGCCTATATGTGGGATTTCCTTTCTGTCCGAGCATATGCAATTACTGCTCGTTCGGCTCGCACCCGATAGACAGGTACGGGGACCTCGTACAGGCTTATATAGACACGCTATTAAAGGAAATAGACAAAACCTGCGGCATATTGAAAAATAAAAAGCTGCAGACCATATATTTCGGCGGAGGCACGCCCACCGCGGTTTCGGCCGAACAGCTGAAAAGCGTTATCGGCCGCGTAAAGCAGTGCTTTGATATGAGTGATGTTTTAGAGTTCACCGTAGAAGCGGGACGTCCTGACAGTATTGATGCTGAAAAGCTGCAGATGTTAAAGGAAGAGGGAATCACCAGGATCTCGATCAACCCTCAGTCCATGTGTGAGCGGACGTTAGAACTTATAGGCAGAAAGCATACCGCAAAGCAGACGGTGGAGGCTTTTAATCTTGCGAGATCCATGGGCTTTGACAATATAAATATGGACCTGATCGCGGGACTCACCGGCGAAAGTTTTTCGGATATGAAATATACATTAGATGAAGTAGGAAAGCTTGAACCTGACTGCATAACCGTGCACACCCTCGCTCTAAAGCGTGCGGCCCGTCTTACGACACAGAAGGAACTGTACGCAGGGCAGGAAGCATCTGATGTGGAAAAAATGGTGGATTATGCCGCTGATTTCTGTATGGAGAGAGGCTATGAGCCATATTATCTTTACCGACAGAAAAACATGACGGAAAACCTGGAAAATGTGGGATATGCTTTGCCGGGGAAGGAAGGCCTGTACAACATCCTCATCATGGAAGAAGTACAGCAGATACTTGCCTTAGGTGCAGGAGCATCATCCAAGTTCATAGACAGGAATGTAACAAACGGCAGACGTTTCGGCCGCATAGAAAATGTCAAAAACGTTTCGGAATACATAAACCGTATTGACGAGATGACTGACAGAAAACTGGAGTGTTTTACGGAAGTATTATAATAGATACAAAAGGGGTAACTAATGTTTAGGGGACGTAGAGAATTACTGGGGCTTTTCAGTATCGATGAACGATCCTTCGGAGATATGGAGGATATCGGTCCTGAGGCGATAGAAGAAATTGAAAAAGCCGCCATGGAAGACAGCGAGGAAGCTATCGATCACGGCATCCTTGTGGCTAACCTGGCACTGCGTCTGGCACAGGAACTGAAATTCGATGAGGATTTCTGTAACCGTGTGGCTGAAGCCGGTATAGTGCATGATATAGGAAAGCTTCAGATCAGTAACTACCTGTACGGACGTAAGGAAGGCGTGTTACGAATAGAGGAAATTAAGTACGTCCGCCGTCATCCTACTCTCGGATATGAATATTTAAGCGAGAAAGCGATAGGCGACGAAGATTTCCGCAACATGATCCTTCACCATCACGAGAACTATGACGGCTCAGGATATCCTGACAATATCAAAGGTGATATGATCCCTGTCGGTTCAAGAATCCTGCGTATATGTGACGTATACGCGGCGCTTGTTTCGGAGCGTCCTTACAGAGCGGCATTTGACAAGGAAAACGCCATGGAACTTATGATCGACGAAGTGAAAAACTTCGACATGAGCTATTTCTTAGCTTTCATGAGAGTAGTACACGGCGACGGGATAAAAGATATAGATGACTATATCAAGAGATGTAATTCAAAGGTACATGTAAAATCAAAACGAAGGTAAATCAAAATCAGATCCGAAAGGGTCTGATTTTTTTATGTGCTGATTGACTTAAATCATGTTAATTGGTATACTTTTATTGTTTGAAGGCAGTATTGTTGATAAGAAAATATGAGCTTATAACAATGAAATAGTAATGGGTTAAATGACTTATCGTCAGAAGTCTTTTTTTCATCAGCTGTAGTTTTTTATGTATTTATAATCGGTATGAAGGTACGTATCGGTAACAGATTTCTGAAGCTGATGGGGAGCATTACGCTGGAGTTCTATCTGATACATGGTTTGTATGTTGAACTTTTCAGTTATTCGTTTGATGACAAAGCGGACTCTTTAGTATATATAAAAAACAGCCTTTTGTTTACTGTTATTGTATTTACACTGTCATTTCCATCTGCTCTGCTTATAAAAATTTTAAGAAAATGCATCAGGATTAATAAGTGATCCTGAAACGAGGAGAGATGATTATGAAAAAGATCGGATTAGTTGGTGGTACAGGACCGGAATCAACACTCATGTACTATAAGGAATTAAATACACGTATAGATAAGATTACTCACGGGGCTCATATGCCGGAAATAACTATAGAGAGTGTGGATTTCCGCAAGGCATGGGATATGGTATCAAATGATGAATACGACAGGCTGGGAGAGTATCTGGCTGAAAAAGTAAGAACCCTTCGTGACAGCGGTGCCGGTATCATATCGCTTACAGCGGTTACCATGCATGCGGTCTTGGATCAGATTATAGAAAAAAATAAGGTGCCGCTTATCAGTATACCTAAAGCAGTATGTAATGAAGCATTGACAAAAGGATATAAAAAAGTCGGTTTGTTAGGAACAATCTTTACTATGGAACAGGATTATATGAAGACAGACTTCCTGAATGCAGGCATAGATGTCATTATTCCCGATAAAACGGATAGAGAACTCATAGCAAAGAGGATACTGGAGGAGCTTGAGGTAGGGATAGTAAAAGAATCCACACTTGAGGAGTTCCAAAAAATAATCGGAAAGATGGAGAAAGAAAACGGCATAGAAGCGGTAATACTCGGATGTACAGAACTGCCGCTTCTGCTTAATCCCGGTAACTGTCCGGTTCCATGTCTTGACAGTGTAGATATACATATAAATGAGATCGTGCGGCTTGCAATCGGGGCTTTCTGATAGGAGAAATAATTGAAAAGGAGAACGAGTATATGGAGAAGTCAAAAGTATATTTTACGGATTTCAGGACAGGACTGGGTGTCAGTCTGACTGTTAAACTGCAAAGGCTGATAAAGATGGCCGGTATAGGAAGTATCGATATGGACGGTAAATTCGTCGCAATAAAAATGCATTTCGGCGAGTTGGGAAACCTGGCATACTTAAGACCCAATTATGCAAAGGCTGTAGCGGATGTTATAAAAGAATGCGGAGGACTTCCTTTTCTTACAGACTGTAATACTTTATATCCGGGAAGCCGCAAACATGCGCTTGAACACTTAGACTGTGCAAATATAAACGGCTTTAATACCATAACTACAGGCTGCCAGATAATCATAGCAGACGGACTGAGGGGAACGGATGATATAGTTGTCCCCGTGCCTAACGGTGAATACTGCAAGGAAGCATATATAGGACGTGCGGTAATGGATGCGGATATATTTATTTCCCTCAACCATTTTAAAGGTCATGAGATGGCAGGTTTTGGCGGGGCAATCAAAAACATAGGCATGGGATGCGGAAGCCGTGCCGGCAAGATGCATCAGCATAACAGCGGTCAGCCGCATGTGAATGAAGCTATGTGCAGAGGCTGCCGCAGATGCGCAAAGGAATGCGGTTCGGATGCAATAAGCTACAACGGGAACAAGGCGTGGATAGACCCGGCCAAATGTAAAGGCTGCGGACGCTGTATAGGTGCTTGCGCTTTTGATGCGATAGCAAATAATAACTGGGATGCCGCACAGCAGCTCGGAAGGAAGATGGCAGAATATACAGCTGCAGTGGTAAGCGGAAGACCGAATTTCCATATAAGTCTCATCACTGATGTTTCACCTAACTGTGATTGTCATGGGGAAAATGATGCACCTATACTTCCGGATATAGGAATGCTTGCTTCCTTTGATCCTGTGGCTCTCGATCAGGCATGCGTGGATCTTTGCCAGAAAGCCGAGCCTATAAGAAACAGCCAGCTTGGAGATAATATGGCAAGTGAGCATTTCCATGACCATGGAGATGTATGGCATAACAGCAATCCCAATGTCTCATGGGCTGAGACTTTGGAGCATGCGGAAAAAATCGGTGTTGGTACAAGACAATATGAGCTTATAACCATGAAATAGTATGATATTAAGAAGAAGTATAAAAAAGGCGGGTTATATGAATATAAAATAAGTATTAAACCGAGATGGTGAATAATATGGAAAACATTGTAATCAGAAGGATGGAAATAGAAGATGCTGAGGCTGTTACGGATATCCTGATAAAATCCTGGCAAACAGCATATAGAGGCATAGTCAGTGATGAACACCTGGATAATATGGACAGGGTTACACTGACTGACAGGAGAAGAAAACAATATAAGGATTATATTGTTGCTGTTTTTGAAGGGCGTATTGTCGGTTACTGCTGGTATATGAACGATAATTCATTTACAAATGATGTACCGGATATAGACTGCGAAGTAGTAGCACTCTATGTAGATCCTGAATTAAAAAGAAACGGATTGGGCAGGCAGCTGCTTTTATATGCTATTGATGATCTGAAAAAACAGGGCAGAAAGAAAATGATAATCTGGTGCTTGAAAGAAAACTATCCCTCCAGAAAATTTTATGAAAAAATGGGTGGAGAAATTATTGGAGAGCATACTACAAATATCGGTTATAAAGATTATGATGAAGTAGGCTTTCTATACAGGCTGTAATGTTTAAGGAAAGGTTTTCGACTTAAATGAAAAGGCATATCATGAACTTGACGCCTGCTCCGTTAAAGATGATCCGGGAAGGCAGAAAGACTATAGAACTACGTTTATACGATGAAAAAAGAAAACAGATAAGTATTGGTGATATTATCACGTTTGTTAATACCGAAGACAAGGAAGATGAACTAACAGCCCGGGTTACGGATCTGTATGTATTTAATACTTTTGACGAACTGTATAAAAAGCTTCCTCTGCTTGAATGCGGGTATACCGAAGATGATATCGCATCCGCTTCACCTTCAGACATGGAGTTATACTATCCGAAGGATAAGCAGAAGTTATATGGGGTTGTCGGTATAAAACTCTCTTTGGATGTACAAGAGATTGGACGGCAGTCAGGGCTTATCTTAATAAAACAGAAGAATACCTGACCAAGGATATCGATTTTGTTTCTTATATGGTTAAGCAATAAGGGAGGACTATTTTATGGCTGAACAGTTTTTAACTCTGATGGCAGACTTGGATGACGATTCACAGGAGCTTATGTCCGGATGGTACAAAGAGCTGCAGGATGCAGGATTTAAGGGGGTACAGACACCGGGACTTCCGTTTCATATAAGCCTTGCAACATTCAATCTGGATGAGGAGAAAGCGGCTGTAGAAGAAATGCAGAGGCTCGGGAGTATATTTAATTCAATACCGGTACATATCAGCCATATCGGTATGTTTGCCGAAGGAAGAGTACTTTTTGGCGGCCCAGACATGAACCCTTCTGGATTATTGCAGCTTCATGATGCAATAAAGATAAAAAGCACTGACAATCGCCCCTGGACCCCTCATGTTACGATACTCATCGATGAACCTCAGATCGTCAATGATTCACTAAGGACTCTGGTAAAATCGTTCCATCCGTTTATGGCTCGGATCACCAGACTGCATCTATGCGCTTTTTGGCCGACACGCGAAATAGCATCCGTCCGGCTGCAGGGTTAAAAAATAGTTAATACTAAGGATAAGGAATAAATATGGATAAACCAAACATGATCAAAGAAAATGTGGATACTTTATATGAAACAAAGTTCCTGAAACTTTACGATTATCGGTATCTTGAAGGAAAGCATTACTTCTGTTCGAGCAGGCGTAATACTGAAGATCTGGTCGCAATAAAATCTGACGAAACATTCAAAACTATGCTGCCGGATGCAGTTACAATTGCTGTTGTTTTACATCTCCCGAACGAAAAGCCCAAGCTGCTTCTCTCATATGAATACAGATATCCGGTCGGCAGGTTCCTGCTCAGTCCCATAGCCGGGCTTCTGGACCCTGAGGACAGTGAGTGTGACGATCCCTTAAGAAGCGGAGCGGTAAGGGAGATATTTGAAGAGACAGGCATAAAGGTTTCGGAGAATGATAAGATCACGATATTGAACCCCTGCGCATTTTCAACACCGGGCATGACGGATGAGAGCAATGCTTTCCTGAGTGCTGATATAACCATTCCCGATACTTCCATGCTCAACCAGACCGGAGCGGTAGGGTCTGAACTGTTCAACGGTTTTGAACTGGTCAGCGTTGATGAAGCTAAGGAAATCTACAGATCCGGAAAAGATAAATACGGTAACACATTTTCGCTTGCGACATGGGCTGTCCTCGGATGGTTCGTAATGCAGAACACTTAAATGACAGGAGCATTAAAGGATTATGGATACAATATATTATGTAGTGGAGAGCATAGATGGAGATTATGCCAATCTTAAAAGAACGGATGCTGATACCGATGAACTTAAGCTTGTGGCAAGAGCATTGCTGCCAGATGGAATTGATGTCGGAACAAAACTGAAATATGAAGCGTTTGAATACGAGGTGATCTAAAATGTATTATGTACCTGATGGAACTGATAAATGTGGGTTTTATGAGTGCAGCTGCTGTGGAAACCGTTTCTTAGATGTCAGGATAGCACCAAGTCTGGTATGCCCGTACTGCGGCGAAGAACCGGATATGGAGCTCGGTCCCGATGACGAAATGCCCGATACCGCAGAGAGCGCTAAACTTATAAAGATGCTGCAGGGAGAAGAAGTCGAAGAATATGATACACTCCTGAGCCTTGCGATCACCGGAGGAGATTTTAACTGGATATAAGGGGCAACAGATGAATGAAGGGAAATAGTTATGGCAAAGAAAACAATTGATTGGGAAACTGTGGCAAAGAACAAAGAAGTACTCTCAAGAGCGGAGGCTTTGGTAAAAGAGGGGGCTGCTATGGGAGGAGTACTTCCAAAGGAAATGTGCGACGAACTGAATGCACTGACGGGAAATAAGTGGACAGGCAAGAAGTACAAGGAATTCTGTGATGTATATGATTTCCCTTGGGAAGCAGAAGAAGTGGTATATGCACTGTTTCATGGCGGCAAATTCCCGGATAAAAAAGAAGAAGAGATGTTCGCGTGGAAGATTGAAGAATCCATTGACAGCGATCAGGATGCTATCGCATTTTTCTATATGTGCCAATACGAAGACGACAGTGAAAGATGCAATAAGTATGAACAGGTGGATGTTAAACCGCTAAATGAGGAGATCCTACGTGCTTTTTCCGGCTGGGAGATTGAAGAAGATTGGGAAAAGAATGATTATGTGACATTCTGGTGCAGCAATAAAGAAATCTATGGCTACAAGAAAATTCTGAAGCTTTACAACGGATATCTTAACCGCTTTTTATCCTGCAGAATGCTCAATTTTGATGAGAAGGATAAGGAGATGGTGGTAAGCCTGCTTAAAAAGTATTACAATCATGTTTCTTCCGACTTTGATATCAACAAGGCACGCCAGGCGAGTGAACCTGAAATGCCCAGTTTGTTCGGGGCAAGTGAATCGGAGGGAGCGATAACCAGAGAATTTCTGGAAGCAAACTGGGTGGTATCCTCCTATGACGAAGGAGAAGAATGCCAGATGGATTATTACATGCATGAGTTAAAATGTTTCCCGGGTGAGAAGGCGTATTGTTATTCACATGAGGATAATGAGTTGCGTGAGCTGGAAATTGTACATGTTATAGCACGCATGGATAATGACAAGTTGTATGACGAATTGATTCAAGACGATGATGTGCTTATCAATGGCGAAGAGGAATACGGTGCGGATTGCAGTGCGGAGTTTATCGGAAAGTTCAGCTGTTATCTGATGTGGTTTAAAGAGATATAAGGGGGTAATGAGATAAGTTATCCCGGAAAATAAAGGATTTAGGATAGATGAAAGCATTGATCATTAATTGCAGTCCGGTCAAAACGGGTGCGACAGCTGAAATAGTAAATATTATCGAAAATGAAATTTCTTCACGATATGATACAAAATCCATTTGTATAGATGACTATGATTTTAAATTCTGTAAAGGATGCAGATCATGCCACCACACAGCCAAGTGTGTAATGGAGGATGATATTATTAAGATTATGGAAGAATTTGATAATGCCGATATCATTATTTCTGTGGCTCCGTCATACTGGGCTGATATACCCGGACAGTACAAGGCATTTATAGACAGATGCACTCCCTGGTGTGATACTCATGAACCTCATGCCTCTATCAAAGACGGTAAGAAGGGATATTCGGTTGCTCTCAGAACCGGTCCCGGTATGCACGAGTGTGACAGGATAATTCAGAGTATTGAACACTTCTATGGACATTTGCATATCGAGTGTGTGGATCACCTTGGCCTTACTTCGATTGAATACAAAGAAAACGTTGAGTCAAGAAAGCGGGATATCATTGAATTTTGCAAGGTTATTTAGAAAATAAATATTATAAAAAAGAAGTGAAAAAATAGAGATGTTAATTGATTTTCATACACATACTTTCCCCGACGGGTTGGCAAAGAAAGTCCTTCCGAAGATTGCCGGGGATGCGTCTATACGTTATTATACAGAGGCCACCAATTCTTCGCTACTGGAGTCCATGGATAGGGCGCATGTTGACATGAGCGTTATTTTACCTGTTGTAACCAAACCCTCACAATGTGAGACGATAAATAAAACTGCGATAGAAATAAATGACAGGTATTTCCCGAGACTTTTGTCATTTGGCGGGATACATCCTGACAATGAGAATTACAGGGAAATCCTTAAAAGTATTAATGAGTCCGGTATAAAAGGTATTAAGCTGCACCCGCTGTATCAGGGAGTTGCCATAGATGATATAAGGAATCTGAGGATAATAGATTGTGCAAGTGAGCTTGGTATGATCGTAGTGATACATGCCGGAAAGGATTTAAGTTTTCCGGGAGACCTTGTAGATCCCGACAGGATAAGCCGGATGCTCGACGAGGTTAAACCGGAAAAAATGGTACTTGCACATATGGGGTCATATGCTAAATGGGAAGATGTATATGAGCTGTTGTGCGGAAGAGGAGCATATCTTGATACCTCGTTTTCTCTGAATCCTGTACGTCCTTTAGATGATACTAAGGAGGGCTGGGACAGCCTTGAGGCAAATCCGATACTTGTTCCGCCGCTTAAGCCGGAACTGTTCAGGAAAATGGTGGAAAAGAATGGCGCGGATCATATGCTGTTTGCCAGTGACAGTCCATGGTGCGATCAGAAGGAGACATTTGAATTGGTGGATGCATGCCTTAGTGAATCCGAAAAGGATGCGGTGTATTATGGCAATGCTCTGCGCCTGTTGGGAATGTCGGATACGATCTTTGAACAGAGATGATGGAGGAAAAATGATTACAGTAAACTTATATTATAAGGGCATTAACGGTAATGCAAGAAAATTTGCAGAGGAAATGGAGTCTTCCGGGATAGCTGACGCTATCCGTGCGGAGAAAGGCAATCTCAGGTATGAGTATTTCCAGCCTATGTGTGATCCTGAGACAGTCCTGCTAATAGATTCATGGACAGACCAGGCGGCTATTGATGAGCATCATGCTTCGCCTATGATGAAGGAACTCGCAGCATTACGGGAAAAGTACGATCTTCATATGACTGTGGAGCGGTATGTCAGCGATGTGTATGAGGAAGATGATAAATTCCTAAGAAAATAGGATTATTTAAAAGCACAATGTATATTTTATACGGAATATCTAATGGTATTTTGCTCCTAAATCTCTTCTATGCTAAGAAAAATATGTTATAATGTTGGCATAAGGAGGAATAAAAAATGAATAAATACGAATATAAAGTAGTAGTTTATGATACTAAGGGTGTTTTTGGCGGAAAGGTTGACTCAAAGCAACTTGAAGAGCAGCTCAATATGCTGGGATATGAAGGATGGGAGATGGTAAGCTGTACTTCATCAAATCAGAGTTACGGTTCGTCCAAAAGCATAGTATTTATATTTAAACGAATAATGGATCAATATTTATTACAGGGTTAATGTCATTTTTCCTTTGCCAGATACCATCTGAAGAAGGCTACACCAATTATAATGATATAACCGGCTATACTTAAGGGGACAGGGATTTCACCCGGGAATATGAGTCCCCAGGTGGCTGTACTTTTGAAAACCAGACAGAAAGACAATAAAGAACCGGGCTGATAGCGGAGACAGATACGGATAAATATTATAAGATTTTTCTTGACAAAAATTTTTAATTCAATTAGCCTTTTCTTAGGACGTCCGAATCTTTCCTAAGAGGAGGCTTTTTATTATGAATAAAGAACAACTACACAGGTACATTTCTGAGAGCACCGGGAATGAGAGCAATATATGCCAGATCTATGCCATCAAGGACAGTGAGGTGGCACTTGATGATTGCTGGCATGGGTTTCAGACTAAAGATGCGATGAATGTCAATTCAGTGACTAAAGGCGTTGTGGCATTACTTGCAGGGATTGCATTTGACAAGGGTTTTATCAAAAGCCCGGATCAAAAGGTAATGGATTTTTTCCCGGATTATACTGTAAAGCGTGGCGAGAAAACTATCTATGACGTTACGATCAGGCATCTGCTTACGATGACAGCTCCTTATAAAGGGAAGTCAGAGCCCTGGAAAAAGGTGTGTACTTCCAAAGACTTTACGCTTGCAATCCTCGATTATCTTGGGGGTCGGAACGGGATTAACGGCGAATTCAGATATGCAACTCTTGGTATCCAGATCTTGGCGGGAATAATTGAGAGAGCAACGGGTGAAAAGTTAATTGATTTTTCCAACAAGAATCTGTTTAAACCGCTGGGGCTTCCGGAGCGAATACCCCACGGCGACAGTTCCAAAGAGGATCAGTTTGATTTCTTTATGAACAAGAATCCCAGAAAATATGAGTGGTACACTGATCCCAAAGGCAGTGTTACTGCAGGCTGGGGATTATGCATGTCGGCAAGAGACATGGCTGTGATCGGTGCGATGGTGCTGGGCGGTGGCCTGTATAACAGAAAACGAATTGTATCAGAAGAATACCTGAAAGATATGCTGGCACCGCATCTTAAACTGGGAGAGCGTTTTGGTTTCATGAACTATGGATACTTATGGTACAAGCCCTACGATGAAAGAGATGTATTTGCTGCGATCGGAGACAGCGGAAATATTATCTATGTAAACAAAGAAGTAAACGTATCTGTAGGAATTACAGGTACATTCAAGCCAAGGATTTTCGACAGAGTTGATTTTATTGAGCAGAAGGTATTGCCTGTGATTGATGAGTTTTGGCAATTTTGCTGAAAAAAATCATTACCTGACCGGAAATAATTATACATAAATACCTATTGACATACTGTGTTAGTAGGTATATACTGTTGATCACAAGGTTAGAAAACCTGTGAATCTTTTAGAAAGGATTATGTGATATGAGCAGAATAGCAGTTTATACAATATCATGTATGTGTATGTGTCGAATGCTAAACTCCCGGGCAGTTAATGAGGTCGGGCGTCTGGCTCATATGTCATGCGCCTAAATAAAGGATTCGATCATTTCGGATTTATGAAGACCTTTGCCCGGGAGTATATTTACCCCGGGCTTTTATTATGCTCTATGGGTAACTTGGTTTCATATCACGAAATAATATAAAAATCAGAGGAGTAAAAGATCATGAAAAAAGTAACAAGATTTATCGCAGTATTATTCAGTATCGTTCTTGGAATTGCAGCACTTACGGGCTGCTCATCAGAAGAACAGAAAACAAACGCAGATGATAAACGTATCTATAGGACACTTGATGAGATCAAGAGTTCAGGCACAATTAATATCGGTGTTTTTTCCGATAAGAATCCATTCGGATATGTTGATGAGAACGGCAGTTATCAGGGATATGACGTATACTTTGCCGAAAGGATAGGCAAGGATCTTGGAGTAAAGATCAACTACGTATCCACCGAGGCTGCCAACAGGGTTGAATATCTTGAAACAGGCAAGGTTGACATTGTTCTTGCTAATTTTACGGTAACAGCCGAAAGAGCAGAAAAAGTAGATTTTGCACTTCCTTATATGAATGTTGCTTTAGGCGTTGTATCACATAATGATCATGTGATCACAGATCTTTCACAGATTAGTGCTGATGAGCAGGTTATCGTTATTTCAGGAACAACCGCAGAGACCTATCTTGAGAAGAACCATCCTGATATCAAGCTTCAGAAGTTTGATACCTACGCAACCGCAAAGACCTCTTTTGAGAACCGTACCGGTGTTGCATGGGCAAATGATAATACAGAAGTTATCGCTTTTGCTATAGAAAATAATGGTTATACCGTAGGAATTCCTTCACTCGGAAGCCAGGACACCATCGCACCTGCTGTAAGCAAGGGCAATACAACGCTTCTTGACTGGATTAATAACGAGATCAAGTCATTGGCAGGTGAAAATTTCTTCCATGCCGATTATGAGGCAACTTTGCTTTCAACTTACGGCAAGGAGTATGAAGACACTCTTGTTGTTGAAGGGGGTGTAACTACAGCCGGATCTGCAGCCGGAGCAGTAGCAGGAACAACCGGCAATACACTTGATATTGAACGAGGCAATGGTGAGACCATTAAGATTGCAGCTTCGGCAACGCCTCATTCTGAGATACTTGAGAAGGCAGAGCCTATTCTGGAACAATATGGTTACAAACTTGATGTTGTGGTATTTGAGGATTATGTTCAGCCCAATCTTGTGGTTGAATCAGGTGAATTCGATGCTAACTATTTCCAGCATGTTCCTTATCTTGACAGTTTTAATGCAGAACAGGGAACGCATCTTGTAAATGCGGGTGGTATCCACTATGAGCCTTTCGGTATCTATCCCGGTACGAAAAAGAGCTTATCCGATATAGCTGACGGTGACAGCATTGCGGTTCCAAATGATACTACAAACGAGGCAAGAGCACTCCTGCTCCTTCAGGATAACGGTCTCTTAAAACTTAAGGACGGTGTAGGTCTGACTGCTACGGTAAACGATATAATTGAAAATCCTAAAAACATTCAATTTGTTGAACTCGAGGCTGCACAGGTGGCACGTGTTGTAAATGAAGTGGAGTATGTCGTATTAAACGGCAACTATGCGCTTGAAGCTGGTTATTCGGTTGCTAAAGATTCTATCGCATATGAGGCCAGCGATTCTGTAGCAGCTAAAACATATGTAAATATCATTGCGGTTCTGGCCGGTAATGAGTCGGACAAAAAGATCAAAGCTTTGGTAAGTGTACTCAGATCCGATGAGATTAAGCAGTTTATTAAAGACACTTACGACGGTGCCGTAGTTTTCTTTGAATAAACGATCGAAAAATAAAACCTTTTGCCGGATGACATTATCCTGGGTTAAAGTTGAATCTTTACACACGGATCGATGCTGTCCGGCAAAGGGCGTGCTTAAGGATAACAATCATAAAGAGGATTATAGAATATGAGTGAGATTGAGATCAGAAATCTGACTAAGAGATTTGAAGTTAAAGGTAATACCGTAACTGCACTTAACAATGTCAGTCTGAACATTGAAAAAGGCGATATATACGGAATTATAGGTATGTCGGGTGCAGGAAAGAGTACCCTTGTCAGGTCGATCAACTTCCTTGAAAAACCAACCGAAGGTACGATAATAATAGATGGTACGGATCTGTCTTCTCTTTCTGAAAAGGAACTCAGGGAAAAACGTCGTGGAATTGGTATGATCTTTCAGGGATTCAATCTGCTTGAACAGAAAAACGTGCTCGACAATGTCTGTTTTCCTCTGGAAATTGCCGGGATAAAGCGCAGGGATGCAAGGGTACGTGCCAAGGAGCTTCTTGACACCGTAGGATTGGCTGAAAAGGCGAAGGTATATCCTTCCCAGCTCTCAGGCGGGCAGAAACAACGTGTGGCTATCGCCAGAGCACTTGCCACGAATCCGGGAATCTTACTTTGCGATGAGGCTACCAGTGCGCTTGATCCTCAGACAACGGAATCAATTCTGAGTCTGTTAAAGGAGATCAACGAGAAACTTGAAATCACGATTGTTGTTATAACGCATCAGATGTCAGTTGTGACAAGTATATGCAAGAATGTTGCAATCATTGATAACGGTATTCTGGTTGAGGAAGGTGATGTTGCAAGTGTATTCGAGCATCCCGGGTCTGATGCGGCTAAGGAACTGCTCTTTGGAAACCGGCCGGTATACTCGCCTGTGGAACATTTGAACGAGGCCAGGAAAATAAGGATTATATTTAACGAGAATTCGGCTTATGAGCCTGTAATAGCCAATCTTATCCTGAAATATCGGACAGCTGTGAATATTTTGAAGGCTGATACGCGAAATGTCGGAGGAAAAGCACGGGGTGAGATGGTCTTAGGTCTTCCTGACGGTGAAGAACTTCAGAACGATATGATCGAAAGCTTGAAGAAAAGCGGACTGTCTGTAATGGAGGTGAATGAAGATGTTTACTGAAAAAGTGATCAGCATGATCTTAGTCGGAATCAAAGATACACTTTATATGACACTGGTTTCAACATTTTTCGGATATGTACTGGGACTTCCTCTCGGAATCCTTCTGAATGTAACACGAAAAGACGGTCTAAAACCCAACAGGATTATTTACGGTATAGGCGGATTTATCTGCAATATTGTCAGAAGCATACCATTTCTGATACTGCTTATCTTACTGATACCGTTCACAAGACTTGTAGTAGGTCAGAGCTACGGGTCGACCGCTACGATCGTTCCGCTTGTAATCTGCGCTGCACCCTATATAGCAAGAGTTGTCGAGTCGTCACTTAACGAGGTTGATGCAGGGGTAATTGAAGCTGCCAAGGCGATGGGAGCAAGCAATCTGCAGATTATTTTCAAAGTACTGCTTGTGGAAGCAAGGGTTTCGCTTTTTACCGGTGCGACTATTACTACAGGCCTGCTTCTGGGTTATTCTGCGATGTCCGGAACCGTAGGCGGCGGCGGACTCGGTGACATAGCGGTCAGATACGGTTATTACAGATGGCAGACCGATATCATGATAGTTACGGTGATCCTGCTTATCATAATATTCCAGATTATTCAACATTTTGGGACGACGCTTTCGCGACGTATAGATTACAGGAAGAGATGAAAAAATGAGCTTGGAAGTTATAAAAAACTATTTGCCGGTATTTGGAGAAGCATTCCTGCTGACGGTAAAGATCGGATGGATAGGGATCGTACTTGCGTTTGTTCTCGGGATCGGGTGTGCTTTTGCACTGTATTACAAGGTTCCTTTCCTATCATTTATTGTAAAGTGTTATATAGAACTTTTTCGTAATACACCACTGCTTGTACAGTTGTTTTTCATATATTATGGTCTGCCGGCAGTAGGGATCAGAATTTCCGCACAGGTATGCGGCATACTCGGCCTCGGACTCCTCGGCGGAAGCTATATGGCGGAGAGTATAAGGAGTGGTCTTGACGCAGTACCTCTGATACAGACGGAGAGCGCGTTATCGCTCGGAATGACAAAATGGCAGATATTCAGGCTTATCATATGGCCACAGGCGTTCGGTATGAGCGTGCCCGGACTGGTAGCAAATGTGATATTTCTTTTGAAAGAAACCAGTGTATTCTCGGCTATAAGTCTGATGGATCTGATGTTTACAGCCAAGGATCTTATCGGTCTTCATTATAATACGACTGAAAGTCTGTTTTTACTGGTATTATTTTATATTCTGATGCTCCTTCCTGTTTCTTTTGCGGGAAGTTATATTGAGAAGAAGGCACGTTTCGGTATGTTTGGAGAATAGAGATATGGGAATAGAAGTCATCTTCAAAGGGAAAAATCTTTTGCGGCTCTTAGAAGGTTTAGGCGCTGCGATGAAAATAAGTCTTATTTCTGTTATTATAAGCATAGTGTTGGGTATTGTGCTGGGAATGCTGATGGCATCGAAGAGACCGATGATAAATCTGATCCTGAGGATATATCTTGAGATTGTCAGAATCATGCCGCAGATGGTACTTCTGTTCATTGTATTTTTCGGGTTTACGAAGCTGACAGGACTCAATCTTTCAGCTGAAACTGCAGCATTGATAGTATTTTCTTTCTGGGGAAGCGCAGAGATGGCGGATCTTGTCAGAGGTTGTCTTATCAGTATCCCGCCTATTCAGTATGAAAGCAGTCAGGCGTTGGGTTTGAGCAGGATCCAAACATATATTTATGTAATAATCCCGCAGATAGTCAGAAGGCTTTTGCCGTTGTCTATCAATCTGATTACGAGAATGATCAAGACTACAAGTCTTGTTATGATGATAGGTATAGTAGAAGTACTCAAGGTCGGACAGCAGATCATCGAGGCTAACAGAAAAAGTGCGCCAAACGCTGCATTCGGTGTGTTTGCGGTGATATTCCTGCTGTATTTTCTGGTGTGCTGGCCGATAAGTTGCCTTTCAAAATATCTTGAAAAGAAGTGGGCAAACTGAACTGTGAATAGAATCATAAGATATATTATATATGTGGTATGAGGTTAACAAAATGGATTACAAACAACAGAAAGAAGAAATACTGAAAATCGATCATCTGCATAAAAACTACGATGAATTGACTGTGCTCAAAGATATAAACCTCACGGTAAATAAAGGAGAGGTTGTGGTAATAGTAGGACCTTCCGGGTGCGGAAAAAGTACATTACTGCGCTGTATTAACGGGCTTGAGGACATTCAGGACGGTAAAGTTATTTTAGAAAGCGAGACGATCAATCCGTTGCCGGGGAAAAATACCTCATACAGACAAAAAATCGGCATGGTCTTTCAAAGCTATGATCTTTTTCCGCATAAAACCATTCTCGGAAATGTGATGCTTGCCCCGCTTAAGGTTCAGAAAAGAAACAAGGACGAAGTACGCAGGGAAGCAGAACAGTTATTGGAGAAAGTTGGCTTGTCGGCCAAAAAGGACAACTATCCCAGACAGCTTTCAGGAGGACAGAAACAGAGAGTCGCTATAGTAAGAGCCCTTATTATGCATCCTGAAATCCTTTTGTTTGATGAGGTCACCGCGGCACTTGATCCCGAGATGGTCAGAGAGGTTCTGGATGTTATCCTGGATCTGGCAAAACAGGGACGTACAATGCTTATAGTTACGCATGAAATGGCATTTGCAAGGGCTATAGCCGATCGCATTGTTTTTATGGACGGAGGTTCGGTTATCGAAGAATCCGATCCCGAAAGATTCTTTACCGCACCAGAAACCGAAAGAGCAGCCAGATTTTTAAGCACATTTGAATACCAACAAAATAAATAATTAAATAATTAAACTGCCCAATGTTAATGGAACCACCTCTTCCCGGCTTTCGTCTAATGATTGTTAAAACAAAAGCTGTAGTTTTTAAAAGGAGAGGAAGGTATTTTATGAAGAAAGCATTGTCATTAATTATCATTTTGTGCGTGGTTGTCAGTATACTCACCGTTCCTGCGGACGCAAAATCAAAATCAAGTGCTAAGACGAAGACTATAACAATGTATCTCGAGGGTGAGATCAGAGGGGTACAGGTAAACTGCGAGGTTCCCTACTATAGCAAATGGAAGGCACCTAAAGAGACTGTTACCGGCAGGAGTATGGAATTTACAACTTCCAAGGATGAAACCGTAACCGTAGCGGTCCTTGATGCGGAAGATGAGGATGATGCAAAACTGTTGTGCAAATACCTTACAAAGAAAAAGTACAAGAAGCAGCTGTTTGCCTACCTGTGCGACGGATTTTCGATTAATATAAAGGATGCCGATAAATACTTTAAACTGAAAAAGGACGGAAACGGAAAATACATGATCATAATTGACTTAGGTGACCAGTATGGAGTGCTCAGGGCCATAGATGGATCAAATGTATTCATGTATTTTACGGAAACCGATAAAGGATCAGTTTCCGCTTCACTTAAGAAGAAGCTGATATCCTATACCAAGCAGGTAACCATAGAGACAAAGGCCGTGGGCGTCAACGGATCGGACTTAGGATCGATCAATGAGGGTGAGCAGCTTAATATCGAGCTTGATCCTCAAAAGGTAATATTTGAAGACGTATATACAAATATGGCGTGGGGATACCAGAAGCAGGCTACATACATCCTTGGTGATGGCAGGGTTTATACATACAATTACAGTAAAAATCCCGAAAAACTGGAGGATCTGTCAGAAGAGAGCGTCATAGAGTATCTCAAGGGAACGGAACCTGCATGTGTGATGAGCAAGACATATCTTATGAAACTGTATTCATACGCTGAGCAGATCAATCCTGATGCAGCATACACCACACAGCATGAAATGTACGACTACGGTCAGAGAGCCCTGTATTTCCATGCCGAAGACGGTACAAAAGTAAAGTGTTCTTGTTATGGTGATGTTAGATATATCTACGATGATGATTATGCCAAAATGGTTGAGAGTCTTTGGGAAGAGTGGTATATGTACTGCGAGGAGGCATGAGATTTAATTAACGTTAAAAACTAAGATAATGTTTAAAGAGGAACCGGGAAAACGGTTCCTTTTTTCTTGTCATATAAATTGTTTTTCTATTTGCTTATAAAATTATGATTTGTTATAATAAATAATGTGATAAAATTGTAAAGCCAAGAAGGAAAGAATATTGAAGATATCTTCAAAAAGGACTGCCAGATATGAAAGAATTTAAAGAATTAATATCCGCAATAAAAAAATTTCATCTTCATAACAAGGGTTATGCTTTTGTAGCATACTTCTTTGGCTTGATCGATATCGCATTCACCAGCATCATGGCACTGGTCATGAAGTATCTTCTGGATACTGCCATTGAACCCGGAGAAGGCGAATTGCTGCTGAAAATGATCCTGTTCATGCTATTCGGAATCCTTGCTGCAAAATGCAGTGACCTTCTCCGCCACTATATGATAGCTGTTTTCTCTTCAAGAACGGTGGCGGACTCAAGACGCCGCTGTTTTATGCACCTTCAGGAGCTTTCCCTTCGGGATTTTTCTGATATGCAGGTGGGATATCTCATCGGGAGATTTGCTACAGACATGAGTGCCGTTCAGACACTGACCAGTGTGACCATACCGTCATTTGTGACCGGGATTGCGAAGATCATAGTCAGTTTTGTCCTCATCTTCATTTTGGACTTCCGTCTTGCTCTGATCAGTATCGGAGCATTGCTCCTAAGTGCAGCAGTGCTCATCATACTTGGAAGAAAATCACGTACTGCAGTCAAGGACCTCAAGGACCAGGCAGGTCTGCTTGTCAACATGCTCATGGAAAATGTCGATAACCAGCCTTCCGTAAAAGCATTCGATCTGCAGAAGAACTCCATAAACGATTACGAACGTGAAAACAAAAAGCATGAAAAGCTTTCCCTTCGCTCCATGTTCATAAATGGCTGTCTGACCGTTGCTTCCGGTGGACTGATCGAATTCTTCAGTATACTGATCATCTGCCTGGGCGCCTTATGGGTATTTAACGGAACCATGACTGTCGGCACGCTTGTCTCCTTTAACAGTCTTTTCTCCTCGTTAAGCACGGCGGTTTTTGCACTCATCGCGATCATTCCGTCTTTTGTGGAATGTAAAGTCTGCATGCATAATCTTGAGTTATTCTTTGAAAAGAATCCGGGCATTACCACTGACCGGAATGCAGTGGCGGTCAACGATCCCATAAAGGAATTGTCCATGGATCACATCACCTTCGGCTACAATCCGGAAAAACCGGTTCTGAAGGACGTTCTACTAAAAGTTCCTGCCGGGAAATCCATTGCCATCGTCGGTCCGAGCGGCAGCGGGAAAAGTACGGTTGCAAACCTTCTCATGCGTTTTTATGATCCTGATGAAGGAAAGGTCTTGGCCGATGATATGGATTATAAGCAGCTGGATCTGAATTCTTTACACAAGGCCGTCGGCATTGTTCCTCAGGAGACCATTCTCTTTAACGATACCATAGTCAATAATATCAGGGTTGCCAGACCGGAAGCTACTTTCGATGAAATTGTCGAAGCTGTGAAGGCTGCTGCGGCAGATTTTGTCCTGAACCTGCCGGGAGGTTTTTCCTATCAGGTACAGAACGGAGGAAAATCTTTATCAGGTGGTCAAAGGCAGCGAATATCCCTTGCAAGAACCTTACTGAGAAATCCGCATTTCCTGATCCTTGACGAAGCAACCGTATCACTGGATCCCGGTGCAGAACGTGCTATAAATGATGTGATATCACAGCTTCCCGGCCGCGGGACCGCAATAGTTAATATCACACACAGGCTTTCAACTATCTCGGGCTATGACTATATTTATGTCATTTCAGGAGGGCGTATCGCCGAAAGTGGAACACATACCTCGCTTATGGCAAACAAGGGAATATATGCGCAGCTTTTTGAAAAGCAAAGCGGCTTTAATGTCACAGATGACATGTCCAGTGCTACCATTACGCCGGAAAGGCTTTCTAAGATCGATCTTTTCAGCGAATTCCCCGTAAAATCATTAGCCGAGCTCTGTAAAAACTTCACTTCGGCTACTTACCCTGCTTCAAGCACGATCATTACTGAAGGAGATGAGGGTGATCTGTTCTATATCATCGTCCGCGGACGTGTTGAAATACTGAAGAGAATCGAAGATAAGGATACCAGAGTTAAAATACTTGAGGATGGTGACTTTTTCGGCGAGATCGCATTACTGTCAAATGTTCCCCGCACTGCTACTGTGCGTACGGTTGAGCCTACCCTGCTTATATCTCTGAAGCGTTCACATTTCTTAAAGCTCGTCAGCTCCGTACCGGGTATGCATGACAAGCTCGAAAAAACCATGGGTATCCGCCTCGGAGAACTCACTGAACTCAGCCATGGAAAACAAAATAATACCTGAAGGGACAAAGTCGGACGTAACAGGATTTGATATGGTGAAAAAATTATTTATAGGTTTTAAGGGGAAAAACAATTCATCTGCCATATTGGTTAATTCATTGCCTCAGCCAAATTACTTGCTGACTAATTCTTTTTCCGGACTAAAGAGGGATATAGACAGTCTTTCAAATGATTACGAAGTTGTATATCTGTTTGGCGCGGATAAAAATCTGACCGACAGCTTTCGGATTGAACAATGTGCTGAAAAAGAGAATGTGAAACTGACCAGTGTACTTGATCTTAAAGAGATTATGGAACGATTAACAGCAGCCGGTATTAATAGTATTATATCTGATAATCCAACACAATACCTGTGTAATGAGGCTTACTGGTATCTGCTGAAAAAGTATCAGGGAAGAGTAGTATTGATACATATACCTACAATTAGGCATTATATGCATTTAAATATGCATTAAAGAATAGACGGGAGGAGTGCCGCTTACGGGATAAAACCATAAGTGAGCAGTGATATGACCGCATAGCATATCCTGCGATACGGTGACGGGTTTTATACCGTAAGCGGCACTCCTCCCGTCGTATCAGAACAAACTTAAATGCACTCTAATGCCTGCTTGATATCATTGATGATGTCGTCTACATCCTCGATACCTACAGAGAACCTGATAAGATCGGGATCAACGCCTGCTTCGCGTAACTGATCGTCAGAAAGCTGTCTGTGGGTGTGGCTTGCGGGATGAAGGATACAGGTCTTAGCATCAGCTACATGGGTAACGATGGAAGCAAACTTAAGATTATCCATGAACTTGATAGCAGCATCCCTGCCGCCCTTTACTGCGAAAGCGATAACACCGCATGAGCCCTTGGGAAGGTACTTCTGCTGAAGAGCATGGCACTTATCACCGGGAAGATCCGGGTATTGAACCCATTTGATCTTGTCGTTTCCAGCAAGGAACTCAGCTACTGCCTTAGCATTGGCACAATGTCTTGCCATACGTACATGTAAGGTCTCAAGACCTAAATTGATATAGAAAGCATTCTGAGGTGACTGGATAGAACCGAAATCACGCATAAGCTGAGCTGTAGCCTTTGTAATGTATGCAAGCTTACCGAACTTTGTAGCATAGGTAAGTCCGTGGTAGCTCTCATCGGGAGTGCAGAGTCCGGGGAATTTCTCGGCACTTGCCATCCAGTCAAAGTTACCTGAATCAACAATAGCACCGCCTACGGAAACAGCCTGGCCGTCCATGTACTTAGTGGTGGAATGAGTAACTATATCACAACCCCACTCGAAAGGTCTGCAGTTAACGGGAGTAGCAAATGTATTGTCCATGATCAGCGGGATACCGTTCTTATGAGCAACCCTGGCGAACTTCTCGATATCGAAAACATTTACTGTAGGATTTGTAATTGTCTCACCGAAAATGCACTTGGTGTTGGGACGGATGAGCTTCTGAAGCTCTTCCTCATCTATATCATTATCAACAAATGTACACTCGATACCCATTTTCTTCATGCTGACACCGAACAGATTGTAGGTGCCGCCGTAGATAGAAGAAGAGGAGATGAAGTGGTCGCCGCACTCACAGATATTGAATACTGCGTAGAAGTTTGCAGCCTGGCCTGATGAGGTGAGCATTGCAGCCACGCCGCCCTCAAGTGCGGCTATCTTTGAAGCTACGATATCATTGGTAGGGTTCTGAAGCCTGGTATAGAAATAACCTGAAGCTTCAAGATCGAAGAGCTTGCCCATCTGCTCGCTCGTATCATACTTGAAAGTGGTACTCTGGTAGATCGGAACCTGTCTGGGTTCACCCTGCTTAGGCGTATACCCCGCCTGTACACATTTTGTGTCAACTGTTGAATTCATTTAATAGTCCTCCGTGAAAAATCTTTATATAGTGAGAAAGCCTGTTGCAGCTTCCGCTATAATCATTAAGTTGCCGGTTTTTCAAAATACTTTACAAAGTATTCGTAATATTTGTTTTCCCTGTTGGCGGATATAAGTGCATCCACCTTGCAGGACAGATCCATATCGTCAAGGAAAAGGTTTACAACATTGGTATTGTATCTTGTACCGGAAAGAGTGATAAGCTCTGAAAGCACGATCGAAAAATCCTTGGGCTGCTTATAGGTGCGTCCGAGATAGTCTGTAGCGGAATTAAGAGTATCACATACCGCCAGGATATCACATACGATACGCAGCTGCGAGTTCGTCATATCGACGTCCTCGGGATATCCGGCACTCTGGTCAAAATACTTGTGGTGTCCCATGATCGGATCGCGGTATATGGCAAGACCGCCTTCAAGGATATCATTTACCAACAGAGGATGCTGTTTTATGACTTCCATTTCCTGATCAAACAGGGTCCTGTACTGGATACCTTCTATCTTGCTTACGAGATTGATGCCTATATCGTGGAAGAGTGCTGACTTTCTGACAAACTCGACAACATCTTCTTTGGAATTGGGTCTTCCGTAGGCCTTAAGACAGTTCTCTACAGAAGTAAGCAGGATCGGCGTATGCTTGTAAAGTGCCTCAGTGATATTTACCGCAAGTTCGGCATTGAGGTATGCATTAAAAAAGGTCTGCGGCTGTCTGTTCACAAGCATAGTGATAAGGAAATTCTCTTTTTCCCTGTACCCGTGAATGTACTTGACTGCAAAAAAGCACCAATCACATGCCGATTCATATATGATATGCGAAAATATCTTCTGGTTCGACAGCTGCATATAATACTCATTAAGTCCGTTTAACAGCTTATGTCTGAGATTTGTACGCATATCGGACAGGATGTCGATCTTATCCAGCCATTTGATAAGAGCCACCGGTATTCTGGTCTCGAAATAAAACTCATCCGTATCAAATGTGTTTTCAGGATGTGTACTTAAATAGTAGGCACGTCTGTTCTCGTAATAGTTCACCATGTAGTTTACGGCGTCTATATAGGATGTGGTCCCTTCCAGGATCAGGGCATGCTGATAGGAGATAACGGTGGATACCGGAAGTTTGTTTATATCTCCGAAACGGCTTAACGAATCCTGATATACATCATGTGCAACTTTTATGAATGCCGATCTGGTCTCTATATCGGCCTGGTCGATCTTGTATTCTATAAAGAGCCAGTTTTCCTTGATGGTATTGATGCTCTTTCTTATGTCCTCCGAATTGCCGTCGATCTTCTGGACCATGGGCGAATTATAGAACGAAAGAACCTCGAGCAGATAGTCCAGTGCCTGCGAGAGAGGCATGGTGTTTTCCGTTTCTATGATGGGCATGATACAGCACAGATAATAATAAGCATCAAAGAAAATCTTCCTTATGGTAATACTTGGGAAAAGATTGTAATTGTCTTTGTAGCTTAATACTTCACGGTAGCATTCAAGCGCCTTAAGATAGTTTTCACCGACATGCATGGTACATGTTGCGACATACTTCTGGCCGAGCTTGTTCAGCACCGGCAGAAGCCTCATAACATCATTCTCGCTCCGATAGTAATCGGCAAGGACATTCAGCAGTCTGCAGCTGAAAAAAACATCGGTTTCATTCTCGTGGCTTGAATTCATGTCCTCATGGAAAAAAGCCTCGGCATAATCATAATTCATCTTCCCCTTATCGGAAAGAACCTCGTTGAGTAAGGACCAGGTCTCGATATTAACGTCAAAAGCAACACGCATGGTTTCAGACCTCTCCTTGTAGATAGAGATCCATTCCTCCTCTGACGCAGCGGTGCTCAGTCTGTTATTCAGTTCATTGATGATCCTGTGCTGATTCCTATAGGAACCATATACGGCACCTATAAGAGCAGGATTCAGCCTGTTCTTTTTCATCCGCTTCCCCAATCCTTAAAAAATGCTCTTTTAATTATATCAATCCTTTATATAGAAGTCAATTAGAGAATGATGTTTTACATTTTTGCGGAAATATGCTATAGTAACTATGAATTGACTTTAAACAAGGGAGGTATCGTCATGGAACAGAAAAAAATCTGCTACAGATGCCTTCTTGAGGATATGGATGAAAATGCGATAATGACGGAAGTACAGGAGCTTATAAAAAGTATTCCCGAAGAAGAAAAGGCGGATGAAACCGAATACAGAAGACGGCTCGACATATGCAGGAAATGCAACAGCCTGATAAACGGTACCTGCAAAAAATGCGGCTGCTATGTGGAACTGCGGGCCGCAGGGATAAAAAGAACCTGTCCCGACACCGAAAACAGATGGGGGTAAGCTGATATGGATAATGCACTGACCGGTAAAGTATATAACGGTACGGAGCTGAAAGAATTTGCCAAAGAACTGCTTAAAAGAAATAAAAACATCGACTCGGCCATAGATGAATTCCTGATAAAAATGGGCTCTTTTTTTGATGTGGATATCATAGTGGTAAAGGAAAAGACCGAAAACGGCGCCGCTATCAAATGTACATATGAGTGGAGCCGGAAAAACCATATTCTCCTGCGCGGCCTTGAGAGAAGATTCTTAGATAACACATGGGATGAATGGCTGGTACGCTATCGTGAAGGAAACGGCTGTTACAGGTATTACAAGGGCGATGCCAGTCCCATGATACTTATGCAGCAGAGAGAAACGGAAAGCCTTATCCAGATACCGGTATTTGTCGGGGATAATCTGGTAGCGGCGGTAGATTTCGTCGATTCGGAACGCATAAGGGATTTTAAGGCTGAAGAGCCTGCCATGAAGGAAATATGCAAATATCTTTATGACGAGCTGTTTACAAAGCGCGGACCGAGGAGAGATACCGAGGTACTTAAGAGAAAACTCGACAGGGATGCACTTACAAAGCTATACAAGATCGACCGTTTTACCAAAAAGGTAAATGAATGCATATTAAAAGATAAGAGTAAGAAGACGGCATATGTGATAATAAGCTCGGATATAGCCAACTTTAAATACATTAACGAGAAATACGGCTACAATACCGGGGACATGATATTAAAAAAGCTTGCTTCAACCCTGTTCTTAAAGATAAACGGCATAGTATCATGCTGCAGGGAATATTCGGACATATTCCTTACGGCCGTTAAGGTTGACAAAACATATGACAATGCAAAGGTAAAGGAGTTCATCGACAGCTGCAATAACGCATTCCTTGATGAGATAAGATCCATTACAGAGGATACAAGCGTTGCTATAAACAGCGGCTTTGCATTTGTCGGGGATCACGGTATCACCGTCGAGGAAGCCATAACCGGTGCCACGGCAGCCAGAAAAGCTGCAAAAGACATGGCTCTTTTTAACACCAGCAGATGCTGTGCTTACGAATCCGGCATGATCGCCAATAAGGCCAGAATGGCAGAACTTGTATCAAGCTGTGACAAAGCTCTCAAAAACCACGAATTTGAAGTATACTTCCAGCCTAAGGTATTGTGTGCCACATATGATATGGTAGGAGCGGAGGCACTTATCCGCTGGAGAAAAAATGACGGGACATATGTATATCCCGACGAGTTTATACCTGCGTTTGAGAGTAACGGCTGTATCAGAAAGACGGATTATTTTGTATACGATTATGTATTTAAGTTTATAAGGGAAAGACTTGATAAGGGACTTCCCTGTATACCTATATCCATGAATGTTTCAAGGATACATCTGTTTAACAATCAGTTTGTGGATTATATCCGGAGCCTGCTTGAAAAATATAAGGTTCCGGCTGAACTGCTTGAATTTGAGCTGACAGAAAGTATATGTCTTGAAGGTCTTCCTTCGGTAGTAAATACTTTGCAGTGGTTAAAGCAGCAGAATATAAAGATATCCATAGATGATTTCGGATCGGGGTATTCTTCTTTGGAGGTGCTTACCAGACTGCCTATAAGTGTACTGAAGCTTGATAAGGTCTTCATGAAAAAGGATTTAAGCAACAACGATAAGATCATAATCTCATCCATTGTGGAAATGGCAAGGCTCTTAGGACTTGATGTCATATGCGAGGGAGTGGAGGAGGATGCACAGAGGATATTCCTTATAGAAGCGTGCTGTGAAAAGCTTCAGGGGTTCCTTTTCTCAAAGCCGGTGCCCGTATCTGAGTTCTCAAGAATGCTGGAAAGGGAGTTCGCGATTGGATAAAGAGTGTACGATATGTCCCAGAAGCTGCGGTGCAAAACGATATACCGGACAGAAGGGATATTGCGGGGAAACCGGTGTCATAAGGGTCACACGTGCCATGCCCCATATGTGGGAGGAGCCTGTGATATCCGGCGATAAGGGATCGGGAGCGGTCTTTTTTTCGGGCTGCAATCTCCACTGTGTGTATTGCCAGAATAAAGCCATATCCGACGGAGGAAAAGGCAAAGAGGTAAGTATAGAGCGGCTTAAAGAAATTTTTCTTGAATTGCAGGATAAAAATGTATACAATATTAACCTGGTCACGCCGACACACTATGCGTATGAGATAAGAGAAGCGGTGAGTCTGGCAAGAAAAGAAGGACTTAAGATACCGGTGGTATATAACTGCGGAGGATACGAGAGTGTAAGTACCGTTAAGGATCTGGCTGATACTGTGGATATATGGATGCCGGATATGAAGTATATGGCTGAAGAAACGGCAGCAAGGTATTCCAATGCTCCTGATTATTTTGAAAGAGCTTCCGCGGCAATTTCCGAAATGGTGGAACAGGTAAGGAAGAAGGGCGGGACTTCATTTAAGGATGTGGATCCCGGAAACGTACGCATCATGGAAAGAGGAGTTATAGTACGTCATATGCTTCTTCCGGGAAATGTGGCAGAGTCAAAAAGGGTACTCCGTTACCTGCATGAATCTTTCGGAAATAATATATATATCAGCATCATGAGCCAGTATACGCCTATGCCGCAGATTATGGAAAGCGAAAAATATCCTGAATTAAAGCGCAAAGTCACAAAGGAAGAGTACGAAAGACTTGTGGATTTTGCAATAAGGATCGGCATAGAAAATGCCTTTATTCAGGAAGGCGACACAGCCAAAGAAAGCTTCATTCCCGAATTTAACGGTGAGGGAGTATAATAAAACAAAAATATGACGGAAAGGAGGTGTAACAAATGAGAAACTTCTTTATTGACTTGGAGAATGTCAGAAGCTACGGACTTGAAGGAATTCTTTTACTCAGGCCCGATGACAAGGTATATGTTTTTTACAGCGATAACGCCAACACATTGACTATCCCGACTATTGAAAGTCTTAATGAGAGCAGTGCCCAGGTTAAGTATATCAAGACCAATTATATCGGCGCAAACGCCATGGACTTTCAGATCGTTACTCTGCTCGGTGCTTCCATAGAGAAGGAGAGGACAGGACAGTTTTACATAATAAGCCATGATAACGGCTTCAAATCGGCAGTAAAGTTCTGCGAGGGATATTTTACGGGTTATGATATCGTGACAGGTGTATTCGCTAATATATTACAGGCTATCAATTCGGAAGGCGGAAAGAGCGCAGGAAATACTTTAGCTCCCGATAAAAAAGAGAAAAACGGAAAGAAAGACGATCCGGATAATAAGGTATCGGTATCCGACAGTTCCGAAAGTCCCGCATCTCAAAAGAAGAGCCGTAACCGCAGAAGAAAGCGCGGCGACCGGAATGCAGCAGCTGAGGCAGCAGCCGAAAATGCCGAGGCAGTACTTACAAGCCCCGCAAATAAGCCGGCAGAGCCTGAGAGCATTAAAGCAGCAGCCGGGAACGATATAAAGCAGGGAAGACATAAACGTAAAAAACAGGCATCGCAGGATAAGAATACCGTAAATACATCGAATGGTACAGATGTGGCAGTTACCGAAAAAACAACTGAAACAGTTGCTTTGGAGAATGGTATCAAAACTGTTTCTGACAACGAAAACGGTAAGATGGGAGGAAGAAACAGAAGACGCAGAGGCAGAGGGAAAAATAATAACCAGGAAATAAAAGCGGATACCGCTGCCAATCCGGAGGCACAGCAGGTTCAGAGCAAACCTTCGGATAAGACTGAGCAAAAGCCCGTACAAAAGCCTGTACAAAAAAACGTGAAAAACCCGGTACAGAAACCTGTTCAGAAAACTGTAAGCAGTGCGCAGGGCGGTAACGGCAACGGAAGTTATAAGTATGTATATAATGCATTATCTGATTTCCTTTCACAGGCCACCATCGATATGTATGCGGCTAAAATCGATGAGGGCATCAGAAAATCTGCGAACCGCAATGAACTTCATGAATTCTTTAAGAAGAGTTATGGTACGGACGAAGCAGAAGCGTTGTATAAGATCATATACTCAGACTTCGAAAAGATGAAAAAAGAATCAGCAAAATAAATGAAAAAAGATAAAGTATTCTCGGCAGGATTATCACACGATCTCTTTTCCGTAGATGACGGAAGATCATTAAGCTACGGCGGCTCACAGAATATGTACAATTCCCCGAGGGAACGGTCTAACGGGTGCGGTATAGCCGGAGCAGCAGATATCATCCTGTATCTGGAAGCGGTAAAAACCGGAAATTACACGGTCCAAAGGGATAGATTCCTGGAATTAAGCCGCAGCTTAAAGAAAAATTATATCCCGATCATTCCCGGCAGAGGGGTGAATGCATTTATACTTGCCTTAGGACTTAACAGGTACTTTAAGAAAAACGGTCTGAAATATCGCTCACGATGGAAGTGGACCCGGTATAAAAAATGGGAAACAGTTGAAAAGATGCTTAAGGACGATATCCCTGTGATACTGGCCATAGGTAATAATTTCCCGATAGTATGGGGGAAGAAAGAACTGAATCTTTACGAAAAAGATGAAAAGGCACCGGAGCCGGCTTCAGGCGAAACCGTATATAAAAGATCTTTCGGTGTATACGGGCACTTTGTTGTGATAACTGCTATAGAAGGAAATGTTCTTACTGTATCATCCTGGGGAAAAAAGTTTTATATTAATACCGATGAATATGACGGGTATGTGAAAAAACACAGTATCCATCTGTACTGCAATATTTTGAGCATTAAGAAAAAAATATGAAAAGGACTTAATTTGGATACAACTCTGTGATATTATAGCAGACGATGTAAGGTATTATGAAATGATAACCAATCGGAGGATGTTATGAAATCAATGTCAAAATTAACAGCTATACTGATGCTGGTTTTTGCGCTCGGTCTTCTTTCCGCATGTTCACCGTCCGGCGCCGGGGAAACGGTATCTGATGATAACGGTACTGCCGGTGTAGACACAGATGAGCTTCCGGAATATGATCCCTTTGAAGGAGTGACATTAAAGTTTAAAGGTGTTAACGGTCAGGGCATCGCCGATCTTGAAAAAACGGTAGAGCCTGATAATCAGATTTCGGTTGAGTATTATATTGATAAAACATCTTCACTTTCAAACGGAGATGTGGTAACCGTCAGGTCTTTCAGCGACTATCCGAATTTTAACGAGGCTGTTGAAGAAGTGGCATCATGGGGGCTGAAACTCACAAAGGAGACAAAACAGTTCACTGTGGAGGGGCTTTCTGAAGAAAACGATACAGATCCCGAACCTGTTGTTAACAGGGATCAGCTCACTCCCGCATGCGGTATTCTTCATATGTATTATTATAAAAATGAGGAAGAGCAGGATTGTTATTTCCCGGACTTTATTGAAATATACGGTGACGGGGAATACTCCTTTACGATAAAACGAACGGATGAAGAAGATACTCCGAATGTGATCGACGGGCTTACAGATATGATCTTAAGCATTTCCGAGGACATGTACAATGAAACCTCAGATATTGACATATCAGAGGCCGAGCTTGATAATATCGTAGTCGAATGCGATGGTGTGCCGTTGTATACGAGATATAATTATACCTTATCTATGACTGACGGGGAAAGATACACCGCAATTGACTGTCTGAAGGAACCGGAACCGGAGGTTATCGTGATCGGAGAATGGGAACCGGATTTTTATGACTATACCGGAGTAAAAAAGATAGTAGTAAACTTCACGGTGACCGGGACGAAGATCAAAGAAGGTGCTGGGATAAACGGCAGCACGTTAAGCGGTCTCGGCTCTGATTCCGACTCGGATACCGGGAAAAGAGTATTTGTTTATTATGATGGCAGCAAAAATATAGTAAATTCGTACAGAATGCTTCTTATAAAGGTTTCGGATGACAGGGAAGGAATGATAAAGCTGTTAAACGAGTACACACATATGGGACTTGCAGCCGCACGTGACCTTTATGATGAACAGAAGGCATCTGGTGAAGTAACGGTTTTCTATGAAACTGCAGACCCTGAGGAAGCACGCTGGATCAAAAAAGCTTTTAAAGAGGCAGGGGCCGAAGTGGAGATATATTCCGCAGAATAAATGTACATGAAATGATAAAACCGGACTTTTTAGTCCGGTTTTTCAGTTTATTTTAGGTAGATGGATTTCCAGAATTCTATTATCTTTTTATAATCGGCTACCATCCTGTCTACATCTATAATCCCTGTCTGCTGCATCTGCCACAGGTAACCTTCGGAGGCAAGGTACATATCCCGGTACATCATATTGAGGTCCAGCCCTTCCTTAAACTGTGAGCTGTCCATCGGGGGAAGGATTTTGTTGGTTTCCATATTGGTATATGGAGCTATGATCTTTCGGACGTCATTTGCCACTTCCGGGTCTTTTTCGTAATAGGCCTTGATGGAGAAGTTGCCCATATCGGGATATCTTTTTATCATAGACGCTTTAGCGAGAAGCCCGCGGTACATAATTTCGAAGATGTCATTGCCTTTGTATGCACCGGATTCGAGAAGCATCTGCTTTGTTACTTCTTCACATTTTTTGAGAAGGAACAGGTACAGTTCCTTTTTGTTTTTGAAATAGAAGAACAGAAGTGATTTACTGATACCTGCTTCCAGTGCAATTTCGTTTACGGGACTTTTTTTATAAGAATTCCCCGCAAACACTTTGAAGCCCGCATTTATTATCGCATTTTGTTTTTCTTCGGACAGTGCATAGAATTTATCGTTCATGGGATGCCTCCTTGATACATGATTTTAATTATCAGCCGGGTGTGATATCAACAGATATCTTTTTTATTATATTTTAAAAATGCGATAACTATACAGGTGATCATGATGATCATCCCGGGAATGATGTAACCGATATTTAAGGCTCTGTCATTTATGATGTCCGCGCCCTCCGTATATCCGAAAGGTGTAATATATTTTAGGAATTTTGCGCCTTTTGATATATTGGCTACGATATTAAGTGAGTACATGGCGGCTGCGATACCTATGCCTATACCGATGCCCGATCTGGTTAAGAATGCCGATATACAGAAGCATATACCGCCTATCTCAAACTGCATGAGAAGGGCAGCCAGATGGAAGAGCAGAAGTACACTCCAGTCAACATCCTCACCTATGATCAGTATCGAAAGTACGGAGCATAAAAGTACCGCCATGTTGAGAATAAGGATGATGGCAAAGGTGCTGAAAAACTTTTCTGCGACCGTTCTTGTGCGTGATACGGGATGGGTGAGCAAAAACTCTGCGGTCCTGTCTTTTTCTTCTTTCATCAGTGCAGTGACTGCGGTTATGGCGGCAAAGAAGGCTCCGCCTATGCCCAGAATATTTCCTGCCTCAACGGCATAGAAGCCGAGCATGGTGCCAAAGTTCAGCTTATCCATACCGAATGCGGCCGTAAAGCTTCCCATCGAAGCAAACATTTTGCTCACATCGTCCATTTCAGACTTCATTTCCGGATACATCAGTACACAGGCGGCGATAAGCAATCCTATGGACAGGCTCCAGATGATAATGGAGAGCTTTTGTGATCTTATTTCCTGTTTGAATATTGTCATAGAGGGCTCCTTTTTTACTCGTAATAATTCATGAATATTTCTTCAAGACTGGGTTCCGTTATGGTGACATCATACGGGTTTTGTGCAGCCAGCTTATTTAACAGCTCTTTTATATCCCCTTTATACAGATAATCCTCCGTACCGGCGTCTGTTTTTACCGTGACCTTTTTGGCTCCTGTCTCCTCAAGCTTTTCTACTTTGTCGGTTATGATGATCCTGCCGTCTTTAATAAAAGCTGCAGTCTTGCAGTAATTCTGAACTTCCGACAGGATATGGGAGGAGAAGAAGATGGTAGTACCGTTTTTATTCTCCTCATTAAGTATATTGAAGAACTCCCTCTGCATAAGGGGATCGAGTCCCGAGGTCGGCTCGTCAAGTATAAGGAGCTTCGGGGAATGCTGGACGGCGCATACTATCCCGACCTTTTTTCTGTTGCCTAAGGAAAGCTCTTCAACCTTTTTTTCAAGGTCGAGGCCGAGCCTTTCTGAAAGCATTGCTGCCTTTTTGCTGCAATCCGCTTTCCTCAGTTCTGCGGAATATTTTATGGTATCTTTAACCTTCATGCCGCGGTAGAAGTTTATCTCGGAAGGAAGATATCCGGTATTTTTAAGGATGTTTTCTTTATCAGTCACGATATCATATCCTAAGACTTTGGCACTTCCTCCGGTGGGACTGATAAGACCTAAGAGAGTTCTGATAGTTGTGGATTTGCCGGCTCCGTTCGGCCCAATAAAGCCGAAAAAGTCGCCTTCTTCAACTTTGAGTTCGAGTTCGTTTATGCCTCTGTTTTTTCCGTATGATTTTGTCAGCTTATCGGTTTCGATTACATATTTCATCTGGTTTTACCTCCTGTTGACCGTTCCGGTTAATAACTATTATATCCCATTGACCGTTTTTGTGAAGACCTCAAAAAATTTTTTTTGGGGGTTAGCCGGTTATTGGGAAAAAATAAAGGGCCGGACACATTATGTGTCCGGCCCGGAATTGTTTTAGCATACCTTTGCCCCGGCGGGGATGGCATCGTTAAGTATCAGAAGGTTGAGCTTTTCTTCTCCGTTTTCCTTATGTACTGCGGAGAAAAGCATACCGCATGAGTCAAGCCCCATCATCTTTCTGGGAGGCAGGTTCAGGATGGCTGCGATGGTCTTTCCTACGAGATCCTCAGGCTTATAATATTCTGCGATACCTGAAAGGATCTGTCTGTCGGTACCTGTGCCGTCATCAAGGGTAAAGCGGAGAAGCTTTTTGCTCTTCTTTACGTTTTCACATGCCTTAACCTTTACAGCACGCATATCCATCTTTTCAAAGCTTTCGAAATCAACATAATCGGTAAGGAGCGGTTCTGTCTCAGGGGCAGCGGGACCGGCTTCCTTTTTCTTTATCTCGGCTTCTATGGCAGCAAGTGCCTCAAGCTCTTTATTAAGATCAATTCTCGGGAAGAGATTTGCACCTGCAGTAACTTCTGCGTCTGCTTTAAGTCCGCCCCATGTTATATCCTCCCATGTGTTTTTATCGGAACCGAGCTGCTTCTGGATGGTAGCTACGGTGTCGGGCATGAACGGTGTGAGCAGAAGAGTACAGTTACGGATGGATTCAAGCAGGTTATACATAACAGCTGCCAGACGGGGAAGATTAGCCTCGTCCCTTGCAAGTACCCAGGGCTCATTCTCATCGATATATTTGTTGGACATATCGATCACTCTGAATACTTCAGACACGGCATTCTGGAATCTGAAGTGCTCCATATGGTCTGCATATATGTCCTTAAGTTCTTTTACGGCATTGATCAGTGTATCGTCTTTTTCCGGTATGTTAAGCTTATCGGCAGGAAGCTTACCGCCGAAATACTTGTTTACCATGGCGATAGTACGGCTGACTAAATTTCCTAAGTTGTTGGCCAGGTCTGTATTTATACGATTGATAAGAAGCTCATTGGAGAAGTTGCCGTCACTTCCGAACGGGAACTCGCGCATGAGATAATATCTTATGGCATCCACACCGTAACGTTCTGCAAGCACCATCGGGTCTACTACATTGACTGTAGTATTTTCCTTACTCTTCGAGATCTTACCGCCGTCGATGAGCAGCCAGCCGTGTCCGAACACCTTTTTGGGTAACGGAAGCTCTAAGCTCATGAGCATAGCGGGCCAGATGATAGAGTGGAATCTTACTATTTCTTTTCCTACAAAGTGCACATCACAAGGCCAGAAGCGTTCGAAGTCATTATATCTCTCATTTCCGTAGCCGAGTGCGGTGATATAGTTGGTAAGAGCATCAAGCCATACATATACTACATGCTTGGGATCAAAGTCTACCGGGATACCCCATGAGAATGAGGTACGTGATACACATAAGTCCTCAAGTCCGGGATTGATAAAGTTGTTGACCATCTCGTTTACACGGCTTCTGGGCTCTAAGAAATCGGTATTAAGAAGCAGGTCTTTGATCTTGTCCTGATACTTTGAAAGTCTGAAGAAATAAGCTTCTTCTTCTGCATCCTTTACTTCACGGCCGCAGTCGGGACATTTGCCGTCCTTAAGCTGGCTCTCCGTCCAGAAGGACTCGCAGGGCACACAGTACTTTCCCTTATATGTGCCCTTATATATATCACCCTTGTCGTACATCTTCTTAAACATCTTCTGTACGGACTCACAGTGGTAATCATCGGTGGTACGGATAAAACGGTCATTTGATATATTCATGAGCTTCCAGAGGTCGAGTACTCCGCCGGGAGCGGTAACTATACGGTCTACGAACTCCTTGGGGGTTATGCCCATCTCTTTAGCCTTGGTCTCGATCTTCTGGCCATGCTCGTCAGTACCTGTAAGGAATATAACATCATACCCGCGCATTCGCTTATATCTTGCCATGACATCGGTAGCAACCGTGCAGTATGTGTGGCCGACATGAAGTCTGTTTGACGGATAATAGATTGGTGTTGTGATGTAAAATGTTTCCTTCATCAATAATTCCTTCTTTCCTGATTTATTCTTGTACCGGATATGTAGAAAGACATTACCTGCATATGACGGCTACAAACTAAAAATATAGCACAAGAACGCATCAAAGTCAAATTGATTTAGTGTTGTAATAAAGGGCGTATTGATATATAATCATAATTTGGAAAAACATTTAGAGGAAAAGAGGGTAAAATGAAAAGGATCAAGCTGATCATCATGCTGTCTATGGCAATCTTAGTATTAGCTGCATGCAGTAAAAGCACAGGAGATGATGAAGAAAAGAACATGAATGTACCTACAGGAGAAGTAACTTTGACGGAGGCTGTTACGCCTACGGAAGAAGTAACGCCTACCGATACACCGGTACCCACAGAAGAGGTAACTCCTACCGACACACCGGCACCCACAGAAGAGATAACACCTACTGATACACCGGTACCGACTGCAGAAATAACACCTACTGAAGAACCGGCACCTACGGAAATACCTGTAGACCCGAATCTGCCCAAGCTTCCGAGCGGAAAGACTTTAAGCATTGATACGCTTCCATTGGTTGATGGGGCACTCGCATTAGAGCCCTATTATGATGCGGTGTTTGCTGAGCTTTTAGGGCTGCCCGTGGAGGATGCAAAGCTTTTCCTTATGTGCAACAATACACCTTCAGCATACAGAAACCTTACTTACGGTCAGGCGGATATGATATTCTGTGCATTGCCCTCCGATGCTCAGGTAGAGGAGGCAGAAAAAGCCGGAGTGGAGTTTGAGTATCATACTATTCTTAGTGGCGGTTTTGTATTCTTTGTCAATAAGGATAACCCTGTAGACAGCATTACACAGGAACAGCTGAAAGGTATAGTCAGCGGCAAAATAACAAACTGGAAGGAAGTAGGCGGTGAGGATGAGCCTATAGTACTGTACCAGAGAAACGAAGGCTCAGGCAGCCAGACCGGTCTCTACAGATATGTGCTTCCGAAGGAAGAGGTTATGATCCCTCCTGTTGATCGTACCGAGGATGCAATGGAAGGAGTAGTAGACCGTGTATCGGATTATGATAACGGACGCGGAGCTATATCATACTCATATTATTACTACGTGGCAAATATGTATACCAGCGATCAGATCAAACTGATCGGCATAGACGGTGTGATCCCGAGTGATGAGACTATATCAAAAGGTCAGTATCCTTTCCTTAATTTCTCTCAGATAGTTACGAGAAAGGATCTGCCTGAGGACAGCATAGTACGTGATATCATAGCCTGGGTACAGGGTGAGAACGGTGCCCGCATAGCCAGGGAAAACGGGTATGTACCTTATGATATTTCTGAATGATAAATAATAGTGTAAAGGGTTAAACATATAAAACTGTAAGTTTCACGAGGAGGCATGGTAATGGATAATAAAAGAATACTTAGACTTTCATGTTTGATCATACTTATACTGTGCCTTCTTTGTGCCTGCAGCAGAGAAAAGGATAGTACAGAAGTAATATCTCCGTCCGAGTGTCCTTCCTGTCCACCTGAGGAGATTACAGCATCTCCCGAGCCGACAGACATACCTTATGTTACGGATACACCTGTAATAACACCGACTGCAGAGCCTACGGAAACACCTACAGAGATACCCACAGAGATACCCACAGAGATACCCACTCCCAGTCCTACTCCTAAGAGTAAGTACGGTACTCCTGAAAAACTTGCTAAAAACAGGGAACTTCATAGTAAGCTTAAAGGCGGTTTGGAGTATTCGGATGCAGGTACGGGTAAGGGTCCGACAGAAAATGTATTACTCGATCTAAAATATGGGATAACCAGGGATAATCCTGAAATAACAACTAAGATCCTTAACGGAAAAAAGTATATCAACGGAGTGCATATATGCGGGCTGAAAGATAAAGAGGTTACTCAAAAGATCAATGACCGTATTGATGAGGTTATAGAGATATTCTATGATCCGGAGTATTATACTGACGTAGCCGGTATCATTCCGTTTATGAATGAACATGGTCCCGGAAGCCGTGTGATGGAAATGGTTGAAGAATATAACAGCAATCATCTTATATCTTTCAGAATCACTCTGAAAACCAAATGGGAATGGGGGGAAAAATATAAGGCGTCGGATATCCCTGATTATGATGGAGACGGATCGATCAGAAGGGATGAGGTTGAAAAATATTTTTATGGTGAAATACGTGAAGGGTATGAGCAGGCTTCCGGTGGGATCAGGTATGATATATACTCTATGAGTCCTAAAGGGTATCATCCGGAAGATGATACTTACAGGTATAATGTTATAGCATATACCTATGAAGAAAAAGGATTGACATTTAATCTGGAGACGGGTGAGGAACTTCGCTTGTCAGATTTTTTTGCTGAAGGGGAAGATTACCTCAAATACATTTCTGACATGGAGTATGAGGAAAATGTCAAGTATTCGTTTTGGGTTTTTGATTATTATGAAAATTATCGTGAATATTACGACCCGGACGAGCATTATTCCGATTATAAAGAATATATGGAATATGATGGAGGCAGCCTGTATCAAGGCATCAATCCTGATAAGGAGTTTTATATCGGCTATTGGGGAGAGTTATATCTGATAGACAATGAACTAAACGATTATGATTACGGAATAGAACTTGAACAGCCGCTTTACAGTATGGTTAATTTCCGGGATATATTTGAAGAGGAGGAAAGGGTAAATCTATCTCCTTTAAATAAATACAGTTTTTATGTATACGCATGGGAATCTTACCTGGATTATGATCCCTATTATGAAGATGACTATCCATATAGTTCGGGTTATAAGACAATAGCTGAATTTAATACAGAAAGTATTGAAGGAGAAGATGTTTCCGTTACGATCAGAAAACCCCGGCGGAAGGAGGATCAGGGATCGATAACTATACCTGATAAGGAACACGTAAAACTGTTGAAAGACTATTTAAATACAACAGGCTTTAAATTCCATAGCGGTGAATGCTATATGGCGATATATGAAGTCTCGGAGTACCCGAACGGATATATACGTTACAATTGGAAGGGGAAGAATAAGCCTTATACGACGGATGAAAACGGCGAAAGAGATCGCCTGTATATAGAAATCAATCAATGGGTAAAGGACGGAAAAACAGTAGCACCTGAAGATATGATAGATATTCCGATGGAGGAAATGCTTGAAATCTTATTTTCTAAGCTGTCCGGAAAGCAGTGGAAACCCGATTATACATATACTTTTACAGATGAGAAGCTAAATGAAGAAGAGATCCAAAGAACGGTCAAAATTCTTTCTTCTCATGTGATGGGGTTCGATCCTGACGATAATATGCGCCCGGTTTTTGATTTTGAGTGTTATGCGGAATATGATCGTTATAATGAGGATAAGTTAAATTATTTACCTCATGGAATGATCAGTGAAGAAGAGGTAAATCAGTTGCCTGAACTGGTAATAAGGAGATTGATGGGAAGATATGATAACGAGTTTATAGCAACATATAAAAATTATTATAAGCATTTCAAAATCTATGAAGGATATGAGTTTTAATATTGCAGAATAAACGGGAATGTTATATAATACGGAACGTTTGCTAATGAATTCTGAAAAAAGAGGTCATTCATAATGAAGAAGATTATTCTGGTTTTGTTACTTTCTCTGGCTGTTACGGCCTTTACCGCATGTGGTAAAAGTGAGGCGGAGAATGAAGAAAATACGGGAAACACTCCGACAGAAGAAGTGACACCGACTATAGAGGCTACACCTACGGCTGAAGCAGATCCTACGGATACACCCGTTCCTACGGAAGAGGTAACACCGACTTTAGATCCCGCGCCTACCGGGGATCCGGCAACGGATTATATAGGTACACCGATTGATGGGACCGTGCAGATCGGAGTTAAAGAGAATGAAAAGGTAATGCTGAATGATGTCCTTTTAACTTATTATGAATATCTTTCCGAATATATGAGTGAGTCTGAGTATGCAGATTTTGATACTACACGTTACGGACTTGCATTTATTGACGGGGACAGGATACCCGAGCTCCTGATAGCTGATAATGATAATCATGGTACGGGTGTCAGAGTGATATTCTATAATAACGGTGAGCCTAAGGAAGTAGGACACTTCGGCAGTGAGGGCGGATTTTCCTATATAAAGTATGAAAACCGCATTATCAGCTTTTTTATGGGTGGCGGAGTATATACTACGGACATGATCCACGTAAATCAGGATTTTACGACTACAGTCGATCAGGCTTTCTATGAGAGCGATGAAGACGGCTGCACGATCAACGGCGAAGAAGTAAGCTACGAAGATTATGAGAAAATGCTCGATGAAGCAAGGGAAAGCAGGTTGGGATATAAACGTTTGATAGTGGATTTTGATACACTTATGCGTTATTACCCTTACTCAAACGAAGAACTTGTAAGTTTCCAGCTGATCAGGATGTTCCAGGAACTGCGTGAACCTGATTTTGAGAGTTTTCCCGTATATTTTAATGATGATATGCGAAAGCTTGCAGATAACTGGAGCCTTATAGAATGTAAGGCGGAGACAGCTGACGCTTCTTTTAAATATGACGTGGTAAATGATAACGGTAACAAGGAAGGTTATAAGACCTATTCGGAGGTTGTGGTCTCTGAGTATTCCGGTGTGGGGATATGGTTAACGGCATATAAAAAAGAGGACAGTTATGAGCCTTTGACTATCATAGAATATAACATGCCCATGGTATATTATCCGGAGACGGATACAGAGGGATATGAATGGTGTGCTAAGGTATTCCCCGAATCGGAAAACTTTGACTGGAATATGGAACTTTTCTATGATGAAAGAAATGATCACCTGATAATACTGCTGAAAAGATCTGAGGCGGAAGCTGAAAACAAGGCTGTGGTAACACTTACGTATGAGAGACATTGGGAGGATTACGGACCTCGGAGTATAGATGTGGAACTTACCAGAAGAGAGGACTATGACTCAGCCAGGGGTAAAGCTTTTGAAGCTAAGGAATATATAATGGTTTCAGCAGAGGACACCGAACTTATAAAGGAATACGGATTGCCGGAGGACTTGGACGGTTATGACTATGAGATAGTATATCCGGATAAAGACAGCTTTATTATCTATATAGATGAGGACACCTATATAGAGGTCTTAAATTTTGAAGACGGACTTCAAAGTGAACAGGTATCATTAGAGGACTTCTGTGCAAGGGAATACTTCGGAGATTATGAGGTATGCTTTGAAGATTATAATCCTGACGGGGATTTTAACGGAATGATGGCTATCTCCGTTACTGAGAATTATACGGGTTGATAGAACGGATAAGAAAGGCGTATAGAGATATGAGATTTTTGATAGCATCGGATATACACGGCTCGGCAAAGTATTGTGGGATGCTTCTTAATGCATACAAAAGGGAAAAAGCCGACAGGTTGATATTGCTTGGTGATATCCTGTATCACGGTCCGAGAAATGACCTGCCTGAAGAGTATACACCAAAAAAAGTGATAGAAATGCTTAATGCATATAAAAATGAGATATATGCCGTTAGAGGCAACTGTGAGGCCGAGGTGGACCAGATGGTACTCGGATTCCCCGTCATGGCCGATTATATGCTCATACCTTTAGAAAAAAGGATGATATATGCTACTCACGGACACATATACAACAGGGAAAACCTGCCTCCGTTAAGTAAAGGTGATATATTGTTATGCGGACATACCCATGTTATGGCTTTAGAAGAAGGACCCGACTATGTCTATATGAACCCGGGTTCCGTATCAATCCCGAAGGAGGATACACCGAGAGGCTATATCATGCTTGAAGACGGGAAGTTTACATGGAAGAACCTGGACGGAGAAGTCATAAGGACATTTTCTGACTGATGAGGTGTAAGAAGTTATGATCAAAAATATAATATTCGATATAGGAAATGTATTATCTGCGTTCAGATGGGAAGGCTTTCTGGCAGATAAGGGATTTGACAAAGAAATGATAGACCGTATCGGAAATGCATCGGTAAGGACAGATGCGTGGTACGAGTTTGATAAAGGTGTATACAGTGATGAGGAAGTAGTGGAATTGTTTGTAAAAAACGATCCCGAGATAGCAGCTGAGATCCATAAAGCCTTTGATTATGTCGAGGGGATGGTGGAGCTGTACCCGTATGCTTTTGATTGGATAAAGGGTTATAAGGACGCAGGATATAAGGTGTATTACCTGTCCAACTTCTCATATAAAGCTGAAACACAGTGCCCTGATTCATTGTCATTCATACCGATGATGGATGGAGGCATACTTTCTTATAAGGTGAAGATGACGAAGCCGGATCCGAAGATATATGAGCTTCTGCTTTCCACCTACGGCCTTAAAGCAGAAGAGAGTATATTTATAGATGATACTTTAAGAAATGTGGAAGCTGCAGAGAAGCTGGGCATACACGGAGTAAGATTTTTAAGTCAGAAAGATGCTGCGGCTAAAGTAAGCAGTATCATAGAAAAATGTTCTTGACAAAAGTTTAGGTTAAGAGTAATATGACTTTAAGTTTTTGGCGATGAAGATGTGTAAGTAGTTTTTGGATACCCTCTCTCAGAGAGCCGGGTAAGGTGAAAGCCGGCAGAGGACCGTTAAGCGAATTTCAGCATCGGAGCTTCCGGCGAAGAAGATAAGCGGATGTGTGCTGCGCATTAAGCAGATATGAGAGTAGTCTGCCATATGGCGGACTGAATGTGGGTGGTACCGCGGGTATTATTAAAGAAATCTCGTCCCATGATATGAGTGATCATATCATGGGGCTTTTTTTATCCCTAAGATATGTAATAGTTAAAAGGAGGACATATATATGCAGGATCTAAACGAACTGAAAGTCAGTATCAATGCGATCAAAGACGAGATTGTTAACGGTGTGAAGGAACTCACTAATTCCAAGGCACTTTATGAGTTTAAAAAGACCTTTCTTGATTCAAAGGCAGGAAAGATCAACGCGCTCATGAAGGAGATGAAAAACATCCCGGGTGAGCTGAAGGCAGAGTTCGGTAAAAATGTTAATGAGTTAAAGACATGGGCCGGAGAGAAATTTGATGAGTTAGACGTACAGATGAAAGAGGCTGAGTCTAAGGCACGCTACGAGAACGAAAAGATCGATATCACAATGCCTGCCGTAAAGTGCAGATGCGGTAAGCTTCATCCTGTAACCCAGGTAAGAAACCAGATCATAGATATATTCGGTTCCATGGGTTTTGAAGTATATGATAACTACGAGATAGAGAATGAGTATTATAACCTGACGGCACTTAATATCCCTCAGGACCATCCCGCAAGAGATATGCAGGATACATTCTATCTTTCACCGGATTATCTGCTGATATCACAGACAAGTGCGGCACAGATCCATGTTATGGAAAACAAGAAGCCTCCGCTTAAGATATTATCACCCGGTAAGGTATTCCGTTCGGACGATGATGCTACACATTCGCCTATGTTCACTCAGATGGAAGGATTAGTAGTAGATAAGGGCATCACTCTCTGCGACCTTAAGGGTATGCTTGACTTACTTGTAAAGAAGATATTCGGTGAAGGTACTACCACAAGACTTCGTCCTTCATACTTCCCGTTCACCGAGCCGTCCGTGGAAGTAGATGTAAGCTGCTTCGAATGCGGCGGCAAGGGCTGCAGGTTATGCAAGGGTACAGGCTGGATAGAGGTACTCGGCGCAGGTATCGTAAATAAAAAGGTACTTGAGAACTGCGGCATAGATTCAGAGGAGTACAGCGGACTTGCATTCGGCGTAGGTATCGAGAGACTTGCAATGCTTAAGTACGGTATCAATAACATCAAGTTACTGTATGAGTCGGATCTTAGAGTATTGGAGCAACTGGATGACTGATCATAGAGGATAAACACCTCATCCGGCACTCCGTGCCACCTTCCCCTCGAGGGGAAGGCTAAATAACATATAGGAGGAATAAAAAATGTTAGTACCCATTAGCTGGTTAAAAGATTATGTAGATATAGATGTTACCATGGATGAACTTGAAAAGAAGATGTTCGACTGTGGTTTCGAAGTAGAAGAAAAGTACGAGATAGGAAAAGATATCACCAAAGTAGTGGTAGGACTTGTAGAAGAATGCGAGCCCATCCCCGAGACTCATCTTCATGTATGTAAGGTGAATGTCGGAACAGGTGAGAACCTGCAGATCTGCTGCGGTGCGGATAATGTATGCGTAGGAAAGAAGTTCCCCGTAGCAGTTGAAGGAGCTCAAGTGTACGCGACAGCAAAGGATCATGTGACCATAGAGGGTGTCATGACCATAAAGAAGGGTAAGCTCAGAGGCTATGAGTCATGCGGTATGCTCTGCTCAGGTACAGAGCTCGGTGTGAGTGAGGATATGTATCCCGGCGCAGGCTACAACGGACTTCTGGTACTCCCTGATGATGCAGTACCCGGCGCAGATGTTAAGCCCATCTTAGGGATAGATGATTATATCTTCGATGTATCCATCACTGCCAACCGTCCCGACTGCCAGAGCATATTCGGTCTTGCAAGGGAAGTGGCTGCAGCACTTGAGAAGCCTGTAAAGGAGCCGGCACTAAACTATACGGAGAACGGAAAGGCTAAGGAAGGCTTCAAGGTAACAGTGGAAGCACCCGATCTTTGCCCCCGTTATATCGGACATTATGTATCGGATGTCACTATCGGCGAGTCACCCGCATGGATGAAGAGAAGACTGGCACTTGTAGGACTTAAGGCTATTTCCAACATAGTAGATATCACAAACTATGTATTAAAAGAGATCGGCCAGCCTATGCATGCTTTTGATGAAGACTTCATTGAAGGCAATGCGATAAACGTAAGACGTGCCAATGACGGAGAAAAGATAGTAACTCTTGATGAGAAAGAGTTTGCATTAACAAGCAACAACCTTGTCATCTGTGACGGCGTAAAGCCTGTAGCGCTTGCCGGTATCATGGGCGGACTTAACTCTGAGATAAGAGACACCACAAAGGGTGTGGTATTCGAGTCGGCAAAGTTCGCAAGAGATAATATCAGAAAGAGCTCGAGAGCCTTAGGCCAGAGCTCCGATTCGAGCGCACGTTTCGCTAAGGGCGTAGATGAATACGGTACCGTTATGGCTATGAAGAGAGCACTTCACTTAGTAGAAGAGCTCGGCTGCGGAAAGGTATCTCCTACATATGTTGAAGTATCTTCCGGCAACTCTATCGAGCCTACAGAGATGAAGGCTAAAGTCAGCAAGGTAAACAAGGTACTCGGTATCGATGTACCTAAGGCTGATATCGAAAGGATCTTAAAGAACCTGAACTTTAATCCCGTAATAGACGGCGATGACCTTACCATACAGGTACCTGCATATAGGGAGGATATGGAAAGTTATCCCGATATCGCCGAGGAAGTGATCCGTATGTACGGATATGATTATGTAACTCCTACATTCCTTGAGACTGCAAAGGTTACCGCAGGCGGCATGAACAAGACACAGAAGGCAGAGCTTAAGTTAAAGAGAGCACTTTGTGCAACAGGTGCTTCGGAGGGTGTACATTACTCCTTCTTCTCACCTGCAGACCTTGACCTTTTAGGATATGCAGCCGATGCTAAAGAGAGAAATGTCATTAAGATCCTTAATCCTATAAATGAGGACCTTTCCATCATGAGGACCACTTTAGCTCCCCAGATGATAAGAGCCATGGCCCGTAACCAGAAGAAGGGAAGACAGGACGGAAGGATCTATGAGATAGGAAACCGCTTCTTCCCGAAGTCACTTCCCATCACAGAGTATCCGTATGAAAAGAAGACACTATGTGTAGGTGTATTCGGAAAAGAGGAGAGCTTCTTCACACTTAAGGGCATAGCAGACGTAGTAGCTGATACATTCTGCCTGACATTCAGGTACAAAGAGGGACAGAAGCCTTACCTTCATCCTTATCAGACAGCATATATATATTTAGGCGAGGAAGAGATAGGATACTTAGGAAAAGTTACATATGAGATCATGGACAGTCTTGATGCAAGAGAGGCTATGTATGTAATGGAGATCGACCTTGACAAGATATCCGCATACTACGGTACAGTGCCCAAGTTCACACCCATACCTAAGTACTCCGACGAACTCCGTGACTTAGCACTTGTTATGGATAAGAAGGTGCTCTGCGGTGAAGTAGAGGATGCGATAAAGGAAGCCTGCAAGTACGTTAAGGAAGTAACACTCTTCGACGTATATGAAGGCAAGCAGATAGGAGAAGACAAGAAGTCCATGGCATTCACCGTACGTTTCGTACCGGGTGAGGAGGAATTCACAGGAGAAGCTATAGACGGATATGTAAAGAAGATACTTAAGAATCTTAAAGCTAAACTTGATGTTGAATTAAGAAGCTGATATAACGAAGGTAAAATGTAATAGTTTGATGCATAAAACAGAAAGGACATAATATGGAGAATACTATTATTGAAAAAGGACCTATCACTGATGAGCTTATAGCAAAAATGGACAGATATTTCCGTACTGCCAACTATCTTTCGGCAGGACAGCTGTATCTTTTGGAGAATCCTCTCTTAAAGAAACCGTTAACCAACGATATGGTAAAGAAAAAGATAGTAGGACACTGGGGAACAGTACCCGGACAGAACTTTGTATTTACACACTTAAACCGTGTCATCAAGCGTTATGACCTTGATATGATACTTTTATCGGGTCCCGGACACGGAGGAAACTTCTTTATAGCAAATGATTATATCGACGGCTCATACAGCGAGATATATCCCAATATCTCACAGGATGAAGAGGGTATGCAGAAGCTGTTTAAGCAGTTCTCATTTCCGGGCGGAGTACCCAGCCACTGTGCACCCGAGACACCCGGCTCCATCCATGAGGGCGGCGAGCTCGGATATTCCATCGCACATGCATGCGGTGCCATCTTTGATAACCCTTCGCTCATCGCTACCGTAGTGGTAGGTGACGGCGAGGCTGAGACAGGACCTTTAGCAACATCATGGCAGTGCAATAAATTCATTAATCCGGTGGGCGACGGTGCAGTACTTCCCATCCTTCATCTTAACGGATATAAGATCGCAAATCCTACTATATTCGGACGTCTGTCAAAAGAGGAGCTTATAGATTTCTTCCATGGAAACGGATGGGAGCCTTACTTTGTAGAGGGTGACGATCCCATGACCATGCATAAGCTTATGGCAGAGACCATGGATACCGTTATCGAGAAGATAAAGGATATCCAGGATAATGCACGTAAGAACAACGATGCCACACGTCCCGTATGGCCCATGATCATCCTTAGGACTCCTAAGGGATGGACAGGACCTAAGGTAGTGGATGGAAACCGCATAGAGGGTAACTTCTTAGCACATCAGGTACCCATCATGATGGATAAGCCCGAGCACCTGCAGATGCTCTCAGACTGGCTGCACAGTTATAAACCCGAAGAACTCTTTGATGAAAACGGCAAGGTACTTCCCGATATCACAGAGCTCTGTCCTAAGGGAGATGCAAGACTCGGCATGAATCCTCATGCAAACGGCGGAAGACTGCTCAGAGACCTTAGACTGCCTGATTTCAGGAAATACGGATTTGATATAGAACAGCACGGCGCAAAGGAAAGCCAGGATACAGCTAACCTTGCAAAATACATCCGTGATATCTTTAAGCTTAACGCCGAGGCAAAGAACTTCCGTATATTCTCACCCGATGAGAATAATTCAAACCGCTTTACCTCTGTATTCGAAGTGGAGAACAGGGACTGGAACGCAGAGCAGTCGGATATGGACGATCATCTTTCAAGATTCGGAAGAGTTATGGATTCAATGCTTTCGGAGCATATGTGCGAGGGCTGGCTTGAAGGATATCTGCTTACCGGACGTCATGGCTTCTTTGATACCTATGAGGCATTCTCAAGGATCATCGACTCCATGGGTGCACAGCATGCAAAGTGGCTCAAAGTATGCAACCAGCTGCCTTGGAGAGAGGAGATCGCTTCACTCAACCTCCTTATGTGTTCAACTGTATGGCAGCAGGACCACAACGGATTCACACATCAGGATCCCGGATTTATGGATCATATCGCCAACAAAAAAGCTGACGTTGTACGTATATATCTTCCTGCAGATACCAATACACTCCTTTCGACGATGGACCATTGCTTAAAGAGCAGGAACTATGTAAATGTCATCATAGCTTCAAAGCATCCCCGTCCCCAGTGGCTTTCTATGCCTGAGGCAGTAAAGCACTGCACACAGGGTATCAGTATCTGGGACTGGGCTTCAAACGATCAGGGAAAGGAGCCTGACATCGTATTCGCATGTGCAGGTGAGACACCTACATTAGAGGCATTGGCTGCAGTATCCATCCTCAGAAAAGAACTGCCTAATATCAAGATACGTTTTATAAATGTTATAGACCTTTTCAAGCTTGTACCTCAGGCAGAGCATCCTCACGGACTTTCCGATGCGGAATACGATATGCTCTTTACTACCAACAAGCCTGTAATATTCAACTTCCACGGATATGCTACTCTTATCCATGAGCTTACATACCGCCGTCACAACAACAGGCTTATGCATGTAAGAGGATATAAGGAAGAGGGTACCATCACTACAGCATTTGACGTACGTGTACAGAATGATATAGACCGTTTCCATCTGGTACAGGATGCATTAAGATTCCTTCCCCAGCTTGGAAATACCGGTGCATACCTCTATCAGAAGATGAGCGACAAGCTTGTTGAGCATAAGCAGTACATCCATGATTACGGTGTAGATCTTCCTGAAGTAGTTAACTGGAAATGGGAAGATATTAACTGATTTTAAAAAGACTGATCTAAAAAAGACCGATCTAAAAGATTATAAGGAGTTTAAACTATCATGCCACAACAGGACAGATCAAATGTAAATCCGTCTGAATCAGGCGGATTCGGGTCCAAGCTCGGCTTTGTCCTTGCGGCTGCCGGCTCGGCAGTAGGTTTGGGTAATATATGGAGATTTCCGTATCTTGTGGCTAAGTACGGCGGCGGATTGTTTTTACTGATCTATATCATACTTGCCCTGACATTCGGGTTTGCATTGCTGATCACCGAGATAGCGATAGGCAGGCGTACCGGAAAAAGTGTTATAGGTGCGTATAAGTCCATCAATAAGAGATTTTCGTTTTTGGGCTGGCTGGCAGCTTTTGTACCTGTCATAATCACACCTTATTACTGTGTTATAGGCGGATGGGTATTAAAATATCTGGCTACATTTATAAGCGGTAACGGGAAAACTTCAGCGGGTGACGGTTCGTTCTTTTCGGAATTTATAGGATCGTCTGCCCAGCCGACGGTATTTTTTGTGATATTCCTCGCAATCACGGCACTGGTAGTAATGCTCGGAGTGGAAAAGGGCATAGAGCGCATCAGTAAGTTTATGATGCCGCTCCTTGTGGTCCTGACTATAGGTATTGCGATATATACCCTTACTCTTAAAGGAGCGGGAGAAGGACTTAAGTACTATCTTCTCCCGAACTTTGAAAATTTTACTTTTTCCACACTGCTGAAAACCATAGCAGCAGCCATGGGACAGCTTTTCTATTCCATGTCCATAGCTATGGGTATAATGGTTACCTACGGATCGTACATGCGTAAGCAGGATTCACTTGAGAGATCCGTAAGACAGATCGAGATATTCGATACCGGGATCGCGGTTCTTGCCGGACTTATCATAGTTCCTGCGGTATTTGTATTTTCGGGAGGAAATGCAGAAGCGCTCAATAAAGGAGCGGGACTCATGTTCATCACACTGCCGAACGTATTTCAGTCCATGGCAGGCGGGCAGATATTCGGCACGGTATTTTTCGTGCTGGTAGCACTTGCGGCTCTTACGTCCTCGATATCGCTTATGGAGACGGTGGTATCCATAATCATGGAGAAGTTCCATGTAAAAAGGATTAAGGCGAGCATCATAACACTTATCATATGCTTCCTGCTCGGTATGCTCTCGGTACTCGGATACAGTGCATGGAAGACGGTAGAATTGTTCGGGATGCAGTTCCTTGATTTCTTTGATTTTATCAGTAACAATATCATGATGCCGATAGTAGCGCTGCTTACATGTGCACTTATCGGATGGGTCACAAAGCCCGTATACATCGAGGATGAGGTGCTTGAAAGCGAAGAGAAGTTCCGCAGCAGAAAGCTGCATGCCGTAATGCTGCGTTATGTATGTCCCGTATGCATGATCATAATCCTTATCACACCGTTTGTTACGGAGATCTGATCCTTTATCTTTACTCTGTAACATCAGTTTACAAAAGAAAAGTGTTTACTCGTGAGTGAACATATACATACCTACCCCGGCGGCTATGGTCAGATTGAGAGAATCTACATATTCCGACTGGGGTATTATTATGCTTGTACCGTAGTTTAAAAAGATGTCAGGAAGCCCGGCAGCTTCGTTTCCGAATACGAGAGAGTAGAGCTTAGGCTTAGGACAGTCACTTACGGTAAGCTGCTTTTTTCCGTTCAGCATAAATGTAAATATCTCTCTTTTACCGGGACCTTCCTTCTTTCCGAACTCGTCGGAAGACATATATTCTTCAAAGGATGAGAACCTGTGGACATTGAGCCTGAAAAGTGCTCCCATGGAGGCTCTTACTGTCTTAGGGTTAAATATATCAGCAGCCGGCTCTATCACTGCCAGATCCATGATGCCGAAGCCGACAGCAGTCCTTATGATCGTGCCCAGATTTCCCATATCTGAAGGGTTGACAAGAACAAGATGGGGACGTGAGGGGTTTAACTTTTGAGTGTACTTTTTAAATACCCCTGCCACATATACATTTCCCTTGTCGCTTAAGCGGTTTATCAGCTTGTCGTTTATACTGAATGCCACTTTCTTTTCATCACATTTTGCACGGAGCTTATCCATATCCGTAAAACTGGAACTCGCATATATGCCGAGTACTTCTCCCGGTTTTGCGGACAGCAGTTCAAATGTAGGAAATGCTCCTAAAGTATATGAATATTCAAAATCTTTTTTATAGGGTTTTATCTCCATCTCTTAAGACTCCTTACTCAATTGATTTCCGTGATTCAGCCATATATTATTTCCCTTTGATTAAAGCAAAGTATAACAAATATGGAGACTATAGTCAATTAATCCGTGCCGGTAATGAAAAAAGTGCTTGACTTGAAAATGTAATTCACTATAATTTTAATTGTAGCCGATAATTTGGTAAAATCCAACTTAAGTGAGGTTTGTCATGAAGTGTCCATTTTGCGGAAATGAAGATACCAGAGTAATTGATTCCAGACCTGCCGAGGATGGTTCATCCATCAGAAGAAGAAGACAGTGCGATAAGTGTGATAAGAGATTCACGACTTATGAGAAGATCGAGACCATCCCGATGATCATCATCAAAAAGGATAATATCAGGGAGCAGTATAACAGGGACAAGATCGAAAAGGGTATCTGGGCATCCTGCCATAAGAGACCGGTATCCGTAGAGATGGTACGCAACATGGTCGATGAGATCGAGGCTGAGATTTCGTCTTACGAGTCAAAAGAGATCCCGAGTTCGGTCATCGGTGAGCTTATCATGGAGAAGCTCCAGAAGGTAGATCAGGTAGCATATGTAAGATTTGCTTCCGTTTACAGGGACTTTACCGATGTGGATACGTTTATGAACGAGCTGCAGAAGATCATAAAAAAACACGAATAATATAGCTGTATAACTCCTTCCGCTCAGCGGAAAGGGAAAAATGTACGGAAATGTCAGAAGCGCCTCGGTATACGGTATCGAGGCTATGCTTATCAATGTCGAAGCTGACGTCAGTGACGGCCTGCCGCTTTTCAATATGGTAGGCTACTTAGCCTCCGAGGTCAAGGAGGCTAAGGACAGAGTGAGGACAGCACTCAAAAATTCTAATTTTGCTTTGAGACCAAAGCATATCACGGTAAATCTTTCCCCGGCCGATGTAAGAAAAGCCGGGACTGCTTTTGACCTGCCTATAGCGATGGCATGTCTTGCAGCATCTGAAATATTACCACAGGAAAAATTTGATAACATGCTCATAGTGGGAGAGCTTGGCTTGGACGGTAAGGTAAACCGTATAAGCGGAGTGCTTCCTATCTGTATTGCCGCAAAAGAAGCCGGTATCGGAACTGTCGTGGTACCGAAGGGCAATGCGAAAGAAGGTGCCGTGGTGAGCGGTATCGACGTTATAGGCGTAGAGACATTAAATGAGCTGATAGAGTATATCTTAGAGGTGAGGGAGCTTTTGCCTGAGACGGGCGGAATAGAGACGGAACTAAAAAATGCGGTTTCCGTAGTCAGCGAGGATTTCTCTGAGATAGCAGGGCAGGAGGCTGCGAGGAGGGCAGCGGAGATAGCCGTATGCGGACAGCATAATCTGCTTCTCTCAGGCCCTCCGGGATCGGGCAAAACAATGATAGCCCGGCGTATACCCGGTATCATGCCGGATATGAGCTTTGATGACTGTCTAAAAGTATCTAAGATATACAGCGTCGCAGGACTGCTCAGTGATGAACAGTACCTGATAACAAGACGCCCTTTCAGATCGCCTCATCATACATGTACAGTCACATCCCTGGTAGGAGGCGGTGTGACCCCGAAACCCGGGGAAATAAGCCTGGCTGCAAACGGGGTTCTTTTCTTGGACGAGATGCCTGAATTCGGAAGGGAAGCCATAGAGGCTTTAAGGCAGCCTTTAGAGGACAGGGTGGTAACGGTATCGAGGCTGAATGCTTCCTATACCTATCCTGCCGGATTTATGCTGGTGGCCTCCATGAACCCCTGTCCGTGCGGACACTATCCGGACAGGTCCAGGTGCACCTGTTCCGAGAGACAGATACGTATGTACCAGAGAAGGATAAGCCAGCCGGTCATGGACAGGATCGATCTGTGTGTAAATGTCAGCGAGATAAAATATGAAGAGCTCAGTACCCCTAAAAAAGGTGAAAGCAGCAGTGCGATAAGGGAAAGAGTCATGCACGCAAGAGAGATACAGCTTGAAAGATATAAGGGTATGCCTATAAGCTTTAACTCAGAGCTTACAGGCAGCATGACGGTGGATTTCTGCCCTCTTGGCAGAGAGGAAAAAGAATTGATGGAAAAGGCATTCGAAAAATATGCATTAAGTGCCAGAGGCTATCACAGACTGCTTAAGGTGTCACGTACCATAGCCGATATGGCGGGAGAAAAGGATATTAAGGTGCCGCATATACTTGAGGCACTGTGCTATAGAAACGGAGACGAAAGATGACGGGAAAAGAATACTGGTTATATTTATCGAGAGTAAAAGGAATGGAGTCCGGCCGCAGAAGGATACTTTTAGATATGCTCGGGACTCCGGAGGAGATATATAAGGCAGGAGAGGCGATGCTCAGAAGTATTCCTCTTTTAGAGGATTTTCATATCGGGCAGCTGTTAAACTACAGGAATACCGATTACGAAAAAGAACTCGAAAGCTTTACAAAAGCAGGTATCGGATTTGTCACTGTGGATGAAAAAGAGTACCCGGGCAGACTCCGGGACATACCCGATGCGCCGCCGTTCCTCTTTTTTAAAGGAGAACTTCCGGGTGATAACGAACCTGCCGTAGCCATGGTCGGCAGCAGGAAATGCAGCATATACGGGCGTGAGATGTGCTTAAAGTTCTCGGAAAGCTTAGCAGCGGCAGGCATAGATATCATAAGCGGTATGGCTGCCGGTGTGGACGGGTTTGCCCATAGGGGAGCCATAAAAGTGGGAGGGAAGACTTATGCAGTACTCGGCTGCGGAGTGGATGTATGTTATCCCGCCATGAACAGGGATATCTTTGATACACTGTCAGGAAAACAGGACCGTATAAGGACGGATAAAACGGAGAGTGGTGGGGATAACGTGAAAAGTTACGGCGGGATAATATCGGAGTATTATCCCGGGGATAAAGCACTTCCGTACAATTTCCCCCAGCGCAACCGCATCATATCGGGACTGTGCGATATACTATTGGTGGTCGAGGCAGGGAAGAAAAGCGGTACCTTTATCACCGTGGACCACGCCTTAGAGCAGGGAAGGGAGATATTTGCGATACCCGGACGCATAGGTGATACGGTGAGTGACGGATGTAACAGTCTTATAAAGAACGGAGCCATGATGGCAACCGAGCCGGATGACATCATAGAGGAACTTAAAAACCATTATGAAATGCTTCTTACGGTCGAGAAGAAAAAGAAGAAGACCGTTAAGGAAAAACTGTCGGGAGAGGAAAAAGAGGTGTACGACAGGCTTGAACCGGTACCCATCGGCATCAATGAGATATCGGGATTGACGGGAGTAGGCTTTGACAGACTGTCCATGATACTTATCAGCCTTGAACTTAAAGGGCTTATAAAGGAAGTCGGGAAGAATCTGTATATAAAAATATGACACGATACAAATGCCAATTTAGGTTTGAAAACCGGATTGGCATTTGCTATAATTATATATGATTATTTCGGATAAAAAGACTGCTTATGACATTTCAGAGGCAGATATGTATAATTCAGAGAAGTGTTATTGAATTAAATTAACTTTGTGATATGCTGTGACCATGGAGGTAATAAGGTGGGCAATAAAGATTTTTACCTGGTGCTTTGTGCCGTACTTGTGATAATCCTTACGGGATGCATTGTTTTACTTGTCAAAAGTTATAAAAAACTCGTGAACAGAAACGAAACTCTTCGCGAAAGTTTCGGAAACCTGGTCAGGCTGAATGACAGGTTAAGGATGGACCGGCATGATTATCTGAATCATCTGCAGGTGATATACGGACTGATGGAGCTTAAGGAATATGATGAGATGGATTCATATCTAAAGAAGGTCTATCGGGAGCTGCTTAAAACCGGAAAAGCGATAAAGACTTCAAAACCGGCGATAAATGCACTGCTTGCAGCCAAATCGGCTGAAGCGGAAGAAAAAAAGATCGAATTCCTGATAGAAGTAAAGTCGGACCTAAAGGAACTGCACATAGAGGACTGGGAGCTTTGCAAGGTCCTTTCCAATCTGATCGATAACGGGATAAGAGCCTTGGAAGAATCGGATGTAAAGGAAAAAAAGCTGGGAGTCAATATTACCGAGACACCTCACCATTACCTGTTTGAAGTGGAGGACAACGGAGACATGATCCCTGAAAAAGACAGGGAGAACATATTCGTAAAAGGGTTCTCTACCAAAAAAGATGAAGGCCACGGAATGGGGCTTTCGATCGTAAAAGAAATACTTAATGCAAACAGAGGTAATATCAGTTTAAGATCAAACGAAAAGGAAACAGTGTTTACGGTTACGTTTGAGAAAGGAGTATAACATGGGAACGGTTCCGGTTTTAGGTGTTGTGGTTTTGGTCGTCGGGATAATCCTCATCGGAGTTGAGTTTTACATGCCGGGCTTCGGGATACCCGGGATCTTCGGTATCATTTTTACGGCAGCAGGTATATATCTTACCGGTGATAATACGTACGACAGAGTGCTGATCGGAGTTATCGCGATAGTGATCATAGCGATCATGCTGGTGATAAGCATTATCGTATTCAACTCCAAAAAGGTAAAGTCACCGATCAAGCTTGATACGGATCTGCCTGCAAAAGATCTGTTTATCGAAGGTAAGGATATGGAATATCTTATCGGCAGGAAGGGAGTTGCCTTAACGGATCTGAAGCTTTCGGGGAAAGGTGAATTTGACGGAGTGGTGCTGGACATCATGGGTCAGGAATTTATCAATAAAGGTGCTTTACTTGTGATCAAAGAGATCAAAAATAATAAAATCATTGTCAGGGAGGGTTAAGATATGCCTACAAATGCTATAATCATTGCAGCGATAGTTATTGTTTTCTTATTATTGTTTTTTACCATTATCCCGGTCGGATTATGGATCTCGGCTGTAGCGAGCGGTGTAAGGATAGGTGTTTTTTCACTGATCGGAATGAAGATACGTCGTGTAAAGCCTGCACTTATCGTGGTACCCATGATAAAGGCTACAAAAGCAGGACTTAAGGTTAAGAATAATGAACTTGAAGCTCATTATCTTGCAGGAGGAAATGTTGACAGTGTTATAAATGCACTGATCGCAGCCGAAAGAGCCGGAATGGAACTCTCGTTTGAGAAGGCTTCGGCCATAGATCTTGCAGGAAGAAATGTATTTGATGCAGTAAGGATGAGCGTAACTCCCAGGGTTATCGAAACTCCTCAGATATCAGCTGTCGCAAAGGACGGTATCGAGCTTCTTGTTAAGGCAAGAGTAACTGTCAGGACCAATATCGACAGACTGATCGGCGGTGCCGGTGAAGCTACCGTACTTGCGAGAGTAGGTGAAGGTATCGTTACTACCGTAGGTTCTGCGGAAAAGCACAGTGAAGTACTGGAAAATCCCGATGATATATCAAAGGTTGTGCTGGAAAAAGGACTTGATTCGGGTACTGCATTCGAGATCATATCCATCGATATCGCGGATATCGATATAGGCAGAAATATAGGCGCAAACCTTCAGAGCCTTCAGGCTGAGGCCAATACCAAGATCGCACAGGCCAAAGCTGAGGAAAGAAGGGCCATGGCGGTAGCCTTAGAGCAGGAAATGAAGGCAGAAGTTGTAAAGGCAAAGGCTGATGTTGTCAAAGCTGAGGCTGAGGTGCCGAGAGCTATGGCAGAGGCTTTAAAGACAGGAAACCTCGGAGTGCTTGATTATTATAAACTCGAGAATGTTAAGGCTGATACAAAGATGAAGAATGATATCGGAAACGGTGTCATTGATTTTATCGAACCCAAGAAAAACAAATAATGACCTAAGGTTGAGGACGAAGCTATGATAAAAGTTATGGTTGTCGAGGATGAGGAACATATCCGCAGCATATTGAAGAAGATGATAGAAAAGAACGACGGTTTTAAGGTTGTATCTTTGTGTGAGGATTTTGCTTCTGCAATAAGTGACTTTATAAAGCTTCGTCCCGATGTGGTTTTTATGGATATAGATCTTAAGGGCGAGAGCGGCTTGGAATGCGCAAAAGCCATATGCGAAGTGGAGCCTAAGGTCAAGATCGTATTTGCTACGGCTCATTCCGAGTATATGGCAAATGCTTTTGAGATATATGCATTTGATTATCTTGTAAAGCCTTTTGATATGGAAAGGATAGGAAAAACACTCGACAGGATCATGAACTTTTCCGATATCGGGAGGCATGAGGATACTTTAGAAAACACCGGAGACGAAAAACTGCTCATAAAGGGTAAAGAGGAGATCAATATTCTCGATATAAACGATATCATTATGATCGAACGTACCGACAGTACTACCAGGATCGTAACAAAGGATGAGGTTTATCTTACCGCACAGTCGTTATCTTCATTAGAGGAAAAGCTTAATGCGGATAAATTCATGCGGTGCCATAAATCATATATCATCCGGATCGATGCCATAAAAAAACTTGAAGTATACGGAAGATGGACATATGTGGTAAAGTTTAAAGGGACGGACGAGACGGCACTCATGACTTCGGCGAAGTACGATGAGATAAAACAAAGGTTCAGCTAAACCTTAAAACTATATTAAATAAGAGGTATACGATATAAAACCACTTGAAAAATCAAGTGGTTTTTATTATACTTGTATATTAGGTTATTATAGATAAATAGAAAAATAATATATATTTTCGGAGGATAAAAATGTCGGAGCAGACAGACAGGATAAAGAATTCAATAAAGCTCGTCATACATGGCAAGGATGAAGTTATAGATATGGTACTGTGTGCGATACTGGCAAAGGGACATATACTGCTTGAGGATATACCCGGAGTGGGAAAGACCACACTCGTCACAGCGCTGGCTAAGGTTATGTCGCTTGATTATAAGAGAATACAGTTTACACCCGATGTTCTTCCTTCTGACTTAAGCGGCTTTACAATGTATGATAAGAATACAGGAGAATTCAGCTTCAGAGAGGGAGCTGTTTTTACCAACCTGTTTCTGGCAGATGAGATAAACCGTACTTCTCCGAAGACACAGTCTGCATTACTGGAGGTTATGGAGGAGCAGAATGTAACTGTGGACGGTGTGACGAGAAGTCTTCCTACACCATTTTTTGTAATAGCCACACAGAACCCTGTAGGTGCATCAGGTACACAGAAACTGCCCGAGTCACAGCTGGACCGTTTCATGATAAGACTTACCATGGGTTACCCCGATCATGACAGTGCGATAGATATCCTGCGCGGAGACTCTCATGAGATAGTGGCAAGTCTTAATGCCTGTGTAAGCAGGGATGAGCTTCTTGATATGCAGAAGAAGGTTGAGGCTGTAAAGACATCTGAGCCAATCTTAAGCTATATAGTTCAGCTTACCGAGGTTACAAGGGATAACGATCTGTATTCACTCGGACTTAGTCCGCGTGCAAGCATAGCATTGCTTAAAATGGCAAGAGCCAGGGCATTTACTCTTGACAGGGACTATGTGGTACCTGAGGATGTAAAGGCCGTGTACTTTGCAATAGCCAACCACAGGGTTATCCTTTCGACAAAAGCCAAGGCAACAGGGTATACTTTGGAGATGGCACTTGCAAAATCATTTGATTCTGTAAAGCTGCCGGGGTGATAAGAAGGTTTTACGTTAATGAAAATACATATTTGGTCTATAATCAGATATCTTTTTATATTCATTTTAATAGTCTTCTTTGTACTTATTTTTAAGCAGAATTATCTTGTATTTCTGCTTTTTCCTTATGTCATCCTTCCGGCGGTGGCCATTCCGGCATTTATCGTAAATGTAAAAAAACTGGAGATCACGGGAGGGGCAGTCGTACCCGATATCGAAAAGGGCGGTAATATCCTGTATTACGTGGAGTATTCAAATCCGACATATTATCCGTTTTTAAAATGCATAATCAATTTTTCAATCGACAATCTTTTTTTTAAGACGGATAAGGATACTGTCTTAAACATCAACTGTATGCCTAAAAAGAAAGACAGGGTAAATATCAGTATCAGGACTTCAAAGACCGGTATGGTGTCTTTTGAGGGAAAGAGCATACAGATAACCGGCTTTATGGGCATGGTAAGCGTGAGAGAGCCTCTGAACTTCAGCGTGCAGGTGGCTGTATTGCCGGAGAAAAAGAGCAAGGTGCCCGTACAGGAGCTTCCGTATTCCGAAGGGTATGATGAATATACGGAACCTGACATGAAGGGTTCGTTATCTTCCGATATAAAGGAGATAAGGGAGTACCGTCCGGGTGACAGACTGGCGAGGATACACTGGAAGATAAGTGCAAAGATCGACGACCTGGCGGTAAAGGAGATGGAGAGGACCTCGGTCATGTCGCTTGTGATAGTGCCGGAGCTTGAGAAAAGTATGATAGACGATACGGTTTCCATGACGGATGCCGTATGCAGGGAGCTCACGGACAGGGGAGAGAGGTTTGAGGTGTGCTTGTACAACAAGACCGACTGTTCGTTTGAGTACTATATTATAGATGACGAGGATTCACTTAAAAACTGTTACAGGGATATGTATCTGCTGCCTCTGTATGACACGGCCGGAGAAGCTAAAGAGGCATATTATTCTTCAAGCCAGAAATCGGCTTTCCTGATATCGGTTGCCGGGGATAAGGTGACGATGTATGAGGACGGGCTGGAAGTAGTTATGGATGATTGACGATAAGATTCTTCGCTGACGCTCAGAATGACAATGTTGTGTTCAGGATGATAATATAGCGCAGGAATGTTAGATAACAAGGTACGACGGATGAAAAAAAGATTATCAAGACAGGAGAAAAAGTTCTATCAGGAGCTGGACCTTTCCGGTGTTGCCATAGAGGACGTATATGGCACCAGAAAGTCGAGCCCTCTGTTTATATGCCTTTCAAAAGCTCTGATAATCTTTATGGTATGTACCGGTACGGTCACAGGATTCTGTGATGCATTTTCATTTACTTACAACAAAAATGCTGTTGTACTGTTCACACTCGTGGTAAGTGTGCTGATATCACTTCTTTATGCAAATAAGAAGATATTTTATGTCGGCTATATTCTGTTCCTGGTCGTATTTACCGTGGAGCTTTTAAGATACTATCTGTATGCCAACTCGGGTTTCCAGGCCATCACCAACAGCATCCGTGAGGCATATGCGGATTATTTTAACATGTCCTATGTAAGAAGTGCGGAAGAGCAGATGACCAACAGATATGTGACGGTCACGATCACACTGTTCTTTATCATTTCTTTTCTTATTATCATGTACAATATCACTGTTTCAAGGTACATGAATTTTGCAGAGACATTTGCGATATCTTTTATTCTTCTTGAGATCCCTCTGTATATCGGCCTCAAGCCTCCGCTGCTCCCGCTGATACTTGTGATGGCGGGCTGTATCTGCACGGGACTTTTGCAAAAGGGCTCCTTCAACAGGGTCACTATACCCGGGAAAGTATACCCGGACTATATAAAGGACAAATTTTTTAAGAGAACTTACTATACCACCAGGGGCAGCCATAAGGGCATTCTCCTGGCTATTGCCTTTTCACTTGTATTTTCCCTGGTTGTATGTGTCATTTCACTTCCCGTATTTAACAGGGACCTCGGGGAGACGCCTGAGGACAGCGCGAAGGCTGCATTTGACGATTATGTAAAGATAGTCGTACAGAACGGATTCTGGGGATTGTTTAACAGATATGACTCCATCAACGGCCTAAACCGCGGCCAGCTCGGTGGAGTATCTTCCGTGAGCCCCGATTTCGGTACGGATCTTGTGGTGAACTTTGTACCTTACAGCAGGGAGACTGTATATCTGCCGGGTTTCAGCGGAGTATCTTATACCGGATCAAGCTGGCAGAGTGATGTATCAAGCCTGGACCTTCCGGAACTTAACATAGATACGGAAAATATAAAAATGTTTGACAGATCGATCTTTTCCTCTATGGAAAACAGTATCCGTTATAATACCATAATGACCGGTTCCGGTGTTGCAATGGCGCAGGTGACTTATCTGGATAAAAGCTTCGGAATGGATGTTTTCCCTTATTATACAATGGCAGGGAATTATTCTGTGCAGAAGGATCCGCTTTACAAGCCTGAGAGTCAGGATGAGAATATCATAACGACTCATGATGTTAGGTTCTACGCACCCGAATATGTTGAATACTGGATGGATCATCCGGGTGGAAGTTTTAGATATAGATTGAGCAGCGGGGTGATCGTCGAATTCAGCGATGTTTATAACGGTGACTATACGGAACCGATAATGAAAATGCAAAGGCCGGCCAGTGATGAGCTTTATGGAATATATCCGGTAGGCGGTGTTTTCTTAAAGTATTCGGACTATGTTTACAATATCTGCCTTAAAGTGCCCGACCAGTTGGACAGGTATCTGTCGGATTTCTGCCGCAAGCATAAGAATTTCGGCCTTAAGGACCTTGACAGATATAAGCTGCTTGTAAAAGAAAGGCTTGAAAATCTGGAAATTCAGAATATATATTCAGGTAACTCCGGGCAGTTATTTATTAATTATGACAGTGACGGAACCGATGAAAATACCCACGATATGGGTATAACCGATATTACGGGGACTTTAAGCAGCGAGGAGCTGGAGGCTCTGCTAAACGTTATAGACAATAAAAATGATGAACAGAAAAAAGAAATAAATGAGTTCAGATTAAGAGCATGTGAAGCGATTAAGAACATGTTCTTAGATGAGTATCCTTATACGCTGTCACCCGGAAGGACTCCGAACAATACGGATTTTGTATATTATTTCCTTGAGGAGCAGAAGAGAGGATTCTGTTCCCACTTCGCTTCGGCTGCGGTAATGATACTGCGTCATATGGGTATCCCCGCAAAATATGTGGAGGGATACTGTATCCCGTATTCGCTCATGTCGGAATCTGCAAAAAAACTTGACATAGACGGAAACGAATGGTTTACGTATCAGGAAAATGCATATAATCCCGATAATAACGTTTATCAGGTAAAGGTGAGCGACTATTATGCCCATGCATGGGTAGAGGTATATCTTGAAGGAGAGGGTTTTGTACCTTTTGAGTTTACACCGCCCAGCTACGAAGCGGCACCGACGCCCCAGCAGATGACAGGTATAGGCGGATTTTTCGCAAGACTGTTTGATGTGGATTTAGGACTCGGAAATAACGATACGGGTGAAAGTTTCTCCGTGACAGGTGATGACGGATATACCATAGAAAAGGAAAAATCCGAACTGAATCTTTCGCTTCTGCTCATACCTTTGGGAATTGTGACAGGAGCCGTTGCTCTGTTCTGGGCACTGTTCATCTTAATAAGGAGAGCATTAAGGGAGCACAGATACGGCAAGTGGCTTAAGGAGGGGAAGTATGAGCCTCTTGTTTATGCGAGGTACATGGATTTTGTAAAGAAGCTGAAGAAAAAGAAGATAGTTAAGGAAGAAAATCCGCTTCCTCTCGAGTTGTGCGGGACACTTGCGGATTATAAGGCTCAGGTTTCGATTAAAACCGGACAGGCGGAGGATATAGCAAAAAAGAGGGAAGAATTATATAACGGATATCTTGAAATTTTTGAGTATGCGGAAAAAGTCCTGTACTCCGGACAGGGCTCGGGAAAAGAGGAGTATGAAGCATACTACGGATTTATCAGACAGTTTTTTAAAAACTATAAATAAGAAGAAAAATAAAAAAATACTTGATTTTCTGAAAAAAAAAGTTTATGCTATGTTTCGTTTGATTTTCTTTTAGAAACAGAAAGGCGGAATGAAATGGCTAAGAATCTGGTTATAGTTGAGTCGCCTGCCAAGGCCAAGACCATAAAGAAGTTCCTGGGCACAGGTTATGATGTTATTGCTTCGCAGGGACATGTGAGGGACCTGCCCAAAAGTCAGATGGGTGTTTCTCCTGAGAACGATTTCGAACCCAAATATATCACTATCAGGGGTAAGGGGGAGATATTGTCCGAGCTTAAGAAAGCAGCCAAGAAGGCTGATAAGATATATCTCGCAACGGACCCTGACCGTGAGGGAGAAGCTATATCCTGGCACCTTCAAAAACTGCTTAAGCTTAATGAAAAGGCAGCCAACAGGATCACCTTTAATGAGATAACAAAGGATGCTATAAAGAATTCACTAAAGAACCCCAGAAAGATCGATATGGGTCTTGTGGATGCACAGCAGGCAAGACGTGTGCTCGACAGGATCGTGGGATATAAGATCAGTCCTCTTTTATGGAAAAAGATAAAGAGCGGACTTTCTGCGGGAAGAGTGCAGTCTGTAGCATTAAAGCTTATATGCGAGCGTGAAAAAGAGATAAACGATTTTAAGCCGGAGGAGTACTGGAGTCTGGATGCTGTCCTTAAAACAGGCGTTTCGGGTAAGGGGCTTACTGTACATTTTTACGGAAAAAAGGATGAAAAGATCGTTCCCAAGACCGGTAAAGAGACCGACGGATATATCGCAAAAACAGGAAAGAAAGTAAAGTGTATAGAGATTAAGGAGGGTGAGAAGCACAGAAAGGCACCGCTTCCTTTTACTACGAGCACACTCCAGCAGGAGGCTTCCAAAGTCCTTAATTTCTCTACCAAGAAGACCATGCAGCTGGCACAGACTCTTTACGAGGGTGTCGAGGTGGAAGGTCACGGAACGATAGGTCTTATCACATACTTGAGGACCGATTCGGTAAGAGTATCCGCTGAGGCAGATGCAGCTGTAAGAAAGTACATTGATACAAAGTACGGAAAAGAGTTTGAGACTACCGAAGAGGTAAACAAGGGTACAGGAAAGAAGATACAGGACGCACATGAGGCGATCAGACCTTCTTATGTGGATATTCCCCTTGAGGATGTAAAGAAGTCTCTTTCAAGAGATCTTTTCAGGTTATATCAGCTGATATGGAAGAGATTTGTAGCAAGCCGTATGAAGAGTGCGGAATACAAGACCGTAAGAGCCGTATTTGAAGCGGATGACATGAGATACACATGTTCATCGTCGAAGCTTACATTTGCCGGATTTATGTCGGTATATTCTACAGATGAAGATGTAAGCGAAGATGTCAGCGACGGTGACCTTACCGGTATAAAGCAGGGTACTTCCTATACCGTGAGCGAGACCGTAAAGGAGCAGCATTTTACACAGCCTCCCGCTCATTTTACTGAGGCTTCCTTAGTTAAGACTTTAGAGGAGCTCCGTATAGGACGTCCGAGTACATATGCTCCCACCATCACTACCATACTTGCAAGACATTATATACTTAAGGAAAAGAAGAACCTGTATGTTACCGAGCTCGGTGAGGCGGTAAACGCCATCATGGTAGGGTCCTTCCCCGAGATCGTCAACAGCGAGTTCACCGCACTTATGGAGGATACTCTTGACAGTGTCGAGACAGGTGATGTTGAGTGGAAATCAATTGTCAGAAATTTCTATCCCGATCTCTTAAGCGCGGTCAATGAGGCTGAGAAAAACCTGGATAAGGTTAAGGTGTCTGATGAAGAGACCGATATAGTCTGTGAACAGTGCGGACGCAAAATGGTCATAAAATACGGACCTCACGGAAAATTCCTGGCATGTCCCGGATTCCCCGAGTGCAGGAATACGAAGTCGTATAATGAAAAGACCGAATATAAATGCCCTAAATGCGGCGGCGATATCGTGATAATGAAGAGCAAAAAGGGCAGAAGATATTACAGCTGTACAAATCATCCCACTTGTGATTATATGTCATGGCAGAAGCCGGAGCAATAAAGCAATAATAATCAATAACAGGTTATAGTATCGCAATAAACAGCAAGAAGAATGATAATTTTATCCCTTGTCGGAAAAATGTTCAAATTTTTAGAAAATTCTATTGATTTTTGAATAAATATGTGTTATTCTATCAAATAGAGTAATTACTTCAAGATGGGGGTAGAATATGAGCGTTCAATTACTTGATAAAACGAGAAAGATTAATAAGCTCCTGCATAACAACAGTTCGCACAAGGTAGTTTTCAACGATATCTGTCAGGTTTTAAGCGATATTCTTGACGCGAATATTCTTGTCATCAGTAAAAAAGGCAAGGTACTCGGCGTAACAAATAAGGAAGAGGTTAAGCCTTTAAGCGAGCTCATAATGAATGAGATCGGCGATCATATCGATAATGACTTAAACGAACGTCTGCTTAACATCCTTTCCACAAAAGAGAATGTTAACCTTGAGACTCTGGGCTTTGAGCTTCCCGATATCGATTCGTATGTGGCTCTTATCACTCCGATAGACATCGCGGGCGAGAGACTGGGCACCCTGTTCCAGTACAGGAAGCATGACCAGTTCAATATCGACGATATAATCTTAAGCGAATACGGCACCACGGTAGTGGGGCTTGAAATGATGCGCTCCGTTAATGAAGAGAATGCGGAAGAAAGCAGAAAGGTGGCTATCGTGAGATCGGCCATCAGCACACTTTCCTTCTCTGAACTTGACGCGATCAAGCATATATTTAAGGAACTGGGGGGCAATGAAGGAATTCTGGTTGCCAGCCGTATAGCCGACAGCGTGGGTATCACAAGGTCGGTTATCGTTAATGCACTCCGCAAATTTGAAAGTGCCGGCGTTATAGAGTCCAGGTCTTCCGGTATGAAAGGTACTTACATCAAGGTACTTAACGATGTAGTCTTTGAAGAACTTGAAAAAACCAAATAATAAATGGATTGCCATTACAAAAGGGATTTTGCGTGCAAAATCCTTTTTGTGATTTTTTAAATATTGCTTGTGTTTTTTATGCAATTAATTATAATTATGTTTAGTGGGTTTATTTCGGAGGTTTTTTAATGATTGGATCTAATGCTTTTAACTATGTAAACGTGCTCAATAAAGCAGCCGATGCGAGCTGGATCAGGAATGAGGTCATAGCCAACAATATAGCAAATGTCAGTACTCCCGGATACAAGAGAAAGGATATAAAGTTCGAGGGGTATCTTAAGCGTGAGATCATGAAGGACGGGCTCACAGGCGGCGACTTAAACCAGCGTGTCGCAAACGTCGACCTTGACAGACTGGGCACCAGGATATACACCGATCAGGCAGAGCTTTCCTACCGCAAGGATGGAAACAATGTCGATATCAATACGGAAAATGCAAATCTGGCCGAAAACCAGATCAGATACTATACATTGCTTAATTCCATGACACAGGAATTCAGCAGGATCAAATCGGTTCTTTCCAAGGGCTGATATGAAAGGAGTGGCTTATGGCGATTTTTAACGGAATGAATATAAGTGCCAGCGGTATGACCGCCCAGACCATGCGTATGGATACGATAGCCCAGAACCTGGCTAATATCGATACCACGCGTGATGAGAACGGCAACGTATATCGCAGGAAGACTGTGGTTTTTGCCGAAAAAGGCAATGATGCGTTCGGCGTGGCTTTGGCACAGCAGCAGGCAAGACGTGCAACATATGTAAACGGCAGCGGCGTAAAAGTAACCGCCATAGCTGAGGATCACGTGACCGCATTAAAGAAGGTATACGACCCCGCACATCCTGATGCTGATGAGGACGGATATGTTACATATCCCAATGTGGATACGGTTACCGAAATGACCAACCTTATAGATGCGACACGTTCATATGAGGCGAATGTTACCGCATTCAATGCCACAAAGAACATGCTTCTTAAAGGTCTGGATGTAGGACAATGACCTGCATAAAACAGTGTCATTCTGAGGGCTAAAGCTTTCAGAATCTTAATGATACAGGAGATAATATGGATAATTACAGGGTTATGGGTATAAACGGTCTGGACATCTTAAGTACCGGAAGTACCGGGAAAACAACCAAAAAGGAAAAACTTGACATGTTTGACCTTATGGATCCGGAAGAACTTAACGGCACGAAGAAATCGGGTTCGTTTGATTCCCTGCTTAAATCGGCCATGGACATGATATCGGAAACCAACAGGTATTCCAATGAGGCCCAGGAAGCCGAACTTGCATATGCCATGGGCCTTACCAACAGCACGCATGACCTGCAGGTAGCCCAGATGAAGGCAAACATCTCCCTACAGTACACGGTTGCAGTACGTAACGCAGTCATGGACGCATACAGGGAAATCATGCAGATGCAGTTTTGATAAATAGCCGCTATCCGCGGTCAATACGGATAAAACTCAAAGCGCAAGCTTGCTTGCAGATTTGAGTTTTGACGGATTGTACCGGGGAGGTTGGGCAAAACCAACGAGTAAACTTTAAGCCGCTTTAGCGGCGGCCGACGGCGAAGCCGGCGGGTTTATGAGTGGTTTTGAGCAACCGCGGATAGCGTGGATAAGTGGCTATACGGAGGCTGGCCAAAATCAACGAGTAAACTTTAAGCCGCTTTAGCGGCGGCCGCCGGCGAAGCCGGCGGGTTTATGAGTGGTTTTGAGCAACCGCGGATAGCGTGGATAAGTGGCTATACGGAGGCTGGCCAAAATCAACGAGTAAACAAGAGCCACTTCAGTGGCGGCCGACGGCAAAGCCGGCGGGTTTATGAGGTGATTTGGGGCAGACGCTGATAGTGTAATGTAGAAGGGTGAACACAAATGCTTGATCGTTTGAAGCAGATACCGAAAAGAATAGCGGAAATATGGAAAAAATATTCGGCCAAACAAAGAGCAGTCATCATCAGTACGGTGGCTGTTGTTGTGTTGGCCTTAATTATTTTAATAGTCATACTTAACCAGACAAAGTTTGTAAAGCTCTACACATTTGAAGACACAGCCACAGCCAAGACAGCCATGGCGGTTCTTGAAACAAATGCGATAGAATACAGGCTCGGCAATGACGACAAAACGATCGAGGTAAACGAAAAGCAGAAGCAGGATGCGGTACTTGCCCTTGCAGACAGTGATGTTATGTCTGAAAGTGCATTTACGCTTGCCGACCTCTTAAATACCGACTTGAGTACCACCACATCCGATAAGCAGAGGAACAACCATCTGTACATACAGAGCGAGCTTGAGACATGGATAAAAGGTATGGACGGCGTTAACAAGGCTAAGGTTATCTATTATCCTTCAGACAATTCACATTCGATCCTTAAGGAACAGAGGGAGATCGGAGTCAGCGTTACCCTGAACGTAACCGATAAATTTGACAAGGTAAACACACCTCTCAGTATAGCTACCGGTGTAGCCTATGCAGTCGGAAACAGTACTACGGATAAGATCACTGTCATAGACCAGCACGGACGTATGCTTTTCGGCGGGGAAAACACCGATGCAGACAGCTACGGCAGAAACGAAACACTGAGTTATGAAAAGACCGTAGAAAAATGGTATATAGACAAGCTCATGGAGCTTGCTATCATAAACGGATATTATAATGCACAGATATCTCCGAATCTTGACATAAACATGGAAAAGACCTCCGAGATGTTTACCGAATATATCGCAACCGAAGGTCTCCAGAGTGCATATGATTCGTACACCAAGATATCTTCCGAGAATCAGGGCGTACAGGGCGATGTACCCGGTACCGATTCAAATGATGAGCCTGATTATTATATTGAGACTTCAGGCTCGGGCAGCAGTGCTTATAACGAGGAAACATATAAGTTTAAGCCTAGTGAACGTGTAACCCAGACGATCAGGAATTCGCCTTTCATCGTTCATGAGAATTCATCACTCGCAGTAACTTTAAGAAAAGCGATAAATATTACCGAAGAAGAGCTTGAAGAAAGCGGTGCACTGGAAGGCACGACATTTGAAAGATATGCCGAGACACATCAGGAACTGACCAGGATCGATGACCAGGATGTTATCGACGATCTGAAACAGCTTTTCTCGGATGCGAGCGGAATACCTGTAAATAATATATCCATAATAGCTTATTCCGAACCTTTCTATATCCCGAAGGATACAGGGGAAAGCATCAATTTCTCGCTCATCCTTGAGATACTGCTTGCAGTACTTATAGTGGGACTGCTTCTCTTTGTTGTATTCAGGGCTATGAAGCCTGCAGAAGTTGTGGAGACAGAACCCGAGCTTTCGGTAGAACGTCTGCTTGCTACCACAAGAGAGAACCAGTCATTAGAGGATATCGAGTTTGGTGAGAAATCCGAGACCAGAAAGATGATTGAAAAGTATATAGACGAGAACGCCGATGCGGTTGCGGCACTGCTCCGTAACTGGCTGAGCGATGACGGATGGAATTGATACATGTAGGAGGACACTATGGCGGCAAAGGCTAGTCTGGCTGATTACAACGGCCTTCAGAAGGCAGCGATACTTATGATCGCGTTAGGACCTGAGAAAGCTTCAAAGCTTTTTAAGCATCTGAAGGACGAAGAGATAGAAGCACTGACTTTGGAGATAGCAAATACAAAAAGTGTATCACAGCAGGTAAAAGATGATGTGATGGATGAATTCTATGAGCTGTGCCTTGCCCAGCAGTATATCGCGGAAGGCGGTATCGGATATGCCAAGGAGCTGCTTGACAATGCACTCGGAAGCGACAGGGCATCCGAAGTCATCGGAAGACTTACGGCTTCCCTGCAGGTACGTCCTTTCGAGTTTATCAGAAAGACGGATCCTTCACAGCTGCTTAACTTTATTCAGGACGAACATCCCCAGACCATCGCCCTTATTTTGAGCTACCTTCCTTCGTCACAGGCAGCCCAGGTCATCAGTGCGCTTCCTCCCGAGAAACAGGCGGATGTTGCAAAACGTATAGCAATGATGGACAGAACATCGCCCGATATCATACAGGAGGTGGAGGCTGTGCTGGAAAAGAAGCTTGCTTCGCTTGTTAATCAGGATTACACCATTGCAGGCGGCGTTGATTCTATCGTTGAGATACTTAATTCAGTTGACCGTGCTACTGAGAAGCATATCCTTGAAACTCTCGAGATCGAGGAGCCCGAGCTTACCGACGAGATCAGAAAGAAGATGTTCGTATTCGAGGATATACTGCTGCTTGATGATAAATCCATACAGAGAGTTCTGCGTGAGGTTGACAATTCCGAGCTTGCCATAGCCATGAAGGCTGCAAACGAGCAGGTTCAGAATGCTATCTTCAACAACCTTTCAAAACGTCTGGCAGTCATGATAAAAGAAGATATGGAATATATGGGCCCTGTACGTATGAAGGATGTTGAGGAAGCCCAGCAGAAGATCGTTAACATTATCAGAAAACTTGAGGATTCAGGCGAGATCATTGTTTCGCGTGGCGGAGGTGATGATATAGTTGTCTAATCTTATAAAAGGGTACTCCATCAAATATGATGAGCCTACCAAAAAACTTGATATGAATGAAAGGGCAGAAAACTTCCGCAAGCTTTATGTTGAGGAGCTTGAAAAGAAACAGTCGGGAGCATACGAGGCGGAGGCTGCGGATACCGCTAAAGCGTCCGCATCATTTACCGAAGGACTGCCCGGGGAGAGGATAGTTATCTCCGGAAGCGAGGAAGAGACCCTGTCTGAACAGGAAAAACAGATACTCGAGAACCAGCGTCAGATAAAAGAGCTTGAGGCAAAGCTTGAGGAGCTGAGAGTCCAGGCGGGACAGATGCTCGATGAAGCGGAGGAACAGGCTGAAAAGATCATAGAGGATGCAAAACAGCAGGCAGAGGTTGAGGCACAGCAGCTGATCGACGGATACATCCGAAAAGGCTACGATGAAGGCCATGAGCAGGCTGAACAGGAATGTGCCGCATTAAAGCAGGAACTTGAAGATAAGATAAAACAGACAGAAGAAGATTATGAGAAGCAGGTGAGTGAACTGGAGCCTGCTTTTGTTGAAATTCTGATAAAATATGTGGAAAAACTTACGGGAATATATGCCGGTGAGCGTCCTGAGGTCATCATGCATGTGATACATCAGGCTATGACCAAGCAGACTTCCTGCAGAAACTTTATCATAAGGGTATCGCCTCAGGATTACGGTAATGTTATCAACCAGCAGCCTGAGATAAATCTGTGGCTGCCCGAAGGCTCACAGGTCGAGGTCGTAGAAGACAAGATGCTTAAAGAAGGCGGATGTCTTATAGAGACCGATACCAGGATATTTGACTGCAGCATTGAGACTCAGCTGAGGAGTCTGAAGGAAGACTTAAGGCTTCTGGCGGGCGATGATGAAAACGAATCGACATGATATTCAGAAACGATACATAAGATTTTTCGCTGAGCTCAGAATGACACCGGATTTTAAAATGACTTGAGGGCATTGAGAAGGATATACGGAGCTTGATATGGATGTAAAAAAGTATGAGGCTTTTCTTGATAAAAGGTATATAAAAGAGCTTGGAAGAGTAAAGAAGGTAGTCGGACTTACCATGGAATCCTTCGGCCCGGATGTCGTACTTGACGATGTATGCCGTGTGACATCCATTGACCATAAGGTTGAGACCAGGGCGGAGGTTATCGGATTTAAGGATGACTATGTTCTTCTTATGCCTTACGAGGAGATAGGCGGCATAGGCGTAGGAAGCTATGTGGAGAATTTAGGTGTTAAATTTTCCGTAAGAGTGGGCGACGAGCTCTTAGGAAAGAAACTTAACGGCTTAGGAGAGTCCATGGACGGGACACCGATCAGGACGAGCAAGACCTATCCGGCAGAAGCGGCTCCTCCCGATCCGTTAAAAAGAGAGATGATAAAAGAAACGCTTACCTTAGGTGTTAAGGCCGTAGACGGTCTGCTTACCATAGGCAAGGGACAGCGTATCGGAATATTTGCGGGCAGCGGTGTCGGAAAAAGTACATTGCTCGGCATGTTTGCCAGAAATACAAGAGCAGATATAAATGTCATAGCACTTATAGGAGAGCGTGGAAGAGAGGTCAGGGAATTCATAGAACGTGACTTAGGCGAAGAAGGTATGAGAAGGTCTGTGGTAGTCATAGCTACCTCCGATAAGCCTGCACTTGCCAGAAAGAAAGCCGCAAAGACTGCTACAGCAATTGCCGAGTATTTCCGTGACCAGGGTAAGGACGTGCTCCTTATGATGGACTCGCTTACGCGTTTTTCCATGGCGCAGCGTGAGATAGGACTTGCCGCGGGCGAGCCTCCCGTTTCGCGTGGATATCCTCCGAGCGTATATTCGGAGATGCCGAAACTTTTAGAGCGCGCCGGCAAAGGTGCCGTAGGCTCCATAACAGGCCTTTATACGGTCCTTGTAGACGGTGATGATTTCAATGAGCCCATAACCGATACTGCGCGAGGTATCTTAGACGGACATATAGTGCTTTCGAGAAAGATAGCTGCAAAGGGACATTACCCGGCCATAGATGTACTCTCAAGCATCTCCCGTGTAATGAGTTCGATAGTCACAAAGGAACAGAAGAAGCTTGCGGCCGAGCTTAAGATGGTCATGGCCACCTACAACGAATCGGAGGACCTGATCAATATCGGAGCGTATAAGCCGGGAGCAAACAAAAACATTGATTATGCGATAGAAAAGATCGATGCGGTCAACGCGTTTTTATGCCAGGGTACGGACGAAAAATTCACATTCGACGAGACACTTTCGGAGTTAAAGAAGATATTTGAATGAGGATAGCTTATGACTAAGTTTACATTCCGCTTGGAGAGCATCCTGTCGATCAAGCTAAAGCTGGAAGAGCAGGCCAAAATGGAATTCGGTGCGGCCAAACTTAAGCTTAATGAGGAACAGGACAAACTTGAAGGGCTCTTTTCAAAGAAAAGTGAATATGAAGAAGAGTTAAAGAAGCTCTACAGCGACGATCTGGATGTGAAACGCATAAACGGGACTGCCAGAGCCATTGTTATCGTGGATGAGCAGATCAAGCTGCAGAAATATGCCGTAAAGCGTGCGGAAAAGCAGGTCGATCTGGCAACACAAAAGCTCAATACCGTCATGCAGGAGCGAAAGAGCATGGAAAAGCTTAAGGAAAACAGGTTTGCCGAGTACATGAGGGAATACAACGAAGAAGAAAGCAAACAGACGGATGAGCTGATAAGCTATCAGTACGGCAGGGTTGAAGAATAAACTTTAAGAGGTTGAAATGGCTAAAAAAGATAAAAACAATGAAAACATGGAAGAAAAAGGGGAGGGCATAGGCAGCAAAATAGGTACTGTCGTGCTTATCATAATCATTGTAGCGGTATGGCTGGCTATTTTTGCACTTCTCGTTAAAATGGATGTCGGAGGCATGGGAACGAAGCTGAGACCTCTCATCAAGGATGTCCCGGTACTTAACCTTATCCTTCCGGAAGTGGATGACGAAACGCTCATCGCCGAGAAAAACTACCCTTACAAAAACATTGATGAAGCCGTAGAAGTGATAAAAAAGCTGGAAGCAGAGCTTGATGAGATGAAGAACAATGCGGATGCTTCGTCAAAGAGGATAATCGAGCTTCAGAACGAGGTTGCGAGACTTAAGAAATTTGAGGATGATCAGGCTGCTTTTGAGGAAAGGGTAAAGCGGTTTGACGAACAGGTAGTATTTAATTCGAATGCTCCGGATATAGAGGAATACAAAAAGTTCTATGAGGAGATAAATCCCGAGAATGCAGAGGAGATATACAGACAGGTTATAGAACAGCTGGCCTATGACAATATGATAAAAGAAAAGGCCGACCTTATAAAGAATATGAAGCCTGCACAGGCGGCAGCGGCTCTCGAAGAAATGACTGCGGACTTGGAGTACACCTGTAAGGTGCTCTTAAGCATGAAACCGACCGAGGCTACACCTATCTTAGACAAGATGGATCCCCTGTTTGTGGCACGTCTCTTACAGACAATGCATGACATGGATGAGGCATATTATAAAAAAATCTCAAAAAATTTCTCTGAAAACTAAAAAAAATTCATTTTTTCGGCAGGAGAGGTTATGAAAATGACCTATCCTGCCGAATAATATATAGAGTGTATTTTATGTATTTATAATGCACTTAAAACTTGAAGAAAGGAGGAAAAAAATGACAGCAGTTAACTTGAACGCTTTAGGAAGTGTTCAGCAGATCGTCCAGCCTGCAAGCAATGCTGTAAGCCCCCGTGAAAATACATCGGTTAAGGATGATTTCGCAAAGGTAATGAACGGCAAGGTGAGTGAGCGCGGTGCTTCGACAAGAGTTAACGCCGAGGAAGGAGTAAAGACTTCAAATCCTTCTACCCGTAAAGAAGTTAACACCCCTGAAAGAACAAAAGCAAAAGCTTTTTCAAAACAGGAAAAGAAACAGATCACGGATAAGCAGGAAACAGCTCCTGAGACAGTTAACGAGATGATGGCCGGTGCAGCCCAGATCCTTAACGTCACTCCGGAGGAGTTAAAGGAAGCATTAGATTCCATGGGACTCAACATCGGTGACCTGACAGACAGGAACAATGTAGCACAGCTGATACTGATGCTCAACGGCTCAAACGATATTTCGGATATGCTTGTTGACAACGGAATGCTTGAAGCATTTAACGAGCTGAATGATTTTATCGCTGAAACACTTAGTGAAACAGGCTTAAGTGCCGATGAGTTTAAGGAAGCGCTTCTGAACTTTTCAAAGCCCGGTGAAGATGATACCCGTATCGCAGCAGAAGAAGGAGATGTAAAAGCTCAGCTTGAAGAAACACTTAAAGAGGATACATCTGCTGAAACAGTAGCAGCTAATGCGGCAGGCGGGGATAACATCGAAGTGACCGTCACAAAGACCGGAACAGGAGAGGGCAGCGGAAGTCTTTCGGACAGATCTGAAAGAGATACCGACTCTCAGGATCTCAGAGCAATGGGTGCTGTTGAAGGGTTCGTCAGAAATCTCGAGATGACCGTAGAGCAGACCGGTGAAGTAACCACAGAACAGGTAAGCATCAGGGATATCGTTTATCAGGTAGTACAGAGGATAAGAGTTGATATCACACCTGACCACACAAGCTTAGAGATGAGACTCAATCCCGAAAACTTAGGCAGGGTTGCGATCAGTATCACAAATAACGGCGGAGTGATGACAGCAAGGATCGATACCGAAAATGCCAAGGCAAGGGAAGCAATCGAGAGCCAGCTTCAGATACTTAAGGAAAACATCGAGGCAAAGGGTATCAAGGTTGAGGCAGTGGAAGTAAGGATCTCCGATTTCAACATGGCCGATAACACCGAGACGGGTAACAACGAGCAGAGCGCGGAAGGGCGTGAAAGCCGCGGAAGCAGGAGAAATACCGGTAATATTTCCATAAGCACAGATGAAGACATCACGGAAGCAGAACGTGTAGCTCAGGAAGTACTTGCGGATACGGGAAGTACGGTAAGCTACAGAGCATAAGAGGGCAATACGTAAAAAAGGAGGAGTACAAATGGCAGACAACAATGTCGGCATGGGATTTAACTCCAAGGTAGAGACGTTTGAGTATACAAGAAAAGCTACCGGAACCGAAAAAGCGGATACAAAAGGTACCACGGATCTCGGTAAGGACGCGTTCTTACAGCTTCTTGTATGTCAGATGCAGAACCAGGATCCCATGAATCCCAACAGCGATACGGAATATGTCGCACAGCTTGCCCAGTTCTCACAGCTTGAACAGCTTCAGAACTTAGGCACCGAATCGGAAAAGGCACAGGCATTTTCACTGGTAGGCAAGTATTGTATGTTCCAGGTTAAGGACTCAAACGGAACAGTTTCATATCCGGAAGGATTTATCAGTTCGGTCAATATTTCGGGAAAGAATGTTACACTTTCTGTGGGAGATCAGACATACAAGTATGAAGAACTCTACACAGTGATGAACAATGCTCCTAAGACCGAAGAGGAAGAACCGGATACCTGACATTAAAAAGAGGTGACGAAATGGCAATTGATGTATTAAACAGATTTCCTTCCGTCCCGATCATTTTAGGTACGAAGGAAAAAGCATCCGACCTTAAAGTTAAAGAACCGGCAGCCGGCGGGCTTTCTTTTGAAAGCGTCTTAAAGGCAAAAACCTCGGGCAACGGTGAGCTTAAGATCTCAAAGCATGCGGGAGAGAGATTAAGGCAGAGAAATATAGATCTTTCGGATACCCAGTGGTCAAGGCTTGAGAGCGGAGTCAAAAAAGCCGGACTTAAGGGTATCAGGGAATCACTGATAATGGTCGATGATGTGGCTTTTATAGTAAATGTTAACAGTAACACGGTGATAACGGCAGTCGATGAAAATGAAGACAAGGTTTTCACCAATATAGACGGAGCAGTTATAGCTTAAATATGCGCTGGACCTATTCGGAGAGCGCAGACAGCCGAATGCCAGAGGCTGTCATATTAAAGCATTTTTTTAGCAATCGGTGATTGCAGATTGGAGTTTATTATGATGCGTTCATTATATTCCGGTGTTTCCGGACTTAAGGTTCATCAGACAAAGATGGACGTTATAGGTAACAATATTTCTAACGTTAATACAATAGGATTTAAGAGCAGCCAGGTAAATTTCTCAGATATCCTTTACCAGACATCAAGTGATGCGACCGGTCCCAATGCTGAAGCACGAACCGCAGGTATCAATGCCAAGAAGATCGGTCTCGGTGCAAGCGTATCTTCCATCTCGACCGTTACCACTTCAGGCGGATCCCAGAGAACCGACAATGCTCTTGATATCATGATAGAAGGCAATCAGTTCTTTATCGTTGATAAGGGCGGCCAGAATTATTTCACCAAGGCCGGTGATTTCACGATCGATGCGAGCGGACTTCTTTGTAACACAGGCGGATGTAAGGTTATGGGATGGCTTCCCGACCCCAACGATCCTTCAAAGTGCGTTCATGACCGTGTAACCGATCTTCGTATCAAGTCCGAAGAAAACATGTATGTTCCCCCTGAGGCTACCGAACAGGTATATTTCTCGGGAAATATAGACTATAAGGATACACAGCTTTCTTCAGATACAGGCAAGACTACCACACTTTCGTTCTATGACAAGCTCGGACAGAACTATATGGCAGTGCTTAATCTTAAGCAGCCTGCAGATGCCGAGGCAGGTTCGTTTAAGGTAAGCATTACCGATATCCTTGATGCCAACAGGGAATCCATCTTTGTCAAGAAGACAGTGGATGAGAATAATAACGTAACCTACTCTGCATCGGAGATCACAAGTTTCTCCTTCGGCGGCGAGGAGATCACTGTCGGCGAGATAGATGAAGAGACCGGTAAGGTCACCATAGACGGGGAGGGTATCGACCTTAAGTTCAACCCCGCAAACGGTAAATTTGTAAGTGTCGGATCCGATGATTCAGCCAAGATCGTTGATTTTACCATCAACGGCGGTGAAAACTCGTCATTCGCTGATATCAAGTGTGATTTCTCGGCTATGACCATGTATGCGAGCAGCGGTTCATCCACATTCCTTGCACAGCGCGGAAGTCTTGATGGCGGACTCGGAGCAGGAAAGCCCCAGGGTACCATGACCGGTATTTCCGTAGATGCATCGGGAAGAATTTACGGTTCTTACGATAACGGCGACAAGAAGCTTTTAGCTCAGATCGCGGTTGCACAGTTTGCTAACCCTGCAGGTCTTGAAGCAGTCGGAAGCAGCTTGTTTGCTGCAACTATGAACTCAGGTACCTTTAACGGTATAGGAGAGGATATCTCGGTAGTAGGCGGCAAGATGAACACCGGCGTACTCGAGATGTCAAACGTAGACCTTTCCACAGAGTTTACTTCGATCATTACAACACAGCGTGGTTTCCAGGCAAATTCAAGGATCATCACCACATCCGATACATTGCTTGAGGAACTGATAAATCTTAAGCGTTAACAGTTAAATGTCATGTTTTTTAAGCCGGCAGCGGGCAACCGCCGCCGGCATTTTTGGTCATCGGACCGGTTTTTAAGTTAATTTTTTAAAAAAATTCAAAAAAAATGAAAAAAAAAACAAAAAAATGGGCTTAAAGACTTTACAGAATCACACAAATTAAGTATTATATAGAGTAGGGGTTTTGTATGTTTTGAAACGAAAACAGGCAACTTGAAAATCGGAGACGGCATATGATAGATATAACCAAAATAGACGGCAGAGGTATCACGATAAATGCCGAACTGATAGAGACGATAGAAGAGATCCCGGAGACGGTGATCACTCTCACTACAGGCAAGAAACTGATCGTCAAAGAAAGTAGACAGAAAGTTAAGAATCTAGTAAAATCATATAAGCAGGATATATTCAGACAGTATTTGATGGAAGAACAGATAGATTAAGATACATACATTTTGCATGGTAAGGTGGTGTTATTTTGGATTTAGCGACTTTGATAGGCCTTGTAGCGGCATTTATACTAATGATATTCGGTATGGTTTTCGATGCAGACACCATGAGCGTCAATTTTGCGGCGGTCAAGGCTTTCGTTGACGTACCCTCGCTTCTTATCACATTCGGTGGCGCATTCATGGCGACCATGGCTATGCAGGAGAGCCCCGGAGAATTCGTTAAGAGCCTTAAGACTTTTACTCTTAACCTTAAGAAGACTCCTTCAAATGAAGAGGAGACGATCAAGTCTATCATCAATCTTTCAAATATAGCACGTAAGGAAGGTCTGCTCGCACTTGAAGAAGCTGCCGGCAGCATCGAAGACGAATTCATGAAGAAGGGTGTACTGCTCATAGTTGACGGTACCGACCCCGAACTTGTACGCTCCATTATGGAGACGGAACTTGCGTGTATAGAGACCAGACATAAAGGAAATGTATCATTCTGGGAAAACCTCGGATCCATGGGTCCTGCATGGGGTATGATCGGTACCCTTATCGGTCTTATCAACATGCTTGGTAACTTAAGTGACGTTAGCGCCGTAGGTCCTTCCATGGCGGTCGCCCTGGTTACGACATTCTACGGTTCCGTTCTTGCAAACTGGATATGTACGCCTACAGCTACAAAGCTTAAGGCGACCAACGACAGGGAAATACAGATGAAAGAAGTAATGGTTGAGGGACTTCTTTCAATTCAGGCGGGTGAAAACCCGAGAGTTATCGAGGAAAAGCTTAAGTCCTTCTTGTCACCTGAAGCAAGGGCAAGCTTCTCTTCTGAAGAAGGTGGTGAAGAGAATGGCTAAAAAGAAGCAGGACGATCCGCCTAAAGGGTCACCCGCGTGGATGGCTACTTTCTCGGATCTGATGAACCTCCTGCTCTGCTTTTTCGTTCTTTTGTTCTCAATGTCAAGCGTTGATGCCAATAAATGGGAAGAGGTCGTGGCTTCCATGACCAGTGCCTTCAGTGTATTTAATGAGGGCAGCACTTCCATAGGAGACGGTACGCTTATCGGAATGGGTACCACGCAGTTATCCAATCTTGATGAATACTTTTCTTCAATGGGCCAGAGTGCTACCGACAAAGGTGAAGATCCGAGGGATACCAGTGACCAGTCAGGAGAGGGTAAAACCGAGGATCCTCAAAACGGGGAAGGTAAGACCGAGAATCCCAATGACGGAGAGGGCAGCTTAGAGAAGCAGCTTGAGGAAGCAAACAGAAAAGAAACCGAAACCATGCTGGATTCAGTTTCTGAGCTTACCGAGATTTATAATATCAGCGGACTTTTAGAGGTCGGTATGGATCCTAACGGAAAGTACATAGAGCTTACGATCAACGGTTCGGTACTTTTTGATTCGGGTAAGGCAGAATTAAAGAAGGAATGCCTGCCGCTGCTTTCCAAGGTCGGAGACATACTTAAGGTATATGCGGGACATGATGTTGAGGTTATAGGACATACGGACAATATCCCGATGAAATCCTCACTGTATCCGAACAATGATATGTTATCTTCGGCACGTGCGATAAGTGCAGCCCATTACCTGATAGAAGAAAAGGGTGTAAGTGTTGAACACATATCCTGGACGGGACGCGGAGAGTACGATCCGATCGATACCAACACTACTGCTGAGGGCAGAGCCCGCAACAGAAGAGTGGAGATAAGGATATATAATTCGCTTAATTCTACCCGTACTAAGGAAAAATGAATGAAAGGCAGATAAGAACATGAAGAAGAATATGTTAACGGTACTGGTACTCATACTCTGTATCGTAAATCTGACACTCAGTGCTTATATTGTTTTTACCGTTGTACCCAATGCACAGAGGACCGATCAGCTGATCACCAAGATACTTCAGATCATCGACCTGGAGCTTGAATCTCCTAATGTTGAGGATAACGAGACACCCTCATACGATATTGCGAATATCGAGAATTACACCATTGAAGAGAGCAAGCTTACTACCAATCTTGCGATCGGACCTGACGGCAGACAGCATTATGCAAAGATAACAGCATCACTTTCCATCAACAATGCGGATGAGGATTACAAGACTCTGAATCCTAAGGTTGAGACTATGGAAAGCAAGATCGTTTCCATCATAAAGACCAATGTTTCCAAGTACAACAACGAGGAACTGACCCGTCCTGAGACCAAGGAAGCTATAAAAGCTCAGATTCTCGAAGAAGTACAGACATTGTTTGACTCGAAGTTTATTGTTGAAGTTATCGTAGATTACCTGATCCAGTAAAAGACGGATCTGTCCGGGACTCATTTAAGGAGGTAATGCGATGGGTGAAGTATTATCCCAAAGCGAGATTGACAATCTGCTTGCGGCACTGTCGAGCGGTGAGCTTGATGCAAGCGATATAAAGGATGTCGGTGAAAAGGGAATAAAGAATTACGACTTTAACCGTCCTGCCAAGTTCTCCAAAGAGCATTTAAGAACCCTGGAGATAATCTTTGAGCATTACGGAAGACTTCTTTCGACATCACTTCCCGCATATCTGCGTAAGAACGTCCAGATAGAAGTGATAAGCGCAGAGGCTACCATATATCAGGAGTTCACAAACTCGCTTACCAACCCTGTATTGCTCGGGATAGTGGATTTTTCACCGCTCTCAGGCAATATTGTCATAGAGATGGCTGAAAAACTGGGTTATACCATTGTGGACAGGATGCTCGGAGGTCTGGGAGCTCCGCTGGAGAAAGCCAGGGAGTTTTCCGAGATAGAGCTTGCCATAATCGAAAAGATATTTACCGTATGCGTAAATCTGCTTACGGAACCCTGGGCTAATGTTGTGAAGCTTGAAGCAAGGCTTCAGAGGATAGAGACCAATTCACAGTTTGCACAGATCATCTCACCAAGTGAGACTTCGGCGATAGTTACCATGAACATGAGGATAGGCAATGTCGAAGGCATGATAAATGTCTGCCTGCCTTATGAAGTGATAGAGCCGGTCATCGACAAACTGAATACAAAGTACTGGTATTCAACCATAAAGGATATGGATAAATCAGCCAGCAGGGCAGTTGTTGAAGTTGCCATTGCAAGAGCGAGGATACCCGTTAAGGCTGAGCTTGGCAGAAGCACGATATCCGTACAGGATTTTGTCAATATCCAGAAGGGTGATATCATAAAGCTCAATACAAGAGTAAATGACGAGCTGTGCGTATATGTCGGAAATATCAGGAAGTTTTTCGCACTGCCCGGAACTGCAGAAGAATCCTATGCAGTAAAAATATCAAGGGTCATTAATGAGGAGGAATAAGAGCTAATGGATGGCATGCTTTCACAGGAAGAGATAAATGCGCTGCTTAACGGTGCAAATATGCCTTCGGCGGATCCGGCACCCACTGCGGCGGCTTTTGAACCGTCCGAGACACTTTCGGATGCGGAAAAAGACGCCATAGGCGAGATATCCAATATCAGTATGGGTACGGCGGCAACCACTCTTTCCGCACTTATTAATCAAAAAGTCAATATTACCACACCCAAGGTAACTTATTCCACATGGGAAAACCTGATGGCAGAAGTACAGGTGCCTTGTGTATGTATCCAGATCTATTATACTTCGGGACTTGAAGGCAACAATATCCTGATCCTTAAGGAAGAGGATGTAAAGACCATCACCGACCTTATGATGGGCGGAGACGGAAACGGTATTACAGGGGAGCTTACAGATCTTCATTTAAGCGCTATCGGAGAGGCGATGAACCAGATGATGGGTTCGGCTTCGACTTCAATGTCTTCGATGCTCAACAAGAAGATCGATATCAGCCCTCCCACGGCAAGCCTTGTTAAGCTTACCGAAGTGATAAATGCGACCGACATAGCCGATTTCCTTACCGGTGATTTTGTAAAGGTTACATTTGATCTGGAAATAGACAACCTTATAAAGAGCGAGATCATGCAGATGTATTCGTTTGATTTCGCAAGGAATATATATCAGCAGTTTATGAACATGACTTCGGAACAGCAAGCTCCCGCTCCGAAGCCCGCAAGTGCTCCCGAACAGAAGCAGGCTCCCGTTCAGCCGGAGCCCGTCAGGGAAACAAAAAGACAGGAGGAACAGGGAATGTTTGCTCAGCAACCGTACGCATATCCTAACGGAATGTATGCACCGCAGACGCCGTCAGCACCATATCAGGCTGCACCGGTTCAGAATGTTAACATAGCACCGGTTCAGTTCCAGCCTTTTACCGAGATGAACAACCCGCTCTTAAGGACGGAAAACATCGACCTTCTTTTGGATGTCCCGCTTGAGGTTACGGCAGAGCTCGGAAGAACAAGCAAATCCATCAAGGAAGTACTTGATTTCGCTCCGGGTACCATTATAGAGCTTAACCGTCTTGCAGGTGAGCCGGTAGATGTACTGGTTAACGGAAAATATGTAGCAAAGGGCGAGGTAGTCGTTATAGAGGAGACCTTTGGCATAAAGGTTACAGAGGTTATAAAGTAAATGCCGTATTTTTTGTATGTGATCACGGAGATTACAGGAAAAGCCGCTTCGGAGGCCTCCAAGACTGTTTCTTTAGACGGCGGAGGAATAAAAAGCATCTTAAAGCTTATAGGTCTGATAATCCTGTGCATCCTGATAATAGCCGCCAGTTACTTTACCACGAAGTTTGTCGGTAAAAAGCAGATACAGAGCGGCTCTAAATCAAACTTCAAAAGTGTTGATGTATTCAGGATTACTCCGAATAAATATCTTCAGATCGTGGAAGTCGGGAAAAGGTACTTCTGCATAGCCGTTACAAAGGAAAGCGTGACGCTCATATCCGAGCTGAGCGAGGAAGATTTAAAAGTACTTCCTGCTGAGATGAAGCCCAAGAGCTTTAAAGAGCAGATGAATGAGCTGATACACAGGAAAAATACCACAGGTACCGGAAACGGTGAATTGGGAGATATAGCAAGGCTTACGCTTGAACCCGGTGATGAAGAGGCATCTGATACCGCTGAACAGTCAGAGGACGCTCAGGTGCAGGATAGCGAAAATGACATTAAATGATATGCTGATACAAATGTACCGGTAAGCATCATTTAGCAATATAAAAAAGATCCGAATAAAAAAATAAGATAAAGGTTGATAGCATGAAAGAAACAGTTGGCAGGAGAAAACTTTTAAAAACGTTGGTGTTTGGAGTTCTCCTGGTGCTGATGTGCGTATTAACCTCTATTTGTCGTGCAGAAATTAAGGTCGGCGCATCTGAACTTACGGATGAGCCGGCCATTACGCGTTCAAATGAGGATACGGACACCACAAATGATTATCTTGAAGGAGATCTGGGAGGTCTCACCTTCCGTTTTGACGGAGACAATTCGAGTTCACTGTCAGCAACACTGCAGATACTCCTGATACTTACGATCATATCGCTCGCACCGTCCATTCTTATCATGCTCACGTCATTTACGAGAATTGTGATCGTGCTGCATTTCGTAAGGACTGCCGTGGGCACGCAGACGACACCGCCCAACCAGGTGCTTATAGGACTGGCACTTTTCCTTACATTTTTCATCATGTCGCCGACTCTTACCAAGATATATGATGCGGCCATCACACCCCTCAACAACGGTGAGATATCGACCGAAGAAGCCATCGAAAAGGGTATGGAGCCTATAAGGGAATTCATGTTTGAGCAGATGGACGGCGGTGAAAAAGACCTCCGGCTGTTCCTTGACATAGCCGGTATAGAAGAGGTTAATACAAGAGCTGATGTTCCCAATTCCGTGCTTATACCCGCATTTATACTGAATGAACTCCGTATAGCATTTATCATCGGATTTTTGATATATATACCGTTCCTGATCATAGATATGGTCGTGGCATCGACCCTGATGTCAATGGGTATGATGATGCTCCCGCCCACCACAATATCAATGCCGTTCAAGATCCTGCTCTTTGTTGTAGCTGACGGATGGGATCTTATCATAGGACAGGTAGTAAAGACGTTCTATTAGTTCCGCATTCACTCCGCTCGGAATGAAGACGGGACAGGACAGTAAAGAGAAAGGAAGTGCATAAATTGAGTGAGGAAATGGTAGTAACCCTGCTTAGGGAAACGCTTTATCTTATCATTAAGGTTTCGGCTCCGATGCTGCTTGTGTCGTTAGTAGTCGGTCTTGTCATAAGTATACTGCAGACCGTTACATCCATACAGGAGCAGACCTTAAGCTTTGTGCCCAAGCTCATCAGCATATTCCTTGTGATAATGATAGCGGGCAACTGGATACTGACAAGCATAGTAGAGTACATGGAGTATTTGTTTGAGAATTTTAATACGTTTATAAGATGAATGAGATTACATTTTCCTTACAACAACTGGAGTTTTTCCTGATAATACTGGTAAGGCTTTCGGGATTTGTGTTTACCGCTCCGTTTTTCAGCCTGAAAAACTCTCCGCGAAGCATAAAGATAGGTTTTACCCTGATGCTTTCGCTGGTGGTGTTCTCGGTACTGCCGTATGAACCGCTTGAGTACGCCGGAGTGATAGGATATGCGGGTATGATATTTGAAAACCTGCTGTGCGGACTGATCCTCGGATTTTTGGCCAATGTATGTTACCAGATCATAGGACTTGCGGGACATCTGATAGACATGGAGATCGGTTTTTCCATGGTAAACGAATTCGATCCCGTAACAAGTGCACAGGTAACCGTGTCCGGTACATTTTATGAGTATGCGATAATGCTCATACTGATGGTAACCTACATGCACCACTACCTGATAGATGCGATAATAGACAGCTTTAAGCTGGTACCCGTCGGAGGGGTCACTATCAATCCTTTGATCTATTCGGTGGGAATAACGTATATAGTCGACTTTTTTGTGATAGCGTTCAGAATTGTGCTCCCTGTATTCGGAGCGCTGCTGATAGTGAATGCGATACTTGCCATTATGGCAAAGGTAGCACCGCAGATGAACATGTTCGTTATCGGTATGCAGCTTAAGGTATTTGTCGGAATGGCCGTGATGCTGGTAGTTATCGAACTTATTCCCGGTGTTGCGGATATGATATTTGATGAAATGTTTGAACTGATGAGGATGGCGACAGACTATTTTGGGGGAGCTTGAGAATAATGCAAGGGTTCAGATCTTTCGAAAGAAAAGATGTACAACTTAATCCCGGACTTTTAAGGTTTAATCTTCAGTTCTTCGCTGACGAAGGAGGAGATAAGACCGAGGAAGCCACACCCAAAAAACTTGATGACGCACGAAAAGAAGGTCAGGTGGCAAAGAGTCAGGAACTCGCTACCGCCGTTACACTCATCGCACTTTTCGGCGGACTGAAAGTATTTGTAGGTGTCATAGCTTCCAATTTTGCAGCATCCTTCGGAGAATACTACAATTCGATAGAAACATACTCAAAGGGCGGACCATTTACCTCCAATTACGCATCCGCATTTGTGAACGGTGCCATGTGGTCGATACTATTCAGCTGCCTGCCCATGTTTGCGGTGGCAGTGGTATTTGCGATAGTGATCAATGTGGTCCAGGTAAAATGGAAACCCACATTAAAGCCCTTGATGCCTAAGTTTTCAAAACTTAATCCGATAAACGGTTTTAAGCGTATCATATCTCTTGATAAATTGGTCGAACTGTTAAAAGCCGTAATCAAAATAGGCCTGATCGCATACCTTGCCTACTCGGAACTGACCGAATCGGCAGGGCTGGTGAATTCGCTTTATGATACGGATCTGTTTGGTGCAGTAAAGATGATAGGCGGCATAGTCATAGATTTCGGATTCAGGGTGGCCATCATATACCTCGTGATAGGACTTGCAGATTATATCTACCAGAAGTTCAAGTTCAACAAGGATATGCGTATGACCAAGCAGGAGATCAAGGACGAGTTCAAGCAGACTGAAGGTGATCCGAAGATCAAGGGCCAGATCAGGCAGAGGATGCGTGAGGCATCCCAGCGAAGGATGATGCAGCAGCTTCCGGAAGCCGATGTAGTCATCACCAACCCTACACATCTTGCATGTGCCATAAAATACGATAAAACCCAGGCCGAGGCTCCGATACTTCTTGCAAAAGGAGCGGATTTCCTGGCTCAGAAGATAAAAGAAGAGGCTAAGAAGAACGACATCCCCATAGTGGAGAACAAGCCGCTTGCCAGAATGCTTTACCACAATGTGGAGCTGAACGAGGAAATCCCCGAAGAGCTCTACCAGATGACGGCCGAAGTGCTGGCTTATGTCTACTCTTTAAAAGAGAGGACGTGAGCCCTCGGCTTCCCGGGTATCCACAACAGCATTTTCGATATAATACCCGTCACCACTCGCAGGATATGCATATGATTCCATGCGCATCTCTGCTTCGGACACTCGCAATCGTGTGTCCGCCTGATGCCGGACCCACTTGTGCTTCGTTCAAAAATCGATTTGGATAATCGATTTTTGCCTTGCGACGATGCACCTGTAATCATTGCATATCAACCGCTCGTTCTATGGTATTATATCGAAAATGCTGTTGCGTCTACCCGATATACTGTAGCCACAACAATGGATTCCGTAGTGTTTTATGGATATCCTGTGCTTAACAGTGCATTAGGGTACTTTTAAAGAGAGTTACATAAGCCTACACTTTGAAAAAAATAATAAAGGATACTGAGCACAGGGCAGCCACAGGTGCCTCACGGTATAAAACCATAAAGCGTGCAGAGGATATGCACCGGTTTAATATCTGTGAAGTGAGGCACAAATCAGTTTACCAAACTGATTTGTGAGCGTAGCCTAAGTTCGTCCGGTATCAAGCGGACGAACGATTGCAAGCGTCCGAAACGAAGCAGGGATTAAAGCGGTATGCATATCCCTGCAGGTAGCGAAGACGGGTTTTATACCGTGAGGCACCTGTGGCTGCCCGGTCCCGTGATGATGAAATAGTATGGAAGGGAGGAAAACTATGAAGCTGAATTTTAAGGCATTATCCAACTACATGGTCGGAATATATGTCATGGCTGTAATAGTATTTTTCATAGTTCCGATCCCTTCGATATTGCTTGACGTACTGGTAGCGTTCAATATGTCCATAGCGATGATAGTATTGTTCAATGCACTGTTTGCACCGGACGTACTGCAGATGTCGAGCTTCCCTACGATACTGCTGATGACCACCATCTTCAGAATATCACTGAACGTATCTTCAACAAGACTGATACTGGCTCAGGGCGATCCCGGAAAAGTAATCAGCACGTTCGGCCAGTTCGTTGGCGGCGGCAATCTGATACTTGGCGGTATCGTATTCATAGTACTGATACTTATACAGTTTTTGGTAATAAATAAAGGTTCCGAGCGTGTATCCGAAGTAACTGCCAGGTTTACGCTGGACGCAATGCCCGGTAAACAGATGGCGATAGACGCCGACCTTAATACCGGCGCGATAACTGATGAGGAAGCAAGGAAGAGAAGAGAGAAGATACAGGAGGAATCCACTTTCTTCGGTTCCATGGACGGTGCTACGAAGTACGTAAAAGGAGATGCAGTAGCGGGCCTCATCATCACACTGATCAACTTCGGCGGCGGAATAGCCATGGGCGTTACAAGCCAGGGACTTACAGCCGGTGAAGCACTGCAGAAATACGGAATGCTTACTATCGGTGACGGTCTGGTAAGCTCCATGCCTTCACTTATGATATCTCTGGCAACCGGTATGCTGGTAACAAAGGTATCAAAGGATTCCGATATCGGAGATATCCTTATCTCGCAGCTTTTCTCGATACCGAGAGTATTATATATGGTCGGTGTGGCAATGATAGTTCTGGGACTTACACCGCTTCCGTGGTTCATATTTATACCGTTCGGTGCCATGTTTGTGGCAGCGGGCAGGAGCATTGAAAAGAAGGTAAAGACCAAGGAGGTCGAAAAGGAAGTCACGACCGAGGAAACGGCCGCAGAGGAAATACGACGGCCGGAAAACGTTACGCAGCTCTTGCAGGTTGACCAGATCGAGCTTGAATTCGGTTACGGTATCATACCGCTGGCCGATACCAACCAGGGCGGTGACCTGCTTGACAGAGTGGTACTCATAAGACGTCAGATAGCATTGGAGCTCGGCTGTGTAGTACCTACCATAAGACTGAGGGACAATATACAGCTTAATCCTAACCAGTATGTGATAAAGATAAAGGGCGTACCCGTATCGGACGGCGAGATACTCTTTGACCATTATATGGCCATGAATCCCGGCTATGTAGAAGAAGAGATAACAGGTATCCCTACATTCGAGCCTTCGTTCCATCTGCCTGCGCTGTGGATAACGGAGAGCCAGAGAGAAAGAGCGGAGTCCTACGGATACACCGTTGTAGACCCGCCTTCGATCATCGCAACACATTTGACAGAGGTTATAAGGCATCACCTGGACGAACTGCTGACACGCCAGGATGTACAGAACCTCATAAACAATATAAAGGACGCAAACGAGACGCTTGTAAACGAACTTGTACCCAAGCTCTTAAGCGTCGGCGAGATACAGAAAGTCCTTCAGAACCTGCTGCGTGAGGGTATATCGATAAGGGATCTGGTATCGATATTTGAAACTCTTGCGGATTATGCGGCTACGACACATGATACGGACGTGCTTACGGAATATGTAAGACAGAACCTTAAGCGTGCGATATCAGCCAAGTATTTCCCGAAGGGTGAGAAGAATTCGGTGGTTACCCTTGATCCTGCGGTAGAGCAGGAGATCATGGCTTCGGTCAAGACAACGGAACAGACGACATTTATCAACTATGATCCGGAAAAGACCAAGAAGCTCATGGATTCTATCGAGGAACAGGTAAAGACCTTAGAGGATATGGGAAGAAATCCCATCATCGTGACCTCGCCTATTGTCAGAATGTACTTTAAACGGCTTACCAGGGATTATTTCCCTGACCTGATAGTAATATCATATTATGAAATTGATTCGGATGTAGAACTTCAATCAGTTGGGATGGTGACAGTTAATTGATAATCAAAAAATTTCAAGGGAATACGGAAACGGAAGCTATAATGAAGGCCAGGGATGAACTGGGCAAGGATGCTATCGTGACTAACGTTAAGCAGATAAAGCCCGGCGGGATCATGCGCCTGTTCAAAAAGCCCACATATGAGATCACGGCCGCGCTTGACGAGACCCCGCCCAAGACGGAGCTTTCAAGGCGCGAGAGCATAAAGGCCATGTTCAAGGACAATCCCGATATCATCCTGGACGATGATAAGAAGGATACAAAAGAGGATGAGAAGTCTGCTAACGGCTTAACCGATTCGGAAAAGCTGGAACAGAAGATATCTAATATAGCAATGCTCCTGGAAAAGCAGATGGGGGCTAAGGCAAAAGAAGATACTAAGGACAAAGACGAAGAAAAGAAAGATACCGCGGAGGAAAAGAACAATGCCTGCCTCCAGCTGATATATAAGCAGCTCCTTGAAAATGAGGTGGATGAAAAGTACATCAATCAGCTCATTACCGAGATAGAACCTGCACTTAAAAAGGACGGCTCGGTGGAAAACATCCTTTCCGGCATATACCAGAAGATAGTGCTTAAGCTCGGAAAGACCGAGGTTATGGGTGTGACTCAGGGAAAGGCAAGATTTGTATTCTTTATCGGTCCTACCGGAGTAGGAAAAACGACCACTATAGCTAAGCTTGCATCGAAACTCAAGCTTGACAGGAAACTTAATGTGGCACTGCTTACCGCCGATACTTACAGGATAGCTGCAGTGGACCAGTTAAAAACTTATGCGGAGATACTGAATGTTCCGCTCAAAGTGGTCTATTCCGATACGGAATTAAAAGACGCATACGAAGAAATGAAGAATTACGATATCGTACTCATAGATACTGCGGGACGTTCCCACAGGGACAAGCAGCAGAGAGAGGATATCGAAAAGCTTATAAGTGCGGTACCTGCGGAGGAAAGGGATATTTTCCTGGTACTCAGCATTACGACAAAATACCGCGATCTTATAAGGATTACGCAAAGCTATTCCGAAATAGCCGAATACAGGCTGATCTTTACGAAGCTGGATGAAACTGATACTCTCGGAAATATATTTAACGTGAAGCTTTTGACCGGAGCTCCGTTATCCTATGCGACATTCGGACAGAAGGTTCCGAACGACATATCAAGGCTGGACGCCCAGATGATCGCAAAACAATTGCTCGGAGGCAGTGACTGATGGATCAGGCCGAACAGCTGAGGATGCTGGTAAACAAACAGCAGGAACAGAAGAAAAAAGAAAGAAAGGTTTCGAGAGTAATAACGGTCACAAGCGGCAAGGGCGGAGTAGGAAAGTCAACTCTTACAGTCAATCTTGCCATTCAGCTTTCAAGACTCGGAAAAAAGGTCATCATTCTTGATGCGGATTTCGGACTCGCAAACATAGAGGTAATGCTCGGCATAAGACCGGATTATAATCTTGCAGATCTGATGTTCCGCGGAAAAGAATTAAAGGAGATAATAATCCCCGGACCGGAAAACATAGGCTTTATCTCGGGAGGATCCGGCATACAGGAGCTTTCAAGGCTTACCAGGGAGCAGGTGGTATATCTGGTGCAGAAGCTTTATGAGCTGGATGAACTGGCAGATATAATCCTTGTAGACACGGGTGCCGGTATTTCCGACTCGGTACTGGAGTTTGTATCCGCAAGCAATGAGGTGCTGCTTGTTGCGACACCCGAGCCCACATCCATTACGGATGCATACGCACTGCTGAAAACCCTTAACCGCCGCAGCGGTTTTTCCAAAGAAGATACAGTCTTGAGAATGGTAGCAAACCGTATAAAGGGCAGCGAAGAGGGTGAAGCGCTTTACAACAAGCTCGGTATAGTGGTGGAAAAATTCCTGAATCTTAAGGTTGAATATATGGGAGGCATCCCGGACGATCCGAATTGCGGAAAGGCCATTATGCAGCAGAGCCCTATCACATTATCGGAGCCCCGCTCGGCTTCGGTAAAGGCTATAGCTTCTATAGCCGCAAAGATTGCACAGAGCGAAAACGAAACTGTAGACAGGAAAGGGATTTCCCAGCTTTTCAGCCGCTTCCTGAAAAGCATATACAGAAAGAAAAATAAACAGAACAAGGATGCTTAGAACACGTAGTTTAAGGCAGACATACGGAAGGACAGAAGTATGCTGAAAAAGGTTTTAAAGGTTGGAGACAAAATTGAATTAAAAAGTGTAAATCAGCCGAAGTCCGCAGACGGACAGGCAAGGATTTACAAGAGCCAGGTGCTTGACATATTGGACGACTACAGGATGAACATAGCCGTTCCCATCGAGTCGGGTCATCTTGTGCCGCTTGAGATCGGTGCAAAATACGAAATGAGCTTTCTGACGATCTCGGGTCTTTTTATGTGCAAATGCGAGATCACAAACCGCTTGAAACAGAATAATCTGTACTATCTGTCCGTCCTGGTGGTATCGGAGCTTAAAAGAGACCAGAGAAGACAGTATTTCCGTCTTGAGAAGGTAATGAGGCTGAAATACAGGGTTATATCGGAGCTTGAGGTACGCTTAAGATACTTCATGGAGAAAAAGGCCTACAAGGATGACAGGGAGAAGAGGATCGTATCAGAAAAGCTTGAACAGCTTGAAGGATCGGTACTTGAAGGTACCATAGTCAACGTAAGCGGCGGAGGTCTCAAGTTTGCTTCGGATGTAAAACATGAACACGGGACCATCCTTTATGTAAGCTTCAGCCTTGACGAAGGCATAGATATTGAGGCGGAAGCAAGGATAATCGGTGTGGCTGAGGTCGAGAACGTAAGGGGCAGGACAGAATACAGATGTGAGTTTTCCAAGATAAAGAAAGAGATACGTGAAAAGATAGTCAGGTACGTATTCAGTGAAGAGAGAAGACAGAGACAGAAGGAAAACGGGCTGTGAGCATAAAAAACACGGAAAAAAATAAAAAAATATCACAAAACGGTGACTCTGCACTTATGTGCAGTGAAGAATCTGATATAATAGAAAATACGAAAGAGGAGAAGGCAGAAGGTATACGGCGTCTGGTCGTCATATGTGCATCGACCGGAGGACCTAAAGCATTACATAAGGTACTGTTTTATCTGCCGGACAATCTGAATGCGCCGGTGCTTATCGTACAGCATATGCCTAAAGGATTTACCGAATCCTTAGCAGACAGACTGGGGAAAAAATGCGGTCTTAATGTAAAAGAGGCCGAGGACGGTGATAAGCCCGAAAAAGGAAAGGTATATGTCGCAAAAGGCGGCATGCACATGAAGCTTACAAAATTCAGAAGCGCATATAAGATATCCCTTTCGGACGATCCGCCCAAAGGCGGGCTTAAGCCCTGCGCCGATCTGCTTTTTGAATCCATAAAGGACATAAGTGTTGATGAAGTGGTATGTGTGGTCCTTACCGGTATGGGAAGTGACGGGACAGCAGGAATAGTAGACTTAAGCGAAAAGAAAAAGGTATATGTCATAACACAGGATGAACAGACGAGCACTGTTTTCGGTATGCCGTCGAGCATAATCAAGACAGGTATCGCAGATGAGGTACTCCCGATAGGAAAAATAGCGGATGCTATCGTAAACGCAGTCGGTACATTTAAGCGGTAATATCGGGAACCGGCAGGTTGAGAGTGATCATAACCTGATATTTGAGAGGAGGAGCGTATGGACGTCAGCCAATATCTGGAGGTATTTATAGAAGAAGCCAAAGAGCATCTTCAGGCACTTAATGAACATCTTCTTATATTAGAAAAAGAACCGGAAAACGAAAATACCATAAATGAGATATTCCGTGCCGCTCACTCACTTAAAGGAATGGCCGGTACCATGGGTTATAAGAGGATGCAGCACTTGACCCATGATATGGAGAATGTTTTCCAGGAGATAAGATCCGGCAAGATGAAGGTTAGGCCCGAGCTTACGGACTGCCTGTTTGAAGGCCTTGATGCGCTGCAGGAATATGTTGACAATATCATCAATACCCAGGACGAGGGAACAAATGACAACCAGCAGCTGATCGATGCACTTGCACGTGAGCTGGATATAGGACTTAACGGAGGTGCCGGAGAAGCCGAAGCTCCCAAGAAAGCTCCCGAACCTGAAAAGAAAGAGGCTCCCGTTCCCGAGGTAAAGGCGGCGGAGAATGCTTCCAAGGTAAACTATGCGGAGTATGAGAAGACAGCGATACAGGAAGCTTCATCTGAAGGCCTGACAGCCTATGAGGTACATGTGGATCTGCAGGAAAGCTGCCTTTTAAAGGCTGCAAGAGCATACCTTGTATTTAAGGCAGTTGAGGAATTCGGCGAGATCATAAAGTCAGTTCCCGATGCCCAGATGATAGAGGATGAAAAGTTTGATTTCAGCTTTGTGGTAGTAGTCCTTTCAAATGCCGATCCTGAAAATATAAGAAAAAGAGTATTAAACGTTTCCGAGGTAAAGGAAGCAACAGTACAGAAGGTCGATTTCGGTACTGCGGCACCTGCCGAGGTACAGGAAAAGGCAGAGGATGCTGCAAAGGAAAATGCAGCGAATGAGACGGCTGCCCCTGCACAGACAGCTGCCAAGCCTGCGTCCCCCGCAGCCGCCCAGAAGAGCGGACAGCAGCCTGCAAAGAAGGCAGTCGTTAACCGTTCGGTACGTGTTGATATCGAAAAGCTTGACGATCTGATGAATCTGGTGAGCGAGCTTATCATAGCAAAGAACGGACTGGCTTCCATATCCGGCGATGATTTTGCAAAGAAGGAAAAGAAGACTATATATAATGAACAGATAGAGTACTTAGAGAGGATCACTTCAAACATCCATCAGAGTGTCATGAAGGTCCGCATGGTGCCTATCGAGAGTGTTGTAAACCGTTTCCCGAGAATGATAAGGGATCTTTCAAAGAAGCTTGACAAGCCCATGGAGCTTGTTATGACAGGTGAGGAGACAGAGCTTGACCGTACCGTTATCGATGAGATAGGCGATCCTCTGATGCATATCTTAAGAAATTCCGCTGACCATGGTCTTGAGAGTGCCGAAAAGAGAAAGGCACTCGGTAAGCCCGAGACAGGTCTTATAACACTCAATGCCTTCCAGGAAGGCAACAGTGTCATCATCGAATGCAGTGATGACGGCGGCGGGATCGATACCGAAAAGGTTAAAAAGAAGGCTATAGAAAAGGGTACGATCACAGAGGAACAGGCAGAGACCATGTCGGAGAAGGACTTTATCGACCTGCTCTTTAGACCCAGCTTTTCAACGGCTGAACAGGTATCCGACGTATCCGGCAGAGGCGTGGGACTTGATGTTGTAAAATCAAAGATAGAATCACTTTCGGGTACTGTAGAGTGCAAGACGGTGCTCGGCCAGGGTACCACGTTTACCATCAGGCTTCCTCTGACACTGGCTATCATACAGTCACTGATGGTTACCATCGGAGATGAGAAATACGCCATACCTCTCGGAAGTATCGATACCATCGAGGATATCCCGAAGGAAGAGGTTAAGAAGGTAGAAAAGAAAGAGGTCATAAACTTAAGAGGAAGCGTGATACCTCTTATCAGAATGGCAGAGCTCCTGGATGTTCCGGGAGAAAGACCTGAAAAGGATACGGTGACCATGGTAGTGGTTGCAAAGGGTGACAGAAAAGCAGGCCTTGTAGTGGATGAACTTATAGGCCAGCTTGAGATAGTTATAAAGTCCATCGGAAAGTATATCAACAACAGCAAGATGATAAGCGGTGCTACGGTACTCGGAGACGGCGAGGTTGCACTTATCCTCGATGCGAACGCTTTAGTATAAGGGAGGTTTGTTATGGCAGATGCAGCTGACTTCACCAACAACGCTAAAATTGCGCAGTATATTGGTGTCATGATAAATAATGAACAATACGGGATAGACATCAGTTTCGTAGACAATATCGTAAGGATGCAGAGGATAACCCGTGTTCCGAAATCCCAGCCTTTCTTTCCGGGAGTCATAAACCTGCGTGGCGAGATAATACCCGTCATGAGCTTAAGGCGGAAATTCGGACTCGAGGATGATGTCTTTACCACTAAGACGAGGATACTGATACTTAAGCCCGAACCGCAGGCATCCATAGGTTTTATCGTGGATGAGGTAAAAGAAGTGCTTTCGCTTTCGGAGGATGATATCGATCATGTATCGAATCCCGATGACAGGAATACATATGTTACCGGAGTGGGCAAGCATGCGAAGGGACTTATATCCATCATGAATGTTCCTGCGGTACTGGCTGAAAAGGAAGCAACATAAACCGGCTTTTGTCTGAAGAGGTACGATATGGATGAGATGAGGATTGAAGAACTGTCCGATACCGAGTTTGACGTACTGAAGGAAGTATCGAACATCGGCACGGGAAATGCGGCGACAGCCATTTCCAAGCTGCTTGGCGGCCGGGTGGATATCAAGGTGCCCGACATCAGGTTCCTGCAGTTTTCCGAACTGCCTGAGATAATAGGAGGAGCGGAGAATGAAGTGATAGGGATACTTGTTTCGCTCGAAAACGATATCGACGGCATGATGATGTTTGTCATGGACAAACCGTCGGCTTCCGTTATCGTAAACGGTATCCTTAACCGTGAAGGCGGGGAATTGGGACAGGAAATGTCCGAGATGGAGATGTCGGTCCTCACGGAATTCGGAAACATTATTGCCGGCTCATATCTTTCGGCAATATCGGGACTTACAGGCATGGTCGTAAGTCCGAGCGTACCGGCTCTTTCCGATGATATGGCGGGAGCGATCCTTTCGGTACCTGCTATAGAGTTCGGTAAGATGAGCGACAGGGTACTCCTTATTCAGTCGGAATTTTCCAGTGAATGCGGACAGGCCAAGGGATTTTTCATACTGGTTCCTACATTAAAAGGGTTTGACAATATTTTCAGAAAATTAGGGCTTAAGAAGGAATAAAATGGGAGAACTGATCAGAGTCGGGATGGCCGACATGAATATCTGCAGAGCTCCCGACAGGATAACGACCTTAGGGCTAGGCTCTTGCATAGGACTGGTTTTATTTGATATCAATACCGCGACCTGCGGGCTGATACATATAATGCTTCCGGACAGTTCCATCACAAAAGCCAATTACAATCCCGCAAAATTTGCGGATACGGGCATTACGGAACTGATAAAAAGACTGACGCAGAGTGGTGTACGTTCCGGTTCGCTGTGTGCAAAAATGGCAGGCGGAGCAAAGATGTTTTCCATGAGCGGAAGCGATATCCAGAGTATCGGTGAAAAAAATACGGAAGCAGTCAGGGATATCCTTAAAAACTTAAGGATACCGCTTATTTCCTCCGACTGCGGGGGAACATACGGAAGAACTATCGAGTTTGATCCTGTGACATTCCGCTTAAAGATCAGAGCGATAGGGAAAAAAGAGTTGTATATTTAGATGGGTACGGAGGAAAAACGTGAAGGACAAGCCGATAGCTGTTATCATCACCCTCACTGCCGGACTTATCGCATGTGTCTGCTGTATCATAAACAAAGCGGGACTTTTAGGGACGCTTATCACGGTACTTGTAACACTGTTTGTGTTTATGATAATCGGGCTGATAGTTAATTCGATAGTGGCAAAACAGGGTAGAGATGCGGAAAAACGAGCAAAGGATCTAAAAGCAAAAGAGGAAGAAGAAAAGAACAACGGATTAAAGGAAATGTCGGAGCTTTCAGGGGAAGATGAAACTGATAAGGTTTGATCGGTAAAAATGTTATCTGATAACAGGGGGACTACAAAATGGCAGCAGCTGACAGAGACAAAATGTGGAGTGAGTACAGTAAACAGAAAACTCCCCAGCTTAGGGAAAAGCTGATAATTGAATATTCCGGACTGGTAAAGGTGGTTGCAGGTAAGCTTAGCATGTACTTAGGGTACAACGTTGAATATGACGATCTTGTCGGATACGGGGTATTCGGACTGATAGATGCCATTGACAAGTTTGATTACGGCAAGGGCATCAAGTTTGAAACATACGCATCCCTGCGTATAAGAGGCGAGATCTTGGACCAGATAAGAAAGATGGACTGGATCCCGAGAACGGTAAGACAGAAGCAGAAACAGCTGGATATGGCTTACCGCAAGATAGAGGAAAAGACCGGACGTCTTGCTACGGATGAAGAGATAGCCGAGGAGCTCGGCATTACCATGGAAGAACTCTTAAATATGCAGAATGAGACCAAGGTAAGCAATATCATATCTCTTGATGAATATATGGAGCAGGGCGATTCCAAGGTTGAACCTGTCGAGACCAAGGATTATATGCAGCCTGACCGGGTTGTTGAAAAGGAAGAGTTAAAGAAGCTTCTTCTTGAAGTTTTAGAGACGCTTACGGATAAAGAGAAAAAGGTTATCCTTCTGTATTATTATGAGGAAATGACACTGAAAGAGATAAGCAACGTAATGGATGTATCGGAATCAAGAGTATCCCAGCTCCATTCGAAGGCACTGGTAAAGATGAAACAGCGCTTGGGCAGCAACATGCAGATGTTCCTGGGATAAGAGGAAAAATCTGCGCGGCCATAAAGGAAGGAAGTGAAGGCGATGACAATGAACGGTTTTTTCCGTCTCATGATAAGAGATGACGGAACCTATCTTATAGTATACCCGCCCACAGACGGAGGACAGCCGTGTCAGCCTTCTGAGGTACTTCAATATCTGGACACATATCAGATACCGTATGATAAGATAGCCATATACAATGTGATGAAGACCTTTAACGAGAAGAAGGAGCTGAAGATCACTTCTTCCAACGTGTCAAGGCTTGATGAGACTCTTGTTATTGAGTTTACCGAGAATTTTCTGGCAGTTACGGGAAGGTTTTATCCTGAGGTCGAGGGAGGTAAAAAACTCGAAAAGTCAGATATCATATGGCTGCTTAATAACAGGGGTGTAAAATTCGGTATAAAGGAAGATGTGATCGAAGATTATCTGGAACACAGGATGTATTGTACCACATATACCCTCGCTGAGGCCTTGGCACCGATAGAGGGCACGGATGCGGAGATAACGTATCACTTTAATACGGATCTTACCAAGAAGCCGAAGATGAATGAGGACGGATCGGTGGATTTTCATCAGCTGGATAACTTAAGCAAGGTCACCAAGGACCAGATCCTTGCCGAATTAAAGCCTGCAGTGTACGGAAAACCCGGTACCGATGTACTCGGAAGACAGATAGCACCTAAAAAAGTAAATGTCCTTTTCTTAAAGCAGTCCAAAAACACCAGGCTTTCGGATGACGGACTCCAGCTGTACTGTAATGTCAATGGTCATGCCGTACTTGCGGACAGGCAGGTATTTGTTTCGGATACTTATGAGATACCCGGAAATGTGGACGTGGCTACGGGAGATGTTGAATATACCGGTAACGTAAAGATTTCGGGCAATGTAAATTCCGGATACAAGGTACATGCCGAAGGTGATGTCATAGTCGACGGTATAGTGGAAGGTGCTGAGATAATCGCCGGTGGCCAGATAGTCTTAAAGCGCGGTATACAGGGCATGAGTAAAGGCGTGTTAAGAGCCGGCGGAAATATCGTGGCTAAGTTTATTGAAAGTGCCGAGGTTGTAGCCGGAGGTTTTATCCAGACCGAATCGATCATGCACAGCAGGGTACAGTCCGGTGCCGAGATCATAGTTAAGGGTAAGAAGGGCTTTATCACCGGCGGTGTCATTAAGGCTTCAAAATTTATCGATGCAAAAACGGCAGGTTCCGTCATGGGCACCCAGACCATCATTGAGGTCGGAGAGAACATGGTCCTCATCGAAGAGGAAAGAACACTGCTTAATGAAAAAAGAGTCATCAAGGAAAACCTTGAAAAATCGGAGAAGGTTATCTTTTATCTTTCAAAGAAGATAAAGGACCGTGAACAGCTTCCTCCGGAAAGAATAGTACAGTTCCAGCAGCTCTCCGTAAGCATCAGCGAGTACAAAAAACGTCTGGCTGAGATAGAGGAGAGGCTGTCGGAGATCGATGCTATGCTCAATACCGCGTCAAAGGGATATATCAATGTGGATGATGTCATATATCCCGGATGTAAGGTTACGGTAGCAAATGTTACTACTTATATAAAGTCGGAGACCAAACACTGCTGTTTAGTGAGGGACGGAGCCGATATAAGAGTGACAGCTTACAGATAATTTTATAAAAGGACTTGTATTTTCAGGCACAAAAGTATACACTTGCAAGGGGGGATTTCATGATAACACCTATTGAAATGTATTCTATGGTACCAAAATCCCAGGAAGCCTCGATGGTCCACAGTGCCCAGAATGCCAAGCACGTTGCACAGCAGCAGAGCGGCATGCAGGAGATAGCACGCGAGGCCCGGCAGAATACCCAGCAGATTGTACACACTACTTCGGCGGAGAACCCCGATTACAGGTATGACGCCAAGGAACAGGGTAACGGAAGCTACTCTTCGGGAGAGAAAAAAAAGAAAAAAAAGGAAGACGGATCGGAGCAGGACCGTGAGAACCAGACAGAGAACCACGGCGGCTTTGATATAAGGATTTGAGAGTATGGACGGATTAGAGATTGCATTATTGATTTTTGCGGTTATTTTGATTGTAGTGAGCTTTTTCCTTGTGGATAAGAAGGAAAAGACGGCGCCTGTCACGGTTCCCGTGCCGGACATGAAGCAGCTTAACGTGATAAGCGAACGTGCCATAAAGGACATGAATACCAATGCCAATAAGCTTATAGAGAGTACCGAGGACCAGCTTGAGGCTATTTCGAATGACAAGATCATGGCGGTCAATGAGTACTCGGAACAGGTCATCGCAAAAATCGATACCAATCATAAGGAAACGGTATTTTTATATCAGATGCTCCAGGATAAGGAGAAGGAGCTTAAGGAGACAGCGCAGAGGATGGAAGAGCTCCGCATATACTGCGAAAAGCTCCTGCATGACACTCCTGGAGCTGAAGGTGCTGCCAAAAAGGCGGGCAAAGGCGCTAAAAAGGAATATTTCGCTGCACTTGACGAGCTTTCATCAGCTAATACTCCTGCCCCTGCAAAGACGGAAGAAGACCGTCCTGCGCGCAAGCTTGACATAGGCATGGAGGATTTCAGCTTTGACGAAGATACATCAGCTCCTGAGCCTGAACCCGAGCCTAAGACCAACAAAAAAATGAAGTCAAAGGACAGGGCAAAGCAGAGGCTTGCGACCGTATCGACCGACGTAAAACAGAATATGGTAGAGAATGCCCCGGAAAAATCCGAGAAGACCAATGAAGTTATAGCTCTGTATAAAAAGAAGAAATCAGTTATGGAAATTTCTAAACTGCTCAATATGGGACAGGGTGAAGTAAAACTGATCATTGAATTATATTGTAAATAAGTCCCGGAGGCAGCAGATGAAACTTAAGTATTATATGAGAGGCGTCGGATGCGGAATCCTTTTTACCTTATTTATATTTGTGGTGATAATCATTCCGAATCTGAAGCTTAAGGATAAGTTAGAAGAAAACACCGATAATAAAACACAGACTGTAGACGACAGTGATATAGGAAAGCTTACCGGCCAGACGGGAACGGAAGTGACTCCGGATCCCGCAACAGGTACGGAACCGGCTCCTACAGGTGATGAGGATAAAACTCCCACAGAGAAGCCTACAGAAATACCTACGGCTACACCGACTTTAGCTCCGACGGCGACACCGACGGAAGAAGCGACACCTACTCCTACAGAGGAAGCAACACCTACCCCTACGGAGGAGGCGACACCCACACCTACAGAGGAAGCAACTCCTACTCCTACAGAAGAAGCAACCCCTACTCCTACGGCAACACCTATACCTACACCTACCGCAACGCCCGAGCCTACACCGACTCCTACAGCGGTACCGACTCCCACACCTACACCCGAGCCGACCGTGAGCCCGACACCTACACCTACTGAAAAGCCCACGCCGACTCCTACGGAGAAGCCTACCGAAAAGCCTACGGAGAAGCCTACAGCTACACCTGTTCCTACAGAGAAGCCCACCGAAAAGCCCACAGAGAAGCCTACGGCAACACCGGAGCCTACCAAGAAGCCCGAAAAGGATAAGACCGTAAGCGTCACTGTAGCAAAGGGCACAACATCCGAGCAGTTTGCACAGGCTATAGAGAAGGCAGGACTTGTAGACAACTGGAATGATTTCAATAAATACCTGATAAGCAGCGGTTATGCATATCAGCTTCAGTACGGTACATTTAAGCTCAAAAAGGGCATGAGCTATAAGGAGATAGCGGCAGCCTGCAGCGTATGGCCGGGGAACTGAAAAAAATAAAAAAATTATCTTGCATTATTAAAATATTTATGTTAGAATCGAAAAGGTCGTGCAATCCGCATGGCCTTTTACCAATTATTCATACGCCCGGCGCACGGTGCAGCTTAATAAGCTGTCGCAGAATGGGGCGCAAAATTAACCAAATGGAGGAAAAAAACATGAGTGTAATCTCAATGAAGCAGCTTCTGGAAGCAGGTGTTCATTTCGGACATCAGACCAGACGTTGGAACCCTAAGATGGCTGAGTACATCTACACAGAAAGAAACGGTATCTACATTATCGACCTTCAGAAGTCAGTTGGCAAGGTTGACGAAGCTTACTACGCAATCAAAGATATCGTAGCAAACGGCGGAAAGGTACTTTTCGTTGGAACAAAGAAGCAGGCTCAGGACGCTATCAAGTCAGAGGCAGAGCGTTGCGGTATGTATTATGTAAACGAGAGATGGCTCGGCGGTATGCTTACCAACTTCAAGACCATCAAGACCCGTATAGCAAGACTTAAGGCTATCGAGAAGATGTCAGAAGACGGCACATTCGAAGTACTTCCCAAGAAGGAAGTTATCCAGATAAAGAAGGAGTGGGAGAAGTTAGAGAAGAACCTTGCGGGTATCAAGGAAATGCCCACTATTCCCGATTGTATTTTCGTAGTAGATCCCAAGAAGGAGAAAATCTGTGTTGATGAGGCACATACTCTTGGTATCCCGCTTGTAGGTATCGCTGATACCAACTGTGATCCCGAGGAACTTGATTATGTTATCCCCGGAAATGATGACGCTATCCGTGCAGTAAAGCTTATCGTAGCTAAGATGGCTGACGCTGTTATCGAGGCTAATCAGGGTGCTGACGCTCTTTCAAGCGATGCAGAAGCAGAGAGCGCTGAGGCAGATGCAGAGGAAGCAGAGGCTTAATAGTTAATCACAGATCAGGAGGAAAAACAAATGGCAGCTATTACAGCAGCAATGGTTAAGGAATTAAGAGAAATGACCGGTTCAGGCATGATGGATTGTAAGAAAGCTCTTACAGAGTGTGACGGTAATTTCGATGAGGCTATAGAGTATTTACGTAAGCGTGGTCTTGCTCAGGCAGAGAAGAAGGCAAGCCGTATCGCTGCAGAAGGCGTATGTGACGTATTCATTACCGCTGATAACAAGACCGGTTCTATCGTAGAGGTTAACTCCGAGACAGACTTCGTTGCTAAGAACGAGAAGTTTAGAGCATATGTTGAGCAGGTAGCTCAGCAGGCAGCAGAGACAAATGCAGCTGATATCGATGCTTTCCTTGCAGAGACATGGAAGTTTGATACATCAAAGACTGTTGATGAGGCTCGTGCAGCTCAGGTTGCAGTTATCGGTGAGAACCTTAAGGTTCGTCGTTTTGTTAAGTATACAACAAACGGATTCGTTGTTAAGTACATCCATATGAACGGCAAGATTGCTATCCTTCTTGATGTTGATGCTCCTTACAGCGATGCTACAGTTGAGTGTGCAAAGAACATCGCTATGCAGATCGCAGCTATGAATCCTTCATATGTAAAGAAGGAAGAGATCTCAGCAGAGACCCTTTCAAAGGAGAAGGAGATCGTAGTTGACAGCTCACTTGCTGATCCCGCTTCACTTCCTAAGCCCATCCTTAATGCAGTTATCCAGGAAGCTCTTGACAAGAACCTTTGGGGAGCAGATGATAAGGCAGCTTACGAAGCAGAGAAGAACAACAAGTTCTGGTACAACTTCATGTCAAATGAAGGAATGCAGGTACTTAGAGACATCGCAGCAGCACATAAGGCTGAGTATCTTGAGAACAAGATCTTTGCAGGTCTTGTAGAGGGACGTTTTGCTAAGCGTCTTAAGGAAATCTGTCTTGTTGATCAGGAATATGTTAAGGCTGAGGACAAAGAAAATGTCGGTCAGTACATCGCTAAGGTAGCAAAAGAGAACGGCTGCACATTCAATGTAAACAGATTCGTTCGTTTTGAGACCGGTGAAGGCCTTGAGAAGAGAAACGAAGACTTCGCAGCAGAAGTAGCTAAACAGATGGGACAGTAGGCACTATTCGACGCAAAAAAATAATAACCAGCTTGCAAGCTTGCTTGTAAAGCTGGTTTTTCTTTTTTGGCGTAGGAGGCTGGACAGAACGCACGAGTAAACAAAAGCCGCGATAGCGGCGACCTACGGCGAAGCCGAAGGGTTTATGAGTGGGTTCTGTCCAGACGTCGAATAGTGCCGTAAGACTGAGGCTGGATAGAACGCACAAAAAACCGGCTTTACAAGCAAGCTTGCAAGCCGATTTTATAATTGTATCCGGCGGATAGTGCCTTTTTTACATTTTAAAATACGATACAGCATCCTTCAGAGTATCGGACAATTCGTTCAGATGCTCCGTGTCATTGCTGATGGTAATGACATTCTTGGATATCTGTGTAACTGATGCCGTTACTTCTTCGTTGGTGGCTGCGGTCTGTTCGGATATGGCTGACAGATCTGTAACCGCATTTGTGATAACTTCCTTGATATCGTTGAGTTCATCGGTTATGGCGGATACGGAATCAATCTCCTTAACGGAGGTCTTGATCTCGGAGTCAAGTACATCAAACTTGTCACGCGTGATACCGAGAAGTCTCTGTTCTTCGGCAATGATCTTTTCAACTTCTCTGGACTGTGCCACACAATCCTCGGATTGTGCGGATATCTCGGATACTATCTCGGTGATACGCATAGCGGAATCATTGGACTGCTCAGCCAAGTGCTTGATCTCCTCGGCTACGACACCGAAGCCCCTTCCGCTTTCGCCTGCACGGGCAGCTTCGATGGAAGCGTTAAGTGCCAGCAGGTTAGTCTGATCGGCTATCTCTGTGATAAATCCTACCATTTCCTCAATCTTGCTGATGGAGTTGTTGGTATCGGTGATCTTCTTGGAGATGATATCAATGGCTTCAGCGGATCTCTTGCTGCTTACGGTCATATTATCGATACATCCGGCAGCTTCTTCGTTGGCTGAAAGCATATTGTCCGAACTTGCATTTAAGTGCTCTGTATTTGCTACGATGTTCTCTATCATGGAGCCCATGGAGATTATCTTTGTATTGATCTCCTGAACACTCTCAGCCATGGTCTCGGTAGCCTGTGAAAGGCTGTCCATTGACTTTGTGATGTGTTCTGCGCCTGCAGCTGATTGTTTTACCAGATCTGAAGTTGATTCCATGGAAGCTTTGAGCTCTCCGGAAGAGGAGCGAATCTTTGACATGGATTCGTTTAATGCATTGGACAGACGCTTGGCAGATTCTATCAGGGAGATGGTCTCGTGGATGACGGACTTGGTCGTGATCTTTACCGGTTCACCGTTGGATATCTTCTTAATACTGTTGGCTACATTTTTAAGCGGCGTGGAAATCTTTCGGGACATGATAATAGTGCCGATCAGGAAGAGCAATATCAATATACCCGATGTAAGGATCGTCCTGACGATCAGGGCCTGCCGCAGGTTTGCGATGTCATGATCGGGTTTTCCTGCAAATGCCATACCGCAGATATTATCTTTGGGACCCAGCGGCATATAATATACATGGTATTTGATCCCGTTGATAACTACCTGATCGGAGTAATAGTCTTCACCTTTACTTACAGCGGCCCATACATCATCATCGGCAAATGTACCTTCGATCCTTTCGCCGTTCTCATCTTTTATGGTGGTCATAAAACGCTGCTTGCCTTTGAAAATCGTAAAATCTATACCGGTGGCGGCCATCTTATCCAGATAATCGGTGTCGTATTCCAAAAAACCGTCTACAAGGTCGTTATTGTTTACAAGATCATAATCGTAATATTCTTTTAGTCCCATTGCAGCAAGTTTTAACTCGTCCTTAAGGTTTTCCACGGTGGATCTTACGGAAGAGCTTATGCTTATGGTGGACAGCGCGGAATTACCGATAAACAACGGCACGATAGCAAATAGGATAAGTAAACGCTTAAAGTTCAGTATATATCTTTTCATGGCTCAAAGGCTCCTTTCGGTGTCCTTTCTTATTATAATATATAATATCAAAGTATGTTAAATAAATCAAGAAAAAGAGTGGCAAAAACAGCTTTAAATCCGAAAAAAAGAGTGAAAAAAAGAAAATTATTAAACATTATATATAATAGGAGACAAAATATTAAGTATAAATTTATACAATGTGTCCAAAAAATGACAACAAAGTAAAAAAAGTGCTTACGAAAGTAAATAATATACATTTACTTGAATACGTAGATATAATATACTCGATATTGTAGAAATTAAGAAAAGGCGGAATCAAATGAAAGTAAAGAAAATGCCTGTTTTCGCGATGATCCTTGTGCTTACCGCGGCTTTACTTACAGGATGCGGCAAGGCCGAAAGCTGGGCATACAATTTCGATGAGACCAAAGAGATTCTCCGGTTGAATTCCGACGGCACGGCAGTCTATCAGGCAAAAGTATTTGTCGACGGCATTCAGAAGACAGAAGAGAGAAAGTACACTTCTTATAAAAAGGATGATTCATATCTCACCTTAAGCGGATCTGACGGAGAGCTTAAGATGCGCTGTAAGACTACAGATGAGGGAATGGTTCTTTACGAGAAAAGTACTTATGTTTATACTCCACGTGAAGGCTACGAGAGGGGAGACGGTATCGTCGGTGTTTGGACCAATACCGGTACCGACAGACTCTTTTATGAGTTCTCGGAAAAAGGAAACTTTATGGAGGACGGAGTATTTGTAGGAGATTACTTCCTTGACGGTGAACCGGGTTCGATCAGGCTGGATTATTACGATGACCTGCCGGATACCATACTTTACTACACCATAGAAGGTGACGAGATGATAGTAGAGTATCCCTGGGATCTGGTCCCTACTAAATAATTACGATCGTTAAAGCGGATAACCGCTTTCGATAAACAACAATCGGCAGATATCTGCCACACATTTTTAAGGAGGAGAATTATGAAACGAATTCTTGCGGTTTTATTAGTTCTTGCTATGGTTTTCTCTTTAGCAGCATGTTCTAAGGATGAAGAGAAGAAGCCCGATGGCGGAAACAATAACACCACCACAACAACCGATAGCGGCGTTCTTGACAAAGAGATTACTCTTACTCTTTGGGACATCGCTACAGAGGGCGACGGAAACCGTCCCGCTTATGACAAGGCACTTGCTGATCTTAAGGCAAAGTATCCTAAGGTAACTATCACAGAGACAGTTACAGAGAACAATGCTTACAAGACAAAGATCAAGTCAGCTATGGGCGCTAACGAGCTTCCCGACATCTTCTTTACATGGGCTGGCGCATTCCTTGGTGACTTCGTAAATGCTGGTAAGGTTCATTGCCTTGATGCTGAATTACAGCCTTGGATCGACAACGGCGAGATGACAGCAGCTCAGCTTGGTAACAGCACTTACAACGGAAAGCACTACGGTGTTCCTACAACTTACAACATCGTTACCCTTTTCGCTAACATGGACATCCTTGCTAAGGTTGGATATGATCATATCCCCGCTACTATGGATGAACTTAATGACTGCTGCGATAAGCTTTTAGCTCAGAACATCATTCCTTTCGGCTGCGCTGGTAAGACAGATGATACCTGGTGTGTAACTGAGTACCTTGAGCCCATCATCGAGAAGACAATCGGTGCTACAGCTCTTAAGGACATCATGACATTTGGTAAGACCTGGAACAATCAGGGTGTTGCTTCTTCAGTAGATCTGCTTCAGAGCATGATCAAGAAGGGCTACTTCGATCCCGACGGAATCGCACTTGGTAACGAAGAAGTTAAGCAGAACTTCATGGCTGGCAAGTATGCATTCTATCAGAACGGTTCATGGAACTGTGGTGATTTCTCAAATGCTGAGAAGGTTAAGTTCACTGTTAAGGCTGGTGAGTTCCCTGTAGTTGATTCTGCAAACGGCAAGCTTGGTATGCTCATCGGTGGACCTTCAGATACAATCGCTGTATCAGAGGGAGCTAATGCCGCAGCTGCAGCTGCTTACGCAGTTGAGTTCGGTAGACTTATCTGCCACTATGGTTACCTTGAAGGTAGCGGACTTCCTGCTTGGAAGGTATGGGGCGATACAAGCTCAGTTAAGCCTTTAGTTCAGCAGGTAGCAGATATCTGTGCTAATGCTGTTGACTATGTTCTTTTCGGCGACAATGCTATGCCTGCTGATGAGGCAGCTATCTACCTTGAGTACGTATCAAGCGTATACGGTGGAGCAGTTAGCGGTGCAGATTTCATTAAGGGCTTAACATCAGAAATCAGATAATGATCGATGTTTATAAGTATTAATTAATGAAATATTTGGTCTTCCCGGTAACTCCTTTTGGGAGGAACCGGAAAGACCTTTTATAATGATTGGGAAGGTGCCAATATGAAACAAAAACAAAAATATATCGCAATATTTCTGTTCCTTCTTCCTGCGTTATTGTTGTTTGTCGGTCTGCTGATCGCGCCGATAATTATGTCAATCTATTACAGTTTATTCGATTGGAATGGATTAAGAGCGCTCGATCCGTCGAATGATTTTGTCGGATTAAAGAATTATGCGACTTTATTTAACCAGAGAATACAATTTGGAAGTGCTTTAAAGAACGCATTTATACTTGCCGGTCTTTCAGTATTCCTTCAGCTTCCTTTCTCACTTGCGCTTGCGCTTGCTTTAGGAAAGAAGATAAAAGGAGAAAGAGCATTCCTTTCAATATATTTCCTTCCTGTTCTGATATCAACCGTAGTTATCGGTCAGTTATGGCTGAAGATCTACAATCCCGAATACGGTATACTTAATACCTTCCTTCGTGCATTAGGTTATGACGGTGAGAATATCAGATGGCTCGGAGACCAGAGTATTGCGTTGGGAGCGGTGTTTGTTCCTACGTTGTGGCAATATGTCGGATATCATATGCTTCTGCTTTATGCGGGAGTAAAGGGTGTTTCACCCGAACTTCGTGAGGCTGCAAAGCTTGACGGATGTACCGACTGGCAGGTTAACTGGAATGTCGTTATTCCTACCATTAAGCCGATCATTAAGGTAAGTGTTATATTTGCTGTTACCGGATCACTTAAATCATTCGATTTAATATATGTCCTGACAAACGGTGGCCCTATGAAGGCAACTGAAGTTCCCAGTATCATCATGATCAACCAGCTGTTCAAAGCCAACCAGTACGGTATCGGCAGTGCGATCGCTGTTCTTCTGATCATATTGTGTTTCTTCTTTGCTATTCTTATAGGATTTATATTTAAGGAGAGGGATATATATGGAAAAAAATAATCAGGTAAATGTAGAACAGAGTTCACTAAAACTTGATACATCCAAGTATCATGTAAGAAAGACGAATAAAGGTCTTCGTGTATTAGTCTTTGTCGGATTGATCCTTTGGGCATTTATAAACCTTTTCCCTATTTACTGGATGTTCACGTTCTCTCTTAAGACAAACGAGGAAATATTCGGTGAAAATGTTGCAGGACTTCCTAATGAATGGAAATGGGAAAACTATGATACCGCATTCTGGGGCAAGGGCGGCAGAGACAAGAAGGCCGCAGGTAATATCGAAGGTACCGAAGAGGGCGGATTCCAACTTCCGAAGATCATCAGACAGTTTATAAACAGTGTTATTATTACGGTTACTACAATACTTATATCTATATTTGCGGCGATGATGGCGACATTCGCTATGTCGCGAATACAATGGAAGCTAAGCAAATGGGCATATGCAATGTTCATGCTGGGACTAACAATTCCTATCCATGCATCATTGCTTCCCGTATATAAGACAATATCAAGTCTTGGACTGCTTAATACGTATACATCACTGATACTTCCGTATTCAGCATTCTCACTTGCGATGTCAATCCTTATCTGTTCAGGATTTATGGAGGATATCCCTAAGGAACTTGATGAGGCTGCTTATATTGACGGAGCCGGCCTTTGGAAGACATTTATCAAGGTTATCGTTCCTTTGATGAAACCTGCACTTGCTACTATCGGAATCTATACATTCCTTCAGTGCTGGAACGAGCTGATGTTTGCAAACCAGTTCATTTCATCAGGTGATAAGATGACCCTTCCTGTAGGTGTTCAGCAGCTCTCAGGCCAGTACCTGACTGAGTGGGGACCTATAGGTGCAGCACTTGTTATAGCTACATTTCCTACACTGATCGTTTATGTATTCTTCAGCAAGAAGATTCAGGACAGCTTTATAGCCGGTGCGGTTAAAGGATGATGATATCATAAAATATTATAAAGACTCTCCTTATACAGGGGAGTCTTTTTTTGTTTTCAAGGTGTAAATTTTTTACTTTCTTTGTTCAGATTTCCTTGCAAAAGAGATATAAAAATGATAAAATGAAACAAATATGTAACAATTATAATGTGTGGGGAGCATATGAGGATATCTAAGAAAATTAAGAGAGTTAAAAATTTAAAAAATTCTCTTTCTTTTAAGCTCAGTATGGTATTTACCGGTATTGCCGGAGTACTCATCCTGTCTTCGATGATATTTATATTTATCATTGTAAACAGAGAAAGAAAAGAATATGCTGAGCGTGAAGCGGAAAATGTCCTGATCACGCTTTCTACCAGTATTAAGTCAGATATAGATTATTACAGGAACGTATCCCGACTTATCGAATATGATGCAAGAGTAAAGGAGTTTTTAAAGGCTCCTTCTTCGGAGGTCATGCGGTCGATAACATATAGCGAAACTGCCAGGATCGGAACACAGGATTATTTAAATATCACTGAAGGGGTTGATTCTGTTTTTATATTCAGAAAAGATCTGCAGTTTATGACGACACTTGTCAACCGGAGTGATTACCGGTTTGATTATGCCAGACAGGTTCAGCCGGATTGGCTGGATCCGCTTATTGAACTTAAAGGCGGGGCTTTTCTTTCACTGAACGGCAACGGTGTGATCCATAAGTCTGACGGAAAGACCGTACTTTCGATAAGCAGAGCGGTGTATGATAATGTATCGCAGAAGCATACCGGTTACATGTTTATGAATATTACGAGTTCCTTTTTGGAGGATGAGATATCACAGTTAAGGCCTGATGATATTTGTGTGCTCACTACAGATGGGATATATCTGGCAGGCAATAATGAGCTGGCAAAATATCTTGAAGGTTTTAATATAGCGGAAGATATCACTCACAGAAATATAAGTACTTCCGGGACAAAGATGATGCTTTCGGCCATAAAGCTCGAAGGACTCCCGATAGTACTTTTATATGCCGTAAGGGAAGAAAGACATCTGCTCCCGATGGAGCTTTTGTACGTTATAATCTTACTGCCGCTGATCTATTTTATCTGCGTATCGTTAGCAGGCATATTTATCAGGAAAAACATTACGAGTCCCGTCTTTGAACTGACTAACGAGATAAACAAAAACAGTAAGGGCGACAGTCTTGTAAAAATTGAGCGTGAGTTTCCGAAGAATGAGATAGGTATGATAAAAGATACCTATAACAACATGGTAACCCATACTCAGGAGCTTTGGGATAAGCTTTTGGAAAACGAGCAGATCCTCCAGAATTCACAGATGCGAGTACTGCAGGAGCAGATAAAGCCTCATTTCCTGTATAATTCGCTTGAGACCATAGGATATCTGGCTATGGATGCCGGAGCGGAGAAGGTACATTCGGCTTTGGAGACTCTGGGCAGTTTTTACCGTAATTTCTTAAGTAAAGGAGACAGAGAGATCCCGTTAAAGAGAGAATTGATGATAATCAAGGATTATCTGTCACTGCAAAAGCTCCGGTACGGGGATATCCTGAACGATGAATACGATATAGCACCTGACACGGAAGAGTGCCTTATCCCCAAGCTTATATTACAGCCGCTGGTTGAGAACAGTATTTATCACGGTATACGTATGAAAGGGGAAAAGGGTACCATAAAGATCTCAAGCTGGCTGGAAAATAAGGAACTCCATATAACGGTAAAGGATACCGGTATAGGTATGACGGATGAACAGATAGAGAAGGTGCTTTCAACCGAGAAAACGGACAATACGGATGAAGACGGAATATCCGCTTCCGGTCTTGGCAGCAGCTTCGGCCTGTGGGGTACCATAGAGCGTATCAGATGTTACTGCAATAAAGATGATGTAGTAAAGATCACCAGTGAACCCGGTGAATATACGGAAGTAGAGATAATAATCAATACAGACACAAAGAATTGGAGAACGGCAAATGTACAGAGTAATGCTGATCGATGACGAGGAATCCGCAAGGAAGCTGATGAGAGCCTCGATAAACTGGGAAGAGCTTGATATGGAGGTGGTCGGAGAGGCCGCCAGCGGTATCGAAGCCATAAATGTCATAGATGACATGAAACCGGATATAGCTTTTGTGGATATTTCCATGCCTTTTATGAACGGAATAGAGTTTACCGAACTGGCTACGAAGAGATATCCCAATCTTATCATCATAATCATGACGGCGATCGATCAGTTCGAGTATGCCAGAAAATGTGTCAGCCTCCCGGTATTTGAATATATGCTGAAACCCATAGTGAGAGCCGAAGTGACTGCCACACTTGCATCTGCAAAAGCAAAACTTGACGCTGAGCATGTAAAGAACGAGGCACTCCAGGAGCCGGAAAATACAAATAAGATAGAAGCATCCACCATAGACCAGATCAAGATGTATATAGAGTCCAATTATACAGATTCCAAGCTTAACCTTACATCGGTAGCACAGTATTTCGGATTCAGTGCGAGTTATCTTTCGAGAAAGTTTAAGCAGGAGACCGGAAAGAACTTCGTGGAATATCTTACCGAATGCAGGATGAACGCCGCAATGAAGCTTGCGGCTGCCAATATTAAAATGTTTAAGGCATCGGATGAGGTAGGTATCCCCGATCCCAATTATTTCGGAAGATGCTTTAAAAAATATGCGGGTATCAGTTATTCGGAATACGTTTCTATGAAGAATCTTAAGGACTGACTTTGATGAAATACATATATTTTGACAGCATAGACTCAACCAATAATGAAGCAAAAAGAATGATAAGCAGGGCACAGGTTTCGGAAAATCTGTGCCTTGTGGCGTTTGAACAGACTGCAGGGCGCGGCAGACAAGGGAAGAGCTTTTTTTCGCCGGATACGGGACTGTATATGACGGTGGTGCTTCCGGTCGGACGCCCCATAGCATCGCAGGTTACCATGACAGTGAGGACGGCGGCAGCAGTATGCAGTGCCATAGAGGAAGTGACAGGTATATCTGCGGGGATAAAATGGGTAAATGATATATATGTCCGCGGGAAAAAGTGCTGCGGTATCCTGTGCGAAGCCGTAAACGACTACGAAAAGGGTGTCATGCAGTATATGATAGCCGGTATCGGTATAAACATATATACGAAGGAATGGCCTGAGGAGATTAAAAATATAGCGGGAAGCCTGTATGAAGAGGACCCTGACGGAGCCTGTCCGATGAAAAGCAATCTAAGCAGTCAGAATGAAAAGCCGTTACCGGAAAAGCCGGATACGGGAACAGTAGCCGGCAGGCTCACGGAAAAAATAGCGGAAAATCTAAAAAGCTGGATATTTGATGTTCCGGCAGAGGAGTTCCTGACGTATTATAAATCCCGATCCATAGTGCTCGGAAAAGAGATTGTATTTACCGAAGACGGAGAGAGCCGTACCGGTATAGCAGCGGATATCGATGAAAAAGGAGGGCTGGTTGTCGAAACCGCCCCCCAAAACATAGTTCTTCGAAGTGGAGAAATATCGATAAAACTAAGATGATACAGCTGTAGAATAGTGCTTTTGCCGAAGAATTTAATGCTTAATATACTCTTTAAGCCACTTCTCGGTCTCGTTGTCCAGATACGGCGAGAGTCTGTCATATACCATCCTGTGGTAGTCATCGAGAGCTTTTATCTCATCCGGGGACATATCCTCGAACAGCACCGGTGAAAGATCGATGGGAGCTAAGGTAAGTATCTCAAACCCTAAAAAGTTATCATACTCATTTTCGCATTTCTTAACTGCTGCGATATCATTTTCTATACGTATGCCGTACTCGCCTTCAAGGTAGAAGCCGGGCTCGTCGGACGTTACCATACCTGGTTCTACAGGCGTAGTATTGCCAAAACGCTTACCTATTTTCCAGTTTATATTCTGAGGTCCTTCATGGACATTCAGGAAGAAGCCTATACCATGACCGGTACCATGGTTATAATCCTTATACATCTGCCAGAGAGGACCGCGGGCGAGGATATCAAGGTTTGCCCCTGCGGTACCTGCCGGAAATACGGCGGAAGCAAGATCGAGCATACCCTTAAGCACAGCGGTATAATACTTTTTCATCTCATAAGTTACTTCCCCCATGGCTATGGTCCTTGTGATATCGGTGGTGCCTTTAAGGTATTGCGCGCCAGAATCCACAAGCAGGAAACTCTTTCTTTCCACGGGGATGTCGCTTTCCGCATCCGGTTCATAGTGTACTATGGCGCCGTGATATCCGTAGGCGGCTATGGTCTCAAAACTTATATCTTTAAACTCGGGACTTTCCATACGGAATTTAAGGAGCTTATCGGCTACCCCGAGTTCTGTGATCTTCTCACCGGAAGCATCTTTCTTATATTCATCCAGCCACTTTAAAAACTTTACCATGGCTATACCGTCTATAACATTTGCCGAGCGGAGGTTACTCAGCTCCGTTTCATTCTTCTGAGCCTTAAGGATCGTGGAAGGATTGGTATCAAGTACGGGCTCGAAACAGTCGGAAAACGCCTTATACAGTCTGTAATTGACCGTATCCGGGTCGAGAAGTATCTTCTGCTTATCCTTGCCGCCGGACTGTTCCTCAAAACGGCACTTACAGTAAGAGTAGATATCGTTATAATCCCTGCACTCCACGCCCATATCATCAAGATATTTTTTTGTATCCGGATTTAGGCAGCTCTTTTGGCAGAACAGTACGGTGTTTTCCTCTGCGATAAAAAGATATGATAAGAATACGGGATTACAGGTCACATCACTTCCGCGCAGGTTAAGAAGCCAGGCGATATCGTCAAGAGAGGAGACGACATGACAGCTACAGCCTTCCTCGCGTATACGGCGTACTACCTCCAGAAGTTTATTCACCGCATTTGCACCGGTATATTCTTCGGGGAATATATAAATATCATTTGCGGGAAGAGCGGGTCTGTCCTCCCAGATGTTCCCGACAAGATCCGGGTCGGATACTATCTCTGCATGGGGGACTTTTTCTTCTATACGTTTAACAAACGAGATATCCATAACCCTGCCGTCAAAGCCGATCTTTGCAGTATCGTCCCCGATACGGTTTTTCAGGTATTCGGAGATGGTGGGTACCCCCTTGTTGCCGGACTTATAAAGCTCGATACCGGTATTTTTCAGCTGGTCTTCAGCCTGGATAAAATATCTGCCGTCAGTCCACAGAATTGCTTCTTTTGCGCTTATGACCAGGGTGCCGGCCGAGCCTGTAAAACCGCTCATATATTCACGGCACTTAAAATAGTCGCTCACGTACTCCGAGCTGTGGAAATCCGAAGTGGGGATGATATAATAATCTATGTCGTTTAAGGCCATTTCCTTTCTTAAACGTTCAATTCGCTCACGGATCATTTCTTTAAACTCCTTTTTGTTTACATTACCATTCAAGTATAGTATACCTGCGGGTATCTTGCAAGAAAAAAAGAAAATAAAAGGTTAAAAGTATGTGCTAATCATTTGACTTATTAGGGAAATGATATTATAATTAGCATGAAATATCAGTCTGACTTAAGGGGTAGAGTTATGGCAGAGATCAGGATAGTACCGATAAGAAAAATAAAGATAGGATCAAGAGTCCTTTGCGATATATATTCAAAAAACGGAAGCGTTATGCTCAGACGCGGGAATATCATGACCGAAGCCATCATGGAGAAGCTGGAGTCAGTGGGTGTAAACAGGGTACTTGTGGAAGCTGGTACAGTAGAACTTGAAGACGATGAGCCCAGGAAAACCCCTCTGTATAATGACGGCCTTCCGACGGACAATATCGCACAGTACAGGGACGATTTCCTGCTCAAAAAAGAGTTCGAACAGGGAAAGGATGCCCTGCTTGACAAGGATATAGACGGAGCACAGGATGTAGCAAAGGGTATCGCAGGAAAGATCCAGACTTCCGGCAGTATCAAAAAAGAGCTCGATGAGCTGAAATACGGTACCGAAGGTGTTGTAACCCACAGCTTAAATACGGCCGTACTTGCCGGTGCCATAGGCATTGAAAACGGATTTGCACCCAAAGACATCGAGCAGCTGGTAATCGGCGGTATGCTCCACGATATAGGCAAGCTATATATAGATCCCGAGATACTCAATAAAAAGGGCCGTCTTACTGAAAAAGAATATGAGATCATGAAGACACATGCGGAGGAAGGCTACAAAAAGCTCTGTGACAACAAGGGCGTGACCCAGAAGGTACGTTTCATGGCTTTCCAGCATCATGAGAACAATGACGGCACCGGATATCCCAAGAGACTTAAAGGAGAGCAGATACTCTGGGAAGCAAGGATACTGCATGTGGTAGACGTATATGAAGCCATGACGGCGAAGAGATGCTATAAGGACCATCTTCTTCCGGGAGATGTCATGGAGTTCGTTATGGGCAAGTATTCCACCATGTTTGATATAAAAGCCATGGATATGTTTTTAAGGACCATCCCGGCATACAGGAAGGGCGACCTTGTGCGTCTTTCTGACGGAACAAGATGCCAGGTGCTTGAAAGCAATCCGATAAACAGCTTAAGACCTTTGGTAGTAGACCTTAAAACCATGAAGGTTATAGACTTATATACCGACAGGGATTATCTTTCGAGAACTGTCACGGAACTCATACTGAAGGAGGAAGAAGTAGTTAAAACGCAGTAACTGGAAGAAACGCATATGGATATCATTATTTCTATATTGTTTCTTTTCCTTTTGATCTGTGCCATAGCAATGAGCTTTACAAAAAACACGCTCGCTGCCGTGATCATATTCGGTGCGTTCAGTCTGGCTATGTCCGTCATATGGATAATCATAGAATCGCCTGACTTAGCCATCACCGAAGCGGCGGTAGGAGCGGGAGTCACCGGCATTCTGTTTTATGCGACATTAAAGAGGATCGACCAGATAGACATGAATGCAGCCACGATGACCGGAACGACCAGAAAAAAGCTTAAAGGGAACAGACATGAAAAAGGAAAGAGAAAATGATTCGCACAATATAATATCCGGTAAAATATCGGGGAAGCTGGGAGCAGTGTACAGAGTAGCGGCACTGGTTCTTGCAGTTCTCCTTTTTTTCATGCTTGCGACCGTTATGATAGGCATGCCGGACATAGGAAACAAGAACAATCCGGACAACAATGAGGTGGCAAAGCGGTATATAGAAAACGGACTTGAGGAGACCGGTGCGGTAAACATAGTATCCGGAATGATACTTGATTATCGTGCATTCGATACCTTCGGGGAGTCCTGTGTGCTGTTTGCAGCTACGATATGCGTCATGATCATGCTCCGTATAGACGGACAGACGAAGGAGGATGACGAGGAGGCAAAGAAGACGACTTTCGGTATCAGGCAGTCCGCATTTTCACTGATCGACAGCCGCCAGTATGAGCCGGAAAACGACAGTATCCTGAAAAAGAGTGCGCTCCTCATCGTTCCACTGATACTTATATTCGGACTGTATGTAATACTTAACGGGCATATCTCTCCCGGAGGAGGATTCTCGGGAGGAGCTATACTCGGAGCAGGGCTTATCCTTTTCTTAAGCGCATTCGGATTTCAGACTGCGGAGAAGGTATTAAACGCAAAAACGGTAAAGATAATAACACTGGTATCACTGCTTGTTTACTGCCTCGCAAAAAGCTATTCCTTCTTTACGGGGGCAAATCACTTGGAGTCGGGCATACCGCTCGGTACTCCTGGTGCCATACTCAGCAGCGGTCTGATACTGGTACTTAATATATGCGTCGGCATGGTCGTGGCCTGTACGATGTACAGCTTCTATGCGCTTGTAAGACGCGGACGTATCTGAAATACTTGTACGGTATGTTTTATATAAGCCCTTTAGGGGGCGGGAGAGGTGCTTTTAACATGTGGAATCTGATAACAAATCATCTGAACGATCTCGTAGCCGTAGCACTGTTTGTCATCGGCTTTGCAGATCTGTTATTCCAGAAAAACATGATAAAAAAGGTCATAGGACTTAACATAATGGATTCTGCCATATACCTGCTGCTTGCATCCCAGGGGTATATAAAGGGTAGAAAGGCGCCCATAATCACGGACGGCATCACATCGGCACAGAATTATATCAACCCGATCCCTACCGGACTTGTACTTACCGGTATCGTTGTATCCGTGAGTGTTACGGCACTGCTTCTTTCCATGACCATCAGGATGTATAAAAAGTATCATTCGTTGGATCTTGATTATTGTCTTATGATGGCGAGAAAAGAGGGCTGACATTTTATGGATTTCATCAAGAATTTTCCGTTTTTTTCCATAATGCTCTGCATGTTCTGTGCCATCGTCAATTCAGTGCTGGGCAGAAAAGCGGCAAAATACATGACAAGGATAGTTCTGGGCCTTGTCTTATGCCTTTCCGTGGCGATCCTCTTCTTCACGATAAAGAGAGGAGAGGCATATGTCTACTACATGGGACATTTTCCTGCACCTTGGGGAAATGAGATACGTTTCGGGTGCCTGGAGTCCATGTTTTCACTGTTTGTGAGCATGATCGCGTTCTTATCGACCATAGCCGGAACAAAAGCAGTGGAAGATGATGTGGAGGACAAGAAGGAGAACCTGTTCTATATCCTGGTATGTCTTATGACAAGCTCGCTGCTTGCCATGAGCTACACCAACGACTTATTCACAGGCTATGTATTTATAGAGATCAATACTATCGCAGGCTGCGGCCTTATCATGGTCAGACAGATCGGAAAGACCACCGTTACCGCCATAAGATACATGGTGATAAGTATCCTCGGCTCGGGCCTTTTCCTGATGGGTGTCACACTGCTGTATACACTTACCGGACATCTGCTTATGTCCAATATCAAGGAATCTGTGGCAGAGCTTTCCGTAAGCGGAGAGTACAGGGTGCAGCTTACCATCGTCATAGGACTGATGATGGTAGGACTTGCCATCAAATCGGGACTTTTCCCGTTCCACCTCTGGATACCCGATGCATACGGACAGTCCAATGTGGTATCAAGTTCGCTGCTTTCGAGTACCGTATCGAAGGGTTATATATTCCTGCTCATCAAGATATTTGTACGTACCATAGGATTTGATGTTATAAAAACGACCGGAGTACTCTATATATGCTTCACCTTAGGCATCGTTGCCATGATACTCGGGTCCGTGATGGCACTGCATGAGCAGAGTTTCAGACGTATGATAGCATATTCCTCGATAGCGCAGATAGGCTACATATATATGGGTATAGGCTTAGGTACCGCAGCCGGAGTTGCGGCAGCCATATTCCATATATTTGCACACGGAGCTACCAAGTCACTGCTCTTTATATCATCATCCGAGTTTACCGAAGGTTCTCATTCGAAGACCATAGATGACTTAAAAGGTCTCGGACACAAATATAAGTTTTCGGCATTCTGTTACAGCGTCGGAGCCTTTTCCATAGTGGGATTCCCGCTCCTTGCCGGTTTTGTATCGAAGCTCCTTTTGGGAGGAGCCGCCATAGGGCACGGGCCCATGCAGTGGATAGCGCTTTTGGCACTTGCCGTAAGTACGATACTGAATGCTATTTATTTCTTAAAGACTGTTATATACCTCTACATACCTTATGATGAGGAACATACGGGAAAGAGCGCCGATATGGTGCCGACATACCGTATGAACTGCGAAGAGTATGTATTCGGAGTCATAATGCTGGTAGCGATAAATCTTATATTGGGACTTGCATCCGGCTCCATCATCGATGTGATAAATAACGGACTTGAAATCTTTTCATAACCTTTAGGGAGGCTTTTTATGCTGATTCTTTTACTGCCTGTGATACTTCCCGTACTTTTCGGGATACTGTTGTTCATATATAAGGGCTTTGACGACAGGAAAAAGAGAAATATCTATACAGGTGCTGCACTTATCATATCCGCTGCAGTGACGCTTGCCGTAGTATTCTGTACGTCCGGCACGCTTACACTGTGGAAGATAACCGAGAGTGCTTCCATAACATTAAAATGCGACGGGCTTACAAAGTTCTTTGCAGTCCTTATGACACTTATGTGGAACATAGTGGGCTTTTATGCATTTGATTATATGAAGCATGAGGAAGATGAGAAGAGATTCTTCGCATTTTATCTCATCGTAATGGGCGTGCTTTCAGGCATATACATGTCGGCAAACCTCATAACACTGTATCTTTTCTATGAGCTTATGACCCTTACATCGCTGCCTCTGGTACTGCATTCGCTGACCAAAGAAGCTATAAGCGCAGGTAAAAAGTATCTCTTCTACTCCATAGGCGGAGCATTCCTTTCACTTATTTCGATATTCTATATTTATACAAAATGCAACGTATCGGATTTCACCGCGGGCGGTTTCTTGGGAGAGGTACCCGCAGGTGATAAGAACATGCTTTTAGTATTTGTATTTTTGGCTTTAGTCGGCTTCGGATGTAAGGCAGGTCTTTTCCCTCTTCAGGACTGGCTGCCCACAGCGCACCCGGTAGCACCTTCACCGGCTTCTGCAGTTCTTTCGGGTGTCATCACCAAGTCAGGCGTATTTGTTATCATAAGACTCGTATTCTTCAGTATCGGTGCTGATTTTATCAGGGGCACCTGGGTACAGTATGCATGGATGGGACTGGCACTTCTCACCGTATTCTTAGGCTCCATGATGGCATATAACGAGAAGGTGATGAAAAAGAGATTCGCCTACTCTACAGTCAGCCAGGTATCCTACGTACTTTTCGGACTTTCCATCCTTTCCGCTACAGGCTTGAAGGGGGCACTCCTGCATGTTATATTCCATTCGGTGATCAAGGACGGCCTGTTCTTAGTAGCCGGTGCGATCATAGTATATACCGGCATCAAGAACGTGGACGGACTTAAAGGCATAGCCAAAAGAATGCCGACTGTTATCTGGTGTTTTACACTCTATGCACTGGCACTTATCGGTATCCCGCCCGCAAGCGGATTTGTGAGCAAATGGTTCCTGTGCCTCGGAGCACTTGAAGGCGAGATAGGAGTGTTCAGGTTCTTGGGACCTGCCATCCTTCTTATAAGCGCACTGCTTACTGCAGGATACCTGCTTCCGATCACCATAGGCGGATTCTTCCCGGGCAATGATTTTGATTACGGAAAATGCGAAAAATGCAAGGTATCACCTTTGATGACAGTACCTCTTATTATACTCGCCGTAGCGGCTATCGGCTTCGGGCTTTTCCCTGATTTTATCACGGAAGGGATCGATGCTGTTACTGCCGGATTGTTTTAAGACTTTCTTTTAAAGATCAAGCAGATCAATCGTAATATTTTAGTTTACATAGGAGACATTAAGTGAACACGGATATCCTGATACTCCTTCCCGTATTCCTGCCCATCGCAGCTGGACTCCTTATGCTGGCATTCCCGGCTGAGGACGATCGGGTAAGGAATAAGGTAAACATGATATTTGTCCTGATAAATACGGCTTTAGCCTTTATTGCCATGACGGTATGTAAGGAAAAGAGCATATCGATCGTCAGGATATATATGAACTATGGTTTCGAATTTAGGACAGACAGGGCGGCCTGTATATTCGGAACGATAGTCGCTTCACTGTGGCCTTTTGCAAGCCTGTACTCCTACGGATATATGAAAGGACACGAGAGAAAGAATTCATTCTTTGCGTTCTTTACCATGACATACGGTGTGGTAATGGGTATAGCATTTGCCTCCAACCTTCTTACGATGTATGTATTCTACGAGATGCTGACTCTTGTCACCTTCCCTTTAGTACTTCATCCCATGACAAAAAAGGCGGTAAAGGCGGCAAGAACATATCTTGCTTACTCTTTGGGAGGCGCGGCATTCGGACTTATCGGACTCATATTTATGATGTATCTCGGAAGTACAGGGTTTACGCTCGGAGGAAGCATACCGGCTGATAGTGCGGCATCGGCATTCCTGCTTCCGGCATTTGTCCTTTCATTCTGCGGATTCAGTGTCAAAGCAGCTATGGCACCGTTCTCGGGATGGCTTATAAAGGCAGCGGTCGCACCGACTCCGGTCACTGCGCTTCTGCATGCGGTAGCGGTAGTAAATGCCGGCGCTTTTGCCTGCATAAGGCTTATATATTACGTATACGGGACGGATATACTTCACGGCACATGGGCACAGTATCTGGTGCTTCTCATGACTGCGGTGACCATAGTATACGGTTCTTCGTTTGCTGTAAAGGAGACTCATTTTAAGAGAAGGCTTGCATATTCTACCATAAGCAACCTTTCGTATATATTGTTTGCAGCCACCATCATGACACCGATGGGACTTACGGCCGCATTTGCACACATGCTCATGCATTCGCTTACCAAGATATGTTCTTTCTTCTGCTGCGGCATAGTGATGGAGCAGACGGGAAAGGAATATATAGAAGAACTTTCGGGCCTCGGCAGGGTCATGAAAAAGACCTTCGTATGCTTTACGATATCGTCACTTTCACTTATCGGCATACCTCTGTTCTGCGGATTCTTCAGTAAATGGAGGATAGGACTTGCCGCCATAGATGAAGGCAGTCAGTTTGCGATCACCGGACTTGTGGCGATCCTGTTCTCTGCACTGCTTACAGCCATATATATGCTGGGTATCGTGATAAAGGCATATTTTCCTATGAAGGCAGATAGTGGCGAAACTGAAAACAGCACTAAGGACGGGGCTGAAGACGATCCTTCAAAGGTGATAAAGGAGCATTCATGGCAGATGCTTATCCCTGTTATATGTTTTGCAGCCGGCATACTCATCCTTGGAGCATTCTGGCAGCCTGTACTTGATTTTATACAGTTTTAAAATCCGATTTTGATAAAAGTATTTTAGAAACCTGTTGACTTGTGAGGTAAGAGATGAAAGGCAATATCCTTTTGATAAATTTAATATTATGGCCGTTTGCGGCAGCCGTTATCTGTTACCTTGCGGGATGGCGGAGGGTTCCTTACGGCAATCCCGGTAGCACCGAGAGTGAGAAAGAGGCAAAAAGCAGAAAAGAGTTCAGAAATATACTTGTGATATGCTCTGTACTTTTAGAGATACTTTTGTATGTATTTGCGATCATTTCGATCGGGAAAAAAGGTAACGAGCTCCATATAGATAAGATATGCGGTCTGGGTATCAATCTGTACTTCGGAGGATTCAGGACCGTGTACGCGGGCGTGGCGCTCCTTATGTGGTCCATGACTGCGCTTTTCTCAAGAGAGTACTTTGCACATTACAGGAACAGGAACCGTTACTATTTCTTCTTCCTGTTTACACTCGGAGCCACACTCGGAGTATTCATGTCGGGTGACCTTTATACCGCATTCATATTCTTTGAGATCATGTCATTTACATCATATACCTGGGTAGCACATGATGAGAAGCCGGGTGCCATGAAGGCAGCCGGTACCTACCTTGCGGTAGCTGTCATAGGCGGACTTGTCATGCTGATGGGTATAATGATGCTTTACCATAAGCTTGGGACATTGATGATAAGTGAGCTGCGTGAGGCGGCTGCGGCATGCTGGTTAAAAGCAAAAGGCTCTGACAGAACTTTTATTTTTGTATCAGGCATATGTATCCTGTTCGGATTCGGAGCCAAAGCGGGTATGTTCCCGCTCCACATTTGGCTTCCAAAAGCACATCCTGTAGCCCCTGCGCCCGCATCGGCACTTCTTTCGGGTATCCTTACCAAATCAGGCGTATACGGAGTGCTTATCCTTTGCTTTGAGATATTCAGCGGTAATGAAAGCTGGGGAGTACTCATGCTTGTGCTCGGAGTCATTACCATGTTTACCGGAGCCGTACTTGCGGTATTCTCCGTTGATCTTAAAAGGACACTTGCATGTTCTTCCATGTCACAGATAGGTTTTATACTGACAGGATGTGCCATATCGGTACTGCTGTCGGAGACATATTATACGACCACGGACCCCAGTGCCTCCGATGCCATTGCGATTTATCTTGAATTCCTTACGGAAGAGACAGCCTTATCCGCTGCAGGTACCGTACTGTATATGGTAAACCACTCATTGTTCAAACTTGTACTATTCATGTGTGCCGGAGCCATATATATGAAGCTGCATAAGCTTGATCTGAATGACATCAGGGGATTCGGCAGGGGCAATAAGCTCCTTATGGTATTATTCGGAGTCGGAGCATTAGGTATCATGGGTGTGCCGCTGTTCTCCGGATATATCAGCAAAACCCTGATACACGAAGGTATAGTGGAGTATGCACATGAGCTTACAGGTGCTGCACATACTGCTGTAAAAGTTGTAGAGTATCTGTTCTTACTCAGCGGCGGTATGACGGTAGGGTATATGATCAAGCTCTTTGTGGCAATCTTTATAGAGAAACCGGTTCAAAAGACAGAAGCTCATTTGGCAAAAGGAACTAATACATCCAAAGAAAAACAGACAGAAAAAAATACACATGAGGAACATGAGCATCATGCGGAATCAGGAAAGTGGAAGATAAGCCCGCTATCGGCCATAGCACTTATCATACCTGCATGCATCATAGTGGTATGCGGAGTCATCCCTTCGATATACATTGATAATTTAAGCGTGTATATGAGCGATATTACCCATGCACCGGAGATCGAGCATATCAGCATATTCTCTTTAGAGAACCTTAAAGGCTTTGCAATATCACTTACCATAGGACTTCTGGTATATCTCTTTATCAGAAAGGTACTTATGAAGGAGGAAAACGGAAGAAAGGTATATGTAAACAGATGGCCTGCTAAGCTCGATCTTGAGGAACTTATCTACAGACCTCTGCTCCTTAAAGCACTTCCGGGACTCTTTACAGGTATATTTAAGGGTCTTATCAGGCTTACTGAAGATTTATGGAGCTTTATGGTAAAAGCTCCCGGAGTATTCTTTAAGGGACTTATAAGATTTACTGAGATCATCTGGAACGGACTTGTTAAATTCGGGAAGGGCGTAGGTTTTGTAACCTCGGCATTTGCCGAATCCGTCATATATTCTGTAAGAAAGATATTCTTTAAAAATCTGCAGGAAAATAAAAAAAGCCCTCTCATGGAGAAGCTCTATGCAAGGTTTGATGCCGGCGACAGGGTATTAAGGATAGTCGAAGCCACGATATCCTACAGTATCATATGGCTGATGCTCGGACTTATCGGAACCATCCTGTTCCTGCTGTTTTATAAGTAAATAAAACTTTGCCGTTAAGATAGTATGATTATCATTCTGAGATAATTGATGTCATTCTGAGCGCAGCGAAGAATCTGAAAAAGAGTCAATCAGCTAAGTCCTGATCGACTCTTTAATTATCTGTAATGCATATATAGATCGACAGATGTTCCTCATCGTTTATTACGATCGGTATCCTGATCGCGGTGGTCTCGGCCTGAAGCTTTAAGTCATAGCCATGCATGGACAGGGGAGGAGTGATATCAAATACGATATTCATGGTCGAGAATATGGTAGAGGAGTTACCCATGATCATATTCCCCAGCTCTCCCAAAGCTGAGCAGGCCATTGCATCAAGTTCTTCCACAGGCATTCCCATCATCATGACGGAAGCCGTATCCTTCGCTTTTTGCTCGGTAAGGCCTATTATGACCTGACCTTTCATTCCTCCGGTCACGCCTACCTGTATCAGAAACGCATTATCCGGGAATTTCATGTCGGACATTGACGGTTTCCCGAGTTTTCCGCCTGTCATTCCCAGCATTTCCATAACTGTCAGGGTAGCTTTGACGAAGGGATTGATATATTTTATATCGACAGATGCCATAAATTATCCCTTTTCAAGTGTTTATATTTTATTCATATACAAAATCATCATAACATAATATTTAAAAAATAGCAAGAAGTAAAAAGTGTTGCGAAAACATGCGAAAAGTTGTATGATAAAAGGCGGAATAAAAATGTTTGGGAGGTTTACTATGGAATCAAAGGATTACATGGAAGAATACTGTTTGTGGATGTCTTCGGACGCATTTGACGAGAAGACAAAAAAAGAACTTGAATCCATCGCCGGAAACGAAGAAGAGATCAAGGACCGCTTCTACAGAAGCCTTGAATTCGGTACTGCCGGACTTCGCGGCGTGATAGGCGCAGGCACCAACAGAATGAATATCTATACTGTCAGAAAGGCATCTCAGGGCCTTGCAAATGTTATCATACGTGAGGGAGGCCAGGATAAGGGTGTTGCCATAGCATATGATTCAAGACATATGTCCGTGGAATTCAGTGAGGAAGCAGCTCTGTGCCTCAACGCCAACGGTATCAAGACCTATCTGTTTGATTCGTTAAGACCCACACCCGAGCTTTCGTTTGCATTAAGGGAGCTTGGCTGTATAGCAGGTATAGTGGTTACCGCAAGCCACAATCCTTCGGAGTACAACGGATATAAGGTATACTGGGAGGACGGTGCACAGATCACCGCACCTAAGGATGCACAGATCATAAACGAAGTCAATTCAATCACCGATTACCTGTCGCTTAAGACCATGTCAAGGCTCGATGCCATAAAGGCAGGACTTTTCCATATCATCGGCAAAGAGATAGATGACAGATATAACGAGGAGCTTATGAAGCTTGCACTCCGTCCGGATGTTATAAAGAAGGCGGCAGAGGATATCTCCATAGTTTACACACCTTTCCACGGCACCGGCAACCTGCCTGTAAGGCGTGTTCTTAAGGAACTCGGCTTTAAAAAGGTATATGTGGTACCCGAGCAGGAGAAGCCTGACGGGGACTTCCCTACGGTTGCATATCCCAACCCCGAAGACAAGAGTGCGTTTAAGCTTGCCTTAGAGCTTGCAGAAAAGGTTAATGCCGACCTAGTGCTTGCGACAGACCCCGATGCGGACAGACTCGGTGTATATGCCAAGGATTCAAAGACCGGAGAGTACATGGCATTTACCGGTAATATGAGCGGAACACTGCTTTGCGAATACCAGCTTGCAGCTCGCAAGGAATTAGGGCTTATGCCTGAGAATCCCGCAGTTATCAAGACCATAGTCACCACCAATATGTGTGATGTTGTAGCTAAGAAGTTCGGCTGCACGCTTATCGAATGCCTGACCGGTTTTAAGTATATCGGCGAGCAGATAAAACTGTTCGAGCAGGGCGTTAAGAACTTTAACTATGTATTCGGTTATGAAGAGTCATACGGATGCCTTATCGGTACCCATGCAAGGGACAAGGATGCATGTGCCGCAGTTATGGGCCTGTGTGAGGCGGCAGCATACAACAAGCTGCAGGGCAAGAGCTTATGGGATAAGATGCTTGAAATGTACGACGAGTACGGCTACTATCGTGAGGGTGCCGTATCGGTATCCATGCCCGGTGCAGACGGAGCACAAAAAATTGCAGCTATCCTTGACAACCTTCGCCAGAATCCTATTTCCGAGCTTGGCGGTTTCAAGGTGCTTGAAGCAAGAGATTACAAGCTTCATACCGTAAAGAACATGATAACCGGTGAGACCTCTGAGACCACACTTCCCGAGTCGAATGTACTTTATTACGTACTTGAGAATGACCAGTGGTGCTGTGTAAGACCTTCCGGTACAGAGCCGAAGATCAAGTTCTATTACGGCATCAAAGGCACATCCATGGAGGATGCCGACAGATTATACGCTTTAGTGGGTGAAGCCATCAAAAAGCTTGCTTAAATATTGTCTTTTTAGCCGTGCTATTGCACGGCTTTTTTCTATCTTAGGGTCGGGCAGGAAAGAAATATAAAGTGATTTTTATGGACAATTAAAGAGGTTTATGCTATTATATATATATATATATCAACTTTATTTGAGCATAAGTATATCGATTGACTGCTTGGGGTACTTTGGATTACTACAATAATAACGAGGAGGGAAACGGAATGAGAAAGCCGGGAAAGACCATGTTAACTGTTTTGGTGTTGCTTATTGTTATTTTTGCATTTGGCTGTTCTAAGCCGGAAAACACAAATGATACCGGAAATACGGATAAAACCGTAAAAGCATATGCTAAATCCGATATCGAAATGGTACCTATAGAGACGGAATTGGATGGCGCTCATAATGGTATGTATGTTGTCACGATAGATGGTAAAAAGTACAGATACAGGATGTCATCAAAACGAATTGATGATGTAACTGTCAGCGAAAAGATATATAGTTGGGAAAACAAAGGAAACATATATGATTTTTATGAGGTAAAAGAATATCCGGATCATGTGTACATCCGGTGCAGCGAACACCGGGACGGAACAGACGGAACGGATTATATTATCGAGTACGCTCCAAGTGAAGGACTGCCGGAAGGAGCACTGGAAGAGATTATTAATGATGGATTTGTAGTCATGAAGAACGGGCATGTGATCGAAGGGGAAGATAAATGGCTCGAATTCGTAGAAAAGACAGGTGCAGGAACCTCTGCGGAGATAAAAATAGCTCATTATTTTGTCATAAGCGGAAAAATGGCTAAAAATCTTTATGAACTGACAAAAATGGATTATCCGAATGCATACCTGCATCTGTTAAAATATGACGGAAATAATTATACCTTAAGTCCAATCAAAAAAGAAAACGGAGAATATGTTATCCGGCCTGATGACGAATATGACCGGGCAGAAACATTTAAGTATATGAAACATTATACGGAGGAAGCTCCCAGTGCGACAGCATTATATACAACCTTTGATAAATATGTTCTGGTTGATGACGATGCAATTACCTGGGATGACATCTGGAACAGTACGATAAGCAGCTCACACGAGGCTCGTCTGAAATTTGCCGAGGTATTCAACAAATATGAGTATAAAGAAGGTGTCGATCCATATGAGCTTACACTTGTAGATATTGATTTTCAATAATTCATAAAAACCTTGTAAAGACCTTAAAGAGAGAGGAAGGGGAACTTCTCAAACGGTACAACGATCTTTATGAATGCTTTGATAAGATTTTCGGAGCATAATCGATATTACGTCATATAACATATTATTGACAATCCTGCTTAATAGTATAAAATTGTATCCGGATATGCTAAATATCCATTCATAATGATTATCGGAGGACAGTAAAATGGCAGATTTTAGTGAAATGACGATCGCGAACATGTATGATTTATCGCAGACAATAGCTGCAGAGCTTTTTGAAGGGAAAACCTACCCTTGGGAAGTATTACCCGAGATAGGTGATTTTATCAAGAAGTTAGGTCCCACACTCGACCCTGAGGAGTATGAGAAAAAGGGTGAGGATATCTGGATAGCTAAGTCAGCGACGGTTGCACCTACCGCAAGTATCACAGGTCCCTGCATCATAGGAAAAAATACTGAGGTTAGACAGTGTGCATTTGTCCGCGGCAAGGCCATAGTAGGTGAGGGATGTGTAGTAGGCAACTCTACAGAGCTTAAGAATGTAGTTCTTTTCAATAAAGTACAGGTACCTCATTATAACTATGTCGGCGACTCGGTATTCGGCTTTAAGTCACATACAGGTGCCGGTGCCGTAACATCAAATGTAAAACAGGATAAGACTTTAGTCACGGTAAACTATAAAGGGACCAAGGTTGAGACAGGATTAAAGAAGTTCGGCGCTATGCTGGCAGATAATGTAGAAGTAGGCTGCAATTCCGTGCTTAACCCCGGTACTGTAGTCGGAAAGCATTCAAATGTATACCCCCTTTCCATGGTAAGAGGTTTTGTACCCGCAGATTCTATCTTTAAGACCGGCGGTGTAATAGTAGCTAAGAGGGAAGACATCTGATATTCAGAGAATTAAATGTTCCGTTTAAAGAATAAAACAATAAGGAGTTTACTATTTATGGGGATTCTGTCTATGATACTCGGAGGGTGCTCGGGAGTAAAGGGTACCGGCGGCAAGGGCTCAAAGGCGAAACCCAATGAAAGCGGTATAGCATCGTTTTATTACGGATATCACGGGATGCGCATAGGTTCTGACTTTACCGTGACAGCTAAAGACGGTAAGACCGTATTTAACTTTGAGGACGGTGAGCATCAGGCATACGGGGAGATGGAATACGAGTGCGGGCCGGTGGTCTTAGGGGACTTGGAGCAGCTCTATAAAGACTGTAAAGTCTGGGAATGGGACGGCTTTGATAAGGTGAATAAAAATGTCCTGGACGGTGACGGATTTTCGCTGACGATCAAGTTCAATGACGGAAATGAGATGAGTGCGCACGGAAGCAATGCCTATCCCGAAGGGTACGGAGAGTTTGAGACTGGGCTTAATGAGGTGATGGCTCCGGTAAAGAAGGCCTGCCTTGATAAGTACCGCTCTGAAACAATAGCCAAGGGCATAAACGGAAACCTTAACGGCATATATGTTTATTTCCTTCAAAAAGGGACATCCGGCAGCGATTCATATACCTTCCATATCTTTGATGAAAATATCCGTGAGAATAACCTCGATATTAAGTATACCTCTAAGAGCGGAGAGTATTTCCCTGTAGGAGAGCAGCACTATATGCTCACCTTCCCTCTAAAGGATATAGGGCTCGATGAAGTAAAGAAAATGATAGATGACTATGGGATACTTAACTGGTATGACTATGATGAGGCAGCGGAAGACTACAACAATGCCGAGTGGTTCCAGGTAAGCTTCAGCTTTGATGACGGTTTAAATATCTCAGCCTGCGGTACCAAGCACCCTGAGAACTATGATGAGTTTAGAAAAGCATTTCTTAGCTGGATGAAGGAAAAGGTAAATTTAGCAATACCTGTATCATAAAAGCAACTTTCCGGTTGTTTTTTCATATATGTTTTGTTATAATAATAAATTACTAAGGACCCCTGTGATACTTTCAAGTCTTAGTATCACAGGGCTTTTTTTAAGGGTTTTACAAAAACGTTTTAGGAGGGTATTTTATGGCAATGATGGAAAGACCCGCCGTGACTGTTATGGCGGATGGCGGAAAGTATTGGGAGCATGAATTTGAGAAGTTTTATCTGAAGGTATATGTACCTAAGACAGATATCGACGGTGAGGTAGTAAATTACAGCTTCAGAGCTCCTCTGTTACTTGTATTTGAGGAGAACAGGAAGTCCATGGAGGAGGCTGTAAAGTTCGCTAAGGAGAGCGGTCTTGCCGATATAGCTTCCGCGGTTGATTCAAGTGTGCTTTTCGTATATCCCACATGTGAGGGCGCATGGAAAAATGCGGACGAGAGCTTATATGTATCACTTATCGGCGAGATAAAGATGAATCCTTATTATAAGGACGGCATCATAGAGATCACGGATTTCTTCACAAGAGAGTTTAAGGGCTTCTTTGTAAAGGGAGCCATATTCAGGGCAGATATATACAGCTACGGCGCATCGGCCGATTATGTGGCTAAGAATCTGATAAAGACTCTGCAGGGCGAGTACTTATGGGGTCCCGGTGAGATCACTCCGGCATGTCTCTCCATGGAAGGCTTAAGCGTTACACCTGATGTGGAGCGTAAGGATATAGGAATATTGAGCGTAGGCAACAGCGCAGAGATCAATGCTGCTTTTGACGGCTGCCAGAATCTCCTCTTAAAGGACAGTGCTGACTACAAGGCTGATTTTAAGGCATTTGTACGCCAGTTCAAGATGTGGTGCGGCAATATGGAGATCGAACCTGATTTTGAAGCACTTAACATGACAGAAGAAGCAGGCTTCACACTTGTTCAGACATCACCTGACAACAGGGGAAGATACAAGGATGCTAAGGAGCATAAGGTAGGCTATTTTGCATATTATAACAACGACCTGTTTGACAACGGACCTGTTCCGCTTCTTATAGGCTTCCATGGCGGCGGAGACTCCACCATGTACTTAACATTCGTATCGGGCTGGTGGGAGATAGCACACAGATACGGATTCCTCTATGTAGCTATAGAGAACCACCAGGATGTGACAGCTACCGAAGTTATAGAGGTATTAAACGACCTTAAGAAGAAGTACAAGATAGATGAGCACCGAGTTTACTGCTCAGGATTCTCAATGGGCAGCGGCAAGACATGGGATATGTATCAGGAGTACCCTGAAGTATTCGCAGGCATGGCTCCCCAGTGTGCACTGTTCCCCGTAAGGAACAATCCGTTCGGAAAAGACTTGGGAGACAAGCTCAATACAACAGTACCCGTACCGCTTTTCTATGCAGGCGGAGAGAAGTCACACTTACCCGAACTGCCTTTCCAGGCTGAGCAAGGTATCGAAAGAATACAGTATGCAGCCGAGACCAATAAGTTAAAGAAGAAGTTTGACCTTAATTATGCGGATAAGGATAACTGGGAGAACAAGATCTACGGTATCCCCGGGGACCGCGTAGAAGTTGTACATGACGACTCACGTGATGCAAACCTCACCATCAACTACTATGACAGTGAGGACGGTGTATGCCGTACCGCATTCGCAAGTATCGACAACCAGGTGCATGAGTGCCGTCACCATACCAATGAGCAGGCTTGGAAATTCATATCACAGTTTACCAGGTAAAAGAAGGTGCTGTTTGAGGAACATTTATAATTATTTGTGACAGGAGGACTTTTATGAAACGGAAAGCTATGATAACATCTGTACTTATGGCGTTCTTATTTATCGTGCTGACTCTACCCAAAGCCGTGTATGGTGCTGATGCGCCTGCATTAGGACCGTTAAAAGCAGGTGAATACATGGAGCATATAGAGGGATACGAATTCCCCTTATGCAGCGCCAAGGATTACGAGATCGAATATGACAGATTTATACTAAAGGTCGAAGCCGGTGTATATATCGATGAATCATTTCCTGCCATCATTGACGAGATCATGGGTATCATCGAAGAAAAGACAAATCTAAGCTTTATGCCCAAATCTTCACCTGTCAATTATGAAGGCAAAAAACCGGTTATCGATATTGAAAAGCGCCATACATACGGTGAATACGGCGCTGCCATTGAATCGGCTTCACATATAGGAGTATCATTTTACGAGGACGAAGCTGTATCCGGACGGATTACAGACGATTTTAATACGATCATCCATGAACTGCTTCATGTTATACAGCTCAGGAACTTTGGATATGTCGGAGATATCCTGACGGAAGGTTATGCTGAAAGCTATGCCGGAACGATAGAAACCCTTCTCCCGAAGAAGTACGCAGACCGTATCCGATACAGCGAGCGCCAAGACGAGAGAGTAAACATCGCCGCTTATGGCAAAAATGAATGCGGGCTTGATGTTGACTATGATATCAACTGGGTTACAGAAGACAATATTAAAAAATACTTTTTCCTTGAGCCCGGGCATAGCGGACATGAACCCAGCTACTGGATAGTTGAATACATTCGCGAGAAATACGGGGATGAAGGTCTGAAAAAAGTCCTTGAGGCAGACAAAAAGGAATATTCAAAGAACAGCTTAGATATTGGCTATAAGATTCCAAACAAAACCGAGCTTGCTATTATCGAAAAAAATCTTTCGAAATCCTTTGTAAAGGATTTTTACAAGTGGTTTAAAGCCCAATTTAACGACGAATCTTATTTCGATTCAAAAATGGACTACACCGATACCAAACAGGTCAAAGGTCTTTTAAGCAGCATATGCAATTATGAAGGCAAATCAACACTTAAGACATTATACGATATCAAGTACAAGGACAGTCTCACTGTCGATTATACTGAAGCTTTTGCTTATTGTCAGCAAGTCCTCGGTCGTGAGATAAAAGGTATCGGCGGTATCTTTTACGGTACCGGTAAGCTTAGCTTTTATGACGCACATGACCGTCTGATATATGAGACAGGGGACAAAAACACTTCGTTTTATGATGTAATCTATGTTCCGCATGCCGTAAAGTATGTAATTACAGGATCCGGAACCAATGACTTCACCCACTCTGAGAGTATGGAAAAGGATGCATTCAGCGACGCATCCTATACTAACATCAATTCGGGTATAGGTGCCGCAAAAGATAACTCAACTTTATCGGGGAAGCCTGCATCTATAAAAGTCAAGAGTGAAAAGGCTTTGGCCTCGGCACTTAAGAAATGCAAGTCTACAGGCGGTACGATAACCATAACAAAATCATTTACCATCAATGATCCTCTGGTAATATATCCCGGAACAGAGGTCAAGATCAAGAAGGGCAAAAAGCTTACCTTAAAAGCACGTCTGACCATCCTCGGGACTCTGACAAACAGTGCCAAAGCAGTAAAGATGAGTGGAGGATGCATAGTAGTTAAGGATGCCTCATGGAAAAACGGAAGTACAACCTACAAGGTTTCTTCAGGTGATAAGACATCGGGCCGTTCCTCCGCTCTGATGATCAATGATAAAAATAAGGTTTTTGGAGGTTACGGTTCAAAGATAACCCTCGAAACTGACAAAAAAGAAGTAAAGGAACTTCAAGCTTCGCTTCTCCTTGATAACTATGATACATTGAAACTCAACGGCAAAAAGATCTCTGCCGGAGGGTCAGGCGGTAAAAGCGGAAAAGATAGTGAGGGTAATGATATTTATACAGTTACAACTGCCGATGAATTCTATAGTGTATTAAGTCGTTCCGTCGGGACAGGGATAAAGGTCACTGTTACCAAAAATATTACATTAAAGGATACCGACAAATACTATCCTGTTCCTGCCGGAGTTGAACTCATCATAAAATCAGGTGTCACGCTTACACTAAATGAAGACATAAGTCTGGACATTTCAGGAAGCCTTACCGGTGACGCCGGCAGTCTCATACTGAAAAGCGGATCCTGGATGTGGATGAATGAAAATGCAGTTGTTACACTCGGTGATGTAACATATAAGACCAAGGTACGTGATGAGTTCTATAATGAAAACAGAAATTGCGCCTGCGGCTTCAGATTCGACCCTGTGAGTGGCAGCAATAGTAAATACTATGTATATTATGGACTGTATAATCGTCTTTATGTTACTGCTCCGAGCGGTCACAAGGCAAGTGAATACATCAACATCTTGACTGCTGATTTAAGAGAAGGGGCTATGGTATACTTCAATAAGAAGAAGATATCCTGACAGGTAATATTTTCTTCTCGTACAATTTTAGATTTACAGACACCGTTCAGGATTTTGTTCATATTAATCCTGAACGGTGTTTTTTTACATATGAAACCAGTGGGGCTGATGGATCAGCTAAGCGAATGCTATCGGAATACTGAGGATAGCTTTAAACAGATCTCCGTCGATCTCGATTTTAAGGCTGCCGCCTTGAAGTTCAGCCATGCTTTTGGCTATGGATAATCCCAGTCCGTTTCCTTCTGTATTTCTTGAAGAATCCCCTCGTACAAAACGTTCCATCAGTTCATTTTCTGATACATCGAGTTCATTTGCAGATGTGTTTTTAAAGATAAATCTGGCATACACATCATCTTTTTCGAGGGTGAGATAAACTCTTGAATCCGGTAAAGAATACTTACAGATATTGTTTAACAGATTATCAAATATTCTCCACATACGCCGTCCGTCGGCCATGATCATTACAGGTTCTTCGGGCTTTTTAACTATAAAGTTTAAATGAGCTGTATTCAGCTTTTCTTCAAATTCTCCGGTGGCCTGTGTAATGAATATTGAGGCGTCACATGGTGCAAGCGTGACTTCCAGGTTGCCTGTAGCGGCCTTAGATGCTTCAACCAGATCTTCGAGCAGTTTCTTAAGTCTTTCGGATTGCCTTGTGAGCACATCACAGTATTCGCGGTGCTTTTCGTTATTACATTCTTCCCTGCTGATAAGACCTGTATAATTGATAATCGAAGTAAGCGGAGTTTTTATATCATGAGAGACATTGGTTATGAGTTCTGTTTTCATCCGCTCGCTTTTTAGGCGTTCGTCCACTGCTTTTGTCATACCGACGGATATCGTATTAAGGTTTTCCGCATGCTTTTTTATGGATGGCAGAAGCATATCTTTGGTGTCTATCTTATAGTCAAGTTTACCTTCGGCCATCATCTCGGCTCCCTTTTGCAGAAGCTTTAGCTTTAAACATATAAAGATAAGGAAAGCGAGTATAAATATTGTTTTTACGGCTAAAAGGATTATTGAGGCTTCTACCGAGTCAATCTCATGTGCAATATAGATTATCAGGATATCTGCAAGATAATCACATATCAGAATGAAAGTTATTTTTCCGAAAAGAGGGATGTTTAATAGCCCTTCTTTCAGAATATTAAAAACTTTTACTGTGAAGGAAAACAATACCTTTAGTAACCGGTATGTTAATGACCCTTTTATCAGGGTATGCTGCTTGATCCTGGCAGCGGCACTCATGCAAAGGTATAATATGGTAGAGGTAAGGCATAATGCAAATATTACTGCAGGGATTCCTTTACTAAGATCACTGCCGGCCGCATCCTGAATGACATAATAAATCAATATTGACACACCTATAAGTATATCAAGTGGTATGACATTAAGCGGACCGGGGTATATTCCGTCATCTTTCCTGCGTCTTGCAGAAACGCACATCAGGCCGATAAAACAAATAATGGTGAGAAGCAGTGCAACTCCGCCCGCCAAAAGGACGGTATATTTATATCGGTAACCGAGCAGCACATTTTTCATACCTAAAGCATACTCATCGGATACCGGAAAGCCTTTTCTTACTCTTGCCTCAATGATCAGCTCTTTAGTTATCTGGTCAGTACCGACTGAAATATTAAAATTATACCATTTTGATGAAACACCACCGTAATTCCAGATGGGGTTTGAATCGGAGTGGTATGCGTTTATACTACAGTATAACCAGGTATTATAGGTATAAACAGTATCCTCGGTATTATAATCGTCAACTCCGGCTGTTTTGGCTTTCAGAATATTTCCGGTTCCTCCGGGTTCATATACCTTATACAGGATATTGGTTTCTTCCTTATATACGATAACTCCGTCTGTCTTGGTATATCCCGGGTATCTTTCATAATTATTGTATTTTACCAGCCAATCGCTGAGAATTTTTTTGCTGTATTGTTCTCCGAAATAATCGCCTTGACTCTTAGTATAAATACCTTTTTCGTAACAGGATATTGCGGCACCCGTGCAGATAACGGTCACACATATTCCCACAAGGCAGATCAGAAAAAGAAATATCTTTCCGCCTATGGTCCTGAATATTTTCTTCATGTAAGGATTCTCCTTTCAAAACAATAGCCCTGACCAAATACGACCTTGATATATCTTGGTTTTGTGGGGTCAATCTCTATTTTTTCCCTCAGGTGTCTTATATGCACAGCGACAGTATTTTCGCCGCCGTAGCAGGGCTCTTTCCAAATAGTATTATATATTTCTTTCGGTGAAAACACGCGGCCTTGTTCTTTCATCAGAAGTTTAAGTATTTCGTATTCTTTGGGGGTAAGTGATATTTCTTTCCCGTCGGCAGTTACCTTTTTACTTCTGTCATCAAGTTCAATGCCTCCGATCATGATCACATCGTCACTTTTTTCCTTAGAACCCAGATACAGATATCTTCTGAGCTGAGCTTTAACGCGGGCTCCCACCTCTATGGGGTTAAAAGGTTTTGTGATATAATCATCCGCACCAACGTTAAGTCCGAGCACTATATCGGATTCTTCGCTTTTTGCAGTAAGCAGTATGACCGGGATATTATGTTTTTCACGGATCAGTGACATGGCTTTGATACCGTCGGTTTTGGGCATCATGATATCAAGCAGGATTAAGTCGATTTTTTCGTTATTGACTATTTCTACAGCCTGTTCACCGTCATATGCCTCATAAAAACAATAATCCGGGTCAGCCAGATAGAGCTTTAAAGCATTAACTATATCTCTGTCATCGTCACATATCAGGATTTTATGCATAAATATTTGTTCCTTTCTTTTTTGTTGCTCGTAACATATATGTTAAGTTAAGTATAGCACGTAAGTTTTTAAGAATAAACAGGTAAACTCTTTAAGATTTGATTAAGTTTTTACTTATTGACGTTGTTATTTAAAATCTATAAAATGATACTACAGAATCGGGAATCGGGAAAATTTAATATATGCAACCAACCGGTATATAATATCGCTATTAAGAGTGAAGGCCTTAAAAAACGGAGGAAAACTTTGTGGATGATAATGAAATTGTAGAGCTCTACTTATCCCGCAATGAAGAAGCTATAGCCAGAACCAAAGAAAAATATGGGGAAAGGCTTAAGATTATTGCTAATAATATCCTGAATGATATAGAGACCGCCAAGGAATGTGAGAATGACATGTATCTAAAGGCATGGAATCTGATACCGCCAAATGAACCCAGGAAGTATCTGTTCGCATTTTTAGGGAAGATAATAAGACATTTAGCTATAGACGTATTAAGGAAAAACAGCAGGCAGAAAAGAGATGCTGTGGTAACCGAACTTACTTTAGAAATGGCTGAATGTATCCCGACGCAGAACGGTACCGAGCAGGAGTTTGAGGCTAACTTTCTGGCAGGACTTATAGATAAGTTTTTGGAAGGATACCCTAAAGAGCAGCAGAATGTATTTGTCAGAAGGTATTGGTATTTTGATCCGATATCTGAGATATGTGAAAGGTACGGGCTGTCTCAGAGTAAGGTTAAATCCATATTGTTCAGGATGCGGGAAAAGTTGAAGAAGTATCTCGAAAAGGAGGGTTTCACAGTATGACAGAATTAGATCTGTTGGATGCGATAGGAAGTATAGACAAAAAGTATGTTGAGGATGCTGATGACGTAGTGGAAAGTACGCGAAGAGAAACTGTTCCGGAACAATCTGAGGAAACAGTAAAACATGAATATGAAAGCACCGGGAAGCCTGTAAAGAAAAAGATGATCACCAAGTGGCTGCCTCTCGTAGCATGCTTAGGTGTAGTGGCGGTACTGGGAATTATATTGGCAGTGCATTTTACGGGAGATAAAGAAGAAACTAATGAAAAGATGGCTCAAATGGCATCGGCAACCGACAAAATATCTGACTCTAAGGAGACAGAATCAGGGGACGGTATGCTTTGGTATTCCGAAAAATATGACCGCCAAGGCATGGATGCATACAATGAGGATGTGAAAGATCCGGGAGTAACATCTGCCCCTGCCATGCAGTATGCGGAACAGGGTATAAATATCCCGGCATTATCCGTACCTGAGCCTAAAGAATGGGCTATGTATGATATGATAGGCACTTTGGTGTATAATGGCAGTATATATACTCAGAGCGAAAATCAATATATGGATCTGGAAGCTGAGCAGAGAGAAAACTTGCTGGGAGATTATCTCGGGCATGCAACTATGTCTTTAGATGAATGGTCTTCTTTTGAAGAATACGATAAAGAATTTGCCTCTACATATGAAGGTGACGTATATTCGGTAAAAGGTTACGATCCTGATTTCAGGGTATGTATACGCCATGAAGAAGAGTATGACGGCGAAAAACATCTGTTTCTGTTTTTCCTCGAAAGACTTAATGACATAACGATCAACACAGGTTATGACGTATTTGAAGCAAGACTTAAAGTAAGGGAAAAGTTTGCCAGCTATAAATGGGAAAGCCATGATGACTGGAATTATGCCCGCAATATATATCATGATCTGGAGCTTGATGAAGAGGACTGGGGCCGGTTCATGGACATGGTAGACACTTGTAAGTTCGTAAATACATGGGATCCGGATACAAAATCTTCAAGCATATACAGAACAGATAACCAGATACATCTGTATATCCAACTGGATGACGGCTTAGAGATTGAAATGCGGCTTATCGAAGGAGGATATGTAGGATACCAGAGTCTTGGCTGGTACTTCGTAAAAATACCGGAAGACATATTTAATAAAGTATTTGAGGCTTGCAGTTAAGCTTATAAAGAATTGATTATATTTGTTGGAGGGATAAGGACTTGAAGAAACAATTATTGTTCTTAATGATGTTGATTCTTATTATCTCAATATCCGGATGTAATAAAAACGAATCTGAAATAAAACCGAAAACAGAGTCAGATATCCAGAAAGAAAGCAACGAGTACAAATCTGATGCTGTTGTAAACGAGGTACTTATGGTAGAATCACAAGATGAAGACTCATATGTGAGATACATTCCAAATGAATCTGGAGGGTGCTATGAAATTGAGCCCGATGATAACGAAGAACAGTTGATACAGTTGGTAAAAGCTTTGGATACATCTTATACTAATTTTTCACAGTCTATATATGAAATGATAGCCAATGACTGGGAGAAATATAATTCTATGGATAATGTTCAAAGAATGTTGTCTAGTCATATGCCAGGTATATGTAGCAAACAATTTGAGAACTGGTCTGAAGCGATTGAATTTGTTGGTGCAGAACCTTGGAATCCGTTTGAAAACGAAGAATGGCTTTCAGGTACAAATGAATATAGGATTGCAAATCGCAAAAAAAACAGCATGATGCTTGACTATAATACAGAGTTTTACGGTGATGCGGACGGAAAGTTGAACAGTATTTCACTTAGCAGTAATTATCCTTTAGCATCAGGGTTTGTTAATCTCGTGATTAATCTTGGATCTGAAACTACATTTAGTGCCTGGCCGGATAACGAGAAAGGAGGTAAAACAAGAATCTATAAAGATGTCTTTTACGAAGATAGAACAAGAACGATTACTACAGATGTATTGGTTGTGCATACTGATAACTATGATGCCATAAGGATTGCACTGCCTGAGGCTTCAAATTTTAAGTACCTTGTTAGCGTTACTTCCTATAATGGAACGGAAGAACTAGCTAAAATGTTTGATAAAGCAGCTCATACTCTGGGACTTGATTTAACATATAAAAAAATTTTGGAAGGTGTTCCTTCAGCTGATTCATACATGGATATTGATCAGATTGTAAACATAGCACAAGATTACGTAGCCTCAAATCTGGCGGGTCATGATGGGCAGGTTATAGATATAGAAAATCCTGCGATTGAAAAAATATATGTGCTTCCGGATTTTTACTATCACTTATTAGAAGTAAGTACGTTAGGTGAATACTATAAAGTGACATTTACTACAAATCTCGATGATGTACTTGGACCTATTGGAGTATATGTAGATTATGCAGGAAACATTATTGGGTTGGATTATAGAGAATAAATATAGTGATCAAGTTTGAATCACATCTTTAGAAAATTGTAACCGTAGAAGAGATAATATACTGATAGAAGAAGCAGGGAATTTGTGAAAGTTCCCTGCTTTTTAACGGTATGACGGGCATGCCGTCAGTCTGTGGTGAAAGTCCACGAGGGGCGTAGTTGCCGACGAACCACATAGCGACTCCCAAGGTTTGCGTCGTGAGGTGCAGGCGAGAAGAAGGGATAGCAAAATCGTAGTCTGAAGGTTCACTTACTTAAAGAGATATCACCCAACCCACGCTTACAGAAAATATGGCTACAGTTATATGGAATACGATTTGGCTATTAATTGCAAAAACTCACTTGACAAATCATTATATCATATATATAATATAATTACAAAAACAGAGAAGGAGACAAAGGATTGAGGTTTCAATGGGATGAAAACAAGAATGAGTCAAATATTGTGAAACACGGCGTTTCTTTTGATGAGGCAAGTACGGTATTTGATGACGAGGAAGCTATATTTATAAGTGATCCGGATCACTCTGTTGGAGAGGAAAGATTTCTATTGCTTGGCCTCAGTAGTAGAGAGAAAATATTGGTAGTTTGTCACTGCTACAGGGAAAATGATGAAGTTATCAGGATTATATCAGCCCGACCTGCCACAAAAAACGAGAAACGGCAGTACAACGAGAGGATAGGAGGTTTATGATATGAGAGAAGAATATGATTTTAGCAAGGGCATAAAGAACCCCTACACAAAGAAAGGGAAAAAACAGATATCTATAAACATAGCCGAGACTTCTATAGATTACTTTAAGGAGGAATCAAAGGAAACAGGCATACCCTATCAGGTATTAATCGACTTATATTTAGCCGACTGCGTAAAGTCTGGAAGAAAATTAGAACTGGCTTGGAAATAATATGATGGCTTTTAGAAAACTATTGGATATGTATAGTTATGAATGGAACAGTAACGAGAAAATCCCCTTAATTTCTCGATGGTGAGATTCTTCCGGCTGGTTATTTTGAGCCGGTCAATCCATAATTGGATGATATTTCAACAATAATTGGTATCAATCAGAGGGACGGTTCTCTGATCGAAAAATGATTAAGCAAACGGCGGCCTTTACAGACCGCCGTTTATTAGCTTAATTGAAGTTAATATAAAGGTGCGCATCATGCCTAGTGCCTGTAGACAAGCATGGTTTGCATAATGTAAACACAAATGTCAATAAAACTATAGCTTGCCCCAAATCGGACAAAATGAAACCAAAACAGATATTTGGCGATATATATAGTGAGGACCTCAAAAAGACAGAGAGGACATAAAGATGTCTGATGATGAAATTGTAAAATTGTATGCTGATAAAGACGAAAGAGCAATAGCAGCTACGAAGGAAAAATATCATAATTATCTGTATAAGATAGCTTTTCAGATATTGGGCAGTCATGAGGATACAGAAGAATGTCTGGACGATGTTTTTATAGAAACATGGAAAGCCGCATCGCACATATATCAAGGCTGTCTCCAGGCATTTCTGGTAAAACTGACCAAACGAATCAGCATAAGCAGACTGAGAAGTTGGAACCGAAAAAAAAGAGTGCCTACCGAATGTATATCTTCACTGGAAGAGATAGAAGAAACTGTATTTGGCGGTGTATCGCCAGAAATAGTATTGGATAATAAACTGCTGAATGCAGCCATTAACCGGTTCTTGGGTACACTTTCAAAAGAGAAACGGAGTTTGTTTATAGGTCGGTACTATTATTATGATTCCTTAAAGGATGTAGCCGATTATTGTGGGATAAGTGAAGGAAAAGCTAAAAGCATATTGTTTCGTCTCAGAAAAGAATTAAGAATCTTTTTGGAAAAGGAGGGTTTCGAAATATGAAGAAAAATGATATGTTGGATTTTATGGAGGGCATAGATAACAAATATCTTGAGGAAGTAGGTGCTGTGCGTATGCGCAATACGGAAGGTTCAAATGGTACAGGAAAACTTACCGGTAGGAGGGGGATCATTATGGAGCTAAATAAAATATCAATCGGAGTTGCGATACTGGCATTGGTTGCGGGTATCGGCATTGGCGCATTATTATTTACCAATCCCATAAAAGGTGATGAAGCAGCTGAGGAAATAGTGGAAAAGTATACACCCGATGGAGAGATAATCCTTCCGAAAGGGACACCTATGACTGATCAGAATGCTATAATTGTACCTGAGGAAGAATGGGAAGAGACCGGTCTTCTCAGTGAACAGGCTCAAAAAGAAGCTGCTGAATATGGACTCGGAGAAGAAATAATAAGAATCCAAAAGTGGAATATAGAAACTGATGATGGTTATGAGACATATTATTCAGAAATCAGGGGATGAAATATAGCTTAGAGTAACCGGAAAATCAACAAGCATAAATAGTTAGACATCGTCTTGGATAAGTGATATACTTTCCATGACGATGTTTTGCTTTTATGTATTGATTCGGTGTATTAAGAAAGGAAGGCTGAATATAAATGAATAAGGATGAAAAAAAGCCTTTCAACTGGAAGAAAGAACTGTTGAGCTGGGCTAAGATATTTCTGATAGCTCTCGTGTTAGCTTTTATAATAACGCATTTTATTATTATGAAGACAAAAGTAGTCTCGGGATCCATGATACCCGAACTGGAAATATCAGATCATGTGATCGGCAATCGCCTGGCATATCTTTTCTCAGATCCGGAGCGCGGGGATGTGATTTTCTTCGAGTATCCTAAAAGCTACAAGGAGTTATACGCCATAGATCCGGAGCTTACATATTGTATGGATAGGGAACTGGGAGATACAGAACCGAGATATCATGATGAAAGCGATGTGTATGTAAAGAGGATAATCGGACTTCCGGGCGAAAAGATAGAAATCAGGTCAGGCAGGGTGTATATCAACGACTCGATAGTACCATTAAATGAGCCGTATTTAAACGCTAAGCCTATAGGCAACTTTGGTCCATACTATGTGCCCGATGATTGTTACTTCTGTCTGGGAGATAACAGGAATAAATCTTCCGATGCAAGAGACTGGGATAATACTGTGGATGATCCATCTGCTCCCGATTATGATCCCGACAGATTCCGGTATGTGCATAAGGATAAAATATATGCTAAAGCTATGCTGAAAATAATCCCGGAGCTTCATTGGATAAACCATAGCGATTATGTGACGGACTAAATAATGAATGTGAATTGATTTATATTGTTATATAGAGGCATATTTTAGGAAAAATCATATGTTATTTTGAAATTAATTGGAGTAATATCAGATGTTAATAAAAGTACTAAAGGTAATCAGGCTGCTCGTGGGCATTGCCCTTCTGCTAATAATGGTTGTATTTACATTTGAACTTGCATATACCTTGCTTAATCCGCATATGTTCTATACAGCCAAGTCCATGGCAGAAATGATGATGGTCATTGTACCATCCGGGGTAATCGGTTTCCTGCTGGTCAATTTTTCGATAAAGGGCAGGGAGAAGCAGATTTTGTTCCAAAAGATAACCCTCTGGGTACTATTAGCATTTTATGGGGCAATCCTGTTTGCTATTCTTTTTGGAAGTGGGATAGCACCGAGGGCACGGCTTTCATCTATGCCGGATAGTTTTAGATTTAGGGTTTCAACTTCGAATTTTATCCCGTTTAAAACTATTGGTTCGTATATTAAAGGATTTTTCAGCAATACCATCAGCGGGTATATAGCAAATAATAATCTGATGGGAAATCTGGTCCTATTTATGCCTATGGGGATATTTTTACCGGCTCTGTTCAAATCTTCCAGACTCAAGCATTGTCTTATAATGTTTATAGGTTTAATGCTGGTAGAAGTTTTACAGCTGATAACGGACTGTGGAGTATTTGATATAGATGATATAATGCTGAATTTTGTGGGGTTCTTTCTGGTATATTGTACTATGCGGGCAAAGTTTATGGAGAAGATTAAGGAAAAGCTTTGTATTTGGATTTAGGATTATATTTTTATATTTTTCTTTTTAGAATGCAATTTCGCCACTTCATTTGTTGTCTTAATATGTGAAGCTTCAAAATAAAGTTGTTAGGAGGTTGGCATTCATGGATGACGTAGCGATTCTTGAGTTGTATCGGGAACACTCGGAAGAGGCAATACGAGAAACAGAGAAAAAGTACGGTAAGTACTGCTATTCTATTGCCTATGGGATACTCGGGAATCATGAAGATTCGGAAGAGTGCGTGAATGATGCCTTTGTTCGGCTTTGGGATTCAATCATTAAACAGAAACCGAAGAATTTGAGGATGTATCTTGCAAAAATCACTAGAAACCTTGCTATTAACCGTTATCGTGAACTGACCAGAGAAAAAAGAGGCGGATCCGAAGTGGTGGTGAGTTTCTCTGAAGTGGAAGATTTTGTTGCACAATTTGATGCAATAGAGGAGCTTATAGACGAACAGTCATTGATCCAGAGCATCAATGAATTCCTTAAAGGACAAAAGGAATTATATCAGATAGTGTTTATACAGAAGTACTGGTATTTTCTTCCTGTAGAAAGAATTGCAGAGCAGAATGGGATCAGCAAAAGCAAAACTCTTTCAATACTGCATCGCATGCGTCAGAAACTGAAAGTCAGACTGAGAAAGGAAGGCTATCATTTATGAAGACGAAGAAAAAAGATTATCTGCTTGCAATGACGGAATTGGATGATGAGCTTATTGAAAAAGCAGATCCATATAATGACAATAGAATTGATCTTAGGAAAAAACAAAAGAAGCGCAGAAGCAATATCCATATAATAGTTGGTATCTCTGGCGTGGCGGTAGCTGTACTTTTGGTGGTTGTAGTATTTATAAGTGGTGTTTTTGAAATTAAGAGTCCCGTTGGACAAGATCCTGTTAATAGCGACTACAATCCCGGGAACACTAACATTGATGTTCCAACAAGGATACCAATGCCTATAATAGATAATGATCCGGCAACAACTTTAACGCCATCACCTACACCGATCGGTTGGAAAGCTGTTGAAAAAATGCCAACAGATAATCCGGTTAATTCGGAAAAACCTATCCCGACTAGTGCACCCGTTAAGCAGAAAGCTCCCGATATGGAGTATTTAAGCTGGGATGAGATACAAGGGAGTTCATTCTATGAGCTTCTTCCTGAAAAGTTATTCCAGTATTATGATTTTTTGGAAGCATATACACAGACAGATAAGTTTGGAAGAGTTACATTGATTTGGTTTACCCTCGGAACAGGGGAGGAAGCGTCAAATCTTTCTATAAGGGTTCGAAGTGTCACGGATGCACCTGAACTTGACACATTAAGGGTTAAAGCTGAGGAGACCGAGCGTTATGATATCACAAAATATGAGATCCCATATTCGCAGACCGTACCGAAAGAATTACAGAGAACTATGGAGAATCCGGTTTTTCAAGCAGAGGAGTTTACCAGAGAAGTGCTGTTAAAAAGAATCGTTACATATACTGAAGAAAATGATGAGAAGTATAGGGTTGAACTGAGCATTGAAGCCGGCGGCTATGTTTTTTATTATAACTATTATGGCAAGAATATGCATGATATCTTTCCAGCCTTTGGTTTCAGCCCGATTCCCGATAAGACACCTCCAATAGGATTTGATTGAAATAAGAAATAAGAAATAAGTCAATGGAACAAGGGGAACATCACTAGAAAGAGAGTTTCTCTGATTGAAAAACGATGAAGCAAACGGCTGAGATTGATAATATATACAATGTAAATAAAAATGCTTTACAAATGAAAAGACATATGTTATCATATATCTGAAAGGAGATGATATTTATGTCACAGGTAATGGTTAATTTCCGTATGGACTCTGAAGATAAAAATGGTATGGAAGAAGTGTGCAAAGGACTTGGATTGAGCATGTCTGCTGCGTTTAATATTTTTGCAAAAAAAATGAGGAGAGAAAAGAGAATACCGTTTGAAGTATCTATCGATCCCTTTTATTCTGATGATAACATTAGTTATCTGAAAAAGGTTACTTCGGAAATAGATTCGGGTAAAGCAGTACTTTCTGAACATGAGCTGATAGAGGGGTGAAAGAATGAGGCTATTGTGGGATGAAAGAGCTTGGGAAGATTATCTTTATTGGCAAACGCAGGATAAAAAGACTTTGAAGCGTATAAATACTCTGATTAAGGACATACAGAGAAGTCCATTTGAAGGTATAGGTAAGCCGGAACCCTTATCTGAAAATTTAAGTGGGTGGTGGAGCAGACGCATTGATGATAGTGAGAGGATAGTCTATAAAAAAGATGGAGATGCGGTAGTAATTGCCAGCTGTAGAGGTCACTATAATAAATAGGAATGTATAAGAATTATTTAGACACTGTCTTAAGTTTAGTGTATACTTACTTTGGACGGTGTTTTTTATGGGAAAAATTTGTGGAAGATAGTAATTTCCCTGTAAGGTCATTATATATTTTCCTGTTTTATATGATGAAGGATCCTTTATCAACCGGAGGTAAACGATGGAAGATAATCAAATAATAGAGCTTTTCTGGCAACGAGATGAGAGCGCCATAACCGAGACCGGTCGGAAATATGGGGCTTATTGCCGGACTATAGCTAATAATATTCTGCAGAATAACGAAGATGCGGAAGAGTGTGTGAACGATACATGGCTTAAAACCTGGAATTCCATACCACCTAAGAAGCCGGAGAATCTCCGCATGTATCTGGCGAAGATCACACGTAATCTGTCATTCAACCGGTATAATGCCAATAATGCAAAAAAGCGTGGAAACGGAGAGGTGGCTCTTATGCTTGACGAGCTGGCGGAATGTATAGCTGACGGCAACGATATCGAGCAGGCATACGAAGAAAAGGAGCTTAAGGAATACATCTTTAAGTTTTTGCGCACACTTCCTGAACGGGAAAGAAATCTCTTTGTCAGACGATACTTTTTCGTAGATACGGTCAAGGAAATAGCGGCAAGGTACGCCCTGACAGAGAATAATGTCATGGTAATACTTTCCCGTACCAGAAAACAGCTTAAGAGTAAACTTATGAAAGAAGGGTTCATAGATGAGTGAAAACAAGTTATTTGAAATGTTAAATGACCTGGATGATGATATTTTAGAGCAAAGTGAAAAGAACGTAAAATATAATAAAAAGCCTGTGTGGATAAAATGGGGAGCTATAGTGGCTGCCGGCCTCCTTATAGTGGCAGCAGGATTTTTTATCGCCGGGAAACTGGGATTGTTTGATGGGATTAATACTCAAGATTCGCCTAAAACTGAAGTCGTTGATATAGGTGATACCTCTGCTAAACCGGTAAAAGATAATACTACGGTGTTTGAAGTAACTGACGAAGATTTTAACTATGACATTGATTACTTTTATTCTGATGTTGTAAATAATGGGACGTCTTCCATTGATTTGGAGAATTATGAATGGGTACCGGTATATAAGGAAAAGACTATTCCGGAGGCACTGAAACCGTATACACTTGCATATGCCGGACTTCCCCAGGTGGCGGTAAGACCTGTGTTAAATGACTTTGATCTTGATGGAAGCGGTAATTTCGATAATAGCGAATACAAGCTGTTTTTTGAGGCTGATAGGGCCTGGGGGCAATTGGTTTCAGAAGAGAAAGAAATTGAAGGTTATGAGTATTCCGAAGGAAAAAACGCCTTGGTAAAGTTTTCCATAAAAACCATGGCACAGCTTTTAAAAGAAAACAAGCATGAAAACAGAGTGTTTTCACCGATCAATATATATATCGCTCTCGGAATGCTGGCAGAGACCACGGCAGGCAATACCAGACAGCAGATACTAGATCTGCTTGGCGTCCCGGCGATAGAAGATGTAAGAATTCTCATGAAGGGCCTATACAACAGTGCTTTTTATGATGAAAACTTAAAATCGATATTAGCTTCATCGGTTTGGCTCAGGGACGATATGGACTACAATCAGGATACCATTGACAGTTTGGCTGAAAACTACTATGCATCATCGTTTTCCGGAGAGATGGGTTCACCGGAGTATTCAGAAGCACTAAGAACCTGGCTTAATGAACAGACAGGCGGATTGCTAAAAGAACAGATAGGTGGCATGGAGTTTAAAGATGAAACCATCATGACGCTGGCTACGACAGTGTATTTCTGCGCAAAGTGGTCTTGGGAGTTTAACAAGGATTATACAGAACCGGATGTATTTCATGCAGCTAAAGGAGATATCCAATGTGACTTTATGCATCAGAGCGCGACAGGTCCTTACTTTTGGGGGGATAAATTCGGTGCTACCATAAAGTGGTTTACTCCCGGCTTAGGGAATATGATGTTTATCCTGCCGGATGAAGGGGTCAGTGTATATGACCTGTTAGAGGATGAGCAGGTACTTGATTTTATTGATAAAGGCTTCTACTACGAGCAGGCAAAGGGTGTTATAATAAATATGACAATGCCAAAGTTTGATATATCGTCAAAACAGGATATCGTTGCAGATCTTAAGGAACTTGGTATTACAGATGCATTTGACTTTATGAATGCTGATTTTTCACCCTTAACCAATGAGACTGATGACATTTGGGTTGACAAGATTGAACACGGAGTACGTGTCATCGCAGACGAAGAAGGAGTAAAGGCTGCTGCATTTACAACAGAAGACGAGGTTGGAGCTTCGCAGCCTCCTGAAGAAATAGTTGATTTTGTCCTTGACCGTCCGTTCATGTTTGTTATACGATTAGGCGAGGGACTCCCGATGTTCATAGGGATAGTTGAGAATCCCTGAAAGAATCCGGTTTTATGAGAGGTGCGTATGAAAAGAATACTCAGCTTATGTATGATACTTATATTAGGATGTTCCCTGCTTGCCGGCTGTAGCGGAAAAGTAAAAGCAGCCGATCTTATGGAGGGGATAACAAAACAGGAAGGAGTGCAGACCGCTGTACATTCGAAAGAGTATGCTCCGGTATTAGCTGACTTTGCCATACGACTGTTTAAAAACTGTTACAGTAATGGTGACAACCAGCTTATCTCTCCTTTGTCCGTGATCATGGCTTTGGGTATGACCGCTAACGGAGCCGCGGGAGAGACTTTATCGCAGTTTGAGAAAACCTTTGGCGTTCCGATAGATACATTAAATCAGTATTTAAGTAACTATATGGAAAAAGTGATGGCAGGCGGTGAAAAGAGTATACTTAAACTTGCCAATTCAATCTGGTTTGCGGATCGCTTCAATAACATCAGCCAGGTATTTCTACAGAAAAATGCAAACTTTTATGGGGCAGAGATTTATAAGAGAGTATTTGATAGTTCTGCAGCAGAAGAGATCAACAACTGGATTGATAAGAATACTGACGGCATGATCAAAAAGATGCTGGATGGTTTTGAAGAAGATGATCTTATAGTCCTGATAAACGCCCTTTGCTTTGATGCGGAATGGATAGAGCCATATAAGGAAGAAAATGTAAAAGAAGGCATCTTTACCAAGGAAGATGGTACAGTACAGAATGTTGATTTTATGGGTTCCGCTGAAAATATATATATTGAAGATTCTCAGGCAAAAGGCTTTGTTAAAAAATACAAAGGTTTAAAATATGCATTTGTTGCGTTACTTCCTAATGAAGGGATAAGTGTTGCAGATTATGTTTCCTCTTTAGAAGGGGATAAGCTTTTAAAACTGATCTCATCAGCACAAAACTGTAAGGTGTATACTAAAACTCCCAAGTTTTCATTTGACTATTCCGTAAGTATGGGAGAGATAATTAAAAAACTGGGGATAGTTGATGCGTTTGATCCTGAAAAGGCTGATTTTTCAGATATGGTAGCGGAAAATGAGGAAAGAAAGATATTTATAAGTAAGATCCTGCATAAAACTTATATCAGGGTCGATGAAAAGGGAACGAAAGCAGGTGCGGCAACTATGGTAATAATGAATGATGCTACAGCATTGCCGACAACAAAGGAGCCTCCCAAGGTATACCTTGACAGACCTTTCGTATTTATGCTTATAGATACCGAAAGTAATGTGCCTTTCTTTATCGGTACAGTGATGGACGTAGAGTAAAGCGATCAGGATGATTCACAATCACGGGGACGGGTCTTCGGTTGAAATCAATCGGAGACCCGTCTCAATCTTTTGCCTTTTTATGTTACTTGAATGCGGAACTAAATTCCGCAATGAAGCCGGAATCTTGGGTGGTATTTTGTAAAGATGCCCGAAGACATATTCAATAAAGTGTTTGAAGCCTGCAGTTGATACAACAGAGAAAAGAGTATTTGCAAAAAAAATTGTTGACAAACGCACTCTAACGTGATAGAGTCAAACTGGACTCTAACACAGTAGAGTGTGTTTTGCTTTAAATACAAATTTTATTTTTTAAAAGGGTGGGTAATTATATGGAAGTACCGAAAATATTTGAAAGTGAATACCGTTTCTGCAAAATCATGTGGGAAAATGAGCCTGTAAAAAGTGGAGATTTAGTCAAGCTTTGCAGCGAGCAGTTGGGATGGAAACCGACAACAACATATACAGTAATAAAGAGACTTTCGGAAAGAGGTGTCTTAGTCAATGAAAACAGCGTAGTCAAGGCACTTGTTAAGGAGGATGTTGTTAGGACTGCTGAAATTGACGATTTACTGGAGAAAAAATTTGAAGGCTCATTACCGGCATTTATAGCGGCATTTGCCAGAAACAGGCAGATGTCAGATGCGGATATAGATGAGGTAAAGAAGCTTATAGAATCAATGCGTGAAAAGAAGTAGACGGTCATGAAAGGAATGGTGAAAACATGCTAAATGTATTTTATCGTGTTTTAGATATAGGGATTGCGGCGCTTTGGATGGTAATCGCAGTTCTTATACTGCGTTTAGTATTCCGTAAGGCATCAAGCAGGGTAAAATGTGCAATGTGGGGAATGGTCGCTCTGCGTCTGCTTGTGCCGGTCATCATTGAAAGTAATTTCGCGATTACTCCGTACTTTTCTGTACAGAACATTATAGAGATAGGTGAAACTGTTCCTGAGACCCGGATTACGGAAAATATGACAGATAAAAATGAGCCTGGCAAGCCTTACACGGATAATAGCTTTGTTGAAGATGACAGGATATCAGATTTTGACCTTGAGAAGCAAAACATGAATGATCCGATCACTGAAAAAAACGGTGAAAAACAGCCGGAGTATGATAATAAGTCTGCATTTACAGATGACGATATAAGACTGTCAAATAATATAATATCGAACGATCCTGAAAATGTTATTATTGCTGCAGATAATGACAGTACTCCCTTTTATGAACATTCTGTTCAAGGCAAGGCGCTTTTATTTAATATCCTGGGATATGTATGGTTACTTGGAGCAACGGCATTCATGCTTTACGGCCTATACCGTTTTATAAGGCTTCGAAGCAGGTTAAAGACTGCAGTATTGAGAGAAAATGAGAAGGATGTATATTTAAGTGAATATGCCGGATCTCCGTTTGTTTTCGGAATAGTTAAGCCTAAGATATATATGGGCTTTGGGTTATCTGACATCAGCGCTCAGAATGTTATAAAGCATGAAAGGATGCATATACGGCATAGGGATCATCTGCTTAAGATCCTTGCCTATAGCATACTGGCATTATATTGGTTTCTTCCGTGGGTATGGGTGGCATTTATACTATTTTGCCGTGATATGGAGTTGGCTTGTGATGAGGCAGTTATCCGTGATATGGATATGAATGGCCGTGCGGATTATTCTCAGGCACTGCTTGAATGTGTTAAACCACATAAAAAAAGTTTTTCATACTCGGTATATTTTGGCGAGAATGGGATAAAGAGGAGAATAAAGAATATTTCCGGTTATAAGAGGAAAACCGTTTGGATCGCAATAGCGGCGGTTATGGTATGTGGTATTGTTGCAGTAATACTGTTTTTTGTTGTACCTGACAGATCCGATAATGAAGATACAAAGCCTGGAAAAGGGTCAGAATCATCCGAAAACGCTGATATTACAAAAACTGCAGAACTATCAGAGACTGATCCTGTAGGCGAAAACCATACAGACTATGATAACACTGAACCTGTACAGACCGGAACTTATCAAAACAATAAGACTTTAAACGATCTTCATGGGGTAGAGTATTGTAAGCTTATCAGTATAGCTAAAGCAGATACAGATATCGGACAGATAACTGCGGGAGACTATCAGGAATGGTTCATTAAGCACCCGGAAATTGAAAAGGAAGCCGCACATCTTAATTCATTGTATTTCCTAAAAGAAGATACCGAAAAAAATTATAAGGTCTTTCTTAGCGGAGATGGTAATGACATAGTGATAGTGAAAGGTGCTGAGGTTTATTACCTGAAAGACGTAAACTGGGATAACGGACGGCTTGATTCACCGGGTATAGCAATGATGGATATTGATGGAGATCAGGATGAAGATATTGTTATATCTATGGCCGGGGCGCGCGGAACAGGAGTTTCAGTCAGAGAACTGATAGTGGTAGAAGCAGTGACAATGGATGAAGTTCGTCAGCGTGAATATGCGGAATCCGATTCACCGGATAGAAAAAAAGATGACCAGCTGCTTCCATTCTATGAAAAAGAAGAATATGACCTGCTTAAAGCTGAACCGTTAACAGACAAAGCCGCATATATATGGCACGCTTCGAACAGCATTTTCTGTGATGAACTGACTGACAGGATATCTGTGGGCTATGATCAAGGCAGGATTGGGTTTGCTGTTGATGATAAGATTATAGGCTGGATACATGCAGAGAATGGAAAAGATATCAATCTGGCCTTTGAAGAAAGCGATCGCTTTAAGAATGGCGTAAAATATATGTTTGGGGAGCAGATGCACTTTTTGTTGAACGAGTATGGAGTAAAACTGCAGGCCCAAGTTGCAATCTATGATCAGATAATGGACGAAGAAGGGCAGGTGTCCCATGGGTGGTTTATTTATGACTATTCTCCAGATGCTGAGGCAATGATATCTTTCTCGGCACAAACAGGATTTTTGATAAATGATCTTAATATAGTTTGCCCTCAAAGGAACCGGCTTTATTGGGTGGATGATTCGAATGTTTTACATTCTGATATAGTTGAGTCTGAGTTGATCAGAGATTTTGGAGAGCAATACAGGGAAAAGACAGCGGTATTTGGATTGGGAGATATTGATGGAGATGGTAACAATGATTACATGGTTACGACAAGAGACGTATATTCTTCGGATTATTTAGGATATGTTTCTCTGTATTTGGATAACGAAAAGATATATGAATATGGTCACCCGAAATATAAACTTTTTCCAAGAGAAGTAAAATATGTGGACCTTGATCAGGATGGTGAAAAGGAGATTTTCTTCTCATTTGATACAAATGCCAATGGGAATGTATTACAGTTATATACCGTACTGAAGAAAAACAGAGATGGCTGGAATGAAATGACAATACCACAGAATTCAATCCCTCAGTTAAACAATGCTTTCCCTATAGTTGTGCTCAGAGGAAGTGCAAACAGCGGGAAAGAAGATGTAAGTAAATATGTGACAATGATATGTCAGAATCCTATAGGCGGGAAAAAGGATGGCGGCGGAATCATGACGATGGTTCAGTATGACATAAGAAAGCACTACAACAGCCTTTTAGACGGTATCTGGTCAGGTATGGATGAAGAAAGAAGAAAGATACTGGAAACCGTGGCAGATGGAAGTGCTTTTGAAAATGGTTCTACAGAACCGGGCATAGCAGGCTGGGGTATATGTGAGATAAAAGAACAGGACGGCTTTCTTATTGCTAAGCACTTGATACAGGGCTCCGGATATACCGGTGACATTCTCGGTGAACTGTATGTAATCTTTGATTATGATATTACCGGTCGTGTAATGGTCAGAGATCTACAGTTTATCCCCTGGTATGGGGACTCTGAAGATGTTTATTATATGATCAGTCATTCATCAGAAGGTAAGATGAAAGATTTTGATGGAAAACAGTTAATAACTAAGGCATATTAGTAACAATAAATATAGACACCGCTTAGGATTTTGTGTATACTAATTCTGAAGCGGTGTTTTTGTATGATAACATGAAAACGGAAAGATTGAGGTTAGTATGATATTAAGGATCATCCTTTATGTATTGGCAGCGGTATCGATATGGTACAGCTTTATGATATACAGCGTGCATTCGGGTTCATCGTTTTTTGCGGTGTGGGCTGTGATCGGAGTATTTCTTGCATTGACCGGCATAGCACTTAAGACCGGACTGTTAAAAAAGCTTCCGGTCTGGCTCAATGTAAGTCTTGCAGCAGTGGTAGTGGCTGCCTTGATAGTGATCGTGGTACTGCTTTTTATCATAGTTTCATACTCTGAGGAAAAACCTGAAAAAGACCTTGATTATCTGATAGTGCTGGGGACACAGGTAAAGCCTGACGGACCGAGCAGGGTACTTAAGTACAGACTGGACAGGGCAGAAAAGTACCTTAAGGAAAATCCATCTACTATATGTATAGTATCGGGCGGAAGGGGCACAAATGAGCTGCAGTCAGAGGCTTCAGCCATGAAACAATATCTTGTGGAAGCAGGTATAGATCCTGAACGGATCATTATGGAGGACAGATCGACCACCACGGATGAAAATATAATGTATAGTAAGTCGTTTTTACCTGAGAATGCTTCGATCGGCCTGGTGACCAATGATTTTCATATGTATCGTGGTGTATATCTGTGTAAAAAGCATGGCATTTATAATGTATATCCTATCCCCGCAGGTTCAGATCCTTTTTACAAACCGAACAATTATCTGAGGGAAGTGCTGGCATTTATCAAGGACAGTTTGTTTTAAAAAGGACCAGACAGATTTTTTTATTCAGTTGTCGGGTCTTTTTTTATTTTATCCCCAAAATGTCATAATTTTGCCTTGTAAATAGTATATTATATATAGACATTTGATCAGGCCGGCTGGTTTTGCCTATAAACATCGGAAGAATGCATTGTTGAGGGAGGAAAGACCATGGGTTTATACGGACAAAAGATAACTGTGACAAAGAGACTGTTGACGTTGGCACTAAGTGTAATACTGTGCTTCAGTCTTACCGGATGCGGGAAAAAAGATAAGAGTAATGAGGCGGAGTCTGCTTCTTCGGTTGGAGAAAATATAAGCGATATAGTAGAAAAATATGAAGGCTTTTCGGAGAATACCGTAACGGAAAGCGATGCGGATACTATGCTGACTGTAGAGGAAATACCTGCAAAGACTGATGCTGAAGGTTCAAAGGATAAAATACCTGTAAATAGTTCAGGCAGTTCAGAAAGTACCCCGGATATCATTACCACAAAATACATCCCCAAATCAGGTTATATAAAATGGTATCTGCCGAAATCATTTTGTTCATTTGAGGATGACCGTATAGAGAAAATCAATCAGAAATTAAGGGAAGACGGCTACGATTTCGGACTGAAGATCATACTGTATGATGACAGTTCTTCTAATCCTGAAGTAGTACAGGCAAGACATGAAAAAATGTTTTCGTCGGGTGCGGATATAGTATACACCGGTTTTAATGATTATAATCTGATCGGGTTTGAAAACAGTCTGGAAAAAGAAATCCTGGAGGGTAAGTATGCGGACCTCACAGAGTATATTGAAAACGGTAATTATTTTAAATATCTGCCTCAATTGCTTTTGGACTCCATGAAATATAACGGAAAAATCTATCTGCTGTCTCCTTCTATAGTACAGGATGGACGTTTGGCGGTATTTCTGCTTGACAAAAACGGTGTGACAAAGGACTTTGATTTTGAAAAAAAGCCTTTGGATATATTTAAATACATTTCTGAAGACAATAAACTGTATTATGGATTAGATGAGCTTGAATTTGTGGAATTATTCGGATATACATACGATGTTCACTATGGAGCGGTGGTCAATGAAAAAGGACAGCTTATCAATCCGTTTGAAGACAGCCGATGCGTGGAATGGATGAAAAACATCAACAAAAAACGTATGGAGAACAGTGTGGTCATAGCTGAGCGATACAGTGTCGAGAAAAATGAAGGCTTGTTGCTTTTGGAGAGGGATAAAAGTGAGGCCGAAGGATGTTTGGACCTTGTATATCTAAAAAAGCTCGGAATAGGAAAAAGACTTACTTCAGCTACTGCCATTCTTTCGACCTCGACCAAAAAGGAGGAGGCATTTACATTCCTTGAACTACTTAGGACCAACCCGGATTACGGCAACCTTCTGACGTATGGGTACACAGAAGATGGGGAAGGCGAAAAGCCTGTTGATGGGTTCAATATAAAGTGTGTCCTGGGTATTGATGACGGTCTGTTATACGGCGAGACGGACATGAACCATTTTATGTCACTTGATGAAAGAAACAGTTATTATGAAGACAATGTGATCGCATCCCCCGCTCTGAGTATTGATTTTCCTCCGGAAGCAAAGGAACTTCGAAGGATCATAAAAAAATACTTTGAATTTCCGGACAGTGTACTGTTCAGTTCGGATTTTGAAGAAAGATATGCTGCACTAAAAAAGGAATATACTGAGAACTTCAACAAAATGAAAAATAAGATGAGAAAGTAATAACAAAAAAATGACGGTATCCCGGGGAAGGAGGTTTTATGGATAACGGGGAATATTCCCGCATTGTAAATCTGTATTATGATGAAGTAAAAAAGTTTACTTATACAGTCTGCAAAAATCTGCAGGATGCGGAAGATATAACTCAGAATGTATTTATAAAACTTCTGAAAGCCGCCGGGGAGTTTGATGATGATCGTCATATCAAACGATGGCTGTTTAAGGTTGCGGTCAATGAATGCAGGGCTTTGTGGAAAACACCGTGGAAATCAAAGGTTGACTACTTTGTCCCTGAAAGAAGCGTTGTACGTGTTGATAGGGATGAAGAACAGGACCGTGTCCTGGAGGCAATATTGAGTCTTAAGCAAAAATACAGGAAGACAGTTTTTCTGTTTTATTATGAAGGCTATACTGTTAAGGAAATCGCCGAGATCACGGATGTGAACGAGTCAGCCGTATTAAAAAGGCTTCAAAGGGCAAGGGAAAAGATAAAAGCACAGCTGGAAATCAATATCAACAGGAAGGAGGTCCGTGAAAATGCTTAATGACAACGAATTTGATGAATATCTGCGACAGGGGATAAAAGAAGCCATAGACAGTATCCCGGTTTCAGAAGAGGAAAAAACCAGAGTCATAAGCCTGGCAATAAAGAATAAAGAACACAACGGTGATGACTCACAGGAAAAGCGGAAGGTCGTAAGTATTTCCCGAAAAATGTCCAAAACGGCAGCCATAATCATCACAGCAATATTTGTTCTTGTGATCGGCGGCGGAATAGCATGGGCCATGTCAGCCTCCGGACTGAAGGATTTCTTCTTTAAGGACAATGACAGATCCTTTGAAACAGTGTATATGGAAAGCGGCAGGGAGTATGATTTCGGAGAGTACAAAGTATCCTTTACAGGGTATGCTTATGACGGCGGAGTCGGAAGAGGATACCTGCAGTTCGGGTTTACCGATATATCGGGCAATCCGTTGGATATAAGTACCATGTTAGAATATGATAAAGATATCCGCTTTGACCGGGCAAAGTCAGAGCTGACAAGAAAGACATCGGTAAACGGATATACCTTGGGTGATCAGAAGATCATATTCCTCTTTATGAATACGGGGTCAAGATATACCATACTTAACGGATCGGATATGCTTGTGAAGTTTAAAGCGGAGACAAAGGATTTTTACAGCGAAGCTGAACCTGTGAGATTTTTAGTGCTTTCAGGAGAGGAGTGGAAAAAAATCTGTGAGGAGATAGATGCCATTAACGAGGATGATGTGTGTAATTTAACATATGATCCGGACAGAATGGTTCCTGTGTATTACTACGATATCGACTCGATGCAGTCCGAGGTAGTGGATATCCTCGAAAAATATGTGCCTGTAGATATAATCAGCACAACCAAAGAGCCTCAGTATATCGAAACGGGCGGACTTAAAGTAACCGTCGGAAGAATGGATATCCTGTTCGAGTACAATATAGAAGAGTGTGATGTAAAGTGTTTCACATTAAGAAGAAATGACGGAACAGAGCTGGTATTCCGACGTAATGATGATGAGACATGGTCGGTTGAAGGAGTAGATAATACAAAAACATATCAGGGCGGAGGCAGATATGGGGAAAAAGTAAGGCTTGATTATACCATGGGCTTTGTCCTCGGACCTGAAGAAAAAGTGGAAATAGATATAAAATGATATCACAAAATAATAGTTGACAGAGTAGGTTTATTGTGATAAACTACAATTAGTTTATTGCAATAAACCTATTGTTATGTTTAAAAATACGTTATACTGAATCATTTATTGATTCGACGAAAGGGACAGAAAAATGCAGGAAATAGAATTAGGTTCAATCCAGGAAAGATTTGCAGATCTTTTGTGGGCCAACGAGCCGATAGGCTCGGGTGACCTTGTGAAGCTGTGTGCCGATGAGTTCGGATGGAAGAAACCGACTACGTATACAGTATTAAGAAAGCTCTGCGAAAAAGGACTGTTAAAAAATGAAGACGGAGTAGTAAGCTCAGTCATATCCAAAGAAACTTTTTATTCAAAGAGAAGCGAGCAGATAGTGACAGAGTCTTATGGCGGCTCATTACCTTCTTTTATAGCTGCATTTATTTCAAGAAAAGGCTTAAAACCGCAGGAAGCAATGGAAATCCAGAAAATGATAGATGAGTACAAGTCGAAGTGATAGCTCAAAAGAAAGGTTTGGCATTGCTTTATATGTCATTCTGAGCGCAGCGAAGAATCTTGCATTTAAATATCGTGAAAGGAAATAATATGGGTACTTTATTCATAAAAGTATTGAATATGAGCATTATCGCTGGTTGGCTTGTACTTGCGATAGTACTACTGCGTGCTTTTTTCAGAAAAATACCGAAATGGATCATGTGTGCTCTGTGGGCGCTGGTAGCGGTCAGACTGTTGTTCCCGCTTCCTTTTGAAAGCGTGTTCAGCCTGGTGCCGAGCGTAGAGACTGTTCCGCAGGACATCATATATTCGCAGGAGCCTGCCATACATACCGGTATCCCGGCAGCTAACGCGGTTATCAATCCGGTGCTATCGGATATGTTTGCACCTGCATATGATGAGACCATAAGTATTGCTCCGGAGACCAATATGGAGCTTACTCCGGAAGCAGCCGCGGATACCGGGGAAACCTACAGTCCGGTCAAATACTGGACCGATATAATGGGTATAGTATGGGCGGCCGGTATAGGTGCGATGCTTCTGTTTGCTCTTTTCAGCTACCTTAAGATGAGAAGAAAGACAGCGGCAAGCATATTGTATGACTATATAGGTGCTGATGGTAAAAGCACTGGCAACGCATTATCAACATATGCCGGGACTGAAAATAATACTGTTGAGAGCAGTAGTAAGAAGTCAGGTATGCCCGTATACGAGTGTGACGATATAGATTCACCGTTCATACTGGGATTGATCGCTCCTAAGATATATGTACCTTCAGGTATGGATACTGAAACTTTAAAAAGCGTATGCTCACATGAGTCAGCTCATCTGAGGCGCAGGGATTATATCTGGAAGCCCTTGGGATTCATGCTTCTCTCTGTATACTGGTTTAATCCTCTGATGTGGGTAGCTTATATTCTCTTATCCGGGGATATAGAAGCCGCATGTGATGAGAAAGTTATCGAAAACATGGATAGATACGAGCGTGCAGCATATTCTCAGGCACTGCTCAACTGCGGAAAACATGAAAGGCGTTTTTCTGTATGTCCTCTTTCATTTGGTGAAACGGGGGTCAAAGGAAGAGTGAAGTCAATATTAAACTATAAAAAGCCGGCGTTCTGGATCATGATCGTTGCGCTGGCAGCATGTGTTATTGTAGGCATTTGTTTCTTAACGAATCCAAAGGCGAAGGGAGATAGCGAAGGAAATGATATGAGTGGTATCGAGGCTTTGATCCGGGATTATGATAATGATAAAAACAGTATTTTGGAATTAGATCGTACTGAGCTTCATAAATTATACGGAGAGCCTACAAGCGAGTTAAATGGGTTATTAGGGGGCGAAGATTATCAAACAGAAAGCGGTGAAGGTCTGATGGTCTATTACGATAATGAATCACAAAAAGTCAGTAATATAGATAGGTATACGACCGAGAGTATTGTTAAGGCACCATCATATGAGGAAGATAAGGAGATTGGCGGTAAGATATATGTATGCACGGATACCACGGTTGTAAAAGAGCAAAGGGCTTTTAACAATTTTTTCCATATAACTCTGTACAGTGACGGTACAATAAGCTACACTCAGCCCATATACAGCAGCTATTTACCTATGGGTAAATGGTATATTGAAGGAAATACACTTGTCATTAAGGAAGATATGTCTACAAATTATTTTGACATTGTTGACGGCAATCTTGTCTATAGAGAAGATGGTTCAAACGGATTTATGTTTTATGATATACCTGATGGCACTGTATTTGAAAGAAAATACCTGACCTCGGAAAAAACACATGAGTATGGGCCGACGGTAACTATCGGTGATAATGGAAAGAACGTGGATATCACTGAGGATAACGATGATTTATATGAAAAGGTGGCAGGAAAGGTATTCTGGTGCACGGATGAAAGGTTGGAACAAAACAACTGGTCGAACACGCTGGTACTTAAATTCTATAAAGACGGAACCGCGTCGTATAATATACCTTTTTACAGCAGTGTTATGCCGGGGAATAATTGGTATATAGATGGCGATCAAGTGGTCTTTTATGGATTAAAATTTAAATATGTGGATGGAAATCTTATTAAAAGCGGACCGGGAGCTCTAAGGTATTTTAACGTTTTGGGAGATATGGTCTTTTCATTTAAAGAGGATCTGACTGAGCCTACTTCCGGACTGCCCGGATCGACACAATATTCTCAATTGTTCTTTGATTACAGGGAGAATCCGAGCAATATAATCGGCATGAATTACAAAGCGGTGATAGAAAAATACGGAGAGCCTTCCGGTAGTTTAAGTGGATTTTGGGGAGACATATATGACAACGGTATGGGTGAATCACTTATTTTGTATTATGACCGTAAAACCGAATGTGTGATAGAAATACATTCAAAGAAAGATACTAATAATTCGGGACAGTATGTATATAAGCGTGTTCTGTCCGGTAAAGAGAAGTTTTACTACTGCCAGGACGGAGAGCAAAAGGAATTGACGATAGATGACGTACCTGAATTGTTCACCCCCGGTAATCCTGATACTTATATAGCATATTATACTTTCTGCGACCTGGACAGATCGGGTGCATCGGAAGCTATACTTGATGTTATAAGTACAGGAGATGGCGGCGGGAAACTGATACTTCATCGTATGAATGGCCTTGTATATGCATATAAAGCCGATCAAAAAAGATTTCTTAAACTTAAAACCGACGGGACATATATGTATGGCGGCTACGGCGGCGGTATAGAAGACGGATATGCACGTATATTCGGTTTTACAGAATCAGGGTTTACTGAAGAAAAGATATCTTATCTGCACAATGAAAACGACAGGTATGAGATAGTCATGAAAGATGCACCTTATTCCGAGGAAAAGTTAAGGAATGATGCGGAAACGCACAAGTACAAAACCAATTCGTTCTGGTATGAGTATAACAAAGATTATTTCATGGAAGCTGAACCTACTCAGCCACCAGCAGTAATACACAGTTGAAAATCGATCAGAGGGACGGTTCTGTGATTGAAATCATTCAATCACAGAACCGTTCTTTTAATGTGTGCCTTTAATCTGCCTTTTAATCTGTCATCCTGAGCGTAGCGAAGGATCGAAAAAAAGCAGTTGACAATGTTGTCTAAAAGTTGTAGAATAAAAACGTCTAAAAGTAGTAGACGGATGTAACTGCTGTTATGTATAAAAGAAACATACATTACAGAGACATAAATGAAAATCGGAGGGACGTTATGGTTGGTTACAATATGGGTACAGTAGAATCAAGCTTTGCTGACTTGGTATGGGAGAATGAACCGCTTTCCACTTCGGAGCTGGTAGCATTATGCAAGGACAAGTTTAACTGGAAGAGGACTACCACATATACAGTACTTAAAAGATTATGTGAGGGCGGAGTGTTCAAGCTTGAAAACTCGATAGTGACTTCACAGATATCAAGAGAAAACTTTTACAGTGCCAAGAGCGAAAGCTTTGTGGAAGAGTCCTTTAACGGGTCCCTTCCTGCATTCTTTGCAGCATTTACCAAGCGCAAGAAGCTGTCTAAAAAGGAAATAGATGAGATCCGCAAGATGATCGATTCATATAATCCCGAAGATATTTAGGAGGTTGCCTATGACTTCTATATTCATAAAACTTCTAAACTTAAGTATTTCGGCAGGGATGCTGGTACTTTTGGTGTTTGCTTTCAGGCTGTTCCTGAAAAGGTACTCCAGAAGGGCGGTATGTCTACTGTGGATAGTTGTCGCCCTGCGCTTGATAATACCGTTTTCATTTGAGAGCAGTTTCTCCATCATGCCTTCAGGGGATTTTGTGAGTACTGCTGTTCCTGATGAGGAAAGCAGAGCTGATACAAACGTCGTTTTGGAAGACACGCCCTATATTGAGAATAATTCCAACAATGTTAGTGCATCAAATACCGATAAAACTCAAAATGAATCTGACGTTTCCGATACCAATGTAATAACCGGAGTGGATAATAATGCATTGCTCATTCAATCTACTTCCGAATATGAAAACAGAAAGATTAATACAAATAACAACGTTGCACAAAACAGGTACTCATCAGACGATAACCGGGCATACGATATTCAATCTGCCCCCGGGTTTTTCGTCTCGGAACGTTTTTGGAAACTGCTTACATATGTATGGCTTTTTGGTGTTGCAGCAATATTACTCTATATCATTATCGGATATGTAAGAATAAAGAAACTGACAGCTGAATCCGTACCGTTTAGCGAGCTGGGGATAGATAACGTCTTTATCTGTAACAGGATAGATACTGCTTTTATATTCGGTATCATAAATCCGAGAATATATCTTCCTGAGAGACTTGACAGGACTCAGAGCGAAAACATTGTGGCTCACGAATTAGTGCATATTAAAAGAAGGGATTATTTGTGGAAGCTGATAGGTTTTATCCTTTTAATGGTATATTGGTTTAATCCGGTGATGTGGCTTGCATATGTGCTGTTTTGCAGGGATATTGAATTTGCCTGTGATGAGCAGGTTATATCCGGGATGAATACTGACCAGATAAAAGCCTATTCGGACACACTACTTTTATGCAGTACTGACCAAAACTTCTCCTATGGATGCCCTCTGGCATTCGGAGAGGTGGCAGTAAAAGACAGGATCAAGGCTGCATTAAGCTATAAAAAGCCGTTGTTTTGGGTTCTCGTAGCAGTGTTTATATTGTTGGTGGGAATGTGTGTATTCTTTTTTATTAAACCTTCAGGAGACAAAAATATTACATCTCAAAGTGAAGATAATAATAAAGATTATATCGATATAAATAATAGTATTCCATATATACCTGATATAGAAGGATCAGAAAATAGCAGAGCGGAAGCGCTTATAGCGGACTATATGGCTGATCCTGACAAAATAAAAAATCTTACCTTCGATGAAATTCGTGCAGAATACGGAGATGCCGGCACATATTTGTATGGCTCATGGGCGGACGTGATTGAGACTCAAAGTGGTGACAGGTTGGTAATATACTACGATGATGAAGGGAAGATAGAAGAGGTAAAACGAGAAACAGAGCCTATTTATTTTGACCCCAAGAGTATGCCTGCTAAACCTTATGAAGTGGACCCGGAAATTAGCGGAAAGAGTTACGTATGTGTGTCGGGCTCGGTCACTTCTTCTGTTGAGGATCCGAATTCGATATTCACTATTATACTGCTTCCCGATGGAAGTGCAACGTTCTCTCAGCCGTATCTCAGCAGTAATGCCGGGGTTGGCAGCTGGAGAATGGAGGATACTACGCTTATAATAGACTCACATAACGGATTGAATTATTTTGATATAATAGACGGAAGATTGGTATATAACCTTGAAAAAGGATCAGTAGGTTTTAGCTATTACAACATTTCAGATGGGGCTGTTTTTGAAAGAAAAGATCAATTATCGGAATATTTCGGAACGATAAGGCTTCCGCTTGTGTCTTTTGATGAGAAGGATAATGAAAAATATCTGGATGACTGGTATGAAGCACGTTTTAACGATATAATGGTTTCTTCTTTCCACTACATGGGAGACAGTCCGTCGGAAAGAGTTTCTATAGCGTTATATCTTGGAGGTAAGTTTATTATAGATTTACCTATATCGGGTTACGCATGGGCAGGCGAGTATACTTTTGATGCAGACAAGTTGATACTGTCATTTGACTTTATTGAAACAGAACTTGTATTTGATATAAACGATGAAAACTGGAAGGCTGATAGAAACAGTGTTGCTTTATCTCCAAGGTTTAAGGAGATCAAGTTAAATTTTAAGAAATCCAATTTGGATTTCAATCCTCACGGTGTTTATCACGGATTGCGTGACGGAATGGTATTTACCCTTGATGCGGCTATATTGCGTCCACGGACAGTTAGATTAAACCCGTATTCGAATATTGTTTACAAGAAAACGTTGTTATCTGAAAATCCATACGGAAAAGTCAATTGCTATATTTCATATGACCTTAGTGATAATATGACATTAAGCATCTCATTCTATTGGGGAGATATATTGATGAATCGTGCAACTATGACAAGTATAGTGGGCATCCCGGATATTCAGTTAAAAACTGCTGTCGTAGACGGAAAACAAGGACTTTATCTTACTATGATACCCGGTAACAGTATACACCAAGGAAAGACACTGTACTATGCTATAGAATTTAATGATGGGATCATGACAATATCTGATACCTCAAAAAGCAATGTACTTATGCCGCATAAAATAGGAAGAGGCGTATGGAATAAAGATCTGGAATTAAATATAAAAAATGAACCGCATGATACTTTTGAAAACGAGTTTAATCAAGTGAGAGAAATATATCAGAAGTCAGGTCCGGATGGTACATGGCTTGATTACCTGTATAGTGGTGGGCATGGATACGGAGGTTCATATTTTTGTATCAGGCTTAATGATGATGGTAATTATGAATATAATGAAGGATATTCCAGTGCACTGTTGGGGATAGGTAAATGGCATAAGGATGGAGATTTCGTCATCATGGAAGATGAGAATACTGACAGGATTAACAGATTTAAAGAGATAGATGGAAAGCTTGTATTTGTGGCGGCAGGATCCTCGAACTATAAGTACCTGCAGTTAGAAGATGGTGCGGTGTTTGAATGTTTTACACTTGATAAATGACCGGAGTATATAGCTAATACGTTATCTGCGGAGGGAATATATGACTTCTGTATTTATAAAACTTCTAAACTTAAGTATTTCGGCAGGGATGCTGGTACTTCTGGTATTTGCTTTCAGGCTGTTCCTGAAAAGATACTCCAGAAGAGCTGCATGTCTGTTGTGGATAGTTGTCGCCCTGCGTCTGATAATACCGTTTTCATTTGAGAGCAGTTTCTCTATCATGCCTTCAGGGGATTTTGTTAAGGTAGATGAGGCAACAGTGGATGAAGCTTTGGAGAATGATATAGTTGCAATTGATGTGAGCGACAAAATCTCGGATGTCCGTACTGCTGATAACTCCGTGAATTTGACAGAAAGCATATATAATGGGGAGAAAGTAGAGCATGCTTTCGACAGTGGTTATAGTGTAGAGAGGATGGAGAATTCATCTGACAGCAGTCATATCGGTGAGCGGATTGCTGATGCGTCTGATAGTAATTATATCCCGGATAAGACTGAGAATAATACAGCTGAAAACGCACTTGCTGTAAATATGACTGCAAGCAGCGGAGCAGATGAGGTGTCCGAATCTGCCCCAATAGATATTGCACATAATAATTCATTTGAAAAGCATTCAAAACCGGAAGAAGATGCAGTTTCAAACAGCAAATCTTTATTTACATGGCTTGATTCTTTAAGCCTACATACATGGGAAATTCTTGCATATATCTGGCTCTTTGGAGCAGTACTTGTATTTGTATACATGGTTATCGCTTATGCAAGGATGAGAAGTCTTACGGCAGAATCGATACCATATACTGATACGGATTTGAAAAACGTATATATCTGCGACATGATAGATTCTGCTTTTATCCTGGGAGTTGTAAAGCCGCGCATTTATCTGCCCGGAAATCTTACCGGACAGCAGGTGGAGAATATCCTGGCTCATGAGCAGGTGCATTTAAAGAGAAAAGACTATATCTGGAAGTTCATCGGTTTTGTACTTCTTATGGTATATTGGTTCAATCCTTTGATGTGGCTTGCTTATGCATTTCTTTGCAAGGATATCGAGTTCGCATGCGATGAACAGGTTATATCGGATATGAATCCTGCACAGATAAGAGAGTATTCCGACACTTTGCTTGTATGCAGTGCTGACCGGCACTTTGTATACGGCTGCCCGCTCGCATTCGGAGAGGTGGCTGTCAAAGACAGGATAAAGGCAGCATTGAGTTATAAGAAGCCTTTGCTCTGGGTGATCATAGTGGCGTTCGTACTTCTCGTCGGAGCGGCTGTGTTCTTCTTTGCAAAGCCGTCAGAGAATACAGATAATGATAATATAGATGATAACGGTGACAGCACTGTATTAACTGAAAATCCTACCGGTACGGAAGCCGAGCCTGATGAATATGCAGAAGAATATAAGGGCATGGGCGGAGAAAAGTATTATAAGCTTAAAGACGGAACCTATAAATATGGGGATTATTCATATAAATACAGACTTGAGATAACCGGTCGGATGCCTAATGCAACAAATGACAGTACTTTTGTGTATCTGAGTAATATTGAAGATATATCTTTTGAAAGAGCATGGAAATCAGTATTTAGCAGTAATTACGAAATGTTATTTAGCCCTGATGATGCCGTGTTGGTTGAAGTGGATGTGGTAGAAGACGAATTCAATAAGATTACCAGAGAAGATTATGCAGAAGAATATGAAGGCATGGACGGACATAAATATTATAAGCTTAAAGACGGTACTTATAAGTCTGATATGTATGAAGATTATACATATAAATACAAATTTGAAGTAACCGGACAGATTGCCGGATTGGATCAAAAACAGGTATTGTTAAGCAATTATGATTTTGATACTTTTGACAAATATTGGGCAGAGAACTCGAGCCGTGATTTACGTGCTTCATTCCCACCGGAAGATGTGCTATGCGTTGAAAAAATCTGGCTTGAAGACAGTGAGGACATAGAAAAGAAAGAAGCGGTAAGACTTGCGGTTGAAAATCATACCGATATAGATTCTACAACCGCCTTAATGAATGCTATCTCCCGTAAATATAAAAACAAAATAGTTCATGATTTTGATTTCACATATGTAATGCCAAACGGAGTGAACTTCGGCAGAAATTTCGGGTATTCCGCAGGATTATACTTTAAAGAGTATATATCAACATGGACTGATTTTGAAACAATAGTACAGGATGAAAGTCTCACAGCACCTTGGAAAAATGACAAACAAAGCGAAAACGGGTATTTTGTCATATCTACAAGTGATGAGTATGAGGATAGCAACTGTGGTTTTAAGTTGTACTTTAAAGACGGGTATGTTCATCTGTTTGAAGTTGACGAGAAGACAGAAACCTATCTGTGGTCCGCGAGTTTAAAGGATGGATTCAAGCCGAATTTGTATAGCATACGACGTATTTTCTTCAATAAAGATATGTATGATATTTATGTTCGGTATTGTCCTTATGATATAAGAATAACGGAACCCGGTATATATAATTACAATAGAGGATACATTTTAGATCTTGATGGTGATGGAGAAGATGAAAAGCTGTTTGTAGCCAATTGTCAGTGGATGGACTACGCTGAGCCTGAAAATGAAGATGACTTCAAGCATATGCTTAATTATTCTTATGATCCGAATTATTATGATTATTATGGGGATTATCCTAAAAGCTTAATTTATATAAATGGCGAACTACAGAACGGCGAGGACAATATTGACAGAATACATGATTACTTTACATATGCTTTTGCAATCACTGATATTGACGTGAATGACGGAAGATATGAAATTCTTGTAAATGATGATGAGAGTGATATATTCTATGTTTGGAAAGATGGAAAGCTGAGTGACCCCAAGATTATTGGAGCTAACATACTAAGATATGACTCTCATTATGTTGAAACTACCGGCTGGTACGATATGAAAGGTATTATTGTTTTTGTTGATTTTAATGGGGATGGGACTTTTATAGGTCAAGGATTAGTAAGCTTGAAAGAGTATGGTTATAGATGGGGTTCTGACAATATTTTATGGAAGATGGATGGCGATGGAAACATAACACGGTTGAACACAATATATGATATTCCTTATTCTTATGATGAAGAACATCTTGCCAAGCACTCTTCTAAGGAATATGCTGAAGAGTGGAGAAATTGGATACGCGTAAATCCGGGGAGCTATTTCTGGATGCTGCAGTTAGAGCTGGATGTTGCGGTCGAATTCGATCCTGCTTCACCACATACTTATATGCCTAAAGGTTATGTTCTTGTGGATAAAACAGACGGAAAGAGCAAGATTCATATTACTTATATTAACAGCTTTGATGTCGATGATGTTTATAAGAAATCATCATACACCGGCGTATCCGGATGGATAGACCTTGCAGATCTGCAGGAGTATGTCAGAGATTATGATGTGGCAGACTTAAAGGATGCCGATAAGCGTGAGTATATGGATATCCTTTTCAGCAACATAAATCACGCAGGATAATTCAATCATGCGACCAATCTATGGTTGACATTGGCTTAATAATTTTTTAAGTTGTATATAAAGTTTTACAATGATAAAATTACTTAAGCAAATGTTGATCAGGAGATTGTCGAGATGGATGAAAAGAAAGCTAAGATAAAAAAAGAAATAATCAGCTGGATTAAAATAGTTGCAATAGCCTTTGTAATGGCTATCATTATTACAAAGGTCATCATAATAAAAACAGAGGTGGTTTCCGGCTCGATGATCCCTGAACTGGAGATAAAAGATCATGTGATCGGTAATCGTTTGGCATATTTATTTTCAGATCCCGAGCGTGGGGATGTCATATTTTTTGAGTATCCTAAAAGCTACAAAGAGCTGGATGCCATAGATCCCGAACTGACTTTTTGCCTGGACAGAAAGCTGGGAGATACCGAGCCGAGATATCATGATGAAAGCGAAATTTTTGTAAAGAGAGTGATCGGACTTCCGGGTGAAAAGGTAGAGATAAAAAAAGGCAAGATCTATATTAATGATTCTGAGACACCTTTGGACGAACCTTATCTGAACAGTAAACCAAAGGGAAACTATGGTCCGTATTACGTGCCGGAGGATTGCTACTTTTGCTTGGGAGATAACAGGGATATTTCGGCTGATGCCAGAGAATGGGACAATAACATTGATGACCCGTCATCGCCTGATTATAACCCTGACAGGTTCAGGTTTGTGCATAAAGACAAGATATACGCAAAAGCTTTGATAAAGACCATTCCTGAGTTACAATGGATTAATCATTACGATTATGAGGAATAAAAGTTTGGACGGTTCTGTTACAATGGGACCGTCCTATTTTATATCTTGTAAAAGGGCAAATAAGGATAAATAACACTTAAAAAGGTTGACAAGTGCGGATGGATGTGTTAAACTATTATTACAATAGTTCGGAGGTACAAGCCTATGACCAGAGAAGAAATAATAGAATTAAAAGAAAAGCGCGGCTACAGTGTAGCTCAGTTATCTCAGTATTCAGGTGTGCCTGAAGGCACCATAAGAAAGATAATCACCGGGGAGTCAAAGAACCCGAGGGTAGCCACTTTAAATGCCCTTGAAAAGGTCTTGATCGGTGATGAAAATGTATACACAGGTAAAAGTTATCAGTACGATTCCCAGGCTTCGGTAAGCTTCGTATGTGAAGGTGAGGCAGAGTACAATGCCGGCAGTACTGCTTTAAACTTTAAGCCGGGGCAACAAGTGTCTGGAGGTACAATTAAGAAGCCGGGGGAGTATACGGTAGAAGATTATATGGCCCTTCCTGACGGGGACAGAAAAGAATTGATCGATGGTGTATTTTATGATATGGCCACACCATTGTTTATTCACCAGGAAGTAGTGGGATATATGTTTTTTGAAATAAAGTCATTTATTAATGCTAACAAAGGTAAATGCAGGGTTGTCGTAGCACCTTCCGCAGTTCAGCTTGACTGTGATAATAAAACCATGGTGGAACCGGACATATATATCGTATGTAATCCGGAAAAGGTCAAAAAGTTCGGAAATTATGGTGCTCCCGACTTTGTCCTTGAGGTATTATCCGATTCTACAAGAAATAAAGACCTGAAGATCAAATCATTTAAATATATGAATGCCGGAGTCAGGGAGATTTGGTATATAGATCTTAAAACCAGGACACTTATAACTTATTATGAGGGAGATGATTATCTTCCTGCCATCCACCCGTTAGAGGGCACTTTGGGCCTTGCGATTTATGATGGCAGGCTCGAGATCAATCTTGCAGAGCTGGGGGATATCATAGAGGAGTATTCAAAATTGACCGATCCGGAGTGATCGGCACAGTTCACAATTATTTCGAAAAGATTTTGAAAAAGCGTTAGTTTTACATATTGACAATGAGGTTTATCCGGAGTAAAATAGTATACAGGTTTAATTAGAGTAAACTTGTATGCTATTTTTTCTTTTACAAAAAGTTGAGGTGATATAGGGTGAAAAATAAGGCTATTATTTTTGCAATTTTTCTTTTGGCTTTTAACGGTATATTAATATGGTCCGGGCAAGTTTATGCAAAGGCTCAGGATAATGACAAAATAGTGGCTCGTGTTATCGAAAATTGCGGGCTTGATGAAAACTGGACTGCATACATGGCTGTATATGGTCACGTGAATGGGGACTATCTGTATTTTTACAGGAGCCTGAGTACTGACAGGAGCGTATACAGGATAGGGCTTAAGGATTATAAGCTGGAGAAGTATATCAGTAATATCTGGACTCCGAAGTTTATAGACAATTATATTTTTTATAATACAGGAGATTATATTTTATATGCAAAGGATCTTGATACCGGGAGGACGAGAAAGCTTGCTGATGACGGTTCATGCAGAGATGTTCGCAAATTTAAGAATTATTTCTACTATATAGATGCATCTGAAAACAAATTATGTGTATTTGTTTCAAAACGGCTTTTTGGTCTTTTCTGTATTTTCTATAAAAATAGGATTGATTCGGAAGTAAAACATTACGGCGATGACGAGGATAAGGGTCTCGTTATGTATAAGGACAGACTTTATTATGCAAAGTATGTAAAGTCACCGGAAGGTTTTATTACAGGAGTGAAGGTATACAGCTGCAGACTTAACGGAACAGATAAAAAGCCGGTTGACACGGAATTGCCTTCAGACGGGGTATTATTTTTGAGGAACGGTGATCTGCTTTTCGGATACCGGGATGATGCGATAGAAGAATCTGAAAAACTGTACACATATAATGCCTTATACCGATTTGACGGGAAAACATTTGTAAATATCGGAGCGGCAGCGGATTATCCTCAATATGATGACAGACTTTCAGATGGATATCATTACATGATAGGGAAATTAGAAAATGGGAAACCCATTGATGCAGAAGAAGGGCAGCTGAAGGTTTTAAGAAAAGATCAAGACGGCAAGTGGACGGTATTTGCCAATACTCCATTTGAGGTAAGAGTATCCGGCATTGACTTTGTGATGCAGACAGGCTGTCTTATGCTTCTCTGTGATCATGGGTTCGGAGTAACTGACGAGATCATTATTTATGATAAAAAGGGAAATCTTATGGTCGACGTCCCTATAGCAGGCTGGACTGATGAAAGCTATATGGAGGCTAAGATAGTCGGAGAGCACGTATATATCATCCATGGAGAATATGCTTTTGACAAGATTACTTACAGAACAATTGATAAATGTGAGATAATAAAGCTTACGGATTGATACTTAAACCGATATGGCAGCGGGTTAAACATGCGTAGCAAGAGATGATATTTACCTGACAGATGGCAATGAGGTGGAAATGAAGAGAGTAAGCAAATGTATTGTATTTCTTGCTTTAATGCTGTTCCTGATATCTATGGAGAAACCGGGGATAACACAAGGCAGCGAAACTAACAATACGGATAGTGCAGTAATATTTGAATACAACGGTGCAACTTACGAGATTATAAGTGAAAAGAAACACTATGTAGAGCTGGTTAAATCCAGACCGTTAAAGGATTATAACGGGAAGTGCTATAAACAGGAAAGATATGTATATAAAGACAGTGTGAAATATGCCGTTACATCCATAGGCTATAAAGCATTTTCCGAGGACGGTCTGGATGCAGCTGTGAAGATTGATGTAAAGCTGCCAAAGAGCGTAAAGGTACTTAAAACAGAATGCATGGGAGTAAACATCAGAAAGCTTAACCTGAAAAGTACCGGGATAAAAACCATTCCATCTTATCTGTTTGTAACGTATGATGGGAAAAAGAATGTTACGCCGGCCATCTCAAAGGTTATCCTGCCAAAGAACTGTAAAAAGATAGCAGGCTATGCGTTTAATAAGTGCGCAAACCTAAAGAGCCTGACCTTAACTGCAGCAGTTAAGAAGATAGGATATTACGCAATAGATAAGACCTGTACGAAGCTCACGATAGAAGCCGGACTGCCGGAAGGCATACTTAACCAGACAATGAAAAATACGGTGATATATGTGAAACCGGAGTATTATATCGATGCTCTGGAAGTGCTGATAAAACAGGTATCAACAGGAAAATGCGAAGTACGAGAGACAGGAGATCAGATAAATGAATAAGATAGAATTAGGTGAAGTACAGGAAAGATTTGCCAACATCATATGGGAATGTGAACCCATAAAGTCCATGGAATTGGTGGAAGTATGCAAGAAAAGACTTGAGTGGAATAAGTCCACCACTTTCACGGTATTACGTAAACTCTGTGAAAAAGGTCTTTTTAAGAACGAAAACGGTATGGTTTCTTCCGTTATGACAAAAGAGGAATTTGCCGGGGTAAAAAGCAGGCAGTTTGTACAGGAACATTTCAAAGGTTCGCTTCCTGCGTTTTTGGCAGCATTTGTTTCTGATAAGGCAGTGTCAGAAAAGGAAGCAGACGAGATAAGAAAGATGATAGAAGAGTATAGGAAATCTATATCAAAAAAATAGGAAAGGACAGCATATGGAAAAGCTTCTTTCATGGCTTATAGATTCAAGCATAATAGCCGGTTTTATCATATTGATAGTATTGGCTATAAGACCATTTATAAAAAAGCTTCCCAAGTGGGTAAATCTCATACTGTGGCTAATAGTGGCAGTCCGTCTTGTTATGCCATTTGGACTTCAGAGCAGTTTTTCTCTTGTGCCTGATATAGCGGGGATCTGTTCCGGTTATTCTGAAATATTGTTTGGGGAACAGGAGAAACAGGACGATACTACACCTCATCCGGTTGCTGCGCAACCACCTTCCCTTCGCCAGGGACGGCATCAAGCCACTACGTGGCTCGATATATCCCCTCAAGGGGAAGGCTTCGATGAAGAAGGTGTATCGCAGACGGATATAACAGTTCCCTCAATTGTTGCTACTGAGTCTGACGCTGATACAACAAACACTGTGCTTACTGAGAGCGAGCATGATCATGGTATCGGGCATATCCTTCTTATCATATGGCTTAGCGGCTGTGTTCTTATGCTGGCATACTTTGTATTCAGTATAATACGGATAAAAAGAAAGGTTAGGTTTTCTGTTGCAGCAAACGTACCTGATGATATCAGAAAAGAATCATTGGCACCGGTATATGTGTGTGAAGCAATCAAAACGCCTTTTATCATGGGGTTATTTGGCACAAGGCTTTATATACCTGAGGGGATGGACAGCTCAGCCTTAAGGTATGTCATTAAGCATGAAAATGCACATATTACACATTTTGATCAGGTATTGAAAGTGCTTGGCTTTATATTGCTGATGCTTTACTGGTTTAACCCGTTGGTCTGGATAGGTTTTATCTTTTTCTCCAAAGATATAGAGCTAGCCTGTGACGAGAGAGCCGCAGGCCGACTGTCCGCATCCGACAGAGCGGCTTATTCGGAAGCACTGCTAAAATGTTCGGTGCATAACAGGATGCTTATCGCATGTCCTGTGGCCTTTGGTGAGGTAGGAGTAAAAGAAAGGATCAAAGCGGTTATCAGTATTAAAAAGCCGGTCAAAGCAGTTATAGCTGTGCTTATCATAGGATGTTTTATTTTTGCCATTTGTTTCCTTACGAATCCGGTTTCGGCAAAAAACAAGGATAAAAGCGAGAGTAATCAACCGGAATCTGAGTATAGAGATAATCCGGAATTGATTGAAGTCAACAATAGCCTTGAAAATGCTGATGCAGAAAAAAAATATGATAATACCGAAAAGATCGGTAATGATGAAACAATAGGTAATACTGAGCAAACAGTTAATATTGAAAATACAGACAATGTCGAAAATACTGATAACACAGAATCGGAAGATACTCAAGTAAAAACCACGATCATTTCAAATGAGAAAGCAGAGAGAATCGATAAAGTAAACTCTGATGAATCAGAGAAAATGAGTAAAGTAAACTCTGATAAAACTGAAAAAATCAATAAGAAAGATAATATAAATACTGAGCCTGCTGACAGCGACGTAGTTCCGAGTGAAGAAAATGCCATAATCCCTCAAGGGATAATCAAAATTAAAGAAAAAGCATTCGCAGGTACCAATACTATTAAAACAGTTATATTACCGGATTCTGTGGAAGTGATAGGCAGGGCGGCTTTCTATGATTGCGCATTATTAGAGAAGATTAATATACCTTATTCGGTGAAGGTTATTGAATCAAATGCTTTTCAGCATTGCTCCGGATTGTTAAAAGTTATTTTCTCTGAAGGGATTACGGATATCGGAGATTATGCATTTGCCGGGAGTGGCTTGATCAGAGTCACATTACCGGATAGTCTGAAGACAATTGGAAAGGGGTTATTCAGTACGTGTACAAGGCTTTCATATTGTAAATTGCCGGAGGGTATTACATATATCCCTGATTCCGCTTTTTACGGTTGTGAATCACTTAATGAATTTGAAATCCCCGATACGGTTAAGACTATAGGAATCAGCGCATTCAGATATTCAGGATTAAAGGAAATAAGAATCCCTGATGGGGTAACTACGATAGATGTATCAACCTTTGCCGATTGCAGTGAGCTTGAAAGAGTATATCTGCCGGATTCGATCACGACCATAAAAAACGGGGCATTCAGCGGTTGTGAGAAGCTTACGGAAATCAACATACCGGACAGTGTCACGGAAATATCGAATGATGCATTTTGGCAGTGCAATAACATTTCTAAAGAAACCAAGGCAAAAATAAGGTCGATCAATAAGAAGGTAAGGTTTGATTATAAAAAGTAAAAAACGACAGGGTTAAGGGAGTGAAAACCAAAGTATTAAAGGAGATGATCTGATGAAAAAAGCAGTATCGATAATAATGATATTGGGGTTTGCCATAATATTTAACGGGTTTAGAGTTAAAGGCAGTGAGAAGGAGGCTCCTGTTACGTTGACTGCTACAGAAACAGAGAAAGAAAGCATAAAAAAAGAGATTATCGGGAATTGCGGCCTTGATGAGGACTGGACTGTGTATATGGCGGTAAACGGTTATGTATGCGGGGACTACTTGTATTTTTACAGGGGGCCACATTGTATTCCTTCGGATGTTTACAGGATCGGAAGGAGCGAGCTTAAGGTTGAAAAATATCTGAAAGAAGTCTGGACTCCTAAATATGAGGACAACTTTATAATATTTAATAAAGAACGAAAAGGAATATATGCGCGTAACCTGGAAACAGGACAGTATATAAAATTAACCTCTAAAAATAATTATAGTAAATTGGATAATGTGGCGGTGGGTGACGGTTACATATGCTATGTTGCCGAAGACGGCGGACGGACAAAGCTGTATTCGGTAAAATGTGACGGAAGTGAACGAAAGAAGATAACCTCGAATATTCCAAGCTATAATTACATAAAAGAATATGACGGTCGTGTTTACTATATGAAGTATTATCAGTCTGATGAAATAGCTGCAGGCTATAAGCTGTATAGTGTCGGGATGGACGGAACAGGGAAAAAATACCTTGGAAAAATCAAAACCGATACATGGGGAGTAACTCCTTATAGTGCTGAACTTAGGGTTTCAAACGGAGAACTGTTACTGAAAGTCAGAATGCCGGGATTGATAGAAAATGATATTCTGTACAGATTTAATGGGCAAAAGTTTAAGAAGCTGGGATTATACAAAGATTTTCCGGAATATGACGAAAACAGACTTTCTGACGGTTATAAATACAGAGTTCCGAGGGATGACAGTTACTATTATATAGTTGGAACACAGAGCGGCTTAAGGATCGAGCGGGCGGGGCTTGACGGAGAATGGGAGGTTTTCACGTATCTTCTGTATTTTGAAAAGTGGTACGATGTAAGATTTGATATGCAAAATGGGTATCTCATTTGTTATTTTGATGGGGAAGAACCCCAATGGGTACTGGTATTTGATCCGGATGGGAATCTGCTCATCAAGGAGCATATTGCAGGCTATACGGACGAGGCATGGATGTATGCCGCTGTGACAGGCGATAAGGTGTATATTCTTCATGATTCTGTTTTACAGTCTAAACATGGTGTTGAGCAGAATGTGTGTGAAGTGATAGATTTGAATGACCTCAAGGTATTCTATGATGATAATTCTGAGACAACCATAGGGATGCTTCAGGAAAAAATGGTTGATGAAATAAAAGCTGAGGGTCTGGATTACGCTCCGGGAAGTTCAAATTACTATTATTATGTTGAAAAAAAGCTTAGAGAAGAACATAAAAAAGCTTCTTATGATGATAAAAAAGCTATAATGATGCGTATGTATATGAATGTGTACATGAACTATTTTGAAGAATATCTGAATGTGATAAGAAAAGTGGAATACGGCTGGGACGAGTTGGAAGAATTTGATGTGGATGCGGTTCTTGAAAAAAATGACTGCATCATATTCGATCCTGAAACGGAATTGTACTATTTTGAGCCTTCGGAGAGTTTCTTGAGTATTACGGTGAAGGATATTGTTGGCAATAAAGATTCTTCGCTGCGCTCAGAATGACAAGAGTGAATATAAGTGTATTAACAAAAAGCGAAACAGTCGTAAAAGGGAGTGTGAAGAATGAATATAATAAATAATAGAAAGATCAAGTTTCTTTTGTCTGCTATATTGAGCATTATGCTGATGTTTTTTATTTCAGCCTTTATACCCGAAATAAATGTAAAAGCTGATTATTTTGAGTTAATGACCGAAGCCGACAGAACCGGGAAAATAATAAAAGAAGATGAAATATCAGACGGTTCTATTGTGTCAGCTGCAGAAAACGGGAACTTCAGGATTACATTAAAAACCGATAAAACGGAATACCATGCGGGAGATCCTGTCCGCATGAAGGCTGAAATAGAATATATCGGTTCGAAAAACAGTATAGAAATATCCTGCTGTGATCCTGTGGTGACATTCAGGATCGAAGGTTCTAATGGCTTAAGAGGGGATACATCTGCATTTTACAATAAGAATGCGATGGTTAAGAAGGTATTTGACAAAGGGGAAAAATATGAGGTCCCGTTCAGTATTGAGGGATGGATGAACTTTGTTGGTGATCCCGAAGCAGTATTCGGTGAAAACGGAAGACCTGACAGTGGTGAAGAAACTGTACTTCATCTGCCGCAGGGAACATATGCGGTCATGGCTGCCTTATCCGATGAACTGGCAAAAAAGCAGACAGCTTCATTTTATGCTGAACTTCATATAAACATAGATGTTGAAGGCGAGGTATTTTACAGTGGAAGCAATCTGTACAGAACGGCAGGTAAAGATGAAGCAGTATTGATCGGAACAAAGCTTGACAATGTACCTGCAGCAAATAGAGCACATTATAGACAGGGAACCGAGCGGTTTATTATCCCGGCAAAGGTTAAGTATAATGGAAAAGAATATAAAGTGACACAGATCGGTGATGACGGTATAAGGTATATAGGCTATGTGGATGATTATGAATACGGGTATCTGGACTATGGCGTTTTCTCGGAAAAAAGCTTTTCTGATGTAAGGATACCTTCAAGTGTCAAAAAAATCAGCAGAAGCGCTTTTAAAGACACATCACTTCATGATGTCAGTATAGAAGCGGATAATATTGAAATCGGAGAGATGGCATTTAAGGGGTCAGGATATTTCGGTGAATTCGGTACATTGACAATAAAAGGGGGAGATGTAAAAGTCGATAAGCTTGCATTTGATTACAGCTGGTTTAAGACTGTTGATCTTCATAATCTGAAGAGTCTTGAAATCGGAGAAAAGGGATTTGCCGACCTTTATGGTTTAAAGAGCATATCTCTGCCGGAGAATACCGTGTCGATCGGAAACATGGCTTTTTATGACAGTGCCGATAGAAAAGACAAAGTGATCCTTACCATACCGAAAGGAACAAAAAACATAGAAGGTTCTGTAACGAATACCATGATAGTAAAGCTGGATAAAGGAAATACTTCATTTGTTATCCGATACGGTCTGCTCATGACTTCTGACGGAAGTACGGTACTGGGACTGGCTGACTTCAGGACAAAGGTGATAGCTCTGCCCGAAGGGGTTACGGAGATAAAGCCATACGCCTTTTCTGCCACACCGGTAAAGAAGATTACCATTCCGGACAGTGTAACCGTTATACCCGAAGGTATGGCTGCCAGAGCTAACAGCCTTAAAAAAGTAAAGCTTGGCAAAAATGTGACTGAGATAGGTGACAATGCATTCTGGGCTGCAAGGATTAAAAAGATAAAGCTTCCGAGCGGGTTGAAGTCTATAGGAAGCTATGCATTTGCCAATTGCAGGTTAAGTAAAGTTGTAATTCCCAAAAATGTGGAATATATAGGAAACAGGGCTTTTTCCGGTAATTATAACCTGAACCTGACATTTAAGAAACACAACAAAAACTTTAAACAGTCGGGTGGGCTGATATACAAACCCGGGACCCAAACGGTTATAGGATATATAAACAATAAACGTTCAGATATTTCGTTTAAAAAACTCGATCTGCAATTTGCACCGATAGGAAGCATTTATTCCATAACTATCCCTGAATCGATAGATGAGATTGATATTTCCTCTTTCTCACCAAAACTCATGGGAGAGTATTATACAGGGAAGAATGAGGTATATGAAGGAGCCCGGATAACCTTTGAGAGCAAGGAACCTCCGAAGTTTGTTGATGAGAGATATTCAGAAAAGGATTTCTTCGTGTGGATATTAATTTCTGAGGATGCTGATATTAATGCCTTCAAGAAAGCGTTAGAGGGAGCCGGACTTGAGGATGGTAAGAATTATATGATTGATATGCACGAAGACGACGATGAGGAATACTGGGGATTTTAAATTTTTTGTGTTACCACTTTTGCTGCAGTATTATCCACTTGTGCGTAAATCTTAATATTTTTTCGATTTTCGCGTGGTTTTTTTGCAAAAAATGGTAGTATATTAATAGAGGATAAAATACCTGAAACAGTGCTGGCAGCAATGACCATAATAAAATCTGTAGCCACCAATTATATTCAGTAGGAGGAAATATATACTATGAGTAAAAAATATCTTTCAATGTTTTTCGTTTGTATTTTGATTGTAAGTTTATTAACGCAGTCTGTTTTCGCCCAGACATATGATATGCAGTATTCTATAACGACTCCGGATGATGATGTAGAGCATGCGGAGACTTATGATGAGACGTATGCGGTATTGGAAGATGAGGCTTCCGAATCCAATGAAAGTCAATTGATATATGATTGTTCCGAACATGATATTGAGGCTGACACGCCATTAAGTACTCCCGACATAGCTAATATTAATGAAACATATACGATCGTAAGCGATGCAGCTCATGTGATGACTGTTAATATGTCAAATGTTGAGTCGGTATTTAAAGTGAGAAGGATGCAGGAATTCCATATCAAGAGTAATGAGTTATATATTACTGAAAGATGTGATTATGATGGTGATAATTCCCAAGACGACTTTGCGATTTTAAAGTTTACTATTACAAATGGCGTGGCAAATTATACTTCCGGTAATTACACCGTAATAAAAAATGCCGGACATGGAGAAACCTTAGATTGTTATACATATAATAATACATATTACTTCTTGGTTGGATGCAAAGATGCTGATATGGATCTAGGCACGGGATATGATCATTATGCATTGCAGATTGGACGTGTCGAGTTTTCGGCAGGAGCTGTGTACAATTATTCTTCCATAAAAAGGCTGACGGGATTTGGTTATGCAAATCAGAATAATGTTAATAACGGAACTCCTCTAAGGGTAGCAGCAGCAACATCAGGGGACAAAATAGTATTTCGGGCATTGCTTGAGAAAAATACGGTTAAATATGTACAGTATTCTACATATAGCTTAAGTGCTGTAAATAATGCATTATCAAACAGTGCAAGCAGTTATATTTCTTTTGCATCTGACAGTACCTTGCAAGGAGCGCATCTATCAACAGTGTATACTACATTGGCATCATCTGTTAGACCGAGAGCATCTTTCCAAGGAATAGAGGCATCGCCATCAAGTATTTATATCGCCGGAGGAGTGGAGACAGATGCTTATCCTAGAATAGCAAGTATCAGCATGACGAATGGTAGTTTTATCGGTGGGGTCGAAATAAGAGGCTACGTGAATCAGAATGGAATTACTGTATCATGTGCAAATAAGGAAATAGAAGGTCTATATAGAACATCTGACAAAATATATTTTGGAATAGTAACAAGCATTTCCAATATTGTGATTGTTTCAGTTAACGTAAGTGATTTTTGATAATCCTAAAGGAAGCGCTGAGTAATGGGAGGTTATTGCACTTATGAAAAGAATGATTTCAGGCGCATTTCTGATGCTTGTGGTTATGTTGGCTGTAATTCCGTCTATAACCGCAAAGGCGTACTATGAGGAGGAAATTGTTGTTGCATACGAGAAGGACGGTTATGCATCGGTTTCACGTTCTTCTTTGGATCGGTACTCTTTGTTTGTAGGCGAGACCTCGAAATATATTACAGTTTCTAATTCTGAGGACGGTATGGAGTGGATATGGAGCAGCAGTAATGGAGGTGTTGCTCAGGTGACACCCGAAGGGCTTGTAACACCCGTTGGTAAAGGGACTGTCCGATTTACCGGTACCTGCAGATTTGAAGGCAAAAAATATACCATTAAGTTGAAGCTGTATGTCAAAAAACCGAAACTGGCAGTTAAACAGGTCATACTTGCAAAAGGACAGGAGATAAGCGCCAAGGTAGTACGCGGGCTTGACGAGACCGGATTTGA